>Ga0209216_1000013_pt1 | contig 163785 bp, 146 predicted proteins | sample TexAe_OM2H0_O2_FD_187940 | JGI IMG/M metagenome (GOLD analysis project Ga0209216, IMG submission 187940) | Forest soil microbial communities from Davy Crockett National Forest, Groveton, Texas, USA - Texas A ecozone_OM2H0_O2 (SPAdes) (version 2) | ecosystem: Environmental > Terrestrial > Soil... | reverse complement strand
ATTACGGACGAAACGCTACCGCGTGACGGTACTGACCTCTTGCCACTGCCGTTCGCGTTTTCACACGGTCTCTTTAGGTTGGAGAGAATGAGAAGTTGTTATCAATCGAAACGTTGACCCTGGATTGATACAGCAGGCGGAGGTAGAAAACTAATAAGACGAACCTGAAACTTGTGAGGGACTCTTTCCAGCCGCTTCCTGCGCTATCTTCACTCCCACACTTGCGCCGATTCTAGTGGCCCCAGCCTCCACCATTTTACGAGCGTCTTCGAGACCCTTCACACCGCCGGACGCCTTAACTCCTAATTCGGAACCAACGGTTCTTCTCATCAGCGCAATATCAGCAACAGTGGCGCCACCCTTAGAAAAACCAGTTGAGGTCTTTACAAAATCTGCACCAGCATTCTTAGCGGCAACACACGCACGAACTTTTTCATCGTCGGTCAATAATGCAGTCTCGATGATCACTTTGCAGATCGAGTCGTATTCGTGAGCAACCTCTACTACTGAGCGAATGTCGTGTTCCACGAGACAGTCGTCTCCACTCTTCAACGCCCCAACATTAATCACCATGTCGACTTCTTTTGCACCGTCAAAGATCGCTCTTCGTGCTTCATAAGCTTTTACGTCTGGAAGAGTCGCGCCTAGTGGAAAGCCGATCACAGTACAGACCGGAACTCCAGAACCTCTCAAGTTACAGGTTGCTGCGCGAACCCAAGTTGGGTTTACACAAACAGAAGCAAAGCGATACGTCGCTGCTTCCTGACAAAGCTTCTTAATGTCTTCGTCGGTAGCTTCCGGTTTGAGCAAGGTGTGATCAATAAGGCTGGCCCATTCACGCGCCGTCGCAGTTTCTCCCAGAACAAGACCGATGCGCGCAGCTCCTGCATCAACTATCCGGTGCATTCGTTCTGGGCAGCGATGAAAACACTCGGACGTACAACCGCACATCGCGGCTTGCTCGGCACCATCGCCATTTAATCGCGCAACGATGGCATCCGTAATCTGCTCTATTAGTTGTTCGTAGTCGCCGTTATTTGAGTAGGCCATTTTGTTAGAACAATTATGTTCGTTCTCGACTCAAATTAGCAAAGGCCAGCCGATATTTCGTAGCGGCGTCCCTCCGTGAGCGCCCTTCCTGAGGTGAGAAGGCTTGCAAAAACGAAGTGAGAATGATTCGCAAAGTAGGGCGCCCACGGGGGAACGCCGTACAAACTTAAACTTCAGCGTTGATACTGACGTTGAATGGCGTCGATTTTTTCAACGCGTTTTCGGTGACGATCTTCGCTAAGCTCCGTACCCAGCCATGCAGTCACAATCTCGCGCATTTCCTTATCGCTGATCGTCTTACTGCCCAGGCTAAGAACGTTTGCATCGTTGTGCTCACGCGAATTGCGTGCAACCGCAACGGAGTAACAAGCGGCAGCCCGCACCCCGGGAACCTTGTTCGCCGCCATCGCGCTTCCGACCCCTGCACCGTCGATCACTATGCCGACATCAGAACCCCCGTCAGCAACAGAGCGAGCTACCGCATGAGCAAAATCAGGGTAATCAACAGGGTCTTCAGAGTTGGTGCCGAAGTCATGGACCGTATGGCCCAACTGCTTGAGCAGTGTCTTGAGTTGCTCTTTCATTTTGAACCCACCGTGATCGGCGCCTACGGCAACCATCTTTGACGTCTTCGAACCACTCCGTGAAGCGCGTCTCACAATTTCAATTCCCTTTTCGTTGACCAAGTCAGCCGCGAGCGGTGTCAGACGTGCGCCTTCAGCGATTCTAAGCACGGAACCTGGTTCCATCCCGCGCACGTCATCCTCTGTGATAACACTCTTGGAAGATTCGTCACGAGCGTACGAGTTACTTGTCGTCTTACTTGGAATCGTATCGATGAAGCGACTCGGTGTTTCAGCAGCCTGAGCTTGCTCGGGAGCATCCGGTATGGATCGCGAGAGAACCTCGCGCACAAGAGACCTTACTCGATCTCGGGTTGAATCATCTGACATAGGATTTTTCAGACGTTGAAGTCACGGATATCGAGTAGACCACCGTTTGCTGAAACTAACTTCCCAAAACGAAAAGTGAAGTCCATCTTTCCAACGTAGATACCACTCTTGCCCACCTGGAAAATTTGAGTTGGCGCCCCACACGGTTGGGTTACTGAAACCGGTTTATCCATGAATGTGTGAGTATGGCCACTTGCGATGAAATCGATTCCATCTACTTTGGAAGCAACCACTCCGTCGGTTGGACGCTCGGGATTCAGACGCTCTGTATAGCCAAGGTGAGACAACGCTACAACAAGTGAACACAACTCCTTCTCTCGAAGAGTTTTCACCATGCCTTTCGCCGCCACTACCGGATCGATGTATGTAACGCCTTTAAAGTTTGCTGGAGTGATTAGTGAAACGGGACTAATACCCAAACCAAAAATGCCAACACGAATGCCGCCTACATTCTTTACAACATAAGGTTTCACCCGGCCTTCAAGGACGGTTCCTTTTACGTCGTAATTGGCTGAAACTATGTCGAAGTTAGCGAACTTGAGTGCGGCCGCAAGCCCTTCGAGTCCGTTATCAAACTCATGATTTCCAAGTGTCCCAACGTCGTACCCAATCGCAGACATTGCCTTGTACTCTACTTCCCCTTTAAAAAGATTGAAGTATGGTGTGCCCTGCATTACGTCGCCAGCATCTACCATCAGAGTATTGGGATTCTCACGTTTCAACCGTTTCACTAAGGTTGCGCGACGAGCCACCCCGCCCGTGCCCGCATATTTATCATTTGCCGGCAATGGATCAATTTGCGAATGAGTGTCGTTGGTGTGAAGAATCGTGACTACGACATCGGCAAAGAATGGCGCAGCATCGGCGTTGATTTGTAAGCCACGAGACAAGCCAAGCAGACTCGCAGCAAAAGCGGCAGAGCTTCCTAAGAATCTTCTTCGATTAATCATTGAATAACTGGTGTGGTTTTAGGATCTGGTCCAATTTGGACAAAGCGATCGTCTACTTGAGACTTAATCGCACGCTTGGCGGCAGTTTCCGCTTTCACGTATTCCATAATGGCGTCCCGGATAGTTATGTCTAGTGGGGTAATGCTCTTTGCTTCCTGCAGGAGTGCATAGGAGCCGCTCTTGAGATTTACGAGATAGTCAATTGTGACGATCTTATACAGTTTGTCATTATCAACTGCCACTTCGCGTCCTGATTCATCGATCAACTTGCCGCTGATGAACTCGGCCCGGCCTTGATCATTCCATTTGAATTCAATGCGCGCACCTGACTGGGCATCACGGGTCGCAAGCTGCATAAGCTTTGTTACCTGAGATCCGGTCATCTCTAAAACCACCAGCTTATTCTCAAACGGGAGTAGTTCGAAGATATCACTGGCCCGTATCTCTCCGGCTTGAATCTCATTTTTTCTTAGGCCGCCGGCGTTAATCATCGCAAGCGCAATCGGCTGACCTGTTTTGGCACGTGCTTCTGCCCTTATTCCATCAGCAACAAAATTCCCGATCGCCCCTGCACCAACGCCTTGTTTTTTTAGAGTACCATCGAGTCGACCTATCACTATGGAGAGCGGTCTTACCGCATCCGTGTAAGGCTTTAGCATCTTTTCTAAATCAGCATCAGGTTTGATCGATGCATCAATCAGAATCTCACTACCCTTTACATCGGTTTTTTTGGGGCTGCTGCCGGAGGGTGCCGTACTCGTATTCGATGACGAATCTGCCTGGCAAGGCTGAATAGGGGTGCCTTGAGAGAAACCTTTTTGAGAGAGAAAGACTACTGCAAATAATAATAGGGTTACGCGCAAGACACTGGTGCGCATTTCTGTTTTATCTCCGAAGATTATGCTGCTAAGCATTGACCGAAAGGAAGAGCTTGCATAGTATGTCGCACCACACGGCACATACGCAAACGTCATTGCTTGAACAATCCCCGCAGTAATAGAAGGAGAAACAAGTGGCTACCTCTTCCGCTCAACTAACGTCAGAATTTAGTAACCCAAACATCGACGTTCTGATTTCTGAAGAGAAAATTCGCAACCGAATCAAAGAATTGGGTATCGAGATTACACGCGACTACGCGGGTCTAAATCCGCTTCTGATCGGCGTCCTGAAGGGAGCATGCTTTTTTCTAAGCGACCTGCTGCGCGCCATCGATACTCGATTGGGTATTGAGTTCATGGCGATTTCAAGTTACGGCTCGTCGACGCGTACATCCGGCGAAGTGCGAATAATGAAGGACCTCGATGTTCCAATCGAGGGACGGCACATACTTGTAGTCGAAGACATAGTCGACACGGGACTGACACTTTCTTACTTACTTGCAAATCTGGAATCACGTGGTGCCGCCAGCGTGAAATTGGCGGCGCTCCTCGACAAGCATGAACGTCGTCAGAAAGAGGTGAAGATTGACTATCTTGGCTTCCAGATCCCCGACGAGTTTGTTGTTGGATACGGCCTCGACTTTGCCGAACGTTACCGCAACCTGCCCTTTATTGGCGTGTTAAAGAATCCAGAGGTTTAAGTTTCCGTTGTCAGACAAGCTTCAGCTTGTCGGTCATCATTAACTCGTTACTGTGAACCGACAAGCTAAAGCATGTCGGACATTAAGCATCCGAAAGAGAGTAAACATGAAAGCCGTCCTGCTATCGATCCTGCTTCTACTTTGTGCCATTCCCGCTCTAGCTCAACAGCAAGACTTTTCTAAAGTCGAGATTAAGGCCACTAAAGTTGCGGGAAATGTCTATATGCTTCAAGGCTCAGGTGGAAACATAGGAGTCTCTGTTGGCTCGGACGGAATTCTGATAGTTGATGATCAATTCGCGCCGCTGGCCGACAAGATCCGCGCGTCGCTGAAAACGCTAGGAGAAGGCAAGCTCAAGTTTATTCTCAACACTCACTGGCACGGAGATCATACCGGCGGCAACATTGCCTTTGGACCAGAAGCGCCAATCATCGCTCACGACAACGTTCGTAAACGGCTTAGCACTGAGCAAAGATCCGAAGTCTTTAAGATGACAACGCCTGCGTCTCCAAAGGAAGCTCTTCCCGTAATCACTTTCGACCAATCTCTCAGCGTATATTTTAATGGCGAAGAAATCCGCGCAATTCACTTCCCTCATGGACACACCGACGGCGACAGTGTGATCTTCTTTACTTCTTCCAACGTCGTGCACCTTGGCGACGATTTCTTTGCCGGAAGTTTCCCGTTTGTGGATCTGGAGAGTGGTGGCAGCGTCGAGGGTTTAATTAAGAACATCGGCGAACTCATTACGAAGATTCCCGCGGGAGCAAAATTGATTCCTGGCCACGGTCCAATTTCTAATGTCGATGATCTCAAGAACTATCATCACATGCTCGTAGAGACAACGAGCATCGTGCAAAAGAAAATTGCGGCGAAGAAAACGTTGGACCAGATAAAGAAGGAAGGCTTGCCTGCGGAGTGGGCACCCTGGGCAGCAGGTTTCGTAAAGACTGATATGTGGCTCGAGTTGGTCTACAAAAGCTTAACCATGAAGTAAGTCTAAATAGCTTTTCCCAGCGATCAACTTCAAGCCGAAGTTTTCAGCAACAGTCTGACCGATATCCGCCAGGGAATCTCGCGTACCAAGGTTTACGCCTTGTCGTGCTGTCTTCCCAAAAACAAGTAGTGGGGCGTATTCACGAGTGTGATCCGAGCCGGGGAACGTTGGATCATTACCGTGGTCAGCCGTAATCATCATCACGTCGTCATCGTTCATCGCCGCCTCGATCTCAGGAAGCCGACCGTCAAAGTATTCCAGCGCTTTCGCGTAGCCCTCTGTGTCACGACGATGTCCATACAACATGTCGAAGTCGACTAGGTTCGAGAAGATGAGACCTCTTGTTTTTGCTTTTAGAGCTGACAGCGTTTGGTCTATCGACTGTTGATTATTCTTTGCAGTCAAATCCTTTGTGACACCCATCGAGTCGTATATCGAGGCAATCTTTCCGATACAGACCACGTCGAGTCCCTCGTCAGCGAGTGCAGGAAGAAGATTCTCTCGCGGTGGTGGAACTGCGTAATCGTGTCGGTTCTCCGTTCGATAAAACGAACCTGGTTGGCCAAGAAAGGGACGCGCAATCACACGACCGACTTTGTGTTCACCATCCAGAATCCGCCGGGCAGTTTCGCAAATCTCATATAACCGATCGAGTGTTATCACTTCTTCATGCGCTGCAATTTGAAAAACGGAGTCAGCCGACGTGTAAACAATAGGCTTCTTCGTCTTTACGTGCTCCTCACCTAAAACTTTGATTATCTCGGTGCCGGAAGCGGGGATATTTCCAAGTATTCCCGGAACGGAAGTTTCCTTCACAAAGCGATCGATTACCGCTTCGGGAAAACCGTTGGGATAAGTCGGGAATGCACGTTCGAGGATGATCCCTGCCATTTCCCAGTGCCCAGTGGTCGTATCTTTTCCGTTAGACCGCAACGCACACCGGCCATAGCCACCTACAGGGTTCGCTAAGGGCGGAAGATTTTTTAACGGGCGTATATTGCCCAATCCGTAACGTTGCAGGTTTGGCAGGTTGAGTTTGCGAGATTCTAAAATATGTCCAAAGGTGTCAGAACCTGCGTCACCCCATTCGGGAGCGTCGGGCATTGCACCGATTCCAGCACCATCTAGAACAATTAGTAAGACTCGATTGAAAGGGGACATTATGTTTGGTTGTTTATCGAGAGAACTTTACTTTGGAGCGTAATATCCGTCGCGCGCACGAATCTGGGCCTTATCTTTCAAGCCTCGCACCTCTAGATGAATCGCTCGAAATTTGCCGTCGCGCGCCTTGTTGGTTGGATAGTAACCGATACTGTAAAGCGTGCCGATATCGGCTGCGACGCGTGCAAATGCGGCTTTTGCGTCGGAAAGACTTGCGGCGACAAAGCTACGTCCGCCGGAAGACCGCGAGAGATCATTCATCTCACGTCGCGCGAGATTATAGAGTTCGCGACTGATCGACATTTTCTCAAATTGACCCATCTCGCAAAAGTTATTGAAGTCTTCAGCTTTTGAGTTGGGAGCAAACAACTGGCGATAGCGTTGTAGCTGACGTTGGGAAAGGGTCAAGCGTCCGTCGTCCTGACAATCTTTCATCAAACGATCTTCAACGAAGTCTTCAGTGTTGACCTGGATGAAATAACAGGCAATTCCTTTGCTGGATAACTTCATCTTGGCGGTCGCAAAGTCAGACGTGCTGGTGGAGTCAACACCATCAGTCAAGGCTACGAGTGCTCGACGGCCCTTCATATCGTCGGTTGGTTGAGTACGAAAAATGGTATCGGCGACTTGTTGGAGTGAATCGTAGAAAGGAGTGCCATTGCTCGCACCAAGGATTTCAATCGCCTTGTGAAGTTTTCTTCGATCAGTGGTTAGCTCTGTCAAGACTTCAACTTCGGCGACGAGCTCACCATTTGTTTTGGCAGTATTGAATGAGACAACTCCAACGCTATCGCCAGGACGCAACGCATCGATAAAACTGTTTGCTGCCTGACGAATCAACGACACATCATCCCGCGTCGATCCGGATGTGTCGAGAACCAATGCGATCTCGAACGGAGTATCAACCGTTCCGAAGTTGGTGATTGATTGCGGTTTGCCATCCTCGAGAATCTGAAAATTCTCGGGTTTGAGTCCTGTCAACGGCCGGCCGTTGCTGTCGATTACTACGGCTGGAACCGACACCAGTTTGGTCTCTACCCTTACAACGTCGCCCTCATCCACTTCGTCTGAGCCATCGCTTGCGGGCTTTGTCTGTTCGGTCGTTCCCCCCACCCCAACTCGTCTGGGACGTTGATTTTGCTGCTGCTGGGTTGGTTCCTGGGCGTGAGTTCCGTGCAGTGAAATGCCAATCAGAAGAATCACGGGAGACAGCAGCGTCACGAGAATGACTCGCCAGACATATTTTCGGCGTTCCATTGATATTGACATGTTATTTATTCGGATGGGCTCGCTTGAGGAGAATATAACGACAGAAGCCCAACTGCAAAACCTAAAGGTTACCCTAACTTGACACTATTGACCTCTTCTCTTAGCATGACGCTCGCTCGTTGCGACCGATACGACGCGATGTTCTTTGGATAAGAAACGTGCCCCAAAAGGTTTTCTGACGGATTCGAAAGCCGTCACATTTATCGAAGAAATGACGACAGGGTCATTTCTACGAAGGCACGTACGTCAATGGTAGACGGCTTCCCTTACAAGGAAGAGGTTGGGGGTTCGAATCCCTCCGTGCCTACCAGGTCTGAAATGTCCGACAAACTTTAGTTTGTCGCTCTAGTTTGTCGTTTGAGCACCCGACAAATTAAAGTTTGTCGGACATTAGAATCGGCTTTTGCGGAGTCGTAGTTCAGTTGGTTAGAACGCCGGCCTGTCACGTCGGAGGTCGCGGGTTCGAGTCCCGTCGGCTCCGCCACTTACATCAATGAATGGTGGTAGTTGCGCCCGTCTCTTGTTGACGGGCGTTTCTATTTTGGTTGGTGTATCTGAATTTGTAAGGATTAGCCTTGAGATCCAGCCCGAATCTCCCCCACTCTGACTAGCAAACCTTAGATCGAGGTGCTTGTAGCGCTCCATAGGGGCTGAGGTGTGGCCGGTCATTTTGCGAATGATGGCTCTCAGTTCTTGATTTCAGAGATCGTCTAGCCCAGACTTCAAAGAACTGTTACTCGCCTTCAACGCACACGTCGTTGAATACTTGATTGTAGATGCGCACGCGTTGGCAGCGTACGGTCATGTACGCGCGACTAAGGATATCGATGTCTGGGTAGGACCGAGCCGGGAGAACGCACAAAGGGTGCTACAAGGTCTTTCAGACTTCGGCGCGCCACTGGGCGATCTCACATTAGAGGATTTGATCAGAGCAGGAACGATCTTCCAGATCGGCGTTCCGCCTTTGCGGATCGACATAATCACGCAAATCGACGGTGTCGAGTTTGCAGATGCCTGGCCCGATCGTTTTGAGACTGGTTTTGGGGGCGTGCCGGCCTTCGTTATTTCTCGGCACCACTTAATCAGGAATAAGAAAACGGCAGCTCGCTTGCAAGACCTCGCCGATGTCGAAAAGTTAGAGGAAAGGGACAATCGCGAATAGGGTTTCAAATCGCGGGATGAAAGTCGCGCAACGAAAGCCGGTCTGCCATCCACAACGTCGCCTGCAAGATGACTCACTTCCTCCCTAGTTGCTTCTTTGCGACCGCAACTACCTGGTCCGGTTCGAACCCAAACTTCCTTTGCAACTCCTTGAGTGGGGCGGAGGCTCCGAACGTCTTCATACCGACGACGTAACCAGAGGCGCCAACGTATCGCTCCCATCCCAAGGTGGAGGCTTGCTCCACGGCGACGCGCGCCTTCACGTTTGGCGGTAGCACACTGTCGCGATACTCCTCGGTCTGGTGATCGAAAATTTCCCAGGACGGCATCGACACTACCCGTGAGCGAATGCCTTCAGCGAGCAGCTTCTCGTGGGCCTCGACCGCGAGGCTGACTTCGCTGCCCGAGGCGATGAGAATCACTTCCGGATCTCCGCCTGGAGAATCCGCGAGCACGTATGCGCCGTGCGCGACTCCGGAAGCCGGTGCGTACTTGCTGCGATCGAACGTCGGTAAGGGTTGGCGAGATAGCACCAACACCGCAGGCTGATGGCGTAATTCCATGACGTAGCGATAAGCCTCCACGACCTCATTGGCGTCGCCGGGACGCAATGTAAGCAGACCTGGTATCGCGCGTAGTGAGACAAGCTGCTCGACCGGTTGATGAGTGGGACCGTCTTCTCCGTCGCCCATAGCGTCGTGCGTAAAGACAAAAATAGCGGGCAGCTCCATCAGCGTCGCGAGCCGAATTGCGGGGCGAGCATAGTCGCTGAAGATGAAGAAAGTTGCACCGAAGGCCCGGAGTTTGGACAGCGAGAGTCCGTTCACGATCGCTGCCATTGAATGCTCTCTGATACCAAAATGCAGGTTCTTCCCGTTGGGACTTTCAGCCTGAAAATCTCCCGCCCCAGAAAACGTCAGTATTGTCTTGTTCGATGGTCCAAGATCAGCAGAACCGCCGAGGAACCAGGGAATGTTTTGTGCGAGCACGTTCAATACCTTGCTTGAGGCATCACGCCCGGCAACGCCTTTTGCGTCGGGAGGAAAAACAGGGAGATCATGGTCCCATCCGGCTGGGAGTTCCCGGCGCTGCATTAAGTCGATTTCGTTTGCCAGTTCGGGATACTTGGCCCTATAGGCTTCCAGCAACTTGGTCCATTCATGACGCAAACTCGCGCCGCGTATTCCCACACCCGCTGTGAAATGTTCGTACACTCCATCCGGGACGAGAAATTTTTCATCCTCGGGCCATCCGTAGCTCCGTTTCGCGAGTCGAACTTCCTCGTCGCCGAGGGGCTCGCCATGGGCTGCTGCGCTGTCCTGCTTATGCGGCGAACCATAACCGATATGACTATCCAACACGATGAAGGTGGGCCGGCCCTTCGTCTTTTGGAAGATGCTGAGGGCTTTTTCGATACGATCGATATCGTTGGCGTCTCCGACTCTCAGCACGTTCCATCCATAAGCCAGGAAGCGCGTCGCGACATCCTCAGTAAACGCCAGACGCGTGCTTCCCTCGATCGTGATGTGGTTGTTGTCGTAGACCCAGCACAGATTGTCGAGGCCAAGATGACCGGCCAGTGATGCCGCTTCTGACGCAACGCCCTCCATCAAACAACCATCTCCGCAAACGGCGTAGATGTTGTAGTCGAAGATCTCGAAGCCGGGTCGGTTGAAATGGCCGGCGAGCCACTTCTCCCCGATCGCCATGCCGACGCTCGTGGCAACGCCCTGCCCCAGTGGACCGGTCGTGGTTTCGACGCCCGACACCCAATGGTATTCGGGGTGACCGGGTGCCTTACTGTCGAGCTGCCGGAACCGCCTGATGTCGTCGAGCGTCACCGAAGGTTCACCCAGCCTTTCATATTCGGCATTGACCGCGCGTGTGCCGGTGAGATGAAGCGCCGACCATAGCAACATCGAAGCGTGGCCGTTCGAGAGAACGAAGCGATCACGGTTGGGCCAGATCGGATCTTTAGGATCAAATCGCATCACCCGATTCCAGATCGTATATACCAACGGAGCCAGGGCCATCGGCGTCCCAGGGTGTCCAGATTTCGCCTGCTGAACGGCGTCGATCGAGAGTGTGCGGATGGTGTTGATGCAAAGTTGATCGAGTTTCAAGTCGGCCGAATGGTCGATTGCTTGCACGGTGCTCATGGTGATCTCCTTGTTCTTTCTCGTACTGTTGCTAGTGGCTCTGCTTCTCCAGTGAAGCAACTTTGCCAAGGCGGCGCAGGTGGCGTTCGGCCTGACTGAATTCGGCCGCCAGAAAAGCCTGGATAAGATCCCATGCTACTGACGGCCCGACTGTGCGACCGCCCATACAAATAGTATTCATGTGATCATCCTCGACTCCCTGCCGGGCAGAGAAGTGGTCCTCGATCAAGGCGGCTCGCACGCCCTGAACCTTGTTGGCACAGACAGACGCACCCACGCCGCTACCACATACCGCTACCCCACGATCCACCTCACCCGCCGCCACCGATCGTGCCAGGGGGATAACAAAATCAGGATAATCGTCGCCTGGATCCAAACTATGGGCACCAAAATCGACGACCTCATGACCCGCTTCTTTGAGGCGAACCAACAAATCTTCCTTTAACGAAAACCCACCATGATCGGTGGCGATCCCGACACGCATATTCACTCCTTATTTATATCGATTCGGACACTCGTCCCTGCTCAAGCGGTTTGGCGTGCGACCGCAAACGCTTCCTCATGGATTGTTGGATTGTGCCAACCTCCCGGTGGTGTCACTCGCTCGGCCTCACTCGGCCCCCAAGTATTCTTTTCATATTCGTAGATCGGTGTGCCCGTTTCCAACACTGGATCTACAATGCGCCACGCCTCTTCGACGTAATCTTCCCGCGCGAACAGGGTTGAGTCGCCTTCCATCGCGGCTCCCAAAACCCGTTCGTAAGCGTCCATGTCGCCGGCGTGCGGGGAACGACTCGCCACCATTTCAACCGTTTGGGCGGCTATCTCCTCGCCCTGAGTCATGACCATCATCCCCATAGCTATGGTCACGTCGGGACCGAGCCGGAGTCGTAAGTGGTTCTCCTTCAGAGCATCGGCAGGGATCAGTGACGGAGGCTTGCGAAACCGGCCCACAATTTCGGTGCACGTTACAGGAAGGCATTTGCCCGCACGAATGTAGAAAGGGACTCCTTTCCAACGCCACGAATTGATCTCGAGCTTCAACGCGGCAAAAGTTTCCATCTCTGAGCCTTTCGCCACTCCACTCTCATCTCGGTAGTCCTTGAATTGGCCGCGCACCAAATCCTTTTCGTTTATGGGCGGAATAGCCTTAAGCACTTTGACCTTTTCGTCGCGGATGGATTCGCTGTCGATTCTGGCCGGTGGTTCCATTGCCAGATTCGAGAGAACCTGAAAAAGATGGTTCTGAATCACGTCGCGAATTGCGCCCGTCTTATCGTAGAAAGCGCCCCGGCCCTGGACGCCGAAATCTTCAGCCATCGTAATCTGCACGCTGTCGATGTAATGGCGATTCCAGAACGACTCGACAAACGTATTCGCGAAGCGAAAGACCAGGAGGTTATTCACCGGTCGTTTCCCCAAATAGTGGTCGATCCGAAAGATATTTTTTTCTTCAAGAGCGCCAAGCAGAATCTGGTTCAGTTCCCTGGCTGATTCAAGATCACTTCCAAAAGGTTTTTCGACGATGACACGGGCTCCTTTGGCGCAGCCCGATTTCGCTAGCTGTTCCACGACCGCTCCGAATAGGAGCGGCGGGATCGCCAGATAGTGTGAAGGTCGCTCAGCCATATCCAATTCTTTTCGGAGTGCCTCAAATGTCGCAGGGTCCTGGTAATCGCCATCAACGTAGCGCAGTAGACCGCACAACTTTTCGAAAGCTGCTGGATCGACCCCGCCGTGTTTTTCAAGACTTTCATGCACCCGCGCTCGAAGCTGGTCCAGATTCCAACCGGATTTGGCCACGCCGATTACCGGCACATTCAGATGCCCACGCTTCACCATGCCTTGCAGCGATGGAAAAATTTTCTTGTAGGCCAGATCGCCGGTCGCGCCGAAGAAGACCAACGCGTCTGATTGTAGATTTGTCATACGTGCTATTCCTTCATATTTCGGTAGCGGCGGATCAAGTTGTTTGTTGAACTGTCATGATCGAGCTTTGGTTTCTCCTCGCTCTCCAGCTCCGGGATAATGCGCTGAGCCAGCACCTTGCCGAGCTCTACTCCCCATTGGTCGAACGAGTCGATATTCCAAATGACGCCTTGGGTGAAAACGGAGTGTTCGTAAAGGGCAACGAGTTTACCGAGCATTTCTGGTGTGAGCCGTTCGGCAAGAATCGTGTTCGATGGCCGGTTACCCTCGAAGACGCGATGCGGCACCAGCCAGTCCGCCGTGCCCTCAGCCTTCACCTGTTCGGGCGTCTTGCCAAACGCTAGCGCCTCGGTTTGAGCGAAGACATTTGCCAGGAGCATGTCGTGATGCCGGCCCAGCGGATTGAGAGATTGCGCGAAGGCGATGAAATCGCACGGGATCAGTCGAGTACCTTGATGTATCAATTGGTAGAACGAGTGTTGCCCGTTCGTTCCCGGCTCGCCCCAGTAGATAGCGCCGGTTTGATACGTGACTTCTGTTCCGTCGAGCGTAACGTGCTTGCCGTTGCTCTCCATCGTCAACTGCTGCAGATATGCCGGGAACCGCTTCAGGTACTGCTCGTAAGGCAAGACGGCCACAGTTTGCACGCCAAAGAAGTCGCTATACCAGACGACGAGGAGTCCCATCAACACCGGGAGGTTCCGCTCGAAAGGCGTAGTGCGGAAATGCTCGTCCATCTGGTGGAAGCCGTCCAGCATGGAGCGGAAATGATCTGGTCCAATGGCGATCATCGTCGAAAGGCCGATCGCCGAATCCATCGAGTAACGGCCGCCGACCCAATCCCAGAACTCGAACATATTGGCGGTATCAATGCCGAACTTCGACACTTCCGTCGCGTTCGTCGATACGGCGACGAAGTGCTTCGCGACGGAAATTTCATCACCACCCAATCCAGCCAATGACCAAATGCGAGCCGTATGTGCGTTGGTCATTGTCTCCAATGTTGTGAAAGTTTTAGATGAGACGATAAAGAGCGTCTCGGCGGGGTCGAGGTCATGTACCGCCTCAGCGAAGTCAGTGCCGTCGACGTTGGAAACGAAACGGAATGTCATGGCCCGATCGCTATAGGCTTTGAGCGCCTCGTAGGCCATGACAGGCCCGAGGTCTGAGCCGCCAATCCCGATGTTAACGACGTTGCGAATGCGTTTACCCGTATGACCTTTCCATGCACCGTTTCGCACGCGTTCTGAGAAATCAGCCATCCTATCGAGCACAGCGTGGACTTTCGGAACCACATTTTCTCCATCTACGACGATGGACGCGTCTCGTGGAGCGCGCAGTGCCGTATGCAATACCGCCCGATTTTCTGTGGGATTGATCTTGTCCCCACGAAACATCGCGTCAATTCGAGATTGCAGTCCGGCTTCCTCTGCAACCCGAAGGAGAAGCTTCAGTGTCTCGTCAGTAATGCGATTTTTGGAGTAGTCGAGGTAAAGGCCGACCGCCTCGGCCGTCATTCGCTCGCCGCGTTCCGGATCTTTAACGAAGAGTTCCCGCAGATGTAGCTTCGACACTTTTTTGTAATGCGACTCGAGGGCTTTCCATGATTGGAGTTTTTTCACTACCAATTCTTTCTTTGTTGCTGTCATGCTCGTCTTCCTTTTGTCTTCAGTTGTTACCTTACATAGAGGCAGTTAGTGCCGCGTTCTTGGATGAGATCACCCCCATCAGATCGTTCCACGACTTCACGAACGACTCGGCTCCTTCATCCTGAAGCTGAACAGCCAGGGCGTCGACGTTGATGCCTGCTTTGGTAAACCGCGCTATCACTTCTTCACAGTTGCCGCCGTCTGCTGGCAATAACTCACCCAACTCGGTGTGTGTGGCTAGTGCTTTCAATGTGCCTTCAGGCATGGTGTTCACAGTGAAGGGCGCGGCGAGACTGTTGATATAAAGAATGTCGGAGGCTTTGGGATCCTTGGTTCCCGTACTCGCCCACAACGGGCGCTGCGGACGAGCCCCAAGGTTGTAAAGGCGGGTCCAGCGTGGCGAGCTGAGAAGTGCGTGGGCCGCCTTGTAAGTACGTTTCGCGATGGCGATGCCAAGTTGGTTGTGTAGCTCATCAGGCGTCTTGCTCGCAACGGCAGCGTCCCAGCGGCTGATGAAAACCGATGCCACGGAACCAACATTAGGGTTGAGGTCAGCGTCAATCCGACGCTCGATGCCACGCAGGAACGCTTCGGCCGCCGCCAGGTATTGTTCACGCGAGAACAAGAGTGTGACATTGACCGGTATCCCGGAAAAGATTGCTTCCTCGATCGCCGGAAGGCCTTCCTTTGTCCCTGGAATTTTGATCAACAGATTGGGGCGTGCCGCTCGCGCAAACAGTTCCCTGGCTGCTGCAAGCGTGCTGGCTGTGTCGTGGGCCAGCAGCGGAGACACTTCCAACGATACCCATCCATCCACGCCATTCGTCTTATCGTAAATTGGTCGAAAGAGATCAGCGGCCCGGGTGAGATCTTCCAGAGCCAGTTCAAAGAAGAGTGCCTCACTCGATTCGTGCTTCGCTAATTTTCTAGAGATCGCTGCGTCATAAGCCGTGCTGTTCTTAATAGCGTGGTCAAAAATCGTGGGATTCGAAGTGAGCCCTGTAACCGATAGTTCGTCGATGTATCGTTTCAGCGTACCGCTATCGAGCAAGTCGCGTGTGATATTGTCCAGCCAGAGACTCTGGCCCAGGTTATGAAGTAGTTGTGTAGCTTTCATCGTGTTACCTCAGTTAATAGCAAAGAATTCCATAAAGCCTGGCTCAGCTCGCAGGTCTACCAAGCGACAGCGCAAGGTACATGCCAGCTAGCCAGGAACTCTCGGGGGGTTAATTACGGAGCAAAGTGGGGGGATAAGGTCGATTATGCCAAAATTGCCGGATGCTCCGCAGTTGATGATGGAGGAACCTCCGCCACTGTCCCGCCTTTTCCTCTCATTTGTGATTCTGCTGCGTTCGAAATGTGTTGCTTTTGACTTGAGGTTTCAGGGATGTGCGCACGTATCCAGTTCTGCAACTGCCTGCAGCCTTATGGCGAGGAAGTTGCTGAATTACATCCGAAGGATAAGGGTAGAATGCAACATCTGAAAGTGGGTGTTTTATGACCGCTGAACAAGGGCGACTTGAAGAGGCAAGGGAGCAGGAGTTTTCCGACGCATCTCACCCACTCATCGGGCTACTGTCCAACGGCCGGTACTCCGTCATGATCACTTCCAACGGGAGTGGCTGGAGTGCTTGGGGCGACATGGACGTGACTCGTTGGAGGGAAGATGGAACCCGCGATTGCTGGGGCCAGTTTTGCTACATCCGCGATCGGTCTAACGGTAAAAGGTGGTCCACTGGGAAGCAGCCGCTATGCCAGCCGGCCGATGAGTGTGATGTCGAATTTCATGTCGACCGAGCCGAGTTCAGCCGCCGAGATGGCGACATCGAAACCAAGTGGGCTGTATGTGTCGCGCCTGACTACGATGCAGAAGTGCGGCTGGTAACGCTCATCAATCACAGCAGTCTTCCCTGCGAGTTGGACCTGACCAGTTATGCCGAGGTGTGCCTGAACCAGCGCCGAGCGGACCAAGCGCATCCGGCGTTTGCGAAGTTGTTCTTAGAGACCGAGTTCGTGGCCAGTTCGGGTGCCCTGCTCGCGCGTCGGAGGCCACGAGCCGCGGACCAAAAACCAATCTGGGCCGTTCACGTCACGGCCGTAGAAGGCTTGGACAACGATGCGTTGGAGTACGAAACCGATCGCGTGAGGTTTCTGGGCCGCGGCCGTACTCCTGCAAACCCCGCCGCTCTGGAAGCTGACGTGCGCTTGTCTGGGACGACAGGCCCCGTGTTGGATCCGGTCTTCAGTCTGCGACGACACGTGCGTCTCGACCCAAAATCCAGGGCGCGCGTCGCGTTTGTCACCGGAGCGGCCGATACCCTTGAGACGGCCGCAGCTCTTATTAAGCAATTTCAGAATCTGAAATCCGCCGACCAAGCGTTTTCCGATGCCGGGAAGCGGTCCTACGATGAGGTGCGCGATCTGGGCCTGACACCGAGCGACGTCGCACTGTTCAACCGCCTGGCGGGGACCGTCGTATTCAGTGGTTCAGTGCTGCGCTCGGCGGAAGCGGTCGCCGCCAATCGTTTGGGCCAGCCTGCTCTGTGGCCTCATGGCATCTCCGGCGATCGGCCGATCGTGTTGGTCCGTATCGCGGTGGCTGACGACGAGGCGCTGGTCCAACAGCTTGTGCAATGGCACGGTTATGTTCGCCACTGCGGCTTGGACCTGGACCTAGTCATCCTGGACGCGCGTTCCGGCGCCGCAGCCGACTCACTTAAAGCCATGCTCGAGGCCGGTCCTGCCGGCGCGACACTTGGAAAGCCGGGAGGAACGTTTGTCCTGAGTGCTGGTCGCGTCCCAGCCGAGGACATCGTGCTCATCACGGCGGCCGCGCGGACTGTCCTCGGGGCCGACCGCGGCTCACTGGCCGAGCAGATCGAGCACCGACCGGGCGCGGCTGCGCTTCCGCCCCTACTAAAGGCCACCGCGTCGTCGACCCCCACGGAAACTGCCACGGCGAGAGCAACACCTCCTGAAGAACTACAGTTTTGGAACGGTTTCGGCGGATTCACACCGGACGGCAGAGAGTATGTAATCATCGTTGACGACACGGCTCCTGGCGGTGCGGTCTTTCCGCCGGCTCCCTGGACCAACGTATTGGCTAACCCTGGTTTTGGATGTCTGGTGACGGAGGCCGGCTTGGGCTACTCCTGGGCGGGAAACAGCCAGATGAACCGCCTAACGCCGTGGTCCAACGACCCGGTATCCGATCCACCTGGCGAGGCGGTCTATCTTCGTGACGAAGAGACCGGCACAGTCTGGAGCCCCACTCCCTTACCGCTCGGCGACGGTGCGGTCGTGACCGTCCGCCATGGCCAGGCTTATAGTCGCTTCACACGAAGTAGCCACGGCCTGGATCAAGAGCTGCTGGCGTTCGTCCCACTCAGCGATCCAGTCAAGCTCTTGTGCCTGACCTTGCGTAATGTTGGCGAACGTCCGCGACGGCTGTCGGCGACGTATTACGCCGAGTGGGTCCTCGGGACTGTCCAAGACAACGCCCCTTTGCAAGTCGTGTGTGAATATGATTTGGAGGCAGGCGCTGTGCTGGCCCGCAACGCTTGGGCGGGCGCCTTCGCGTCCGGGATTGCCTTCGCCGGCGTCGGCTCGCGGCAACATACATTCACAGCCAATCGCACAGAGTTTCTCGGCCGCAACGGCTCAACTGCATCACCCGCCGCGCTGCGCCGCGTCAAGTTGTCCGGAAGCGTCGAGCCATTACTCGACCCGTGCGCGGCGGTGATGACGGACATCACACTGGCGCCCGGACAGACGGCGGAGGTAGTCTTCGTCATTGGGCAGGCGGAATCGACGGAACAAGCGCGCCATCTCATTCAGAAATACACTGCGCCGGGTACGACGCAGGAAGCACTTTCAGAAGTTCAACGCCACTGGGACCATGTCTTGGGCACCGTGCAGGTGAAGACGCCCGACGCGGAGCTGGACTTGATGATGAACCGCTGGTTGCTCTACCAAGTGCTGGCCTGCCGGGTTTGGGGGCGGTCGGCGTTCTACCAATCGGGCGGGGCGTACGGGTTCCGCGATCAGTTGCAGGATGTGATGGCTTTGGTCATCAGCGCGCCAAACGAGGCGCGGATCCATATCATGCGGGCAGCGGCGCGCCAGTTCGAAGAGGGCGATGTGCAGCACTGGTGGCATCCACCAGTCAACGCCGGTGTCAGAACCCGAATCACTGACGACCTGTACTTCCTTCCTCTTGCCGTCCACCACTATGTCACCGCGACTGGCGACCTCACGCTGCTTGACGAACAAGTACCGTTCCTGAAATCTCCGCTGCTGCGGCCGGATCAGGAAGATGATTACAGTGTTCCGAGTGTGAGCATGGAGGAGGGCAGTATCTACGATCACTGCGTGCGCGCCCTAGAGCACGGCTTCCAACTCGGGTCCCACGGCCTGCCCCTGATGGGCACCGGCGATTGGAACGATGGTATGAACAAGGTCGGCGCGCTCGGCCAAGGCGAAAGCGTTTGGAACGGGTGGTTTTTCGTCACCGTATTGAACGCGTTCGCCGAAGTTGCGGACCGCCGTGCCGATGAGGCGCAAGCCGCTTGGTGCCGAGAGCGGGCCGAGGCTTTGCGCACCGCGATCGAAGCCAACGCTTGGGACGGCGAGTGGTATCGCCGTGCTTACTTCGACGACGGCACACCGCTCGGCTCAGCCCAAAACGACGAATGCCAAATCGATGCCATTCCGCAAGCCTGGGCGGTGATCTCCGGTCGTGCCGACCCGGTCCGAGCGCAGTTGGCGCTGGCCGCGGTCGAAAAGCGCTTGGTGCGAACCGACGGCAAATTGATCCAGCTATTGGACCCGGCATTCGACAAAGGAGAGTTGCAGCCGGGCTATATCAAGGGCTACGTGCCGGGCATACGCGAAAACGGCGGCCAGTATACGCACGCCGCCACGTGGGTGGTGCTGGCCATGGCGTTGCAAGGCCATGGCGACCGAGCGTTGGAACTTTGGAACTTGCTGAACCCGGTTCGCCACACCAAGACACCCGCGGAAGTCGAGCACTATAAGGTCGAGCCTTATGTCGTCTGTGCCGACATCTACGCCGCTCCACCCCACACTGGACGCGGGGGATGGACCTGGTACACCGGGTCGGCCGGTTGGCTGTATCGAGTTGCTCTGGAAGCTATTCTCGGCATACATCCGGTTGGCAACACGCTCCGCATCGACCCGTGTGTGCCGCGCGGATGGCCGGGGTTCGAGGTCACCTATCGTCACGAAACCGCATCGTACCGAATTCGTGTTGCAAACCCGGCTGGTGTCGAACGCGGTGTCCGGTCCGTCACTGTCGACGGTCAGCCAGTCTCCGGCGGGACCGTGCTGCTCCTGAACGACAGCAGCGAGCATGACGTCCGAGTCGAACTGGGATAATGCGGAGAAACGGGCAATGGCCGAACTGCGAACGTCCGAAGACAATCCGACCCTGCTGCCGACCGCGGAGAACCTTAATCGGCTGCAATGGACGACGATCCATTACTACCTGCACGAGACCAACCCGGATAATGGACTGGTCCGGGACAAGACCGATCTGGACGCCCCGTCCAGCATCGCCGCGATCGGCTTGGGTCTGGCGACGATCCCGGTCGTCGTCGAGCGCGGCGTGGTCATTCGCAAGTTCGCGGCAAAACTCGCCCGCCGCCGGCTCTGCAGCCTCCTCGACCTCCCGCAGGGGCCGGGGCCGGATGTCGCTGGATACAAAGGCTTCTTCTACCACTTCCTCGACATTGACACCGGCCGACGAGTCTGGAACTGCGAGTTGTCCACGCTCGACTCAGCGTTCCTGTTCGCGGGCGCGCTCACCTGCGGCACCTACTTCGACGCCGACACCGAGGACGAGGCGGAGGTTCGCCGCCTAGCCGACACGCTCTACCGCCAAGCCGACTGGGATTGGGCGCGGAATGGCGGCCCGACGCTCACTCACGGCTGGAAGCCCGAGACCGGCTTCTTGCCGCATCGCTACGAGGGATATGACGAGGGGCTTTTGCTTTACCTCCTCGGCCTCGGCTCGCCGACACACCCGCTGCCGCCGGAGAGCTACGCCGCCTTCTGCGCCACCTACGAGTGGAAGGAAATCTACGGCCGCGAGTTGCTCTACTCCGGGCCGCTATTCACGCATCAGCTCTCGCACCTGTGGGTCGATTTCCGTGGGATCCGCGATGCCTTCATGCGCCAGCACGGCACCGACTACTTCGAGAACAGTCGGCAGGCGACCTTTGTGCAGCAGGAGTACGCCATCCGGAACCCGCTGGAGTTTGAGGGATACGGGAAGGATAGCTGGGGGTTCACGGCCTGTGATGGCCCCGGCTGGGTCAAGCGAACGGTGAATGGGGTCGAGCGGCAATTCTACGACTACATCGCCCGCGGGGCGCCCTACGGCCCCGACGATGGCACAGTCGCTCCGTGGGTTGTGGTCGCCTCGCTGCCGTTCGCCCCGGAGATCGTGATCCCCACAGTTCGCCACCTGGCCACGTTGCAGTTGGGCATGACGAAGCCCTACGGCTTCAAGCCCTCGTTCAACCAGACCTTCGCCGTGGAAGACAGCCCGACTGGGTGGTGGGTCACCCCTTACCACTTCGGCGTGGACCAGGGCCCGATCGTGCTCATGATCGAGAACTACCGCTCAGGATTGATCTGGGACATCATGCGCCGCTGCCCGTATGTCGTCGAGGGGCTGCGCCGCGCGGGATTCCAGGGCGGCTGGTTGTAGGAACAGCAGATCAGCAACACGCCCTCCCAGCGTTTGCCTCTGAGTGCCGAGACATCTTGAGTTTCAGCTCTTAGGAGTGCGATTCGGATTTTAGTTTTGGCGAAATTATCAAAAGGGAAAGCCTATGCCAATTTCTCCACTTGCGGGCAAGCCTGCCGACCCATCGTTGCTGATCAACGTGCCCCGGCTGGTGACTGAGTATTTCACTGGGCAACCGGATCCATCAGTACCGGCACAACGCGTGGTATTTGGAACTTCCGGGCATCGCGGCTCCGCATTCGATAACGCTTTCAACGAGGCACACATCCTCGCTATCACACAGGCGATTTGCCTCTATCGGAAGCAGCAGAGCATCGACGGACCACTCTACATCGGCGTCGATACGCACGCGCTTTCGGAGCCCGCCTTGGCCAGCGCTTTGGAGGTCCTGGCAGCGAATGGCGTCGACGTGATGGTCGATGCTGACAATGGCTACACTCCTACACCTGTAATCTCGCATGCGATTCTTAACTACAATCGCGGTCGCGAGCGCGGCCTCGCGGACGGCATCGTCATCACACCGTCACATAATCCTCCGAGATACGGAGGCTTCAAATACGATCCGCCTCACGGTGGACCAGCAGACAGTCAGATCACCGAATGGATCGAGCAAAAGGCGAACGCTTTTATCGCGGATGGCCTGCGCGGAGTGGCGAGAGTACCATTCGAACGCGCCCGGAATGCTTCAACCGTGCACACCTTTCAGTACCTTGATTCGTACGTGCGCGATCTTCCCTCGGTGATCGATCTTGAGGTAATCCGCGAGAGCAAAGTTCGCATCGGTGTGGATCCATTAGGCGGCGCGAGCGTCGCCTACTGGGATGCGATTGGCAACCGCTACGGACTCAATCTGGAGGTTGTGAATCACGCCATCGATCCTACGTTCCGTTTCATGACCGTCGATTGGGACGGCCAAATTCGGATGGACCCTTCGTCGGTCTATGCAATGGCAAGCATCGTTGGTCTTAGAGAGCGATTCGACGTGGCCTTTGCGAGCGATACCGACGCCGATCGGCACGGCATAGTAAGCCACAGCCAGGGCCTAATGAATCCGAACCAGTATCTCTCGGTTGCTATCTCGTACTTGTTCGCCAACCGCCCGCAATGGTCGCAGTCAGTAGCCGTCGGCAAGACGGTCGTTAGTAGCAGCATGATCGATCGCGTGGTGAAGAAGCTTGGCCGACGGCTGGTTGAAGTTCCGGTGGGCTTCAAGTGGTTCGTGGAAGGACTCATCGATGGCTCACTCGGATTCGGTGGCGAGGAAAGTTCAGGCGCAACATTCTTGCGTCGTGATGGCACGGTATGGACCACGGACAAAGATGGGCTTGTGCCGAACTTGTTGGCCGCAGAGATCACTGCGCGAACAGACAAAGACCCGGGCGAACATTACCAGGAGATGACAGCTGAGTTCGGCACACCATACTACACACGGATCGATGCGCCAGCGACACCGGAGCAGAAGGCGAAGTTGGCAAAACTATCGCCCGAGGCGGTTGCGACTGCCAGGCTTGGTGGCGAGCCGATTACAAGTAAATTGACTCGTGCCCCGGGTGACGGGGCCCCGATCGGCGGCCTGAAGGTTGTCACCGACAACGGCTGGTTCGCGGCACGGCCCTCCGGCACTGAGAACATCTACAAGATCTATGCGGAGAGCTTCAAGGATCAAGGCCACCTCGACGCAATCGTGAGCGAGGCTCAAGAGATTGTGAACGATGCACTAGAGTCCTCTTAGCCGAATGTGATTTCTTCGCAGGCATGTCAGTAGCAGGCTGGACCAGTGCGTCAAGGTTCACCTAAAAGAAGTCTTGTTGGCCCACCCACTGTGCCAGTAGGTGGACAGTAAGGGAGGTGGTACTGTAGCACTCCGTGACACCTGGGGTCGGGCCAATGCTCTCTCACTCACTGACAGCAAACTTAGTTGCTTGAAAATGGTTGGGACATACTTTGGCCGTTACGTCGGAGGTCGCGGGTTCGAGTCCCCCGTCGGCTCCGCCACTGATATCAATTAAAGTTGTAGTTGCGCCCGTCCCTTGTTGACGGGGGTTGCTGTTTTGGTGGGTGTAACTGAATTGTAGCTATTTGCCTTGAGAGCCTACCTGTCCCTGTCCTTATTAAAGACTCCGAATTAAATTAAAGACTCCGATCCCTATTGCTGAAGCTTGCCGTACTGGTGCAAGGGGTCTCTTTACTCAGCCTCCGCTTCGCTTCTCTCCATAACGGTTACAACAAAATTGTATAGCAACATTAATAGTGAGGAATCTGTAGGAAACTTTGCGAGCTGGCGAGTATTATGTCAGAAATTCATATTGTTCTAATTCGAGCTTTGGTAGGCGATCAGTGAACGAGGAGTTAAAGAGCAACCCGGTGATTCGGACTCCCGACCAACGTCTCCGGATTTTCGTGAGCTCCACGCTTGTCGAGTTGGCTGATGAGCGTCGAGCCGTGTCGCGCGCCATCACGACGTTGAGGCTCACGCCAGTCATGTTCGAGTTAGGGGCGCGACCGCATCCTCCGCAAGAACTGTATCGAGCATACGTAGCGCAGAGCGATATCTTCATCGGGCTATATTGGCAGAGCTACGGGCAGATCGGAGCGGGCATGCTGCGCTCTGGTCTCGAGGAAGAGTTCGAGCTATCTCAAGGCCTGCCTCGCCTCCTGTACGTCAAGGCGCCAGCCCAGAATCGCGACGCCCGCCTGACCAACCTACTCTCACGCATCAAACAAGAGGCATCGTATCGCACGTTCCGCACGCCCGGTGAGCTGAGCCATCTCGTGCGCGACGACCTGGCAACGCTGTTGAGCGAGCGCTTCGCTGCCCTTCACCCGCAGGTACAGGATACTGGCTCGGTGTCGCCACCGTCGCCGAACTCTCGCTCTCTTCCGGTGGGCACTACGTCGCTTGTCGGACGCGAGCAGGCGATCGACACGGTGGTTGGATTGCTCGAGCGCACGGACGTGCGGCTAGTGACTCTCACTGGACCAGGTGGGATCGGCAAGACCAGGCTGGCTGTGGCTGTCGGCGAACGCCTGCGAGACCGCTTCGATGCGGGCACCGTGTTCATCCCACTGGCCTCTGTCACGGAACCCAATCTGGTTTTGGAAAGCATCGGCCGGGCCGTAGGAACGCGCATGTCGGGCACGTCCTCGCCACTCGCGGCTTTGGTCGAGCAGTTTGGCGATGGCGTGTGGCTGCTGATTCTCGACAACTTGGAACAGGTGGTCGACGCGGCTCGGGACTTGGACCAACTTCTTGCTCGCTGTCCCTTCGTTAAAATCCTGGCCACCAGCCTGACTGTGCTTCGGCTACGGGCCGAACGAGAGTATCCGGTGCCTCCGCTACCGCTGCCGGACGATCCCACAGTTACGATCGATGAGCTCATGCTGTCGCCAGCCGTGGAGCTGTTCGTGGACAGGGCCGGTGCGGTGCGACACGACTTCGCCCTTACCCAGGCCAACGCTTGGGCGGTGGTGGAGATCTGCCGGCGCCTGGACGGATTGCCGTTGGCTATCGAGCTTGCTGCCGCACGTACTCGCTTGTTGGAGCCCGACGCGTTGCTGCGCCGGCTGGTGACCTCGCTCGACGCGCTTGGGACGGGTGCAGTAGATATGCCGGAACGCCAGCGCACACTGCGAGCCACGGTCGAGTGGAGCGTGGGGCTGCTTGATGACGCCGAGCGATCGCTCCTCGAGACCGTGGCTGTGTTCGTCGACGGCTGGACCGTCGAGGCTGCGGCTCAGGTCGCCAGCCTGGATGAGGATCGGGTGCTCGACCTCACCGAAGCTCTCGCTCGCCACAGCCTCGTACATCTCGACAGCACCGAGCACGGCCCCCGCTCGCGAATGCTGGAGACCGTCCGCGAGTTTGTTGCCGAACGGTTGAGGACCCGGTCCGACGTCATCGAGATCGAGCGCCGCCACGCCGACTATTACCGGGCACTGGCCGAGCAGGCCGACAGGCCGCTGCGGATGGGCCAAAACGAGTGGGCCGATCGCCTGGAGACCGAGGCCGGTAACCTGGCCGCCGCTGTGCGCTGGTACCTGGTCCATGACCCTGGACCACTGCCTCACATGTTCCGAATTCTATTGCTCTTCTGGGAACTGCGCGAACATTTGGGCGAGGCTCGCTCCTGGGTCTACCAACTTCTGCTCACCGCCGACTCGCTGGAACCCCAGACCCGAGCCGAGCTGCTGTGGATCCAACTGGTGACCGCTAACGAGGTGGGCGACGACGCGGTGGCGCTGGCGACCCGCGAACGCCTGACGCCCCTGCTGACGGAGATTGACGACCCCTTCCTCCACGCACTATCCGAGTTGGCCCTATCGTGGGTCTCGCCGATCGTCGGCGATCTCGATGGCGCGCTCCAGAGAGTGTTGGCTTCTCTCGAGCAACTCCGCGGCCAGGACGAACCGTATTGGACTGCTGTGGCCATCGTCACCGCCGGCATCATGGAAACAGCGGTGAGCCGCTACGACGACGCCCTTGTACACCTTCGCGAAGCGGGTGACCTGGCGACGCGGTTCGATAACCCTTGGCTGGCCGCCGCTTCCCGAGTGCAGCTGGGCAACTTGGCAGTCTCGCGTGGCCGGCTGGAGGAGGCTGCATCCTTGCTTGACGAGGGATTGGACTGGAGTCTGGCGGCCCACAGCACCCGTGGCGTGACCTACTGCCTGTTCGCGTTCGCGCGGCTCGCGTTCATGGAGGGTCACGCTGAGCGGGCGGCATTGTTGGCGGGGACCGCTGAGGGCCTGCGAGAGCGGGTCGGGGTGAGGGCGTGGCCGATGCTTCGGCGCGGTGAGGCCGAGCTCGTGGCCCAGCTCCGCCAAGCACTAGGGGAAGACCGCTTCGCCGAGTTATCCGCGGCAGGTTCACGGCTCAGCCGTCGGGAAGCAGTAGCCGTCGTCCGCGACCGGTCCGCCAAAAACGCCTCGCCCTGAGTTCGGTGGCCGAGATCGTGAACCCTTGCGTACGGGTGACAATCAAGTTTCGATCGTTGTTAGGCGATACAGTTCCATTGTTCCCACTTTAGCGGCACCACATTACTGTAGGAGGAATGATGTCCTTTTAGAACAACAATCCTTTTGTGCTAGCTGCGGGCGAAGGTACTCATTTGCTCAAAGATGCAAGGGTCTTCAGTCTTGGGTGCGCCATTAGGGAGTCTTTTGTGTGCCACAAACGTCCGAATAACTCTGGTTTATTGCAATTGTTTCTCGCTCAGGTACCCCGATAAACTCAAGTTTGTCGGACAATGAGCCAAAAATCGGTAATGAAATGTACTTGCATGCGAAAAACAATCATTCTGGAGAGTAAATAGCCACTCTAGACTATTGACGCGACGACCAATTTGACTAAAATCTTCCGCAACGGTGAATGTGGTTGCCGGGGTGAGGACGGTGACCAATCGAGGCTGAATGCCTCCGCCAACCTTGAGAGGCCGGTCCAAACCGGCCTTTCGGTTTTTTGCCCCACGTACTAAGCTATCCTCGAACTCATTACAAAAATGATCTCCGTTGCTGAAGCTATCCAAATCATCGTCGATCAGAGTCCAATTCTGCCGATCGAACACGTTGAACTGCCTGCGGCGCTAGGCAGGGTACTCGCCGAAGATGTCCTCGCCGACTCAGATATGCCTCCATTTGATCGGTCACAAATGGACGGCTACGCCGTACGAGCAGACGATGTCCAAACTCCTCCAGTCCGGCTGAGAATAGTTGGTGAGTCTGCTGCTGGTAAGGGCTGGCACAACGAACTCGAAGAAGGCCAGGCTATACGGATAATGACCGGCGCCCCTGTGCCAAACGGCGCTGATGCAGTTCAGCAAGTTGAATTGACGCACGAATTGCGAGACGGAACCGTCGTCGAGCTGCTTCAGTCAGTCGAAAGAGGTCGCTCAATCGTCATGCGTGGGAGTGAAATAGAGTCAGGACAGAAGGTGTTGAGCAGCGGACTCAGGATTGACGCCGCGATGATGGCAGTCCTCGCTTCATTCGGGTATTCCAAGGTTTCAGTTCGACGACAACCTCGAGTCGCAGTGCTAGCAACTGGTTCAGAACTGGTTTCAGTGGACCAAAAGCCCGGTCAGGATCAGATTCGTGACTCCAACAATTATTCGATTAGTGCCTATGCTGAAATTGCGGGTGCACTAACGAATCGATTGGCACTCACAAACGACAATACTGCTGAACTGAAAAAGCGAATTTCCAACGCAGCTGAATCGTCGGACGTTGTCATCAGTTCCGGTGGTGTGTCGATGGGCGTTTACGACTTTACCAAGGTTGCACTTAAAGAACTTGATGCCGAGATAATTTTCGAACGAGTCGCATTGCGACCTGGAAAGCCGACTGTATTCGCGCGACTTCCCAACGGGACATTATTTTTTGGTCTGCCTGGTAACCCTGTCTCTGTTTCAGTGACTTTCAATCTCTTTGCTCGTACCGCTTTGTTAAGTATGCAAGGGGCAATTAATAACAAACTAACGCACGAGACAGCTGCGCTCGCGAAAAGCATTAAGGGGAACGCAGATCGCGAGAGTTATCTACCTGCGCAGTTGACCACCAACGACGACGGACAGCTGATCGCATTCCCTTTGAAGTGGGGAGGCTCTTCAGACTTTGTAGCTTTCGCAATCGCAACGGCACTAATTGCCGTACCGGCTGGAACAAAAACACTAGAGGCGGACGCTCTTGTTAAGATCGTCCGCCTTCCGTAGTTAAGAGTTTGAGTTCTTCACACCTGCTGAACAATAGGCGCGATGCGTTCGGTTAGTCCTTTGAAGCCAAGAAACCCGGGGAGACGTTCAATGCGATTTCCAATCTTGCGGTCGAACAACTCCAACCCGTCCTTACCTGGAAATAGAGTTGCCATCACGTAGCTGGTCTCATCTTCCCTTTTCGCGCCCTGACCTACCGGAGTCCAAAACTTTCCAATCACAAATCGGGCTAGCGTTCTTGAGAGTTTTGTTTCAGACAACTTCACGCGTGCGACATTCCAGTAAAAACTCGAGTGAATCGACTCTTCTTGCACGATTCCAATTAGCAACTCTTTCAACACCGGATGTCCGGCGAGATCTGAAAGCCGGCGATACGCCTGCATCGCTGTTATCTCGTTAATAGCTCCCCAAACCATGTGAGCTCCATGAAAATGACGACCAAACGGTCGAACAGCATGGTCTACCAGGTAAGTCGAAACGATGTAACCTTTCGGAATACTGCGCGTTGCTTCAGCTTGCCAGTTTTTTCCGGTTGGAAATCCTGCTTCTTCAAGAAAACGATTCAACAGATTTCCATGATGCAGCTCTTCAATACTCCAACGATCCATAAACTTGCGAATCACGGGATCCTTGCCGGTTGGCGTCCGCAGTAGCTCCTGGTAATACATGTCAGTGAAATACTCGATATCCCGCATGTATACGAGTACCGGAACGAATGCCGGATTGATCGGGTGATTCTTAATTTCATGCCACCGAATACTGTTGACGTACTCTTTAGATAATGCTCGTGGTTGCCGTTCATACCAATCGAGCACTTCCTTATCTGTTTCGAACACAGGGGACCTCCGTCGAGCGCCTCATAATGGGTCGGTTATTTTACGTTCACCTACACTGAATCGGATTCAGTATTTAGCTAACTGTGTATTACTTAACTGAGAATTGCGAAGATAACCGAGGATAACGAAAAACTTAGCCCTAGAAGTTCCGTGTCTGAACCAAGGATAAACCGAATGCTATCACGCTGTCATTGCCTAAACTTGCTTCTGTAAAAGTTATATTATCTACTCAGTCTATGAGCCGGCTTTCGCATATCGATGATGATGGTCGTATCCGTATGGTCGATACGGGTGAAAAACCCAGCACCCAACGGCGCGCGGTTGCGTCAGCTAGAGTATTGATGCAACCGGATACAGTCGCCGACCTACGACAGAGTCGTACTCCGAAAGGCGACCCACTCGAGGCGGCCCGTTTAGCTGGAATAATGGCGGCAAAACGAACGGCCGATCTAATTCCACTTTGTCACCCATTGCCAATAACTCATGCTGAGGTGCGCGCCTCCCTGGAAAACTATGGCGTAGCTCTTGAAGCCGAAATATCGACCAATGCCCAAACTGGAGTAGAAATGGAGGCTTTGACGGCGGTTTCAGTGGCGGCGCTCACCGTTTATGACATGTGCAAAGCGCTCGAAAAAGGCATGACTATCACTGATATAAGGTTGGAACTAAAAACGGGCGGAAAGTCAGGCGATTACAGGCGATCGGCAGACTAGCTGGCCTCCGGATCGAAGCCGGAACATCCCAGCCTCGTTCTGCGTTATTCAAAACGACCTTTCAGTTTTGGCAGGCGGCGTTTTAGAATAGGAACGAAAATCACGCGCCGCCAACGAGCTACCGGAGAGTTGAAACATGAGAGTTAGTCTTTCGCGAGATGCCCGCCCACAAGCGATGACGCTGATGGTCGCCGCTGCAATTTCAGTAGTCCTTTGGTTCATACCTTATGCCGAAGTACTAACCTACCCGTTTCGAATTTTCGTTACCTTCATCCACGAAGGTGGACACGCCCTGGCGGCACTGATCACAGGCAACTCAGTCGAAAGTCTTAGCGTGGCAATGAACGCCAGCGGCGAAACCTACACGACGCAAGGCGGACTCTTCTCGCAAGTATTAATTTCAAGTGCGGGCTATCTTGGTTCAATGGCTTTTGGCGCGCTTCTCCTTGTTCTGATAAGGAAGTCAGTCGCCGCACGTCTAGTGTTAGCCGGATCAGCATTACTGATTTTCGGACTCACGTTGATCTATGGATTGTTCAAACCTTTATTTATTTCCGGTAACTGGTCTGGTATTCCCTTCACGCTTCTTGCTGGCACGTTGTTGTCAGTTGGTCTATTCCTGATCGCGCGATTTTCAAGCGCCCGCGTCGCCTCGTTCTTTGTAAGTTTCCTCGCAGTGCAGTGCGTTCTCAATGCATTGTTTGATCTCAAGACTGTGTTCTTCCTTTCGTCGTCTTTCGGTCCTACAGTTCCAACCGATGCGGTTAATATGGCCCACGCGACCGGTGTCCCAGCAATCATGTGGGCCGGGTTGTGGATCGTTCTCGCGCTGGGGATATTTTGGTTTGCGATGCGAATGTATGTTGCAGGGCGCGACAAAGGATTCCAGCCGGATCTTCCATTTGAAGAAACGCCGCAGTTCTAATCTTATCGACTAACCCTTTAGTAGTCCCTTACATCTGCACCACTCAAGCTCTTCTGTCGGAGCGCGTACGTCCTCGTGCGCTAACTCACGCAAGATTCCAGGCAAAAGAATCATTGGTCATTAGTCAATTGAAAATGATCAATTATGAATGAGGCCGGCGTGGGTAGAGTCCTTCTGCGCTAGGAAGCTGATTGATAATTGATCATCGTCAAATGACCATTGACCAATGATTCTCTTCAATCACCCATCAATCGTGACACCTCGCTCAATAGCACCCCTCTTCAACTAGTACGACGGCTGGTAGTAATTGTCAGTCGGCCCTAACTTCTTCCTCGAGTCCTTCCAACCAAACTCGTATTCGAAAGATTCACATTTCAGGTCGGAGAAACAGATGGAAAATTTATCTATTAGATTGCGAAGTCATTTCCAATTCTTAGACACCAAATGCAATCCAAAACTGGCCCAGTTCTTTACGCTTTTGACTTTCGCTTTATTAAGCTTCACAGCGACGACTATCTTTGCGCAATCTCCTAACACCGCTAACCTGATTGTTGTTGTGGTGGATCAAAACGGCGCTGTTGTAAAAGATGCCAAAGTCTCGGTCGTCAATAATGCAACGGGCGCCGAGCGCGCAGTTGAATCAGGCAGCGACGGCAGCGCCACCATTTCGGCGTTATCAATCACAGGCACTTATAGCATTAGCGTTTCCAAAGAAGGTTTTGCCAACGAGGAACAGAAAGACATCACACTTCGATCGAGCGAAACTGCAACTCTCAAAGTTACACTCCTCGTGGGTGCCTCAGAAGCAAGAGTCACGATCTTCGGAACCGCAGAAGGTGTTCATTCAAATCCACAGATTGGTTTACCACTCGTCAGTGAACAGCTTGACGACACTCCTCTACTCGGTCGCAAAGTCACGACTATCCCGCTGCTCAATTCAGCATTCCGTCAGGCAAAAGGAACTGGTGATCTTTTTGTCAACGCTACCTACTTCGTAACCGGAGTGGGTGGACGTCGTCAGACCACTGTGACGCTTGATGGCGCTAACAATGACGAGGGATGGGGCCGGCAAACTGCAATAGCGACTATCCCACTGGGCGCGGTCCAGGAAGTCAATGTGCTCTCCAACGCGTTCTCTGCGGAGTTTGGATGGACCTCGGGACCAGCTTTAAACTTCGTCACCAAATCAGGTACGAACGACTTTCACGGTGAGGGATTGTTCATGTTTAGGCCAGGTTCATGGCAAGCTGAAACATTCTCAACCAAGGGCTTCTGTCCCCCAACGGTAGCGAGCTGCGTTACGCCCTCGACCCTCGTAGCCGTCAATCCAGTCGACATTCCGGATGAACTGAGTCAAATCTCGGGCACTATAGGTGGTCCATTAATTAAAGACAGAACTTTCTTTTTCGCTACTGGTGACTACACGCGTCAAAACCGAACTGCATTCCTCTCGAATTCTTTGCCATCGTTCCTGTTGCCGGCTGACGGAAATCTCGCTTACACCGGACACTACCGACAGACACTCGTGGATGCTCGAGTGGACCATCGGCTCACGTCGAAGCAGTCGCTGATGTTTCGTTTCAATCTCGATCGGTTCTCAGATGACAATCCGCAGGACGCTGTCGGCGGTACAAATGCACCTAGCGTCGCGCGACGGTACTCACGCCGGTCGATGACATTTCAGGTCAATCACACAACACTCATAAGTCCAAAGCTTCTCAACGAAGCACGATTTGCTTATTTGCATGGCGACCCCGTGACGCTATGGGAAGCTCAATCACTCTCCACAACGTATACGCGGGCCGGTAACGTGCCATTCACGATTGGTCAATCGCGGGCGTCGGATCTCTGGAGTCACCAACTACAGTTTTCCGACACCTTATCGTGGTCACACGGTATGCACTACTTTCGCTTTGGCGGCAGTTTTATCCGTCACTCTTCTGGCGGTACTGGTAGCGAACCTGGTACCGCAATTCTGGGCACATTTACCTTTAGAAACACAACGACTGCTCCCTTTGATCAGTTGACGCTTGCCGACGTACAGAACTACACGCAACCAATTAATTTCGGCATCAGCAGTTACGACTTGCCGCAATGGTTGTTGACTGGATTCGTTCAGGACAGCGTTCACTTGAGTCCCGAGTTGATGCTCGATCTTGGTCTCAGATACGACCGTCAAACACTGACCACGGCCAAGAAAAACTTTGAGCCTCGCGTCGGTTTTACCTGGCACCCCGACTCGCAAACTTCGATTCGTGGTGGTTACGCGATTTACTACACACAGGTCCGCTCGAACGCTGTTGCTGGCTACCTGGTAAACGGCCTGGACGGACTGACTACCTACACGGCGACACCTGGACAACTTGGATTCCCAACTTGCCTTACTGGTCCATGCTTGCCCTTGTCGTTCGATCCCAAGACGCTACCAGCGTCACAACTGCCGGCACGTGACATCACAATCCGCGCGGGACAAAGAGCATTCTACGAACAACAGTTCGCCAAGTATGGTCTGAACTTTAACCTCCTGCCGAACTATCCCGACGAATTTGTGAATCCTCGAAGCCAAGTCACGACTATAGGTGCGGAACGTGAAGTCGTGAAGGGACTGTTTGTCGGAGCTGACTATGTACATCAGCATTTGAAGAATATTGATCGTACTGTCGATCTGAATGCTCCATCGGTGTTCGATCGAACAGCACCGGGTCAAACTCGATCGGTAGCGGTGGCGAATGCCACTCGACCAATCCTGCCAGTAAATGGCGGAGTACGTCAGGTGAACGTACTGATGAATCTCGGCAAAGCGGATTACGACGGCTTACAAACATTAGTTACCTATCGAGGTAATAAGCGTATGTACGCGTCGGTGGGATACACCTTGTCAACCACCACAAACACCAGTGAGCCTGATGGAAACGGTATCGCACCGAACCAGAGCATTCTTTCACGTCTTGGTGAGGAAGAACGAGGATCAAGTCTTCTCGATCAGCGTCATCGCGCGGTAATTACTTTTAGCTATCGCTTCCCATACAGCATTACCGCTGGAACCGTGACAATGCTCGCATCGGCACGACCATTTAATTCAACCACAGGAGTCGACAATAATGGAGACGGCGCAAATAATGACCGGCCCGTAATCGACGGCACAGTAGTTCGCAAATCTGCGTTTCGCGGTACTCCAACTTCCGATGTTTCTACCTTCATCGAGGGTCGTATCAAGACCTCCGAACGCACCAGTATCTTGCTCAGGTTGGAAGGCTTCAATCTGTTAAACCATGGGAATTACCTGGGCCGCGGACAAACGATCTATGGTGACGGGTTAACGCCGAGTCCGACCTTTGGTCAATTTGTCGCGGTAGGTTCAGCAACAAATGCCATTCCAGCGTTCGCTAACATCGACCCACCGAGGATGTTTCAACTGCAAGCTCGGTTCATCTTTTAAAAATTCCGTTCATCTCAAAGAAAAGGGGTGGCCTAAAGTTGGCCACCTTTTTTTTTGGACCTGCAAGTTCGAGTAGCGCAGCTCTGAAGGAGTTGCGACAGGTTTCGAATGGCGCAAGGGCGACGCAACCCTTTCAGGGTTGCGAGTAACCAACAAGCGCGATTCGTTCCCCAGGGTTTCAAAGCAAACCCTGGGCTGAAATTAGCCAACACCTCCGGTGTTAAAGCCTCTTCGGAACGCCTAGGACTTAATTGTCGCAAAACCTAGCACTTAATGAGGAACAGCTCATCGCTACTTCGTTACTTCATACTGATCGAAGTAGCTCACACTGTCGGTCTTGGACCAGACACCAACTTTTCCTGAGACTGGTTCTGCAAGCGTGTAGTCAAGCAAATGCTTCCCATCAAGTGACGCCTGTAGATTGGTTCCCTGCACCGAAATCTCCAAAGCATGCCAGGTGTTCAATTGTAATGGGACATTCTCAGAGCCCTTCTTAACAAAGCTTCGCTTGCCTTTCAGAAACGTCCATAACACCACATTGTCTTCCTTGCCGTTAAACCGAACGGTCAAATAGTCGCCAGATGGCTTTAAGTTGAAGAGTATTCCCGCACAAGTATCCAGCTGACCGGCTACGAGTTTGAAACGCATGCTGATCTTGCCATCGTGAAAATCATCAATGTCTTTAGCTACAGCATATGGAAAGTAGGCAAAGGCCTTCACGTTGTCGATGAACTCTTCATTACGAGCTCCGTAGATTGCCCTCGCGTTTTGCGCGAGACTGCCTGCCGGCTGTCCACGCAGCCACTGTCGTCCGTCAACGCCAAGTACTTTCGTTCCGCCATCGTCAACGATCGACCAATTACCGACCACAGACAGAAACTTGGTTGAATCTTTTCCTGGCTTCTCTTTGGAAAGGTCGATGTGAATTGTCTTGGGCTTGACACTCTTTTGAGCGGTCGCAACCACGCCTAAGACCAATAAGGTAGAAAGGAAAAACAATAGAGTTAGGATTTTCATTTTCTGTCTCCAATTATTTACGGGAAAGCCACCAGCCGACGACAACAAGAAGTGGCCAGATGAAATAAAAAATAGCGGCGGCACGTTTCGGCTGAACCGCAAGCGGATAGCCAGGATATTCAACTTCGTCAGACTGATTGGGCACACTTAAATTCGCCAATTTGTATACTTGCTCGAGCACAACTTGTTCGATGGTGGATCGTTCCATCACTTTCTGTCCTTTGAGTTCATACCAGATTTCTCCGTAGTGCTCAGCAGCGCCTTCGAAGAGACCTGTTTGACTGTTGGCGGCGTAATTAACATCTAGATGCGGCAACACTCGCCGCAACTTTCTAACGACATTGTTCTCGAAGTCACTTAGGCGTGGATCTTCAGGCGACAGATAGACTGTAATTTTCAACTCATCATCAATCTGTCGGAGCGTCGCCTCGTCTGCGGCGCTAAATGAGTTGCGTTTATTCTCACTGAAGTCCCAACTAGGTCGTAATCGTGCCGCAGCCACAGCAATTCCTGCTAGCGCTGCAATCAGAACAAATGTGAACCCTAAACGCTGTCGGATGGTCCGTCCTGTTTGTAGCCAGATCGCGGCTATTATGAATCCGCCAACACTCAGAACGCAGATGACAACGACAGCATTCAGTCTCAGCAATCCTTGTTCAAAAGATCTGAGAGCTGCAGTTGGCGTATAACTAGCAAGCTGTTGCAGTAGACCGCCTCTTCCAGCAGCAATAAAATCCAACGCCCAGGTGCCAACTGTAAAAGCAAGGGTAATAATCGCTGCGCTCGCAGCACTCTCTGCCAGTGCTGCTGCCGCGACTCCAAGTCCTGAGCTCAAGAGCCCGCGCAACAGGTGGCCCAAAAGGAGATTAAGTGTTTCCGACTGATTAGTGTGGCCGCCATAACTCTTCCAAAGAACAATCGACACCAAACCCGGTATCCAGGCCAACAACCATGCAAAGACCAAAACTAGACCCTTAGCTGAAATCTTCGAGATTAATGAGCCTGGAAGCTGTAGCAGCAGCTTCAAAGATCCAGATTCCTTTTCAACAGCAATCAGTCGAATGGCCACAAAGGGAAAAAGCAGCGTAGCTGCAAGATCGTACGCTCCCCATGTCGGGACAAGAATTCCATCGAGCGGAGTCAATCCTTGAGGTAAAGCAGCGGGACCTCCTCCAGAACCACTCATCTCACCGTACAACTGAACCGCGGTTATGAATCCATGTCCAACCAACAGTCCAACGAACAACAACATCAACCAAAAGGCGCGCGCCGCAATGAGTTCACGTGTTTCTTTTGATAACAGTTGGACAAAACTATGTGAGCGCAAGAAAGATCTCCTCCAACCCGCCTTCGGTCAGATTCGCCTGCGATCGCAATGTTTCGAAATCGCCTTCAGCTACCGCTTTTCCATCGTTCAATAATACGAGTCGATCGCAAACTCTGCTTGCATCCACCAACTGGTGAATCGAGAGCATCAAGGCACGACCCGTTGACGTTTCGTTTCTCAATAACGTCATCACATCTCTGGTCTGTCTTAGGTCAAGTCCATCAAACGGTTCATCAAGAAGCAACAGAGGTTGCGACGTTAACAAACTTACGGCCAACAAAACTCGCTTACGTTCGCCCTTCGACAGCATGGCTAACCGAGAACGTTTCAGTTCTTCAAGTCGCAATGGTGCTGTCAGTGTTTTCAACTTTTCAGCGGGCTGGTTATATAGCCGTTCGAAAAATCCTAGTACCCAACTAACTCTTTGTTCGGCCCATGGAGCAATTGCATCGGGTAAATAGAATAAAACCTGTTTACGATGCGAGAGGGATAACGGTTTTCCTTGATAGTAGATCTGACCGGAGTTTCCAGGAATCAATCCGGCCAAACATTCAAGGAGAGTCGTTTTGCCAGCTCCGTTTGGACCTATCAGACCTAGCACTTCCCCGTCCATGATCTTGAAATGGACTTCGGATAACACACGACGACCCGAGAATGTTTTTGTTAAGCCCTGAACTGTAAGGAGGTCAGTCACCAATGATGAGCAGCCAAGCGAGGCCCCTTGAATAGATGAGCAATGCTGTCGAGGGACACGGTAAGTGGCGTCCTCGAACAGATGCTTGGACCTAAAACCAATAACGATAGCGAACTGTTACTCCGCGTCCACCGCCGTCAATTCCCCAACTGATTCCGCGATACGATTTGTCAAAGATATTCTCGAAATCTACAAAGACTTCGGAGGTTTCTCCAAACTTGATCGCGCCGCGAACGCCAACTAAACCATATCCTGCAAGATACGGAAACATTGGAACCGCAGTATCGTTGTTCACGACGGTGACTCCATTGATCGTCGCCCCGATCGGAAGGAGACGATTCTGAACCTGGGCCAGCGATTCGCCGGTCGAAATCAGAATACCACCCGCACTTCCACAGCCAGTTGCTCCCGGAGTGGTAAGGCCTCGCACACAAGCTCCGCGGCGGAAGAAGTTTTGGATAATCGCTCGCGAACGTGCTGCTCCAGTACGGCGGTCTCCAAGATCAAGAGAGGATAGTCGATTCTGACGTCCTGTCATCGTCGAATAAGCTTCGACGTAGATACGTGGCTTGGGTTGATAACGAAAACTGGCGAAGGCTGTGGCCGGCGGCACACCACCTTCGACATTCGGCGGCAATCCGTTAAATAGGCTATACGCGCGAATGTAAGTGAAATTCCCCTCTGTATTAAACTGATCATTGAACCGTGCGCGCGCATTAATTTCGACTCCGTTGAATCGGGCATCGTCAAAATTTACGCGCACAAGGACTGGACTGGTTGGCGCCGCCGCGACAAACACCAGGCCATTTGCATTCTGGGCAACAATTCGATCGCTTCCAAGAAATGACCCAACGGCACCAGGTGGTAAGACAAGTGCCTGATCAAAATAGACCTCACTCAGTTTGTTTGTGAAGCCGGTCGCCTCAGCGCTGAACCGCTTACTGCTGTAGCGTAAACTCAAATCAAAGCTGTCGCTGTACTCTGGGCCAAGACGCGCTACCGGAATGCCTGTTGAGACTGCGTCATTCAAGGCAGTGGTCCCAATAAATCCTCCACGTGCAGCGGCAGTGGCCGCGTCTACTTCAAACCCGGTTCCAACCAACCCGAGTAATGACAGGTCAGTAGTGTTCGGGGCACGATAACCTCGAGTGTATTTTCCGGCAAAATCAAACCCTCCACCTAAATGTACGACAGCACCAATGCGACCTGAGAAGGCACCGAAGCGAGCGCTATCGTCAGGAAACAAGGGGAGGCCGTTTGGACCAGGGTCGGAATTTGCTGCTCGAGAATTGTATGAGGCCACGCTGTAACGCACAGCCGCATTGATGCGAAGTCGATCTGGAATTGCGGTGAAGGAATTTTGTGCGAAGAAACCGTACTGCAAGTAGGTCGCACCATTTGGTACGCGCGGCCGAGAATTGACAGTGGTTCGCGTGACAGGATCGTAAGTAAACGCAGGAGTATTGATCTTGTCGTGGTAAACATCAGACCCAAACAAAAAAGAATTTCGTTCACCAATCTGTTTATCGAGATAGAAGTTAAAACCAAAGACGTTGGTCCGTTCGTGTTGATTGGTAATGGTACCGACGGGATTGCCGTTGCCGCCTTGATTGATTCTCTCTTCACGTTGGCCGTTATAAGAAAAAGTGAAAGAGCCGTTGTCGAAGATCCAAAGATTTTGACGTACCAGCCGTGCGTAGAACGTGTCCGTCATCAAATTGCGCAGGTCAGCAATGTTGTTTCCATCGCCGCCGAGCAATTGATCGTATCGCTTTCCGTTATCCTGCTGGTTTCGAGCATAGCTAAAGAGTAGCTGCGTACTCTCGTTGAGACTAAAACTAGCCCGCATCAAACCGCCGTATTGCGTAAAACCCGTATCGGGCAATCGATCGCCAAATACATTTGAAGGCAGGCCAAGGAAACGAGTGACAGCTGCGTGATAATCAAGACCATCTGCAGGACGCAATGTACTAATTCGACGTCCGTTCACGTTTAGTAAGAGACCGTAGTTCTTTGTGCCATAAGTAATGAGGCCGTTACCGCCTGCCCCATTTGAGGGTGAAGTGTAGAAGACGTTTACATTGCCGTGAAACTCACCCTGGTCGCTTCCATAGCGCGGACTTTGCGAAATGAAATTGACAACGCCTCCATGCACATCCGAGCCGTACTGTGAGCTATTTGGTCCTCTTAGGATTTCGACGGTATCGAGGCTGGATGGTTCAATCAAACTGAAGAATGTACCCACGCCGCCACGTTGAGCGCTGGTCGTGTACCGTACACCGTCAACAAACACAGCTACGTTACGTCCAGTCAGTCCACGAACGAACACGGCACTCAATGACGGGCTGGTGCGCTGTAGATTTGCTCCGACTTCTTCATCAACAACCTGGGCCACAACTTCAGTAGCGCGTTCGATTACCTGGTCTTCGCGAATGATGTTTACCTGGGTATCAACACTACGAGACGAGTAGACCTGACCCACTTCTGCTGTAACGGTGACCTCCCCCGTTATCTGATTGATGTCAAGAATTATTCGCAACTCTCGCGTACCACCCGAAGCAATCTGGACGGCTGTGCGGTATGACTCGAAGCCCTGCCTTTGAACTTTGATTTCATAATTTCCAGGTGTGAGATGGTCGAGGGTAAAGTTGCCACTTGAATCAGTTACGGTACTTGCGATGAGTGCTTGTTGCGGGTGAACAAGTGATACATCAACGCCAACCACTGCCGCACCGGCTGCGTCTTTAACTGATCCAACCAACTTTCCCAGAGACGACTGGGCCAAGATGGAGACGGCCATTAGAGTAAAGCTGAGCGTGAAAATTGTTAAAGAAACCGCCGTGCCTAACAGGTGTTTCATAGAAAACACTTTCCTCAAGTGTCCTGATGTTAATGGGTTCTATAGTTTGGATTCAGCGGTTAAGTCATGCGTCATTAACCGCGATAGTAAGGCGGTTTGACATTAGATAATGAATTGATTCCCGCGGTGCCGCAGGCGACGACTGTATAGGGCGGTCATAACTACTACCAGATATCGTACTTACTTAGAGGCTGGTCTGATGGATTGTGAATGAGAGTTTTGCTATGTAGTACAACTGCATTTCTAAATCGCATATCCGGTCACCCGAACCGCAAATGATTCTTATTTTCTTCACGACGTTCGGCGCGGTATTCGTCGCCGAAATTGTCGGTGACAAACTACTTTACACCACAGGTGTTCTGGCAGCTCGCTATCGCACGCCCCCGATTATGTTGGGAATGGCGGTGGCATTCATGGCTAAGATGGGCGCTGCGGTATTGGTGGGCGAAGCCATATCAAGGCTTCCGGCTCTACTGGTTGCCGGAATAACTGCGATCAGCTTTCTCGGAGTCGCCTATGCACTCTGGCGCAAATCAGATTTACCCAAAGAAAAGGACAAGACACACACGGCAAAGAAGGCCGCAATGGTTTCTTTTGCCGCAATCTTCTTTTCTGAATGGGGCGACGTCGGCCAAGTCACTGCTGCTACACTCGCGGCTCGTTATCGTCTACCCTTCGTTGTTTGGCTGGGCGCTGTTAGTGCCATGATTACGAAGGGTACATTGGCTGCTTTTCTGGGAGCCGGCATTCGCAGCTCGATTCAAGAACGAGTCTCACCAAAGGTCGTGCGCTATGCTGCAGTCGGCCTGCTATTGTTGCTCGGATTATTGACTGTGTTGGAGATCCTGATTGAGAGGCGCTGAGTGCTCATGGCTTTGAAGCCGGAACGAACTGCCGCGTTTCGTTTCATCGTTTGTCTTGGATTCGTGAGTCTATTTGCTGACATGACTTACGAGGGTGCTCATAGCGTAATCGGGCCACTTCTCAAAGATCTTGGTGCGTCAGCGACCCAGGTAGGTATCATCGCTGGCCTCGGAGAAATGATCGCCGCGAGCTTGCGATATTTTTCAGGACGCCTTGCAGATCGCACTCGCGCTTATTGGACCATCACGACTCTGGGTTATCTCCTCAATTTAGTTGTTGTACCGGCACTCGCCTTTGTTGGAAGCTGGCAAGCCGCCGCCTTGCTAATCGTCGTGGAAAGGACAGGCAAGAGCTTACGCGGACCAGCCCGCGACGTACTGCTCTCAGAAGCGACTGAAGTTGTTGGCCACGGTTCAGGATTTGGCATACACGCCGCAATGGACCAAACCGGTGCTGTGCTTGGACCACTGCTCGTAGCCGGCTCGGTTGCACGCACACATCACTTTGGCCCAGCGTTTTTGTGGCTAGCGTTTCCGGCAGTGGCTGCATTCGTAGCGCTGATGTTCGCCCGGCGGGTGAGTCCCCATAGAGGAACCCCACCTCCTCCAACAAAACAGCAGAATTTGCCAAATGTGTTTTGGATTTATGTGGCTGCGGCCGGGTTGCTGGCACTTGGCTTTGTCGACTTCCCGTTGCTCGCCTACCACTTCGAACAGAACTCGTTTACGAAGCCTGAAGTCATTCCGTTGCTTTACGCCGCAGCGATGGGAGTCACGGGTATCACGGCATTGATCTTTGGACGTTTGTTTGATCGCTACGGAATCCAGGTAATTGTGTTTGGGATTATCGTTTCCGCGATGACGTTACCATTTGGGTTTCTGGGTGGAACCATCGGTGGGTACATAAGCGTTGCATGTTGGGCAACTGGCCTGGGTGCGCAAGACGCCACTCTGCGTTCCGGTATTGCGCAGGTGGTCTCGATGAACAAACGAGGCTCCGCCTTTGGCGCTTTCAACGCAGTTTACGGGGTGCTTTGGTTTTTCGGGAGCGTCGCGATGGGTCTGCTTTACGACCACTCGCTGATGGGGCTGGTTATCTTTGGAATGCTCGCCCAGTTGTTGTCGGCAATAGTATTTGTCTATCTCCGACGTCCGCTGGCGGTGGCAATCGCAACGCGGTAGAGATTTCTCACCGTTAGCTCAAGAACGCAACTACGTGTTCGATGACGTTGTGTACTTCGGCAAGTACTTGCGGACGGCTTTCAATCGTTACACCTACGATCACTACAATGCTCAGGAACATCCAGGGCAAGAAGCGAATAATGGGGGCTGTGCTAGCTAACTCACTCGAATCAGTTGAGGCTAATTCAACCAGTCGTCGCACTCGCGCTTTAACACCCTGAGTCTCTTCCGAACCCACAAGAAACGCAGAAACAGGTGTCGGAATAACTTCACAGGAACCCTTCGGAATCATTCTCGCAATTCTAACAAGCGCCGATGCCAGGTTTAGCGCGATCACTGAGCTACGCTGAGCAGCGTATTCATCAGCCGCCGCCTCCGATGCTTCACTCCAGGCTCTGTCGAGTGCTCGTCCAGTTGGAATTATCATTAACGCAGCGCGGCTGGCACGCATCAGTGAACGTTTGAAGTTATCACTAGCAGCCATATGACCACACTCGTGCGCGATAGCTGCAGCCAACTCTTCCGGACTCAGCGTTTCAAGCACCTGATCTGCAACAAACAGTTTTGGACGAAACATGCCGACGACGGCAATGATCGGAAACTTATAACGAAACCTAAACGCCGGGACCTTAATCTCAGAGAATGCGATTGGCGTCGAAGTTTTCATCCAATTGCGAAGCAGAGATCTCGTCGCCAACCAGGAACGAACGCCACGCCAGAAAGCAAGACCAACACCAACCGCAGAGAGTAGCGCGATTGCGCCGAGTTTCAGGCTGACGTATTCGTCAGTTGAATAAGGCTCGTACTCAATATAAGACGGAATAATGAAGGCGAGGATCCAAATTAATGCGACTACCGGTGGCCCGGTTCGCATTGCAAACAGGATTTCAGCGCGCGTACGTGCGGTACAACGTTGCAATGAACGTCGCAGTAGCCGCCACACTCCAGTCGTGATCAATGTCGTGGCCGCGTTAACGGTCAGCAACATTGCTAAGACCAGAGTAATGCCGAGCAACTCGTACACTTACTCAGCTCCGTTTTGAAGCGCTCGTTTCTTTTCCTGGACAAGCCGATCGAGTTCGTCGAGTAGTTCGCGATCTCGCTGGCTAACAGTATCAACAATGCAGGCAAGTACTGGTTCAACGCCATCAGCGCCATGTCCCAGCAATCCGTCAATCACATCTTCCTTGATCCCACGATCAAAATCATCGCGCGAGATCGACGCAATATAAAGGAACGCACGGCCATCTTTTCGTCGCTCGAGCAACTTCTTCTTAAAAAGCCGATCAAGCGTTGTCATGAGTGTTGTGTATGCGATGCGCTCTTCGAAAGAACGGTGAATATCGCGAACGCTGACTTCACCTAAACGCCAGGTTTCCTCTAAAACTTGACGCTCTAACTTTCCCAGAGCGAAACAGGCGATTTCGCGAGGACGGCGAAACCCACGGAGGAGAAATCGTGTTGTTTTCATATCGGTTGGCATTCTCAATTAGTAAGCGAATGATGTCAATGCAATTTTATGGCAAAGCCTTGAGTGATTTTCACCGGCAAAAACTTGAAACGGAGAGGAAGTCGCGAGGATAAGAAAAGGTCTGTTACGACCCAATCAAACTCTAAACGTTCCCGCGTTCCTGAGTCAATGTTCGACCTTCGTTCGTAGGGCCGTCCCTACAACCTATTCTGCGTTTCGCATTGGTAGGCTAATCAGAGTATCATTCGAGGTTTGCGAATAAGGTCAGATTGTCATCCTTAGTCGCAAACAAAAATTCACTAATGCCTGAAGAAGCCATACAAGTTAAAGGAGCACGGGTCAATAACCTGAAAAACATCTCCTTTTCTATCCCTATTAACCAAATGACCGTCGTTACCGGGGTTAGTGGATCAGGCAAATCTTCACTGGCGTTCGACACGATTTACGCAGAAGGACAACGCCGCTATGTCGAGTCACTTTCGGCTTACGCACGTCAGTTCCTTGAGCGAATGGACAAACCCGATGTGGACGAAGTCCTCGGTATCGCACCAGCAATTGCGATCCGGCAAAAGAATTCAACTCGGAATCCACGCTCGACAGTTGGTACCCAGACTGAAGTCTACGACTACCTACGATTGCTTTTTGCGCGAGTGGGTCAAACCTTTTGTCGTGAGTGCGGCCGGGAAGTCTATCGCGACTCACCTGAATCTGTGGCCGACGAGGTCTTAGGTAATCTTCCGGAAGGAACGCGGTTCTATGTTTTGTTTCCTGCGAAGTCGAACCAGGATCCAGAGCTTCAGGATGAGTCTGGAGACAAGAGCAAAACAAAACGCCGAGCTCCAAATCGTCAAAGCATAACAGCTCATATTATGAGCTTGATGCAGCGTGGTTTTACACGGCTCTTTGCTGATGGCGAAACGATAGAACTCAACTCGCCGGACGATTACAAACGCAACAATTTCGAAAACGTTTACGTCCTCGTTGACCGTTTAACTGCTCGACCAGATATTCGCCAACGCCTCGTCGATTCCCTGGAAACATGTTTTCAGGAGGGAAACGGATCCGCCCTAATACAAACTGCTGATGCCGAGCCAAAGCGCTTCCGATTTTCAGAACGATTCGAGTGTAAGTATGACGGCACAATATATGCGACTCCTGAGCCTCGACTCTTCAGCTTTAATAATCCCTACGGTGCCTGTCCGACGTGTCAGGGGTTTGGAAATACAATCGGTCTCGACATGGACCTGGTTATTCCCAACCCGGGCCTCTCATTGAAAGAAGGCGCGATCGAGCCTTGGACCAAGCCACAACACGAATGGGCCATGAGCGAGCTCAAGCAATTTTGTCGAGCTGCAAAAATTTCGTTCACCACACCATTTAATCAACTGCCTGTCTCGGAGCAACAGGCAGTAATCGAAGGACAAGATGACTGGGCCGGCGTGCGAGGCTTCTTCGAATGGATGGAAACCAAGAAGTACAAGCTCCATGTCCGTGTGTTCCTTTCGAAGTATCGCGGATATACGTTGTGTCCTGACTGTAAAGGCGGTCGACTACGTCAGGAAGCAAGAGACGTAAGAGTCGGTAACAAGACATTGCCTGAAATCTGCTCGCTATCCATCCGGGACGCAGCCGGATTTTTCGATACGTTGCAATTGTCCGCCGAACAAGCCGCAATCGCCGATCGGATCCTGTTCGAGGTCAGACGCCGTTTGACCTTCTTAGTTGAAGTTGGACTCGACTATCTAACTCTGGATCGACTCGCATCCACACTCTCCGGTGGCGAAGCACAAAGAATCCAACTTGCAACCAATCTCGGCTCATCACTCGTGGGCGCGCTCTATGTCCTTGACGAGCCATCGATCGGTTTACATCCGCGTGACAACGATCGATTGATCAAGCTCTTACAGAATCTACGTGACATCGGTAATACAGTCCTGGTTGTCGAACACGATGCTGAGATGATGAGGTCGGCTGACCACATTCTTGATATTGGACCGGCTGCAGGAGAACTCGGCGGACGCGTGATGTACGAAGGAGACTTTAAGGGTCTCTTAAAAGACGAGGGTTCTTTGACTGCGCGTTACCTGCGAGGTGATGCAGAGATTAAAGAACCAAAACAGCGCCGGTCGATGCAGAAACGGCGACTTTCGATTCTGGGGGCTTCGGAACACAACCTGAAGTCTATCGACGTTGAAGTACCACTCGATATGCTTGTCTGCGTAACCGGTGTGAGCGGTTCGGGTAAATCGACACTGATTCACGACTGTATTTACGCAGGGTTAAAGAAGCAGCGCGGTGAATGGCAAGGGCACGTTGGCGCCTTTCAGAAGCTGGAAGGTACACAGTTTGTCGACGACGTTATACTCGTGGACCAATCGCCTATCGGGCGAACACCTCGTTCAAATCCGGTAACGTACATCAAAGTCTACGACGCTATCCGCGAAGTTTTTTCCTCTACGCGTGAGGCACAGTCGAGAGGATTTGACCCTTCTCATTTTTCATTCAATCTTCCCGGCGGAAGATGCGAAGTTTGTCAGGGTGATGGAACAGTTACAGTCGAGATGCAGTTTCTCGCTGACGTCGAACTTGTATGTGAGGAATGTAAGGGCACCAGGTTCAAACAGCAGATCCTCGACGTACGTTATCGCGGCAAAAACGTTCATGAAGTTCTAAGCATGACAGTGCGTGAAGCGATCAGCTTCTTCAGGGAAGTACCCAAGATTACCAATCGTCTTCGGGTGTTGGATGATGTTGGTCTAGGTTACTTACGGCTTGGTCAATCAGCGACGACTTTGTCAGGTGGTGAGGCACAGAGAATCAAGCTTGCAGCACATCTGCTGAAACGAACCGGAGCGAAGACTCTGTACATATTTGACGAACCAACTACCGGTCTACACTTCGACGACATAAACAAATTATTGGCGGCGTTTCGCGCACTGATCGACGCAGGTGGCTCATTGCTGGTGATCGAACACAATCTTGATGTTATTAAGACAGCTGACCATGTAATTGACCTTGGTGCTGAGGGCGGCGATGCGGGAGGCTATGTGGTTGGAGTCGGCACTCCTGAAGAAATCATGAAACTACCAACGTCATACACAGGGAAATTCTTAAGCGACTACCTCGCCAAATCGAATGGTCATCGCAAGCGAAATGAGAATGGGAAGTAAATCCCGACCCGCGCATTACTCAGCTAGAAACGACCGTTCCATCAACAAGTCTCTTTGCGGATCATCACCCAGTTGAAACACATGGGTACCAACCTCCCGGAAATGCCAGCGTCGATAGAAATCCTGCGCCCGAAGATTGTTTTCCCAAACGCCTAGCCACATCGACTCATAGTTACGACTGACGGATTCGTCCATACATCTCTTCATTAGCGCTGCACCCACACCAGTCCCAATGCTCGCGTTCGTGACGTAGAGTCGGACTAATTCGACAGATCGTTTATGTTCGATTGCGGAGGGTCGAGGGCCTAATTTCAGCATTGCATATCCCAGGGGAGTGCCGTCCATTTCGGCGATAAAGACACTGCTGCCAGGATCTTCAAGCTCTCTTGTCTGTTGCTCGAAATTAAAAGCAACGGCCAGATAGGCCAACATATTTTCCGCGGTATTATCCGCAGCGAATGTTTCTTTGAATGTCTGTGCGCCGAGTTGGGTTAGTAACTCTGCGTCACTGCTGGTCGCCCGTCGAATGAAGAGTTCTGGCATCAATTTACTCATTTGGAATATAACAAAATAAGACCAGGTCGCCGCACTTCAGGCGACTTCATTCTGAGGGTAATCAAACCGATCCGGACAGGTTCAGACTGCGATACAATTGAGACCGATGACTGAGCCCAAGCGTCTAACCGACCCCAAGCCTGTCGACAAGAAACGTCCTCCCCTTACCCTTCGGAGAAAACTTTTGTACGCCGGAGTGGTCTATGGCGTTTTTCTGCTTATCCTCCTCGGAGTTGAAGTTACTACGCGACTGACACGGCCTCACGTCTCCAGTCTCAATCTCTTCGTTAATACGCCTCAACAAAGAATGCAGATCGCAGACGAAAAGCAGGCGGGAATCTTTGAAGGTGATCCACTCTTACTTTGGCGTTTGAAACCTAATCTTGATCATGTAGTTTGGGACTTCACCATCCTATCGACAAACGCTCAAAGTTTTCGAGCCGACTACCCGATTGGTGCTAAGAATCCAGGAACGTACCGGATTATCTGCCTCGGTGATTCGGTTACATTTGGTTATCGCGTACCCGTAGTTTGGCCGGACAAGCCAACCGAATACGACCCAGAATGGCTTCCCTTTCCAATGCTTCTTGAAAAGCAATTGCGACAAGCCAATCCGAATCGGCAGATCGAAGTTTTTCCAATGGCGGTGCCGGGGTACACCAGTCATCAAGGCTTGGCCTGGCTAAAACACGACATCGATCGACTTCAGCCTGATATGGTCATAGCAAGCTTCGGGTGGAATGACACCAGCTTGAGTGATGTACCGGATCGCGAGGCTATCCGGACGGATTGGTATCCAGTTGCGGTCCGCTGGCTTATAGATCACAGTCAGGCGTTTGCACATGCGACTCAATGGCTGCGGTCACGAAATAATTCGGCGCAAAAGGTGGTGCTCAAACCAGTGTCGCGTGTATCTGAAGCTGAATACATTGATAACTTTGCGTCAATAATAGACTTGGTGCGCTCACGAGGCGCGGGACTGATTCTGTGGGGCGCTCCCTATCGTGATAGCAAGACCAATCCACCGGAAGCCGCTCTAATGCTCGGCTATCGCAACTCACTCCGTCACGTAGCTGAGAGGAAACAAGTGGCCTATCTGGAGATCCTCGAACTGACAGAATTCGCTGGTTCAGTGAACGAAGGTTTTTTTGGCGAGTTAATTCATCCAAATCATATTGGCCACCGATTGATCGCGTCAGAGCTATTGAAACTAATGGCGCGCAACAAGATGTTGGGGGATATGAAAGTGCCGGAGCTTGTACCTTAAGTCGCTCGCGGTCCTGGTGGTATAGTCAGACACGGAGGTAGTGAAGATGAGTTTAGGACAGAAGATCGTTACTGATCTAACCGCGGCGATGAAGGCACAGGACGCGGCCAGAACCTCGACGTTACGGATGGTAAAAGCCGCGATGATGAATAAGCAGATTGAAAAAGGTGCCGAACTTGATGATGACGACGTGCAGAAACTGTTGCGCTCGCTCGTCAAGCAACGGCGTGATTCGATCGAACAATATGAAAAGGCGGGAAGACAGGAGCTGGTTGATAAGGAGCAGGCAGAGATTGAAGTGATAGACACATATCTACCCCAGGCGGCTTCGCAGGAGGAGATCGAAAAGGCAGTGGTTGCGGCGATTGCTGAGACTGGTGCTCAGTCAATGAAGGACATGGGAAAGGTTATGAAAGCTGCTCAAGCTGGCCTGGCAGGACGTAATGCTGATGGGAAACTAATAAGTGATACCGTTAAGTCGAAGCTGAACTCATGATTGTGCTTTCTTTCTAAACGAGGCCACCGCCCTGCGCGGTGGTCTTTCACGTTTGTTGCTACATTTCAAACGCACCCATGTGCTGGTTGAGGCCACCGCCCTGCGCGGTGGTCTTTCACGTTTGTTGCTACTTCCCGCGCGAACAAAAAGCCTAGGTGAGGCCACCGCCCTGCGCGGTGGTCTTTCACGTTTGTTGCTACTCCCCGCGCAAACAAAAAACCCTAGGTGAGGCCACCGCCCTGCGCGATGGTCTATCACGTTTATTGCTACTAGGTACTTTCTTGTCTAGGTGCTAAACGTGAATCTCCACCGGGCAAGCCGGTGGCCTCCCTTTTTATTTCTGGGTCTTTTGATTTAGCAACGTGCGTGAGCCTCCACCGGGCAAGCCGGTGGCCTCCCTTTTTATTTCTGGGTCTTTTGAGTAGCAACGTGCGTGAGCCTCCACCGGGCAAGCCGGTGGCCTCCCTTTTTATTTCTGGGTCTTTTGAGTAGCAACGTGCGTGAGTCTCCACTGGGCAAGCCGGTGGCCTCCCTTTTTATTTCTGGGTCTTTTGAGTAGCAACGTGCGTGAGTCTCCACCGGGCAAGCCGGTGGCCTCCTGTTAATTCTGCGAAGTCCTGTCTTTCGGGCGTCCGCCGAGAAGCCACCGAAGCGACACCACCAAACAAGAACCTACGCCAAGTTGCTTCAGCCTAGGCCTTTCCGTATAATTCACAGCTTGCTCGAAGGCACAGGTTCTTGTCCGGTGGGTCGCACCCACCTTTTCTTTGGGCAAGATGTCCTTCCGGGGGTCCAATGGCAGACAGTTCCATCGAGGATCGAGTTCAGAAAATCGCTGAACGTGTGGCAACTGATCACGGACTCGAGCTGGTTCACGCAGAGGTTGCGGGGCCCGAAAATAAGCCGATTGTTCGGGTTTTCATTGATAAACCTCAGGGTGTTACCCATGAAGACTGCACCGAAATGAGCTTTCATCTGGGTACGATTCTTGACGTTGAAGATTTTATTCACGCTTCTTACACCCTTGAGGTCTCATCACCCGGATTGGAGCGGGGGCTGTACAAGCGAGCAGACTATGAGCGGTTTGTTGGGAGTCAGGCGAAGCTGAAGACTCGTCAGCCGATCCAGGGACAACGCAATTTTCGCGGATGTTTGCTGGGAGTTGAAGGCGACGACGTTCTTTTTGAGGATCGGACAAATGGAAAGGTTCGTGTTCCGCTGGAGTTAATCACCAAGGCAAATCTTGAGGTTGATGTAAGTGATGAGCTTAGGAAAGCTGGCGGACACAGGACTTAACAACTGAATAGGCTCAGCGACGCAGTTAAGTCGAGCTGACGTCGAGCCAAGGATAGCGAGAATTTAATGAGTTCATCGATAGCACAAAACATCGAAGCACTATGCCAGGAACAAGGGATCGAACGCGATCTAGTCATCGAGGCAATGAAGGAAGCGGTACGTGCAGCCGCTAAAAAACAGTTCCGATCTGGCGAAGATATTCAGGTTGACTGGAACGCCGAAACCGGAATTGAACTATCGGCTTCGAAAGTTGTTGTCGACGCAGTTGAGAATCCTGCCACTGAACTCTCCATCGACGAAGCACGCGAACTCGCTGGCGATGAAGTTGAATTGGGCGATGCGCTCTTACTTCCCTTACCAATGGAAGAGCTTGGCAGAATCGCAGCTCAAACCGCCAAGCAGATCCTCTTTCAAAAAGTTCGCGACGCCGTCCGCAGCAACGTTTATGAGCAATACATCGACAAGATAGGCGACCTCGTAAATGGCTACGTCAAGCGATTCGAACGCGGCAACATTATCGTCGACCTGGGAAACCTCGAAGCGATTCTCCCGCGATCTCAACAGTCGCGCGGCGAACAGTGGAATCAGGGTGAACGAATTCGCGTTGTCATTAATAACGTCTCGAAAGAATCAAAAGGGCCTCAAGTAGAGGTTTCACGTACTTCTCCCGAACTTCTGTTACGACTGTTCGAGATGGAGGTACCTGAAATCTACGACGGTACCGTCGTCATAAAATCTGCTGTTCGTGAGCCCGGTGAACGCGCAAAGATCGCAGTGATGTCAAACGAACGTGACGTCGATCCGGTCGGTGCTTGCGTGGGTATGAAGGGTTCACGAGTACAAGCCATCATCCGCGAGCTGCGCGGCGAAAAGATTGACATCATCGAATGGTCCGATGAGCCATCCGTGTTTGCGGCAAATGCTCTTTCGCCGGCCAAGGTTAATCAGGTTCGTATTACTGATATCGAGAACCGGCAGATGGAAGTCATCGTCAACGAAGATCAACTGTCGCTGGCGATTGGTAAGCGCGGCCAGAACGTTCGACTCGCAACAAAGTTGGTGGGTTGGAACATTGATATCCGCAGTGAGGAAGAGATCAAACGCGAAGTCACAGAACAGATGGGAGCGCTCATTGCTTCTGGCGAATCTGTTCCACTTTCAGCGATTGAAGGTGTGACGGCACAGCAGGCTGATGCACTTGCCGAGCATGGCATCAACGACATCGACGCCCTATCGCAAACTTCTGTGGATGATCTAGTAGAGTTCCTCGATCTGAGTCTCGATGAGGCAGAGGTAATACTCGAGGCCGCCAAGGCCGTAGTCGCATTGCGAGATCGTACTCTGCAGAGTGAAGACGAGACCGAGTCCGAGACGATTGAGCAATCTGAGGTGAACGCTGTTTCGTCAGAATTCGACGAATCAGTTCAGGCTGAGGTCGAACCTTCTTCCGAAATGACAGCGGCAGGTTACGACGAGGCGGTTGAAACAGGAGTTCCTTTCTCTGCCGAACAAAACATCAGTGCCTGGGAGTCGGCAGATCCAGTTGCGCTTACTGAAGCGGACGGTATCAGTGCAGATGAAATCACGCTGCAGGAAACTGGACGCGACCTCCGACCCGACACCATCTCACCTTCGCCTGACATGACGCCTGACATGGCGGAAGCTTCAGAGAATATCGAAGAGATCGCTGCCGCAGAGCTTGCGGCGGATGACGCTTCAGAGGCTGATGAAGCCGAAGAAGCAAACAAACTATCTCCCGCAGTTTCGCAAGACGCTGCATCAGGCGGGAGTGCGGATGACGAGAAGCAGTGATGCTTCTATTGGTGCAGCAAAACAGAATCGACGCAGAGTCCTGGTTTATTAAACCTGTTTGCGTCGATCGCTTCAAACAACTGTCACGCTTCTACTGAAGACGTTGAAAGTGGTTTGGAGCGAGAGTTCCAAACCCTTTTAAGTGGTTAAAGACGTCCAGCGGACGTCGAGAAGGAGTGCATGACAGTTTCCTCTAAAGTTCGTATTTACGATCTCGCCAAAGAATTAAAGCTCGATACCAAGCGGCTTATTGAAGAGGTGCGTCGCGAGGGCGTCGACGTCAGCGTGCCTTCGAACTCCGTGTCGAAGGAACTCGCTGAAAAGATCCGCAATAAGTACTTTCCGAAAAAAGAAGCGGCTGTAAGGCGCGCGGTAAAAGTCGTGAAACGGGCTACCATGCCCTTGCCCGAAGCAGCTACTGTTGAAGCGCCACCCGAATTGGACCAACCCGAAGAGGTTGTTGCCGAGCCGATTGAAGAACCAACAGTAGAGGAGCCACCGGTTACTCCAGCTCCGGCAAAACAGCCACCAGCAACGCCTTCCCGTCTCATTAAGAAACTAACTCCAGCTGCACGTGCTGAAGCTCCAGTCGAAATTGTCGAGGAGCTACCAGTAATTGAGCCTGAGCCCGAAATCGAGGAAGTTGAAGACGCTGAGCCAGAGGTCGAAGAAGTAGCAGCGGCGCCCGCTCATCCAGTCCCTGGAGTCGAACCAAAAACAATGCCTGCACCATCCCGACAAGTTCGAGTACTTCGGCCAACAGCGGCCGCGTTGAACGCTGGCATCCGTCCAGGTGAACGCGCACCTGCGCCTGCACCACCACCGGCGGCTCCAGCAGTTGCTCCGCGTGAACGGCCAGAACGTGCCACCAGGACGCGAGAGCGCCCTTCGTTACCACGCGCCGAACGGCTTGGAACTCCAGGCGAAACAGCAACTCCTCAGACGACTTATATTCCGCCGCCAGACGCAGGTCGTCGAAGATCTCGTCGAAGTAGCCCTCGAGGAGGCAGGAAAATAGAAGGTAAGACCGGGCGATTCGATAAGGGTGATTTCATTCCACCACCGAAAGCTCTCTCGCTCGAAGATCGCATCGCGGGACGACTCGAGGTTGGAACCACTGGCGAACTTAAGGCTGTTCGTTTGATTGAAGGTTCAACCGTTAAAGAGTTTGCAGAAAAGTTAGGCATCAAGCCTAAGGACGTGGTGACACTACTTCTTCAACGCGGTGTGTTTGCGACAATCAACCAACCGCTGATGGACGACGTAGCTTCTGACCTTGGCAAACGCTTTGGTTATGACGTCTCTTTTGTACCGTTCGAAGAAATGGTCACAGAGGAAGAGTTTGCGGAGTTGATTGCAACTGACGCAGACGACGTCGAACTTCCGCGCGCCCCGGTGGTCACAGTAATGGGACACGTCGACCATGGGAAGACGTCGTTGCTTGATGGCATTCGCACAACAGACGTTGCGGCTGGTGAAGCGGGTGGCATTACCCAACACATCGGAGCTTACAGCGTTCAAGTGCCGAGTCCTGATCATCCAGGCGAAACTCGACGCGTTGTGTTTCTCGACACGCCTGGTCACGAAGCATTTACGATGATGCGTGCTCGTGGTGCAAAGGCAACCGACATTGTTGTGCTGGTAGTTGCCGCTGACGACGGCGTGATGCCGCAAACGATCGAAGCAATCGAACACTCGCGAGCTGCCAACGTGCCGATCATTGTCGCGATTAATAAAGTCGACAAGCCGGACGCAAATCCAGACCGGGTTCGTCAGGAATTAGCACAGCAGGGTTTATCGCCACTCGAATGGGGCGGCGAAACCGAAATGGTCCAGGTTTCCGCAAAGAAGCGACAAAACCTGGATACGTTACTGGAAACCATTCTGTTAACTTCAGATATTCTCAATCTTCGAGCCAGTCCAACCCGTCTGGCTTCCGGTGTCGTTCTCGAAGCAAAACTGGATCGAGGACGAGGCGCGGTAGCAACGGTACTCGTACAGCAGGGGACGTTGAGAATTCACGAACCATTTATCGTAGGACAAATCTTTGGCCGTGTACGTGCGATGTTCAACGATCGTGGTGAACCGATTACTGAAGCTGGACCAGCAACACCAGTTGAAGTGCTTGGTCTTCAGGGAGTACCTCAGGCAGGCGAGAGTTTCCAGGTAGTCTCTGACATCACCAAAGCTCAATCGATATCACAGCATCGACAGATGTTGAACCGTCAGGCGACTTTGCTACAGACCACCAAACGCGGTATCGAAGCACTTGGTGAGAGTGAAGTTAAAGAGTTGCTGGTAATCATCAAGGCTGACGTGCAGGGTTCGGTTGAGGTTTTGAAATCAACCTTGCAGAAGCTTTCAACCGACCGCGTCAAGGTCAAGGTGATTCGTTCCGGAGTTGGAGCTATCACCGAGTCTGACGTACTCCTCGGATCAGCCACCCAGGCAGGTTCATCATCATCCGCGGTGGTGATTATCGGTTTTAACGTTCGCCCCGAAGCTCGTGCGGCTGACCTTGCCAAACAAGAGTCAGTCGATATCAGACTGCACTCGATCATCTACAAGGTGGAAGAAGAAATTCGAGCAGCAATGATCGGTATGCTCGAAGCTGTCGAGAAAGAGAAGATTCTCGGCAAAGCGGATGTACGTGAAGTGTTCCGTGTTCCCAAAGCCGGCACAGTTGCTGGTTGTATGGTTATCGATGGACTCATTCGCCGCAACGCCCGCGCGCGTTTAATTCGCGACGGAGTAGTGAGTTGGGAAGGCAACATCTCATCGCTTCGGAGGTTTAAAGACGACGTGTCAGAGGTTCGCGAAGGTTTTGAATGCGGTATCAGTCTTGAGAACTTCAACGACTTAAAGGTCAGCGATCAGATTGAAGCATACATCGTTGAGCGAGTCGCTGCGACGGAGCTTTAAGAGAGTGACGGTAAGTGGGCTTTTACACGCTTCCCTGCCGTTGATTAGCGTTATGCATCGGACGGAAAGAGTCGCGGATACTATAAAGGAAGAGATCGCCCAAATTGTGGGCTACGAACTGGAGGATCCGCGATTGGCAATGGTTACAGTAACGGAGGTACGTTTGTCAGGTGACAAGCGAGCAGCCAAGGTTTACGTGACTATTGCAGGAAACGAAGAAGAACATAAATTAGCGCTGGCAGCACTTAAACGGGCCGCACCTTATGTGCGCAAACAATTGGGACTAGCGCTGAATCTCCCACGTACTCCCGAGATTCATTTTGTGCGGGATCGAATCGAAGAAGAGGGTGAGAGAGTCGATCAGTTGCTGCACCAGATCGAAAAAGAATGGGAAAGCCAAGGAAAGGACAATGAGTGAAGATTAGAGGAGCCTTCGGATTACAGATAGCGCAGTGAGTTTTTAGAACTGCTGCCACGAGAATCTCTTTTCTTCTGTTGTTTTGCAATGCTTAGTCAAGTAGTAGAGTTGATCGAGTCGAAACGTAGATTCGCAATCACCTCACACATTCGCCCTGATGGTGACAGCTTAGGATCGTCGCTAGGTCTTTACTGGTTACTGCGCGCACTCGACAAGGAAGTCGACGTGATCATGCGCGATCCGGTTCCACACGCATATCAACAACTTCCAGGCGCTGACGAAGTTCGAGTCATGCCGCAGGTCTCGCCCGGATACAACGCAGTGTTTGTCATCGAGTGTTCCGACATTACGCGCCCAGGTCTAATCGACCTGGACAAGCAACTCGTCGTCAATATCGACCACCACTCGACCACAGCACTCTTCGGCACTATCAATTGGATTGATTCGACGGCTTCAGCTGTGGGTGAAATGATTTACAACCTTTGTAAAGCCACCGGTGTGCGGGTAACAAAAGAGATTGCTGAGTGTGTTTACACCGCTTTAATTACTGACACCGGATCTTTTCACTATTCAAATACAACTGAGCGTACTTTCAAGGTCGCATCGGAGCTAGTTCGAACCGGTGTGAAGCCCGCGAAGACCGCCGAAGCTGTTTTTGCAAGTTACCCGTGGAGCCGCATCCAGTTGATGGGCGCGGTTCTTTCCACTGCCAGACGAGATGAGACTGGACGGGTGGCCTGCATGAGACAGTCATTGGATATGCAGGAACAGGCCAAGGCGTCAGACGAAGATGCTGACGGCTTTGTTAACTATCCGCTAACTGTAGGTGAGGTCGAAGCGGTCGCTATGCTAAAGGAGTGCGCGCCCGGCATGTACCGAACCAGCCTCAGATCAAAAGGCGAGGTAAACGTCGCCAAAGTTGCCGAGAAGTTTGGCGGCGGCGGTCATCGCAACGCTGCTGGCTGCACGTTAAGAGGTAGTTGGGAAGAAGCTGAGACTATTATTGTTGGCTTGCTGCAGGAGGCAGTGAAGCGCGCAAATGGACTCAAGGATATTACTGAAGACGCGCTGAGGGAATCGGGACAAGAATCACAGCCCGAATCAGTTGTCTAAAGAGGAAGACATTGAAAACTGCGGAGCTATTGACCTAACGGGTCTGTAGCTCCGCTTTCTAATTCTACGGAGTGCAATGTCCGTCAAAGAGAAGAAATACAAGTGGCGCCGCAAGGACTACCAGGAGCAAACGCGCGGGCTGTTAATGGTCCATACTGGTAATGGCAAAGGGAAAACGACGTCTGCGCTTGGGTTACTGATGCGCGCCGCCGGACGTGGACTCAATTGCTGCATGATTCAATTCATGAAATCGAGAAATGATCGCTACGGCGAACATGAATCAGCAGAGAAACTTGGTATCGAGGTCCACACAATGGGCGATGGCTTCACCTGGGACACGAAGAATCCTGAACAAGACATCAAGACGGCTCGTGATACCTGGAACCTCTGTGTAGAGAAAATGAGATCTACCGATTACGACATGCTTGTCTTTGACGAACTGGTGTATGTGCTTAGCTACAAAATGCTGCCGGTCGATGAAGTCGTTGAGGAGTTAAAATCTATCAGGGCGTCTCAGCCTGCTTTGCATATCGTGGTAACGGGTCGAGATGCGCCACCAGAGTTAATCGAAGCAGCTGATCTGGTTACTGAGATGCGCGAGATCAAGCATCCCTTCACGGCTGGAATCCGCGCTCAACAAGGCATCGAGTTCTAGAACGAGGAACTGTGAGGTGCGACTGTAGAGTCTTCCTTGCTCCGGAGGAGCAAAATGTTTATAGCAATCTGTAGCCCTTAGATAACCTTGCTCCGTCAGGAGCGAAATATGTTCTGGCCTGAAGATTCGCCAGAAAACCACATTGCGCTCCGCTGGAGCGCGCGGTTAGGGAATCACGAGGCTATAAACATCTTGCCCCTCCGGGGCAATCTGACAAAACGCAATTCGTTGCACTCACAGTGGAATCCGCCAATCACAATTGAGAAATTTCAAATGACCAATGACCAATGATCCGGCTTCCTCTCACAAACGCTGCTTAGCTATTCGTTCCACTTCTGTGGTAGGCTTTCACATATTAGATGGCCTGGTTTAATAAGAAAACCAAACGAATAGAGAGTGTTCCACCTGAAGAACGCGTCGTAAAGACTGAAAATGTCTTTGTGAAATGCGACGGGTGCGAGGCCCACCTTTTCAAGGGTGAACTCGAAAGTTCGGCGCAGGTTTGTTCACATTGCGGATTTCACTTTCGGATTGGGGCCCGTGAACGTCTTGAGTTGCTTTTTGATGATGGCAAATTCGAAGAACTCGATTCAGAGGTAATCTCGATCGACCCGCTAGAGTTTGTAGACAGTAAGCCGTACTCAGAAAGACTGATCCAGGCCAGGGAAACATCCGGACTGCCTGAAGCGATAATTAGCGGACGAGGTACTGTGGGCGATCATCCTGTTGTCGCCGGAGCGATGGACATGGGTTTCATCGGTGGCTCAATGGGATCGGCGGTGGGAGAGAAGGTCACGCGTTTGATCGAACGCGCTATGAGTGAGATGAGTGCGATTGTAATTTTCTCTGCGTCAGGCGGCGCACGGATGCAGGAAGGCACTCTGTCACTCATGCAGATGGCCAAGATATCTGCAGCTCTCGCTGCACTCGACGAATCTCGCTTGCCATTTATTTCAGTTTTGACTGATCCCACGACGGGTGGTGTCACTGCGAGCTTTGCGATGTTGGGTGATGTAATCATCGCCGAACCAAAGGCATTGATCGGGTTCGCTGGACCACGCGTAATTGAACAAACGATCAGGCAGAAGCTACCTAAAGACTTTCAACGATCTGAGTTTTTACTCGAACATGGAATGATCGATTCGATCGTTGATCGCCGAGAACTTCGTAACCACATCATAACGCTGCTCAACTTCATGATGAATCCTGAGATCCACGGCGAGTCAGACATCGAACGAGCCCGGCGCCGCGCTATCTCCCGGAATTAGCAGCTCTCATCCGATAACCTTCCCCACAGCGGAGCGAAAATGAATTTTGAAGAGGCTGTAGCCTACCTACTCAGCCTGGGCCACGAAACGTTGGCCATGAAATTCGGACTTCGCAATACTGAACTCCTTCTCAAAGCCCTAAGTAATCCAGACAAGTCATTCATGTCGGTCCAGATTGCGGGTACGAACGGTAAGGGTTCTACTGCGACGATGCTTGATTCGATCTGCCACGCTGCTGGAATTCGTACAGGACTCTATACATCGCCTCACCTCGTCTCAATAACTGAGCGAATAACTGTCGCGGGCGTCGAGATTGAGCGAGAAGAATTTGCGCATCACGTTACCACCGTACGCACTGCCGCAGAAGGATTGCTGGGGTCGGGGAACATTGATGCGTTGCCAACTTTCTTCGAACAGATTACCTGTACAGCGCTGCTAGCATTTCGAGAAGCTGGAGTTGAATTGGCTATTTTGGAAACTGGTCTCGGCGGCCGCCTTGATTCCACTACAGCGGCAAACGCCTCAGTAGTTGGTATCACGCCAATCGCGATGGACCACGAAGAATATCTGGGCCACAGTATCGAAGAGATCGCAGCCGAGAAAGCTGCAATTATTCGACCTGGGGTCGTTGCGGTCATCGGACAACAGACACGGGAAGCAATGGCTGTAATACTCGACCGCTGCAAACAAGTAGGAGTAACTCCGTTCAGTCCAAACTTTAGTGCGAGAGTTGTTGATGTTACTCCGGAAGGTCAGTTTCGCGTGTGTTTGAAGACAGAAACGAATAGATACGATGACGTTTCTTTGAAACTCTTTGGTGAGCATCAGATCGAGAATGCTGCGCTCGCTGTTCGACTCGCTGAAGCTTTACAGTCGACCGGACTCTCTATGTCGCGTTCTTCAATCATTCAGGGCCTCGAGACAGCTTCACATCCTGGACGTTTAGAGATAATTCGTGGAAAACCTTCGTTCATACTCGATGGCGCGCACAATCCCGCCGGAGCTCAGTCCTTAAGAAGATATTTGGATGCCTTTGGTCCAAGACCACTGACGATGATATTCGGTGCCATGAGCGACAAACGCCTGGACCAGATTGGTGAAAATCTCTTCTCTGCAACAGATACTCTCATATTGACGCCGATTAAAAACCCTCGGACAGCGTCAATTGATTACTTGAAAAGTGCAGCTGTTTCAATCGCGGGGGGTGAAGTAATAGTAACCTCTTCCAGTGAAGAGGCGTTGAGAGTAGCACTTGATAGAACTCCAGCGAGCGGTATTATCTGCGTTACCGGTTCGCTTTACCTTCTTGGTGAGATTCGACCGCTAATAATCGATCGGCAAAGGACACAACAAACATGAGCACGCCAGAGTCGGAGTTACCTAAAGTACTTGATAGCAAGATGGAGTTTCAGGGTCGAGTTTTTGAGGTGACTACGGACACAGTGCAGGAAGGTGAGCACACGTACAAGCGGGACGTGGTAAGGCATCCGGGTAGCGCTGTAATCGTACCTGTTTTCAACGATTTCACAGTTGCTTTGATCAGGCAGTACAGACATCCTGCCCGGCGCTACCTCCTAGAAGTTCCTGCAGGCACTTTAGAGAAGGGTGAATTACCCGAAGTGGGAGCTGCGCGTGAATTGGAAGAAGAGCTTGGAGTGGCAGCCGGTCATCTTGAGAAAGTGTCTGAGTTTTACGTTTCGCCGGGATTCTCTCAGGAAAAGATGTGGGTCTATCTTGCGACGGAACTTTCACCGCGGAAACAGAACCTTGACGATGACGAGATTATCGAAATAGTCAAAGTACCTTTTGCTGAAGCCCTGGAGATGATCAGCGACGGTAGGATAGAAGATGCGAAGACAATAATAGGATTGATGTTGGCTGCGCCTCGGATTGGTGCGCCGATGCTTAGTGTCGACTATCCTGCAGTTTGAGAATTGCCTGTAGAAAGGATTTGAACCATCCACCAACTACCGTTGGTGGGATTCTCTTGAATTGGCAGACCGTTTTATCAGCACAATCCAAATAATCGCTATGAGTGGTTCGAGAGGTCAGCTGAAGATTCTCGACCATTAACGTTGACCGTCAGAATCGAACTTTCATACACTCGCTTTAGTGATTACGAACGAGTCTTCTCAATTTACCGACCAAGCGACAAACGAGCCGCTTAATTTCCCGCAACAACCAATCGAGCGTCCTCCGGCATCAAGTCCACCGGAACCAAAACCTTCGAGTACCGTAGAAATAGTATTCGGGTTCGGATCATGGCTAATGAGCGTTTTCTTTCTGCTCATTATTCCCGTCATTCCCATCATTCCTTATGTCATTTACCTCGCTGCCAGTGGTCGAGTAACAAATCCCGAGGCGCTTGGTACTGATAAGACTGTCCTTTTCTTATCGATTTTAGGAGTGATACCCGCGCATATCTTAACCGTCCTGGTTATGTGGTTCCTGGTTGTGAGGTTCTATCACAAGCCATTCTTCAAAGCTATCGGGTTTGAGTGGCCGCCTTCATGGGGTCCGGTCAAAGGTACGATAATCTGCGTCGTTACTGCAGGTGTGTTGCTCGGGATCGGTTTGGGAATTACCTATCTTTACGGTGGGAGTAAGACTCAACTAGACATATTGATCGAAAGTTCAACGCAAGCGCGACTGGCAACTGCGTTTCTAGCTTTTGCTACTGCGCCGTTTGTTGAAGAACTAATCTACCGTGGTTTTCTCTACACAGGCATGGAGCGATTTTTCAACGCTGTGTTTACTGCACTTGGGCAACCCGCTCTCCAGTCGACCGTCGGCGTTGGTCTAACCGTTCTTATTGTCTCGTCGATGTTTGCTGGCGTACACGTCCTCCAGTACTACAACAACCTGGCAGTCATCGCAGTCATTACCTTGCTGAGCTTTACACTGACGATTATTAGAGCAGTTACCGGAAAGCTGCTGCCCTGCTTCGTAATTCACCTTGTCTTTAACGGTATTCAGTCGCTGCTGCTGGTGCTCTCGCCTTACCTTGAAAAACCTGAAAAGGTAGCCGACCCAGCTCCTGCACTTGAATCAATCATTCATCTAATACACCGATTGTTCTGACCTATGTCGTATGACGTAGTCGTAGTAGGTGGCGGCGTGGGTGGACTTGCCGTTGCGGCGTTGCTGTCTGCTCGTGGAATGAAAGTCTGCCTACTTGAACGCCAATCGCAGGTAGGGGGCTGTATTGGTAAACTCGAGTTTCATGGTCTCCGCGTAGATCCAGGAATGGGAATCCACACATCCTGGGGCAAAGGCGAACTCTTCGAAACTCTCTTTGCTCAACTCTCAGTGACGCCACCCAAGACTACCTTAGTCAAATCTGACTACATTGTACGGCTGCCCGACCAAACCGATATTGGAATCAATAGCTCGGAGCTGTTCTACGAGCAACTTAGATCCAGCTTTCCTGAACGCGGAAACGCAGCAGTTGGCTTTTACAAAACAGTCGAGCGAGTCCTCACCGAGAGTTCCAACACAGGTGGTTTATCTAAGCGGCTTCATTCGTTCTTTCGCAAGAGTCCAAGCGAGAGGTCGGATGCACTCTCACGCACTGCGATCGAATACGCAGATGGAACGTCAAACAGATTCAAGGCTTTCATAGATGCTCAACTTCAGGCGTTCGCACAAACACCAATTGAGCATTGCAGTTTTATTTCAGCTTGCGTGGCATTGAGTCTACTTCGCCATGACCGGTACACCATCGAGGGTGGACCAGAAGCCGTCGCAGAATCTCTCGCCGATGCTCTCAAGAAATCCGGCGGAGTGTTACGACTCAACGCTCCGGTCTTAAGACTGGCCTACGATCAGCATGGCGAGACAATTGGGGTTGATCTACTGAGCGGTGAAACTGTACTCGCCAATCGAGCAATTATCAGCAACATGACTGTTTGGGACACCTACGGCAAACTCGTAGGACTCAACAAAACTCCTTCGCATGTCAAGAAAGAGATCGCAAAATTACGCAGCAAGGGTGTCTACATGCTTTACGCGAGTCTCAACGAGGCAGCCATGTCGAGATTACCAAGTGAGACATTTTTGGTAACCGGCGATTGGCCAAGAGCGACTGATGAAAGCGGGACAACATCAGCAGAATTTACCGTTGCTGCTTCTCAGTTTGTTCAATCAGGCAATAGAGGAATTACATTTAAGACCTCAACTGAGGTCGAGCGCTGGTTTTCATTTCAAACGGGCGAAGAAGATTATGAGAGTTGGGACCAGGAAGAGCTGGAAAGATTCTGGAGCCATATCCATCATCGCATCCCCGAATTTGGAGGAGACCTGGAGGTAATTGAGACTGCCAGCCCTCGAACTTACTACGACGAGACCCGGCGCAAGTTGGGATTTGTTCAGGGTTATCAAAAGACGCTGGAGTCTCAGGGTCTACAAAGCTTCGAAACGCCGATCTCAAAGCTCTATCTGGTTGGCGACACAGCCTCCAGCTTCCCCTCAATCGATTCCGTCGTCGAATCCGCCCTAGCTCTCGCCCTCGAGCTTACAAAATAGAATTACAGACGAGGCATAATAACTTTCGAATGCTTGCTCTTCTCTGCATTAGAGGGATCATTCATATTAACTAAAATCTTGACATTCTCTAGGGGAGTTGAATATCGTTAGTTTGGTAGTGCTCTGGGGCTTTTGAGTCTAGTTCCTCGCATTTTAGTCTAAAAAATCGCTCTACCAATCAATCACGACACATATAGAGTCTGAGGCAGGATACACTCGTCGTATTTAACCTCTGCCCATTTTGCAAAGCATCTTAAATAAATCAATCTCGCATAGGTTTAAGAATTCAGCGACCTAACCCTGCCGGGAATAATTGGCCCGCTGGTCTTAATCAAAATGCGGTTAATTGAAGGGAGCCTATGGCCTTACCGGAAGGTGTAATCAATTATCTCAATGAGAATGCGGAGAGTCAGGGCGTTGCAACGCCTCAGGCCGAGGACGATCTTTTCAAGTCGGGTATTCTTGATAGCTTTTCGCTAGTAGATTTCGTTTCTATCCTTGAAACTCAGTTCAACATTCAAATTAGTGACTCCGATGTCAACCCAGAGAACTTCCGCTCAATAGAGGTTATTGAACGGTACATCGACACGCGTAGAGGGCAGGATCGGTGAAGGCGTTCATCGTAGGTTCAGGCATTCATGTTCCCGATCGCGTTGTTACAAACGAAGAGATTTCGGAGATGCTTGCTGTTGACCCGGAGTGGATCTTTAAGTCGTCAGGAATCCGTCGACGCCACTGGGCTGCGGAAGGAACACCCACCAGCCGGCTGGCTGCATTCGCACTGCAAGCCGCCTTAGAAGGACCAGGTATCACAGTCGACGCAATTGACTATTTGCTAATGGGAACAATGACACCGGATCGATTCATTCCCGGGAGTGCGCCGCAAGTACAGAGAGCACTGGGACTCGAGCGCATTCCGTGTTTGGATATACGCGCGGCTTGCTGCAACGCACTTTACGGTTTACAGATCGCAAAATCTCTGGTCACGTCAGGCGCTGCGCGAATAGCAGCTCTTTGTCTGGCCGAGGTTCAATCTGCGTTCCTCGACCTCTCACCAAAATCGGCCACTACTTCAATGCTGTTTGGTGATGGAGCGTCGGCACTAATTGTCTCTGGAGAGAAACAAGAAACCTCTTTAGAGATCGTAGATATTTTGCTAGCTACCGATGGAACGTATGTCGACGACCTGGGTATTCGTAGTCCTGGTAGTGAGTTCGCCAGCCGCTCCCCATCCAGCACGCCTGAGAAAGATGACAAACCGCGCATGAATGGGCAGACGGTAATTCGTCATGCCGGACGAAACATAGTCCAGGCCTGCAACGCGCTGATGGCACGCAATAGTCTGAGGATTGAGAACATACGATGGTTAGTTCCGCATCAGGCAAACGCCAACTTACTTCGACAGATCGCGCGCGATCTAAACTTTCCCACCGATGGTGATCGAGTTATTTCAGTACTGGAAGAATACGGGAACACTTCTTCTGCTTCCATGGGCATCGCACTCGATACACTCAGACGCTCTAGACGTATTCTATCGGGCGAGTACCTCTTGCTCCCGGCGTTCGGCGCAGGTTTTACATGGGGTGCCGCACTCTGCCGGGCCTGAGGCATCGCTTTTTGTCCCGCCTATAAAATCTCATGTCTTTCATTTCACTTAATTTTCTACTTTTTTTTCCAATCGTCACCGCACTGTATTTTGCAATTCCTTATCAGTACAGATGGTTGCTGCTACTGGCGGCAAGTTGCTACTTCTACATGGCGTTTATTCCCGCTTATATATTCATTTTGGGCTTCACAATCCTCATCGATTTTTTCGCTGGGCTTCTAATTGAAGGCGCTCACGGGAAACGCCGAAAGTTGCTGCTCACTGTCAGTTTGGTTTCTAACATCGGCGTTCTCTTCATTTTCAAGTACTTCAATTTCTTCAATGATAATTTGAATGAGCTGGCCAGAGCGATTCACTGGAACTACTCCTTCGAGGGTTTGAGTATTCTTCTTCCGATTGGTCTTTCTTTTCATACCTTTCAGGCGATGAGTTACACGATCGAAATCTATCGCGGCAACACCAAGGCCGAGAGACATCTCGGCTACTTTGCGCTTTACGTGTTGTTCTATCCACAACTTGTCGCCGGCCCCATTGAACGGCCACAAAACCTATTGCCTCAGTTCTTTGAGAAACACGACTTTGACTACCAGCGCGTAACGGATGGCTTGAAGTTAATGGCCTGGGGATTCTTTAAGAAAATTGTAATCGCCGATCGTCTTGCCGTTGCCGTGAATGTTGTTTATCTCGCACCACAAAAGTACTCAGGAATTCCGCTGATCATTGCCACTTACTTTTTTGCCTTCCAGATTTATTGCGATTTTTCTGGTTACACCGACATTGCAAGAGGTGCGGCGAAGGTCATGGGATTCAATTTGATGAAGAATTTTGACCGGCCTTACTTCTCGACTTCGGTAGCCGAATTCTGGACTCGCTGGCACATCTCCCTCTCTACTTGGTTCAAGGACTACTTATTCACGCCACTGGCGCGCTGGCACAATGCCAGGAAGCCGGCAGCGGAAAAGCGAGCGGCGGCGCCCATCAGCAGAATAGCTAACCATTGGGTTCGATACTTCGATATTTACGTTGTTTTCCTAATTAGCGGCCTTTGGCATGGAGCCAACTGGACGTTTCTCATCTGGGGAGCATTACACGGTACGTATCTCGTCATGTCATTGGTGACGAAGTCTTCCAGAACAAAGATCATCAAGTCCATCGGCCTCAACCAGTTTCCACTTCTGCTAAGGTTCTTAAGAGTGTTTGTGGTGTTTAATCTGGTGAGTTTTGCCTGGATCTTTTTCAGAGCCCAGAATGTTAAGGATGCCTTCCATGTAGCTACTCATCTCTTTGCCGGCATTAATCTCGCTGAGTTATTCGGTCCAATACTGGAAAAGCAATTAGGGGTACTCATGCCGGATCTGCTCATAGCATTATTTCTGATCGTGATTTTGGAATCTGTGCAGTTCGTAGTCGACAATGGCGGCGGCGCGAGAAGCATAAACGGAAAGCCTACTTGGGCCAGATGGGCGGCTTACTACGCCTTAATCGTCGCGATCATCTCTCTTGGCGAGTACCAATCACCGCAATTTATCTATTTCCAATTCTAAAACGTTCAAACAACTTGACAAGACTGATCTTAAAAAGCGTTCTCCTGGCGTTACCGTTCATCTTGATTGTGGCGCTCATCGAGTACAGGCTACGGCGAGTTCCAAACGAGTACAGCTCTACTAAAGCAGAAATTGAGAGTAAGGCCGGGGAAGTTGAGGTTTTAATAACCGGCACATCTCACGCGCATGATGGAGTCGCACGGGAGTTCCTTTCCTTCCCAGCCATCAATTTAGGTAAGGGCTCGCAAAGCCTCTACTACGATACTCAACTCGTGTCGAAGTACGTTGATTCAATGCCGAAGTTAAAGTTGGTGATCTTTGGAATCTCCTACCATGCTCTCGAATATCGTCTTATGAATAGTGTCGAACACTGGCGAAGTGGTTTTTACTATCAGGTCTACGGTATTCCCAGTGAGGATAAGGAGGAGGGATTCAATCTCGCTAATTACAGCTACATAGCACTCTATACTCCCAAGGAAGCAGTTAAGCGAGCAACCCAAGGATTTCTGGGGGCGGCAGAGACGGAAGCGAAACCTCCCCTGATTCCGGGCATGGGTCCCCAAGGGGAGGTCAGCGACGTTCACGGTAGGCTAAGGGTTCAGGCCCACGAGATGCAGATGCGTCAAGGCGACATCCGCGCCAACATCGTCATGTTGGAAAGCGTGTGTGCGTTGCTAAAACAAAGGAAAGTCTCGGTCGTTTTCATAACTGTTCCGACTTATCACACTTATTATGATCATATGAATCCGACGTCATATGAAAGGATGCAGAAGGCGATGAAAGAGATCACCGAAGAGACCGGAGCTCCTTACATCAACTATCTGCGCGACGACCGATTCACAACGGAAGACTTCGTTAATAGCGATCATCTTAATAAACGGGGCGCAGAGAAATTCAGCCGCATACTCAATGAAGACGTCATCAACAAATATGTCCGAAGATGAGCGAATATCCCACAGTACGCTAACCCAACAAACCCGTAGACGAGCCCTTTTTGTTTAGTGTATACATGCACTAGACAATTTATGTACATAACAATTGATGAGCACGACGCGAGACCACTGTATCAGCAGTTGGTTGATGAGATTAAGACTTTGATAGCGCGCGGCGAGCTGGCGCAGGGTACGTCTCTCCCGCCTGTGAGGCAGGTAGCCTCAGACTTGGGTGTAAATCTCAATACGGTGGCGTTTGCCTACAGGAAACTGCAGAAAGAGGGACTGATTCGGGTGAGACATGGATCTGGAGCCATCGTGACCTCCAAGACCCTAAAGGAAAAGCCCGAAGAGAGTTTGCGAGCTCAACTCCGGACCGCACTGACGCAGCTGATCCTGGCTGGTTTCAAGCAGTCAGAGATAAAGGCTTTGATAAACGAAGAGTTGGAAGAGTTACTTCAGGAAAATCGCTAAACCTTAGTTCGGTTTACCGGTCTCCATTTCGTTCTTGCGGGAAGCTCTTGTTGGTAAGTCTCCGCCGCCGCCCATTGGTGCAGGTCGACTCATACCTCCCGAGCCACCTGGATAGGCGTTTCCAGACCCGCCTGAAGCTGGGAAATTGCTCGGGTTGGTTCTAGTGGGGTTGTTTCCATTTCCACTCGCATTTCCGTTTCCACCCGGATAGCTTCCGTTTGCCCCGTTGGGATAGTTGCCACTAGCCTGAGGATTGGAATAACCAGTTCCGCCGCCTCCGAAACCATAAATTGAGCGGCCATAGGAGCCGCCGTACGGAGAGCCGAACCCATAAAAGAGTGGCAAGAAGGTGTAGCAGCCCGCGCCGCTGTTATAGAACCAGAAGCCGCTGCCGCCACGACTTGCGAAAAGATCATATGGCGAGGTTCGGAAGGATGAGAACGCAGACATCATCATCCGATCGGTGATGCGTCTATTAGCTTTGGCCAAGGTTTCAGCTCGCTGCTTACTCCACGCCTCGACTTCTTCCTTATTGTCCTTTTCTTCCTTCGTCAACTTGGCTACTGATACTGAAGTAGCGCTAAAAACGACTTTATTGCCGCCCTTAACCTTCGTGTGCGAATCATTCAGAATTACGCGGCCCTTGCGTACTATCAGCTCAGTCGCGTCCTCCGGCACCACATTTAAACGATAAAGCCCCTGCCGAACGATCGCGAGTCTGGTGTGGGGCGTGCTGATGTTTATGTTTAGTTCAAGGCCATCCGCGCCGGTCGCTTCAACGATTGCGGTTCCTCGCAGAAGCCGAAGTTCGAGATTGTCCAGCGAATTGTTAGATAATTCGACTTCGGAATTACCACCTACACGCAGGTAAGAACCTGGATTCAAGAGAATTTCTACCCGGCCATCACTGGCCGTCTTGACCCGATCACCGGCATCAAGGTCATCCGTTACGTTTAATTGTTGCCATTCAGACTCACCCTTCGCATGAACACTGGCCTGCCCAGTAACTGCGTTGATGCCGCCTGCTTTGGCCGAAATCACGTACTTCTCGCGGTTCTGTCCGGAGACGATAATCGAGCAGCTGAGGAGGATCGCCGTCGAAAAAATCGATAGGGTTGAGAGGTAAGAAACTCGTCTCATGGGAAACCTCCAAAACGACTGTGGGATGTGCCGGTAGACACTAAAGCATTATAGACCCGTTAAGGACTTTTACAAGCTTTTCCCTGCACTACTCTGGCTGACTGGCAACCGAGGGCTGCTTCGCAAAATAACCTTTTTTAGTACGAGCAAGTAGATCGGGGCGATTGGGGAGTTGGACTGTAACATTTCGCCATTTACCGTCGAGGGCCTTGTTGGAGGGGCGGTAGCTAATACTGTAAATGGTGCTGAGATCGCTTATGACGCGAGCATACAATTGGTCCAGATCACTCAGCTTGGCAGCTTTGTATAACGTGGTGCCGCACGCTGAAGCAATCTGGCCCAGTTGTTCACGGGCCAAAGAATACGCTTCGCGTGGCACACTGCGATCCTTAACATTTTCTGCTTCGGTGTCGAGATAGATAGGAAACACGATACTGTCGGAGGTTCGAACGCGAGTGAGGAGTTCTTCAAAAGTTATTAAAGAACCTGGTCCTCGTACATCAGGTAATGCGTTATCAACGCCGTCGGTCATTACCACGATTGCACTGCGACGTGAAGTGGTTGTTCGATTCAGGAGGATACGCTGAACGTAATCAAGAGAGTCCCAAAAATTTGTGCCACCGGTAGCTTCATCCATCTGATCAATTGCCTTTTTTAGTCTGGGCCGATCCAAACTAAAAGATGAATAGATGAAGATTTGATCGGTGAACGCTACCAGGGAGATCCGGTCGACATCACGCGCGGCGTCGACAAAACGTTTCGCCGAGTTCCTGATCATCTTCAGCTTTTTTGAGTTTGAACCGGAGAGGTCGAGCAACAAGACGAGATCAAAAGGTGTTTCCGCTGACGCAAAGAAACTGATCTCCTGAGGCTTGCCATCTTCAAATATCGTAAAGTCTTTTTGTTCAAGCATTGGAGTGGCTACACTCGTCGTCCTGCCTAACACACTCACTTTGAGATCAACTAGATCCGATTCGATACGAATAACTTCAGCGGGATCCTGTGAACGTACCTGGTTACACAACAACAGAATCAGCAGCGACACCGAGAATAGTCTGAGATGTTTAAGAGGACCTTTACCTGGCATAGTACCCACGTTTACCACGTGCAACCGCATTTGTTCGATTGACTCCAATGCGAATCGCTCGCCATTTTCCATCACGCTGACTGTTGGTAGGACGATAAGCCAGACTATATACCGTTCCGAGGTCGGCGACTACTTGCTCATAAGCGCCCGCAAGATCCGCGAGGCGTTCCACCTCGTAAAAGACGCCACCACCTGCTTCCGCCATCTCTTTCATCCGATCATGCCCCATGTCGAAAGCTTCTGGTTGAGTGTCGAGCGGGCTCAACGCCTGGTATTCGGTGTTCAGCCAGAGAGTATAAAGAACTCCATCAAATTCTTGAATATTTCGAAGCGTTTCTTGATAGGAGTGTTGCGACCCACGTTGCCCACTAACACCGGGTACCGTGCCATCCAGCCCGTCGCTCATTAACACGATTGCGGTCCTGCGAGACTTTTTAGAGTCCTGCCCCAGCTTATCAATGGCGAAATCTGTTGCATCATACAACTTAGTATCGCCGCGGGCCGTATCAATCGATTCGATCCTTTGTTTTAGTAATTCTCTATCAGCTGTCAGTTCGGAAACAACTTGCTGTTCACCGGCAAAAGTAATAACTGCGATTCGATCGGCAGAACGCGCAGCTTCTATAAATCGCGCCGCCGCTGCTCGGATCAATTTGACAACATCTTTGGTCGATCCAGAAAGATCGATCAAAAGCACAAGATCAAAAGGCGCCGATGAGGAATCGAACTGGACAATGCGTTGTTGTTGACTATCCTCGAACAACGTAAAGTCCGATTGCTTCAAACCCATCAAACCGCGATTTGTACTTCTATCGATTACACTCATATTTAGCGTAACCAGTTGGGAGTCGACGCGAATTACGTCTCCCTCGCTTATCTCTTCATTCTGATTGTCAACCGCCGGAGTACCAGCGCCACGGGTTCCGTTCTTTGGACCAATCAATTCAGGCTCCGTCGCGACTACTCTGGAGTTGGTAAGGTTTCCTGCGTCATTCTTAAAGAGTATTTCTCCCGTCTCACTCTGCACTTCCAGGGTTCTTTCAGCTGCACCCAGTTGGACTTCAAATTGATGTGCGTTCGTTGCTGGCTGACCCGACAGTGTTGAACTGATCGTCCCACGAGTCGTACGAGCTTTTATTTTCGCGTTTGTCGCTTCGGAAAGAACTGATTCTACCGGGCCGGAAAATGTCTTAAGTAAAGTCTTTGCGGATGTTCCACTCATTACGATTCGGCCAGACGTGGTAACAATTTCGGCAGCACAAGAAGCCGGCAGCTTAAGCGTCAGGTGAATCGGTGTAACAGGAGCACCCGGTGTTCTTACAACGGATATCATAAGCATCGGACCGCGATTGTCGATCACGATAGGAGGACGCGAAAGTCGCGTTGAACCTTCTACAGTAGCCGCAACTGAGACGGCGGAGTTGTCCCAAACTTCAGCAGCGATGTTGCCAAACCGGTTCTCTACCCGCACTTGCCCGCCCGCCGGTAGTTCAATCCGAATATCTTCGTTTGGTCGAGCCGTTAAACCCGGGGAGAGTGAAATTAAAAGCCCAAAAATGAAAATTACCGCAGTTAAGACCCTACTGGCTTTCGAGAACATAACGAAAATCTACTCGAATGCAGTGATCATGGCAAAACGTCGGCGCGGAAAGTGTTGTTGACTATTTAACGCTCGATCATATCGAGCATCGAACCTTCGTCTTTTGGAGGCTCCGACTTCACTTTTGCCGGCGGCGGAGCATCTTGTAAATCAGTAATCTTGAGCAGTAGGTTGTTCGCGTTTGTAGCGTAAGGTAAAGCTCCCTCAATCGTTAAGATGCCATCACGGATCAGTTGCTCAATCACCTGATCAAATGTCTGCATTCCCTCCTGATCACCCTGTTCCATTGCATCGATAAGGCTCTTACCTTCTGATTCACCCTTTTCAATGTACTCCCGCGTACGCATCGTCGACCGCAGAATCTCAATCGCGGCTACCCTGCCTTTACCATCAGGGAGAGGAATTAGACGCTGAGAGACAATGAATCGAAAAGACTGGGCAATTCTGGTTCGAATCACCTTCTCTTCATTCTTAGGAAATACGCCAATGATGCGATCAATGGTTTTAGAAGCATCAATAGTGTGGAGCGTCGACAGCACAAGGTGACCAGTCTCAGCGGCTTCCATCGCCACTTCTACGGTCTCGCGATCGCGCATCTCTCCAACCAGAATCACTTTAGGTGCTTGTCTTAGCGCTGCACGAAGTGCTATCGCAAAACTCGGAGTATCCGAATGAAGTTCGCGTTGATGGATTGTAGAGTTCTTGTGGTTGTGAAGAAATTCGATCGGATCCTCAATTGTCACAATGTGGTAATAGTGAGTTTCGTTAATCAGATCGATAATCGCCGCCAAAGTTGAACTCTTACCGCTACCCGTTGGACCGGTTACCAGCACGATTCCATTTTTTATTTCACCAATCTCGGTTAACTGCTGCGGCAGGTTGAAATCGTTAAAGTTGGGTGGACGCATTGGGATAACACGCATCACAATCGCGTGCGTACCCCTTTGTTTGAAGATATTTACGCGAAAGCGCGCTTCACCAGGACAGCTGAATGAAACGTCAGCAGACCCTGTTTTCTCCAGGCTCTCGGAAGCGGTCTGCTGATTTCCGATTATTAATTTGGCGATGCCGGCAGTGTGAGCTGCCGTCAACCTTTCTAAACCAGCAACGGGGACGCCGACTAGTTTCCCAGCGATTTCGATCTGGGGAGGCCGGCCCGGGCTAAATATTAAGTCGCTGACTTTGTCAGATGCTTTTAGCATCTCACGCAAAACAGCAATGAAGTTAGGAGGTGGCGGGCCAGGAATTTGAGGGGTTGGTTGTTCGCTGCTCATTTTTCAGTGGAACTTTTCTATTAGGTGGCGCGTCAAAAGAATTGTACGACGAGAACAAACTAGTTGGGACTTGCGTACATCAAAGGAGTAGTTCTAAAACGGACGCGGACCGGAAAGTTGGACCGGGTCCCAGTTTTTGAAAGAAAGGGCGCTGGAAACATGGCAACATACAGAGATCCTGTTAGCTGCTTTGCACCACTTGAAGTCGTCGAGCGCCTGCTAGAAATTCGTGTTGAAGCGGGTTATTCGCCTGCCGTATATCTTCTTTCCCCCGATGATTTGGCAGACTATCTCGATGCATATGGCTTCGATGTGTATGCTTTATCGGAGGCCGAGGCTGAGTTTCACTTTGGCGACTACCGTGCATCACTCGCCCCCGGCGGCGATCATGCGCATTGTTCGCTGACCGCTCATTAAGAAACACAAACCATTAGTAATTAGCAACGCGGGAGATTAACAACCTTCCGCGTTTTGCTATTGTGCCTTAATTACAAAGAACGTGACATCGTCATTTGCACCAGCCCCATTGGTCCAATCCAGAACTGCTGTTTCAACTGCTGCAATTAACTCCCGCGCCGGCAGGCTGTAGTTTTTCTTCACGGCTTCGGCCAATCGTTCGCGACCAAACTCTTCTCCGGCCGGATTCAACGCTTCCGTCACTCCGTCAGTATAAAGCACCAGGACATCTCCGGGTTCAAAAGAAAGATAGTATTCGTGATATCTGGTGTCCCGGAACATTCCCAAAGGTTGTTCACCACGATGAATATACCGAGTCTTACCTTCTGCGTTGAGCAGCAATGGTGGATTGTGCCCCGCATTTGAATAGGAGAGTGTTCTATTTGCCGCATCAAGGATTCCGTAAAAAGCAGTAACAAATTGATTACGCTCGATCGACTCCCAGAGCAGGAAATTCACTTTTGCCATTGAGACGTTAGTCGCGTAGCCAACATGTGTCGCGGCACGCAAGCTCGCACGCAGGAATGCCATTAGCAACGCGGCAGGTACACCTTTACCTGAGACGTCTGCGATGACGATACCGATCTGATCATCGTAAATTGGTACCCAGTCATAGTAATCGCCGGAGACTTCTTCTGTCGGAAAGTTGTAGGCGCTTATGTCGTAGCCGGGAAGGTCGGGGTCACTTGCAGGGAGTAATTCGAGTTGGACCTGTCGTGCAACCTCCAGCTGTCCTTCTAATCTCTTCTTCTCGATAAGCTGTTCGTGGAGCATCACCTTTTCAATGATGATTGCTACCTGCGATGCCAACAGCATCAAGACGTCGAGATCGTCGGCTGAATACGCGTTCAGCTCATCGCTCTCCAAATCGAAGACACCAATTACTTCATCGTTAGAAATGATTGGCGCAACCATCTCTGAGCGAGTGCGGTCGCGAGCGTTTACGTAAACTGGGTCATCACGCACATCGAGCGAAATAATCGGCTCGCCACTTACAGCAACACTGCCAATGAATCCCTCGCCTAGTTTCAAATGGAGGTCTGATAATTCGTCGATGTCGTATCCCCTGACAGCTTCTGATTTGAACGTGCAGGGCTCTTCTCCTTCAGGTACGAGATCTTTGTCGACACACTGGAGGACAAAGATGCCGGCAGCGTCGTATGGAATAAGAGAATCTAAGGTGTCCATCACCAGGTTGAGCACTTCCTGAAGGTCTAGGGAGCGACTGATCTTGTTGGTGATGTCCAACAGCATGCGCAGTTTGTCGATTGTACTGAGTCCCTGCGCCGGCATTTCTGTCAATTGTTCAGTCATCTTTACGGTCGTATTCAAAAACCTTCTAATTATAGGTGGTTTGCCCTGTTCGACAAACTTTAGTCTGTCGGTTTGCTCATTTCCGGCAGCATAAGTAAAAGACAAAGCTTGAGAGGTACTTATTGCGAAGCGCTCGAGTCGGACACCTGTTTATGCGTTCTCCAAAGACGAGTAACTTTCATTCGATACTCCACAAGTTCCCTGCTGACGCGAAAATGCCTGGCGATCTCACTTGAGCTCCTGCCCTTGATAAGAAGCCTTTTCAACGTGGCGTAAGGAACGAGGCACGCGGCTCCGACACCATAGGCTTCCTCTTCGTCGGATTTCTTATAGTCGCGAGCCATCACTTTGCCTTTCTCGTCTTTGACTACAACCGACAGTCGGTTCGGTTCGTGTCCAAGAAAGACGTGGCAAATCTCTTCCATCAGCGTAGCGTTTGTACGCGCTCGACCATGAGTCGGATTGAGGATAACTAGCTTCATACCATTCGGAAGTGTACAAGCACCTCCCGACCATTTTTCCGAAGCTGGCCCAAGCAAGTGCTCACGAGTAGTCTCACTCAAATCTTTCACCTGATCGAAACTCAGCACTATGAGATTGGCAAACCTGGCTAAATCGAAAGGATTAAGCGGCAAATCAATGCGCACTCGTGCAAAATCACGTAAGCCGAGTGCTTTTAATTCAAAGTTTCGCCATTTGTCACCGGGAGGTAAGTCGCGGACCAACACTCTGTGAGTATAACGGATCGACTAGCTCGAACGGGCAGGTTAACGACGTTTCTTCGAGGTCTTTTCTGAATCAGTTCGACTGAACTGGTTGTAAGCGACGCGAAACAACTCGGAAAGGGCAGCAGCCGTCTCGGGCGTCAAATTCCGATCGGCTCGAAGGTGCGCTTCAACTATCTGTGGCATGGGTTCTTGCGGAAAGTAAACCACTGCCTTGGATTCGTCTTCAGGTGTGATGCGACCACTGAGTATTCGCTCCATTGGCACTTCGAGCCACGATGTCAATCTCGCAATATTGTCTGCATCTGGCTTGCCGGTACCATTTTCGATTCGCGATAAAGTTGATGCTGAAACATCCGTCTTACTCGCCACATCACGCAAACTAAGGCCGAGTTCTTCACGCCGTCGCCGCACTGCGCGCCCCAACTCTTCAGTATCGACGAGCGCTTTCCCAAGTTTGTTTATGCCTCTAACAGTCTTCATCGCAGTTTAAAACCTAACACAGACCGGGTTTTAGACGCAAGACTTTGTTTTACGCTTGAAACACGATAAAGCTAAATAAGGCCGCCAACGGTGGCGACCTTATTACGTCTGTGCTGTTGCCAATTACTGCTTATCGGCCTTCGAGGTTGATGTACCCATTGCCAGATCTCGTGCTTTTGGTAATACGTCGACAGCCTTTGCGACCTGAGGATCATCCATCATCACAAAAACTCTGTCACCCATCACCCTTCCGTAAGCAGCCGTTACCATGTTGAACCTGAGCTCGAGTTCAATGAAAGGACGGTTACGATCTACCATCGCCGCGGTAACCTTGAATGAAGGATCACTTGTTACGAATGTTCTGAACGCTCTAAACAAGGTGTCACTAACCTTGAACTCGTCTGATTGAAGATCGTGACCAAAATCGATTCCGCCAGGAATCCGATTAGAATCAAACCCGGGAATTCGCCCGTTCACCAATTCGCGAACAAAAGCAAACGTCGGACCGAGCAATCTGCGTTGACTCAAACTTACAGTACGAGCATTGACGCTCTCATCTGGAGATATTCCACCGCCACCATAAACCGCACGACCCGTATCAGTTTTCTTCTCTTGACCAGTGGGCTTTGTTTCCTTCTGGTCCCCATTACTGCCACCGTGCGTGTAGTAATCGTAGAAACCACCATTCGAATAGTCTCGCTGAATCAAACGACCTGACGGTGTGTAGTACTTCGCAGATGTAAGGGTTAAGCCAGCGCCGTACTCTAGCGGAATGATGCTCTGTACGAGACCTTTGCCAAAACTGGTCTGCCCGACTATCAGCGCCCGATCATGATCCTGCATTGCGCCCGCGACAATCTCGGAAGCCGAGGCTGTGTTTTCATTAATTAGAATTACTAATGGTGTCAAATCAGGCGCGTTGTTCCGGGATTCGTAACTGTTATCGCGATAACCGTTTCGTCCCTTTTGAGTAAGAATAGGCTGACCACTCTTCAGAAAGACTTCGGCAACATGAATCGCTTGATCTAGAAAGCCGCCCGGATTATTACGTAGGTCCAAAACGAGGGATGTCATTCCCTTTGCATGAAGCCGCTCCAACGAATCGAGTAACTCGTCAGTAGTCGTGTAGTTGAAGCCACGAGTCATATCGATGTAGCCAACACCTGGCTTCAATAGGTAAGCATCAGGAATTGAAGGCTGTGGCACAGAGTCGCGCACGATGTCGACCTTCTCGATTCGCTTATCTTCAGCGCGCTCCAAGGTTAGTTTTACGGTCGAGCCTCGTGGCCCTCGAATCTTGTCGCGAACTTCTAGTGACGTCTTGCCCGACATCTTCTCGCCGTTTACCTCGACGATGCGGTCGCCATAACGGAGACCTGCTTTCTGAGCTGGAGAGCTGTCAAAGGTCGCAGTGATATACGTGTCAGCCTGATCATTTCGGACGTAATTTTGAATCGAGGCTCCGATGCCAAAGTATTCGGACCGCTGATCCGTCTTGAGCTCATCAAATTCTTCTCGATCATAGTAGTTCGAGTGAGGATCAAGTGAACGGAGCATACCGATAATTGACGACTTAAATACGTCGTTATAGTTGAGCTTTCGCCCATCGACGTACTGATCCTGAATAACCTTTAGCGCCTCGTCAAAATCGTGTTCGATACCTGAGATGGCGGCATTCGCTGCACTTCGCGACATGCGTTTCCCGGGTACTGTCCCAGAACTTGTGCCACTCGAACTGGTTTGAGTTTGAGCCTTTTGCGCAAAAACAAAGGCCGGAACTATAAGTGTCAGTACTAGAAAGGTGAGAGCTAAATGAGCCGGAATTCTTTTCACTGCGAAACCTCGAAGTTCATCCCCAGAATCTCATCGACGCAATCGGTTCCGCGAGGCGGCTGGTGCGTCATTACTTGCAATATAACGGATGCACAACGGGCGGGCAAGGTTGTGCCGATCAGGGTGAGTTCGAAAGGCAATAAACTAGAAGTGGTCGCCGAAAAGATGAATCGCAGAACAACGCTCCGGAAACTTCTCGGTTGTCCGGCAAGCGAAAATAACCGCTGCGCAGGCCAAACGGTTGCTTGCCGTTTCTTCTCGCGCTCCGTAGAATGAACTTACCCCTGATGGCTATCGTAAAACGGACAATTGGAATTAGTTTGTAACTAATAAGGAGTCCCTACGAAATGAGTAGTCCGTATTCAAAAGAAGAACCACCCTCTACGGAACAGGTCGAAGATCTGATGCTTACCGACGACGACTCTTCAGATGCTCATAACCGCACCGCGTCCTCGGTACGCGACATAGCATCCCGCATTCCGGAATCGTTAAGCGCAATTGGACGCGACATTAGCAGGACAATTGAAAAGGCGATTTCTGCGAAGGATGACTACGTCGTGGCAGTAAAAATTTCTCCTGAGGCTCAGGATAAACTCGAGCAGTTGGTCCAGGCTGGTGTATTCCGCAGTCGCGCGGAAGCTGCTGGTTTCCTGATCGACGAAGGAATCAAGGTTCAGGCTGCCCTCTTTGAGCGCGTGAGACAGAAACTCGCTGAAATCGAACGTCTCCGTGCGGAACTTCGCGGTCTGATTGTCGACAGACCTGCTTAACAGCCCCTACGTTTCGCAATTAATCTATCGGTTCTACAAAGTGGTGCTTTACTTTCCTCTGGAGGAGTAAAGCACGCCTTTGTTTTTGAAGCAGAGAACAACTCGTGGCAGAAACATTTCAACTACCTCCAACCCATTTAGAAGAATTTACTCTCGATAACGGTTTGCGAGTGGTCCTGAGTCCGGACCACGCAATTCCAGTCGTTTCAATCGCGGTCTATTACGACGTGGGTTCGCGCAACGAAAAAGAGGGTCGCACCGGTTTCGCCCATCTCTTTGAACACATGATGTTCCAGGGATCTGAAAACGTTCCCAAGGCCGCGCACTTTCAATACATCTTCAACGCCGGTGGCACTATGAACGGCACAACATCTACGGAACGTACGAATTACTTCGAGACGCTACCCGCGAACTATCTTCCTTTGGCGTTTTGGTTGGAAAGCGACCGCATGCGTTCGCTTAAGGTCACTCAGGAAAACCTCGACAATCAACGGAATGCAGTGCAGGAAGAAAAGCGACTCAGGTACGACAATCAACCTTATGTAAATGCTTTTCTGCGCATGAACGAATTGATCTTCACCAATCATGCAAACGCTCATTCAACGATTGGTTCGATGGAAGATCTCGACGCAGCAACGATTGACGATGTAACCGAGTTTTTCAGAGTTTACTACGCGCCAAATAACGCCGTGCTTACGGTAGTTGGTGATTTCGATAGTAGTCAGGCCCGAGCTTTAATCGATCAATACTTCGGAACTATTCCAGCCCAATCGAAACCGCCTGCTGTAGACGTTTCAGAGTCAATAACTGTAGCAATTAATAACGAAACGTATCTCGATCCATTAGCGCCCGCTCCGGCTTTTGTTCTTGGCTGGAAGATTCCTGCGCGTCGGACGCGTGAGTTTTACGCATTGTCGCTTGCCGGTACTTTACTCTTTGAAGGTGACAGCTCCCGACTCTACCAGACGCTGGTAAAGGGCGATGAATCGGTAGTGTCGATCGAGGGTGGAGTTGATGAGCGACGTGGGCCGTCCGCTTTTTACATCTTCGCGCTGCCAAAGCCAGGGGAAGAGGTCGCAGCGATACGAGAAAAGATATTTGCAGAAATCAAGCGGCTTGCGACTGAGGTACCCTCCGTAGAAGAGATGGAAAAACTGCGCAACTCGCTTTGCAACGACTCCGTGCGCGGTAGGCAATCGACAATGTATCGTGCTCAACGCCTGGCTGAGTTCGCACTATACGATTCCGAACCTCGGCTAATTGATTCCGAAGTTGATCAGTATCTCAGTATTACAGCCGAAGATATTCGCAAAGCTGTGGCTCAGTACATTGACGTCCCAAATCGTGTGGTGCTGGACATTGTTCCCGCACCAGCCGAAGACGAAGAGACAGAGGTAGCAGCGGCGTCGCCGCAACCTCCCGGAGAGCCTCAACAACCGGGCGCACCTGCGCCACAAATCCCTTCAAAGCCAGCACCTGAACCGGAAGTACAGATCCATGCGGAGGTGCCCCAAATAAAACCGACCATACCGCCCGAAAATCCAAAAGATCCGGCAGATGTACCACAGCAAACCTCAGGTACTGGTCCAATGCACACTAAATGATGACTCAACAGGAAAACTTTCGCAGTCAAGCACCGCCGCCACTTGAGGCTCGGCCAATCGTAGTCCCCACGCCACGTGAGACCGTGTTACCAAACGGGTTGACCGTTGTAGTGGTGGAAGATCGTCGTTTACCCCTCGTTAGTTATCGACTCGCCTTGCGAGTCGGTGGAGCCTACGATCCAAAAGGGATCCCAGGTCTCACTGACATGTTGGCTGGACTTTTGCCAGAGGGAACCCAGTCACGTACGAGCAAACAATTGGCAGACGAAGTTGCTCGGATGGGCGCGAGTCTTTCTGCGGGTGCAAACTCTGACTACACGATCGTCGCAGGGTCAGCACTTGCGCAGTTCAATTCTAATATTCTGGAATTGATGGCTGACGTACTGCTTCGCCCTTCGTTTCCGGAAAACGAAGTCGAACTAGCACGTCAGAATACAAAGGAGAGTTTGCGTCAGCAGCGAGCACAACCTTCATTTCTTGCGAGCGAAATGGTGTCGCGAGTAATGTTTGGAGCACACCCATATTCATCCGTTGCACCAACACCAGAATCAATCGACCTTTGTACGCGCGAAGAGTTTGTTGCCTTCCACAAGTCAAAGTTTGTCCCTAACAACGCGGTCTTTATTGTTGTCGGCGACGTTCGCTTTGACGATATTTGCAGTGAGATACAGTCGCTCTTTTCTGGCTGGGAGAAAGGCGAAGGATTATCCACAGACTTCCCTGCCCCGCCTGTTCGAACCGATCGCGTCGCATACCTAATCGATCGACACGGATCTGCCCAGTCAAACATCATCATTGCGAACAGCGGAATCGTGCGAACGAGTCCTGATTACTTTCCCATGTTGTTGATGCACACGGTGCTGGGAGCGACGGCATCGTCTCGATTGTTCATGAACTTGCGTGAGGAAAAAGGCTACACCTACGGAGCTTATACAAATCTTGACGCACGCCGAACTGCCGGAACATTCCGCGCAACGGCAGAGGTGCGGACTGCTGTCACCGGCGATTCTTTGAAAGAGTTCTTCTTCGAACTGAATCGAATTCGAAGCGAACGAGTCTCTGACAAGGAAATCAATGATGCTAAAGCCTACCTCACCGGTGTGTTTCCCATCAGATTGGAAACACAGGAAGGCCTTACCGATCAATTGGTCCAGATCAAGATGTTGAATCTGCCGGCTGACTATCTCCAGACTTACCGCGATCGAGTTCAGGCCGTGACGATCGAAGAGATTCAGCGCGTTGCCACGACGTACATCAAACCTGATGAAGCTGCGCTAATCGTTGTGGGTGATGGCGCATCAGTGGTTGAGCAGATCAAACCGTACTGCGAAAACATCGAGACCTACAACACAGCTGGGAAGCGAAAGGAGCTTGGCGCCAAGACTCCGACGGACGTCGCCGGCTCATGGTCAATCGAAGTAGATACTCCACTCGGTCAAACAATTCCGGCCACGTTGATTATTGAGCGACGCGACTCCGTCTTAACTGCCAAAGTCACCTCAGAAATGGGAGATGCTGACATCGGTGAGATCGTAGTTTCCGATAACGCATTCCAGGCAAGTACCTCAATTAGCATGGATGGGCACTCTGTGGGCATGGAAATTAGTGCTCATTTTGACGGTGATCATACGGAAGGAACCTTAAAGCTTCAGCACTCGCCTTCCTTAACATTCACCGGAGAAAAGATCTCCTAGCAACAACAGCTCAGAGAACACAAAACGCCCGGCGTAACTCTTTACGCCGGGCGCAAATCACAGGAGGAACCGAGTGTTATGGTTGTCGCTATGCTTGCAACAATCCGATTAACCTCATTCCTTGAGATGTAATTTCTGTCACGCGAGTTGGCCTTTGCTCTTAGCGCTCATATCTGAGCAAAACGCCTTCGCCGCCAACCACCCAGCCGATCTTCTTGTTGAAGCTAAGGGAATACAGGTTCTGCTTGGTTGTAGATTCTTGTTGCAACCAACTGAGCCCCTTGTCTTCGGTGCGAAGAATCGTTCCTCCCCGGCCAATCGCCCATCCGTCATCATCACTAAGAAATTGAACGCTCAGCAAAGTGACCTTTACCGGCGTAGGCGATTCAGACCAGGTGTCTCCACCGTCCGTGGTTCTTAACACGATGCCGCGCTCGCCAACCGCCCAACCATTCTTATCATCCCTGAAATCTATGTGATAGAGCGTTCCGGTGATTCCCGAATTCTGTCTTGTCCAGGTCTCACCCGCGTCTCGTGTATTTAAGATCGTGCCGCCGTCACCAACAATCCAACCACGCTTATCACTAACAAAATCGATATGTATGAGCTCGGTACGACTTGGCGCTTGCTGCCGTCGCCAGGTTTCACCAGCATCGTCTGTATAAACCAGAATGCTATCTATCACCCTGTCGTTCTTGCTTACCGATCCAACGACCCAGCCCTTCTTCTTACTGGAGAAACGAACGCTGTATAGTTCGACTTCAGCACCGTCAAACTCTTTTGGCAGAAAGCTCCGGACCTGTTCCCAGCGAGTACCATCATCTCGAGTGATAAAAATGGTGTTTCCTGCCAATAGAAACCCTGCTTCTTTATCCCGAAAGTAGATGTCGTTGATTCCAGCTTTCGTTCCAACATCCTGACGCACCCAGTTCTTGCCACCATCCTCAGTATGACCTAGGTAACCACCATCACCGCCCACCCAGCCTCGCTTACTATCCAAAAAGTAAACAGTGTTGAGGTCTTGTCCATTGGTACTTACTTTCGAAGCGACCCAGCCTTCCTGGGCAACCAGGTTAGTGGAAAGAATAAAGATAAGTGGTGACAGAGTTGTCAGCCTGAATACCAGATTTTTAGTAATCATCGTCTTCAAACCGAATCTCGAGGCGAAGGCATACTTCAATTCGAGATTCCTGCTCGCTTGAAAGTCATTTAGTTTTGAGTTTCCAGTTTGTACCTTAGTTTGAAGTCACAAGACAAGAGCAGACGCGATCTGTCCTAATGGGGAAGTTTTTTTGGAGGGAGGAGGAGCGCGTAGCACGGACGCGCTCCCCTAAAACCAAGTCTTACTCTATTGGGTATCCTTGATGCGATAAATTCTGCCTTCAAAGATTACCACTACGTTTTCGCCCAGCGAGAAGTAGGTTCCGAGTTGTGGCTTCTGTTTCAACAACTCGAAGTATTCATCGCTGCCGAACCGCAAAGTCGTCTCTGGTAACTTAACATCCTGTGTCAGCTCAGAGTCGGTCCAGAAACCATCAACAAGATAAAAAGTCTTACCTGCGACTCGTCTTACAGCTGAGGAGGACTTTTCGGCTCTCAGTACATACAAATTTTGTTGTTCACTGGCCCGTTTGCTTTCTCGTACAGCATCGGCTCCTGTTACTGCACCAATCGAAGTTGGCGGCGCAGCGTTGGCCCCCCTTGCCTTTGGTTCCATACGCAGATTGCCAGCGCCTTGCCGCATAATTTGAAACGGCGCGTCTGCATTTCGGGTCACTTCATTTCCTTCAAGTGCGAGGTAAGACGTATACGGAGTAACAATGCCATAGCGCGTACCAAGGTCAACAATCTCGTCGCGCAGTTCCTTTTGCTCTCCATTCGTCCGTACTTGTTCCATCAACCAGCCCACGCGTCTGGTCGCCCACAAGCGTGGTAAATACTCGTTTGCATCTGTACGCAGGGGAAAACGTAGAGTGTCGTAAGAATAAGTGCGATTAGTTCCACTCGACTTGCCAGTCAGACGGATTCTCACGGCATCAAGATTTGCTGAATTGCTGTATCTGCCTATTAATATGACCTGAGAACCGCGAAACACATCAGGAATACCTCGCGGGTAGACTAGATCCGTTTGCACTGAACCCAGGTCAAGTTGTAAGTCAGTGAGCACCGGATAATTCACCTTGTTGAAGAAGCTCGACATTTTTACTTCTAGTTCTTCTTTGGGTTCGACATAGTCAGCGGCCCCACCATTTTCAGCAGCCAGTTTGTCGAGCAATGACGTGTTCACATCGTAGCCGACACCAAAAGTAAAAAGCCGCACACCTGATTTGCCTGCCTTGCGGACGTTGTCAACGATTCGCACAGCATTAGTCTCGTCAACAGTGGGCAACCCGTCAGTCATAAACACGAGGATTCTGGGACGTTCGCTATCCTGAAACTGGCGTAACGAAGCCAACAACGACTGGTTGATATTGGTTCCACCGGCGGGTTTGAGACCTTTAACAAACATCTCTCCTCGGGCCCGCCCCTTCACGTCGGCATAGATCAAGCCTGACTCCATTAAGTGTTCTTCGCCGGCAAACGAAATGACATTGAAACGATCTTGAGGACGAAGAATTCTGATGCCGTACAGCAGCGCGGCGCGTGCCTTCTCTATCTTTCCAGCCTCAGACATTGAGCCAGACGTATCGACGACAAACACAACATCCTTGGCTGAGTATTCCTGTTCTGACCAATCATCCTTGGGCGAAATCATCAAAAGGAAGTAACCGTCTTTTCCTGGCTCGCGATTAGTTAGCAGCGTTAGTCCGAAGTCTTGTTTGGAGATCGTGTAAAAGAGCTGAAAGTCCTGCGGTTCTTTGCTCGATTCAGATTCAAACGAGACTATCGACCTGTTCTGACCTATATGCTTCACATCAATGGTGTGTGTTGGCGAATAGACACTTCTCAGTGGCTCCTTACTTTCAACCTCAATACGTCCTGCCACTGAACCTATTTGAGTTAACTGTCGCCCTGTGCCAAGTGGATACCGATAGCCGACTGTTCCACCTTCGCCTCGCGCAACCTGTGTGTAACTTATCTCTAGTTTCTTATCTGCATGAGGAGGAATCGGGAAGATACTCGCTTGAAAAAGATCCTTGCCTGCGTATTCCAAAAGCCCTGGGTCACGCTGTCGTCGCACGATTTCGTCGTAGATGCGACGCGCCTCCTCACGAGACCGTACTTCGCCTACCAGTCGACGATCGCCGTCCCAGATTGCGAATTCTGTAATTGAAGCTGTTTCCGGAATCGGAAAGAAATATGTTCCTTCCAAGGTTGCAGCCGTGTCGTTACGAAAGACCTGTTCGACGTGAGTAGTGGCGACCTGTGAAACTATTTTTGTATCGATCTTGATCGATTTGATGGGTAGTGCACGTGGAAGTTGTACTGGCGGCGGAGGAGTTGGACAGCGGCGGCAAGGACCCGGAACTATTACGCCCTGGCCTTGTCCGACAATGCCGAGGAAGGAAAAAACAGCCAGAAATAACAGAAACCGCGTCAGGTTTGTTCTGATTAGCATCGGAAATCTCCACAAAAATAGGGGTAATTCTAATTCCACGGTATTAGAACGCCGACCCGGCAAGGTTCTTGCGAATCTGGATGAAAAGAACTAGTAAAGGTCGCGGAGACGTTTGTTGAAGATCGATACAGCTGCGGCAACGACAGTGACAACAATTCCGCCAAAAGCCAGGGTGTATCTGGGTCCAAATCGATGTGACGCAATTCCAGCCAGCAAGTTGCCAATCGGCATGGTGCCCATGAAAGAAAGAATGAACATGCTCATAACACGACCGCGCATCTGATCAGTTACGAGTTTCTGAAGCAGCGTATTAGTGATTGCCACTGAGATTACTACCGCGAATCCCACGCCGAACAGAAAGGTGAGCGACAGAGCTAAACTGGTAGAGCGTGCAAAGTTCGTAACACAAACTCCAAATAAGAAAGAACCACCAAGGACGAACCAGCCTTTTCTCTGGAAGTCTCCAAGATAAGCAACCAACAACGCACCAAAGAATGCTCCGGCCCCTGCGATTCCCAGCATTAAGGCTAGACCAGTTTCACCAAGATGAAATAGATCGCGTGCATAAATGGGAACGAGCGCGAAATATGGAGCTCCAAAAAAACTATTTACAGCCGAGAGTAACAAAAGCGAGAACACACGAGGCCGGTTACGAACGTAGTGAAAGCCTTCGATCAAGTCACGCCATAAAGCCTTTCGGTCTCTAACCGAATGCGCCCCTGCAGTGTGATGGCGCTGGGGACGAACCATTGAGAGTGAAACTACGACGGCAATGAACGAGAGACCGTTTGCGAAAAAGCATCCCGCAAGGCCAAACAGCTTGAATCCAACTCCCGCCAATGCTGGTCCAATTACTCGTGAGAGTTGAAACTGCGTAGAATTCATCGCGATGGCATTTGTAAGATCTTCACGCCCCACGAGATCGTAAGTCATTGCGAGGTACGAAGGACTTGCGAGGGCCATGCAACAACCCGTGACAAAAGAAAAGCCCAGGATCATCCAACGATCGACCACGTTGGTCCAGACAAGAATCGCGAGACCGAGCGCAGCAGCTCCGGCGACTACCTGTGTGTAGAGCAGCAGTCTACGGCGGTCTATCAGGTCGGCAAAGACTCCACCCACAAGCGTCAGGAGAAACCCGGGAGCTGTTGCCATAAACGCGTCGAGACCGAGCCAGAAAGCTGAGTTGGTCAACTGCAGCACAAGCCAGCCTTGCGCTACCGCTTGCATCCAGGTACCGACATTGGAAAGAAACGCGCCGATCCAAAAGAGGCGGAAATCGCGGTGAGAAAGTGCGCGGAACATTCTGCCTCGGCGCACAGCAGATGGGGCCGAAGCTATTACTGAAGTGTTTTCGACTGGCATTGGAGGAGACTTTGTAACATTGTCTGATGAAAACAGTTAACGATCGCGAATGACTTCGAAATCAGCTTTCCTCGCGTCGCCACGCGGATAATGAACCACCTTTAGCCCCACGTCGTTCGGCGACAATTTCAGCGATTATCGCGAGGGCCACTTCCTCTGGGCTCACGGCGCCAATATCCAGACCAATGGGAGCATGTATATTCCGCAAGGTACTTTCATCCGCTCCTGCATCGCGCAAGCGGTCGATTACGATTGTCGTCCTGCGCTTGCTGCCGATCAGTCCAACATAATCCGGACTGGCCTTTATTACCGCGTGCATGCATCGCTCGTCTTCATTGTGACCACGGGTGACAACCGCGACTGCTACACCAACACCATTGCCAATCGATGCAGAAACTGCGTTGGTCCAATTGTCAGTCAGCATCAGTTTTACATTGATGCCGCTAAAGCGTTCCGGATCCAGGAACTCGGGACGGTCGTCAATTAACGTTGTCTCATAACCAAGAAAACTTCCGAGGGTCGCGAGCGAGGCGCCGACGTGGCCAGCACCACAGATTACCAGGCGACGCAGCGGCTGAATCTTTTCAAATAACAAGAGTGTTTCGACGTCTGACTGGTCATTTAAGCCAAGGTCCTGCAGGCGAAACATTCGCGCGGCGTCACTGGTCTTAGAGAATTCGATTGCACGTGACGCCGCTTTACTATTGAGCTCCGCATCACCCAAGGTACCAAAGCTCTCTCCGCTTTCGGCGACCAGAAGTTTTGCTCCAACCTTCGTCACGCCGGACAGAAGCGTAATTACAACGGCGCTTTTTCCGAGTCCCAGCTGTTGTTGGATCAGTTTTGTGATCGTGAAGGTGTTTGAATGATCTCGTTTGTCAGTCATCAATGTGTGGCGTTGGATCCCCGGCAAAAGGGTTTTGCGTTCAGATCATTAATTGGATCAAAGCGCGAAACATCTATCCGAGTGCTTCAACAAAGATATCCATTGTTCCGCCGCACACCATCCCTTCTTCGGATGCTTCATCGGCAGTGAGTGAGAAATGATGCAACTGAGAATTTCCTGTCCGCAGGGCTTCTTTTGCTTCGGACCAAACCTCAGCTTCAATACAGCCACCGCCAATAGTTCCTGCGAAGGTTCCATCTTGAAAGAACAACATTTTCGCTCCACGCCGTTGCGGCGTCGAACCTCGTGTATGAGCGACAGTGGCAACGACAATCCGTTCGCCACGTTCGCCAGCCTCATTAATCATCCGATATAGGTCTTGTTGTGGAATTGTTCCCATGTATACCTGAAAGACTGTGTATCTGTTCTCGATCTTATGCTGCTTCGCTCCAACAACAAAGCGGTGCGACAGAACAAAGCGCTGCCACAGGTTAGATCAGCTCCCGGTGAATACCAAATATATGTGTTTTGTGCCTCTCTGGTTAACTCTGATGCGCCTCCGCTTTGCACAAAAGCGAAAATCCCACCAACGGCAGTTGGTGGATGGTTCAGATCCTTTCTACAAAGAGGTCCGCAACGTCTCGGCCCAATCCCACCAACGGCAGTTGGTGGTGGGTTCAGATCCTTTCTACAAATGGCTTATTCCTCTCCTCCGGCGCGCTGCGTGCTCAGCATTAAGTGGACACGCTCTCGTTAGAAAGGATCTGAACCATCCACTCACTGCCGTGAGTGGGATTTCTAAAGCCCGGCGTCTCTGCGTTGTCCTTTAATGCACGACCAAGCTCAACGCCGAGACGCAGAGACGCCGAGACGTAGAGAACTGAGTCTGAGCTCCTCGAAAACCTAACGTCTTTTCCGAGACGGTCGTATAATCTGCCAGCGACACACTAGCTGACTCAGGAGAATATCCGTGGCTGCAAGCCCCCGATTGCATCGAAGGATCAACGATCATCCACTTTACCTTTGGGCCGCAATTCTAATTCCTATTCTGGTACTGGCAGGGTTTGCTTCGCTGGCTTTAGCGCAACGTCCAATCGAACCTGAATTCAAAGATTTCTCAGCCGACGTCTACGCCGGAAAAGCAGAACGCTTCAATCTTAAGAGCCATTCGCTCGCACGCACCTTTCGTACGGTGATTCGTGAGCAGTTGACCGAAGAAGGCATAAACTTCGCCGGACATTACACACTCGTCGTAGCCGGCTGCGGCACTGGCTGCTCAATTAGTGGGATTGTCGACGCGCAAACCGGCAATGCCTATTTCCCAAAAGAATTAGAGGGGTGGACCAGTATAGTTGGTGAGTATGACTGGCGAGAGGGTGAAGACGTTAGAACGTTTCGCGCCGATAGTCGACTGCTACGAGCCGTGGGCAGACCAAGTATCAGCAGTAAAGGTGAAAAGTTTGGGCCAAGTGGAGTTTACTTTTACGAATGGACCAACAATCGACTAAAGCTGGTGAAGTTTATTCCGGCTGGCTCATATCCAAGAACAGACAACCAGTAGCAACAGTAGCTCGCATGAAGAGACTTCCCTTTAGATTTATTTTTGTCGCCGTTTTTATTCTGTTTATGACCCTATTGTCGCCGGCTGAAATATCTGTGGCGCAGGTTCGCAAACTCTATCCCGTAGACGAAGCTGCGAAAAATCCTTCATTCTTTGTCTTCCGAGCTCGCCTATTCAAAGCAATTCAACAAAAGGATACGGCATTTCTCGTCGGCATCTTGTCTCCCAAGATCATTAGTAGCTTTGGTGGCACCGGAGGCATCGCTGAGTTTAAGGAGATGTGGAAGCTGAACACACCTGGAAGTAAGGTTTGGTCAGAACTCAGCGATTGTCTGGCGCTGGGAGGCAAGTTCGACAATGATGGATCGTTTACCGCTCCGTACGTCTTTGGGTTTCCTGAAAACATTGATCCTTACGAAAACGCCGCAGTGATCAACGATAATGTAAATGTCCGCAGTCAACCTCGAACCGACAGTCCGGTCTTGAAAACGCTGTCGTTCGATATCGTGAAAGTCATCAAATGGGATCGGGTACAAACGAAGGCTGACCGCCGAGCATGGCTAACAATACAGCTTGACGACGGAAAGCAGGGCTTCATCTCCGATGAGTTCGTCCGCAGTGCAATTGACTACCGGGCGACTTTCGAAAAAACCAACGGCAAGTGGCTAATGACCTCGTTCGTAGCTGGCGACTGACTATTTTGAACCAAAGAGCCCATTTAATTCTGCAAAAGTCGCACCTCCAACTAATCCTTCGAAGTTTCCATCACGCGCCATTCCCTTGGCGGCATTAACAAACGCACCCCACGCCACGCGAGCGAGTGCTGAGCCCACCGAGATACGACGCACGCCCAAGTCAGTCAGTCGAGCAAGCGTTAGGTTTGGATCCGGGCGAAACACCAGAACATTTACCGGTTTCGGTGACACTGCCTTAACGATGGCCGAAATCTCTTTCGGATCGGTTACGCCCGGAGCGTACAAACAATCTGCGCCAGCCTCGGAATATGCCGCTAGTCGTTCGAGAGAAACTTCAAAGGGATTAGAGGTTCCAACTAACCACGCTTCACACCTAGCAGTCAGAATTACTCCAGTACCTGACTCATCAATGGCACGTCGTGCTGCTCTAATTCTATTAACTGCTAAGTCAAGATCATACAGCGGGTTTTCGCTTTTACCGGTGTTATCTTCAATTGAGACACCCGCAACCCCCGTTGCAACACAGAGCGCAACGTTTTTGTCGACTTCATCTGGTCCATGACCATAGCCATTCTGGTAATCCGCATTAACAGGAAGTGGCGTGGCCTCAACAATCTCCTTGATGTGGGCTAACATAAGATCGCGAGGAATCGCAGAAACCTCATCTGGAAGGCCACGAGTAAATGCGTAACCAGCAGACGTGGTTGCGAGCGCTTTAAAGCCAAGGTGCTGAAGATAAATTGCAGTCCCAATATCCCACGGGTTCGGCAGGATAAAGCATCCTGAAGTATGGAGTGCGCGATAAGCTGCTACTGCGGCAGATTGAGCTGAATTCGATTTCGTCATGAACTGATCCTACAAACCAACCTCGAAACATGCCAACCGAGCGACCACGTGAAAACTGCTAACGGTTCCCTGCCCTATTGAAGTAACTTGTGCTAGAGGCATTTACAAAAATGCACCGCCAAAAGTAATTTGAGGACCAGCTAAACTCGGAGTTGAGATGAAAAAATCCAAGCTACTCCTGATCACAATCCTATTTTCAGCTGCTCAGACGTTATTCGCACAAACCGCTCCCGACGCAGCCGAACTCACAAAACTTCTAAATGAGTTTCTCGCGGGAGCATCTCGCAACGATGCCGCTATACATGATCGTTTCTGGGCGGAAGATCTAATCTATACACGGTCCGCTGGACTGAGAGTAACAAAGGCGGATGTGATGCGAGATGTTCGATCGGCGCCGGCACCAAAACCCGGCGATCCAAAAGCAACCTATACCGCAGAGGAGATTCGCATTCAGCAATATGGCAACACAGCTGTTGTGGCGTTCCGACTTGTGGCAACCACTGAAACTAACGGCGTAACTCGAGTTGCAAATCTTCTTAACAGCGGCACACTCGTAAAGCGAGATGGCAAATGGCAAGTCGTCAATTGGCAATCCACTCGCATGCGAACTCCAGAGGATGACATTAGGAAAGACGTAACGTCAGCTCATAACACTTTCTTCCAGGCACTACTCGCAGCGGACGCTACCAAACTCATGCCAACCCTTGATACGACTTTTGTCTGGACCCACACTGATGGCCATCAAGTGACAGGAAAACAACTCTTAGACGATCTTGCCCAGGGCCGTTTGAAATACTCAAAACTGGAGACAGACAAAATAGTGATCTCCACATACGGTGATACCGCAGTTGTTCGTGGTGAATCAGTCAGACAGCGAACCGCAATACCCGGAGCTAATGCTGGGGACACCAGTCCATTTACGGCGTTCTATACATTGACACTCCTAAACCAAGGCAGCGGCTGGAGAGTCGTCGCCATGCACACAAGCAAAGCTCCATAGCATTCTTCCATGAATCGCGCGATCACAACCTGTCTCTTCTTACTGCTCCTTTGCGTGGCAGCTTCAACCGTTTACGCTCAGAAGAAATCTCCCTACGCCGGCACGTGGATTTGGAAGGAAGCGGCGAGTAAGGACAAACCTCAAACACAATTCACTCTCAAGATCCGTCAAAAGGGTAACGTCTTTAGTGGCGTATACAGCGTAGATGAATTCATCAACGGCGAATGGCAGGGTGAAGACGGCAATCAAACTCCATTCAACGGGAAACTAAAGAACGGTGGTTTAGAACTGGAGTTTGATACCGACGCGACGGTGCCGGGGTATCAGCAGAATGTTAAGTATAAGAAGCCCGCAGATGGTCGCCAGCGTTCATATGTTTTCGTGAGGTTGAGTGGAAAAACACTGAGCTGGCGGGCAATGCGTGGGCGCAAGATAGAAGGCTTACCAGTACAGCTGACGATGCGGAGGAGTTGAAACGCCAAATCAAGGCTTCCGCGGTCGTGCATCCGGATTTACTGGGGTTGGACTGACGTCCATTTGCTCTCTGCGTTGATTCAGTTTTGCCCGCAACAAATCGACTTCATTGTCCGCTGTAGCCAATGCCGTTTCCTGTCGAACCCTTCCGGTTTCCAACAAAGCCAACTGTGCCTGCGTTCGAGTCTTCTCACTTTCAAGCTGACGTCTTCTGGCCTCCCGCGCTTCCTCAGGATGGACTGTGCCATAGCCTTGCGTAACTCGATCGATGTTCTCAGGCTTCAAGGCGTATTCAATTCCTTCCAGCTTGGCCTGTGCGTCAGCAATCTTGCCTTGCGTGTCGATCAATTGCGAACGCACCTGTTCCGCTCGCTGCTCGGCGCGAGTTAATCGCTCCATATCCACCATGTAGCGATCATCATCTTGCATCTGACCAAGCTTGTCAGCTAAACGATTTACCTGGTTTGAAAGGGTCGTGATCGTCTGCTGCATGTTCTCCTGGTCGGCGGTGGTCGCGGTTTTAGGCTTCTTTGCCTCGGGCGTAGCGACGTCACCTTCCGTCGTCGAATCAGCGGTACTGATGATCTTTACATCGCCAGCGGCAGCAGTTTCGGTTGGCGGCGCGATTGTTGGATTGGTAATTACAGGCTTCGCGGCGGCTGGTTTTGACGCTCGTCGTGGCCGTTTCTTCTTTTTGGTCTGAGCAAAACCATCAACCAGGCAGACTGTCATAATCAAGACAGCTGAGAGAAACAGGGGTAAATACTTTCGAGTCCAGATGGGCATCGGCGAGCGCTCCTTCACCACCTAAGATAACCCTTTACTCAAGATGCCTTCAAGGGTCAGGTAGATGCTTCTAGTCTAACGTCTCGAGCTAATGGCTCGTTCCAAAACCTCACTGCTGGTTTCGCCTCGCAATAAGCTCATAAATCGCGTTTTTGAAGAAGATCTGCTTGAGCCGATCGCCCAGATGTCGCGGCGGCTTTTTTCTAGCCCGTTGCCTTGCTTCCTCAATGTCACTTTCTTCGCTCAGTACAGCAATCGGTAGGTTCAGGAAGAGACTTTTCGCGGAACGCTGCGTCAGGTGAACGGTGTGATCGGCAAAAGGGCCGATTTCATAGGGCAAGCCAAGTGATTTCCAGGTCGTGTGGGCGCTAGCGGCCACTGCATAAACTGGGTGATGAATATTGACGGTAAAGTAGAGCAGGCCACCTGGCTTCAAGATTCTGACCAGCTCAGCCACGATTCCTGCAGGTGACTCGGCGTGATCGACAACGTTGTCGCAGATCACGATGTCGAAACACTGATCTGCAAAAGGTAGTGACTCACCAACTGCGGCAACCGTAGGGGAAAGCTGTTGCCATTGTGGAAATAATCGAGAGTAGTCAACTGCGAGTGGATCGATTCCTACACCAAGCTTCGCGCCAAAGAAGAAAATTAATCCATGTGCACCACTCCCGACTTCAATGACGCGGGCGTCAGCGGGAATGGATTGGTAGGCTTCTAATCGACTGCGAACCCTTTGCGATGACTTCTTCATCGCACTGAGAATGTCCGCCTCACGTCCGCGTGCGGCCTTTGACTTTCGCTCCTGGTAAGCGAGTTGCCGTTCTAAAGCTCGCGCAGCAATCCGACGGCGAGTAGAGTCTCGCCGCGTGTCTTGCTTCAAACTGTTTTGCTGCAATGACAAACCTCAAAGGAGTCAGAAGGGCTGAATCTTAAAACTGATGTTCATTGCCGGTGCGGAGTCCGTCAAAGCTTCGACACGAATGAGATCGGCACCAGCAACTGCGTACTGCCGAACATTCTCCAGTGTTATTCCACCGGAGCATTCAATAATTATCGAGGACGAGACTTCTTTGGCGACTTGGACCATCTGCGCCACTTCATCAGGCTTCAGTTCATCCAGCACAATCACTTCGGCGCCTGAGGTCAACGCTTCTGTTAATTCTGCTTTGTTCTCAACCTGTACGCCGATCCGGTGTAGATAACCAAGCTTCTCTTTTGCTGCTGAAACTGCCTTGCCCACCCCACCAAGAATTGCAACATGGTTTGAAGTAATCACTACACCATCGTCCAGCCCCAACCGGCCGTTATAGCCACCGCCAAGTTCCACAGCGTATTTTTCAAGCAACCGTAACCCCGGCGTTGTGGCGCGACTATCGATGATCTGAGTTGGCGTGCCCTGGACTTCCTTAACAAACTTGCTGGTCAACGTAGCGATACCGGATAGGTGTCGTAAGAGATTCAGGGCTACGCGTTCGGCCGTCAACATTACATCAGCAAATCCGACCGTACGAGCTATGACTTTGCCAGCCTCAACCTCTTCCCCGTCGGACACAAATGCTTCTAGTTGTTGTTGTGAATCGAGCGTAAGAAAAACCTCTTCAGCGGCTTCAAGGCCAGCCACGACCATCGCTTCGCCGGCCACGAATCTGGCTCTCGCACGAGTATTTCGAGTAACGGTTGATTGGGTTGTAATGTCGCCGCGTCCCAGATCTTCACGTAAAAAAGCCGCGATTTGGGCATAAAGTGCGCCGTCGTCTATCCAGTTCATCGCAGGTTCTCGATCGTTTGCTGGAGTTGCGAGGTTCGCTGAGCGATATCGGCAATTCGCTCGCGAACTTCATTGACACGTTCGGCCGGAGCCCGCTCAACGAAGTTTGGATTCGTAAGTTGAGCTTCGAGCTTTGTCGTCTCCGCAGCCAGCTTCTCCAGTTCGCGATTAAGTCGTTGTCGTTCTTGTTCAAAATCGATCAGACCCTCGAGCGGAACTGCTAGTTCAGCCCCTCCTACGAGAACGGCTCTAGCTGAAGCTCGGGGCGCTTCGAGTCGTTCATCAATCGACAATTCAGATGAACGAACCAAACGTGAAATCTGATCAGACGCATTTATGAAAACTCGTCTCAAGTTTTGATCCGGAGATCCAACTAGTACCGGGATTCTTTCTGCTGGCTTAATATTCATTTCAGAACGAATATTTCGTACGCGTGAAATCAAGTCGATAATCGCCTGCATTTCCAACTCAGCACGCTCATCGATCAAACTTGCCTGGGCTTCAGGATACGCCGCCAGCATTATCGTTGGGTCCGCGCCTTCGTATGCCGGGTGCAAAGTCTTTTGTCCGGGCAATAGTTGCCATAACTCTTCAGTGATGTAGGGCATAAAAGGATGCAGCAGTCGCAGTGCCTGCTCGAGTACAGTCAACAATCGGGACCGAGCCTCTGCTCGCTTCTCGCTTTCTTCTTCCGCAGCTACATCAGCTTTTGAGAGTTCGATGTACCAGTCGCAAAAGTCATCCCAGAAGAAGTGATAAAGTGTTTGCACTGCTTCATGGAATTGATACCCCGCCAGAGCTTCACTCATCGTCTTGGCAGTCTTATTCAATCGCGAGATGATCCAGCGATCATGAAGCGCCAGGTCATGGTTAACCGAGTGGACCAGCGCCGGATTGACTTCGGCGCCGTCTGAGTAGAGCAAGCAAAACCTGGCAGCATTCCAAATCTTGTTGGCAAAATTGCGATATGCTTCAACCTGTTTCTCGTTCCAACGCGTATCGGTACTACCGACCTGGGCCAACGTAAGCCGAGTAGCGTCAACGCCAAACTTATCGAACACCTCGAGCGGATCAACACCATTCATTTTGGTCTTCGACATTCTTTGGCCCTGGCTGTCGAGAATCGTTCCAGTTACAAAGACATCCGCGAATGGTCCATCGCCCATGAACTTCATTCCCATCATCACCATGCGGGACACCCAGAGAAAAATAATGTCTCTCGCCGTCACTAGGACCGAGGAAGGATAAAACTTCTTGAGATCGGCGGTTTTTCCGGGCCAACCCAGTGTCGAGAATGGCCACAGCGCTGAAGAAAACCACGTGTCCAGTACATCCTGATCTTGAGTTATCTCCGCAGTACCGGCTCTTTCCCTGGCTTCTTCTTCATTTCGCGCAACGATCACTTCACCAGTACTCGTGTACCACGCCGGAATCTGATGTCCCCACCAGAGCTGACGCGAGATGGTCCAGTCACGCAAGTTCTCGAGCCAATTTGTATAAACTCGCTCGTAAGGCACTTCAGGAGTAAAGTGCGGCTCGTGCTTTCGAGCCATTAGCTCCAACGCAAGATCGCGAAGTGGCTCCATTCGCATGAACCACTGTTCAGAAATCAACGGCTCAATTACAGTCTTGCAACGCTCGCATTTCGAAATGGAGAATTCGTAGTCGACCACTTTCTCCAGGAGACCGAGCTTTTCAAACTCCTCAACTACTCTATCGCGAGCTTTCTGACGATCCAGACCTGCGAATTCAGCTCCAGCGTCCGGCGTCATTTTCGCGTGTATGTCGATGACCACGACCTGCGGCAGATCGTGTCGTAAACCCATTTCATAATCGTTAGGGTCGTGTGCCGGAGTAATTTTGACCGCGCCGGTACCAAACTCGGGATCGACATACTCATCAGCAATGATGGGAATCTCGCGATCAGTTAGTGGCAACAACACGGTACTGCCAATCAGATCTTTATAACGCTCGTCTGAAGGACTGACTGCCACCGCGGTGTCACCCAGCATCGTTTCCGGCCGAGTTGTCGCGACAGTCAGGTGAGCTGCGCTGCCTTTGATTGGATACCGGAGATAGTAAAGCTTTCCAGCTTGAGGTAGTTTTTCTACTTCCAGGTCGGAGAGTACGGTTTGATCTCGCGGGCACCAGTTTACAATCCGTTTTCCACGATAGATCAAACCTTCCTCGTACAAACGTACGAAGACTTCACGTACTGCGCGAGTAAGATCCTCATCCATTGTGAACTTCTCGCGCGACCAATCCACCGAGGCACCCTCACGACGCATTTGTACGGTGATCTGGCCACCAGATTCAGCCTTCCATTTCCAAACTCGTTCGACAAACTTCTCACGGCCAAGATCAAAACGCGTCTTCCCTTCCTTCTTAAGCGCATTGGTAACCATGAGTTGTGTAGAGATTCCAGCGTGGTCCATCCCCGGCAACCACAGCGCTCGAAAACCACTCATGCGCTTGTGACGTGTCATCACGTCCATCAAGGTATGCTGCAACGCGTGGCCCATGTGAAGCGAGCCGGTAACATTTGGCGGTGGAATGACGATTGTGAAAACGGGAGCCTCGGGATTTCGATTGATTTCGGGAGCGAAGTAGCCGTTCGCTTCCCAACGCTCGTAGTGATGCTGTTCTGCTTTTTTCGGATCGTACTGTTTGGCAATTTCCATCGTCGAATTGGTCTTTGTACTAAAACTCTGTACTTCGGTCCCTTTACAATAGGCTAGTAAGTCGAAGCGTAGAGTCTACGTCACCCGAGCCATAAAGCTCAAAGTACGTTAAACAAAAAGACAGGTGACTAACTGAAGTCACCTGTCCATGCTTTTAGAAATAAATCACCGAGGCTACTTGGTCTGCGACTCTTTCTCCTCAAGTTGTCGTTTGATCAATAGCTCTGCAAGGTCGGGAACAACCTCCCAGGCAATTTCTCGAATTACCTTGTCCGACATCAACTCAACTGCGCGTCGTGCAATCGCATCGATCATTTGTGGAGACAGCTGGTTCGGATCAACGCCTATTGACGAGCTGGCGGCGTCAACAGCTGGTAGCACGCTAGACTCAGAGGTCGTAACGGGTTCAAAGGAAGTTGGTCTACTTACTTGAATCTCGTGAACCTGATCCTCGTAAGGGATTTCCTGAGTCTCCTCGAACGCTGACTTCGACTGATATGAGAAATCGTGAGCAGCAGCAACACCGGCAACCGCTTCACTTACCTTGGGTTCGATGAATGGTTTCATCGCTGCTCGCTCAAACGCAGTCGGTCTCGGAATCTGACCACTCATGGAGTCGGCCGGATCCAATTCCAAGACAAAATCTTCATCGTCCGAGGCGTGAACTGGTTCAAAGTCACCGAGATCCAGAAGAACGTCAGATGGTTCGACTGAGGTATCAATTTGTTCCGCCACAGTTTCTATTGTCTCCCCGCTTGATATTACCGGTTCTACCTCTTCCTGACCTGGTTCCAAAGTCTTGACCCCGAATTCGAGGTCCTCAGGCAATTTCTGAGTATCAGCCGTGCTAATGTTTATCTCGGCGGTACTGAGCCTGGGCTTTTCAACCGGTTCCGGGGCGGCCGGCAGTTCCGCCGTCGCCACGTCTTTTTCGCCGGGTGGGTTTGTAACAAGTGACCCGACCCGGTCAATCAAGCGTCGAATTGATTGGAATGGCTTAGTCAAAATATCGTCCGCGCCAACTCTGCGCGCCTCCGCTTCGTCGAAAGGCTCAAATGAGCCAACGAGGAGCATCACAGGAATATGCTTAAGCTTCTCGTTTTCCTTGACGTACTGGCAGACCTCGTAGCCGCTCTTCGACGGCATGAAAACGTCTGCAAGCACTATATCCGGAGCAACCTCCTCTAGGTGATCAATTGCGTCCTGACCATTGCTAAAGGCTATCACCCGCACGCCCTCGTCGGCGAACGTTAGGTCAACAACTTTCTGAATGGTTACCGAATCGTCGGCAAGTAGGAGTTTGCGTCCAGCTAGCAAAGCTAAATCCCTTTTAGCTGAAGGGCACCATCGGCGGGGCAATTAGTGCATTTGCACAAATGGCGCTTGGAATGTCGTCGAGTTGAGCCCTGGAATAGGCCGCCAAGTCAAACCTAACACCCGTGGTAAGTTGCAGTCAAGAGTTTAGTTTTAGCGCGTTGAACAGGGTCGGTGCTGGGTTGGGACAGCAGTATTGGTGGATCAACTGCCACTAGTAACAACGACATCGTCGGGAGTGTTCGGTTTTCCATCAGGTCCTAGTGAGCGCAGAGTGAAACGGTCAGTTTCGCCCTCATAGCGGTAAGGTCGATGCCAGGGATCTACGCGCATGACATGACCAAGATATCTAGGGCTGAGATGGTCAATCAATACCGCTTGTTTGTCAGAGACGACATACGAACCCCGATCTTTTCGAAACGAATTCAAGGCGGAAGCAATAACATTCAACTCGTTCAGGGCAATGGACCTTTTTTCAGCATCCATATCGCTTGACGTACTAGCCAGGCTGGACCATTGACGGCTGCCGCTTTTGAAATCACTAACGCGCCAACCTCCTTGGTCTCTCGCAAAACGAAAGTCGAGTTGAACGAGAGTCACTGCGAGTGCAGCACCAAATGCCCCAGGAATCGTAAAAGGGTTCACCTCTTTGACTCGGACTCCATCGGATGGTTGCTCAATCGCAAACAACTCCGACACGAGACAACGTGCTTGTTTGACAGTAATGGCAGAGGCTTTTATGGAAGATGCGTGAGAACAATTGCTGGCTGCTAGCTCAATCTTTGTTGCCTGGGCGAGAAGTTCGACCGGTTCCCAACTTTCCTGACCAGTTCTGATCTCCTTAAGACTCCAGAGATTTGAACGATCCTGCGAAAGTCGGAACACCAGTTCGAGTTGTGCGGTAGCTTCGGCCTGACTTTCACTGGTTGTCGAGAGCCTTACCAGGTGAACTGCATCATCTGGCAGCGAAAAGCCAACGGCGTGTGCAATCAAACGACGAGCTTGCTTCTGACTCAGGTCAGCTCTAGCTTGAGTCGCGCTCAACGCGAGCAAGAATACTAGCGAGCAGCAATAGGTCGTTTTTCTCATCTACGAGAGTTGTTGGGGCTGGTTAACTTGCGTTCTTACCTATTAACATTTGCAACATGATCTGTAATTGAGCGGTAGTAAACGGCTTCGGCAGGAAGACAACAGCGCCGGCGGCGAAACTATCGGACGATAGTTTTGGATCTTGCTCTGCGGTCATCATCATCACTGGAATATTCATAAGGCGCTTCTCTGATTTCATGTAACGAACCAGCTCGGGTCCCGAAATATGAGGCATGACCACGTCGAGAATGGCAGCCGTAAATTCGGGATCGTTCTGCAGCGTCTTGTAAGCCTCGCGCCCGTCGCGCGCCATAACTACTTTGAACTCTTCCTTCTCGAGAATAGTTGCGACTAAACGCAAGATCGCAGGATCATCATCAGCGACAAGGATGCGTCGGCCTTCGCTTTCATCCGCATCTGTCGTGATCTCTTCATTAACCATTATTGAATCGTTTCCCTTCTTTCTTGTTATCAAACTTCCACTGCACGACCGCTCTCGCCAGCCTGCATCGAAAGTTCGGCAGCTAACTTTATCGCAGCTACCATGCTTGAGTGTTCGGCAAGTCCCTTGCCGGCGATGTCAAATGCGGTGCCGTGGTCGACAGAGGTTCTGATAAAGGGTAATCCAAGAGTAACGTTTACCGCCTCACCAAAAGACAGGCACTTCACCGGAATCATCGCCTGGTCATGATAACAAGCAATCACGGCATCAAATTCGCCCCGTGAAGCCCGCAAGAATACTGTATCAGCTGAGAAGGGACCGTGGACATTAATCTCATCCATCCCGTGAGCAGTCTCAATGGCTGGCACTATTTCAGAAGCCTCTTCGACCCCAAACAATCCGCCTTCTGCCCCATGAGGATTGAGTGCTGCCACGGCCAATCTTGGCCGCTGAATTCCCCAACGCTCGAGCTCGCGATGTGCCAGGTTGATAACTTTGACGAGGCGATCTTTTTCCACCATTCGAATGGCTTCTGAAAGAGGTACGTGAGTCGAGAGCAGTACGATACGCAGATTGGCGGCCACAAACGCCATAGCGTATTCCTCAGCTCCAGTGAGGTGGGCTAGAAACTCAGTGTGTCCCGGAAAGCTGTAGCCACCGAGAAATAATGCGCGCTTATTAATAGGAGCGGTCGCAATCGCATCTACGCTGCCAGCGGCACACAATTCGACAGCAGCTTCGATATATCCAGCGGCAGCTTTTCCAGCCGCACCAGATTCGATGCCAGGTTCAACTGGGCCGCTAATGTTGTCGAGGTGAAAAATTACAGGCTCAGAAAGTTGCTCCGGGAACGTTTCTTCACGACGAACGATGTCGTATCCACTTTGGAGATCAAGGGTGCGAGCGGTATGAGCGATTAGCTGTGCGTCGCCGATGATTACCGGGATGCAGACTTTACGAATCTCTTCTTCGGCAACGGCTTTGAGAACAACCTCAGGCCCGATACCTGCAGGGTCTCCCATCGTGATGCCAATGCGTGGCAAAACTCGCCTGGGTCGAGGTCCCGGGTTTAATGAGCTATGTTCTGGCTGTCGCATTTATGGTGGCGACTGGGCTGTACTGGCGTTAAGGATGCGAGGCGAGGTCGCGCAGCCTATTTAGTTGCTGGTGTTCTCAACCCGCTCGTCTGCCTTGTACATGTACTTGATGTTCCGTTTAAGAACAAGAAGATTAGGAGCATCCTTACGATTAACCTTTAATGCTCCGCGGTCGTACCACTCGATGGTTCCTTCAATTTCTTCACCGTCAAGCAAAACAATCACCATCAGCGTGTGAGCGTCAATCTGTTTCTTGTAGTAAAAGATTTCCGCGTTGGTTTCGTTGGGAGGTGGTACTCGCTTCTTTACCTGAACTGGAACATGTTGCTGCGCTGCGCGCTGTTGACCTCCATCGTTGGAGGTGCGAGAACTGCCATTGGAACGCTCTCTGGGCTGTGGAACCTCTCGGGCTTTGCCCTTCACTTCCGCAAGGGTTGTTCTTATGAGTTTACGATTCACCTGATTATTACCTCCAATAATCTAAAACGGGATCTGATCCTTCGGGGACTGACAAAGCAGGCATCAACATTTTGCCTGGCACGGATCTGCGCGAAACTCTCTCGCAGGCTGCGGCCATCCGAGGAGAGGAGCGAAACATTACCCGTAATGGAAAATCCTGCAAGGAATGAGCCACATGCTACACAACAAGGAAGGAAAAAGCAAAGGACAACATCCGCGAAAAGCAATTCATTTCCTCATTGTTGCTGTACAACTTTTCGCCCCATTTTGTTCACTATCCTTGAGATCGAGAACTACTCTGATTAGCACTGTTGTTAGTGAAAATCTCGCTTCTCATGAAAGATGCAAAAATAAAAAGGAGGTCGTCTTGACCTCCTTCTTACCAACCTCTTTAGTTTCTTTAGTCTGCTTTCTTCCGTATGAAAGTCGGCACGTCCAAATCGTCCGCGCGCGCACTGATCATCGGTCGCGGTAAATCATCCGTTGGACGACTGACGAAACGCGGTTGCTGCGCAGGCATTGTTGACGACACCGCAGTCGTAGCCACGGCAACGACGTCTTTATCGAATCCTGTAGCGATCACTGTTATCTTCATTTCATCCGTCAGGGTCTCATCAATAACGGCACCGAAGATGATGTTGGCATCATCGTCGGCCGATTCACGGATTATTGAAGAAGCAGCGTTAACCTCGAACAATGTCAAATCCGGTCCACCGGTGATATTGATGAGTACACCTTTCGCACCTTGAATCGTAGCTTCTTCGAGCAATGGCGACGAAATCGCTTGCTGAGTAGCTTCGATTGCACGGTTCTCACCAGTTGCGCGTCCGGCTCCCATCAGCGCCATTCCCATTCCCTGCATAATCGACTTGACGTCTGCAAAGTCCAGGTTGATTAAACCCGGCACAGTGATCAAGTCACTAATACCCTGTACTGCCTGGCGCAACACGTCGTCGGCTACGCGGAACGAGTCTCCCAGCGAAACTCCTCGTTCGACTGTATGTAGCAAGCGTTCATTTGGGATCGTAATTACGGTGTCAACGCACTCGCGTAATTCTCTCAAACCCTGATCCGCCTGGTTCATCCGGCGTCGACCCTCGAACTGAAAAGGCTTCGTGACGACTGCTACCGTCAACGCATCAAGCTCGGTTGCAAGTGAAGCTATGATTGGCGCCGCACCTGTGCCCGTACCACCACCGAGACCGGTAGTGACAAACACCATGTCGGCACCCTCGAGTACTTCGATAATCTTGTCAGTATCTTCGAGTGCAGCTTCGCGTCCTACATTCGGATCAGCGCCGGCGCCGAGTCCTTTGGTCAGCCGACTGCCGAGTTGAATTTTGATTGGAGCGCGTGATCGTTTTAGCGCTTGCAGGTCAGTATTCGCAACGAGGAATTCAATTCCCTCAATCCCAGCCTCGATCATTCGGTTGACGGCGTTGCTGCCGCCACCGCCGATGCCAATAACTTTTATCCGCGCACCGGTGAGTGGCGGATCGTCATCAATGAAAATATTAATGCCTGTTCCGGGTTGACGAGCGTCCGGTGTCATAGTTAGTTCCTCTCTCCCAAAACGGGATGGCTTCCAAGGCCTCTTTCTTCTATGTTGGGCTGCTTGCGCCATCGGCATCGATATCTAGCGGACAACATCTTGTGCATTCGGGGCGCAAGCATACAACAACTTGTCAGAAAATACTACCGAAACGATTTCGAAATCGTGACACGAAATGCGTTAGTTTTCCTGTCGATCCGCGGCGACTAATTCCGGTGCGAATCTCAGCGGCTTGAGTGCGATGTGCAAGCAGTGCTAAACCAGCTGCTGCTGCCCATGCCGGGCTTTGAATATCTTCGATCAATCCGCCAAAGCGATCTCTTTCCGGATAACCGAGTCGCACGGGCGCATCAAAAACCTGCTCCGCTATCTCGGTCATGCCACTAAGTAACGCTCCGCCACCAGTAAGAACGACTCCGCTTGATAGTTGTCTTTCCCAACCGGCTTCCTTGATCTCATCCGCTACATGCATCAAAACTTCTTCTGCGCGAGGTTGGAGTATGTCGCAAAGTATTTGTCGCGAGAGTTGACGCGGTGGACGTCCGCCGACTGAAGGTACGTCAACCAACTCTCCGCGCTCCATCTCACTAAGCGAACTACTGCAAGCGCAACCAACCGTGCGTTTGATCTTTTCTGCTTCTGGAATTGGAGTACGCAAACCAAACGCGATGTCGTTTGTGAAATGCGAACCTCCTAAAGGAAATACTGCAGTATGTTGCACTGCTCCACGCTGATAAATGATTAACCCGGTAGTCTCCGCTCCGATGTCAACCAGCGCTGCACCAAACTCCTTATCATCGTCAGTGAGGGAGGCTTCGGCGGCAGCAAGTTGCTCTAACACCATATCAGCAACCACCAAACCTGCTCTGTTTACAGCATTTATGGCGTTTTGACGCGCCGTCACCGGACTCGTGACGATGTGCACTTTTACTGCCAATCGAGCACCAATCATTCCCACTGGATCGTTAATTCCGTCCTGGTCATCAACAATAAATTCCTGCGGCAATCGGTCGACAATCTCGCGACCAGCAGGAAGTTGAATCGCACAAGCTGAATCGATCGCACGTCTCACATCATCAGGAACGATTTCTCTATCTCGTCCGGAGACAGCGACGATCGCCTGACCGTTGAATCCCAAAATATGGGAGCCGGCAAGATTGATCGTGACTTCTTCGGCTTCGAGTCCACTCATTCGTTCCGCTTCTTCCACAGCTTTCTTGATCGCATCAACTGCAGCGTCGGGATTAACGATGACACCTTTTCGCAACCCGCGGGCCTCTGCCTCTCCGATACCAACCACTTCGAGGAGACCACCTTCACCCGGTTCACCAGCGATGCACGTCACTTTGCTGGTCCCAATGTCGAGACCGATTGTGTGTTGCGTGCGCTTAGCCATCTAGCGGCGCTCCCTCTTAAGAAGAGTCTCAGCAAACATCAGGTACGCTTCTGCTCCGGCTTCTTTGTAGCGTTACGAGTCTTTGCATCCCTTTCCTTGTCCTTATTAACCACTTTAGCCGGCTGAACTTTTTCGGCAGCACTTTTCGTAACGGTTGGCGTCGTTGAGTCGGACGCTACGTCGTCAACTTCATCACCATCGATGCTATGTCCGCCGTTTACCATTCCAACAACAACTCGCTTGCCCTGATTGACATCCAGGTAACTGATATAAGGGCCGCGCGGCGTTTGTCGTAACTTGTCCAATGTGTCGAGCGCCGATTTCAATCGTTTACCTTGATCCTGTGCACCCAGCCGCACTTCAATTCGCGAATCATCGCCAGCAAGCTGAGCTCTCGCATCGCGCACGTCGAGCAGATTCACTTCGCTCACGCGCTCTGACAAACCTTGCGCGTCCCATTCGCGTTGCATTTCCAGGAACATGATCACGCGAGCTCGATTCTCAGTACGTGCTGCGTTCGAATCCTCTTCGTTCCAGCCACGCAAAAAGAAACTCGGCATCGGATCCGTCGACGCCATCTCGCTCAACACCACTGCATCTTCATCGACCCATAGAAAACGTCCGGCGGTGGTTCTTACTACGGCTCGCGGCTGACGTTCAGTAACACGAACGCGGATTCCATCCGGCAACACACGGGTAACAATCGCAGTCCGAACCCAGGGTAGACGCTCCAGGTGAGCACCAATCTCGGTAAGGTCAGCACTCCAGACACCAGTCTTGCTCACATCCTGACGCACGGCAGTCTCGATAGCTTCACTCGAAGCGCGATTGAGACCTTTTGTCTCTACAGTGCGAATCTGAAAAAAGCTCGCGGCGGCAGCTGCTCGATAGCCCAGGAATCCCAGCGCGGCAACAGCTATCAAAAGAAAGATCTTTAATGCTTTTGGGACGTAACCAACTAACGCACGTAGTCTTACTGTTAGTGGTTCCGCCTCACGCCGTGCAGGACGTTGATTCAAACCGGCACTGCGGCTTTTTCCAACGCTGCCGCTTCGGCTTCCAACTTTTTGTGCTATTACTTGTTCCTTCACGGCTTACTGCTCCTTTCCGCTTGTACCCGACTCTTTTTCATCAGCGGCACTATCGCTCACGCTCTGCGACTCTGGCTTGTTTGCGCGCCAAAGCTCAACCTCGTATTCGAGTTCAATTCCCTGTTCGCGTCTCACACGCTCGCGAATTTCTTCTGCCAGAGCCAAAGCGTCTGCGGCCCGCGCATCGTCGCCTTCGGTAACGATAAAGTTAGCGTGTTTTGGCGAAACAATGGCGCTGCCCCGACGTTGGCCCTTCATCCCCATCTCATCGATGATCTTCCCAGTGCCCTTGAGACTTGCAGGTGGATTCTTGAAGAAGCAACCTGCAGAACGACCACCATGCGGTTGAGTAGCCAGGCGACGACTTTTTGCATCGTCCATTCTTGCCTTAATCAACTCAGCTTCATCGGGGCTCAGTCGAAGAGTTGCGCCCAACAATAGTTCGCCCTCTCTAAATGACGTGTGACGGTAATTCCATTGAATCTCATTACCAGGCACCTCGACGACTTTTCCATCTCGCGCCACTCGAACTAACTCAGTGACTGTACCAATCTCGGAACCGTACGCCCCTGCGTTCATCCAAAGTGCACCACCAACCGTGCCTGGTATGCCGCCGAGTCCTTCAATACCGGACAATCCCTGACGGGCAACGTCAATACACAAACGCGGCAGAGAGTAACCAGCACTCACAGAAACAAGCTCACCTGAGAACCGAACCTCACCTTTCATTTCACTCAAACTCAGGACGACGTAATGATGGTCACCATCATCCGCCAGCACATTGCTTCCTGAACCGAGTGCGCGCCAGCCAATACCGGCACGGTCCAACTCATAAACAATTCCTGCTGCCTGCTCTTCAGTCTCTGGTGAGATGACCCAATCGATTGCCCCACCCACTCGCAAACTCGTCAGCTCAGCAAAACGGCGACCTCGCTCGGCACGCACTCCGAGTCGCGCTGCGATCTTCGTTAGCGCCGCGTCTCTCTCATCGAGTTTGGCCTGTTCTTCCACTACAACCATTGCTTACTAAGCTGACGTGTTTTGGACTTTCTCTTGCAAAAGTCCGAGCAATTGCTCTGCGACGCGATTTACTGTTCCGGCGCCCAGTGTCACAACGAGGTCGCCCGGTTGCACAGAGTCACGCAGTATTTCCGGGGCATTTTCAAGAGCACCGATGTAATTAACATCTTTATGACCAAAGCTCTTGATAGCAGTGGTCAAAGCTTCCGACGTCACGCCTTCAATTGGATCTTCACTCGCCGCATATATATCTGACAGAAACAGAACATCGGCGTTGTTGAATGAACGCGCAAACTCTTGCATCAAGTCGTTAGTCCTCGAGTAACGATGAGGTTGGAAGAGAACGACGATACGTCGACCGCCCGATCCGAGCTTTGCCGCCGCGAGCGTGGCCCTAATTTCAGTGGGATGATGACCATAATCATCGACAATCAACACACCACCAACTTCGCCTTTCGTCTGAAACCGTCGTCCTGCACCGGTAAAACTGTTGAGACCTTCTGCGATCTTTTCGAACGGCACTTCAAGTTCGAAGCCCACCGCAATTGCAGCGAGCGAGTTGTAGACGTTGTGCATTCCCGGCACTCGTAACTCCAGGTCGCCCACAACATCATTTCCACGCCAGACAGTAAACTTCGAGCCGAAGCTACTGTCGTAACGAATTCCATGAGCCGACACATCAGCCTGAGCACTGAGGCCGTAGGTCATTCTGCGACGTTCTAAACGTGGAATGATGGCTTGCACATTTGGATCATCGAGGCACAGAACTGAAGAACCATAAAAAGGCACCTTGTTGACGAAACTGGCAAAGCAGGTGCGAACATCATCCATATCGTGGTAGTAGTCCATGTGTTCACGATCAATGTTCGTCACTACGGCAATCGTCGGCGTCAACATCAAAAACGATCGATCACTCTCGTCTGCCTCAACAACCATCAAATCGCTCGTACCCAGGTGCGCGTTTGAACCGTATGCACCAACCACACCTCCAACAACCATCGTGGGATCCAAACCTGCGTGACCGAGAACTGTCGCAACCATGGAAGTCGTGGTGGTCTTTCCGTGCGAGCCTGCCACGGCAACGGTGTGCGGTTTCAAGCGCATCAACTCGGCAAGCATTTCCGCTCGCGGAATCACCGGGATCGAACGACGGTTAGCTTCGATGATCTCTGGATTGTCGTCTCTCACGGCTGTTGAACGCACAACGACGTGAGGCTGACCTACGTTTTCAGATCGATGTCCTTCAGCAATTTCAACTCCCATCTGTTGCAGTCGATCAGTAACTGTAGAGCGTTTGAGGTCTGAACCAGAGACACGAAACCCCAGGTTGATCAGCACTTCGGCAATACCTGACATACCGATACCGCCGATGCCTACAAAATGAACATGTTGAATTCGCCGAAACATAACTTTGTGCGTCCCACTTATTTACTTCTTTTTAGTGCGCGCTAACTCCTCTATCAAATCTACTGCCGCTTTGGCTGCATCCCCTCGCGCTAACTTCCGGCTGGATTCGGACATTCGTTGTAGCAAAGCTTCGTCTTTTACTAATTGAGCCAACTCGTTTGCCAATCCGTCTCCAGTCAATTTTTCCTGCAAGATCATGCGAGCTGCGCCAGCCTTCTCCAGCGCCTCCGCATTCTTTCGTTGGTGATCGTCGGCAGCAAATGGAAAGGGCACCATGATTGATGGCTTGCCCGCTGCTATCAATTCCGCAGTTGTCGTCGCGCCTGCTCGACATAACACCAAGTCTGCGGCTGCAAAATCTGCAACCATGTTGTCAATGTAGCTACAGACCTCAGCGTTTTCATTCCATCCGGCAGCGAGGTAAGCAGCCTTTACTTTTTCAAAGTCTGCCGGACCCGTCTGATGTTTGATCGTCAACGAAACGGTTATCTTTTTGAGCGCTGGTAATGCTGCAACCATCGCTTCATTGATTGCCCGTGCTCCTTGCGATCCTCCAAACACAAGTAAAGAGAGTTTTCCGGGTTCTCTTAATCTAGGTGCTATCTCAAAGAACTCCCGGCGAACCGGGTTTCCAATCACAATGCCCTTACCAGGAAAGTATGGCAGCGTTTCTTCAAAAGAGAGAGCCGCTCGATCTACAAAACGGGCCAATCTCCTATTGGTCCATCCCGGCAACGCATTCGACTCCATCACGAGAGTCGGATAGTTTGTTAACGCTGCCATGAAAACAACAGGACCCGAAACATAACCACCGGCACCGACCACTACGTCTGGTCGAAAGCTTCTAATCGCATTCCAAGCTTCAACCAAACTCTTTGGCAACATCGCCATGCCTCGCATACGTGCCATCGTACTGACGTTCTTTAAACCGGCACTGTCAATGAGCACTAATTCAAAACCTGCGTTGGGAACTAACTTCGTTTCGAGACCTCTCGAGGTTCCGACAAACTGAACCTTCGAAGAGGAGTCGCGACGCATGATCTCTTGCGCAACCGCGATTCCCGGATAAATGTGTCCACCGGTACCTCCGGCCGCAATCATTACGCGCATTACGTTGTCAAAATCGCGCTGGACTCGAACTACTCGCGGTCGCTACATCCAACTTCCGTCGCTCCTTTGCTTTGGCTTTCACGGTGTCCATCAGACCCATGTCGATTGAACCACTAGCGTGCTGCGAGATGTTTAGAAGAATTCCCACCGACGCCAGAGTAGGTACAAGTGACGATCCGCCATAAGAGATAAACGGCAACGGGATTCCTTTTGTTGGCACCATTGAGAGCACTACACTCATATTGAAAAGCGCCTGTGCGACGATTCCGCTGACGATTCCCAAACTCAGCAACATCCCAAAACGATCGGGCGCGAGCAGTGCAGTTCTCACACCACGCCACAAGAACAGCGCAAACACTGCGACGATCGCCAAAGCCCCGACAAGTCCCAGTTCCTCCCCTACGACGGCAAAAATAAAATCAGAATGAGCAAAGGGAAGAAAAAGCATCTTTTGCTTGCCCTGTGCGAAACCAAGACCGTTTGGTCCACCCGACCCAATCGCAATCAAGGATTGGACCACCTGAAATCCCGATCCCTGCTGATCGGCCCACGGATCGAGAAATGTAATCAAACGCTTGAGACGCCAGGGAACAAAGATCAGCAGGCCCGCCGCAACCACCAGTGCTGGCGCTGCCACTATCGCCAGATGCAGCACTCTCGCACCCGCGGTGTAGATTACGACGGTAAAGATCACTGCCAACATCAGCGCCGTACCGAAGTCTGGCTCGATCACAACTAGTCCCGCTAACCATGCGGTCACGATTCCACAGGGGAGAAAGGTCCGCCAAAAGTCTCCTTCCTCGCCCGCTCGCTTCTCGAGAAAGTAAGCAAGGAAGATTGCGAGCGCCACTTTGGAGAGCTCGGAAGGTTGTACTGAGAAACCCGGGAACTTCAACCAACGATGCGCACCGTTAACGCTGCTGAACCCGAACACCGCCATCAACGTGATTGTCGATAGCGTGAGTAATCCAAATACAACGCGCCGGCTCTTTAACTGCTGGTAGTTAAACTGCATCGCCAGTAACATGACCACAAAGCCAAACGCGACCCACATCCCTTGTTTGATAACGTAATAAAACTGATTGCCATTCTCTTTCAAAGCCATGACCGCCGACGCGCTATAGACCATCACCACGCCGAAGAGCGCGAGCCCGACCGTCGCAGCAAAAAGCCATTTATCTGGAGCTAGTTTTCTTGCCATTGACTTAAACTAAACCTCAGGAGGTCAGATTCGAGACCTCCTGCTTAAACACTTTGCCCCGGTGCTCGAAACTTTCAAACATATCGAAGCTCGCACAAGCAGGTGCGAGCAACACGACATCACCTGGTTCTGCGGATGAAAGAGAAACTGCTACCGCGTGTTTCATGTCAGTTGCACGCTCAAACGGAGCCAACTCGCCTAATTCCGCCGCTATAGTGTCCGCGTCTTCACCAATCAGTACGAGCTTGCGCACTTTTCTCTCAACCAGATCGGCGAGTGGTGCGTAAGGCGCTTTCTTTCCGCGACCACCAAGAATGAGAATCACTTTCCCCGCGTCGTGTTCAAAGGCTTGCAGTGCTTTCAATGTGGCATCAACACTCGTCGCTTTTGAATCGTTATAGAATCGAACGCCCGCAATTTCTGAAACAAACTCGAGCCTGTGTTCCACTGGATCAAAACGCTTCACAGTTTCGCGCATAGACTCGGTTGAGGCTCCAGCCGCAATACCAGCAGCGAGCGCAGCAGCCACATTCTCCACATTGTGGATTCCACGCAGCTTCATGTCGTTCACGTTTAGCACTGCAGTTTCAGCTTCTCCTGACCTTGATAACAACTGGTTGCCTCTCAGGAAGACTCCGTTATCGAGTTCTCGTGTCACGCTGAACCTAACGACCTGTGCTCGCAATCCGTTTTGCCACTCCGAAACAACCGGATCATCTGCATTGAGAATGGCCACGTCATTGGGTGTCTGGTTCATGAAGATGCGATGCTTTGCTGCTGCATAGTCAGTAAACGTCTCGTAGCGATCCATGTGATTCGGCGTCACATTAAGTACCAGTGCGATGGTAGGGCGAAACGTCTTGATTGTTTCCAACTGAAAACTGGATAACTCCACCACAGTCCACGAGTCGTCCGTAACATTCTCAACCATCGAAATGAGGGCCTTGCCAATGTTTCCTCCGACTTGAACTCTCATGCCGGAGTCACGAAGCAACTCTCCTATCAACGAGGTCGTCGTGGTCTTTCCATTACTACCGGTCACGGCAACAACTCGTCCTTTCAAATATCTGAAAGCCAGTTCAACTTCACCAATGACTTCTGCGCCAGCTCGCTCCGCGTATCGAATTGGAATAATGTTCGCGGGAACACCCGGGCTCACTACAACCAGGTCCAATTGATCCAACAGCCAGGTCGGAGGCTCACCGGGCAAGAGTCCCACGCCTGAATCTTTCAAAGCTTGCGCCGCTTCTGACCAACGTTCGAGTGGTTTCTGATCGTTCAGCGCAACAACGGCTCCACGCGCACTCAAAAACTGCGCAGCCGCTATTCCACTTCGCGCCGCCCCCACAATCAGGACTTTCTTGTTTGCTACATCCATGCATTCTGAATGTCCGTATCGAACACCCTTAGCGCAACTTCAACGTCGACAGACTCAAAAGAGCGAATAAGATCGCCAGAATCAAGAACCGAAAGACAATCTTCGACTCTTTCCAGTCCTGCATTTCAAAGTGATGGTGGAGCGGAGTCATCTTGAAGAGACGACGCCCCGTCCCCGTGGTGCGTTTCGTCATCTTAAAGACACCCACTTGAAGCATCACCGAAGTTGCTTCGATGACAAAAACTCCGCCCACCAACAGCAACATGAATTCCTGCTTTGTCAAAACGGCAACAGTACCCATTGCGCCGCCAATCGCGAGACTGCCCACATCTCCCATAAACACCTGGGCTGGTGGCGCGTTAAACCAAAGGAAGCCAAGACTTGCACCCGCCATTGCGCCACAAAAAACAGTCAATTCTGCTGCTTCAGGTCGATGTGTTAGATCCAGGTAGCCGGCCCATCTCGCATCGCTGCTCAAATACGTGAATCCAGTTAGTGCACTCATCGCAATAAAAGTGATGCTTATTGCGAGCCCATCCAAACCATCTGTCAAATTCACGGCATTAGAAGATCCCAACAACACGACCGCGATTAAGACTAAGTAGAGATATGGTCCAATGAACGTACGACCCGTTGGTAAGGAGGTAAACTTGAAAAACGGAATACTCACGTTCCAGGAATAATCGCTGGCCCAATACCTCGTGGAAATAAACAGTACTGCCCAAACTCCGACTGCGATCAGTAACTGCGCAATTAACTTTTGCCTTCCCGTTAATCCAAGACTCTGCTGTTTCGCCATCTTTTCATAGTCATCAAGAAAACCGATGGTGGCAAAGAGCAACGTTCCAACCATGACCGTCCAGATGTAGATTCCGGAGAGTCGCGCCCATAACAAGGTCGAGATTAGTACTGAGCCGACGATTAGTACGCCTCCCATTGTTGGCGTACCTCTTTTCGCCATGTGACCTTGTGGTCCCTCTTCGCGAATCTGTTGTCCAATATTCCATTTGTGTAACGCTTCGATTAGTTTCCCGCCAAAGAAGAGAGAGATAAGTAGCGCTGTAATCGTCGCGTAAGCTGTACGAAAGGTAACGTACTGAAAGACGTTGAGCGCCTTTACGAGATACCAGTCCTTATCTTTGAAATGGTTATAGAGTAGTTCGTAAAGAAGGAAGTAGATCATCTTGGATTGTCAGCTACCATCCTGCGTAACCGCCCGTCTCTAAACCTTCTCTTCCTCTCCTATGAGTGGAAAGTGTTGTTTAAGTGAGGCCACTACTTTGTCCGTAGCAACTCCCCTGGACCCCTTAACCAAAATCAGATCACCCGCTTTAACCTCATCAATAATCGCTACTCCCGCTTCGTCTGACGAGTTAAAGAATCGAGTTGATAACCTTCCTGCTTCTTGTGCTCCCTTGACGATTTCGCTTCCCAGGCCGCGTACGCCCCAAAGGACATTGATTCCGCATCTCGCTATTTCGCGTCCAGCCTCGCGATGCAGTTCAACTTCCTCCGGACCCAATTCCAGCATCTCTCCTGCAATTACCATTAGTCGTTTTCGACCCCGGCCGCCTTCGGCCATTGTCCGAACCATGTTTATTAAAGAACGCGGATTAGAGTTATATGAATCGTCGATCAGTGTAAACCCGCCGGCAAAATCGAAAACCTCACCTCTCATTTTTGGAGGAGTCGCACTACTCAAAGCTTCTGCGATCTGCTCGGCTGTCATGCCAAAGGCAACTCCTACGGCAGCAGCCGAAAGCGCATTACTGAGATTGTGACGACCACTCATATTCAACGTTGCACGTGCTGCACCACCCGGCGTGCTTAGAACGAATGAAACTCTTCCCAACGCACTCGTGTCGATTTCAGCAGCCATCACATCTGCTTTGTTGTCGATCCCAAAAGTTAACGTTCGGCCCAAGTGCTTTGAACGCATTTTCATTACCAACGGATCATCAGCGTTTAGTATTGCGGTGCCTTCGGGCTTCATACCTTCGATCAGTTCAGCCTTCGCAGCTGCAATGTTCTCGATCGTACCGAGGTACTCGAGATGTACAGGTGCAACCATCAACTCCACAGCAACATCCGGAGGTGTAATGCGACAAAGTCGTTGAATCTCATGTGTAGGCGACGACATCCCCATTTCGAGTACTGCCAGATCAAAGTGCTCCGGCGATCGTCCTTCGCTCACCATCCGCAAAACCGATAAAGGAAGTCCAAGACCGTTGTTATAGTTCCGCTCGCTCTTCAACACCTTTCGCCCATTCGCTTTGAGTACGTGCGCCGTTAACTCCTTCGCAGTGGTCTTTCCCGCGCTACCAGTAATTGCGACAACCGGACGATCCCAAGCTTGATAGACTCGATGGGCCAGGAGTTGCAACGCCGCAATAGCGTCATCGACTAACAGCAATCGATCTCGCATCTCTTCAAGGTGTACCTCACCAGCTACACGATCCTTACGAGCGACAGCAGCGATTGCGCCTCTAGCAAATGCCCCTACGATGAAACGATGTCCATCTGCAAACTCACCGTTGAATCCGGCGCGGGCGTAGTCTTGCTGCGACAATGCGAAGAAAAGCTCGCCCGCACCTACAGAACGTGAGTCAATCGAAAAATCAGTGATTTCTTTGTCAAACAACTCGGCGCCAAGGCTTGTCACGTCGGCGCCCATTAGGCTTGCAGCCTCACGAAGATTCACGTTAGTACAGCCTCTTCTCGTTCCGCTGGTTCTTCATCTGCTCTACGTGCGGACTCGCCAGGGCCAAGTAGACATTCAACCAATTTGGAAAGCGAGCTCTGACTCATTGAGACATTCGCAAATATTTCCGCGAAGCTCTCAACATTGCGAGCCTGAGTCACGTCGTCGCCGTTCGATACATCTGTTGGGGGATGATGTTGCGTTCGGAGGTTCACACGCCGATTGCGCAGGCGCTTTCTACAATCGGCGATTCCGTATCTTACGTCATTCTCTAACGTCTCTTCATCCGGGCAAGTTTGAGGGATCATTCCTAAGCTCCGGGCTTTTGTTCTTTCTAACTAGGTAAAGCTCATAGCTGCTTTAGTTTGACCTGCCAAAATCTACATAAACGACTTGTCCTGAGTTGACCTCGGTCCCAGCTACAGGTTTCTGTTTAAACACTCTTCCCTCACCTCGGGCCTCCACTTGCAAACCGAGCTGGGCGCACGTGCGTGCTACATCCCTGACACTACGACCCCTCAAGTCCGGCATAAGCATCGCTCTATTCGAAGCAACTGCGTAGACAACTTCTCCGTCTCTACCCCCGCTGTTATCCACGGTAGGCAGCGTGGCTCTCCTCTGCTCTTCACTTCGAGCTTGTGCTTCGCGCAATCTCTCCGAAGCATCTGGATTCCGAATAGCCTGGGCAATCAACTCGGGCGTCGTCTTCGTCTCGATGTCGGGCATGACACCTAGATTTGGGAGTATCTGCTCAGCAACTTCACGGAAGACTGGTGCGGCGACATCACCACCGTGATAGGCCCCGCTCGGTTCGTCGATTACAACGATGACCACAATTCGCGGATTGTTTACGGGAGCAAAGCCTACGAAAGAGCCGACAAATTTTGTGCTTGAGTAAGTCTTTGTCTTTGGATCAATCTTTTGCGCAGTGCCTGTCTTACCTGCCGCAGAATAACCATCGAGTTGTGCTTTCTTCGCGGTGCCATTTAACGTTACGCCTTCTAGCATGCCTCTCAAGGCGATGGCCGTTTCAGCGCTTACTACTCGACGTCGCTCAGGTTGAGCCCGATAAACTACGGCACCTGCAGAATTCCGAATCTCGCGAATGAGGTGCGGTGAGATCCTCATACCGTCATTAGCAAGAGCTCCGAACGCTGCTACCATCTGTACAGGCGTAACACCTATCTCCTGGCCCATCGCGATGGAACCAATTGACGAAGGTTGCCAACGTTCAACTTTTCGCACAATGCCTCCGGTCTCACCCGGGAGTTCGATGCCAGTTCGTGAACCAAAACCAAATCGCGTGATGTAGTCATACATTCCCTGGTCTCCAACTCGAAGACCAAGTTTGATCGCGGCAACGTTGCTCGACTTCGCCAGTGCTTCAGCAATAGTGAGCGAGCCAAAGGGATGATGATCATGGACCACACGGCCGGCGACTGTTATTGACCCCATTTGACAATCGATCCTATCGTCTGGCTTTGCGAGCTTCTTCTCGATAGCGGCCGAGAATGCAACTATCTTAAAGGTCGATCCGGGTTCGTAGATATTCTGCAGAGCCCAGTTCGATCTGGACTCAGGTCGCGTAGCTGAAACGTTGTTGGGATCAAAGGTTGGAGCGTTTGCCAATGCGAGTATTTCGCCGGAGCTCGGATCAAGCACAATCACAGAACCTGACTTGGCTCGTGACCGCTCGACTGCAGCTTGCAATGCCTGTTCAGCCTGATATTGAATTGTTTGATCGATCGTCAGTACAACTGTTTGACCTTGCTTCGCGGCGATCTCATAACTCTCATATGCTCTTCGGTTAGCATCGTTCTCCAGAAAGAGTCGACCAGGCTCACCCGAAATCTTGGTATCGTAGGATTGTTCGACACCACCAAGACCTTCTCCATCGAGCCCAACATAACCCAAAACATGTGACGCGAGTTGTCCATTCGGGTAGTAGCGCTTCGGCTCGAGTACGTAATGCAAACCAGGCAGGTTGAGTTGAATGAGTTGAGCTACTTTCTCAGCGTCCAGTCTCCTCGCAACCCAGATGAACCGCTTCTTCTCCTCGACCGCAGCTTTAAACTGTGCGATCAGATCTGATGACTTGAGACCGAGAGACTGCGCTACAGTTTGCGCCGTACACTCAAGTGCTTCAAGCGACTCTTCACCCGGATCAAGAAATAACGAAACCGTCTGAACGCTCCTGGCGAGTTGTCGTCCTTCACGATCGAGCAACTCTCCACGTTGCGGGCTAATCTCGATTGCGTTCTGTTGTTGCTGCTTTGCTCGATTGACGAGTCGCTGATGTTGCGAGACTTGCAAATAGACAAGACGCGCCGAGACGGCCAGCATCCAAAAGCCAATAAGAGCCGCGACTAAAAGCGCGCGGCTCGTGGATGAATCTGGCCTTGATTTTGATTGTGCAACCAGGCGTGCCAACATCACCTGTCCCTATCCCTTCTTGCTGCGAGCGTGGTGAAGACGGAGCGGTTGTAAAAATTAAGCTGCAGCGCGTTTCTCAACGAGCTGTGCTTTTCTTAGCCTTACCGTTATCAGGTGCGGACTTTTCCACCTCCTGTTTTTTTTCCAGACTGGCAATTTGACCTGGCGTCGCAGGCTTTAACCCCAACCCACGAGCGGCAACTTCGAGTCGTGCGGGCGCCGACACTTTTTCCTTTTCAAGTGACAACCGCTGAAAGTCTTCCAGCAGTTTCTTTCGCTCCGCTCGGAGAGCCTCGTTTTTATAACCATATTGAACTGCGGCGAAGTGCTGCTTCGCGGCGAAAACAAAACCACCCGCAAGCACGAGTCCACAAAACAAAAGGAGTGCCAACCGCGAAAGTGCGGTGACGTCGCGGGAGCGACGGATTCTGGTATTTGGTTGAAGTTCCGGAAATCGTTTCATCTCAGCTTCACCCTATTAGAAGGAGTAGGGTTGACGTTTCGTCGGAATCGTCAGCCGCTTAAAGCTTTCGACACGCTCGCAATTTCGCGCTACGTGCCCTGGGGTTTTCTTCAACTTCCAATTCACTCGCCACTACTGGCCGACGCGTCAGTACTTCCACAATCTCCCGCGCTCCACAATTACAAACTGGTAAACGCGGTGGGCATTGGCAGTGCCCCGACAGTCGTCGTAGTTCCTGCTTGAGAATTCGATCCTCGAGTGAATGGAAACTGATGCCAACAAATCTGCCATCGGGCTTTAAAAGATCAATTGCAGTTTCGACAAATACTCCCAAGCCCTCGAGTTCGTTATTGACGGCTATCCGCAAGGCTTGAAAAGTGCGTGTTGCCGGATGGATCTGGTTCCATTTGCGGCCACCCAAACTTTTCTGAACCAAGTCTGCTAGTTCTTTGGTGGTCGTTATTGGCTTGCCCTGCTCTCTACTTTCAACAATACGGCGGGCAATTCGTCTTGAGTGTCGTTCTTCGCCGAATTCAAAAATGATTCTTGCTATTTCTGATTCGGGAAGCTGCTGTAAGAGATCGGCGGCACTGTCCCCGCTCGTTGGATCCATTCGCATGTCAAGCGGAGCGTCGAACCGGAAACTAAAACCTCGTTCGGGTGAATCGAACTGAAGTGAAGAAACGCCGAGGTCAACCAGAATTCCTTCTGCTTCCTGCTCACCAGCGTCATGCAGTACATCTTTGATTCGCCGAAAGTTGGATGGAACTGCATGAAATCGATCGCCAAAAGTCGCAAGGCGTTGACGCGAGTAGTTAAGAGCCTCCTGATCAAGGTCCATTCCCAACACTCGAGTTTCTGGGGAGGATTTGAGAATTGCTTCACTATGCCCTCCCAGACCAACAGTGCAATCCACAAAGAGACCTCCTCGTTCAGGAACGAGGAATTTCAGTGTCTCTTTAGGCAGCACGGGGCGATGGGGCGCGCCGATGCCCCCCAAAGGCGCTGCCATCACCACCGCCCCGTGATCTCGTTCAAAGATCTGTCAAACTTATTAGAGCTTTGAACTTTGATCTTTGTACTTTGAATTGAACTTCGCACTTCAATTAGATGTTGCAATCAGAGAACAAAGTTCAAAGAACAAAGCTCAAAGCCCGTTCTTAAATCCCTAACCTTGCTATCGCTGCTTCGTCCTCTTCCGTATAAGGATCAGCAAGCATTCGAGCCTTGAATTTATCGAGCTCCCAAACTTCCAGGTACGTCAGATAACCCATCACGGCTACGTCACCTATTACTTCCGCGCTCTTTCGAAGCAACGGATGAATCAGCAGACGACCCTGACCATCCATCGTCGATTGCTGACCGTAGTAGTTCGTTCTATCAAGAAACTTCCGGCGGGCCGGATCCATGCTGGGTAACAACGAAAGGCGTTGCTCGATCGATTCCCATTCCGGCAACGGATAGATTCGCACGCAGTCGCCGGTCAAACTCGTGATATAAAAGTCTTTGCCATGCTTCTCGTCGATTAGCCGCCGAAACTCGGTCGGCACTTTCAAGCGACCCTTGATATCGATTCGTGCCGTGTAGTTTCCTCGCAGCATATTTTCCGACTCGACGAGAGATATTGGTGGGTGGCCGTATGGAAAAGAGTTCTAATGATCGGCTTGCTACGAGATTGGACCCACTTCCGACCACTTTTGACCACCCAAGGCGGATACTACGCTGCGCCTCCAGTAGTGTCAATAGACAAGTTGTAATTACTCTAAGCGTTTAGCGGGGACGATTGCGTTGCTATCAAGTTCCTGTTCGCCTCTTGTTTGCCTTGGGCCAGTTCGAGTCCTTGATGGTATATTGGCGGCCCAAATGACTCCAATCAGCATCTCGAGTAGCGTTTGATGGAAACGCTGTTCGGAGGTTTCAAATTCACTGGCCTTCTTTTCTTCGGACTTTTGGCGGCAGGAGCCAATGTCGTCGGCGGGCTTGTGCTCGTCAAATCCGGGGCACACCGGTTAGGTGAACGATTCCTGAAATACCTCGTTGCTCTCGGTGCAGGTTTCATGTTGGCAGCTATCTTTATCGAGATACTGCCGGAAACCATAAGCATTTGGACCACCAACCATCAGGGTGAGGCTGCATCCAAAGCGGTTGTCGGAGCCATGACTTTGCTCCTTGGTGGTTACCTTCTCATTCAGCTCTTCGAGCACACGCTCGCGCCGCACTTTCACTTCGGCGCCGAGACCCATCCCGAGTCATTTATTCAACCGTCAGCTGCGTATACAGCTGTTGGCGGTCTATGGATCCACACATTTTTTGACGGTGTCTCGATCGCTTCGGCGTTTCTCGTGAACTTTAAAGTAGGATTTCTTGTTTTTGTCGCAATCCTACTGCACAAAATGCCTGAAGGCTTTACAGTGGCATCGATAATGTTGGCATCGGGACGTTCCGCACGAAAGGCGCTGGTTGCTACCGCGGCGATCGGAGCAGCAACGCTTGCTGGAGTTATTGCGGTTGCGTTTTTGGAAACGAGATTGAAGCAGGCAGTCGGCTACGCATTACCGTTTTCAGCCGGCGTGACCCTCTACGTTGCGGCGAGCGACCTGATCCCAGAAGTTAATCACAAAGAAGATCGAAACCCCACGGTGTCAATTGTCGTTTTTGTAGGTGTCGCGCTCTTCTACTTGTTGCATCGGCTCATAGAAGGTTAGCGCTAGAGATTCGAATTGCCTTTGAATATCAGAAAGTTTGAGTTTGGCTCCGTAGTCGGGCTAGGCGTTTTTTTCCTGGTCCTTCTGCTGTTTGGTTCATCCACACGGGTTCTTGCTCAAGTAACTCCCCCGTCCCCGGTTCCATTACCCGTTCCATTTAATCCGATTGTAGACAACGCAAAGGTCATCGATGCGTCCAGCAGAGATCGGCTCGAAGCGATCTTTCAAAATCTCAAGCGTCAGCAGAACATCGAGTTTGCAGTTGTCACTGTACCGACTACTGGAGATGTCGACATTTTTGACTATTCATTGGCGGTCGCGCGAGGTTGGGGGATTGGATCTAAGGACGGCGATCAAGCTAGCTTCCTTCTGATTGCCGCAATCCAGGATCGAAAATATTACACGCAAGTCAGCAGACATCTGGAGGGCGATCTTCCGGATGGTCTAGTAGGGCAGATCCAACGAGAACGCCTGGTTCCAGCATTTCGCCAGGGCAATTACGGCAAAGGTCTACTCGACACAGTGCAGGCTTTCGTGGCAACACTTGGCGAAAAGCGCGGCTTTAGTGTGGCGGGAATTGATCAGAAGTACGCGTATCGTGAGAAACCAAAAAAAGACGACACTAAGGCGACCACGATCTGTTGTGGAATCGCGTTGATTCTGTTTGTTCTCTTTCTAGTCTCTCTCGCTTCCAGGGGTGGTCCTGGACGTGGCGGTGGCGGCGGTGGCGGTGGTCTTTTGAATGCTCTTTTTTGGTCTACTGTCTTTAGCAACTCAGGTGGCGGACGCAGTTGGAGCGACTCTGGGAGTGGTTGGGGTGGTGGAGGTTTCGGCGGCGGTGGTGGCGGTTTCGGCGGTGGGTTCGGTGGCGGAGGAGATTTTGGCGGCGGCGGCGCCGGCGGAAGTTGGTGATGATCTCTTCTTGGATTGACCGGTATTTCTGTTAGTATCGCAGCACACTAAATGACTAATAGAGTTGTACAGGAAGCGACCAGCGGACTCATAGAAGATCTGCGCGCGACACACGGAGAGAATCTCGCTTCGGTCGTTCTCTACGGTTCAGTGGCTGCCGGCGACGATATTGAAAGGTGGTCTGACTATAACCTGCTGATCGCTCTCAATCGAATTACTCCAGAGGACCTGCGACTGGCACAGGCACCGATGCGCGAGTGGCAACGACTGGGCCATCCACTTCCGGTCTATTTCACCGTCGAAGAATTGACAGACGCAGGCGACGTTTTCCCAATCGAGTTTTTTCAGATGGCGCGTGCGCGAGTCGTCCTGTTTGGTACAGACCCTTTTGAGTTCGTAAAACTCTCTGGCATTCACCTGCGACTGCAGACCGAATACGAGTTGCGTAGCAGGCTCTTACAGCTGCGACGACTCTATATACCTGCGTCTGTGTCAATCGAAAAACTTTGCGATTTGATGGGAGACAGTCTCGCGAGCTTCGCGGTGATCTTCAGGGCGGTGTTGATGCTGTATGGCAAAGAAGCTCCAGTACAAAAGCTGGACTGTGTTAGAGAAACAGCTCGACTTTTGAACTTTGATCCCACGCCTTTTGAACAAATTTTCGAGTTCAGAAACGCTAACAGGATTCCGTCATCAGAAAAAGAAGCTAATGAGATATTCGCAGCTTACCTTCTACAGATAGGACAGGTAGTAGAAGCAGTGGACGAACTCGACGCGGACCGCCGCTCTCGTTCGTAGGACAGTACCCAAGTGTTTGGGACGGTTTACAGAATGGAGAACCTGAACATGAAGACCAGAAGACTTTTGATTATCTGCGCCCTCGCGGCGATTGCTCTTTCGGCCAGCGGCTGTGGATACAACACCCTAACCTCTAAGCATCAAAATGTTAAAGGCAAATGGGCCAACGTAGAGACCCAACTCCAACGTCGTAGTGACCTCCTGGTGAACCTGGCGGAATCAGCGAAGATGGCTGGTGTTCAGGAGCAGGAAGTCTTCGGCAAGATTGCAGAAGCACGATCGCGTTTGATAAATGCAACCAATCAGGCTCCGCAGGGAGAGGCTGGCGACAAGACTCCGGAGCAAAAGCAAGCCGTCATTGATGCCGCAAATAGTTTTGGCGGTACGATCGGACGGCTACTCGTCTTGCAAGAGGCCTATCCGCAATTGAAATCGAACGAGAACTTTTTGAAGCTTCAGGACGAAGTTGCAGGAACTGAAAACAGAATTGCGACGGCGCGTAAGGACTACAACGACGCCACTCAAGATTACAACACAACGCGGGCTCAGTTTCCTACGGTGATTTCTGCGAAACTGTTTGGGTTCAAAGAAGAACCTTACTTTAAGGCTGAAGACTCAGCCAGAGAGGTTCCGAAACTGGACTCAAACACTTTGAGACCAAACTCAAACAAGTAGTAAGGTAATTACGAAAAAGAGAGAGACAGCTTTCAGGGCTGTCTCTCTCTCTTTTTATCTAATATGCGGAATCGGTTTAGAACCCTCGCGAGCTGCACATCGCACAATGATCGCAAGGCTTGCCGCCCGGCTCGAGACTGCAGGTCTTCTCACTTTGAAAGAAATCAACCAACTCCGAGACGGTAGCTTCCTCGACTCCGAATCGTTCCTGACTGGAGTGTTCGACATTTACTCCGGCCAACCACGGTGAATGCACGCGACCCGAAGAACGTGAATCGACTGATGCGCCTCCCGCTGTAACCTTCGACTCGATCTGGACTAGCCGACTTTGTAGTTCGTTCAGGCTTCCGCGGATAGCGGCAAGTTCAGTTGCGATGTCGCTGGTCGGTAGTGCGCGCGGTTGAGTGCTCGGCGTATCACTTGATACGCGTCGAGCAATTCTCTCTGCAACTAGTCGCGCCTGGTCCTTCATATGCACGTTCGACATGCTTCAGCTTGTCGTTTTCTCTGAATACTATCTTCTGTTTTCAATTGAGATGCTACTAACCCGAGCTGTATCGACAAGCTAAAGCTTTTCGGACACTAAAAGATCAATCCTATCGACTACTCCTACGATCGCTGAGTCAATTGCAGCACCCGGCTTTCCCGTCGCCGCAGTTGAAGCACTCCAACCTTCCTGGACAACCAACACCGTGTCACCCACTCCCGAATCGACAGAATCAAGGGCCAGCAGTGTTTGGGCCATCTCATCACCTTCGGGACTTATCTGCTGGCACAACATGACACGAGCACTCTCGTAACGGTGGTTCTTCTGAGTGGCAACGATGTTTCCAATCACTTTTGCAAGAATCATTTCTTTTGACTGGTGACGTGAAATTCAGAATCCACAATTCCCACAATGGTACAGTCTGTCGGAGTATCTTCGCGCTTGAAAGGGAAACTTGCTTCCTTGCCGCGGCACCAAAAAACCAATTCGCCTACACCCGCGCCAACTGAGTCCACCGCAACCATCGGCTTACCAGTCAATTGTAAATTCTTATCAACCGTTTGCACGACAAGTAAGGTGCGACCGCTCAAGGAATCGTTCTTGACTGTAGCTACTACAGTACCGATGACGCGAGCTAGTTGCATTTATGGTTTCGTTATATCAACCTCGTCTATCACGCCAACAATTGCCGCGTCGACCGGAGCATCTTTCATTCCCTGTGCAAGACGCGCACTAGATCCTGCGACAACTAAAACACGCTCGTGAAAACCAGCACCAACGGTATCAACAGCGACTACATAACCCGTGGTGTCTGTGCCATCGACGTTGATAGGCCGAACGATCAGTAATTTCTTACCGGTGAGTCGTTCGTCTTTTTGCGTGGATACGACTGTGCCGAGAATACGCGCTATGATCATCCTTATTTAGCGATCTAGACCAATGGGAAGATTCTCGTCAACACTACTGTGGGGACGCGGTATCACGTGCACACTTACTAACTCCCCAACACGACGAGCTGCGGCGGCACCTGCGTCAGTGGCAGCTTTAACGGCCGCAACATCACCGCGAACAATTGCCGTCACAAAGCCAGCACCAATTTTCTCATAACCGACGAGAGTGACATTCGCCGCTTTTACCATTGCGTCAGCCGCTTCAATCATCGCGACCAAGCCTTTTGTCTCAACCATTCCGAGTGCTTCTTGCATTCAGATGACTCCTCTGTCTCATGAATCGTAAATCGCTTTTAAAGAGTTGTTGTTCAGTTTTGAATTGAAGGCAGACTCTAACGGCTAAGAAAGAGTCAGTCAAATCACTTGTGTAATTCTGTTAAGCTCGAAGTAGTGACCTATGCTACTTGCCGTTTACCGCTTGACTCAAAAGCTCGACGAGTTCTTCACGCGTCAAAGAAATCTTTCCGGATCCATTCGTAGTTCCCGGGCTTATTGACGAACGCGCAGGTCGATCACCCGACGGGCAACTCAACTGTGTCTCATGAAGGTAACCACATGCCTGACAGCGCGCAGACTCACCTAGATAACCGGCCGCTTCGCGTACATTGATCAGTTTCTCAATTGCATCCGCCGGCAGGTTTTTCGAGCCTCCCAGCGCGCGTGAAAGGATCGCAATCTTTGCCGTATGCTCCAACGTCTCCAATCGGTCCCATGCATGCCAGAGATCGGCGCCATAAGCCACGGCTCCGTGGTTCGCCATCAACAATGCGTTGTGATGTTTGACCAGGGGCCGCATCGCTGTCGTCAATTCATCAGTCGATGGAGTTCCATAAGAAGCCAACGGTACACAACCCAAAGTAAGAATGACCTCTGACAGAATCGGTTGATCGATAGCAAGGCCGGCTACAGCAAAAGCAGTCCCATGCGGTGGATGAGCGTGACAAACTGCCTTTACATCTGGTCGCTCTCGATAGATCAAAAGATGCATGGCGAGCTCACTCGAAGCTCGACGATCGTTGAGCGACTTTCCCTCCAGATCCGTTACCGCGATGAGATCTTCAGTCATGCGACCTTTACAGGTCATTGTGGGCGTCGCGAGGATTCGACCATCGTCAAGACGCAGGCTTACGTTGCCATCCGATGAAACAACGTAACTGCGTTCGTACATCAGATGGCAAACCCTGATCAGATCACGTCTTGCAGATTGTTCGTCCATTTTTGAACTATTTTGAAGCAACTCAGAACGTCAGGCAGCCTTCGTTTTGATGGGCCAACGTGTTGCCCTTCCAGATTACTCCCTCAGAAAGAAAACTAAGGTTGATTTCATTGCAGCCTTCAGATTGTACGAACGACCTCGGAGCGTGAGCATCGTATAATTGAAAGGAAGCTTCTATCGTAACGTCCGTCGGCACAGGCTCGCCATTCACGATTCTTGGCGAAAAGCTCACACCTTTAATTTGATCCGCGATTACACGTACCAATTCCGATTCCAACCTGATCATAGACTCGCGATTAATAGGTTGAGCTTTAGGAAACTGGGTGTAACGCGGTTTGGTTGGAACACTAACGGTATAGGAGAAATAGGATCCAGGTGAAACCTCCCCAACTTTTCCATCTGCGCCAAAAGTAGCGAATACAGTAATCGAGACCTCGGGAGCTTCAAACTGTTTCAGTGATGATGGAAACTCAATATCGGGCACGCTATTGATGATGAGGGGAGCGTTTTCAAAGACTTTCACAACATGAACAGCTACAGCACGTTGGCCAGTATTACTAACCAAACGCGTGAGCGTTACTGCAATTATAAACATTAGCGCGAAAGTGAGCGCTCTGATGACGAATCGGCCCATCTCACAATCCTTTGGGTTAGATGCGTTGCTGCTCTTCCTTTTCGGAGGTTCCTCGCCGTTTCCGGGTGCCTTTGGGATTTGTGACTGCAGGGTTAGACGGACGTGCCAGAAAATATGAGAGCGATTCCATGTGTGTCGTTAAGTCGACTGTTTTGACTTTGACGCCGCGCCGCGATTGCAGAGAAACTGGTGCGAAGTTAAGAACGGCTGTTATTCCAGCCGACATTATTTGGTTCAAAACTCTTTGGGCGGCCTTTGCCGGGACCGCAATCACCATCACGTCGATCGACAACTCCTCAATAACCTGACCGAGATCCTCAACGTCTCGGACTACAAGCTCGGAGTCACCTGTTTCAGTGCCTATCTTTCTTCGATCGTTATCAAACAACGCCACCACACTAAAGTTCGATCTGCCAAATCCGTTGTAATTGGCTAGTGCCGTTCCCAGTCGACCTGCACCAACAATCCCTACTCGATGCGGACTATCGAGCCCGAGTATCTTGGTTATGTGATCGCGCAAGTCTTCAACGTAGTAACCAACCCCACGAACTCCAAACTCGCCAAAATAGCCAAGATCTTTTCGGATTTGCGCCGAATTCAGATTGAACTGTTCCGCCAACGCCTGCGAGGAAACCGTAGTGATTCCTGCTTCGTGTAGGACGTTCAAGCAGCGAAGATAGACACTTAACCGGCTGGTTGTTAATTCTGATATTTTTTCCGACTTCATTCGAGGTCTCTATTGCACAGTATAGCGCTATCGCAAGTTTTTTGCAGAACCCTGGGGTAATGTACCTATTGTTGGGCGTCCTCCAGAGGGCACCCCATTTCGCGAAACCTGCTCGATTTGTTTTTTGCGGAGTATGGTCACTTAAGTTGGGTGTCAACTGAGTAAGACCTTACGATTTAACAAGGCACGCACTTCAAGTGCATTGATTGCTCAAAGATCATTGCATCAACTACAATCCTCAGGCTCCAGCACACAGATACTAAGTTTCACTCGATGATTGCACATCTCAGCGGGACACTACTCTCAAAACAAGCTACCTCAGTAGTTATTGACGTCGGCGGCGTCGGCTACGAAGTTACTATTCCACTCTCGACTTTCTACGACCTGTCTGAAATCGGAAGCAACGTTCAGTTACGCATTTACACTCATGTTCGAGAGGATACGTTACAGCTATTTGGCTTCAATACGTCGCGCGAACGTGAGCTATTCTTGCGCATCATCTCGGTAAGCGGTATTGGACCCAAGCTGGGAATCACTTTGCTTTCTGGAATGAGCGCTGACGAGATGATCGATGCGATCAAAACTAATAATCTCGCTCGGCTCACTCTAATTCCCGGCATTGGACGTAAAACAGCAGAACGACTTGTCATTGAGCTACGAGAAAAAATGGCGGCCCTGGCGCTCACGGGAACTGAAACGGACGCGGGCGGATCAACGGTCCCAACCCCTGCACCTGGCGGTGACAGCGTACGTTCAGATGCACTCTCTGCTCTACTCAATCTCGGATATCAACGATCATCGGCAGAAAAAGCAATTGACAGCGCCTTGAGTGAAGGCGGGGATCTAACGGTCGAGTCGGTATTGCGGCGAGTCTTGAGAAAACTTGCTCGCGTTTGAGGGCAACTCGCGCTCGTCTGGCCACGTATAGTTGTCATCGTGGATAATACAAAGTACCAAACGTTATGGCTCCTGAACCATTATCGGCAAGAGTAAAGGACGCTGGTCCCAGCGATGAGGACCGCCAGCTTGATCTGACCCTTCGACCCACACGTATTGAGGAATACATCGGGCAACGTCAGGTCAAAGAAAATCTTCGTGTGTATATGAAGGCCGCTCTGCGACGTCGAGAGGCCCTCGATCACGTTCTGCTGACTGGACCACCAGGATTGGGAAAGACAACGTTGGCCAACATCATCGCTAACGAGATGGGAGCCGAACTCAGATCGACCGCCGGACCAGCTATTGAAAAAGCTGGAGACATTGCTGCCTTGCTAACAAATCTCCAGGAGGGAGACGTCCTCTTTATAGACGAAATACATCGTCTGCTTCCGGCATTAGAAGAGAAGTTGTATCCGGCAATGGAGGATTATCAACTCGATCTGCTTATTGGTCAGGGTGCGGCGGCCCGCTCGATCAAGTTGGAACTGCCGAAGTTCACCTTAGTTGGTGCTACTACCCGCGCGGGATTACTTACTTCCCCTCTCCGAGGACGCTTCGGTATCGTTTTTCACCTCGACTTTTATCCGCACGAAGACTTGGAAGTCATCTGCAAGCGATCAGCAGAAATACTAGGCGTTGAGATCGATGCTGAAGGAGCGGGAGAGATTGCTCGCCGTTCTCGAGGAACTCCGCGAATCGTCAACCGGCTCCTCCGTCGCGTGCGTGACTACGCCGAGGTCGATTATGACGGTCGAATAACACAGGCCGTCGCAAAAGACGCGCTCAATCGAATGGAGGTTGATACTTACGGCCTTGACGAAATGGATCGAAAGCTGCTGCTTACCATTATTGAGAAGTTCAATGGTGGCCCAGTTGGTCTGGGAACTCTGTCAGCTTCAATTCATGAAGAAAAGGATTCAATTGAAGAAATCATCGAACCCTACTTGATCCAGATCGGGTTTCTGGATCGTACTCCCCGCGGACGTCTTGCGACACCCCTTGCGTACGAACACTTTGGTGTTCACTCACCAGGTACACATCGTCCCAGCCTCTTCGACCCCCGCTGAACGAGTCCGAGGTTTTACATCGCCAAATGAAGCGTCTCTTCTCATTCTCACGTCAATCATTCGGCGTTCGAAATCGCTCGCCCTGGGGATCGATGATAGCTCACGCGATGCACCAGTTTCATGAGAACGACCTTTTTACATCTGCTGCCGCGATGAGCTATTTCGGACTGATGGCGCTGTTCCCTGCACTACTGCTAATGCTCGCGACTAGCAACAAGATCGCTGCTGGTAGCCAGATGCTCACGCACGCTGTCGACGTTTATCCCGGCTCGAGCAAATTCCTCCGCGACACCATTGGTTCATTCGCTCAACTTGGCTTTGGCGCAATTGTGTCGTGCATATTGATCGTCCTTTGGGCTGGCTCATGGGTATTTGCCGTCATTGAGCGCGCACTCAGTCGCATCTGGGGATCTCTCGCGCGTACTTTCTGGCATGGACGTGCATTGACAATTGGTATGGTTGGCCTCGTTGGATTACTTCTTTCTTTTTCGGTGGTGGTAACTTCCGTCCTCGTCGCACTGCGTGACATCAGCGGTGACCTTTCGCCCCGACAAATCGAAAGGTATCCACTTCTCATCTCCGTCGGTAGCGCGTTTTGGCAGGTCCTTTTTGCTGCCGTGAGTTACCTGCTTACTGTCGCACTCTTCGTACTTGTCTATCGTTTCATGCCACGCGCAGAGGTAACGCTGCGAGACACGCTTCCTGGCGCATTTATGGGTGGTCTGCTTTGGGAAATCGCCAAGTACATCTTTGCCTGGAGTTTGAACTACTTCCATTACGATCAAATCTACGGTTCGGTTGGCGCAGTTGTAGCAGTGCTAACCTGGAGTTACGTTTCCAGTCTAATTCTCCTCTTTGGCGCACAGTTGACGGCAGTGTTTCACCGAGAGCATCCCGCTCCACTAGATGTGAATGCATGAACATTTCCGAATTCGACTACGACCTTCCAGAAGAACTGATCGCGCAGTCGCCGCTACCACAGCGAGATGCTTCGCGCATGCTTGTCGTCGATCGCGAAACAAAGACCTGGACCGACTCAGTATTTCTTGCCTTCCCCGAATACTTAAGACGAGACGATGTGGTTGTTTTCAACAACTCCCTCGTGATTCCCGCGCGATTGGTAGGGCGTCGACTTGAGACCGGCGGTAAAGTAGAAGTCTTCCTTGTTAGAGAACTCGAAAATGGAAACTGGGAATCACTCGTTCGACCTGGAAGCAGATTGCGATCTGGAGATCGAGTCAGTTTCGGTGAGAACAGACTATTTGCAGAAATCATGGACGGTCCGGGTCAAGAATTACGCAAAGTAAGATTTTACGGCGATGGTCCATTCGAGGAACTTCTTTCAGAGGTAGGATCCACTCCGTTACCACCATATATCAAGCGGCCTGATGGTGTTTCTGAACAGGACCGCGAACGCTATCAAACTATCTACGCCAAGAATCGCGGCGCGATCGCCGCGCCCACAGCCGGATTGCATTTTAGTGAATCGGCATTTGAGAAAATCAGAGAACGCGCTCAAGTGGCAGAAGTAACTCTTCATGTCGGATACGGAACCTTTGAACCAGTTCGTGTCGAAGACATCGGTCAACACTCGGTGAGTGCTGAGGTTTGTGAGATTTCTACAGAGGCAGCGGATGTTATTAATAACGCACACTCAAAAGCCGGAAAGATCTTTGCGGTAGGGACCACGACTGTACGCTGCCTGGAGTCTTCGGTGTCGTCAATGGACCAGATCGAGAGTGGGAAACGTTGCGCGAGTTTGACGATTACGCCGGGTTATGGCTTCAAAATAACGGATGCCCTGTTAACTAACTTTCATTTGCCCAAATCGTCTCTATTGCTTCTGGTTAGCGCTTTTGCCGGTCGCGAACTAGTGCTTGACGCCTACCGGCATGCGGTCAAAAGCGGTTATCGTTTTTACAGTTATGGGGATTGCATGTTAATTCTGTAGCGGCTAAAGAAACGCTAATGGTAAACTTGGGTCGACAGTTTCTCTCCACAATACAAAGGCTATGGCTGTACTAAAGAAATTTCGCTCTCGTTGGTGGTCTCAATCCGATCTTCCGTACGATCCCGAGAAGAAAGAGAAAACCGTAACCCCAACATGGGGCATGCGGTACGATGTGCGTCCGCTGACTATCTCGCAGTTGGACGAATGCTGGCGTCTTGACCAGCGATGTTTTATTGACGGAGAGGCTTACAGTAGAGAGACCTTTGACTATCTTCTAACTGCTCCGGAGTCCGTCTCGTATCGAGCTGTGACTACGGGCGGAGTGATGGTCGGTTTTGTGATTGGCTTAGTTGAGCCGGATCACACCGGACACGTCACCACCGTGGGTGTCTCTCCTGAACACAGAAGGAGAAACATCGCCAAGAGATTAATGGCTCAGGTTGAAGAGGGATTCAAAAGAAGACAAGTAAGACTTGTGCGGCTCGAGGTACGCGCACTGAACATAGCTGCGCAAAAACTCTACGAAGGCCTCGGCTATTCAATCACGCAGAGATTGCCAAAGTACTATTCAAATGGTGGGGATGGACTCTTGATGCTGAAGTCGCTCGACTAGCTGTTTTGCTAGCCCTTCCTGAGCTCTGTCAGAACCTGCTTCGCAACTGCCTTCAAAGTATCAAACACTCCTGCTCCTGTTGAGGCAACGGCTTCAACCACAGGCTCATTTTTTCGCTGCAATTCCACAGCAAGCTCCTCAGCCGGAATGATGTTGTTGAGATCACGCTTATTCAACTGAAGCACGTAGGGAATCTTCATCAAGTCGTAACCTTGCGATTGCAGGTTTTCTTCGAGGTTGTAAAGCGACTCAATGTTGGCGTCCATTCGCTCTTCCTGTGAGTCAGCCACAAAGACGACTCCATCAACACCTTTTAGAATCAACTTACGGGAGGCGTCGTAAAATACCTGGCCGGGTACAGTGTAGAGGTGGAAGCGTGTCTTGAAACCGCGCACTGTGCCCAGTTCCAATGGCATGAAATCAAAGAACAAAGTGCGATCGGTCTCGGTTGCCAGACTGATGAGTTTTCCACGCGCCTGGGGTGCGGTGGAATCGAAGATGTACTGCAGATTGGTCGTCTTACCACACAAACCTGGACCGTAGTAGACGATCTTGCAGTTGATTTCTCGGGACGCGTAGTTAATAAAGGTCATGGCACGTGCACTTAACTGAATAGGCTATCGATGTCTTCATCGGTAATCCCGGCAAAGGGGGAGTCCAGGTCGTCGAACTCGTTATTTGAGATCTCGTCAAACAGTGATGCTAATTGCTGAGACACTTGCTTGCTACGTAGCTTTACCAGTCCCAGGCTCGAACGGTCGTCAAAGACCACTACTAAGAGGAGTCTTCCGACTACTGAAATATGAATGCTCTCCTTCTCACCTTCATGTGAGAGGGTCGGAAACTCTTTCTCGCCGATCAGCTGAGCCATTCCGCCTGTTGCCGCGACATTGCCGGCAGCGAGCGAGGCAAGGCTGGTTGTGTCAAGATTTCCCACTTCGCCTTGAGAGGCGATTTCCTGGCCATCTTTGTCCACTAGGAATACCACCTTCGCAGATGCGTCCATACGCAGCCGTGCAAGGACGGCTTTTATCTGATGGTATTGCTGTTCACGTAACAGGATTGGGGTGTCTGCCATTGTTACAGCTCTTTTGAAGGCCGGGTGGGATTTATCCAAATCGGAGAGTGAACCCGATCCGCACTTCGTGGTTCGCAAAATCTTGAATCTAAAAGAGGTTACTTAATCGGTTGGGGCCTTACGCCTGGGTGAAACTATACCTCCGAAAGCCAAAACGAACTGTAGCACAGCCAAACAATGACCATCAAGGTTTTTCTTTGTTTACACTAAGGCTCAATCTTGGACTTGACGGAGAGGGTCTAGCGAGCCCGCAAATTCTTGTGCTCGTTGATTTAGAGTGGAACCTATGCTAAGCTCCCGCCCAATCTTCCGGCTGCTCATGTTGAGCAGCCTTTTTGAGATTCCGGACATGAGTAGCAGTCTCACCAAAGGCCTGCGACGTTCAGCTTCCCGTCCGACAGCTAAGAAAGCATCGGCGAAAACCGCGAAGCGCGTGGTCAAGGCGGCTGCCTCAAGACCTAAAGCCCAAAGAGCCCCCTCGGCGAAACCTGCACGAAAAACCGTAGCGAAACCGGCCAAAAAGGCCGCGTCTAAGGCTAAAGCAACTGCTAAGGCTAAGAAGCCTGTGGCTAAGAAGGCTGTGTCAGCTCAAAAGAAGCTGGCGGTGAGTAGAGTCAAAAAGACGCAGAAGGTGGCTGCAGTAAGAGCCGTCCGAGCCACACCTCCACCTCCTCCACCGCGACAGCCTACTCAGGATGAAGCCGCCGCACTGGCAGCCTTTGAACGCGCTCACAAGGAGTTCGCACGCGGACGATTTGCTGAAGCCCGAAACCAGTTCAGGATCCTTCTCGAGAAATACCACCAGGTTTCGGAGGTAGCAGCTCGGGCTAGAACGTATCTCGCAATTGCAGAGTCAAGGCTACGTACTGAAAGCATCCTGCCCCGAGATGCGGACTCGCTTTATGACCGGGGCGTAATCGAACTTAACCGCGGCGAATACGTGGCCGCCCAGGAGATGTTTGAGCGCGCCCTAAAACGAGAACCAGAAGCAGCACACATCCATTACGGGTTAGCCGCAACTCGAGCTCGACTCGGCTCAATTGACCTGGCACTTGAATCCCTCCAAAAGGCGCTTGACCTGCAACCAAACCTCCGCGTCCGCGCCCAGCATGACCACGACCTGAATCCGCTTCGTAACGACCCCGACTTTGACCGTCTCATCTTTAGTAATCCTTCCTAGTTCTTCTACTCAAATCTGCAACGCAGATTGAGAAAGCCCCTGTTTAGAGTATGATTCGCTAATTCGATGCCTATTCGTAATATTACCCTTTGGGAGAATATTGATTTGCAGCCGCAACCTACTCTGAACGGTCAAAAACTAGTAGCCCTTGGCGGCGGTACTGGATTGTCGACACTTCTTGCCGGTCTCAAGAAGCTGGTGGGCAAGCAAACGTCTGATGGATTCTGGATAGAAAATCTTTCAGCCATAGTAACGGTGTCGGACGATGGTGGTAGTTCCGGACGACTACGCGATGAACTGCAAATGCTGCCTCCCGGCGACATTCGGAACTGCATGATTGCCCTCTCCGAAGACTCGGGATTGTTGTCTCGACTCTTCCGACATCGTTTTAGAGGAGAAGGCGAACTTGGTGGACACAGCTTCGGGAATCTGTTTCTTGCCGCATTGACCGAGGTCACGGGTGACTTTACCGAAGCGATCAGGTTGTCGTCCGAAGTACTGGCTAGTAAGGGTCATATATTCCCGGCAACCATTAGCGACGTGAGATTGGTGGCGGAGTTAGAAGATGGATCTGTCGTTCGTGGAGAGACGCAGATTTCGGCGTCAACGGTTCCAATTCGTCGCTTAAGACTCGAGCCTGAACAGTGTTTGCCGTTGCCTCAAGTTCTGAAGGCAATACGAGCTGCTGATGTTATTACCGTTGGTCCAGGTTCTCTGTACACGAGTATTTTGCCAAACCTACTCGTCTCCCAGGTGGGCCGTGCGATCGGACAGAGTCGCGCTACAAAAATCTTTATCTGTAATCTCATGACCCAACCGGGTGAAACTGATGGTTACACTGCGCCACAACATCTTGAGACTGTGCGCAAGTACGCGCCAGAGATTCAGTTTGACTTCATCGTTGTAAACAACCGCAGAATTAATAGCGAGCAAGCCGAACGCTATGCTGCCGAACATGCGCACCAAATAGGGATAGACGATCCCATAGACGAAGCCATATCCCAGACCACGGAAATCGTGAAGGCCGATCTACTCGATGAAGGTGAGAAAGTGCGACACAGTTCCGATCGCCTTGCCGAAGTTGTCCTTGAGTGCTGCCGGCGTGCCAAGCTCCGTTCGGTAGTAACGGCTTAGTCGAAAATCAGGAGAAAAAATCTTTGTCTGCCCAACAGCCAACACCCAAACCACTGCAAGTACTGATTCTTGCCGCTGGTTTAGGAACTCGTATGAAGTCGAAACGAGCAAAGGTTCTACACGAACTTGGCGGCTCTCCTTTGATTACTCACGTCACTCGTACAGCTCAGTCTTTGGATCCAAAATCAATTCTCGTAATCGTTGGACATCAGGCTGAACTAGTTGAGAACGCTGTCCTGAACGAAGTTGGCGAGTTAGCAAGCTTTGCGACCCAGGCGAAACAACAAGGAACTGGTGACGCAGTCGAATCCGCGAGGCGTTTTTTGGAGAAATCAAATTCGTTGTTACTCGTGTTATCGGGCGACGTTCCAATGATCAAGGCCGACACTCTAAAGAACTTGGTCGAGCATCATCGCACGAGTGGCGCGGATTGTTCGATCTTGAGTGTTCGACTTGAAAACCCTACTGGTTATGGTCGCATCATCCGTGATGAACAAGGTGCGTTCGTCAAAATTATCGAGCACAAAGACGCAACGAGTGAGGAGCGCGAGGTTAGAGAGATCAACTCAGGTATTTACTGCTTTGATACAAAGAAGCTGTTTGAAGCACTAAAGAAAGTGCAACCGTCAAATGAGCAAGGTGAATATTACCTGACAGATGTGGCCGAGATTCTTCTGGCGAGCGGCTCCAAAGTTTCCGTTTGTTTACATAATGATTCCCGCGAAGTTTCAGGAGTCAACACGCGCGCAGAACTGGCGGAGTTTGAAAACTTACTCCGGCGCGGGACAGTTCGCACCTTGATGATTGAGGGAGGAGTCACCTTCATTGACCCTTCGCATGCGTACATCAGCCCTGAGGCAAAGATTGGTCGCGACTGCGTCATCTATCCGAACGTCTCAATTGAAGGCAAATCTGTAATCGGTGAAAACTGTATTATCAGGTCGGGAGTTCGCATTACTAATTCTCGACTCGGAGATGACGTCGTAGTTAAGGACCACTCAATCATCGTTGATTCTGAAGTTAGCGCTAATTGCTCCGTCGGACCCTTTGCGCACCTGCGAATGAACGCGAAGCTCGCGGAGAAAGCTGCCGTCGGAAACTTCGTCGAAGTTAAGAAGTCCCAGCTTGGTGCGGGAACTAAAGCAATGCACCTTAGTTATTTGGGTGACGCAACAATAGGAGCGAAGACCAACATCGGCGCTGGCACCATCACTTGTAACTACGATGGAGTGAACAAGCACGAAACCATCATCGGTGACAATGTTAAGATCGGATCAGACACTATGTTGGTAGCGCCAATACGAGTCGAGTCAGGTTCGGTCACTGGCGCCGGGTCTGTAGTAACTAATGATGTGCCGGCTGATTCACTCGTAGCCGGTGTCCCCGCAACAATAAAGAAGAAACTTAGATAGCGCAGGAGTCGATAGAACATGTGTGGAATTGTTGGGTATGTTGGAAACAAGCAGGTCGTTCCCTTAATCATCGACGGGCTGCGTAAGCTTGAGTATCGCGGATATGATTCCGCGGGAATTGCTGTGGTAAATGAAGGCCACAATCTGGAGATACGTCGTGCCGAAGGCAAGCTTAGAAACCTTGAAGAGACGATTCGACTAAGTCCGATCGACGGAACATACGGCATCGGACACACTCGTTGGGCCACACACGGTCGACCAACTGAAGAGAACGCTCATCCCCATCGTGACTGTACTGGTCGCGTAGTGGTGGTCCATAACGGAATCATCGAAAACTACCTCTCGCTTAAGGAACGACTACGAAAGACTGACCATCGCTTTGTAACCGAAACCGATACGGAAATCATTGCGCATCTGATCGAAGAACACCTTAAACAAGGTCTGAATTTCGAGCATTCGGTGAGAGCAACGGTAGCCGAGCTCAGAGGTATCTTTGCGTTGTCGATCATCAATGCAGATGAGCCCGACACGATTATCGCTGTCCGGCAGGGACCACCCGTCGTAATTGGCCTCGGTGATCGCGAGTTCTTTGTCGCTTCTGATATTCCTCCAATCCTGCAACACACGCGCGACGTTTTCTTTTTAGGTGACGGCGAGATCGCCATTATCACAAAGGACGCTGTCCGCGTAACGAATTTCGACGGGAATTCGGTCCAGCCTTCCATTCAACGGATCACCTGGGATCCGATCATGGCGGAAAAGGGCGGCTTCAAGCACTTCATGTTGAAGGAGATCTATGAACAGCCTCGCTCAGTTCGCGACACACTACAGGGACGCATTTCACTCGATAGCGGCCACGTTTTTCTCGATGAGATGGCAAACATTACCGAAGCTGACTTCAAGCGTTTCACGTCGATAACAATCGCCGCGTGCGGAACCTCCTGGCATGCTGGTCTCGCTGGGAAATACATGATCGAACAATTGGCGAGAATTCCGGTCGACGTAGATTACGCTTCAGAATTTCGCTATCGCAATCCAGTGATGAGTGAGAACGACTTATTGCTGGTCATTTCGCAGTCGGGGGAAACAGCAGATACGATTGCGGCTTTGCGCGAAGCAAAAGACCTGGGAGCAAAGGTACTCGCCATTTGTAATGTCCAGGGTTCGATGATCATGCGTGAAGCAGACGGGACCATCCTCACTCACGCTGGTCCGGAAATCGGTGTTGCTTCAACAAAGGCTTTCACCGGTCAGATGATTGCTCTCTATTTATTAGGACTCTATCTCGGTCAGTTGCGGGGCGCTTTGAACGAAGACGAAGCGAGGTATCACGCACAGCAGTTGGCCGAACTACCAGTAAAACTCGAGCACCTTCTTAACGAATCAGACGACATCGAGGAACTGTCTAAAGAGTTTTTTCGTTCGACGGACTTTCTTTACCTTGGCAGAGGTATCAATTTCCCGGTTGCACTTGAGGGTGCACTCAAGCTGAAAGAGATCTCCTACATTCACGCCGAAGGTTATCCGGCCGGCGAAATGAAACACGGCCCGAACGCATTGATTGATGAAAGATTGCCGGTTCTCTTTATAAACACTCGTGAAGAAGGTAATCGAGCGTCAGAACTGCGCTACGAGAAGACCCACTCCAACATTGTTGAAGTAAAGGCTCGCGAAGGAATTGTGATTTCGGTGCTTACTGAAGGCGACACCATGTCATCAGTTGTGTCCGATCACGTTATTGAGATTCCACCGGTAAGTGATTTGTTATCGCCGATTCTGTCTATCATCCCACTTCAGCTGCTGGCGTATCACATTGCGGTACGCCGCGGTTGTGACGTGGACCAACCGCGCAACCTCGCAAAATCGGTCACGGTCGAGTAAGCAAACAAAGAGCGCACGAATCAACAAACGTGCGCTCTGAACTATGTTAGACGAGAGTAATTAGAAATTTGCTCGCGCGGTTGAAGTCTCCGACCTTGAACTGATCAGTTGCCCATCCATAAACTCGGCAATCAAGACCCGACCGTCTCCTCGTTGAAACTCATAAACTGCAATCTTGTCACCATCGTAAGTTCTTTCAGAAACATTCGCCGGTTCGCCCAGCAGCTGCAGCACTTCTTCGGTCTTTAGTCCCTCTCTAAGGTAAGTGCCTCTTGGACCAAGCTGTACCACACCTCGCCGGATGTAGGACTTATTTGGCTGTTGTCGCAACGCAACTGTATCAGCGTCGGTAAACTCAACGTATTTTCTTAACGCATCAACAACCGTGGCGGGATTCAGCATCCACGATTCCATGCGTGAAAAGTGAACATTGAAACGAGAGACACGTTGGACGGTACAGTCCAATGAAGCAAGCTGTATCTCGATGTGTTTATCTTTAACTCTAACTTTGGAAATTACAGTCGGCTCATTGCGACGAAACGCTATTTCACTCTTCTTGAGCCGTTCGGCGTACTCGGCATAGTTAAGAGTTTGCGAACGCTCGGGATAGACATTAACCCCGCCTTCAGTATCAGGCATGTCAATTCTAAGTTTGATTTGCTTGCCTTCGAAGAAACGTTTGAGATCAGACTCGGACTGCGCCCAGGCACTGCTGGCCGCCAGAGAAATAATGAATACTGCGAAAAGAAAATAGCGCATTTGAAATCCTTTTTATCCCCCCAGGGCGACTTGGCGCAGACAACGCGCGTTCAAGCGCGCCCCACAGCCTGCCATCCAAATCGCCCACCGTTACGCCCCCCGTTTCTATAACGCGCAGTTCAGATAAAAAAAGGGCCATTGGCTTTTCGAGTATGAAGGGGGTTGTACTACTGGTTTGGGTTACAGAACCGGGAGCGGAGCGACCGGATGCGACGCGCAAGATCAGTGATTACAAAGGCGTCAGTAGCATTTCACATCCGGTCGCTCCGCTTCCGGTTCTGTACTGATTTTACTTCATCGACTTCTTTTCCAACTCGAGAAGCCTTTTCTTGCGGTCAAGACCCCAACGATAACCTCCGAGACTTGAGTCTTCCCGAACAACGCGATGACACGGGATAATCAAAGCAACTGGATTGGTCGCACATGCTCGACCAACAGCTCTAACTGCCCCGGGATTTCCAAGTGCCTTCGCAACATCGCCATACGACACGGTTTCGCCGTACGGTATCTCCCGCAATTTTTCCCACACCTGTCGTTGAAAAGCCGTAGACCTTATGTCCAAAGGCAAATCAACTGCAGCCTTTGAATTTGATATAGCTTCGATTACCTTCGCGACGGTACTTTCCAGCTCGTCGTCATTGCGCTCAATGACAGCAGCTGGAAATTCATCTCTCAAGTCGGCTTCCAACTCACCCTTCGTATCGCCGATTTTTACCGCACAAACTCCGCGATCGGTTGCCGCTACAAGGATCTGTCCAATGGGTGAGGCTGCGATCGTATAATTAATAACTACGCCGCGGCCTCCTCGACTATAGGTCGCGGGTGTCATTCCTAGTTCTTCTGCTGCATGTCCATAAAGTCGACTGCTGGAATTGAAACCAGCTTCATATAACGCACTTGTCACAGTTTTTCCCTCTTTAATGCTTGATTTGAATTTGCCAAATTTCCGCGCCGCGAAATACTGACGCGGACTGATTCCCATGATGTGTTTAAAGGTTCTTTGGAGATGAAACAGGCTCACACCGGTGAGTTGAGATAGTTCAGCAAGCTTGACTGATTCGGCGTCGGTCGTATCAAGATAATGACAAACGCGCTGCACCAACTCGACCTGTGGATCGGGGATTCGTGCCTGTCTGGGTCGGCAGCGTTTGCATTCTCGATACCCTGACTGCTCAGCCGCTTCCGGCACCGGAAAGAAATTTACTCGGTCACGAGAAGGACGCTTTGATGGACACGATGGACGGCAATAGATTCGAGTCGAACTGACAGCATAGACAAACTGACCGTCGAACCGAGCATCTCTTGAGGCGACAGCGTGCCATCGTTCGTCATCCGTTGAAAGGGAATCCATTCTTAGTTTCAGCGCCGGCTCCATTGCATTTCCCTCAGTATCCGTAATCTGTGTGGGATCGTAAAGCAAACAGTCAGCTCAATCTATCCGGTTCTTGCGACCAAACTGAATTAATTGCCCGTTCGCTACGCGACGAATTTGTGGTTCTCAAGTTTCACTTTGGAAAAACGCCGAAGGCGTTGGCTAATTTCAGCCCAAGGTTCGAACAAAGTGAGAACCTTGGGTAGAAAACTCGAACGAGGTTCAAACCCTGAAAGGGTTTGCGGTCGGCGAACCCTTTCAGGGTTTCAGGAGAATTGCTGGGATTCCCCGGGTTGTCGCTACACTCCAACCCGGGGCTGAAATTAGCCAACACCTTCGGCGTTTTTTCCAAAGTGAACCAGCACCCCCCTAATGGAGGACACCTAGAACGATTTCGCTCAATCGATTTCACTTAATTCATCCGTCAATTTGTTACCCGTTTCATCCTGTGTTTAAATCTCTTTCTAATTCGATCACATGCAACACGCAAATACGCTCGAGCTCAAGCTGTCGGCACTCCTCATAATCGACATGCAGGATGCTTTTCGCGCAAAAATCAAAGACTTTGAAGAGACACTCGGCAGGATTGTCATTGCAACTCGCGGAGCCACGCTACTCAATCTTCCAGTACTCGTTACTGAACAGTACCCAAAAGGCTTAGGACACACCGCACCCGAGATTGTCTCAGTGCTTCCGCCGTCTACTCAGATTGTCGAAAAGACTACGTTTAGCTCATGCGGTGACGGTGGCTTCAAAGCCCAACTTGAGTCACTGAAAATTAAGCAAGTACTTGTGACTGGCATTGAAGCGCATATTTGCGTCAACCAAACCGTTCACGATTTACTCGCAAGCGATTACAAAGTTCACCTGCTGCGTGATTGCATTACTTCTCGCAATCCCGCTGACAAAGAAACAGCCTTTCGTAAAATGGAGCTGAGTGGAGCAATACCGTCTTCCACTGAAATGGCCCTGTTCGAACTATTACGCGACGCAAAGCATGAACAATTCAAGGCAATACAAGGACTTATCAAATAGTGGATTCTGATTTCCTTTCACAACTCAACGAACAACAACGTGAGGCTGTCGTCGCTACAGAGGGATCTCTACTCATCCTCGCGGGAGCTGGTTCCGGTAAAACGCGCGTTATTGCACATCGCATCGCCTACCTGATTGCCGAAAAAAGCATTCCTCCCTGGAATATTCTGGCGGTTACTTTCACTAACAAAGCTGCGCAGGAGATGCGCTTACGAGTTCAACGACTCTTGCGTGAACATGAACTTTCCAGTCAGCCGCTCGTTTCGACGTTTCATAGTCTCTGCGTCCGAATCCTTCGCCAGGACATCGAAAAGCTGAACGACAAGTACACACGAACCTTCACGATCTACGATCAGGACGACTCAATTCGTTTGATCAAACAGTGCATAAAGGAACTTGGGTACGATGAAAAGTACCTTGGTCCACGTCCTACCCAGTCAGCTATTAGTTCCGCAAAAAACCGCGGCGAAGATCCCACCGCTTTCGCATCGCGGGCGGAGTACGTTGATGAGCGTAGCGCTGCCATGGCACGCGTTTACGATATGTACGAGCAACGGCTCCATACGAACAACGCTCTCGACTTCGATGACCTATTAATTAAGGCCGTACGACTGCTGCGTAACGTGGAAGAAGTTAGGACAAAGTACAACAACAAATTCAAGTACATTCTGGTCGACGAATATCAAGACACAAACTCCCTACAGTTTGAGCTGATTCAGCTACTCACACAGAAGCAACAGAACATCTGTGTTGTCGGCGACGAAGATCAGTCAATCTACAAATGGAGAGGCGCTGACATTTCGAACATTCTCAACTTCGAAAAGCAGTTTTCGAATACCAAAACGATCCGGCTCGAGCAAAACTATCGCTCCACCCAGATCATTCTTGATGTAGCCGGAGCCGTCGTTAAGAACAACTTGCAGCGCAAAGGCAAGAACCTTTGGACATCGAATCCTCGGGGTGATCTGGTGCGCTACTACCAGGCTTACGATGCGGAAGCGGAAGCTCGCTGGGTTGCCGGAAAAATTGCCGAGCACATACGCGAAGAGTTCGATGTTCGCGCCGCAGTTTTGTACCGAACAAATTCGCAGTCTCGAGTTTTTGAGGAAGCGATGCGGCGCGCAAATCTGGCGTACAACATTCTCGGTGGCTTTTCATTCTACGAGCGAATGGAAGTACGCGACATCATTGCGTATCTAAAGCTCGCGTTGAATCCAAATGATTCGATTGCCCTGCAGCGTGTCATAAACAGCCCGCCACGTGGTATCGGAAAACAAACCATCGACGAACTCGAACGCCGTTCAAGTGACTACGGTCTTTCACTTTGGGAAACTATCGCGATCGTTATCGATAAGCCCGAGAACCTTAGTAGCCGCGCCATCAGCGCCCTGAAGAGTTTTCGTCGAATCATAGCCAGGCTCGCAAAGCTCGCAGGCACTGAACTCGCAAATACGAACAGCGAAGGTCTGATACCAATTTCGGAAGACAACTCTGCTCCAGGTGAATTCCTCGAGACTGACAGCGACTCACCAGTGTCAGATATTGTGCGAGCGGCTATTCGGGAAACCGGGTACGAGACTGCTCTGCGAAGCGAAAATACTGACGAGGCTGAAGGTCGCCTGGAAAATCTTCAGGAACTCGTCAATGCTGCGGTTGACTATAACGAGCAAGGACTTGAAGGACTCCGCGAATTCATCGACCACTCAGCATTAGTGTCTGATCAAGATCAATACAAACGCGACGCGCCTGTAACTTTAATGACAGCACACTCGGCAAAGGGACTTGAGTTTCCACTCGTCTTTATAGTTGGCCTCGAGGATGGTCTGTTTCCACACTCAAGATCGGCTACGGACCCAGCCGAGTTGGAAGAAGAGCGACGCTTAGCTTATGTGGCAATTACACGTGCTGAGCGATATTTGTACGTAACGCACGCGATGAAGCGTCGCGTGTACGGTGAAGAGATTGCGTCTGAGCCATCACAATTTCTCAATGAGATGCCAAGCGATATGCTAGAGGATCTCTCAATGGGCAAGTCGTGGTTGTCTTACGGTCGTGAAGCAGAAGAACTTGTTTACGATAAAAGTGGTCAGCAAAAAGACAGAAAGAAGTACACCGGAAAAACGTACGACAGCGCCGATTCGATTGCGGAGTTCTTCAAACAACGCAATAAGCAGATGGGTCAAACTTCCGGTAGCCAGAGTGCGCAACGTTGGACCAGTGAAGCAAAACAAAAACCCAAAGAACGAACGGATACCTCAACTCCAGCGGGCGAGTTCGTTCCTGGATCTTATGTGATGCACTCGAAGTACGGACGCGGTCTGGTACTTCGTCGCGAAGGCGCAGGAGACTCAACCAAGCTGACTGTGAGCTTTCCCGGGTATGGACAAAAGAAGCTGGTGCAAAAGTATGCCGGCCTTGAAAAGGCCTAAATTCATATCGAGTTTGAGTAATGGGTTGGATCTGGGGAGACCATGAACGGTTATTGTCTGGCAATGAACAAGAGCTAATCAAAAGAGTTTTTCGTAGTACTGATCTGCCTCACCTGTCTCAGATTCGCATTCGAAACGGCATCTCCACAATCAATACACCCTTCACAACGTTAGGTAAGTCTACGCTCAAATTGCTTAGCGGTTACCCGCTAAAGAGTGAAGGTCAGTATCTAATCATGGTTGGGTCAAGGCTATTCGACTGCGACCTGGCTCTCAATCAGCCAGCTACTCTCGTTCACGAGATGGTCCACGTTTGGCAATACCAGCAAGGGACCTTAACTGAGTTTCAGGGACTCGCCGCACACGCGTTCCAACATCTAAGTGCAAAGCTCAGCGGCAAGGCCACTAATAACCTTTACACTTATGAAATCGGCCAATCGTGGAATGACATGGGATTCGAAGGCCAGGCGCAACTAGTTGAGGATTGGTACTTGGGAGATCAGATGGATGAGAAGTCAGACCGGTGGCCCTATATCTTTAATGTTCTTATGATGAACGACAAGGACACTCGTTACCAGCCTCTTGAGGCCTTGCGGAAACGGGACGACAACGGATAAAGCGATGATTAAGTTTGGCGGTTTGAACGCAGACGTCGATTAACGGCTTCGCTTGCGAGTTCTTCCTGACCACTCATCTTCAAGAGTCTGATCGCAGCTAAGCGCACTTCAGTATCTTCATGACTTTCAACCGCCTGAACCAACGCTTGAACTTCGCCAGTTCGGGCCATCGTGAAGAGCAGACACAAGCCGTTATAAGTTTCGTCGCGATCCTCACTGCGCAATGAGTCAATGGCTTGGGCAGCCAGCCCGGATTCGGCAATTGCCTGACCAATCCTTGTGCGTCTTTCTGACGATGCGTCTTTAAGTGCTCGTGTAAACGACTCCGCTGGCCGAACAAGTTCAAGAGCGTAGACAGCTCGCGCGGCTGCGTTTCGAACCAAACTAGATTCATCGTCAAAACAATTGACGATCAAGTCGTAGGAATCGTCTGTACCTAATCTCGCTAACGCCGTCACAGCATCTGCACGTCGTCTCGGGTCAGTATCACTCAGGTTACCAACTTGATAGACCGGAACTGTTTCATCGACTGAAGAATCTGGCTCAACAGCTTCGGCGTCAGAAACGACTTCGCCAATAGCAACAGCGGAGCCCACTCCAAGGCCGTAACGCAACTCAACTTTAATTCGAGCAGCGTGCTCGACCTGGTAACGATTCTTGTCCTGTTGCAATCTACTCTCGACTTCGGCGCGTCTGGCAATCTCCTCTTCAATGCGCTGCTGTTGCTCATGTTCGAGACGACGCAGTTGTTCCGTCTCGGCTTTAATACGTTCCTCTATTTCGAGTCTTGCTTCTGCCTCCTGAGCGGCGCGAGCCTGAGCTTCTTGCTCAACTCGCACGAGTTTTTCAGTCATTCGCTCATGAGCTTCAGTAGTCGCGAGACATTGAGACTCAATTTCCTGAACCCTCTTAAGGACCGCAGCCTCTGCCAATTGCAGTGCTTCTAGTTCGCCCCTTAACGCCCGCTCCTTCTCGCCGTAAGCCTGTGATCTTGAATTCGCTTCAAATCGCAGCGCGTCGAGCTCTGCGATCTTCTGTGTCTCCCATTCCGTACTCTCTCGAATGCTTGCGTCAAACTGTCGTTTTTGTTCAGCGGCGCGCGCTCGAACTTCCTCCAGGGAGCGACGCTCTGTCTCCGCGCGTTGAAAGATCTCCCCCTCAAGTACGAGACGTTCTTGCTCAGCTTGTCGTCGCGCATCCTCAGCTTCCTGCATTCGTACTCTGGCATCTGCCACGCGTCGCGCATCTTCCTCCGCACTCTGTCGGGCCAGATCTAATTCGGCTCGTTGCCTCGATAGCGACTCAGTAAATTGAGCTAGTTCGTTTTCCCGTGCCGCGAGCTGTTCCTGTTCGAGTCGTAACCTTTCTTCAGCAGCCTGTCTGAGCCGAACTGTTTCTTCTCGACGCATGGCCTCGGTGGCAGCGAGACGATTTTTCTCTTCTTCGAGTTTCCGCGACTCCAGGTCATGCTTTTGTCGCTCAAATTCAACTTCAGTTCGCCGTAAGCCAAAACGCGCAACGGCTTGACGCAGCGATTCTTCTTCACTATGCAGTCGAGCGAGGTGTTCTACGTGAATCGCCTCGGCGCTGTCTCGATTGCGTTGTGCTTCAGCAAGTAGAGCGAGTTTCGCGACTTCTTCCTCACGCACCCGTGTCAACAAAGCTTCGTGGGCAATTTGATTCAGTCGTAATAACTCAGTTCTGAGACGTCGTTCTTCTTCCCAGATTGCTTTCAACTCGCGCTCGGTCTGATTAACCTCATCTCGCTGTGCATTGGCTCTTAAATCATCTTCACGACGCCGCCGAGCCGTATCCTCGTCAGCTTTTCTGCGTAGATCTTCATCTTCTCGACGGCGCGCTGCAGCTTCAGCCTGCAGCTTGGCCTCGGTTTCAAGTCGCACCAGCAACTTGTTCTCGGCTTGCTGTCGTGCCTTTGCAATGCCATTCAAGCGCTGCTCAATCGTTCGCGCCGAATCCTTGATTCTATTTTCTTCAACCGAGGCCTGCGGATCTTCCGCGCTCGACCCTGAAGCCTGATAGGCGGAAGAATCGTCTTCGTCGAAGGGTATTGCTTGCCAGGGATATTCTTCAGTCAGGTATTGAGGACCCGAGGTGCTCTCGTGAACAAACCAGTTCTCAACGTCACGCACCGCAGCATCTACCTGCTGATCGAGTGCTGAATTGTCGTTTTGTTCGTTTGCAATGGCTTCAGGAGTTTGAGATGGAGCAGACACATTAGCATCCTGATCGGGAGATGGCTTTGCTGAGGTTGTCATAGGGCTAAGATTTTGGAGGGCGGCACTGGGTAGCCGCCCCTTTCAGGTTATTACATCGTTAATGTAACTAGCTGGCGGTTAACTCTGCAACTATTTCGTTCGCGTTGAAGACCTTTTTGAGCACCTCCAACATTCCGCGTGAATCAACCGAAATGGCTCGATTGACTGTTCCGTCATAGATGAAATCACCGACAAGCGATTGAATGTTGCCGTCGAAGATCAAACCAACCAACTCGCCATTCTGATTAATTGTAGGTGAGCCCGAATTACCGCCAATGATGTCGTTCGTCGAGACAAAATTGAACGGAGTGTTCAGATCCAGAGATGATTTCTTTTCCAGCCATCGCGGAGGCAGGTTGTAAGGAAACTGTTGCTTGAATGAATCTGCACGCGCGAAGAGACCACCGAGGGTCGTGAATGGCGCGATTTTCTTGCCATTCTCCGTGTAACCTTCAACAGCGCCATACGAAAGCCGAAGCGTGAAGGTCGCATCTGGATAAAGCTTGGTTCCTTCCGTTTCAAATAATGCGCGCGCAATCTTGCTATAGTTGGTGCGCTCGACTCCGGTGACCTCGCTTTCATAACGCTTACGAGCTTCACGCGCTTTCGCGTCAATCTCACGCGCTACGACAATCATGGGGTCTGTTGATTTCTCAATTGCCGCAGCACCACCCTGGGCCAACTCTTTTCGATACGCAACATCTTTGAGCTTTGTACCGTCAATTAATTCGTTTGCTCGTGCTTCCGGAGTTTTACCGTTCAGCACCTGTTTCACCAACGGGTTGTCGGCGCCAAGAAGTTCAACCATGAAGCCGAGCGAATCGGCCAACTTTAACTTTTCAAAGTCGTCGTGTATCGGAGCGGGCGAGTAGAGCGCTAGTTCAAGTGAGGCACGACGCGCATCGGTGTACTCAGGCAAGCGATCGGCGTTCGGTTTCTGATTCTCAGCGGCCATTCGCACGAGTGTACGCGCATAAGTAAAGAGAACGCTGTTGAAGCCACCTGCCTGTTCGAAGATTCTTCGATCTTTGATATAGCTCGGATACGCGTGATGCGCTTTCGCAATCGAATCCCAGGCATCGCCATACATTTTCTGTCTTTCGGGATTACCAGCGATTGCCTTGCGCAAGGCGTCTTCTTGTTTGGCTTTGCGGGTCAACAAGGCGTTGTCTTTCAAACCCTGAAGCTGCCCACGATAAACCTTCAGACTATTCTGCACACTGTTGAGTTCATTCTGCGATTGACGCGTTTGCTCTTCGCCCATCGCCATGTATTTTTTGAGCACTGCCTCACGCCGCTCAAGTAGACGCAAGATAATCGGAATGCTTGTATCACGGAGCTGTTCCAGGTGTGCGACTGTGTCGAGTCTGGAAGTTGAACCTGGGTTACCTGATACGAACACTAAGCTGCCTTCTTTTGCACCGGCAGTCGACCACTTGAAATAGTTTTCCGGATGGACCGGCTGATCGTTCTCATAAACACGAACGAGCGCCATGTCGATGTTGAAGCGTGGGAAGTTAAAATTGTCCGGGTCACCACCGAAGAACGCAGCTTGAAACTCTGGTACAAACACCAGGCGAACGTCGGTATATTTCTTGTATCGATAAAGATTGTATTGACCGCCCTGGTAAAGCGTAACAACGTCCGAACGTAAACCAGTGGCTTTCAGCGATTCGGCTTCGATTGCTGCAATCTCTGCGCGTCGAGCGGCGAATCCCTCAGCGTCCGACGCTCCTGCCTTCACAGCTCCATTCACGCGGGCAGTCACGTCTTCGATGCTCGTCAAAACATTTAGTTCAAGACTGGGAGCCTTAATCTCTTCTTCGCGAGTGCGAGCCACAAAGCCCGTCTTCGAGAGATCCTTTTCCGGGGTGCTGACTTCACCAACGATATCTTCAACGATGTGATAGTTGGTTAGCACCAATCCGTTGGGCGACACAAAAGAGCCAGAGCCTCCGTTGTTGAAACGCACTGAAGCCATCTGGACCTTTTTTAGCCAGGGATCAGTAACTTCAAAACCGTACTTTTTCTTTATCTCGGCACGCGGCACGTTGTTGAAGGTCCACATGCCTTCATCGGCAAGCGCCGTTAAGTGAAGGGTTTGTAAACTGAACAGCGTCAGTAGAAGTGCAGACAAAAGTTTTCTAAATCTCATTTGTTTCCTCAAAAAGTAAATTGCGGGAGAACTAGTTAGAAGCGTTCCCCAAGTTGACAGGATGCTTTTGACGGGAAAAACCTAAACCTACAGGGGTTATTAGTCAAATGTGGGGCGGCCCAGTCGGGTCTTAGGCTTTGGTCTTTGAGCTTTGGCTTTGGCTTTTGGCCTTCTGACTTTATTGGTCATATATCATTTGAAATTTCTCATTTATCATTTTTGCCTTTGAGCTTTGAAACTTTGACCATTGGTCTTTGTTGATTTGGATCTTTTCTAATCTCAAGCCCTAAGGATCAAAGACCAAAGATAAAAGTCAAAATGATAAATGAGAAATTTCAAACGATATATGACCAATAAAGTCAGAAGGCCAAAAGCCAAAGACCCAAACCCAATCCCAAGCTAATCGCTCGTCCCTCGATCCCTCATCCGTATGTACTCATCAATACTGAGATCCGTGTAGCCACGTTCCTTCATCTTCTTTATGTAACTAGCGCTAACTCCATGATCCTGCATGCGAATTAATTGATCGATCGGAAGATTGCTATAGCCCAGGTCCTTTAGTTCCTGAATGAATGCCGCACTAACGCCATGGTCTTTCATCATTCTTAGATCTTCAAGCGACACCTTTTCGTAACCCAGCTCTTTGAGTTCACTGACGAATTTTACCGAAACGCCGTGGTCCATCAACTTAATCCAGCCATCAAGACTCGACCTTTCATATCCGGCCGCAACAAATCCACGGATAAACGAAGAGCTCACACCATGGTCTCTTGCTCGAATCAATTCTTCCGGTGATAGTCCCGTATATCCGATCTCATTCAACTCCTGAATAAAGCCAAGATTCACACCGTGATCGATCATTTTTACGACCAAATCTGTCGACTTGACCGTGAAGCCGATCGACTTTAAGCCTCTTAGATATTCCAATCGCACGCCGTGATTAGCCATGCGCACCAACTGATCAACCGTCGAGGTGTCGTAGCCTTGCGTTCTAAGTTCGTTAATGAACACCATCCCGACATCAGCCATGGCTAACGACATCATTTGTTCAGATGTGGCGTTGCCAAAACCTTGTCGAGTCAGATCGGAAGCGAATGAAGCATTCGGACTAAAAGTAAAATGGCCCGAACCATTGCCATCTTTAAACCAGCCTTCAAAGTTGAACGTGCCTGCATCCCGCTTCAACTGAAACTGAACTGCAGAGCCTGACGACATGACCTGCTCTCTAGTCAGCCCTACAAATTGATCGAGCGAAATCCCGATTCCTGTACTGTTCTCACTGAAGCCCGTGTCGCGAACGCGACGGTAACGCATAGTCAAATGCGCTTTTGCCTCGGTCGTCTTGAACTCTATCAGCCATTGATTGACGCTCGCCTCCTGGGGAACGGAATAGCTGACCTGGGAAACTGGATAGCAAGCCCATAAACACAACGAAACCAAACCGATAGTGAGAAATCGGAGGCAAGTGGACAAAACAGCTTGTTTCATCTCATAACTCCTTCAGTAAGTGGTGGCTGAATAGGAACCGAAGCTCAGACAGAGTCCAAGCTTCGGAAAACGAAGACCGTCTGAAAAAATAAACACCACTCCGAAGGAATTTGTGGCGTGAGAAGACATACTGAAAGCTAATCCGACGGTGAGGGAACGGGCCGCCAGCTCTTAAGACCGCCCAGGTACAGGCTTCGTAGGTAGCTCGCTACGCTTTGATTTGTGTTTGACCACAACGGCACTACCACATTGTCTGCACTGGTAGGTTTCGCCGTTCCGGGCGGCAGGCACCAGCCAAAGACATCCGCATGAGTGGCAAAGAATCGTTGACCCAAGTAACCACTCATTAAGTCCAGTTTGCTTCTCTATCTTCATCCCTAGTTCGTCCTGATTTCGATTATTTCTTTACTTCTAAATGAACAGCTATGCGATTGTTTCAACAAATTGTTCCAGCTTCTTTACGTTAGCGGGTATTGTGCTTGAGCAAGTACCATACCGTCACAAACACTGAGGATTAGAAACTCATCGATATGCAAAGGATTCCTAAAACGCGACTTAGCAAGTTTGGACGACTGCTACTTGCTGAGTGGAGAAATCTAAAATTGCCTCAGTCTGATACAGCCATGATCGTCGCTGTTTCGGGCGGCGCTGATTCAACTGCACTGTTGCTTGCCCTCGACGAACTCAATAAGGTAGGGCCTCTCTCGCTCGAAATATTTGTTGCGCATCTCGATCACAAGATTCGTGAGTCAAGTGCCAAAGACGCAAAAGCTGTTGCAACGCTCGCCAAGTCTCTTGGGTATACACCGGTGATTGGACGTAGCAACGTGGCAGAGATTGCCGCTACCAATTCCGACAACCTCGAACAAGCAGCCCGTTCGGCTCGTTACGATTTCCTTCAACGAACTGCGCTCAGAAAACACGCGTCCTATGTATTGTCGGGTCATACTATGGACGATCAGGCGGAAACGGTCCTCCTCAGGTTGATGCGAGGTAGTGCAGCTGCTGGACTCGGTGGTATGGAAAAGCAACGCCCGCTCGAAGTGAATTCCAAGGTAACGCTGGTTCGTCCAATCCTGTGGGCACGCCGAACCGAAACTGAAGAGTATTGCCGCTTTCGGAATGTGGCTTTTCTCTCAGATGAAATGAACGATGACGAAAAATTCGCCAGGGTGAAGGTTCGAAAGCAACTGTTACCGTTGATGAAGACATTCAACAACAGGGTTGTCGAGGCATTGTCGCGTACGGCAACTCTACTTCGGGAAGACACAGAGGTGCTGGTGGGCAGTGCGGGGGATCTTCTCGAACTTGCCGCCGTCGCCACACCGAACAGCTCTAAAAGCAAAGGAAATCACAGAGCCCTTCGTATAGACGTTCTCTTGAGTGCTCCGCCGGCACTACGTCGACGAGCGCTTCGAGAATGGATTACGACAGAACGTGGGAACGTTCGCCGTCTGGAAATGGTGCATTTGCTGGCTGTGGAACGACTCTTAGAGAAAAACCGTGGCGGAAAAGTGGTGGAATTGCCCAACGGAGGCCATGTCCGCCGCTCTCGTGGTCAAATTGAGTTTGTTGGGGCGTCCCTTCGTGGGCTCCCCCCTTTAAGTAGGAAGCCCCGGAAAATCAAGTGAGCGTCCCCGTAAAAAGCCAGCGTCCGAGGAGGTAGGCCCCTAACAATCAAGCAGTCAGGGCGAAAAGCATTGAAAAAGAAGCGGTCAAACTTTATAGTCAAATTTGTGCTCGCGTGGTGTTCTTTCATTTGAACGGTGCGCAAGACTGACAGGCGTGGGAATGGCGCAATTTCTCACAACCAGTCGTTATTAGCCCGCATCAAAGCGGACGGTTTTTATTGAAAACGAAACGAATGACTGCTTGGTCAGTTTAAGAGCAGTCGGCAGCGACAAGATGATGCCTGATAAGGTATTATCGGGTATCGGAGGCGTTAATGAATTTGAGTTCTACAGCAAGACAGATTGTATTTTGGCTCCTGATTATTGCAGGAGCACTTTTGCTCTATAAGCTTGTCAATCCGCGTGGTAGTAGCTATCAGAACGTGGACTTGGTAAAGCTGGATCAGATGATCCAGAGCGGCGAACTAAAACAACTTACGGTTAAACAAACTGAGACCGTAGCCATCGACAATCACAACCAGGAGTATCGGATTGCGTTGTCGAACGATCCTGCGAAGAACGACGTGCTTAAAGCCGCTCGTGAGCTCGTAAATGGCAAGCCGCGCGTAGCAAAAGTAGAAGAGGAATCCAGCAGCAGCTACATATGGCCCATGTTGATCACTTGGGCACCATTGTTGTTCATCATAGCGATCTGGATCTTCATGCTTCGCCAGATGCAGTCTGGCGGAAACAAAGCCCTCTCGTTTGGTAAGTCGCGGGCAAAGTTACTCAACAACCAGCAAAAGCGAGTCACATTCAAGGACGTTGCCGGAGTTGAGGAAGCAAAAGAAGAGCTACAGGAAATAATCGAGTTTCTTAAGGAACCGCAAAAATTCCAGAAGCTGGGCGGACGAATTCCTAAGGGCGTGCTGATGATGGGCCCACCGGGAACCGGTAAGACACTGCTTGCACGTGCTATCGCCGGCGAAGCAAACGTTCCCTTCTTTTCGATCTCCGGATCAGACTTTGTGGAGATGTTTGTAGGTGTTGGTGCTTCGCGAGTTCGCGACCTTTTTGAACAAGGTAAGAAGAACGCGCCGTGCATCATCTTCATTGATGAAATTGATGCAGTCGGTCGTCATCGCGGCGCTGGCCTAGGCGGCGGTCATGATGAACGCGAACAGACATTGAACCAGCTGTTAGTTGAAATGGACGGCTTTGAATCGAATGACGGCGTAATTTTGATCGCTTCGACCAATCGTCCAGACGTACTCGACCCGGCGCTACTTAGACCAGGACGTTTTGATCGACGCGTTGTGGTTTCGCGTCCCGACGTTCGTGGTCGCGAGGGAATTCTCAAGGTTCATACACGCAAGATTCCACTTGGAGAAGACGTCGATATTTCCGTCATCGCTCGTGGAACTCCCGGGTTCACTGGCGCCGACCTTGCCAATTTAGTAAACGAAGCGGCGTTGAACGCTGCTCGTTACAACAAGAAGCTTGTCGCAATGGGCGACTTCGAATTGGCTAAGGACAAGGTGTTGATGGGAGCCGAGCGTAAGAGCATGGTTATCTCGAACGAAGAGAAGCGAGTCACCGCTTACCACGAGGCTGGACACACTCTCGTTGGTCTGAAGGTTCCGAACGCTGATCCAGTTCACAAGGTCACCATCATTCCACGCGGAATGGCGCTTGGTGTAACTCAGCAGCTACCTGAAGGGGACAGACACAATTACAGTCAGGAATACTTGCTGGGCCAGATCGCAATTTTGATGGGTGGTCGTATCGCCGAGGATACTTTCCTTGGAAGCATCACGACTGGCGCGTCAAACGACATTGAACGAGCTACGGAATTAGCACGCGCGATGGTTTGCGAGTATGGCATGTCGGAAATGGGACCTCTGACCTTCGGTAAGAAAGAAGAGCAGATTTTCCTGGGACGTGAAATTGCTCAGCATCGTGATTTCTCAGAAGACACTGCCATCAAGATTGATGAACAGGTGAAGAAGATTGTTACCGCTCAGTTTGAAAGAGCTAAAGCAATCATCGAAGAGAATCGCGAAACCATGATCCGTCTCGCCGAGGTCCTACTCGAACGCGAGTCACTTGACGGTGTGGAGATTCGAAGGATTGTCGCGGGCTTACCACTCGATGACAATGCTCCCCTCTCAGATGGTGGCGACGAGGATCGGCCACAATTGAAAGAACCAAGCGCGAAACCGTTGAAGCCAATTCTTCCTCCGATTACGGGTGGGAATCCGGCTCCAGCTTAATAGCACTGAAAAGCAAACCAATGAAGGGAGATGAGAAAACTCATCTCCTTTTTTGTTTCCAGCTAACAGGAAAAACAGTAGGCAGGTTTTTCGATCCGTTCGACTTCTTCTAATATCTCTCGAACAATGAGTCGCAACTGGCAGTTCAAAGGTCGTTCTGTTCCAACCGATGAACGGACGCTGATAATGGGCGTACTAAACGTAACACCCGATAGCTTCAGCGATGGTGGTCAATACTTTTCCGTGGACCAGGCAATCGCCCACGCGGAACAGATGATCGCCGAGGGAGCTGATTTCATCGATGTTGGCGGCGAATCGACACGACCGGGGGGCGAACCAGTCTCTATCGATGAAGAGATCAAACGCGTCATACCCGTCGTGGAAAGACTGGTTGCTGTCAACGATATCCCGGTTTCTGTCGATACAAGCAAGTCGGAGGTTGCACGTGCGGCGCTTGATGCGGGTGCGTCTATCATCAATGACATTTCCGCTTTACGATTTGATTTCTACATCGCTGATGCGGTCGCCAGGGCTGGCGCAGGACTTGTGCTGATGCATTCACGTGGAACACCCGCCACAATGCACCGGTTGCAGCCCGTCGCTGACATCATGATGGAGGTCACAAATAGTCTTCATAGCAGCGTGGTGATGGCTGAACGAAGAGGGGTTCAGCGTGAAGCGATCGTCATCGATCCGGGAATAGGCTTCGGAAAGTCGTTTGAACAGAATCTCGAGATCATTGCAAAGTTAGACGAGATTATTGCGCGTTTCTCAGACCTACCATTGTTGATTGGAACATCCAAAAAATCTTTTATTGGTCGCATCTTATCTGATGAGACCGATGAACCCGCATTGGTTTCTGATCGTCTTTTCGGAACAATGGCTTCGATTACTGCCGCGATTTTACGTGGCGCGAGTATCGTACGCGTTCATGATGTTAAAGCTGCCGTGGAAACTGCTCGAGTCGCCGACGCGATCAGGCAAGCTAGCCAAACTTAACCAGGCCTGTGCATAAACAACGACTAGCTGCGCAGAGATTTAACGCTATGATCGTTAAGCGCTATACTTGCGAACCTACTCGTGCTGCGAGAGAATTCACACTCTTTCCGGATTAAAGATCTTAAGCTCAAGTCTTAAAAGAAGGTGTTAATGGCGAAGTTCGTACGCATATTCTTATTCTCCCTGACGCTTTTCTTCGTTACCGGCTTTGCCGAGTGCTACAAGCCAGTTACTAAGAACCAACTACCAGCGCGTATCAAGACAGTTGCTGTTCCCTCTTTTCAGACTGAAAGCACCGCCCTACGTTATAAGATCGAGTCGCGCTTCACTGATGCCGTGATGCGCGAACTTGTACATCGAGGTCGCGGCTTACGCGTCCAGGGACAGCGAGAAGGAGCCGACGCCGTTATCGAAGGCGTGATTAAGAGCTTTAATTTTGCAGGCGTACTGCTGGACGATAAGGGTCGGGCCCGTATTTTTGAAGTAACAATCGCCGCCGCAGTTACCGTGCGCGATCAAACCGAGAACCGTGTTCTTTACGACAATCAGAATTTTGTTTTTCGCGGTGAGTACGAGTTCGCGAGTGATCCTAGAAGCTTTTTTAATGAAGAAGACCCGGCGATTTTTCGTATGTCGCGGGCTTTTGCGGAGAGTATTGTCTCCACTCTGATTAACGCTGTAGAGATTGAAAAGAAATGAAGAGTTTGACTCGTACTGAACTTGACCGCTCTCTACAAAAAGGAACTTCCCCGCTCTACCTTTTAGTTGGTCCAGAGTCTTATCTCCGAGGAGTCTCCGCGCAAGCGATCGCAAATGTAGCCCTCAGTCGAACGCTCCTGCGTGAGTTCAACGAGTCGAGTTTTAGTCTTTTGAGCGATTCCGTACGTAGCGCAATTGCAGCTGCGGAGCAGTTGCCAATGATGTCCGACCAGCGCGTAGTTAAAATCAGAGACTTTGCGAAACTCAGAGACACCGACGAAGAGATACTGATTAGTTATCTAAAGAACCCTTCGCCTTCAACCGTGATGATCTTCACCGCTAACGACCTGGACAAGCGAAAGAAGTCGACGAAAGCTTTGCTCGACCACTGCATTGTGGTCGATTTTTCACCTCTGCGGGACACGGAAGCCAAAGCCTGGGTCCGCTCACGTCTAAGTGAGTTGAAGATAAGCGCAGACGATCAGGTTCTAACCGAGCTCATTCGTTTAGTTGGTACTGACGTGCAGACGCTTTATTCAGAAGCAGAAAAGCTGGTTGCAGCAGCACTTGAAACGAAGCGGATATCATTGGAGTTAGTAGATGAACTCATCGGCCGCTCGCGTGAATTGTCAAACTTCGAGTTGGCTGACCATTTGATGGCGAAGAACCGAAAGCGTGCGCTCGAAACGCTCCATCGCTTACTCGAAGATGGCTCAGAGCCTGTCATGCTGATTGGTCTCATTGCCAGCAACTATCACCGGTTGGCACTTGGTAAGTTTTTGTTGTCAAAAGGCGGCCGTAACGAAGTCTTCAAAAATATCTCACTTCCGCAGTTCAAGCGTGATAGCTATATCGATTCATTGCAGCGAGTCGACGCTGGAACAATTGCAAACGGAATCAGACTGATAGCTGCCGCAGATCTCGCGATCAAGACCTCACAGGCAACTCCTCGTCTCCAGTTGGAGATGCTCGTCTGTGAACTCGCAAGATAATCTCTAACGCCAGGTCTTAAGATCGGGCGACACAAACTTGACCCTCGCCTCTTCCGACGACAAGCGCTCGGGTGAGTAATAAAGAAACGCGTGGCCTTTGTCTCCCAACGACTCGATTACTCGATTACATTTCTCGACTAGAGTCAGACCATCAGACATTGCCACTAATTCCCGCGCCACCATCTCTACCCAGAAGACCGTAATCGTCTCATTGTACTTGCGACGATCTACGCCATGATGGTCGATGAATCGGAATAGCGCGTCTCGCATCCGGTCAATCGCCGCTGGAACGTCGCTGGTCTGTAGATAATAAGCTGCGACGGTCAAGTGGTTCCGGTGTGGGAAGGCTGTTTTGTCTGTTTGACATGTCTCGAAGTCAGTGACTACTGACTTCACTTCATCTTCATTTGTGAATGGTCGGTTCATCGTTCTTGACTCCAAATAAAAACGAGGCGGACCGAAAATTCGATCCGCCTCGCGATTGTTGGGGAAACTCTAGCTGCTTTTATTTGCTCGCTTGGTTAGCTCGTACAGTCAACCTCGATTTATACCGGGCTGCCGCGTTTGCGTGTAGCACGCCTTTCTGTACTGACTTATCAATGACTGAAATCACCTCCGGCAATATCTGGTCAATCTCCTGCTTTGAGCCGGAGTCGAGCGCACCGCGCAATTTTTTGATAAAACCTCGAACCTTAGTGCGATTGCTACGATTGATAGCGCGTCGCTTCTCGTTCTGTCGGACGCGCTTCTCTGCTGATTTATGATTCGGCATTCTTCAGAGTTCTCAATTTCTGTTGTCTACTATCTGACGTCGCCATTGACCGTCAGGCAAGTGACGGAGTATAGGGACGGAGAGTGTCGGAGTCAAGGCGCCACCGGCCCATTGTAGGGGCGTCCCTACGTGGGGCCCCAACTCCCTGAGGATTAGACTCTAACAAGTTAAGGACCAGGCAGAGCAAAATTAGGGCGTCCACGAGGAACGCTCTCAGTTAAACGCTTGCTACCGTAAGGTTTAGAGCTCCAACGTTACGTGGTTATTACTCGCACGCGTTTGTGGATTTGCTAGCTGATAAGCTTTGATGAAGGCATCAACCTGCTGGGTAAAAACGTTCTCCAGTACGTCTGTTTTCACAATGGGACCGCCGATACCGTAACTTGACCAAGTTTCTGCATCGATCTCTTTTGTAGGATCACGCCAGAGACGCGCCTTTTGAAAGAACTTAGCCTCAACCATTATTGGAGGGGCAAATGATGCGTCCTTCATCAGCGTTACGTAAACAACCAAATGTGGACTGCCTGCAGGCAAAGATTGGTCGCTCGTCGCCAATAACGGAATCCCGGCTTCTACAAATTTGGCTTTTGCTTGTTCTTGAAGCATTTTTAGGACCTGTGGTCGTTGGGCTTCATCCAATCCGTCGTTTGAACGGCCATACATGACTGTGAGTCGGACGCCTTTTAGTCCACTCAAAGTTTGTTCACGAGTTTGGGCCGACACTGAAGTACAAGCTAAAAGCGTCAATGTAATCACGAGCACCATTGTCTTCACTGCTTCATCCCCCTTAGCCAAATTTAGATTATGATATCCGACCGAAGTAAAAATTACCTCACGTTTTTGCGTTAGACGCCAATTTGCTAGGGATAGTGTGATTCGAACGAACACGTGCATGGCTCAATGTATTGACACTCTCGGGAGCCCTGTAGTAGCGTCGAATCGCAATCTATGATCCAACTCAATTTCCCACCCGATTTTGCCTATCACTATTCCAATTGTTCATCTCTGTGAAGGAGAAAGTTAACAGCATTTGAAGAAGATTGAATTACCGCCACGCGGTTTGGAAACGCTTTTTGGTGTTCATGACCAGAACATCAAATACCTCGAGTCGCTACTGGACGTACGCATCGATGCACGCGGTCAGGATGTATCGATCGATGGCGATCCAAAGGATGTTGAGACCGTCCAACGCATTCTGGAAGACTTCTCAGACCTCTTCAAAGAGGGTAAACACTTTACCGATAAGGAACTTCGTGAAGCGTTTGCTCAGATCGCTGAAGATCGCGCCTTTAGTCTTCGTGACTACTTCACTAAAGCACGTTTCAATCCGGCAGGAAAAAAGCAGGTCGCTCCGAAATCAGTCAATCAGCGAAAGTACATCCAGGCCATTCAGGAAAAGGATGTGGTTTTCGGCATTGGTGTGGCCGGAACCGGAAAGACTTATCTCGCGGTAGCGATGGCCGTGCAGGCCTTGATGCAGAAGCAAGTGAACCGAATTGTTTTGGCCCGGCCCGCAGTCGAAGCTGGAGAAAAACTCGGATTCCTTCCAGGGGACCTCCAGGACAAAGTTGATCCTTATCTCCGTCCGCTCTACGACGCGCTCTTCGACCTCATCGACTATGAGCGCGTAACGCGTCTGCTGGAAAAGAGGGTCATTGAAGTAGCGCCGTTAGCCTTCATGCGTGGCCGCACGCTCGCAGATGCGTTCATCATTCTCGACGAAGCGCAAAATACTACCAGTGAGCAGATGAAGATGTTCCTCACTAGAATCGGCTTTGGATCTAAAGCAGTGATCACTGGCGACGTTACTCAAGTTGATCTCCCAACAGGAAAACGGAGTGGGCTGATTGAGGCCGAAAGAATTCTATCGAACCTGGACGATATCGAGTTTGTGTACTTTACCGATAAGGACGTAGTGCGGCACAAACTGGTGCAAATGATTATCAGAGCTTACGAGGAACAAGGCAAACAGAGTCACATATGAGGATCTAATGGTCGAGGTCGTCAACCGGCAACGCAAGAAAAAGATTACTACAGACCCGTGGAGCTTACGCGCCGAGCAAATGCTCAAGGCTATTGGCAGGAGCAATGAATCAGCGACGATAGCATTTGTTTCGGACAGCAAGATTAGAGAACTGAATGTAAAGTTTCGCGGCATCGATAAATCGACTGACGTACTATCGTTTCCGGCCGGTGAACCTGACAATCTTGGCGATATTGCGATCTCGCTTGAGACCGCAGCGCGGCAAGCAAAAGAGAATGGTCTATCATTTAACGACGAACTGGCCCAGTTAATGCTTCATGGTTTACTCCATCTCTCCGGCTATGATCATGAGTCAGACAACGGGGAAATGAATAGAATCGAACTCAAGTTGAGGAAGAGGTTAGGGATTTAGTTGCCTGGGGCTTAATACTTTGTACCTTGTGCTTGTGCTTCGTTCTTTGTACTCGGTTTTTTGCTTAGGTTTGCACAACAATAATGCAAAGTACTAAGGACAAAGTACTAAGCGCCAAGTACAAAGCACAAAGTACCCATTGAACATTTACGATTCTGGCGTAACCATTTACTATTCAACTCATCGATGGAACTTCAAGTAGGACTTACGTTACTACTGCTCCTTTTGCTTTCAGTGTTGGCGACGGTCGACATGGCTTTTGGCCAACTTAGCGACGTTGGTCTTCGCCGAATGATAGGCGAGAACGGAGACAAGCCCGAACGACGTTCACGCGTCTTTCTGAAACAGGTTCTGGAGAACCGTCCGCGATTTGGATTCGCGCTTTCAGCGATGATCCAAATGCTATTGGTTGTTGTCGCCGTCCTGATCACTTCCATTTCCTTAACGCTCTTCCCTGATCCTCGCCTCGTCCTGGTTGGACTTGTTACCGGGTTGATACTCGCCGGTGTCTTTCGTCAACTCATCCCTTTATTTATCTCAACCAGAAATCCGGAGGGTACTCTTCTTTTTCTGTTACCCGTAATCAGACCGATCTTTCCGGTGATGGCGTTTATTGCTGATCCGTTTCAAAAACTTTTTGACCGTTCGAAGCGAAAAGATTTTGTTACCGATGTCGGCGATGCTGAACAGGAAGATGACGATGGCGGAGATCTGCAGGTATTGATCGATGTCGGCGAGGCTGAAGGTATTCTGGAAGAGGAAGAAGGCGAGTTAATTCACTCGATCATCGAGTTTGGCGATAAGCTCGTGAGTGAGGTAATGACTCCACGTCCGGACATTGTCGCTGTGTCGCAAGACTGCACCGTTCGAAACGCGAGGGACGTGATTCTCGAGTCGAAGTACTCACGTTTGCCGGTCTACCGGGACCACATCGACAACGTTGAAGGAATAATCTACGTTCGCGATCTGCTCCAGAGCTGGGCCGATGGACACGAAGACGATAGTATCCAACCTCTCGTCCGTTCGGTCTACTTCATTCCTGAAACAAAGCCGGTAAAAGAACTGTTGGAAGAAATGCAAAAGGCCCACGTGCAACTCGCTATGGTCATTGACGAGTACGGAGGCATTTGTGGACTAGTAACAGTGGAAGACATCCTTGAAGAGATCGTCGGTGAAATTGAAGATGAGGATATCGTCGGTGAAGATTTAGAAGAGATCAGAGACGCTGGTGAAGGTAGTTATGAAGTTCTGGCGTCCACCGAAATTGGCAAGATAGAACGACTGTTCGACATGGAAATCGAAGCAGACGACTTCACCACCATTGCCGGACTGGTGATTAACGAATCAGGAAAAGTTCCTGCAGTTGGCGAGCGGCTAACGATCAGACACCTCGAAGTTGAAATACTCGAGGCTGATGAACGCCGTATAGTGCGTCTCCGAGTAAAAAAGGCCGCGGAAGAGAATGCTTCAGAAGTGAGTGCTAGCTGATGAATAAGGTATTAAAGGTAATTTCAACCCTTGTCTCCGGACAAAGACAAACGAAGTGCGAAGCGTGCGGCGACGACTTCAGTTGCGGCGCTTCATTAAAAGGATGCTGGTGCTCTGAAGTAAAACTAACTGAGGAGGCGAGGGCTGAACTACGAACAACATACTCAGATTGTTTATGCCCTAACTGTCTCGCGAAAGCTGCAGACGCTCCCTTAGCCGACAAACAGATACGATGACAAAGAGATGAAAAAACATAAGAGTAAGTTTTTGCAGGGACGTCGTATCGATCCCTCACCGATAGTAAAGAACAGTACGGTTGCGGATTTGGTCGACAATTCATTCCTCGCCTACAACGCTGCCCGCCTTCGTGAAGCCTGTCACCTATTTACCAAGAAAATGCTTGAACCGGATGTGACGGTCGGGCTCTCTCTAACCGGAGCTCTTACTCCGGCGGGTCTCGGAATCTCCGCACTGATTCCGTTAATCAAGGCCGGGTTCGTTGATTGGATCATTTCGACTGGGGCAAACCTTTATCACGATACACATTTCGGTATTGGGCTCGCGATGCATCAAGGCAACGCGCAAACGTCCGATATTGTGTTACGCGAAGAGGAAGTCGTCCGAATCTACGATATCTTCTTCGACTATTCCGTCTTGCTCGATACCGACGCTTTTTTCCGCAAGATAATTGAAGCGCCAGAGTTCCAACGTTCAATGTCTACCGCCGAGTTTCACTACCTCTGTGGTCGTTATGTTCACGAGCGTGAGCAGAAACTTGGTATCAAGGAAAAATCGCTGTTGGGAGTTGCGTATGAGTATGCGGTGCCAATCTACACCTCGTCACCAGGCGATTCTTCGATTGGCATGAACGTCGCCGCAAAAGCACTCCAGGGAAACAAACTTGCCTTTGACCCATCGCTCGACGTTAACGAAACCGCGGCAATTGTTCTCGCAGCCAAGCGCGGAATCGCGGCCGACGGTAAGAAGAAGAAGGGTCGTTCTGCAGTATTTATTCTCGGAGGTGGTTCACCTAAGAACTTTCTTTTACAAACTGAACCACAGATCCAGGAAGTGCTGGGTATAGATGAACGCGGTCACGATTTTTTCCTGCAAGTCACGGATGCACGTCCCGACACAGGTGGACTTTCTGGTGCGACGCCCGGTGAAGCAGTGTCGTGGGGTAAAGTAGATCCGGATCGATTACCTGACGCCGTTGTTTGTTATGTTGATTCAACTGTGGCGCTTCCGCTCATAACGGCTTATGCTTTAACACGTCATGGTGGAAGAAAGCCGAAACGACTTTACGAACAACGCGATGAATTCATGAAGTTGTTATTGAAGGAATACAAGAAATCTAAACGAAGGTAGACGGAGAAGGACAGCAATCATGGGCACCACCCCCACAGATGGAAAACCGAAGAAGAGTTACTACGATTGTGTCGATTGTCCGGCGTATTGTTGTTCGGTATACGAGCGTGTCCAGGTTACCCCTCGAGACATTCGCCGTTTAGCGAAGCACTTTGGCGTCACTGAAGAAGTTGCAACCTCGCGCTACACAAAAATGTATGAGAATGAGCGTGTGTTGCGCAGAAAGTCCGACGCGCTTCTGGGAGAGGCTTGCCAGTTTATTAATTCCGAGACTCGCGGTTGCACGATTTATGAGGCTCGACCGGGCGTGTGTCGCGAATTCCCCACCACGACTCGTTGCGCGTATTACGACCTGCTAACATTTGAGCGCGAGCAACAGGATGATCCAAATGTGATCCCCGTCATAAAAATCACATTCAAAAAGAATGGGAAGAATTAAGTCACAATCAGAAATGGGAAAAGTTTTATGGAAGAGTTTCTTTCGAAATTAAAGGGTAAAACAATCGACGTCTTCTGTGGTGGGGGATCGAGCTTAAGGGGTGAAGTACGAGGACTGGAGTCAGGGGTGCTTCATTTACGCGATGACAATGGAAAGAGTTGTTATGTCGCTGTAGACAAGATTGTGGTCGTGTGGGAGGCACGCGACGACGATCATCGTGCTGGCTTTATGCCGGGTAAAGAGTAGGTCGACCTCTACAATTGGAATCTTAAATAAGGCCACCGCCTTGTGCGGTGGTTTTTTCGTTCGTTGGTAATCGAAGTTCGTTTGTTGCTAATCGAAGTTCGATTGTTGCTAATCGAAGTTCGTTTGTTGCTAATCGAAGTTCGTTTGTTGCTAATCGAAGTTTGTTTGTTGCTAATCGAAGAAAGACCTCCCAGTCTATTGAGGCCACCGGCTTGTCCGGTGGTGAATCACGCTCGTTGCTAATAACAGGACACCTCACATATAAGAAAGAGGCCACCGGCTTGTCCGGTGGTCGTTCACGCTCGTCCCCGTCGTAGCAGTAAGCGTGAAAAACCACCGGGCAAGCCGGTGGCCTCTTCTCTAAATAACGGCTGTTATTAGCAACGTGCGTGAAGAACCACCGGGCAAGCCGGTGGCCTCTTCTCTAAATAACAGCTGTTATCAACGTGCGTGAAGAACCACCGGGCAAGCCGGTGGCCTCTTCTCTAAATAACAGCTGTTATTAGCAACGTGCGTGAAGAACCACCGGGCAAGCCGGTGG
>Ga0209216_1000008_pt1 | contig 225326 bp, 171 predicted proteins | sample TexAe_OM2H0_O2_FD_187940 | JGI IMG/M metagenome (GOLD analysis project Ga0209216, IMG submission 187940) | Forest soil microbial communities from Davy Crockett National Forest, Groveton, Texas, USA - Texas A ecozone_OM2H0_O2 (SPAdes) (version 2) | ecosystem: Environmental > Terrestrial > Soil... | reverse complement strand
CATTGCCTCAAGAGTACTAATCCCCGCTGGCGACGGCCTAGCCGCCGGATGTGAGGCGGTGGCGAAGCCCCTCCGTTAAATCCGTTAATTTTTTTAGGGGCGAAGCCCCTGGTATGGGGCTAAGCCCCACCTCGTTGTGTCGAATGCTAGTTTAGGCCAGAGGCCGAAACCTTAGGCTCCGCCCAAACTCAATGGATAGCAAGTACAGCGGGGCTACGCCCATCGCCAGCGGGGATCGAGTACTTTTGAGGCAACCTCCCGCTCGGCCCAAACGACGGCTGGATCCCTTTCGCATCTTAACGGACGCCACGGAATTGCTACCTGCACTCCCCAAATGCCCACGGGCTTGCTCAGTGGTTTCTTACGCTCTTTGCTAAACAGGCACTCCCATTAACCGGAGTCTCTCGCGCGCGAGCGCGCCGTAGGTATCCGTTTAGCTTTGGTGTCTTTAGTAACGAGCGTAATGAACCACGGGCAAGCCCGTGGCCTATCGACTTCATTCGTGGCACTCTACTCCGCAATCTCGCGCCTCAAGACTCAGTTCAACTGGGCGAAGGAACCCTGAAGCGCGAGGAATGCGAAGGCCGCCGGGGTGAGGAACCCAAATCCGGCTCGGGACCCCACCTGTCCCGTTCAGTTGACTTTGCCCCCTCTTTCAACTGTGCCGGATTAAACGCTACGCGAGTTGTGCTCGATTTTCTTGCCATTAGAACCAGCCTGCTCATAGAATTCACGAGCCTGGTTAAAGGCAGAAGCGTTTGACGACCCGGCGAATATACTCACACAAAAACCAGAAGTCCTTAGAACACTCTCAAAGAGTTATTACTCGGTTCTTAAGCTACTTATGCCTCATAGCAACAATCTCTGCTACGAATTTGGTCCTTTCAGACTCGACATGGTCCAACGGGTCTTGAGTCGGGCCGGCGATGCAATCTCGATCACTCCTAAAGCCACTGACATCCTGGCCCTGCTGGTCCAAAGTGCAGGTCAACTTATCGACAAGGAATCGCTGCTGAGAGAGGTATGGCCCAACACATTTGTCGAGGAGGGAAATGTCTCGCAGAACATCTTCAAATTGAGACAAGCTCTCGGCGACGATCGTAGCGGTCACAAATACATCGAGACAGTTGCTCGACGTGGTTATCGATTCGTGGCGGCAGTAAAGGCAATAAACAACTCCGCGAACGCGGCTACGGTTGCGGAGACTAGCCTTCGCCAACGGGCACCAAGTGATTCTCCCATACCTGCCCGCCCCATTCTTGCAGTGATGCCGTTTGTTAACGCGACCGGGAGCGACGCGATCGATTACCTGGCTAGTGGTGTGACTGACAGCATCATTAACAATCTGTCGCGCATTTCGAAGTTGCGAGTGATGTCACGCACTGCAGTCTTCCGTTACCAATTCAAAGATGAAGAGCCGCAGGCCATTGGCAAGAGGTTGGGTGTTGATGCGGTACTGATTGGAAAGATTGGAGCTCGCCCTGATGGTTTGAGAATCGTTTCTGAGTTAGTCGATGCGACGAACGGTTGGCAACTTTGGGGCGAGGGCTTTGATTGTGAGGTTAAGGACATTCTGGAGATTCAGGATGAAATAACCAGACAGTTGCTGGTGACCTTGCGGCTGAAGCTAACTGGAGATGAAGAGAAAAGGATTACAGCGCGGTACACGGAAAACGCTGACGCTTACCAATCATATTTAGAGGGACGTTATCACTGGAGCAGGTACACGAGAGAGGGCATTGAGAAGGCCATCGGACACTTTCGCAGGGCCATCGATCTCGATTCGAACTATGCACTCGCGTATGCAGGAATCGTGGATTGCTATTTGAGACTGGCGACTAACTATCTCCCACCAGAAGACTCGATAGTGGATGAAGCTGCAGATCTCATGGAGAGTTCGGATGAGGATAATCGCGAAGGCTCTACGGATTCGATATCGGATTCCGGCGATTCTAAAGTGAAGTTGCGACACGAATGGGATTGGAAAGGTGCCGAGCGAGAATTAAGACGTGCAAATGAATTGAAATCTGACTACCCCGCCGCCCACCAATGGTATGCAGCATACCGTCTTGCACGGAATCTGTCGGAAAGAACTGCGCATAACACAAATGTGAAAAACGACCAGACCGACATGAAGAACAAGATTCCAGAAGTTCGCATGCCGTCTCAGATTCCGACTCTAAAACTGACGCCGAACGAGGAGGTTCAGATTTGTTGCGCGATTAGTCGGGAGCAGATTGACTCCGGAAATTATGATGCAGCGTCCTCGATTCTCGGAAAGTGGTGGGTTTTAGGAGAATGGCCAAAACTCGAGAGTCTGTCTAGGCCGACTCGAGCTGATCTACTACTAACTACGGGGGAACTCGCCGGTTGTCTAGCGAGTGCACGGCAAGTTCCCAAAGGGCAAAAGCAGGGAGAATCTCTTTTGAACGGCAGTATCGCTTTGTTTGAAGAAATGGGGGCCAGTACTAGAGTCGCAGAGGCACGAATGGAGCTTGCCCTATGCTATTACAGACAAGGATTATTTGATCTTGGTCGCAACACTCTCGTCCATGTTCTTGAAAGGTTGCCAACTGACGATCGTGAACTTCGGACGTTGGCATTAATTCGCCTGGCCAGCTTGGAACGGCATGCGGGCCGATTGCAGGAAGCCCTTCGAAGATTGGAATCGGCAATGGACGGGGTCGGGCTACTCGGTCCTTGGGCCACCGCGCGTTGCTATTTGGAACTTGCTTCAACGTATAAGGATCTTGGCGGCTCAGAGAAGAACTTCAGCTATCTAGATCGAGCTCAACAATTCTACAAACGATCACTTTATGAGTTTGAAGCGATAGGTAATCATCGGATGGCTGGGATTGTCGAAAACAATTTTGGCTTCCTAATGCTGGAATTGGGTGAATTCGCCGAGTCTGGTGTACATCTAACCCGCGCGCAACGCATTTTTGATGCTTTTAATGATCGAATACGCCGAGCACAAGTCGACGACACTCTAGCCCGACTCTATCTGGCCAAAGGGGAACTTGGAAAGGGAATGGAAGCGATTGATCGAGCAGTCGATGTAATGTATGAGGGAGATGAGGATGCTGTTTTGGCCGAGGCTCTGACTACAAAGGGAATTGTTCTCTGCAAGATTGGACGTTTCGGTGAGGCAAAAGGTGTGTTAGAAGTGGCGCACAGACTGGCCTTCCGATGTGGCGACATTGAAGGCTCCGTTAGGCCACTTTTGGTGCTCCTAGAAGAAGTGACAGACCATTTAGAACCAAGTGAACGGACTCACTTTCGAAACCGTCTTGAGAGAGCAAACGTTGATTCACTTCAGCCAATTTTACGATCTAGAGTCTCTAAGTGCTTACAATGAATCTCGCGAGAGTTGTAAAAGAGCGATAAATAACTTCGATTCTTAATCGACCGGAAAAATAAATCCTCGCAAAACGCTGACTCTGTAGGGCCCACCGAACATGAATCCGCCTGCATTCATTGGCGTCGGGAATAGCTGCCAGACTGGATAATCCATCGCAAAATCTCCATTTCGGTATGAGTATTGCTCGTTGTTCCGTCGGGAGCCGAATTGCTCCAGTTTTTCGGCATATTGACCGATTCTTGACAAGTGATGGTTGCAGTTTGACAGACCCAGTCAATGCTGACCGATTCAACGCAACCATTGGATCTAAAATAAGGTGGTCGTCGCTGCCAACACTCGAAGCAATCCACCGATGTTGCCGACGATGGAGTTGGTGATACTTACTGTTTCGTCGGTAGTTTCAGTCTCTAATCCGCCAATGTTGCCAGAAACGCTCTTCATGCCGCCAATGTTGCCGGAGACATTTTTCATACCGCCAATGTTGCCTACTGACGAGGTTCGCATGCCTCCGATGTTACCAGCCAGTGCCGTTGTTGTTAAGGAAACGGTTAAGAGTATTGCGCCGAGGGTGGATTTGCTGTGATTCATGATTCTCTCCTAGTGAACAAGTCGTTTGCTGGGTTCATCGGCTTCGGCGGGAGTCGCTTTGGTCGGTTATTCCCGCCGCTGCCGTGTTAATCAAGGTTCGCCCTCCCTACTTACAAGCGACGTACCAGTGACAGATCCTAACTAGGGAGCCAGCGTAAGCATTGCTAAACAAGGACTTATAGGCATTATTGGCGACGGCAAGATATTCAGTCGTCTGCGCTTGAGAGCTGAATACTATGTACACAATTTTGGCCAGATCGGGCTCTAAACTTGTAGTTTATTCAGAAAATCCGCTAAATCGAACTATAGTTAGTGGGATGTATACCCAAGTTGCAGTGGATACTTAATATCCAGCGTCGAATTGAACGGTAATGATCACGAGTAACAAGATCGTCGAGCAAACTTCTTTCACTCCGCTTACTGAGAGCGAACGGGTGGAGGCTTGCTGCACTATTGCTCGAGAGAAACTGGAAATTGGAGACTACGACGCGGGATGCGCGGCATTGCAACCTTGGTGGCATTTGGGATCCTGGCCTAACCAAATCGGCCTATCCAGCGAAGCGTCTGCGGAACTCTTGTTGACTGCTGGAATTCTTAGCGGATGGATAGCAAGCACCAAACGGGTTGAGGGCGGCCAGAAACCGGCTGAAGGACTTTTGAGCGGTGCGATCGCGCTTTTCGAACAAAGCGGTAACAAAACTAAAGTTGCAGAAGGTCGGATTGAACTAGCTTGTTGCTACTTTTGGCAGGGGCTTTTTGACTTAGCGCGATCGAGTCTTCGTTCTTCGCTCGAACTGATCCCGGAAAATGAAATAGAGCTGAAGTGCGTGGGCCTAATTCGTTTAGCCTTGGTCGAGCACCACGCTGGACGGCTGCATGATGCTATAGGCTTACTTAATCAAGCCGAGCCGCTCATCACCCTAACTCGCCCTTGGATCAAGGGTAGATTTCACCTGGAGTTTGCAACGACTTTAAAAGACTTGGGAATTGCGGAAAGCGACTCAAAGTATTTTCGCCGTTCCCTAAGTCAATATGAAGAAGCGTTGGCGGAATTCGAGAATCTAGCTAACCGCAGATACACCGCGATTATTGAAAACAACCTAGGCCACTTACTTGTAACGCTACAACGTTTTGACGAGGCGAGATTCCACCTGAACCGTGCAAGTTGTCTTTTCGAGGAGTTCGGCGACCGAGTCAGACGCGCACAAGTCGATGAAACCATTGCACAGCTACACCTCAGTTCGCGCGACTATCAAGCTGCGGAAAAAACGATCAAGCTTGCCGTAGACACCCTTGAGGGCAGCGGCGAAGACGCCCTGTTAGCAGAGGCTCTTACAACTCAGGGCTTGATCCTTTGCCGCCTGGGCCATCGCCACGAAGCTAAACCAATCATTGAACGTGCTCGGCGTGTGGCTGAACGATGCGGAGACCGCGAGGGCGCGGGTAGAGCTCTGTTAATCCTCATCGAAGAGATGTGTGAGCAGTTGGCGGATGATGAGCGACGGGAGATTGGAGCCCAGGCGAATCAACTCCTGGCCAACTCGCAGCAACACGCGACTCGTGAACGACTCCGCAGGTGTCTCAACACCATCGCTGAGGCTCACACTAAATACGAAGCCCAACGCGAACAGGACATTCACGCTCAAAAAATGGCCGCCCTAGGCGAACTCTCCTTTGGTGTGGCCCATAACGTAAACAACACGCTCACCGGAATACTCGGTCGGGCGCAACTCATCCTTCGCAACAGCAATGACCCCGCAAAAATCGAGGCGGGTCTAGAACTGATTATCAAAAGCGCAGAAGACGGCGCGCATATCATTCGTCGTATACAGGATTTTGCTCGCCCACGTCCGAGCCGTGAGTTTGAGACGGTCTCCGTCGCTGAACTTCTAAAAGACGCTTGCGAAATGACTAGACCACGCTGGGAATCACGTTCCGAGTTTGCTCCCATTCGATTCGCGCTTCACGCCGATTGCAAAGCTTTCGTCAACGGTGATCCAGTCGAGCTTCGCGAAGTACTAGTAAACATGATCTACAACGCAGTCGACGCTATGCCATCCGGCGGCGAAGTAAGACTGTCGACGCAAGAGAGTCGTGATCGAGTTGTTCTCTGTATCACTGACACCGGAACGGGTATGGGACCAGACGTCAAACAACGTCTGTTCGATCCTTTCTTCACCACTAAGGGAAAAGCCGGCACAGGAATGGGATTGGCTGTCAGCTTCGGAATCATTCGTCGTCACGAAGGCACCATTGACGTTGAAAGTGAACCCGGTCGCGGTACGACCTTTAAGATCTCACTCCCAAGAGTTACTCCTGCAGCGTTGCCTCACGAAACTCTCTTACTGAACCCACCTAAGAACTCGGATGAAAGCAAAGTCCTCGTCCTGGTTGTTGACGACGAAACGCACGTGCGGGAAGTGCTCATTGAAGCGCTCGAAGGCGAAGGTTGTGAAGTGTTGTCCGCACAAAGTGGTGAGATCGCGCTCGCGCTCTTCGATCAATATCAGGGACGAATAGATGCGATCTTTACCGACATCGGAATGCCTGAAATGAGTGGCTGGGAATTGGTAACTGAGATTCGCGACCGATCCAAGACAGTTCCGCTGGCAATTGTTAGCGGTTGGGCCGACGCGATTAGCGTCGAGACGCGCAATGCAGTTCAGGCAAACTGGGTCATCGCAAAGCCTTTCGACATCAATAAGATTTCCAGCATCGCTCAAGAGATCGCCCAACGTCGTACCTGCCAGCCTTAATAAAAAACATCGTCTATTCTGACCTGTGCGCGAAATCTCAATAGCAGAAGCGCAAGTATTTTTGGAGAAAAGTAATTTACGTTTGGAGTCAGACGCGGGTTGGAAGAGAACGTGAGAGATTTATTAGGCGCTGGCGCTGAGGTCGTGCCGCTCGAGTTTAAGATACAGGCCGCGACGAGTTAGACCAAGTTCGCGTGCCGCTCGCGAAATGTTTCCGCCGTGACGACGAAGTGCATCGGCGATCATACGGCGCTCCACTTCAGCTAAGGCATCCGCCAGAGTACCGCTGGTTTGAATACCAGCGGTTGGTATTGCTGCTACTGATGCTGCCGACGGAGTTGTCGGAGAACTTGTACGCTGCAACTCAGGCGACAGTTGTTCCGGTGTGATCACCGTACCATCTTCCGCACGCGCTACCGTGCGTTGAATCTCATTACAAAGTTGCCTGACGTTACCAGGCCAATCACTCACCATCAACAGATCAACTGCCTGTGGAGTTATTTGAATGTCCTTACGGCCAAACTTTGCTGAGTAATGATTGATGTAGTAGTTGACGATGGTCGGAATTTCAGAACGTCTTTCGCGAAGTGGCGGAACTCGCAACCGAATTACGTTCAGTCGGTAATAAAGATCTTCGCGAAAACGTCCCTGCGACACCATCTCTTCGAGATCAGTGTTGGTCGCAGCTATGATCCTCACATCAACTTTGCTCGGACGTTGTTCACCTAAAGGCTGGATCTCACCTTCCTGCAGAAACCTCAACAACTTGGGTTGTACATCAAGTGGGAGATCTCCAATCTCATCCAGAAACAATGTTCCGCCTGCTGCGGCGCGAATCACACCTTGTGAATCCGAGACGGCACCTGTAAATGCGCCACGTCGATAACCAAACAGATAACCTTCTGATAGCTCTTTTGGAACCGCGGTACAGTTGAATGGAACAAACACTTTCGCACGACGCGAAGATATGGCGTGTATCGCTCGAGCCACTAACTCTTTTCCAGTGCCTGATTCTCCAGTAACCAGGACTGTGACGTCTGAGGAGCGAATCTTATGGACCTCTTCAACTAGCTGCGTCATTGCCGGGCTCGAATGTATAAACCCTGGCATCAAACTCGTGCCAGCAAGCTCATCCGAGGGTTCATTCTTCCCACCCTTTTGTGCTCCAGCTCGCAAAGCACAAACGTCCATCCCCAATTCAACGACACGCAGCAACGGCTCAATAGCGATCCCCTTCGGTAACGTGGACCGTTCACGGGGTGAAAGGTACATCACTGCCTGAGGAGCGTTCGACGCTTTCAGCAGGATTACTTCCGCATCATTCTTCTGACAATAACGTTCGCGATGTGCTTCATCTTTTAGCAAGTCGAGTTCAGTCGCGATCTTCTGACTCTCATCATTGGTACAGCCCATCGCAATAACTACTCGAGGGTCGTTGTGTTCGCCGCGTTCAGTGATGATGACTCGATCGGCACCGGTTTCCTGACGCATGACAGCCGCGAGTTCACGCAACAACAACTCACGAGACGCAACCGCTTCCGCCAATCTCAAAGTCAGAAGTTGTGTAAGTGCTGACTGTTCCTGACTTCTTTCGGGACTGGCACGGGAGAGATCTCGCAACTCTTCTTCGGCGCGAGAAAGATCAATACCTGCACCTAATTCTCTGAAAGTATTCAGTGAGCGGGAAAGATGTTCACCGGCTCGCTCGGGAAGTATTGCTGCGTAAGCACGACCTAGCTCGAGATGTGCACGGGCTGACCGATAACGATCCCCCAACATATCGAAGATAGAGACACTGCTACCAAAATGTTGGGCTGCAGCCGCGGCGTCAGAGCGGGCCATGTAAAGCATTCCGTAGAGTCGATGAGCCTCACCAGTGAAACCAAGATCAGTTGCGGTGTCGGTCGTCTCCGCAGTAACACGCTGGAGTTCTTTGTCGCAGTCATCAAGATTGCGCGACAACAAATGTGCTTCTGCAGCAATCAAACGCGATTCGCAAATTGCCTGACGGTCGCCAATCTGTTCAGCCAAGGTCAATGCTTCAGCAGCTCGTTCCAGCGCTTTCACGGGATCTGTGATCGCAAGGTAGCAACGGCCAAGAGTTCTAAGAGCCTGGGCCGCATACCACTTGTTTCCGTTCTCGGTGGCCAGGCCGACAGCTCTGCGAAGATAATCTTGCGCCTCATCGAGTTCGCCGCGGAGCATGTGTAACTCACCTAGCGAATCCAGGATCATCGGCACTTTTGCGCCGCGCTCATCTATCTCGGTTGCGAGAGTTAGCGCACGCTCCAACGCCTCCTGAGCGCGGTCCCACTGGCCAATCAGTATTAGATTGATTCCTAGATTATTGTAACCATCGGCAGCATTTGTTTTGTGATCGGTGCGTTCGTAATAAGTAATCGCCTGTTTGAGGTAGTCGATACCTTCCTGCGGTCGCTTTAGAAACCAACAGGCACCGGCCATATTTGCGTAAGTTCTTCCCAGAAGGAACGCTGCTGGCCTATCACCGATAAGCTTGAGAGCCTGTCCCATGTTTGAGAGGCCCGACTCATAGCTACCTTCTTGTATGTCGGCCATGCCCACGCCAAAGTAGGCTTCTGCCAATCCACGCCAGTCACCGCTCTGTCGAAAGTTTTCCAGCGCGCGCTGTGCGTAGTCACGCGCAATTGGATATTCACTAATACTGCGATAGGTGCGGGAAAGTGCGGCGTAGATATGACCAGGATTTGCGGCGCCACTTTCCGAATAGTCGCGCAATGTGGACTTCAACATTGCGATCGCTTTGGGATGATCGCCGTTGTAGTTGTACCCGAGGCCAATTTGGACTCTCAGAAAGCTGATGGTTTCGTCATCTAACTTGGCTCGCGACTCAGTCGACTCATACATGGCGACTGCTGCGAGTGAATCGCGATAATGACCTTGTTGCTCTAGTGCTGTTGCGAGGGCACAGCGCGCAAGTGCAAGTACGGGAGCATTGTTTCGAGCATTGGAGATTAATGAGGTGAGACGATCTTTAGCCTCTCGCGAAAGGCCTTGATCCAAAAGTGAACGGATCTCGTCCAATTCGCGGTGTAATGACTCATGAGACGGACGGGTTCGCGAGCGAAGTCTGACCCGAGCATCTGCCAGATCGACCACACCACGCTCGTCGGAATTATCTTCCTGGGCGGGGATATGAGCCCCGGAACCGACACGTTTATCCATTCATTAACCCTAAAAGCTTAATAGTTCCGAATTTTCATTTACTGCGTTTCGCTAATGGAAGGGACTTACCTCAAGTCTTCGTTTTGAAGACGGCGGCCGCGAAAACCAGGCTGATTCGTGCTGAATTTAACATACGAGACCAGAGCCGTACAGTTAAGTGTTCATTACGGACTAGAAAAACTCCAAGTGCGTCAAAACTCGACACCGCTTCGCACCCCGCAATGCATGGCTCAACACCAAAGTAAGTTCCAAGTGCACAAAAGTTTACGGTGTTCCTAGTACCAGCTTGAACCTGCCTTGACACCCCTTAGGTCGGTCGCTATCATTTGCGTTTCCGTTTGCAGCACGGAACGTCGCCTAGGGGCCATATGTTTGAGTCGCTTTCGGACAAATTAAAGCGAACGCTGAAGAATCTCCGAGGCGAGGGCGTCCTGACGAAGGAACACGTCGATGCTGCTCTTCGGGAGATTCGTCTGGCGCTTCTTGAAGCCGACGTCAACTACAAGGTCGCTAAGGACTTCATCACCTCCGTTCAGGAGAAGGCTGAAGGACAGCAGGTTTGGCAGGAATTAAAACCGTCAGAGCAGGTCGTTAAGATCGTATTTGACGAACTGGTTGAGTTGCTCGGCGGTCAGTCATCGCGCCTTGTATTCACCAAACAGATTCCGAACACGGTAATGGTGGTAGGTCTTCAAGGTTCTGGGAAGACCACCTCGACCGGAAAAATAGCACGCTGGCTGGCAACGAATCAGGACCGGAAGCCGTTGTTGCTTTCCGTCGACGTCTACCGGCCGGCAGCGCGTGAACAGTTAAAGGTTATTGCCAGAGCTACTGGGCAGCAGATCTTTGAATATCCGGAAACTGACGATCCGTTAACGCTCGTGCGGGAAGCACACAAGCACGCGCAGCAAACCGGTTTCGACACGTTAATGATCGATACTGCGGGCCGTCTGCACATCGATGACGAACTGATGGAAGAGCTCGTTACGATCAAGAACGAAACTCATCCGGTCGAGACGCTTTTTGTTGCTGACGCGATGACGGGCCAGGATGCGGTCCGATCGGCCGAAGAGTTTCATCGTCGCGTAGGAATCACGGGTGTGATTCTAACCAAAATGGACGGCGATGCTCGCGGTGGTGCCGCACTTTCCATCAAGCAGGTCATCGGACAGCCCGTTAAGTTTGTTGGCGTTGGTGAACGCTACGATGCGCTTGAACCGTTCTACCCTGACCGGGTCGCTCAACGAATCCTTGGAATGGGTGACGTTCTTTCGCTCATTGAAGAAGTTCAGTCCAAAGTCGACCAATCTGAAGCGGAAGAGCAGCTGAAAAAGCTGCAGAAGAACGAATTCACGCTCGATGACTTTCGTTCCCAGCTTCGACAAGTCAAGAAGCTCGGCTCTTTCTCAAAGATAATGAAACTTCTTCCCGACCAATTGCTTGGCGGAATGGGTATGCCTCAACTGAACGACGAACAGTCGAAGATGATGGAGGATGAACTCAAAAGGACTGAAGCGATCATCGATTCGATGACCTGGCAGGAGAGAAACGACCATCGAATCCTCAATGCCAATCGCCGCAGGAGAATTGCGAGGGGCTCAGGTACATCGGTCGCAAACGTCAACCAGCTAGTCAAGCAGTATGTCGACATGCGTCAGATGATGAAACAACTGACTAGTTCAGGCATGTTCGGCGGCGGCGGATTAAAAGGCAAGATGATGAGAAAGATGACCGGCCTACCGGATATGGGCGGGTTTGAGGGTGATGGAGGGGATTTACCTTCTTTGCCAGGTGGCAGCCCTTCAAGAAAGAAGTTGAAAAAGAAGCGAAAGAAGAAACGAAAGTAGAGCGACCGCCAGCAAGCGGAAGCAATTCGAAGGAGGATAGATTTTGTTAGCTATTAAGTTGATGCGTACTGGCGCCAAGAAAAGCCCGTCGTACCGTGTTGTGGTCAAAGAGAAGCAGTCAAAACGCGACGGCGCGTACCTGGAAAATCTGGGCACTTACAACCCAACGAGAAATCCTGCCGAAATCAAGTTGAACTTAACGCGTGTTAAGTACTGGATTGAAAAAGGCGCACAACCAACCGATACAGTAAATCGGTTGATCAAAGCCAGCGCCAAGGCAGAAAGCGCCGTTACAGCCCAGGCATAAACGGAGTTTGTTTTTAAAGTCAATGCGAGACGCCATTGAGATGGTCGTCAAAGCTCTGGTTGACGACAGCGAGTCCGTAGACATTCGAGAGGTGGAGCAGAAAAACGGCTCCACTTTGATCGAGGTGCGAGTTGCTCCGGGTGATGTCGGCAAAATCATCGGGAAACAAGGCAAAACTATTCGCGCTTTGCGATCCCTGGCTCGAATCGCAGGAGCTAAGAAAGGTCGTCGCTACCTCCTGGAAATCGTGGAATGAGTGATTCGACCGAGGACAACTCAAACGAATTGATTTGTGTCGCTCGGGCAGTTAGGGCAAGGGGGTTGAAAGGCGAGATAGTCGCCGAACTTTTGACTGATTTTCCGAAACGTTTTGATGTTATCGACAAGCTCGTCGCCGTAGCGCCAGACGGTCAGTGCCGCGACGTACAACTCGAGGATCACTGGTTCCAAAATGATCGCGTGATTCTGAAGCTGGTTGATTGCGACGATGTCGACAAGGCGAAAACCTTTGTTGGATACGACTTCGCCGTACCGGAAGCTGAACGGGTCCAGCTTTCAGAGGACGAGTATTACGATTGGGAGCTGGAAGGTTGTACAGTCCAGATCGATCCGGATAAAAAGATCGGGACTGTACGTTCCGTAATGAAGACCGGTGGAGTTGAAATACTGGTGGTCGTTGACGACAACCAGAATGAGTTATTGGTTCCGCTCGTTTCGTCAATCGTCATTGACGTCGACACGCGAGCAAAAGTGATTTTGATTGACCCGCCAGAGGGTCTGTTTGATTTGTAGATCTTTGAGAGCTCCACTCTTTTTAACAAGACACTCGTTGTCTCTGCGAATTGGTCAATGACTATGCTGCGCTTCGATATCATCACGATCTTTCCCGAGTTCTTTCGCGACGTGATTGATTACGGAATCGTCAGACGGGCTCGCGTCGCAGGCCTTGTCGAGATCAACGCCCATGATTTGCGTCAATGGACCAGCGACAAACATCACGTTGTTGATGATCGGCCCTTTGGCGGTGGCGATGGGATGGTTCTTAAGCCCGAACCGATATTCGCGGGAGTTGAGGCGTTGACCGGGTGTAAACAGAAAAAAGAGTTTGGAGCAGATACTCGGGTAGTGCTTTTGACGCCACAGGGTCAGCCTTTCTCCCAAACTCTGGCCCAAGATCTTTCCGAAGCATCGCAAATTGTGGTGCTTTGTGGACGATATGAGGGCGTAGATGAAAGAGTGTCAGAAGCTCTAGCTACGGACGAGGTTTCGATTGGCGACTATGTCCTGTCGGGAGGAGAACCGGCTGCCCTGGTCCTATTGGACGCGATTGTGCGTTTGCTACCAGGCGCGTTGGGAAGTGAAACCTCAGCGGTGTTTGAGTCGTTTTCAAACGGTTTGCTGGATTATCCGCAGTATACGAGGCCGCCCGAGTTTAGAGGAATGAGGGTTCCTGACGTCTTACTTAGTGGGAACCATGCGGAGATTGAACGCTGGCGAAAAGATGCAGCACTGAAAAAAACGCGTCGCATCCGTCCAGATTTATTGAAATAGTTGAATTATTAGAGCGCGAGCGGTTAAAAGAGAGCGTGGAGCTGGTTAGATGTATCGCGGCTCGAGACGAAGGAGCATTGAGAAATGAATCGATTGGACAGAATTGAAGAGACTCAGTTGCGGAAAAACATTCCGCAGTTTCAGCCGGGCGATACGGTCCGTGTACACGTACGGATCAAGGAATCCGAGACAAAAGAAAGACTGCAGGTATTCGAAGGCGTCGTCATTGCACGTAAGCATGGAGGCGCGCGCGAAACGATCACGGTGCGCAAAACCAGTTTTGGAGTTGGCGTCGAGAGAATCTTCCCGCTACATGCAACAATAATAGATCATATCGATCTCGTAAAAAGAGGACGTGTCCGAAGGGCCAAGCTTTATTATCTCAGAGGGCTCCGTGGCAAGGCTGCCCGTATCCGCGAGCGCGATACACGCGGTCATCAAGGCGACGAAGCACAGGCGTCTGTCGCTGGCAAGAGTAAGTAGTATTTGTTGCGCGTAAGCTGCCCACCACAGCTTCGCGATCTCGAGATGGGAGAAACCGATTGCGGATAGCAATCGACGCTCACTCCGTTGGCACAAAGCTCGGAGGCAATGAAAGCTACGCCGTCAACCTGATTGAGGCGCTGGCCCAAATTGATAGTGTCAACAACTACACTATCTACGTAACCACACCCGTAGCTCATGATCGTTTTCATAAACGATGGTCGAATTTTTCGGTTCGAACGACCTTGCCTCACACGCCGTTGATCCGAATTCCCCTTACCTTAAGCGCAGAATTACGTAAGAACCCGGTTGACGTCCTTCATGTCCAGTTTACTGCTCCTCCATTTTGTCCTTGTCCGGTTGTACTGAGTATTCACGATCTCTCATTCGAACATTTGCCTCAAACCTTTAACCGTCGCAGTAGGACCCAACTCCGGTTGACGGTCCGACATTCGGCAAGACGGGCGGCCCAGGTCCTCTCGCTTTCGGAACATGCGCGTCGCGACATCATCGAGACCTACGGAGTTAACGAAAAGCGGATTACGGCAATTCCCTTAGCTGCTCCAGCCCACTTTGGACCAGTTGAGGACGCAAGGGAACTTCAACGAGTGCGACACAATTATGGGATAGAGGGCGATTACATTTTGTCCGTAGGCTCAATTCAGCCCCGTAAGAACCTTGCCCGACTTGTCAGAGCCTACGCCTCTTTGCGAAATAGTCTTCCGAGCGAGAAGCTTCCGAAGCTGGTTATGGTCGGAAAATGTGCGTGGCTTTACGATGAAACCCTTCGCGCTCTGGATGAAACTGGTGTTCGAGATTCGGTGATTCTCACGGGCTATGTTCCAGAGTGCGACCTACCGCCACTCTATTCAGGAGCGATGTGTTTCGTTTACCCTTCTTACTTCGAGGGTTTTGGTCTACCACCGCTGGAAGCAATGAAGTGTGGAGCGCCAGTAATCGTTGGAAATACAACTAGTCTTCCAGAAGTCGTCGGCGATGCCGGATTGAAAGTAGATCCGTATGATGTCGAAGCGATTGCCGCGGGTTTAAAAAGGTTAGTCGCCGATAGTGAGTTGAGACACGAACTTAGGGTCAAAGGGATAGCCAGGGCACGAACGTTCGACTGGAGAGAAACTGCCCGACGTACTTTGAGTGTCTATCAACAAGCCGTTGATGATGACACTGACGTTAACCACGAAGCCCGAAGAGTAGTTTAGTGTCGGGCCATCCAGGCTTGAGTCGCTCACTATGCGCATCGCGATTCTGGGAACTAGAGGCGTACCAGCCAGCTACGGTGGCTTCGAAACTTTTGCGGAGCACCTGTCAACTCGTCTTGTGGCCAGAGGCCATGAGGTAACAGTTTATTGCCGGTCTCACTACGTTTCTCCACGTCAGCTTGAGTACCACGGCGTCAAACTCAAGGTTCTTCCTACCATTCGTCATAAGTACTTCGACACTGTAGTTCACACGCTTTACTCTGCCTTAAGTGCTGTTCCAGAAAGATTCGATGCGGCGCTGATCTGTAATGCTGCGAACGCGCCTTTTGCTCCAATCCTTCGATTCACTGGGACACCGGTTGCAATTAATGTCGACGGTCTTGAACACAAGCGGAAGAAATGGGGCTGGCTCGGTCGCCGCTACTACAAGTCTGCTGAATATCTATCGACGATCCTGCCGAATGAGATGGTCACCGATGCGCAAGTAATCCGGGAATACTACTTAGCGCGTCACGGTTGTCCATCAACGATGATTGCCTACGGAAGTGAAGTTGAGCGACGTCCGAATCGCGACGTCGTGAGGAAATGGCGAGTCGAGCCCAATCGTTACGTCTTATACGTCTCACGACTCGAACCTGAGAATAATGCCCGCCTTGTTATCGAAGCCTTTAAGCGCGTGCGAACCGCATACCGGCTGTTAATTGTCGGCGACGCTCCGTACGCTGAAAGCTATATCGAAAGTCTGAAGGCGCAAGCCCGCGGCGACAAGCGAATAATTTTTACGGGCTTTGTGTTCGGACAGGATTACCGTGCACTCCAACAGAACGCCTACTGTTATGTTCATGCAACAGAAGTGGGTGGCACTCATCCGGCACTTCTCGAGGCAATGGGTTACGGTAACTGTGTGTTGACACTTGCCACTCCCGAGAATATCGAGGCCGTGGGCGAAGCTGGAATTCCCTACATCGACGAGTTTGATTTAGCGGAGAAACTTCAGCGAGTTCTCAGGGACGGATCACTGGTCCAAGCCTATAGAAACAGAGCACAGACCCGCGTTCAGAAACATTACGACTGGGATCAGGTTGTCGATCAATACGAACAGCTCTTTGCACGGATGTGCGGTAAGTCTTTACCAACGCCTGTCAGACCCGTAGCAAAGGAGACTGAAAGAATAAGTGGGCTTGTAAAGCACTAGATTTCGGATATTTCTCTTAGAGAGGTGCCCCGTCGATTTTTCAAATCGGCGGGGCAAAACTTTGCGGTAGGTTCGGGCGAATCAGGGTGGCGTTGCAAAGCATGAGAGTCATCAATCGAGGGATAACTCCGGAGTTGGGGCGGCGGTTATGCGGGCGTATATAAAGCCAATCAAAAATTGTTAAAACCGCTCCAACTGCTTGAAAACACCAAAGTTTCCAAAGAAAACTGGTAGGCTCTTAACGTCCTAACTCAGTGTGTGCGAAATTATACGATTGATTCGTGACCTGTCAAGGACAAAGTTAACTTTTTCGCAAAGCTCCTGCAACAACTCGGTCCGGCTTTAAACAATGGTTAATCGCCAGTTCGGACTTGGGCAAGACGGTTGGCCTGTCTTCTAACTGCTTCCGAGACATTCCGGTTCTTGCCTAGAGTCAACAGATCTTTCGAACGAATGCGCGGTAGGATATTGATCACGGTAGGAATTGGAGTGCGAGGATTTCGTGCAAGATTATGGATTATGGAGTACGACCTGGCCCATGTACGATTAAGTGCTATAAGACGCAAGACTTCATCCGCGATGGACCGCATTGCTGCGATGTTTTCGACCTCATGATCGGTAATTCGAGGATTATTTATAACTGCCGACGATACCATCTTATTCGCATCACGAATTAACACTCCGCGTGCTTCACGATCACCCTTCATTGCTAACTTCACTCTGTCTCGTGTGTTCATAAACATGATGCGCCGGATTAAGGATACCTTTTCAGCTGAAACTTCTTGCCCATCCAGGCGTTCATGCTCAATTATCCGCTGAACATTGGCCAGAACATCCTCTGGTGTTTCTGAAACGAGTTCCTCGTAGCGCTCAGCTGGTAACCACGCATCGTCGAGATCAGCATCGGATACCTCGATGTGCTGTGCGATGATCCATGCATCTTCGAGACTTAGTACACCTCCATCAGCGGTAGTCAGTTCGGCAGCTTCAAAAAATTCCGCCGCGGCCGTCTTACCTTGAGCTCGGAGTTCATCCGCAATCTGTCGCGCGCCTCGTTCTTTTTCGAAAAACTCCTGACGAGTTTCACGCGCACGCCGTTCAGCCTCTGAGCTTCGCGCTGGATTGTTGAGGATGGCCTCGATGAGTGCCGGGAATCGGACCAACCTTTGTTGGTTGATCGCAATTAATTCGAGTAACGACTCTTCAGTTGTGGCAGCCGCCAGGTCTGCCAGAGCATGGTCTGGCGTATGGGTGTTTAGTACCGCTGCCTCGTAGAGTTCATGTGAAGATTCCGGACGCGTCGCCAGGTACGCTAGAACAGTTGGCGGGGTATCGTCCGCCTTGGCGACGATAAGCAGATCATCGTTTGCTTCAGCGTTGAGAGTTTCCGCCGCGGCGTTGGCAATCTCCGCATCATCACTTTGTGTAAGCGCAACCAGGACCTCGAGAAGATCATTTTGCGGCAATGGCAACATGCCACGAGCAGCCGCAAGTCTAGCGGGTTGCGGAGCTGTACCCGCAATAATTGCGCGAACAACTGGATTGGATGAAGTGATTTCGGTGCTCAAGAGAAAACCAACTGTGCGGTATCCTACAAATTCAACTTAGCTGATCAAAAGATGCTTGTCTATAGAACTTTTGTTGCGAAGCTACGGCGGCAAAGCAGACTTTACCGATGACAGCGAATCATGCTGCTTTGGAAAAGTCTGCGGTGATTGAGTTCAATTGAGTTTAATGAGGTCTAAGCTGTCGCGCCGTGACACTTCTTGTATTTCTTACCTGAACCGCAAGGGCATGGTTCATTGCGTCCAACTTTTGGCTGGTCTCTTACTACAGTCTTTATCTTGCCGTCTTCCTCGCCCGCAGGTGCAGCACCCTGGTTTGGACCAGTGAAAGTCAAAGAAGCTGGCCGTCGAGCCATTCGTCTCTGTTGCAACGTCTCGGGTGGTTGTTCGGTAACTACCTGCAAGTTAAATAGCGACCGGATGGTGCTGGTATCAATTCGGTCCAACATCTCCTGGAAGAGATCGAAACTCTGCTTCTTGTACTCAACCAGCGGATCTTTTTGACCGTAGCCTACGAGACCAATTCCCTGCTTTAAGTGGTCAAGGGACAGCAAGTGATCTTTCCACTGCGCATCGATGATATTGAGCATGATAATTCGCTCGTATGTGCGCATTGCTTCCGGACCTATCTGTTCTTCCTTCCTCGAATAACCCTCTTTAAGTCGCTCCCAAATGAGATCGGTAATTTCCTGTGAGGTCAGATTCGGCAGGTCAAGACCTTCCCGGTCAGCGTCGAAATCGTAAATTGTCTTGATCTGAATCTTGTAATTCTCAACTTCCCAATCGTCAGGTGACACGTCGGGATTGAGATACTGCTTAGTCAAATCTGACAAAAGATCGTAGGCCACACCTGAGGTCGGTGGATCGCCCATCAGGTAGTCACGCTGGTCTGGATCTTCCATCAACTGGCGACGCAAGCCATAAATCGTCTCGCGCTGCTTGTTCATAACGTCGTCGTATTCAAGCAGGTGTTTACGTGCTTCAAAGTTCCGACCTTCGACGGACTTTTGTGCAGCGGCGATCCGTTTCGAAACCATCTTCGATTCGATCGCTACACCTTGTTCCATCCCGAGCCGTTGCATCAGGGCTTTCACTTTATCGCCTGCAAAGATGCGCATTAGATCGTCTTCAAGCGACAGGAAAAACCTTGACGATCCTGGATCGCCCTGTCGTCCGGCACGACCACGCAGCTGGTTGTCGATACGACGCGACTCATGACGTTCTGTACCAACGATATGAAGTCCACCGAGACTCACAACTTCCTGGTGTTCATCTTCAACTATCCGTTTTGCCTGGGTGTAGACTTCCTGCCATTGCTGTTCAGTAGCTTCTTCAGGATCAACCTCTTCCTTCTTCAGAAACTCACGAGCCATAAAGTCTGGATTCCCGCCAAGCAAAATGTCAGTACCTCGGCCGGCCATGTTGGTTGCGATTGTTACTGAACCCTTTCGCCCTGCCTGAGCGACGATCTCAGCTTCTCTTTCGTGATACTTCGCGTTAAGTACGTTGTGCGGGACTTTCTCCTTGAGTAGCCGGCGAGCAATCAGTTCAGAATTTTCCACTGAGACGGTACCGACAAGTGCCGGTTGGCCTTTCTCATAACATTCTTTGATTTCCTCAATCACCGCATCCCACTTTTCCGGCAGGGTCCGATAGATAACATCGGAATGGTCTGTCCGAACCATCGGCATATGAGTTGGAATTACAATCACATCGAGTTTGTACGTAGAGGCAAACTCCGCAGCTTCGGTCTCTGCCGTACCGGTCATACCGGAGAGTTTTTCATAGAGACGGAAATAGTTCTGCAGCGTGATTGTCGCGAGTGTTTGATTCTCCTTTTCAATCACGACGCCTTCTTTGGCTTCAACGGCCTGGTGTAAACCGTCAGACCAGCGTCGTCCTTTCATCAAACGACCCGTGAAGTCGTCGACGATAATTACTTCGCCATCTTGAACTACGTACTGGTGATCAAGCTTATAAAGTGTGTGTGCTTTTAGAGCTTGCTCAACACAATGGAGCAGCTCCATGTTGGAAGGGTCGTAAAGATTACCAACGCCGAGGAGTCGTTCTGCCTTGTCAACGCCCTCTTCGGTGAGAACTGCAGTGTGGGCCTTTTCGTCCACGACATAATCGCCAGTCTTCTTTCCATCGATATCCTCACCCTTGTTGAGGTGCGGAATAATTGCGTCAGCGTTTCGATACTTGTCAGTGGCTTCGTCCGATGGACCAGAAATAATTAACGGAGTTCGAGCTTCGTCAATAAGGATCGAATCAACTTCGTCAACAACCGCGAAGTAGTGGCCTCGCTGGACACAAGTGGTGAGGTCAAACTTCATATTGTCGCGGAGATAGTCGAAACCGAATTCGTTATTGGTTCCGTAGGTGATGTCGGCTGCGTACGCGGCCTGGCGTTCGAAGTCATCCATGTCGTTCTGGATACATCCGACTTCGAGACCAAGGAACCGGTGGATTTGGCCCATCCATTCCGCGTCGCGTGAGGCGAGATAGTCGTTAACAGTTACGACATGTACGCCGCCCCGACCCGTCAAAGCGTTCAAATAAGAAGGCAAGGTAGCTACAAGTGTTTTGCCTTCACCGGTGCGCATCTCAGCAATCTTGCCCTGATGAAGAACAATGCCACCGATCATTTGCACGTCGAAATGTCGCATGCCGGTGGTCCGTATACTCGCCTCTCTGACAATGGCAAAGGCCTCCGGCAGGATCTCGTCTAAAGCTGCTCGTTCGCGACGCTTTCGCTCTTCCTTGTCTTTTGTGTCGCTGACAGCTAGCTGAAGCTGTTCTTTGAAAGCTGCTGTTCGGGCCTTCAATTCGTCGTCGGAAAGTCTCTTTACCGATGGCTCCAGGGCGTTGATTTGCTCGACCAGCGGCTGAATAGTTTTCAAGAACCGCTGATTACTACTTCCAAAAACTTTTGTTAAGACTTTATCGAAACCCATATCTAATAATTTGCTCCACAGTAAGTAGTTTTATTAACTAATCCCCACCATATTCGACAATGTTTAATTGTAGTAGACGCGTTTAAGCGAGGCAAGCAACCGACTTTTTAGCTAGACGCCTGGCTCGAGTTGCTTTTTGATGAGATCGACCAGATTCTGACGCGGCATTGAGAAGTTAACCACTATCCTTTTCCCATCCGGGCTCACGTTTGTGTTCCTCATAATTACTTCTTCATCTTTCCCCGCTCGTGAACCTGCGCCGAACACAAGTGCGGCGTTGAGTCCCTTGGACAAAATCCTTGCACTATCAGCTGAAGATACTTCCGACTCAACGGAAGCTTCTACTTCACTTTGTCCCTGCTTAATCGTGAACTTTACTGTGGCGCCCGGATTGTCTTTGCTAATTGGCTTCAAGTAAATAAGAAAACCACTATCATTCAAAGCCGCAACCATTCGGCCAAAAAGATCGACGAGGTTAGGATCGCCTGTCTTTTTAGTGAACCTCGGGTTCAGCAGTTTCCCTGATGAATCCAGTTCGGCTTCAATGACGATCTCAAATGGATTATCAAGATCCAGCTTGCCTTCTTTCTTTAGATCGTTTGCATACTTCGCAAAATCTTTGAGCGCCTGCTTATTAAGCTGATTTTCGTCTGGTAACTCGATATTGTTTTTGGCAGCTGTCTCCTCGAGTTTTTTCTGCGACTCTTCCACTTCTCTCTTTTTGTCGTCAGGGCTGGCCGTTGATTCGGCCACAGCCATAGATGGTGACGCTGACTGCGAAGGACTCGGAGAAACTGAAGGCTCAGGTGACGGAGACGGCTCGGGTTTAACTTTCTCTGGTTTATCAGCTTGAGAAATTATCTTTGGTGCGAAGGGATCGAAGTGAGACGCACCACTCTTCGGATTCTCAGCAGATGCGCCCTCGGGTGCAAAGTAGCCGTCAGGATAACGAAACTTCTCATTGGCCAAAGAGACGAGCTGCACGTCGTCGCTGATGTGGGTAGCATCGTATGGCTTTTCGACAATTCGGGTATTCGCTATCAAACTGGCAATGTTAAAGGCATCTCGAAAAGCTGGTACGTAAACCGCCGACCACAAAAGCACTAGATGCAGTAATAGCGATACACCCGTGAGTTTAGCCAGGATTGGCCATCTGGGGTCGCGATTAACCTCAATATTTTCGAACAACTCAGCCATTAGTAATCAAACGTCTTCTAGATAACGTTAGTTCAGTGCCTTTAGACGCCTTCAACGGCCGACACGTTGTGAGACAGATTGTAACTCTATGCCTCCACATTGGCACTTCGCATGCCAGTATTTGTCCAGCTAGAATGTTCAGCATGCATCGATCAGGTGGGAAACAACGGAACAATCGGGGAAATCGCACCAAAAAACGACACCAACGCAACGTGGGAAGTCCAAATATTCCTACCTCTCCCGAACGTCTATCTAAAGCTAAAGTGAAAACTCCCGACGTCATGCGACTACTAGAGGGAATAGGTACACCTCCTCAGACTCCTTTTAAACCCGATCCGTTTCAGCTCGAAGCTCTCCTGGCACTGGAACAAGATGACGTGTTGGTGACCGCTCCAACCGGTAGCGGAAAAACATGGATCGCCAGAGAGCAAATCAGACGCTTGCTCGAGAGCAATAGAAGAGCCTGGTACACAACTCCCCTTAAAGCTCTTACTAACTCAAAGTACCAGGAATTTACTGATGAATTTGGTTCAGACCGAGTTGGGATCCTTACTGGTGATCGCAAAGAAAACTCTGACGCGCCGCTCATCGTGGGTACGACCGAGATTTATCGTAATCAACTCTTTGACGCCTTACGCGGTGGTAATCAAGTCAGCGCTGATCTGGTTGTCCTGGACGAAGCTCACTACCTCGCCGATGAGGACCGTGGACACGTCTGGGAAGAAGCGATCATTCTTACACCTCCTCGAATTCGCCTGTTATTGCTTTCAGCGACAATTGGAAATGCTCACGAGTTTGCATCCTGGATCGCTGAAGTACGAGATGTGCGTTGTAGTGTAATTGCTGGCCCAGGTAAAAGACCGGTTCCATTGCGGTCTGCGATTTTGTTGCCCGATCAACGTTTGTTACCGCTCTTGAATGAGGCCGGAAAACTGAATCCGGAGATTGAGCGGTTAGTCGAGCAATCGAGAGATGAACGAGAGCGCTCTCATGGTGGACGAAGAAGATTCTAAATGAATAGTCACCTCAATGATTGGTTGGTGCGATGAAGCTGCGAATGCCAGAGATGCCGTCTGCAACTTTGCTCTCGGCGCTTCAGTCGTACAACCTGCTTCCTGCGATCGTATTCATGCCAACGCGTCGTCGTTGTGATCAGGCGGCGTCAGAAGCAGCTCTAACACGACGTGACTCGAGCGAAAAACGTCGTGAAGCGCGGCGCGAATTTATGCGTGCATTTGTAGAAGAGAATCCCGACGTTCGAGGTCATCGGCATTGGGACACGATCATTCGCGGTGGGGTCGCGTCGCACCACGCCGGCCACATTCCGTCGTGGAAGCTCGTGATTGAAAAACTGATGAGCGCAGGTTTGCTTGATGCGATCTTTGCTACAGCAACAGTTGCCGCCGGGGTCGACTTTCCCGCTCGCAGTGTTGTCCTCACCGGCGCTGATGCCAGAACTGGGAGTGGCTGGCGTCCTTTATCAGCCTCCGAACTCCAACAAATGACGGGACGCGCCGGTAGACGTGGCCGAGACAAGGTCGGCTTCGTGGTTGCAGCACCTGGAATACATCAGGATCCGTTACGCATCGCGCAAATGTTACAAGCCGCTCCTGATCCGCTTGTAAGTCAGTTTCGCGCGACCTATACGACGCTTCTTAACCTTCTCGATGCTTTCGATAATTTCGCCGGAGTAAAAGAGATCGCGGAACGCAGTTTCGCGTACCGTGAATCAGCGGAACAGATCCATCAACTGGAAAAGAGTCGCAACGAGAGCAGAGACACCCTCGTCAGCCGGCTCAAATCTTCAGATTGTAATCTTCCAATGGAGGCGGTTTTTGGCTTAGAACGGTTGGTGAGTGCTCGAGCTCGATTACAAGAAGATCAACCTGGAACCCGAGCTGAAATGTTCCATCGTTGGCTTAATGAAGTGGTGAAGCCTGGACGAATAGTCGGAATAGGCAGGAGTGGCCGTCGTCTGGTGATGGTTACAGAAAAGCGAGATGGAAACGTAAGAGGCTTTCGCGAAGATGGGAGTGGGGCTAGTTTTCCATTGGAACGAATCGGGCGCGTTTACCGGCCAGTTTTCCGACTGCGCGAAGAAGATTTCGACGATGCGTTTGATGACATTAAGCGTAACGGCAAGAACGAAGTTCTAATCGAACCGAGGTTAAGAGACGCATACGCCGAAGACGCTGATGCTCTGAAGCTATTCGACAATGCAATCGACAATCTATTACCTGCGGGTCTGGATGGCGACAAACGCGATCGCTGTACTCAGTTGCTCTGGGAATTGCGTGAGACAGCAGAAGATCACGAGCGGGCTGCAAATCGGATCGAGTCGCTACGCGATGCCGTCTGGCGACCCTTTGATCAGCGGGCGCGAGTTCTATCGGTGTTTGGATATCTCGACTATGAGAATGAGAAAGTTACCGACCGAGGGCGTTGGCTTGCAGATCTACACATCGACCGACCACTGTTGGTAGGAGAAGCGCTCGAAAGTGGTCTATTCAATTCCCTCGAACCAACACAATTGGCCGGCATCGTTGCCGCACTAACTGCCGATGAAGATCGTGACTATGGCGATCTGGAGTTGTCAGACGACATCGTTGGTTCTTTGGCACGTTTTGAAGAAATTGGCTTCAAAGTCTCTGCGGAAGAGTGGAAGCACGATATCGAGCCTGCGCCTGAACTGAACTTCTCAGCAGCCGGTGCTGCAGTTCACTGGGCCAACGGTGTCGAATGGTCACAGATTGTCCGTGAAACTCGGGCTGAAGAAGGCGACTTGTTCCGCATGTTTTCACGGACTGGCGAAGCACTACGTCAGATAGCCGGACTACGACGCACTCATCCGGATGCAGCAACGATGGCCGCGACCGTGGCTGATACAATACTCCGCGACCCAATCCGATAGTCCACTTAGGGCAATCCCAAGGTCTGGGTTAATATTGCCGCCACTTTACCTAATCCAGTCATTTATGAAAGCGAGACTATATGTCGACTTCAGCTGCCCCTCAACCATCACCACAACTCTTTTTCCAAAACATCAACGCACATCACCGAACAGAAGCACTTAAAGGTGCCATCGAATTAGAAGTCTTTACCGCGATCGGCGAAGGAAATTCAACCGCCAGCGAAATCGCAAAGAGATGTGACGCATCAGAGCGAGGTACCCGCATCCTTTGTGACTATCTGACAATGATGGGAATGGTGATCAAAGAAAACGATCGTTACACACTTACACTTGACTCATCTGTCTTCCTCGACAAACGTTCACCGGCTTACCTGGGTGGAGCGATAGATTTTCTGTGCTCTCCAATGTTGACGGAAGGTGCGAGACATATCGCCGACGCCGTTCGTAAAGGCGGGACCGTAATGGAGAACGATGGGACCATTGGACCAGAGAATGAGGTTTGGGTGAAATTTGCTCGATCGATGGCTCCAATGATGGCAATGCCTGCCCAACTCATGGCCAAACTGGTTGACCCGGCTGCTGACAGTAAACTTCGCATTCTTGACATCGCAGCGGGTCACGGACTGTTTGGACTTGCGTTCGCTACTAATAATCCTCAGGCGGAAATCACCGCGCTCGACTGGAAAGCGGTTCTTCAAGTTGCCAGGGAAAATGCTGAAAAAGTCGGCGTCTCCGATCGTTACAAGACAATTGAAGGCAGCGCATTTGATGTGGACTTTGGTAGTGGATACGACCTCGTGTTGCTAACCAACTTCCTGCATCACTTTGATCCTCCTACCTGTGAGACCTTGCTGCGCAAGGTTCGTGCTTCGCTCAAGGATGGCGGTCGAGCTATCACACTCGAATTCGTTCCGAATGAAGATCGGGTTACACCCGTTGAAACTGCGTCATTCAACATGGTAATGCTAAGCAGCACTCCCTCGGGAGATGCATACCCATTCTCTGAGCTGAATAAGATGGCCACCAATGCAGGGTTTAGTCACAGCACCCTCCATCAACTGCCACCGACACTTCAACAAGTTGTTATTTCCGAGAAGTAATTGCAGAGCGAGGTGCGTGAACTAATCACGCACCTCGCGAACAAACTTAACCGAGTCAAGGTCTTCGTATGCGCCTCCTTCTCTTTCTATTTCTCTGCCTGACAATTGCAATCCCCTTAAATCAGACGAGACCACCAGCTAGTCAAGCAGAATCTTTAACGGTGTTTCTGCTGAAGCCCGGTAAAGTCTTCGATGGTGAGCAAGCACAACTTCACGATGGATGGGCCATTTTAGTTCGCGGTCAGAAGATTGAGACTGTTGGGCCACTAACTAGTATTAACGTTCCGGCCGATGCGAAAGTGATCGATCTGCCAGGATTGACGTTGATGCCGGGTCTCATCGAAGCGCATTCTCACATACTACTTCACCCTTATAGCGAAACCGTCTGGAACGACCAGGTCGCTCGCGAATCGCTTAGCCTACGAGTCGCCCGCGCCACAAATCATCTCCGCAATACGCTTCAGGCTGGCTTCACAACAGTGCGTGATCTCGGCACTGAAGGCGCCGGATACGCAGACGTCGGACTCAAACAGGCGGTCGAACAGGGCATCATTCCTGGACCACGTATGCTGGTAGCAACCCGAGCGATTGTGGCAACAGGTAGTTATGGACCAAAAGGCTATGCGTCCGAATGGCGTGTCCCTCAAGGAGCGGAAGAAGCAGACGGCATCGACAGCTTGACGCGGGTCGTTCGAGATCAAATTGGACACGGCGCCGATTGGATCAAGGTCTATGCTGATTATCGCTGGGGCACGCAAGGTGCCGCGCCTACGTTCTCACTTGAGGAATTAAAGCTTGCGGTGGAAACGGCAAAGAGCGCCAATGTCCCGGTAGCGGCGCATGCGACAACAACCGAGGGTATGCGTCGAGCGGCTCTGGCTGGAGTAGAAACAATTGAGCATGGTGATGGTGGAACAGCGGAGGTGTTTCGTTTAATGAAGGAGCGAGGTGTCGCTCTCTGTCCAACCTTGGCCGTCGCGGGTGCAAACACTGAACACAAGCGAGTGGTTTTCAAGGCCGCACTTGAAGCTGGAGTCACGATCGCAAGTGGAAGTGACGTCGGAGTCTTTGCTCATGGAGACAACGCTCGCGAGATCGAAATGATGGTTAACTTTGGGATGGCAAACGTAGATGCCTTGAGGTCTGCCACTTCGGTGAACGCGCGTGTGCTTCACATGGCAGACAAGATTGGTCAGGTTAAGCCTGGACTCTTCGCGGATCTAATTGCAGTTGAGGGGGATCCCACACGCGACATTTCAGCATTGCGGCGCGTGAAGTTCGTAATGAAGGGCGGCGTAATTTATAAAGGGCAATAGTGCTATTGCGATGGAGCCGGAGTCACAAGTCTGGCGACAGTGGACAACAACTCGTCAGTCCGAAATGGCTTACCGACAAACGCGTCGAATCCTACTTGCAAAGCTCGTCGCCGATCGGCATCCGCGTGAGCGGTAACAGCCACTAACGGGATATCGGCCGTGACGGTATCTGCCTTGAGTGCCTTAAAAACCTGCCAACCATCGAGTTCCGGCATCGAAAGATCGACCATGATAAGGTCGGGCGGTTGCTCTCGCGCCATACTCAGGCACTCCTGACCATTTTTTGCCTCGCGAACGTGGTAATGCGCTGCAGAAAGCAAGATTCGTAATAGTTCGCGGTTATCGTCGTAGTCTTCAGCGATCAGAATGGTAGCTGACATGTGATTTCGATGGGATAATCACTTACATCAGGAGCGGCTAGAGCTTACCAAACATTGACCATTAGGCAAGTAGTATCGCTCTCAACTTACGATTTTTGGCAAGATTAGCTTTCTCACACCGCCAGGAATGGCAAATTTGTTACCGATTTAGGAAAAACAATTGACTAGCTCAATAGCTGCCGTCCATAATCAGATTCAGAGAGCCCTGCCCCCTTGCGAGGCTCTAGCAAACCCTTGGTTAGAAATCCCTACCTGAAGACCTTGAGGTTCGTCAAAACAACACTACCACCACACGGAGGAACGAACTGTGGTCACCGGACAATTAGAAGACAGTTTGCGGAAAGAGATCGAAAGCTACCTTGACAGTCGCCTGAGCGCAGTCAAGCAAGACATTACGGCACTTCAGAGCCTGCTCAATGAATCGTTGACCGGTTTGTTTGAGTGCCAAAGTGACGTGCAAATGGAAGGCAGCTTAGCGACATCGATTGCCGAACATTTACGCGCAGCCCATCAAGGCGGAATCGAATTAGCGGCGGAAGAATCCTCCCGTGCAAAAGCTTCCAGTGACATGGCGATTGTAAAAGCGGGAATTACCGAGATCAATGACCAGCAGTCACAAGCTGACATTCTCAAAGTCCTTGTCAACCGCGCCACTTCTTTTGGTCCACGCATAGCTTTCTTCGTCGTGAAGGGCGACCAGGCGTCGGGCTGGCGCGGCCGTGGTTTCGAAGGTACAGTCGGTGATCAGTCTATTCAACAAATCTCGCTATCGCTTACCGCTGACACGGTTATTGGAAGTGTCGTGAAATCGTTAGATACCTGGAGTGGCGGGCCTGGATCTCATTCCGAAGATCACATTCTTCTAAATCGGCTTGGTGAAGAACCCGCGCAACGAATTGTAGCGATTCCACTTACGGTTCGCGGACGAGCAGTCGCCGTACTCTATGCCGACTCGGCTGGTCTCGACGCTGAATCAATCAATCTTGAAGCCCTCGAAACTCTGGTCCGTGTGGCTGGAATGGCAGTTGAACTGCTCTCCGTCAAAACGGTGCCAGCAAAGCGAGTCGAAGAAACACCACAAAGACTTGAAGAACCTCAGCCGGCTTATACGCCAAAGAGTGAGTACGCTGACATTCCGGCTCCAAGTGTCGTATCTGACTTCTCAGGCGCCGAAACGATTGAACCAGTTCCACCAGCGCAGCCGCCGGTTCCGAGCGTTGCTGACTTCCAGTTCTCAGATACTTCAGCGGGTAATGAACCAGCCCCTGAGCCTTCTTACGGAGCAGTTGGAGAAGAGCCACCTTCATGGAAACCGGAACCTGACTCTCCGCCAGTGGTTGAGATTGCGCATCCGTCACCAACAACTCGTCGACGGTACGGACAGGACAGCGAATTGCCAGTTGAGGTTTCAAACGATGAGGAGCGTCGACTACACAACGACGCACGGAGATTCGCTCGACTGCTGATCTCCGAAATCAAACTCTATAACGAGCAGAAGGTCGTCGAAGGTCGGTCCGAACACGACTTGTACGACCGCCTGCGCGAATACATTGATCGCTCACGAGAAATGTATGACAAGCGCGTGAAAGCAGAAGTCGCAACCCGGTACGACTACTTCCACGGAGAACTTGTCAGCACACTTGCAGAAGGTGACGTTGCTAAGCTCGGGTCAAATTACCCTGGAGCAACCGTAACGGCCTAGCGATGCACTAATCCTTTCGAATGTTGTTGATCAAGTCGGGTAGTGAGTCGCAACGTGGGTAAACATCGCTTACTTCTGATCCTTATCGGTGTTGGTCTGCTCGCGGTCGCGTCTCTACCTTTCCTCATAAGCGCGAGTTGTCTGACCCGTCAACAAACTCCTGCCGAACAAAAAGCACTCGAGACTATGCGCAGCATGACGCGCAACGATGTGCTACCGTCCGAAGACGTTGTCGCCGGCATTGAATCCCAGTTTCCCAGAACTAAAGCTGCAGCACTGGCCAGAATTCTTCGCGCCAGAATAAAACTCAATGCGAAGGACTACCCCGGAGCAGCCTCTCTGCTCGACGCAAAGATCATTAGCGATCAAACATCGCTCGCTGACTACGCGTTGTTTTTGAGAGGGACCGCATTTGAACAAGCCGGGCAGACAGTTCAAGCTCGCGCCACCTACCAGGAATTATTACAAAGCTACCCCACTTCGTTACGTGCGAGAGACGCAGCATTAAAGGCAGCGAACCTGTTGGTCAAGAGTGGTGAAGCTGCAGCTGTACCGCTGCTTCTAAAAGACTTCGCGCAAGCCGATGAGCCGAGTGCCTTGCTGGCAACAGCCAAAGCGTATGAACTGGTACCCGATCAAACTCGCGCACTTGCAGCATATCGACGGCTCTATTTCTTTAGCCCAGCTTCGACTGAAAGTGTAGAAGCAGCGACTGCTTTGCCTAAACTGGGTTCGACGACATCTCCTGCGACGACTGAAGAAGCAATCACTCGAGCTGAGCGTCTTTATGCCGCCAAAAGGTACGCTGACGCTTTGCCAGCGTACACGGACGCGTTTACAAGATTTCCTCCCACAGCAACCACTGACAATCAACTGCGACGCGGAATCGCAGCCTACAGCGTACGTAAGACGCCCGAAGCGGTAGCAGCCTTAAACAGCGTGCCTACTTCGGCCGGTGAGACTCGCGCTGAAGCGCTTTACTATTTGGCCCAGACGTATGCTCGTGCCAGACAATGGGAACAAGTTCGCGCCACCGTAGAGGAATTGAGACGCTCCTTTCCGAATAGTAACTTCACCCCAAAGGCCTTCGTCGCCGTCGGTCAGATTGCAGAAGACGCCAAGAATCCGACTGATGCCTCGTACTTCCTGCGAGCTGCGGTAAATGGCTTTTCCGCCTCACTAGAAGTTGCTCAGGCCCAGTTCGACCTGGCCTGGGAAGCTCATGAAGCTAAGAATTACAGTGAGTCGTCGAAGATGCTGACGGAACACCTTGCTTTCTATGCCGACAAGAATACCGACAATCGAGGCCGAGCCGGTTACTGGGCCGGCCGGGATTCTGAGCGAGCTGGAAAACTGGCAGAGGCACGTGCTCTCTACGAGGCAATGCAAGCTCGTTACGATGCTAACTGGTACGGCTATCTTGCGAAAATTCGATTGGATGCAATGAGTCGCAACGTCCCGCAAAAGACGTTCGCATCTGATTCGACAATTGCAAGGGCCGTCGCCAATCTCAAAACCGTTACCGTAGCGGAGGAGACTGCGGGCGTCGAAGAAGATACTCGCATCCTGAAAGCCGATCAGCTTTCAAATATCGGACTTGATGAATGGGCAGTGAAGGAACTTGAAAAAGCCGGGGAGAAGCATCCGGATAGTCCGAAGATCAATCTCGCGGCGGCAAAGATTTACCGATCTGACGACGACAACGTACGCGCACTCAATACACTCCGTCGTAGTTTCCCTGATTACTCTCAGATGAAACCGGAAGAGATGACACGCGAAGAATGGGACGTGTTCTATCCGCTTAATCATTGGGACATCATCGTCCAGGAATCTCGCGCTCGAAATCTAGATCCTTATCAGGTGGCTGGTCTGATTCGTCAGGAAACGGTGTTTATTACTCGCGCTCGTTCCTCTGCCAGCGCTTACGGTTTGATGCAACTACTGGTTCCTACTGGCAAAGTCATGGCTCGAAAGTACGGCATTAACCGTGACGTCACAGCCGACTCATTATTTGAACCACGTCTCAATATTCAACTAGGTACAGCTTACTTGAGGGATCAGATCGACAAATTTGGTCGCATTGAGTATGTGGCAGCTGCATACAATGCCGGGCCAGGAAGAGCGGTGGCGTGGAAGGCATCACTTCCCTTTGAGATTGACGAATGGGCTGAGGCCGTTCCATTTAAAGAGACCCGCGGATACGTTCAAGGCGTTGTTAGAAACCGGCTGCAGTATCAGCGTCTCTATGATGAAAAAGGCAACTTCCGGCCGGAGGTTGGCACTCGCGCTGTCACTGCCACGCCACCTGGGAATGACCCATCTGCAACACCGAATCCAAACATTCGCAAGCGTCGCATTGGTGGCGACGAACATGAAGAATAATATAGGCTAACCGCCGACAGTTTCCCTCGAACGAAAACTGCGAGATAACCGAAATGAAAATCGTGCTGAATCGTTTTGTTAGCCCGATGAGGTTGGCACTTGTTTGCCTGGGGTTAATCGCAAACACCTCAGCGCAAACTTCAAAGCCGTCAGCTCTGATCGTCGCGACTGAACCCAATGCGATTGTTTGGATTGACGAAATCCGCCGCGGTACAACTGACGCCGAAGGAAAGCTCTCGCTGACAAAAGTCTCTGTCGGACGCCACACGGTCCGAGTGCGCGCCAATGGTTTCAAAGAGGCCACGACAACGATGCTTCCCGGACGTCGGGCGCTATCAGTAAAGTTAATCGTAACTACCGATCAAGCTGAACTGATCTTTCAGCAAGCCGAAACTGCCCGCGATTCAGCGCGTGATGACGCAGCCCGACAGAAATCAGCGGAGCTCTATCATGAAGCAATAAAACTAAGACCAGCATTTCCTACTGCACAGGTTGGTTTAGCAAGAGTCTTGATGGATCTTAATAAGTTTGAAGAGGCACAAGATGCGATTGATGCTGCGCGTCGTTCAAGGCCTGTGTATCCAGAAGCATCGGCAGTTGAAGGGCGAATAAATCGAGAGCGAGCCTTTACTGAAGAGGCTATTCGATCGTTCCGACGGTCCATTCGTGAAGCGAACGGCTTTCAACCAGAAGCTCATGTAGGACTCGCCCGCGTACTTGAGGAGAAAGGTCAATTTGCCGAGGCAATACTTGAGTATCGCAAAGCAATCGATCAACTGTCTGACAGCGAACCAGTGATCTACCAGATGCTAGGCGCGGCTTACGAGAAGATGGAAAAGCCGAAAGAGACTGTTGCGGCTTACGAGAAGTATTTACAGTTGGCGCCGACGGGAAGTTATGCGGCTGCGATTCGTTCGATCCTCGATCAACTCAAGCGCGAAGCCTCCGGCGAACAAATCATCCCGTAACTTTATTCACGCGAAAGATCTTAGCGCGCGGTGAAATTTTGAACTCACGATTACTGGATTTGGAGTCCAGACCCTTGGGCCATCTTGTCGACGCGCGCATTTGATGTTCGACATGCTTTAGCTTGCCGAATACTCCGCTTTAAGATTCCTTCAGCGTACAAACGACAAGCCAAAGCATGTTGGGACACAAGCCAGAAAGACTACACGATGCTGTACCGACTTGGTTGCCTTTCAAACAGCACGACACAAAGCTGCACCCCAAGTGAATCCAGCCGCAAATGCTGGCATCAACAGGTAATCGCCATCCTTAACGTGTCCCGAGCAAAGAAGGTGATCTAACGCCAACCCCATCGAGGCCGACGACGTGTTACCCGTTCGCTCGAGGACCGAAACGACCTTGCTCATTTCAATACCCAATCCCCTCGCGACCTGGGCCAGTAGATTTGCATTGGCCTGGTGTGGGACCACCCAACTCACGTCGCTAACTCCCAGACCATTGCGTTCCAACAAAGTTTGACTTGCTGCGATCATTTTTCGCGACGCTTGAAGTATGACTGACTGTCCCACCATCCGCGGCGCAAAGTTTTGTATTTCCGAATTCCTACCAAACTCCGAACCGGGACAACGAATGCCAAGATCATCTACGTACTTTCCATCCGTGCCGATAAGCACATCAATAATCTCCAGCGCTCCCAGGCGCGGATCTGCTGAGATGATCAGCGCGGCAGCACCATCCCCGAATAACATCGAAGTTGTTCCCGCAGCCGGTGAGAGATCAAGGAAAGGTGACTGCACTTCCGCCAGGCACAACCCAACGGTCCGAGCTACACCCGAACAAACCAACGCGCGTGAGAGTTGCAATCCATAAAGCGTGTTGCAACAAGCGGCGCGAATGTCGATGCATGGAATCTCTCGCAATCCCAAACTATTCTGGACCGCCGAAGCTGAACCAGGAACCAATCGATCTGGAGTCATTGTTCCGAACAGGACGTAGTCAAGATCACTCACCTGTCCTGCCGCTCGATCCGCAGCGATCCGGAGAGCGGCGGAGGCCAGCGCGCTCGTCGTCGTACCGGGTTCTACCCACCGGCGTTCTCGAATACCGCAGCTCTTGAGAATCTGAGCAGGTTCAAGACCTAGCCAGGAAGATAGTTCTTCGTTCGGGACCGTTCTCTCTGGCAGTTGCGTGCCGGAGCCAGTTATGAATGCTCTCATTTTCAGTTCTGACGCGAAGCCACGTATCGGTCTATCGCTTCAATCGTCCGAAAGTTTGCCGGGACAATTTCCGCATCTGGAATTCTTATCGAACAATGTTCCTCCAGGATTGTGATGAAATCAACCAGCGCAAAACTATCCAGCGTGCCTGAAACAAATAGATCCTGGTCAGGCTCAACGTGATTGGTACCGTTGGTGACAGCGTTATTGTTCAAATAATCAATTACTGCTTGGGGTAACGACATTTTCCTGACTCTCCTAGCGAATAGTGTTTTCTGCTTTTGCCTGTAAGTGTTTACGACTTGAACGGTCACGGTAGTTGTCGTAGTTCTCCATCAGCGCCATGTAAATCAACGTCCCTACCGTTTGAGATCCTTCAGCATTCGGATGCGTTAGGTCAGCACCTACCAAGTGTTTCCGGCCTTCATGCCAACGGGCCATTGTCCCTTCACCACCCATCGCCGCGAACAGGTTGAGGAACGCACAATGTGTTTCCTTCGCAACTCGACGCTGCATTTCGACAATCTTGGGTATAGAAGGTTGTGTGATGACCTTGCCTCCGGGAGCACGCTTTCCCCGGTCCATCGGCGACACGATCAGAATCGATGCCTCGGGTAACGCAGTACGCACGCGCCTGACTACCTCACGAAGTTCGCGATCATATCGTTGCATCTGATCGTCAGAAGCGTACTGACTCTCGTTTGTACCGTAGTTCAGGATTACGAGGTTGGACCGGCGGTGCTGTAACTGTTCGGTCCAGTGTTGTTCGTTCATCGCGGTTGCCAACAAGCCAGCGAAGGCACCGTTTACACCCAGACTGTCGTAGACCACGCCGGAATCGTCATTCTCAAGTACAGCACCAAATAGACGAACATCGCCGTCTATCGTTTTCACTTCGAATGAACCATTGTTCTGGTTACCGCTTACCTTGATTTCCCGGAAGCCAGACTTCGGTTCCGTTCCGGCAGTCGAGACAACTTCGTTTTGGTCATTTGCTCTGATACTGAACTGACCACCGCCCGGCTGTTCGAGGTAAAAGACCTCCATTCGAGTGAACTTCTTTCCGATCGGTCCGTCTCGTACCGGTTCAAAGCGCGCAAAACTACCGGAGCCCCTCGAGAAGAAAGCAACTCCACCAAATCCCAATTCCCCATCCCGCGTTTGTGGATCCATGAGCGATCCGTTGGTCCAACCTCCACCCGAGTCAAAGTTGATAGCCTGATGTCCGTACCAGTCCCATGGTCGATCGATCAGGATGAATCCATGACCCGAGTCACCAAACCGCTCCTGCAAGAGTTGTCTAACTGTGCCTGTGATACCGTCGTTGGTGATCGGTGAATCGCCGTAGTGACTGATACGAGTGATTGCGTGTGCTTCGCGTGCTTCGGTTCGTTTGAGGGAGTTGTTGAAAAGATCCATTGTGTGTTCAGGATCTTCGATCAATTGATCGCTGCATTCGTCGATGGAAGGCTTCAACGAGATCGACTCTGATGTAGTCTCCTCGGGTGCGTTCAGCAGAGTTGCGGAGGCCGAATTTCTTTTGAAAGAGACAAATTCGCGAGCGCTCGGGAGTATTTCCCAGTAACTTTTTCCTTTCAGCGGCAACTTCTGCTGCAGTCCGGGTAGAACAAGCGGCGTCAGCGCCAACAGCAAGACAAGCATCATGGTGCGAGCGGGTTTGCTGACCAATGCGTCGTCTTTATACGGATAGAGACGGCTGAGTAACGATTCAGAAGTTGCCATAAATAAACTGGACCTCGGTTCCTGACACGTAGTAGAGACCAAAAGCGATCGAAAGAACTACAACTGCCTGAGCAGGTGACGGCAGCCAATTCCATCCTTCCATGATTCTGGACATGGCCTTTTCCGGAACCCAATGCGACAAGAATGCGATTCCGAGGAGCAACATCAATGGGGCTGGAAGATTCGCTATCGAAAATTGAAAAGCAGTCAGTCGCTTGAGCACATTCAACACTTGATCAATGCTCTCGGCGCGAAACACTACCCACGTCAAGCAAACAAAGTGGAAGGTCGCGAGGATGGACAACAACTCCTTCCACCTTGTTTGAATGGGTTTTGTACCTGACCGCTTTCGCCTCAAGTTCCACCAATGGCTTACAGCTAGACCAAGGCCGTGAAGCCCGCCCCAAATGACAAATGTCCAGGCCGCACCATGCCAAAGTCCGCCAATGAGGAACGTGAGAATGAGGTTGCGATAGAGGTTAATACGACGCTTCCTCAAACCGCCTAGTGAGATGTAGACGTAATCGAAGAGCCAATTGGAAAGACTAATGTGCCAACGTTTCCAAAACTCCCTCAGGTTTTTTGCGCGATAGGGTGAGTGAAAGTTTTCTGGCAATCTGAATCCCAGAAGTAAAGCGGAACCGATCGCAATGTCGCTATAGCCGGAAAAGTCACAATAGATTTGAATCGCGTATCCGTAGATGGCGGCGAGAGTCTCCACAGATGAGTAGAGCTGTGGTTGATCGAAAACACGGTCCACTAGATTCGCTCCGATCATGTCTGCGATAGCAATTTTCTTGATCAGACCCAGCAGTATGAGAAATATTCCTTCAAGTCCCTGATGACTTTCGAAGCGGGAGTTTTCAAATTGGGGTAAGAGATCTCGCGCGCGAGTAACTGGTCCAGCAATCAGGGTAGGAAAGAAAGCAACGAACGCGAGGTAATCCAGGTAGCGACGAGTCGCCGGAAGTGTCCCGCGATAAACGTCGATGACGTAACTTAACGACCTGAACGTAATGAACGACAGTCCAAGAGGAATGACGAGGTCGTCGATGAGGAACGACCTCGTGTTTAGGTGGAGATAACTCAGGAGTGTCGTAGCGGAGCTGCTGAAGAAATTGAAGTACTTGAAAATGATGAGAGCACCGATGTCAGTTGCAATGCTGGCCCAAAGCAATAGACGTCTCAGATGAGAGTTATTACCGCGTGAGATAAGAGTTGCTGTCAGGAAGTCGACCGTTGAAATACCGAACAGTAGAAGGACGAATTTAGGGTTCCACAGAGCGTAGAAGTAATAACTGGCAAGAAGAATGACAACAACCGAAAGGCTACGCTTTCGGGCGATGGACCAATAGACAAAGAATACGACGGTAAGGAAGAGCCAGTATTTGGAGGTGGCGAATAACATTTTAGGTCGTGCGTTTCCGATGCTAAGAACGCAGACCTGATTTTCGCCAAAATGAAAGAAGAAATTAGCGTTGGATCAACGGTGCTGAGTCAGGATAACCGTAGCGCTGAATGATAGCGTTAACTGCGAGGAACTGTGGATGGCCACAAAGGTAGGAATCAAAAGAATCATTGGTCATATCTCATTTGAAATTTCTCATTTATCATTTGGGTTTTGATTTTTGAGTTTAGGCCTTTCGACCAACTGGAAGATTAAAGACAAAAAAAGGACCTAAGACCTAAGTCCAAAATGCACAAATGAGAAATTTCAAATGATATATGACCAATGATGTTTTTTCTCAGCCATCATTGCCGATTGCCTCAACTGGACAACAACTCATGGCCTCTTCGCATAAGCACTTTTCTTCCTCACTCTCGGGCTGCTTACAGACAAAGGAATAGTTGTTCTCGTCTGATCTAATAAAATTGTCGGGTGCGGTGTCGCGACAGACATCACAGTCTATACACGACGAATCGACGTAGAAGGAGCCACAAACATTCTCCTTAACTTTGTCGCTCTTATCTGGCAATTTCCAAACTCCTAACTCCAAACGTCATCCAGGGGCGGAACTGATTGTCCGCCCCCTTTGTTAATTTGATCTGAATGTTGTTTATGGATGAGTCATCTCTTCCGGCTTGACGTGTTTGTCAAATTCCTCGCCGGTAAGAAATCCCAGCTCAATGGCTGATTCTCGCAGACTTATTTTCTTCTTATGTGCGTTCTTGGCTACCTTTGCCGCTTTGTCGTAGCCGATATGAGGATTTAGCGCCGTCACCAACATCAGCGAATCCTTCAAGTTCTGATCAATCTGCTCACGATTGATCTCTATTCCAGAAATGCAGAACTCGATGAAACTTCCAGTTGCGTCATGCAGCAACCGCACCGAGTGTAGAAAATTATGAATCATCACCGGCTTAAAAACGTTCAACTCAAAGTTGCCTTGCGAACCGCCAAAACTAGTGGCCAGATCGTTGCCAAAAACCTGCACCGCCACCATCGTCATGGCTTCGCTCTGAGTTGGATTTACTTTCCCCGGCATAATTGAAGAACCCGGTTCGTTTTCCGGCAGAATCAGTTCACCCAGGCCACATCTTGGACCAGAAGCAAGCCAACGTACGTCATTCGCAATCTTCATCAACGAGGCTGCCAACGTTTTTAGAGCCCCACTCGCGAAAACAAGTTCGTCGTGAGCTGACAATGCCGCGAATTTGTCCGGATGAGACTTGAACGGTAGTCCGGTTAGCTCTGCTATCTTTTTAGCAGCGCGCTCACCAAATTCGGGATGCGAATTCAAGCCAGTACCAACCGCAGTTCCGCCAATTGCAAGTTCTAAGAGACCGGGCATTACTGACTTAAGTCGTTCGACATCACGACTAACCAAACTGGCCCAGCCTCCCATCTCCTGGTCCACAGTAAGCGGCGTTGCGTCTTGCAAGTGGGTACGACCTATTTTTACGACTCCCTTAAACTCCTGCGCTTTGGCAACAATGGCGTCGCGTAACTCTGAAATTCTCGGGATCAGTTTGTTTAGCTGTTCCGCTCCTGCAATGTACATCGCAGTGGGAAAAGTGTCGTTAGACGACTGCGACATATTGACGTCGTCGTTGGGATGTACTGGCTTTTTGCTGCCCATGACGCCACCCGCGAGTTCAATTGCGCGGTTACTAATAACCTCGTTGGCGTTCATGTTTGTCTGCGTGCCACTTCCGGTTTGCCACACTCGCAACGGAAAGTGTTCGTCGAGTTTTCCTTCGATCACTTCGTCACACGCCTGCACGATGAGCTTGGCTTTTTCCGGCGACAGTTTTCCCAGATCCTCATTTACTAATGCCGCTGCTTTCTTGAGAATGCCGAACGCTCGAATCATCTCGCGCGGCATTCGATCGTCCCCAATGTTGAAATGATGAAGTGACCTTTGAGTTTGAGCGCCCCAGTACTTGTCTGAGAGGACTTCAATCTCACCCATCGAGTCGGTTTCTATTCGTGTTTTAAGTGTTGGTTCAAGGGATTGTTGAGACATAGCCTGATCTTGATCTTGGCTGAGTACGGCACGATTGGCAAGTGGAAACATAAGCCAGGCAGTTTTTGATGGGAATTGTTCGCTATTTCGGGGTAGGTGTAGCCAAAGTTGCATCTTGATGATCCTTCCCAAGGTGGCACGCATCATGCAGCAGTTAAATACAGGACGCCAAACAGCTGCCGGGTGAAACTCGATTCAGCATCGATGTCCGAATCACTCAAAAGGTAGCTGGAGACCTTAGGAACTGCGTTTTTCCGCCTGTTCTCGAGGAAAAAGTTCAAGTGCGGCCGGGGATCGACAATGGTCGATCTTGAAGGAATAGTATCGATATCCAACGGTGTGCGGACTTTATCTATGCACTGATCAATGTTTGTAGTAGGAGGCGAGATCTTTTGAGGTTCGCGGAAAAACCTTTGGGAGGGCTCCCCGGAAGACTTCGGAGGGTACTTTGGCAAAGACCGAATAAGCGTACTTCTGGAAAAACCAAGACTCGTAGAGGCGGTGATGGTAATTGCTAGATCCCATGAAATACCACATGAAAGCGCGCGTGAGAAGGGTGGAATGATAGCCGAGATGGTCCAGACCGGGCGAAACAAAAAAGAGCCCTACTTGAGGTTGGCGGAAATTAATCGTGCAATTACTACCTCGCTGGATTTTGACAAAGTACTAACTCTAATCGTTGAAAATGCTGCGCAATTGGTCGACGCTGACATCAGTTTACTGCTTCTGTCTGACCCCGACCGTGAGCTGCGAATCCGCGCGTCGCTAGGTGTCGACAAATCACTAGTTAGCTCTTTCTCCGGTCGAATGGACGACAATCCTATCAATAGTCTCAGCCGCCTACTTAGTTTGAGCTCAGACTCATTCCTTATTTCAGTTCCGGTAATCGCCAAGAATTCACTTGATGGACTTCTGGTCATCGCGCGTGAGCAACCGCTTGATTCTGAAGAAGAGAGTCAATTATCAGCTCTCGCAGACCAGGCAGCGATAGCTCTTAGAAACGCTCGTCTTTTTGAGATGGAGTTAGCTGAAGCAAATCGCGAGCGTGACGAAACACTGGAGGCCCTTCGTACTTCAAAGTCAAAAATTACATTGCTTGCATCAATAGTCGAGTCATCAGACGACGCGATAATTAGTACAACTCTGCAAGGTGTCATTACCAGCTGGAACAGGGGAGCCGAGCGAGTTTTTGGATACACCGCCGCAGAAGCCGTTGGACAATCCAGCAGCATCTTGCTCTCTCCTGATCGACTCAACGAAGAAACGGCGATTATCGCTCGCATATCAAGCGGCCGAGCCGTTGAACACTACGAAACGGTGCGGCGTCGCAAAAACGGCAACTTGATAGACATCTCACTTACCGTTTCACCAGTGAGGGCTGAAGACGGAACCATCATTGGCGCCTCAAAAATTGCTCGAGACGTTACTGCTCACAAGAAAGCGCTGGAAGAAATCCGCTTTCAAGTAAGACTACTTAGCGCAGTAGAACAAGCTGTAATCGCTACGGATTTGAATGGAACAGTGATCTCCTGGAACTCGTTCGCTGAGACTCTTTATGGGTGGACCGCGGAAGAGGCGGTTGGCAAACCTGTTTTTGAACTCACTCCAGCTGTGTCTTCGATCGAAAAGGCGGAGTCAATTTTTGAGTCATTAAAAAGCGGTAATAGTTGGTCCGGCGAGATGACTCTAAAGCGACGCGACAACTCGGAGTTTCTCGCGTCGGTAACTGATTCACCAATCACCAACGAAAAAGGTGAGCTCATCGGAGTCGTTGGCGTCTCTATTGACATCACTGAACAAAAAAAATCAGAAGAGGAAAGAACACGTCTTCTGGAAGGTGAACGGCTGGCCCGTGAAGAAGCAGAGAAGGCCAATCGCTTAAAAGATGAATTTCTCGCAACCCTGTCACACGAGTTGAGAAATCCTCTTAACGTCGTTATTGGCTACTCCGAAATACTTCGTCGCAGCAATGAGTCGAGAACGGATAGTTTTGTTATTGGAGCTGCAGAAGTTATTCGTCGCAATGCGTTGGCCCAATCGCAGCTGGTTTCAGATCTGTTGGACCTCTCTCGTCTGCAAACTCGCAAGTTGGCGATCAATCGTCAGCCAGTGTCGTTATCAACAATAATCGCCGACGCTATAGAAACGGTTAAGGTCGAGGCTGAAACCAAGAATATCTCTCTGTACTTGGACACCGGCGAAGAAGGACTAATCGTCGAAGGCGATCCGGTGCGATTGGGCCAGATAGCATGGAACCTTTTGAATAATGCAGTCAAATTCACCCCATCTGGTGGACAGATCAGAATCTCACTGGTTCAAGAAAATGGTGATGCGCGATTCACAATCGAAGATACAGGGCAGGGAATCCCATCAGAATTTCTGCCTCATGTCTTTGAAATTTTCCGGCAGGCAGATGGCAGTAACGCTCGTAAGCAGAGTGGACTCGGCATTGGTCTGGCACTCGTCAAGCAACTGGCAGAGTTACACGGTGGTCGCGTCCAGGCAGAATCCGATGGATCGGGAAAAGGCTCGACGTTTAGTGTTTGGATACCAATTCAGCGGGTGGTTGGGCCAATCAAGGCACCCACTAGAAAAGGAACTACCGGTGTTTTGAACCGGAAATTTATTCTGGTTGTGGACGATTCCCAGGAAACGACCGATATGTTGGGGAAACTGCTCCAGCTGGAGGGCGCGCTAGTTCAAACAGCCCGGAGTGGCAATGAGGCGCTGAACCTGGCGCAAAGACAGAAATTTGACCTGGTAATCTCGGATATCTCGATGCCGGAAATGGACGGCTACCAACTGTTACACAGGCTTCGAGATCTACCTCTTATGAAGAAAGTTCCGGCTTTGGCGTTGACTGGTTTTGGACGAAATACTGACGTCGATCGCGCTAAAAGAGAGGGTTTTGCTGCGCATTTCACGAAACCGCTGGATATCGACCGGCTTCTCAAAACCGTCAAAGACCTTACAGGAAAGTAGACAAATTACTTTTCTGTTAATTCCGTGTGAACGACTCGCAGCTCATTAGAGTCGACCCAATAACCTCTAGCCCTGTTTCGGTAAAATTTGGTAGGATGAGTGTGGCCAGAATCCCACGGCCCCCACTCCGGCGTAAGCCTCTCACGTTCAAGTCTCAGGTTTAATGACTCAAGAAATCCCTAACAGAATTGAAGATTGTTCCAGGAATGGTCTCCCGCTGGATATTTTCGGCGAAGCCCTAAACGCCGTCAGCGATAGCGTCTTCTTGTTCGACAAGGGTCGTCGACTGGTATTTGCCAACCCCGCCGCTCGAGCGCTTCAATCGTCCACAGGTAAATTCAGAATGCTCGTCAGATGCTGCGACATGTTTTGGCAAACGGGCGAAGAGTCGAACTGTGTAGTTGATCGCGCACTCGATAACGGTCACAAAATCGAATTTGAGATACCCGCGAAATCCGAATTTGGAACACCTATTTTGTTAACGGTCCAACCACTCCGCGAAGGTGGTGAAGCGACACCAACCGGAGCGATAGTGATGGCACATGATATATCCGCTCTTCGTCGAGTCGAATCAGAGGCGATCGCTCTAAAAGCCTTTATGGCAAACATCGCCGACCGATCGCCTGATGAGATCTATGCACTTGATAAAAAGGGGCGCATCACCTGGATTAATCAGAGAGCCGAAACCGGTAATCCGTTGATGCTGCTTGGACAACGACTCGTCGACTTTATTGCTACTGACTTTCAGGAAATTGTAAGTCTCGGCATTACCAAGGCGCTTTTAGGTGATGCCTCTCAAGCTGAAATTCGTGCAGTACGTCCAGACGAAACTGCGCGTGATGTTGAAGCCTATACATCCCCACTATGGAAAGAGGGTGAAGTCGATGGGGTGTTGGTTTTTCTGCGCGACATCACTGAACGCAAGCGGACTCAGGAGCTCGTGTCACAGTCGGACAAACTACGAGCTGTCGGCGAACTTGCAGCGGGTGTCGCACACAATTTGAACAATTCCTTGACGGTGATCAAAGGTCGTTCGCAACTCTTGCAGATGAAATCGAGTGACGCTGCTGTGCTCAAGAGCCTACATATCATCAATGAGGCTGTTGAAGACGGCAGCAAGACTCTTCGACGCATCCTGGACTTCGCACGACGAGATGCGATTCAGGAATTCAATCCGGTTGAGCTCAACAACTTGATTACTTCCAGCATTGAGATCGCCCAACCGAAATGGCAACAGTCGAGAGCGGCCCAGATCTCAGTGAAAGTTGAGACGAACGATCCCATATATGTGATCGGCGACCTGACTGAACTCCGTGAAGTCGTACTCAACCTTATCTTCAATGCCGTTGACGCGATGCCCCACGGTGGAGTGATGGAAGTAGGGACACGTTGCGAAATAGATTGTGGCTGTTTCTGGGTCGCCGATACGGGGTGCGGCATGCCACCCGAAACGGTCGCGAGAATTTTTGAACCCTTCTTCACTACTAAGGGTAAGAAAGGAACTGGCCTTGGTCTTTCAGCCTCACACGGCATCATCTCGCGACATGGTGGTGAAATCTTCGCGGTGAGTGAGCTTGGTGAAGGAACGCGTTTCGAGGTGCGCCTACCTTTTACAGATAAGATGGCGCGTCCGACTGAATCCTCAAATGAAACCGACACGACCACCGTCAACTGAGTGCAGTGCGGTTCTGAAAGTCTCTCCTCAAGAGTTTTGAGTACAACCTCTTTGGCTAGGCGACTGGGTAAAACTCAACCTCCGATTCACACGGTCTAAATGCTATCCCGTATCCGGTTAAGAGTGCGTTCTAAGATCGAGCAGCCAAAGTCGAAAACATACATCGTCCTCGCCCTGAACAACTCAATTTCCTACTAATTCCGCCCTTTCTGGCACTCAATTCATGGAATGGCGGTTGCTACTGTTAGCAGTGGTATGGCGTGAACAATCGATTTGTATACGCATCAAAAAACCACCAAGGAGGGTTAAGCGATGGGATTACCAAACAAGGACGAGATTGAAGGCAAATTTGATCAGGCTAAGGGAAAAACAAAAGAGGTAGTCGGAAGAACAGTCAACGACCGAGATCTCGAGAGAGAGGGCCAGGCTGAAAACGCTGGCGGCAAAATACAAGAGGGGTACGGTAAAGCCCGACGAAAAGTTGGTGAAGCTATCGAGGATGTAGGCGACGCGATCAAGCGCTAGTCAGCTATCACCCCGGCGAACAAAAGCCTGCAACAGTTACGACTGCTGCAGGCTTTTCCTTTTTACTAAAAACATCAACCATCAATTCGCAGCCCACTGGCTTGCGTTGATAAAGACAAGGGTGCTTTCTCTTCCAGCCTGTTGGCCAGCGTAGTAGTGAATCCAAGCTCAGGTATCAGCCATGAACGTCAGAGACCACTGGACAAGCCAGTGGCCTCACGCTCGTTAATTTAACCGCCGGCTATTCCGCCCGGACGTTTTCAGCGCCCAGCTCGCCAAGCAGCTCTTCAATCTTTTCAACTTCGTCATCAGCTCGCGCTTCAACTCCGATCAGTATTCCGCCACCTCGAAGTCCTGCGTCGTAAACCTTCGCTCGGTATTCGGGTATACCAGCTCCGATAAGTGCGCCAATGACTCCTCCTGTCGCGCCACCAGCTCCTGCACCAGCAAGTGCGGCTGCAATTGGCCCTGCAATTACGAGGTTAATTCCAGGCAAGAAGAGTGTAGTACCGACTGCGGCGATTGCAGCCAAAACCGCACCTACCGCCCCACCCACTGCGCCTCCGATACCTAAACCGTCCGCCGCATGCGTCCTTGTCTGCAATGCAAACTCTTTGCTCCGAGTTGCGTCAGACATGAGCACGCTTATATCGTCACGAGTGAAACCACGCTTCATGATCGCATCGACCGCTGCTTCGGCGCCGACCTTGCTCTTAAAAAGTCCTGTTACAAGTTTTGGCTTAGCCATAAAATCCTCCTCAAAAGAAGTTTCCAATTAGTAGAAACAATCGCAACAGCCGTGCCGAGTCATCGTCAAAGACAACGTGTTACAAACCTTGAGCAAATTGGTGATTGAGGCAGCTTGCGGTTACAAATAAAACACCCCGCGATTCCTACACTGTTTGGGATTAGTACGGCGATGTTAGCAATTCAGCGGATTTCTGTTAGGTTGTGGCTAGTTCCGATCGAAGACCGCGGCCACTATAGGAAAGCTTTCGAGTGAAGATACTCCAGATCAGTTCAGCAACATCATTTGGCGGAGGCGAACGCTACGTTGTCGATCTTACTAACTCGCTCGTTGAAAAAGGACACCAACTCTGGGTTGCTTTACGACCCAACTCTCCTCTGGCAAGACACTTGAATGTATCGCCTGATCGGATCATGGTGGTGCCGCTGCGAAACGCCCTTGACGCTCCAAGCGCACGCGAGTTGGCGCGTATTGTTAAGAACAATGAGATCGAGGTGGTCCACGCACACATGGCACGCGACTATTCGCTTGCAGCTTATGCGGCCCATCGAAGTACATCGACGAAGTTTGTAGTCACCAGGCATGTGCTCTTTCGTCTCAATTCTCTTCATCGTCGCACACTCTCGCGCGCGCTTCGTGTGATTGCAGTTTCGGAAGCAGTCGCACGCGAACTAAGGTCGCACGAATTGGTCAGTGAGCAACAAATCGCGGTGGTACCAAATGGAGTAAGAGTTGATAGATATGAACGAGCCCGTCAGAACTTCGATCGAGCGGCATTTCTCAAGAGTAAGAATCTGCCCATCAATTGCTTGGTGGTAGGAAGCATTGGTGAGTTACGTACATTAAAAAGACATGACGACTTCATACGAGCTTGTGCTCGCGTCAAAGAGAGTTTACCTGATACACAATTTGTAATTGCTGGTATCGATACGTCGAAAACCGGCGAGGTACGGAAGCAACTCAAACAACTCGTAACGGAAGTGGGACTAACTAATCAATTCTATTTCCTTGGTTGGCTGGATGATGCGGATCAGCTTTTGTGCGCAATGGATGTGTTTGTCTCCGCATCGGAGACTGAATCTTTTGGTCTGGTCATCGCTGAAGCAATGGCTGCGCGAACCGCAGTTGTAGCTACAAAAACTGATGGCGCTTGCGAAGTGTTGGAGGACCAGAAGACTGGTCTACTCGTCCCAATCGGCGATGTAAATGAAATGGCTGCCAAGATCACTGCGTTATTGAAAGACGAGACCGGTAGGCAGCATATCGCCAGTAATGCTCAGAAAGCGGTTAAGGAAAGATTTAGCTTAACGAGAATGGTCGACCAGATTGAAGCGATTTACCAGCTTCCTAACGTACATGTTTAGAGACTTGACGAAGGTCGCTAGCTAGAGATTGTCTTTTGCCCCGAAGGGCACAGCAAATTCAATTTAGCTGATCGATCTTCGCAGCAAGTATGAAATCACTTTCGGTCAGACCATCAATCTTGTGGGTCCAAATCGTAATCTCAGCCTTACCCCAGCCAAAACAAATGTCCGGATGATGACCTTGCTCTTCAGCCAGATCCGAGACGCCATTAACAAAAAGCTGGGCAGTGCGAAAATCAGGAAAGCGATAAGTCTTGCTCAAATGGTGTTGGTTGATAACATCCCAGCCGTTGAGTTGCGAATGAAGAGTGGTTATCTGCTCCCCCTGAAGCGGAGGCACACCACCACGACAAGGAATACATTGCTTGCTCGCTAGTTCGCTCATATTTTCTTCCCTCGATCCAACAATCAAGAAGCAATTCCCTCCAACGCTTTCTTGAGAATGGCAATCTGCCCGGCATGATAGAGATCGTGCTGCACGCCACCGTGCAACGTTACATATACACTTGAAAAGTTGCCATCGGGATCGTCAATGACTGGCTGGTCCAACCGAGACTCATCAAACGTTTCAATGGCATTTATCAATGCCTGATGGTTCGCTAGCACTCTTTGCTTTGTCTGGTCCCATGCTTCCTCGCTGGTGTCATCAACGGCTTCCCAATCTTCCGCATCAGTAAGTTGCGCTGGATCGCCTTCGAGTCTAAGTAAACAAGCTCGTTCCCAGGCTCCGATATGTAACACCAACTCCCAGATGGAATGCGCTCCAATAATGGGATATGCCGCAGCCTGAGCAGCAGTGACTCCCGCAAGCAATTCACGGAGCGACGGTCCATGCCATGCTTGACCGAAAAATGCCCGACGGAACTGATCGGCAATTCGATCGAGTTCGCTTGTTCCTTTTTGCTCCTTAGCTTTTGCCATACCCAGTTCCTCCACTTGCGACAATAGTAGCTGTTGCTCCTGAAACATCTTTGCGAGCTTCGTAGGAAGTGCGGCATGTTCTACTTGCTCCGGCTCAAATCCACGCGCTCGTAATTCATGTTCAAACTCGATTTTTAGTTTTGCTAATCGTACTTCGAGTTCTCTTAATCGATCATTATTCCCATGAGACATTTCGCATTTAATTTTACTTGAAGGCACACCAAACCTGCGAACGTCCTATTTGCATGAGCGTCTTTCTGTGGGAGCCCACTTTTTGAGGAACCTGCTTACTTGAATTTGCGAAGCGGCTCATAAAGAGGGTTCCCTCGGAGGGACGCCCTGCAATGTGGCTTGCGAAGTAACCAGCCAACCATATAGTCTTACGGTCATAAGCCTTTACGACTAACACACCTGTAGAAAACAGATCGGTGTTTGAGAAACACCTTCTGAGTTGTGTCTTCATTCGATAGGAGGGTCTGTGGCGGTTATTCGTCCTTTTCGTGCTCTGCGTCCGCCGACCGAACGTGCCAAATCGGTCGCCAGCGTTCCGTATGACGTCGTCAATACTGAAGAAGCTCGCGCGCTCGCTGATGGCAATCCACTAAGTTTTCTTCACGTCTCGCGGCCGGAGATAGACTTGCCGGCTGGAACGGATCTCTACAGCAACGCTGTCTATGACAAAGCTGTCGAGAATTTTAAGAAGCTGATCGAAACCTGTCCTTTGCAAAAAGAAGCCGAACCCAGCCTGTATCTCTATCGACTGGTAATGGGAACGCACGAACAAGTTGGTATCGTGGGCTGCTGCTCAATTGACGAGTACGACGACAACACCATTCGCAAACACGAACGCACTCGCCGCGACAAGGAAGACGATCGCACTCGTCACATGGTCATGCTCCGCGCGCAGACCGGACCTGTGTTTCTGACTTATCGAAAACTTGACAACATAGACCAACTGGTCCAAAACGCGCTTGCGGCCGATCCTCTTTACGACCTGACTGCCGAAGACGGAATTCGACACACAATTTGGCGTATCGAGGACACGGATGGATTGGTCAACGGCTTCAAGGACGTTCCTCTTCTCTACATTGCGGACGGACATCATCGAGCGGCAAGTGCGAGTCGCGCTCGAGCTGAACTTGCGACCGAAAACAAGACTCACACCGGGAATGAGGACTACAACTACTTTCTTACGGTTATCTTTCCAGACTCGCAGCTGCAAATACTTGCGTACAATCGCGTCGTGCGCGATCTCAATGGTCTTTCAAAGGATGATTTTCTGAAGGCAATCAGTGCGCAGTTTACTTTGACCAGAAACGCGGATCCTGCTCCAAAAGAACGTGGGAATTGGAGTATGTATCTTGACGGCCAATGGTATGGATTAGAGTTATCTCCTGAGACGACACTTCCCGTCGGAACGGTGGCACGATTGGATGTAAGCATACTTCAAGACCGACTTCTCGAGCCTATCCTCGGTATTCGCGACATCAGAACTGACAAAAGAATCGATTTTGTTGGCGGCTTACGCGGAACAAAAGAACTGGAGCGTTTGGTTAACGAAGGGAAAGCTGCCGTTGCTTTCTCGCTGCACCCAACAACTGTTGAAGAATTGCTAATGGTGTCTGATGCAGCGGAAATAATGCCGCCTAAGTCGACCTGGTTTGAACCAAAACTAAGGGACGGTTTGTTGATTCACTCAATCTAGAAGTTTAGGCTTTGAGTAGAAACAGCAAAACACACTATGAAAGTACTTATCGCCGACAAATTTGAACAATCAGGCCGCGATGGCTTGCAAGCGCTTGGCTGCGACGTCGATTATCAACCAGATTTGAAAGACGACGCCCTGGCCCAGGCAATAACTAGCGTACAACCGGACGTTCTGGTTGTTAGAGGCACCAAAGTCACTGAACCAATGCTGGATGCTGGTCCAATCAAACTCGTCGTCCGAGCTGGCGCCGGTTACAACACCATTGATGTCCAAGCCGCGTCGAGACGTGGTATCTACGTTTCGAATTGTCCCGGTAAGAATGCGATCGCAGTCGCCGAACTTGCTTTTGCCCTTATACTCGCTCTCGACCGGCGCATCGCCGACAATGTCATTGCTTTGCGACGAGGTGAATGGGATAAGAAAGGCTTCTCAAGAGCACGCGGCCTCTACGGTCGCACACTTGGCTTGATCGGGGTGGGCCAAATTGGTCAGGAGATGATTCCACGCGCCCAATCCTTTGGCATGCCAGTCGTCGCATGGAGCCGCAGTCTTACACCCGAGCGTGCTGCGGCGCTTGGGGTTGAAATCAAATCATCGCCCCTTGAGGTCGCCAAAGCGTCGGACATAGTTAGCGTCCATGTCGCGCTCAAGCCGGAAACGAAACACTTGATCAATGCTGATATTCTCAACGCCATGCCGGAGGGCAGTTATTTAATCAACACTGCAAGAGGTGAGATCGTAGATCAGGATGCTCTGGTCCAGGCGATGAGAACGCGACACATTCGAGTTGGTCTGGATGTCTATGCTCTTGAACCAACCAGCGCAACGGGTGAATTCACTGACCCTGTTGTCAAAGAGGAGAATTTGTACGGCACCCATCACATAGGAGCTTCAACCGACCAGGCGCAGGAAGCAATCGCGGCTGAAACGGTCCGCATCGTTCGCGAATACAAAGAAACTGGTAAAGTTCCAAACGTAGTTAATCTGGCCAGACAAACGCCAGCCACTCATCGCCTGGTTGTCCGACACGCTGATCGGCCAGGAGTCCTCGCTGGCGTTCTCGACGCTATCAAGGCCGAGCATATCAATGTGCAAGAGATGGAAAATATTGTCTTCGAAGGTGCAGCCGCAGCGGTCGCACGCATAAATCTCGACAATGCTCCATCGGCGGCGATGTTGAATCGGATACGCTCTGGAAGTGCTGATATCATCGAGCTGAACCTGATCCAACTGACTCGCCAATGAATACTACTCTGATTACAGGGGCTTCAAGCGGTATCGGTGCCGCTTTTGCCAGGAAACTAGCAACGCGCGGTCGTAATGTTTTGCTTGTTGCTCGTTCAGAAGACAAACTCATAACTCTCTGCAATGAGCTTGGACGAGTTAGCGGCATTCGTGCGCAATACGTCGTCCTTGATCTAACTCAGCCTGATGCCGCCAGTTATCTCCTGGAAGAGACCGGCAAACGACAACTCGAAATTGACATGTTGGTGAACAACGCCGGGTTTGGTTCGATGGGGTATTTCGACAAACAGGACGTCAATCGTGAGTTGGAGATGATCGATCTAAACGTACGCACACTCGTAGAACTGACTCACAGGTTCTTGTTGCCGATGCGACAACGTAAACAGGGGACGATCATCAACGTTGCTTCAACGGCAGCTTTTCAAGCAGTTCCGTTCATGGCCGCTTACGCAGCCACAAAGGCGTTTGTCTTATCATTCTCTGAAGCGCTTTGGGATGAAAATCGAAAACATGGTGTCCATGTTATGTGTCTTTGCCCGGGAGTCACCGAGACCAACTTTTTCGAAGCATCGAAGATGGACCGGCCTCCAATGCGTACCGCACAAACTGCTGAGGAAGTAGTTGATGCTGCCCTAAAGGGATTGACTCGACGTAAGCGACTGGTCATTTCAGGTCTGACTAACTTATTCATGGTTGAGGCCGAACGTTTCGTACCGCGCTCAGTAGTAGTAAAGGTGGCGGGTAAGGCGCTGCGACCTAGATTTGAAAGCTAAAAGTAACCGCAAATGTTTTTGGGAGGATTTGATGACGGAAAGAATTTTTAACTTCAGCGCTGGTCCAGCTGTGTTGCCCGTACCTGTTTTGGAAGAAGCGCAGAGAGACATGTTGAGTTTGCCCGGTGTTGGCATGTCGGTGATGGAAATCAGTCACCGCTCGAAGACATTTGATGACATCATTGGCAGAGCGGATACAGGTCTGCGCGAGTTGATGGGAATTCCTGAAAACTATCACATTCTGTTCCTACAAGGCGGAGCGAGCTTGCAGTTTTCAATGATACCCATGAATTTCCTTCCTGCCGACGGTTCAGCAGATTACATCCTGACCGGAAGCTGGGGTAAGAAAGCACTCAAAGAGGCTAAGCGGGTTGGCGGTGTTAATGTCGCCGCAACTATGGCTGACGGTGGCTTTACTCGAGTGCCGGCACAGGACGAGTTAAATCTAAACAAAAACGCCGCCTACGTTCATCTGACAACAAACGAGACCATTGAAGGCGTGGAGTGGAAGCACGAACCCGAAGTTGGCGACGTGCCATTGTTTGCGGATGCTTCGTCGGACATTTTGTCCCACTCGATCCCTGTCGATAAATACGCTCTGATCTACGCTGGCGCCCAAAAGAATATGGGACCAAGTGGTGTCACTCTTGTCATACTCAGAGACGATCTTTTGCAGCGAATCCCAGACGGTTTGCACACCATGCTCGACTTCCGCACGCATGTCGAAAACAAGTCGCTCTACAATACTCCCAACACCTGGGGTATTTACATCATCAGCCTCGTCTGCAAATGGATTAAAGATAAGGGCGGCATGAGCGTGATGGAACGCGAAAACGAAGAGAAGGCAAAGTTACTTTACGATGCCATCGATGCCACGGAGTACTATCGCGGCCACGCCGATCACGACAGCAGGTCGACTATGAATGTCACTTTCCGTTTGCCGTCTGAAGAATTAGAAAAGAAATTTACTGCGGAAGCAACGGCACAAGGTTTAGATGGGTTAAAAGGTCACCGTTCTGTTGGAGGAATTCGAGCTTCGATCTATAACGCTTTTCCAAGAGCAGGTGTGGAAGCGTTAGTCTCCTTCATGAAAGACTTTGAGCGTAAAAACGGCTAGTGTCCGACATGCTTTAGCTTGTCGGCAAGCTTGATATATCGACTCAATCGAACGAGCCAAGCCCTATGGGACAATGGAAACTTTTACCTTCCGTATTGAATCCGCTGACGTCGATCGGCGTCTAGATGCATTCCTCGCGTCTCAAATTGACAATTGGAGTCGCGCACGTCTACAACGACTGATCGAGTCTGAAGATGTGTTGGTTAATGGAAACGCGTCCAAAGCATCGTACAAGCTTCGACTCGACGACGAGATCGAAGTTGAACTAGCTGCGCCTCCCGCCGCCACGTTTATTCCGGAATCCATCCCCATCGATATCGTTTACGAGGACGATCAGTTGCTCGTAGTTAATAAACCAGCCGGCCTCGTTGTTCACCCTGCTGCCGGAATTAACTCCGGCACCCTGGCAAACGCACTTGCGTATCATTTTCAGAAATTGCCTTCGCAGGGTGCGGGTCAGATTCGGCCGGGAATCGTTCACCGACTCGATCGCGACACTTCCGGACTCCTTGTCGTAGCCAAAACAGAAGAGTGCCTGGAAAACTTGTCTGATCAGTTTCGCGATCGAACTGTATTCAAATCTTATATTGCGCTGGTCCATGGGCGAGTCGATCAGGAGACAGGAAAGATTGACCAGCCAATTGCACGCGATCCTTCGAATCGAACCAGGATGGCAGTTGTACGGAACGGCCGCAGCTCACTGTCCCTTTTTCGAGTTAAACAGCGCTACCAGCGATATACGTTGTTGGATGTTGAGTTGAAGACAGGTCGAACACATCAGATTCGCGTTCACCTGGCGTGGTTAAAACATCCAGTTGTAGGAGATGAAACTTACGGCGGTGGGCGCGACAACACTGTTCAGGATACAACGATAAGAATCCAGATTCGTCACCTCAAACGACAATTCCTTCACGCAGAAAAACTCAGCTTTACGCATCCGCAAACCGGTGACGTCATGGAGTTCAATGCACCTTTGCCTAAGGAACTCGCCAGTTTTTTAGAGTTGTTAGACGAGTGAAGTAATCTACTTCAAAAGTGGCGCATTCAATTTCAGCGAAGCCGGATACATGTGCGTCGGTGAAGCCCGTGGAAAAGAGGGTGACTCTCGGAACGGCGGAGCCGCCGGATGTGAGGCGGTGGCGAAGCCCCGCCGTTAAGTCTGCCTAATATCTGGGCGGAGCCCGTGGTACGGGCATGGCCCACTTTCTTGAGTCGAAGCTAGTTGGGCCATAGGCCGAACCAGGGGCTCCGCCCTAACAGTCTGTGTAGCAACGGCGGCGGGGCTTCGCCGCCGCCTCACATCCGGCGGCTACGCCGTCCCGGTGGTTACCGTATTCTTTTTGGAAAGCAAATAGGACCCTTGAGGAAATTCAAATGGGGTTTACGGTATCGGCTCGAAGCGCGATACAAGCTGTTTGAAGCGCGGGTCGGATCTCAGTCCATCGAACATCGGCTCAATTCTGATCAGGACTAGTCCAGGGTGGCGATCATCAAACGCCCTATTCAAGTATTCGATTGCGCGATCGTTATCCTTCAAGCCGGCGTAAACGATTGCAAAATACAAACCCGAAACATAACGTCGCTGTGACAAGGCTTGGAGTTGATTCAGGATTGCCTGGGCCTCATTTCGTTTTCCAGCCATCGCGTAGGCAAAACCAAGCGACGCCGACGCTTCCGTTTCAGCCGCTATCACTCTGTCTGGTATTGGACCATCCGTTGGAGCTTTAATCAATGAGCGTAGCCCGGCAATTGCATCCGGATATTTTCCCTGCTGCACGTAAGCCAGCGCGAGATAGTGTCGAGCGACCCAGAAGTCCGGATCGTTCTGAAGCGTCTGGTTGTATTTGCTAACAGCGTCGTCGTAGTTATGTTCGTAATAGGAATACAGTCCAGTGTTTGCACCAATGATTGGTGACAGCGGATCAAGGTTGTGAGCTTCTTCAATTTCAGCTTTGGCACGACTAAACTTTCCCATCTGCATCAGATACGAGGCATACCATTGATGCGCCGTCGGGTACCTTGGATTAAGTTTCAGAGCTTGCTGGAAATCACGCTCTGCCCCTAACCAGTCCCAGTCGTACGATAGCTTTACAAACGCCCGCGAGGTGTAAGCTTCGGCGAGAGTGGGATCGGCGTCTACTGCTTTCTGGGCCGCCGCTTTTGCTTTCGGCATTTCGTCAACGGACTTGACGACTCCGATGTCACATAGGAGCGCATATGAATCAGCGAGACCAGAAAACGCGAGTGCATAAGTTGGATCCCTTTCCTCCGCTCGTTTGAAATACTCGATTCCGTTTCGAAATCCCTCTTCATTTCGCCGGTTCCAGTAGTAGCGTCCTTTCAGATAGAGTTCGTAGGCCTCAGCGTCATTGGTATAACGCTTCGCAAGTTTCTCTTTGTCTTCACCTGATAACCGGAGTCGCAAACTCTGTGAGATCTTCTTTGACACCTCGTCCTGGACGGCCAGGATGTCTGCCAAACTACTGTTGTACTCATCTCCCCAGAGTTGTGACCCATCATTCACATCGATCAATTCAGTCTTGATAATCAGGCGATCACCCAGTTTCACTAAACGTCCTGTCAAAACCGCTCCGACGTTTAGATTGCGACCAGCCTCCTGCGGGTCAAGATCACGATTCTTGAAACGGAAAGTGGCATTCCGAGACATGACCTTGAGGTTTGGTAGCTGTGAAAGGCTGTTGATGATGCTTTCAGTAATTCCGTCTGAGAGATACTCAGCGTTTGGATCCTTACTATCGTTGTGAAAGGGTAGAACGGCAACCGAGTTTATTGAAGGCTGGAAGTACCAACGCCAGTACAAAGCTCCTGCGACCAAAACCAGCAACAAAAGACCCAACCCAATGTAAGTAAAACGCGTTCTAGTCGCAGACTTTTGTTGCTGAGTGACAGTTTCCGTTGAGACAGCCGCTGATTCGCCGACGGTGGTTGTTTGCTCTCTCTCGCTTGTCGGTTGACCTGCGATTAACTCGGTCTCGGCAAATTGAGCCGACTTTTTGTTTTGAGAGTCTGGTGGAGTTGAACGCGAAAGATGAAGTTCTTCTCGAAGCTGTTCGAGATCTAGTTTAAGGTCAGTGACTGTCTGGTAACGCTTGCTTCGATCCTTAGCGAGTGCCTTAGCGACTATCCGCTCGAGCTGCCGTGGGATTGCCGCAGAATACTGCAGTAAAGGCGCCGGCTCATGGTCCAAGATCGATACTCTTGTGTGACTGTCCGTTCGTCCTTTGAAGGGCGGTTCGCCGGCCACCATTTCGTATAGGACCACACCAAGACTAAAGATGTCTGAGCGAGTGTCGATCTCATCGCCTTCTGCTTGTTCAGGAGACATGTACCCGGACGTACCGATTATCGCTCCTGGATTTGTTTCCGTGAGTGGGATTGTTACTGCTTCCGGATCGGCAGCGGTTGATTCTCGTTCAGTTAGTTTTGCGAGCCCGAAGTCCAGCACCTTCACAAACCGGTCGCGTACAAAACGATCCTTACGCAACATTACGTTCTCAGGCTTGATGTCGCGATGCACAATTCCATTTTCGTGGGCCACTTCTAGCGCCATCGCGATCTGAATTCCGATACCTAAAACTTCATCCACTTCGAGATGTTCATGCCAAAGTAAAGTGCGTAAGGTTTCGCCTTCAATGAACTCAGTCGCTATGTACGAGTTCTCACCCGCTTCTCCAATCTCATATACCGTGAGAATGTTAGGATGATTGAGAGCAAGGATTGCGCGCGCTTCCTTTCGAAAACGACGAATGCGACTCTCGGGAAGCGTGAGTTCTTCCGGCAGCACTTTTAGCGCTATCTTGCGTCCGTGTTGTTTTGTGTCTTCTGCGAGAAATACTTCGCCCATGCCGCCCTTGCCCAGTCGGCGCAAGATGCGATAATGAGCAATGTATTCAGGTAGCGATTGATTTGTACCTGCGTTGGGGTTATTCGATTCGTCGGGCATGAAGGCGAAAATATTTGCGCGACTACGTCGGGGTTATTGAACGGACCGCGGCATTGTAGCACTCGCCCCGAAAATTGAACCATCAACTAAGAATCCATCGAGATGGGGTCCTACATCGATTGTATCTGAGTAGTTTGCACCAATAACCCTCAGAAAAGGCAACAAGTTCGGGTTTGAACGCATCGAAGCGCCAGTGTTCGGCAGACTCAGGACACCACCTGAACTATAATCCAAATCGTTATGACATCAGTTTTAGCACGTTTTCTGTTCAAATCATTGTCGGCACTTTGCATCGTTAGTGTCGCGAGTTTTGCTGCCATAGCGCAAAACCCAAAACCGTCTCCAAGTCCTACGCCTGGAGCCGAAGATCCCCAGGGATCGATCGTGATTCCTGTTCGCCGCGTACGCTTGCCCATCACGGTGACCGATAAAAAGGGTCAATTTGTCCCCGGATTAACCAAGGATGATTTTTCCGTTCTTGAAGACAAGGTGCCACAGCAGATCGAAACGTTTTCGGACGATCTCTCGTTGACTCTTCCGTTGTATATCGCCGTGTTGATGGATACGTCTCCCTCAACTGCCGGCAAACTCAAATTTCAACAAGAGTCTGCAATGAACTTTATTCAAACGGTCATCAAACCAAGAAGAGATCGGGTTCTGTTTGCCACGTTTGATGATGAGATTACTTTGCTGCAAGACTTTACCGACAAACTCGACTTGCTGGACAAGGCTGTCTTTAGCGTTAAGAAGATGGGAAAACAGACTGCGCTCTATGACGCCATCTGGCAATTCTGCGATGAGAAAATGCGTTCAGTTCCAGGACGTCGAGTGTTATTAGTTGTCAGTGACGGTGAGGACACTTTCAGCAGAGCTACCATTCGCGATGCGATCGATATAGCACAACGAACAGAAACCACCATCTTCGCCATTTCAACAAAGGCCGGCTTTCTGGGTTCGGTTCCTGGAGTCGAAGCGGGAACAGTCCAGGACAAGAAAGATCGTGACCTCCAAACACTCGCAGAGGAAACGGGTGGCATCGCATTCTTTACCGGCGACATGCTTTCGCTCGAACGCTCGTTCACAAAGATCTCAAAAGAACTACGGGCTCAGTATTTAGTAACGTATAACCCAAGCAACAAAAGTTACGACGGAACATTTAGAAAGATCGACGTCAAACTGTCGCAAGGTCACGGGGATCTGAAAATAAGAACGAAGCGTGGTTACAAAGCGATCGCCGACAGTGTTAGACCATAAGGAAGATTAGGAAGTAATGAATCGTTTTGAAGTAAATGTCCGACGGTTGTTATTGCTAATCGCTCTAAGCTTGTTGACGTTATCGTTCGTCGGCACGCCAAAGCTGTCAGCAACTAGCCAGACTAATCAATCAGTACGAAGCGACGCATTACCATCACCTTCGCCAACGCCCCGTTCCAGAGAAGAGTTGCCGCAGGACTCTGACGAAGTTGTCAAAGTTGAAACCAATCTCACCAACATTTTCTTCACAGCCGCGGATAAGAACAAACGCTTCATTAGTAATCTCAAGGCCGAAGACGTTCGCATCCTGGAAGATGGTCAACCACAAGAAGTTTTTACTTTTCAAACAAACATCGACCTGCCACTCTCCATTGCCATCCTGATTGATACAAGTCGATCGGAAGAGCGCACCTTGCCGGATGAGAAAATTGCCGCCCGTGCTTTTCTTGAAGAGGTGCTGCGACCCGTAAGGGACGAAGCTGCGATTGTGTCTTTCACTGGCGAGACGACCCTTGAACAGGGATTTACCGGCAATATTGATCGATTAAGACGCGCCATCGATCACGTTGAGTTTGTACCGCCCTCCGGCTATATCGGCGGCGGTGTGGTGGTGAATGGCACGCCACCAATCTCGGGTACTAATCAGAGCCTCGCGGGTTCCACAGCGATTTGGGACGCAGTTTGGGCCACCTCCGAGGAATTGATCGGTGCATCGGCAGAGCACACAAGGCGGGCAATCATCCTTCTAACCGATGGTGACGACACAAGTAGCCGGATGAAGATGCACGAGGCAATTGAGCGCGCCCAGAAGGCCGATGCCCTGATCTATGCAATCGGGATCGGCGATCGATACACGTTCAATGTTAACGAGGGAGCGCTTCGTAAAATCGCTGAGCAGACAGGGGGTCGGGCCTATTTTCCCAAGCATGAGCGCGACCTTCGAGACGCCTTCGTCCAGATCCAAAGAGACCTGAGAGAGCAGTACCTGGTGGCGTATTCGCCCTCCAATAAGTCCCGAGACGGTTCCTACCGCCGTATTGAGATACAGATAGTGAATCCTGACCTAAAACAGCAAAATCTCAAACTTAACTACAGGTCGGGTTATTTTGCCAAAACAGGGCTGCCCGATCCCGGCCGAAAACGCGGCCCAGAATGACCACCTTTAGCACCTCAGAATTCCCGTAAACCCTAGTAAACAAAGAATGACAAACCTCGGATAAACCTGTTATACTCCGTCCTGCCCAGTGCGCCTTTTTTGCTGGAAAAAGAAGTAACTCCCACGAAATTCAACTACCTGTAGATCCGCGAGATTCTCGGAAATCCCGAGCAAAAGATTTGATGAATACCAGCACCTCAGATCGAGGCAGAGTCCTGATTGTCGACGATGATCGGAGAATACTCGACCTTCTGGTGGAACTCTTGAACCAGGAAGGCTACGAAGTTTCTTCGGCTTCGGACGGCGCAGAAGCTTGTGAGCTGGCTAATTCCTTTGATCCTGACCTCGTTGTTAGCGATGTTGTCATGCCTGTCGTCGGCGGACTGGAGCTATGCCGTCGCCTCAAAGAAAATCCTGTCACGGCAAATGTTCCTGTACTTCTGATCAGCGGTATTCGTAAGTCTGATGATGATGACCTCCTCGGTCTTCACGCCGGTGCTGACGACTATCTCGATATTCCTTTTCGAAACGAAGAGTTACTCGTGAAGGTAGCGCGCTTGGTTGAGCGACACCGGATCGACCGACACTACCGCGAAATCGTCGAACAGGCTGTTGACATCATCTACACGCGCGACATGGATGGCTACTTCACCAGCATCAATGCAGCTGGTGCTCGATTCTTTGGTCTTCCGGCAGCTGAAATTTGCGGCAAGCACTTGAGTGAACTGATTGGGGCCAAAGATGCTGCCTCCCACATCAATGCAATCAAAGCTAATAGCAATGAATCACCCTTACGCACAACCCACATGGTTGCCGATGCAATGGGAGATGTTAGATGTCTCGAAGGAGTAATCACAGTTCAACGTGATTCTCGCGGCGTCGCAATTAGCGTACGAGGCGTGGTGCGTGACATCACCGACCAGAAGGCCGCCGAAGTAGCGCTGAAAGAAAGCGAAGAACGATATCGAAAATTAGTCGAGTTATCGGCCGATGCGATAGTGGTCCATAAAGATGGCCGGTTTACTTATGTCAATCCTTCGGCTCAGAAGCTCTGGGGCGCGTTGAATCAAGATGAGCTGATGGGGATGTCGCTACTTGAGGTGGTCCACCATGATTATCGCGACGCCTTCGAGAGAAGCATCGCCGCGATCGAGCAGTTCCAAAAACCGTCGTCGCAGGTGGAGCTAAAATGTATCAGGCTTGATGGTCTAGTGATCGACGTCGAGGTCACAAGCATACCGTTTACATCCGGCAGCAAGTCATCAATTCAAGCTGTGTTCCGTGACGTAACTGAGCAGAAACGCGCTCGCGAAGCTCTTCGGGAAGCAGAGAAGCGTTTGCGTACTGTGGTTGGCAGCGCGGCGTTGATTCTGTTTGCGACCGATAAGGAAGGCATCTTCACGCTCTGTGAAGGTGAAGGTTTGAGGAGCTTAAAACTCAAGCCTGGTCAACTTGTTGGCCGGTCAATATTTGAAGTCTACGCCGACACCCCGAAAGTTGGTGAGAACATACGAAGGTCGTTGGCAGGAGAGTCGTTCACGGCGGCTGTAGATGTTGGCGAACTCGTTTTCGAAGTACGTTACTCGCCGCTTACCGACGATAAAGACAATATTCTCGGCGTGATCGGAGTAGCGACAGACATCACCGAGAATCGAAGAGCGGAAGCATCGATTCGAGAGAGTGAAGCACGCTATCGAGAACTCTTCGCCAACGCGAACGACATAATCTACACGCACGATCTTGCCGGTAATTTTACTTCCCTCAACAGAAGTGGCGAGCGCCTTACCGGTTATTCCCGAGAAGAAGCTTGTACGATGAATGTGGCTGACGTGATTGCGCCCGAGTATTTGACGCTGGCCCGAGGAATGATCGCGCACAAGGCTTCAGAGAATGTGTCGACTGTTTATGAGATCGACATCATTTCCAAAGACGGACGCCGCGTCAGACTTGAGGTTAGTACGCGGCTTATTTTTCGTGACGGGAAACCCGTCGGGGTCCAGGGTATCGGGCGTGATTTGACTGAACGTAAACGCTCAGAAGCTGCCTTGAAAGAGAGTCAGGCTTTCTTCAATAGCTTCATGGACAACAGTCCGGCAGTCGCATTTATGAAGAACGCAGAAGGTCGATATGTTTACGTTAACAAGCCATTCGAAAGACTCTTTGGACAAGATCTGGAGTTCTTGCGAGGTCGCACGAGTTTTGATTGGCTCCCGCCCATAACAGCTGCAAACACTCACGCTCATGATTTGAAGATTCTTCGAACTGAAGTTCCTGAAGAAATAGTTGAAACGGTTCCAACTGAAGATGGCACCCCGCACCACTGGCTGGTGTTCAAGTTTCCTACTACCGATTCTTCAGGAAACAAATATGTAGCTGGGGTTGGTGTTGACATCAGTGAACGTCGCAAGGCCGAAGAGGCACTGGAACAACAGGCCTTACGCGAAGAAATGTCGCACCGCATTTCTCAGGCCATTCGCTGTTCTTTGGATAGCACGGAGATTTTCCAAACAGCAGTACGCGAATTGGGTTCGTATCTCGATGTCGATCGCTGTTCGTTGTTTATGCGCGATGACCGCGCGCAGTGCGCCACTAACGTTGCTGAATATCACGCTGAGGGTGTGGAGCCTGCGGCTTCTGACTTTGCGCTTACTCACCTGCAGACCCTCATTAGAGCGCTGGACGAGACTGGAGTACTTGCCTTCAACGATGCGCCCAACGACCCACGAATCGCTGACCTCTACCAAAACATCCTTTCGAAGGCGAATGTGGAATCGATCATGTACGTAGCGATTCGGGTTGGTGACGATGTACCGGCTGCGTTTGCGCTCTCAACAACTCGAGGCATTCGAAGGTGGAGTGAGTCAGACATTGCTCTTGCAAAGGCTATCGCCGACCAAACAGGTATTGCGATTAGACAGGCTGAGCTTTATCAAAAGGCTGAGGCGACCTCGACACGCGAAGCACTAGTCAACCAACTGACTATGGCAATTCGTGCCTCATTGAGTCTGCCGGAAGTATTGAGTACTGCGACCCGAGAACTGGGGCAAGCTTTATCTGCCTCACGTGTTCATTTATTTCTTTATGAGAAGGATCGCGAGCGCTCACCACTAGAGCACGAGTATCTTGCGCCGGGTGCAACGAGTATTAAGCACGTTGAAGTTACTTATGACGATCCAATTGGAAAGCGACTTCTTAATTCGAGCCAACCATTGATCGTTGACGATGCCCGGCAATATTCAGATGGACCGGCCGATCTGAGTGAGTATGTGAGAGACCACGCAGAACGTCACGGAATACTTTCTCAAATAAACTATCCGTTGAATGTAAAGGGAGAGTTTCGCGGCGTTCTCTGTATCCATCAAACAGACAGGATCAGGCGTTGGCACGAAGACGAGATTACCCTTGTTGAAGCTTTGGCCGAACGCTTGGCTGTCGGTATTGCTCAGGCGGAACTCTTCGAAATGGTTGCGCGCGGGAAGACCGAATGGGAAACAACGTTCGATGCGATGTCTGACGGAATTTTCATCTTCGATCAACTCGGCGAGCTCAAGCGAGTGAACAGGGCTGGAGCGGCACTGGAAGCTGTACACCCACGTTTGTTGCTTGGTCGCAAATGCTGCGAGATTCTCAGAGGCAGCGCCGAAGACCGTGCCTGCGTAGTCGAGAACGCTATTGAGACGGGACGAAGCGTGACGATCGAAATCACTCCGACCCGACTAAATCGTCCGTTGCTGGTTTCCGTCGAACCTGTACTTGACGAAGAAACCAACAAACCAATTGCGGTCGTCTGTACAGCTCGCGACCTCTCAGAACTCCGCAACGTTCAAGCAGTCGCTCGCGAACATCAGTCTCTCTTAACCAACATTCTGGAGAGCGCGCGCGAATCGATTTATGCCGTAGATCCTTCCGGCCACTTCAAGTGGTGCAACAGTGCAACCCTTAAAGGTCTGGGTTACCAACGTAGTGATTTTATTGGCAGACATCTCTTGGAAATGGTCTTCGAAGGCGACCGCGAGTTGGTCAAAGAGAAATTGAAGGCTGCCTTGAATGGCGCTCCTCAGACCTACGAAATGCGTTACTTCTCGTACGACGGTGCTTTGCGTCATGCACGAGTCGACAACTCTCCTCTCGTGGTTGAAGGAAAGACGACTGGTGTCTTGGGTATTGCCAGAGACATAACCGAGCAAAAGGAAGAACGCGAGCGCGCCGCGCGTGCCGACAAACTACGAGCACTCGGTCAACTGGCATCCGGCGTCGCCCACGATTTCAATAACTCATTGGCTGCGATTCTGGGTAGAGCTCAATTACTTCGTCGTCAGATCGAGGACCAGGCCTTGGTCCGAAATCTCGACATTATTCAAACGGCAGCCGAGGATGCGGCCGCAACTGTTCGCCGCATTCAGACATTTGCCCGCAAGTCTCCGGTGAAAGAGTTTGAGCTGCTCGATCTAGGCAACTTATTGACAGACGCCGTTGAAATCACCAGAACCCGTTGGGAGAATGAAGCCCGTCTACGAGGATTGGAGTACGAAGTCAATCTGGAAGCTGAAGAGGGTCATAACACGTATGGCAGTGCATCCGAACTGCGTGAGGTTTTTGTCAATCTGATCGTCAACGCCGTAGACGCAATGCCACGAGGTGGGAAACTCGATATCAGCTGTCACCAAATAGGCTCGCGACTGCAACTGCAGTTTACTGACAACGGAATGGGAATGCCTGAAGACGTGCGACAGAAGATTTTTGAACCGTTTTTCTCGACTAAAGGCGCTCATGGAACGGGACTGGGACTTTCTGTCAGTCACAGCATCATTGAGCGACATGAAGGTTCGATTAGCGTGAATTCCGAGAGTGGCAACGGCGCAACCTTTATCATCGATCTACCGGCAGTTCTCGCCGAATCATCCTTCGCCTTATTGGAACTCCACGAGGAAGCGCCTACCTTAAGAATACTGGTTGTGGACGACGAAGCTGCGGTAAGAGAAACGCTCGCTGAAATGCTGTTGGCCGTCGACCACGAAGTGGAGCTGGCGGGAAGTGGTCAGGAGGCGGTCCAGAAACTACGTGAAGGAAGTTTTGATCTTGTCTTCACCGACCTCGCGATGCCGGAAATGGATGGATGGGAAACCGCCCGCGCTATCCGCAAACTCTCTCCCGACGTGCGGATCGTCCTTGTGACTGGATATGGACCATCGACCACTCCACCGGAAGGCGAAGAGAACCTGGTCGATGGCATTATCGGCAAGCCGTTCGATTTTGCACAGGTAGGTTCGACGTTAAATGAACTGGCTGTTAGACCAGCCGCCTTACATAACGTGAACGCCTGAGCTTAGTTGAAGTTCATTATTCCCGCACTTGCAGTAAATCCAACTCCAAATCCAACAACGATCGTAGGGCCAGACCACTCGTCTTTTTCAGCCAGCATAAAGCCGGTTGAAGCGCTCGAGAGGTTTCCGTAACGCTGCAGCACATCATAAGAGCTGTGCACTTTTGAAGAGTTGGGTTGCAAATCGAGTTGTGAACAAACGCCGTCGAGAATCTTCTTGCTGCCGGTGTGGATCAAGCAGTCGTCCACCTGGTCCATCTCGGATACTGGCGAGTCTGGATGTTGTAATACGTTCTTGACGGTGGTCACGGCGTAATGGGCACCACGCGAGGGAACGCTGGGTTGCATAAAGTACTGCGGCCGTCCCTTTAGGAACGGGTGAGAGCTGTTGCTGACCATCGTGAGCAGGTTCATATCATTTGGCTGGTCATTGGTCAGATGGGAGATCGGGCCGAACGCGGGTCTACCTTCCTCTTTTCCTACAAGCAAAGCTACCGCGCCGTCTCCGAATAGCATCGACTGGATTACGAAGGTGGTATCCAGCCTCTGTTGTTCGAATTTGTCGGGATCAAGTCTCTGTTCCTTCCTCAATCTTAGGATTTCCCGGAAGCCCCAGTATTCCTCGCGTAGCAGGGGTGCGACGTAAGGAGTATGCGATTCTGACATAACTACAATCGCGAGCTTTCCAGGATTCGCTGCCAAATACCATTGAGCAACCTCAATTGACTTCAGCAAAACAGAACAACCTTGTGCTTGCATACTTACAGTGCGCAGTGAGCGTGAGAGTAACCCGTGAGTTTTGCCCATTACTTCGGAAGCCAAACAGGGCAACATCTGATCAGGTGTATTGGTCGCTGCCACTAACAAACCTATACGGGTAGGATCACCTCCCCATTCGTGGATGCAACGCTTCGTCGCGTTAACGGCGAGCTCCGTAGTTGAGCTGGTTGCATGTTTTTGTTTACCAGATAAAAAGTCGGGGTAGTTTTCCAACGCTGAGAATCTCTGATCTACTCCGAGGGAGTGGATTGTGTTGATTAGCTCAGGCGAAAGTTTGTGCATAAGACTGCCGACCAGGTCAGAAGTCTTGAAAGCGTGCTGTGGGGTAGAGGTTGCCGCTGATAACAGGTTAATCATTGTCGTTTTGCTCCAAAAGAGGGGGAGTTCTCGTTGCCGCGAGGACCAAAACCCGTATCCAACTTGATTTTTCCTTCGACTATCTGGATTACAAGACCTGTGCCGTCGATCAAAGGTGTTTGGAGATCCGGCTAACGTTCTTAGTTGGAGCATTTAACATAAATAAACACATGCGATCTCAGAGGGTAGATCGGAGGGGTGTATAGCTGGTAAGCAGTTAGAGGCTTAATGGAGTGGTACCGAGATATACACTTGACTATTTAGTAACCAAATAAACAAATAAACAAATGAACTGCCTTGCCTCAAAAAAGTCTGAGTAGCGTAATGAGGAGGTTTGCATCAGCAAGGTTATCGGGCAAAGGCAAATGACAATTGAGAAATTTCAAATGATCATTGACCAATGATTCGTCCGAGGATCGATTCCCACCGACAGAAGAGTTTGAGTTGTGTTTGCGAAGCACTTACTGAAGGGAATCAGCGCAGACGGAATCTACCGACAGTGTTTTCACCAATACTGCCTAAGTAGAGTACTCCGTTGTATTCGACTGCATTTGCTATCTGAGCGTAGCACCCGGGTTCACCATTTTGCAGATTCTCAACTACCTTACCTGAAGTATCCAAACCAAGCACAAACGAATAGCGCTTCGGAGCAGGTCTCAGAAATTTCGGGAGGCGGAGCACCATCTTGCGAACAAACGGATAGGGAAGAATCTTGTCGAAGAAGGAGTCACGCGGAGTTACCAGCGCTAACCAAAACCTATCTTTACCGTTTGAAGATATGCCATCAGGAAAACCAGGTAAGTTATCTATGAAGACGTCTGACTGTCCCATCTTCGGACCCTTCAACCAGACTCGCATGACGCGATACATTCCGGTTTCAGAGACAAGCACGTACGACTGGTCCGGACTCACTGCTACTCCGTTCGCAAAATGCAAACCCGGTAGCAACGTCTGTAGTTTCTTAGTATTCGGTTCAAACGATAAGAGACGGCCATTGGGCTGATGCTCCAACAAGTCCTCGGTGAACTTGGTCATTGGAAACTTATTCGACGCCTCAGTCACATATATCGTTCCATCAGCCCCAACATCCAGATCATTCAAACAACCAAAACTTTTTCCGTCGGACTCTTGGACGAGCGGTGTTACCTGTCCGCTCTTATCGATTTGAAGCAAACCTTTCTCAGCGTCGGCGACAATCAGATTACCGCTGCGATCAAAGATCAAACCAAGTGGTCTTCCACTCGTATTTGCGAAGACTCGCGGTGAAGTCCCGTCCGGTTGCAACTGGATAATTCTCCCATCGTCAAAGCCGGCGTAGATTCGACCCTCAACATCGACCGCAGTGTCTTCAGGTCCATGACCTTCTCCCAAACTTAGACGTTGCACTGAAGAAAGCCGAGTATTCTGTTGATATTGACCTGTTAGTGGAGGCGCTAACGGAGGAGTCCAGGCAGCCGGAGCAATAGGCACAGGCGCCAAAAGCAGGTAGCCGACAACTGCCGCGGCCGCAATGACCAGCAGCAAGGAAAAGCGTTTTTTTAGAGACATGAGGATTTGAAACTTTTAGCGTTCGCCGCGAGCAGCCTCAACCTGTGTTTCCAGTTGTACGACTAACCTTTGCACACCAGGCTGGTCCATCGGCTCGATCAGTCGTAAAGCTTCGTCGAGAATACGTCTTTGATGCTCAGGCCAATTCGGTCGACCACTGACGCTGCCTAATTCACCATCGTAAAGTGCAACACGAGGAGGTCGCACATCTTCAACAATATCCTTAACGACTGCGAGTGTCATCGTCGGAATGCCGGCTGATTCGATAGCACGAGCGATCAAACCGCATGATTGATGACATAGTCTCGACGCTGGCACGAGCAGAGCGGCTTGAACTTCGTATCGCTGCAATCGCTCGACAATTCTTGGCGCAAGTTCATCAGCTACCTTTGCCGCGTCCGGAATGAAACCACAAAAACTCCAAAACACGGGATTGAGCTGACCTATAATTCCATTGCGTTCGAACTCAAGGAGTCGTTCGACCGGCAACTCGGAATTTGCATCCAGCTTAACTGCAGCGTCGTCGTAACCCCTGCCCGAAAAACGTAATTCGGAACCATCGACTTCGATTGGTATCTCCCTAAAACTCAAATCTCCTGTAGACGAAGTGGTGTCAAAACCAGGCATGCCGTCGATGTGTGCCCCGGCCGAAGAAATCAAGGCGAGGTTCAACATAGGCAAAGCGCGACGTGCGGGCGCAAAAGGTGCACGCTTGTTCTGCACATAGGGATAGTTGGGTCCAAGATCGTCGCTCTGGTTTGTACTCTGATGCCAGTTACTAAAACGCAGGCGCCAATCGTCGATATCTTCAATTATCTCCACAACTCTAGATCCTTCGCTGTTCAGTTTTTCAGTTGCGCCAGCCACGGGCCATGAGGACAAGTGCAACGAGAGCCGCAATCATAGCAAGCCCGAGCGCGTTAACCGAATAGCCGTGAAGGCTATTGAAGGCAAGTCGCCTTGAATCATCAGCTGGAATCTGATCGATGGGTATCACCATAGCTGCGCGGAGCGCATGCATCCTCGCGGCAATAACCCAGTGGCCAACGGCCGTCCCAAGCGTGACAACTATCAGGCTTAATAGTTCAAGCAGAAACGAAATCCGACCGGTTGACGCTCGTCGGGAGAACCACAAAGTCAATAGGAGAATTAGACCAACGGCGAAACCAGATATATTTACAACAGCCAACGACCGATTCACGATTGCCCCTGCAATTTCGCTTGCATTTGGTATCGCGAAAGACCTCAATACACCAAACGCTGCCGGTGCCACCACCGCGCTAAAGAAAAGCGCCGCACCAAACCAGATCGCTAACAAAACAATTCGAGTGGGACTAATCAAAGTCACTCTTCTTTCTTAATCAAAGTCGTCGATCGTTGGCACTAGACGGATCTTCGGTGGATTGATGTTCGGCATCGTCAATTGGCGAGGGTCAGGCACGCTCAATAGCCATGAAAGCGCGGCATCGAGTTGGGCTTGATAATCGTCGAGATCCAACGACATGAATACTTGTCGACCCAAGAGAGAAAATTTTTCTTTCGATCTCAAATACATCTGGCGCGCCGCGCCAGGACGCCCAATGTCGAGATGATGAAACGCAACTGCCGACTGTATCATTGCCTGTAGAAACAGTTTCTCCTTTGGACCAACTTCGCCCATCCAACGTTCTTCCCAGGCATCGTGGGCCGCGTGAAACTCACCGGCGTTATAGAGATCGATCCCCGCGATGTACTCAATTGGATAAGCAACAATATGTTGGTCGCCGTACGGTTCACGGCTTTCATTTTCTGGCATTGAGTCTTGCAGCAATCACTTTCGCAGCAGTCGCGCCAGATCCAGTTGCAGTGCTGATAGTTAGTGCGACTGGATTTGATATGTCGCCCACTGCAAACACCTGCGACACGTTGGTCTCTTGTTCGTTCGTGACCTTGATGTAGCCATTCTGGTCCAAGGTAACTTGATCGCGGAAAAGCTCCGAATTCGGCTCCACCCCAATCCTTACGAGCACACCCTTAACCGCAAGTTGGAAAGGCTTGAGACTGTCCTTTCGACGAATCTCTACTGCTTCTACTTCGTTATCTCCGATGATTCGCGTTAAAACAGATTCGCGAAAAACAGTAATGCAATGATTCGCTTGTAATCGTTCCAGGAATTCGCGTCGCGCTCGCAACTGTTTGCCGCGGTGCACGAGTGTTACGGTGGCACATACTTCAGCCAGGCTCAAAGCATTCTCCACTGCTGCATCGCCGCCACCAACTACTACCACGTCCTTCCCGGCAAACAAATCCTTGTCGCGTGCACCCGATTCCATAATCCCGCGGCCAAATAATTCTTGTTCACCCGGTATTCCTAGTTTTCGTCTCCTGACTCCGGTCGCAATTATCAAGGCGATCGACTGGAGTTGCTCGCCTGTACGCAAAACAAGTTTCTTTGCATTGACGTCTACTGATTCGATGGCTGCGTTCGTCCATAGATCAAAGTCCGCCTGGTCGACATCCTTTGAAAATATCGTGAGGAGTTCTTCGCCATCGCGTGTCTTTAGGCCCAGATAGTTTTCGATCGGGTTGTGAATACGGTGCAACTGACCGCCAATTTGTTCCTCCGCTTCGAGGACAAGCGTGTCGAGGCCCAATTCGTCGCACCAGAACGCCGCTGATAGACCCGCTGGCCCAGCGCCCATGATAATTACGTCGTGCATTTAGGGATCTCAGACACCCGTTGTGGCTACGCGAGTTGCTGAATCGCTAAGAACCTTTGCGACTTCATCCGGCTTCAACCGCGACTCTGCGAGGGCCTTGTCACGAACAAACTTGATTGCGGATGTTAGTTCGCGGTTGTCGGTTTGCCAGCTTCCAGCACCTGTCTCCATCTCGTTCAACAACTGCAAAGCGCCCGACAAATCGCGACGCGCAATACGTGGACGAACAACCGTTTCGGCCCACGACCAATAGGGGTAGTCGACTCGATAAAACCAGCCGCCGATGGTTGGTATCCCGATCAGGAATAACTCACCACGTGCAAACTCGGAGATGGCTGTAAACGGTGCCGCATGTTTGGTGGGATTGAATCCACTCCCCTCAAAGATGTCGGGTGAAAGAGTGACTATGGACAACTTCGCTTCGGGAATCTCAGTTACGTTTGATGTTCCGCGCTCAAAGCTCTCAAGCGCTTGCGCAATCCGGTTCCACCCGTCGCGCCACAGCGGTTCATAGGCGTCGATATTTGACAGAAGCTTTGCTACCTCAGGGAAAATAAGTTCGTAGGCGCGAGCTTCATCGATCTGTTCATTACCGTTACTCAAAAAGCTTGCTAACGGAGACATGCTGTCTTCACCGGGAACCACCTGGTCTGAACCCTGGATTGCCAAACTCACTCGAATGCCGTCGCGTTTAGAGTTTTGCGAGAAGTCGCCAGATTCAGCCGCAGCAATCAACAAGTCACGAAACTCTAATGCACGTTCGCCGTTCAGTACTGTCCAGCAGGACAAGACTCCATCGGTGTCAAAGTGATTATTTGTTACCAAAACGATGTTATTCGTGAGTACGTTCTTATTTGGCGAAGCGACTAGATTTAACGCAATCTCTGTCGAAGTATCAGCCTTTACTTCGGCCGGTGTCTGGTTTCCCTCCCAATGCGAGAAATGGATGCTATTCGGCACAGTTCCGTCTACTGAAAGCTTCGGAACGTTCTCCAGGGCGTCGGTGTAGAACTCGAATCTCATTTTTGGAAACCTTTCTGAGTTATTGGTTCTAGCTAAAGTGTAACGTATCCTGCGTAGCAGGCTAAATTGAGGCAGACCAAACGTGTTCCCTAACTTGTTCCAAGGCTGAGCAATGCTTAACATGTTAGCGCTTCAAACAAGTTCAAGAATTGAGACGGAGTGATGATGGAAGAAATCAGTGCAACTGAATTAAAGCAAAGACTCGATAAAGGCGACGACCTTCAGATCATTGATGTACGCGAGGATGCAGAGGTCGCGATTGGCACGATCCCCAACTCGGTACACATTCCCCTCGCGCAAATCCTAACTCGCATGAACGAGATTGATCCAAATCGTGAGACCGTAGTGCACTGCAAGATGGGTGGCAGAAGCGCTCGTGCGATTGATGCTATGCAACGCTCAGGCTTTAAAGGGAAGCTGATCAATTTGCGTGGTGGGATAATTGGCTGGTCTAACGAAGTCGACCCTTCGGTACCCAAATACTGAAAAGCTCTGTGCAAAACAATTTCGTCCGGCAGCCTCACCACTGCGTCTAAGTCTCCAGCAAGGGGTTACCGAAACCAATCACAAACGCTTGCTACAGAGACGCTACAGGTGTGCGTTTGCGGTGAAGTGTTGTCTCTCCCTCAATGTCTTGGTCTGTGACCCTAAAATACTTTGAGATGGAGGACCGGAAATGAAATCGTTTATGAAAGTCTTTTTGTTGGTGAGTACGATTTGTATCTCTGCTGCTGCGGCGCTGGCACAGGGAGGGAATATCAGCCCTATTGAACGACGCGAACTGCGTGCGGATCGTCGAGAGATTCGTATCGACGGTAGAGAGATCCGCGGAGACCGTCGTGATATTCGAGGAGATGTAGTTGACCGTCGCAGCGATGTTCGTGAATTCCGACAGGACCGCCGCAATGATGCCCCTCGCAAGGAGTTGCGTGCTGACCGCGCGGAAATCAGGGCTGACACGCGAGACCTGAATCAAAGCACAAGAGAATTAAGATTGGATCGACGTGACCGACGTGGCGATGTGCGCGACTTTCGACATGACTTTCGACGCGCGAGAAGAAACTAGAATTTGAACAAGTAAGTAGTAGGGCAGACATTCCTGCCTGTCGCTGAAGGCGAGACTTAAGAATCGGGAGTTGAAGAAGAGGCGCTTCAACTCTAGAGATTGAGTTTCGATTTCAAGGCAATGGGCAAATTAAGAGGACAGGCAGGGATGCCTGTCCTACTACTTTAAGCGATGATTCTGACTCTTCGCGGGTAATCATCGGAAAACTGGTCATATATCAGTTGAAATTTATCATTGTCATTTGGTCTTCGGTTTTTGAACTTAGGTCTTTGACCTCCTAGAAATTCTGATAAAGATCAAAACCTAAGACCAAATGACAATTGATAAATTTCAAATGATATATGACCCATGATTCTTGACCGAATTTAGACCCACTACTTCTTGGTAATGCCTTCCAACTCTATAAAACGACTAAGCTTTGTGATAACCATCCCCTCCTGACATTCCAGGCGGCAAGCGAGCGCGGGCCGATCAGACTCCTCATTCTGGCCCTCCATCCGATACCAGATCTGACAGTTCGTGCATTCACCATTCCAGCAAAAATCACCATAGGAGATCGTATTGATAGATAGATACTGGAAGCAACGCAACAGTCGATTCTTCTCAGGCACATTCACTCGATCATCCAGTATCTGAATGCTAACCAGTTTTTCGTACGGATCGAGGAGATCAGATGAACATGAGCTCAGGTTGGTCTCTTCAACGCTTTGTTCACTCATAGGCAGCGGCAGTATAATCTTAGCCTGCAAGAATTTGTAGGAAGAATGCGGACCTATGCTATCTGAAACCAATTTAGTCGGGGGTACGTAATTTGGCGGTAGTAATCTATAGCAAGCCGGGTTGCCCTTATTGTCAACAAGCGCGTGAGTTCTATAACTCAAAACGCATTTCGTTTATTGAGTATGACGCACAAAACGATCGCTCTCGACGTGCGGAAATGTTCGCTTATTCAGGTGGCGACCCAACCGTCCCTTGTATAGTGGAAGATGGCGTCTATATAGGCTCGGGCTGGGGTAATCCGCCGAGAGGTTGAACGGTTCACGACTAACCGGCCGTGTGCCGGGTACCACCAAGGTAAAATTGAGTCTCCCTTGAATTGCACTGCCACACCTTCCGAACCAGGCGGAGGCTAGGTTGACAGCGCAAGCAAACCATCCAGCTTGACTAAGAAGGTGAAACATGAGGAACCAAGTCAGACCCCTATTGATGCTCGCGGTTTTCCTGTCGTGCTCACTTATTGCACTTAGCGTTGTAAACTCACAATCGAATGGAGGGACCAGTACTTCTCCGCAACCACCAATGGCTGAAAAGAAACCTAAGACAACTGAAATTCACGGCTACAAACTAATAGACGACTATTTCTGGCTGCGTGAAAAAACAAATCCGGACGTGATGGCCTACCTCCAAACTGAGGACGCCTATACAAACGCGGTCATGAAACCGACAGCTGAGCTCCAGGAAAAGCTATACAAAGAAATGCTTAGTCACATTAAGCAGACCGATGAGAGCGTGCCTTATCGATGGGGTGATTATTTCTACTACACGCGCACCTTTGAAGGTAAGCAGTACCCGATCTTCTGTCGCAAACATGGCAGCGTGACGGCTCCCGAAGAGATCGTGCTGGACCAGAACGAACTGGCTAAAGATCAGAAATTCATGTCCGTTGGTGCATTCGTACCAAGTGATGATGGAAACCTGCTTGCTTTTACCACTGACAATACCGGATACCGGCAGTACACACTGCAGGTCAAAGACCTGCGAACGGGCCAGTTGCTCTCGGAGCGAATCGAACGCGTAAACAATGTCGCCTGGGCCACTGACAACAAAACATTCTTCTACGTGACTGAAGATGCGGTCACAAAGCGTAGCGACAAGTTCTTCCGCCACCTGCTTGGTTCTGACAAGAGTGATCTGATCTACGAGGACAAGGACGAACTATTCGATATCGGAACTTATCGTTCACGGGACAAGGCAGTAATTTTCGTCGAGTCAGGCAGTAAGACTTCAACTGAGGTTTTGTACCTTCCAGCAAATGATCCCGCGGCGACGCCAAAAGTGATCATCCCGCGTACTGCGGAACACGAGTACGACGTGGACCATCGCGGCGATACGTTTTACATCCGCACCAATAAAGGCGCGAAGAACTTTCGCGTGGTCACCGCACCTGTCAGTGACCCTTCTGAGAAAAACTGGAAGGAATTTATTGCTCCAAAAGCAGAGGTCAAGGTTGAGGGTATTAGTATGTTTGCAGACTTCGCTGTTCTCTCCGAATGGGAGAATGGATTGCAGCAGCTCGAAGTCGTCAACTTGAAATCAGGGAAGCGAAATCGCATCTCTTTTCCCGAGCCCGTCTATTCAACCGGACTCAACTCCAACCGCGAATTCAACACGAGTGTAGTGCGTTACAGCTACAACTCGATGGTTACTCCAAATTCGATCTTCGATTACGACATGAATACTGGCAAGTCGACCTTGTTGAAGCAAACAGAGGTGCCAGGGGGTTTTGATCGCACGAACTACACGGCCGAACGAGTCTTCGCAACTGCGTCAGATGGCACGAAGATTCCGATGTCAGTGGTCTATCGTAAAGGTGTGAAGCTGGATGGTTCAGCACCACTGCTCCTTTACGGTTACGGGTCGTATGGACTCTCAATTCCTCCGACCTTCTCGTCGAGCCGGTTGGCCTTGCTGGATCGGAACGTGATTTACGTAATTGGTCACATTCGTGGTGGCGGCGAGTTGGGCGAAGAATGGCGCAAGGCTGGCAGGATGATGAACAAGATGAATACGTTCACTGACTTCATCGCCTGTGCAGAACACCTGGTCAAAGCGAAGTACACATCTAAAGATCGAATTGTGATACAGGGCGGTAGTGCTGGCGGACTCTTGATGGGTGCGGTTAGCAACATGCGTCCCGATCTTTTCAAGGCAGTTATTTCGCAGGTTCCTTTCGTCGATGTACTGAACACGATGTTGGATGCATCGCTACCATTGACGACAAGCGAGTACATCGAATGGGGAAATCCAAATGAAAAGGCTGCCTTCGACTATATGAGGCAATACTCGCCTTACGACAATGTAGGCAAGAAGGCTTACCCGGCAACACTCGTTAAGGTTTCAGTCAACGACAGCCAGGTGCCGTATTGGGAAGGCGCAAAGCTCGTTGCGAAGATGCGTGTAATGAAGACGGATACTAATCCGCTGTTACTGAAAGTCAACTTTGGTGCAGGTCACGGTGGAGCGTCTGGTCGCTACGACTCTTTGCGTGAGACAGCGTTCGACTATGCGTTTGTACTTTGGCAAGTAGGTTTGGCGAACGGCGGCGAGAACTCATCTGCCCGTCTCTAGTTAAGCGTTCGTAGTGGCAAGTGGGATCTCCCAGACACCACCGGCTTTAGTCGGTGGTGTTTCAATTTCTCGCTAAATATAGTTTGTCTTGAGTCTTAGGAAGAGACACCACCGGCTTCAGCCGGTGGTGTCTCAACTTCGGCCCTTTTGACTCTAGGGAAATAACAAGAAATTGAGACTCCTCCCGGCTGAAGCCGGGGTATCGCCAAATCTTCAATCTCGGCTTAGGTTGATGTTGAAGCTCCACTCGGCTAAAGCCGGTGGGGTCGGATTCTTTTTCACAGCCTCGTAAGGTGGTGTCATACAGTTCACCTTGACCGAGGATCCATTCTTACTACCAACTTCTCCGTAAAACTCTGTCCATCAACTGTCAACCGAACTGAGTAATTTCCCGGAAGCACTGCGGGGCGCTGTCCAAATCCACCACCGCCTCCACCACCACCGCCTCCTCCAGTTCCAGCTCGCGGAGCTGGCGGTGTGGGCCGCAGATCCCATAGCCAACGATGCATACCTGCCTCTGCTGATAATGAAGGTGGAGTAGGTCGCCAGAATGCGGGAATGTTCAGCGTGTCAGGATTAACTGGAGGAGGTTTGTCATCACTCGAATACCGGCGCACCAAGTCACCCGCTGGATCGAGAACCTCCAAAACAACCGGGCCAATAGCGGCGCTCTGCAAATAGTAGTCAATCATTGCCCCGTAAGGAGGATTCTCTGCCAGCGGCTCATCTCGCGGCTGCGGAGTGCCATTGTCACTTCCCTGAATCACATTGAAAGCAGCTGCAGGCTTGAATAAAACAACCTTTGCATTCTGCGACTTCTCATCCAGCTGACGAAGGGGAGAGATATTGTCGAGTACCCAGAAGCCGCGACCATGTGTAGCGACAATCAAGTCGTCTCCGTGAACCGCGAGATCGCGAGCCGAAGCCGGCGGGAGATTGAGTTGCAACGATTGCCAATGATCGCCATCGTCAAACGAAACAAACACGCCCAGTTCCGTCCCGACAAAGAGTAAACCCCGTCGCTGCGGATCTTCTTTCACCGTTTGAACGTACACACCTGACGGCAATCCAGTCGTAATCTTCTGCCAGGTTTTGCCTGCATCTCGAGTTCGGTAAACGTATGGTTCATAGTCTTCAAGTTGATGACGTTCGACTGCCGCGTATGCTTCGTTAACGTCGAAGTGTGACGCCTCCATCATTACGACTTTGCTCCACGACGTTACTTCGGGAGGAGTAACATTGGTCCATGATTTACCTTCGTCTGTTGTCAGATGAAAGTAGCCGTCATCAGTTCCTATCCAAACCATTTGCGCTCGCAACGGAGAAGGAGCGATCGTGTAGATCACGCCGCGACGTTTATCGGCCGGAGCATCGGCCGCTGCTGCTGCGTTTAGATTCGACGGAACACCGGGATCCTCTCGGGTCATGTCCTGGCTGATCTGTGTCCAGCTTTCGCCACCATTGATTGTCTTGTACAAGAATTGGTTAGCGAAGTAGAGCGAACGAGGATCTGCCTTTGAAAACACTAGCGGCTGAGTCCACGCATGACGAAACGGACCTGCCCCTTTCTCAGGACTTACGTTTTGTGATTCACCAGTTAGAACATTGCAGCGAGTTACCGTGCCGCCAAATAAGAACTGCGTATGCAAAGGATCTGGGGCTGTATAGCCCGCTTCGCCACCCGCACAAAGCCCGGTCCAATCGCGATTTGATATTTCAGCATGGCTACTTCGCGAAGGCACCCCAACAGCGCCACTGTCTTGTTGAGCACCCGTAATCCAGTATGGAAACCGGTAATCAGCAGCTACGTGATAGATCTGCGCAGTCGATTGGTTGTACCAGGAACTCCAGGTATCGGCGCCATCCTCGGTAACGATAGTTCCCTGGTCACTCGCAGCAATCATTCGTTTCGGATCGTCAGGATTGATCCAAAGTTGATGGTAGTCGTCTCCACCGGGCGCACCTTTGATAGCAATCCAATTCTTTCCTCCATTAGTGGACTTATAGATTGAGGTGTTTTGGACAAACACAGTTTCAGTATCTTTCGGATCCGCCGTCACCTTGTTGAAGTACCATCCGCGTCCCCACAAACGCGCATCAGAAGAGATTCTGGCCCAAGTGGCTCCGGCGTCATTTGATGAATAAAGACCGCCATCCTTAGCATCGACAATCGCGTAAACCCGGTTGCGATTTGTCGGAGAAACCGCGAGACCGATACGTCCCAACCCCTCGGTTGGTAGTCCCTTAGTTAACTGTTGCCAGGTGTTGCCACCGTCGGTTGATTTGAATATTCCGCCACCGGGTCCATTGGCTGGTGCATAAATAAACCATGGTGGTCGTCGCACATTCCACATGCTTGCGTAAATAATTTTTGAATCAACGGGATCGAACGCAAGGTCAATTGCTCCGAGATCGTTATCTTTGAACAGCACTTTCTGCCAGGTCGTGCCACCATCGCGTGAACGATAGACCCCACGGTCAGGATGTGGACCATACACATGGCCTAGCGCAGCGACAAAAACTACGTTAGGGTTCTTCGGATCAACGATGATCCGTCCGATCTGCCTGGTAGCTTCAAGTCCAATATGTTTCCAGGTTTTACCGGCATCTACAGACTTGTAAACCCCATCGCCGAACGAAATGGAGTCGCGCATGTCGGCTTCACCCGAACCAACATAAATAACGTCGCCGTTTGATGGCGCAACTCCAATGGCTCCGATTGACGCTACAGAAGCCGAATCGAAAATGGGCTTCCATGTACGACCTGAATTGGCGGACTTCCAGACTCCACCACCCACCGAGCCAAAGTAATAAACGCTTGGTTGTCCAATTACGCCGCTGACTCCGTTTACACGACCAGCACGAAATGGGCCGACATTGCGCCAGCGAAGTGCTGAGAAAAACTTTGCGTCTGGACCAGATTGAGCCGACGCTAACTCCAAACTTGCGGCCAATCCCATCAAGAAAACTGAGATGATTGCGGCTCTGAAGGCGGTGCGCAGTGCCTTACCTGAGGCCTCGGACATTTTTGCTCTCCTACAAATTGAATACCCTGGTTGATTATTTCAAAGGGAATGGTAAGACCGTTGGGCCTTCATAATACAACGAATTGGCTAACGGGTTGCGACGCAATAAGAGTTGGGGGTTAAATATACCCCCACTCATGTTAAAGGACAGTCGACAATAGGCAGTCTGGTTCAAGCCAGCACCAAACATATTGTCGCGGTGGCAACGAATCATAATGATTGGCTCGACACTGGGGAATTACAAGATCCTCGAGAAGCTCGGAGAGGGCGGTCAAGGTACAGTCTATAAAGCAATAGACTCGAAACTTGGTCGCACGGTAGTGATCAAAGTACTGCCCGCCGAACTTACTTCAAAAGAGGCCAACCTAAAAAGATTCGAACGTGAAGCCCGCCTGGCTTCGTCACTCGATCACCCAAACATTTGCACGATCTTCGATCTCGATGAGATCAACGGCATTCATTTCATATCGATGCAGTTTATCGAAGGGCGTAACGTACGGCAGCTTGTTAACGGTCGTCCGTTATCACTTGAGAGCGCATTATCAATAACGCTGCAAACCGCCGACGCGCTGGCCGCAGCTCACGCGCGGGGAATCATTCATCGCGACATTAAAGCCGGCAATGTGATGGTGACTCCCAGCGGGCAAGTGAAAGTATTGGACTTCGGCCTTGCCAAGTTGTTAGACGAAGAGGCTGCACGTTCGTCCGGAATTCATCACACAGAACTAACCGAGGTTGGTATTCCCTACGGTACAGCGACCTATGCGGCTCCCGAACAGGCACGTGGCGATCGGGTTGACTCACGTGCCGACATTTTTTCTACTGGAGTGTTGCTTTATGAAATGCTGACAGGCAGTTGGCCCTTTCGCGGGCAAACAGCGGTCGACGTGCGACATGCGGTTCTGCACGAGGAACCAGCTAGATTGGCAGATGTGCGACCTGGCAGACTGCCACCTCGACTTCAAGAGATTGTCGACAAAGCACTCGCCAAGGATGTTCGCGAACGTTACCAGAAGATTTCTCAATTTGCCGACGACATCCGATCCGTAATACGCGAACTCGGTTCTGACTCTTTACCGGGTTTTGACGACAGTATCGCGCCCATTGCGCCCAAACATCTCGACTCCGGTGGCCCAGTCACGAGAGCTTTGCGCTGGCTTAAGATCAAGACCGGTGAGATGCCTTCGCCGGTTAGTACACGTCCAAAGGCACAGAGTTCAGACTCTCACCAAAGTCCAATGACGAGTCTTAGCGAAGGTGACCGCAAGAGCGTCGCTATTCTGCCTTTTAAGAATGTAGGGAACGATCATGAGATCGACTTCTATGAATTCTCACTGGCCGATGCGGTAATCACTGAGCTGGCCCGTGTCCGCTCGTTGATCGTTCGTCCATCTTCGGTAATCGTCAAATATCAAAATAGAACAGTTGATGCGTCCGCCGCAGGTCGTGAACTAGTTGTCGATGCGATACTAACAGCGACCTTCCTGCACGCCGGCGAGCGACTGCGAGTCACGGCACAACTACTCAACGTCAGTTCGAGCGAGATTCTTTGGAGCGAGCGCATCGATGCTGATGCGAGCGACATCATCGGTGTGCAAGACACTATCGTGCAGCGAATTGTTGAGGGATTAAGACTCGAACTCAGCCCGGATGAGAAGGTAGAACTCGCCAAAGGTGCAACAGCTGACGCAGCCGCTTCAGAAGAATACCTACGTGGTCGCGACTGTCTCGCTACATTTATCTATCACACAATTTCTCGCGAAACGCTTGAAGCCGGTATTGAACACTTCCGACGCGCGATTGAGATCGATCCCAAATTCGCTCTCGCCTATTCGGCTCTCGGTAGTTGCTATATCAATCGAGTGCTAAAAGCGTTGGGCCAAGCCGGTGATCATGAAAAGGCAAAGAACGCCTTTCGTAAAGCTCTGGCACTCGATCCAAGACTTCTCGAAGCGCGAATGCAAATGGTCTTCATCTATCTGACCGGTGGACAGAAGCAAAGAGCGCGAGCTGAAGTTGAGTTATTGCGCGACGAATATCCAAATGATCCCGGCGTGCAGTTTGTCCGGGGTGTAGTTGCTCGACTCGACGGCGCTTATGATCGAGCGTTACGCAGCTTCGCGCGAATGGCCCGGTTAAATCCAAGTGACCGCGTAGTTGCGAGTTATAACCGGGCTCGCATCTTCATGTACCAAAAGCTGTACGAGGAAGCCTTACGGGAACTCGATGAAGGTGCAGCTCTCGAGCCTGAACACCCGATGATTATGGTTTTCCGGGCCCGCGTTCTTTATTACCGTGGGGAAGTTGACGCCGCGTTGCGAATTCTCCAGAAAGTCCTGCAAACCCATCCGCAAATGGATGGAATGCGGCCAATCCTGGCGATTTGTTTAAGTGCACAGGGGCAGCATACGAAAGCAAATGAGCAGTTAACTCACAAAGTACGTCTGGTAGCAGAAGCCGATTACGATATATCTTATTGGCTAGGGTCGGCTTATCTGCTGCAGGGCCGCCAGGTCGAAGCACTCAGGTGGCTCGAGACGGCAATTCGTTTAGGAAATGAGAATTATCCCTGGTTTGAATCAGACGCGAATTGGACCGATATGCACGAAGATCCTCGATTCGTGGAATTGATGAACAAGATTAAGAGCAACCGCGAACACGGCGGAGATCTATCTGAATGAAAACCTTTGTCGTTGGTGACGTACATGGTCGCTGCGCCCAACTCCTCAATCTCCTCGACATGCTGCCGCGTGATCCGGAATCTGACTCATTGATCTTTTTAGGAGATCTTATCGATCGAGGCGCCGATGCTCCTGGTTGCGTGGAACATGTAGTTAATCTCTGCAAAGAAAACCCCGAAAGAGTTATCTGCTTGCGAGGTAATCATGAGCAGATGCTCATGGATTTTCTCGAAGGCTTCAATAACATCTGGCTTACGCCCGTTGTTGGAGGAGAGCGAACATTCGAGCAGTATACTGGTCGCTCAGTGCGAATCGATTCAGAAGACGATCTAGAGGAGATGCGGAGGGACATGGACCAGTCGTTGCCTGACAACCATCTGGAGTTTATGCAACGAATGCCGTTTTACCACGAGGATGAAATGGCAATCTATGTCCATGCCGGCCTTGACGCGGGAAAACATCCACGAGACAGTTCCCAGCTTTCGCTGCTCTGGATGAGAGACATGGACTTTTACAAGAACTACCGCGGAAAGCCGTGTGTGTTTGGTCACACACCAACGCCACTCTTGCCATTGCGTGGCAGATTGGGGCGGCACGGAATCTATATCTCACATAGCGCGGTTGGTCTCGACACGGGTTATAACCACGACTCCCCATTGAGTTGCCTGTCGCTGCCGGAGTTCAATCTCTATCAAACTTACGCAGATGGACGTGAGGAAACCTACCAGATCACCTCGTTCATGCCTGAAGCGTTAAAGGCTATGCAACGCAAAGCCGGCCTTACATGAGCGGATCAATTGGAACGATTCAAAATATAGTCTGCGATTCCACGAAGTGTTTCTGAGGGTAACTGAAGGTCATCCAGAGCCTTACACGCAGCGCGATGTGCTGCAACGGCAGCGACCTTCGATTCTTCAATGCCATACAAAGCGGGATAAGTTGCCTTATGCGAGCGAGCATCTTTACCAGGTGTTTTACCCAAATCCTCCGCGGTCGCAGTTACATCAAGAAGATCGTCAGTGATCTGAAATAACAATCCGAGCTGCGAAGCGTACTCTGTGATGGCGTTGAGTTGCGTTTCATTAGCACCGGCAATGATTGCTCCTGATCGCGCCGCCGCTACTATCAACGCGCCCGTTTTCAGACGATGAATTTCCTCCAACTCGTGACCGGCTACTTGGCGAGCCTCCGCATCAAGGTCTAGTGCCTGACCAGCAACCATGCCTTTCGGCGTTCCTGACGCGGTCGACAACTCCACTATCAGTGAAACGCGTGTTCGGTCATCTAATGCTTCATGCGTCGCAATTGTGTTGAAGGCTAGAGTTTGCAGAGCATCACCGGCAAGAATTGCGGTTGCTTCATCAAAGCGGACATGACACGTGGGCCTTCCGCGTCTTAAGTCATCGTCGTCCATCGAGGGGAGATCGTCGTGAATCAGCGAGTAGGTATGAATCATTTCGAACGCACACGCTGTTTTTAGCAGCACATCTGTCTCTGCGCCCAACGCTTGTCCTGTCGCCAACACCAACGCCGGTCGGAACCTCTTGCCGCCTGCGAATACACTCCAGCGAATTGCCTGATGTATTTTTTCGGGAGCAATCGCAGCCGAAGGCAGCAGGTTATTTAACTCGACCTCCACCAATGCTCGGTTAGTTGCAAGCAGGCTTTCCAAATCCATTTGACCTGGGAGCAACACCTTAGAAGACATTTTCATCTTCGCCGTTGTTTTCAGTCGACCCGGGATCGCTAAAAGGACTTACTACTGTTCGACCCTGGTTGTCTCGCAGGAGGATCTCGATTCGACGTTCGGCTTGACTAAGCCGTTCCTGACATTCTCGTGAGAGTCGAATGCCTTGTTCGAATAGGTCCAGGCTCTGCTCCAACGGCAATGCTCCTCCCTCTAATTGCTGCACGATCTGCTCGAGTGCTTCGAGTGAGGCTTCGAAGGTACGCGGTTCTGCATCAGTATTCTTCATCGTTCACCTGACTATCTAGGTCTTGCTGGCTTGCGCCGCCCTTTGTTCTTCAAGATCTGCGCCGGCAGGTCCAAACCACCTATCGCCGGTAACTCTTTGATTACGCTGTCAACTACCCGCTGTAAAAGAACGTCGTCTTTGAACTCCGTCACTTTCCAACGATCGTTGTCGCGCTTCAACGTCAATTCCACGGTACGATTGTTTAGTGCGGCAGAAGCCTTTGCTGCGTCGCCATTGGTTGTAATGTTAACGAAAGAAGGTACGGCAACTGCGATCAAGGGAAACGGTTTCGGTTGCGACTTTGAAGCAAATTCCTTGATCTCTTTTGCTACCTCTTCGTGAATAGTCTGTTTTAGCTTGGGCTGCAACGTTGGCAAAAGGCGGTCTATTTGCGACTGCATCGAACCACTCAGAGCGAGCCCGTAACGACCTGCGGCCTTTTCAGCAACCGCCGCAATCATATTCTTAGCAATCTCTTCGTCGTCGATCAGTTTTTCAAATGCCTGTAAATCGTCACGCTGCGCCGCATCGATCAGCAAGGCAACCGAATACGTGGGAGTGGTTTGGAAGTGGCGCCACCAGAAAAACACGCCGACCAACGCCAGGACTACCCCTAAAACGATAAACGTAGCTAGCAGTGCGAGAACCTTGGGCCAGCGACTGGTCTTCGTCGTGCCGCGGGCAATTGGACCACCTGGTGGCGAGTCAAGATTGATGACGATGCGTTTGCGAACAGGTTCATCCATTGGATTTGACCTGGGATCCTGCGTCCTCGACGCGCGTTCTCAGTCTACCTCTTGCGAGGCGCACGTTTACCTCATCCCCAACTGAAACCTTGTCTGCATCACGCAGTAGATTTCCTGCCGAGTCTTGCGCTACTGCGTATCCACGTTGTAACACAGCCAGAGGTGAGAGAGCATCGAGCGAAGCAGCAGCCAATCCCAGTCGCTCCCGTCCTTGCTGTAAACGCACTTCCATAGCGCCTGTGTGACTGGCAGACACAACGTCAAAACGGGCCCGCGCGGTCGCGATTGCGCCCTGTAATTGAGCGGGCGAAATCATCTGGGCCACCCTGTTCGTTCTGTCTCTAGCGTGACGTAATGTTCTGTCCATCAATGTCTGCAGTTGATTGGTGACTGTAGTTGTTTCGCTTTGAGCGATGCGGAGCCGAGTCCGTACCTCAGCAAATGCCTGTGAGAGAATCTGTTCTTGCATTCGGGAGCGCGCGTCAACAACTCTGTACTTTGTCAGACGTACGAGCTGTTTAGATAAACGGTCGAGTGCCGCGCAGAGTTGGTCCTCATGAGCAGCTACTATTTCAGCCGCCGCCGATGGGGTTGGCGCCCGGTGATCGGCGACGTAGTCAGCAATAGTGACATCGGTTTCGTGGCCTACAGCCGAGATTACCGGAATCACGGATTTGCGTATCGCGCGCGCAACTTCTTCAGTATTGAACGCCCAGAGGTCTTCGATAGAGCCACCGCCTCGTCCAACAATCAGGACATCAACCAGATCTTCATGACGACCTTCACGAAGCGCACGCTCGTGAAATTGGTTGATAAAGCGTATTGCGCGAGCGATGTCCGGACCAGCTGAATCACCTTGTACCCTTGCAGGTGAGAAGAGAACATGAACAGTTCGAGTTCGTCTTGAGATGACATTTAGAATGTCGCGAATCGCCGCACCAGTCGGCGACGTCACGATGCCAACTCGACGCGGAAAAATGGGTAACGGTCGCTTGAGCTCTTTCGAAAATAGACCTTCAGCTTTCAACCGGTCGCGAAGTTGCTCAAATGCGATTTGCAATGCACCTGCGCCCACCGGATCGAGCGACTCAACGACGAGTTCATAGTCGCCGCGTGGTGCGTAGATCGAAAGCTTACCCCGCGCACGCACGTGAAGACCGTCAGTGGGTTTGAATCGAATTCGAATGTTTGACGAGCGAAAGCATTTGGCCCTGAGCTGGGCGCTTTCATCTTTAAGTGTGAAATACCAGTGGCCGGACGAATGCTGTTTGAAATTCGAGATTTCCCCCTCGACCCAGACTGATGCAAATCTGGATTCGAGTGTGATTCTGACCGAGTTGGTCAATTCGGAGACGGTCTGTGGTCGTCTTTCGTTCTTATCGAACAGGGCATTAAAGAGAGGTTGATTCATTCAGACCAACAATGATGGATGAATTTTCAAAAGGCAACTATTTACCCTGCTACTCACCCAGCGCAAACCTGAACAACTCATTGAGTTTTTCGATGTCGGCTTTTGGACCAATAGGCACCGTCCTGGCTTCGAAAGTTGCCAGTTCTGACTCAATAAAGGTGTTTAGAATCGGGTTTCTTGGGCCACGATCGATCTCTTTCCCGGATTTCTTTATTTCCAACAATGAGTCAATCGCCTGCAGTAAGCTTTGATCAACTACGATTCTTGAAACCAGTGTTTCAAATTCTACCGGAATGGGAGTTGTCTCCTGTTCGATCCATCTGATAGCAAGAAGCGGTCTCAGCACATACAGATATTTCTTCAACCAGACGTCGTCCTGGCGCAGATACTCCTTATAGTTGCCAACCGCCATATGATAGTAGTGATACCGGCACGCAATCGGAGAATAGAATTCTGGTAGGAGAGCTTTCAGCCTTCGTACAAACTCCTCATTTTTCAAATACACGATCGGCGAGTTGAACCATTCGAGTAATGGCGGGTTCGACTTCTGTAGCAGCCGGAGCGCTTTAGCCAATTCCCAACCGCTGAGGTCCAAATCGTCCACTATTGGACGCTCAACTACATCAGAATCTGCCGCCACATTGATTCGCAGGTACCAATCCTTTTCATGCACGTAAACAAATCGAACGTCGTAATCACTATCTTGAGAAGCAAAACCCCAAGCCCTACTACCTGATTCACAGGCATAGAGGATATTGATTTGCTCCTCTTCTTGAATTTTTTCGAGGGCAGCTACAATTCTTTCGCGGTGCTGGGTCAAGGTTCGTCTCTTCTGGCTTCGTTAAGGATTCGCTAGCCCAACCACTGGACTTAGACGAACGGAAGCTCCATCAATATTTGTTCGTACCCTAACTCGAGGAGGAGTGGAAGGTACTGAGTTAGATGCATAAGTAATCGTGTAAGCGCTCCGCAACTGCAAGACAACGTCTTCATACGCCTTCTGAAGATCTTCCAGTCGCTTAATCGGATAATACATCCCGCCCGACGCTTGGGCCAGTTTACGTCCTTCATCCTCCGCACGAGTTGTAAGGGTTAGGTATCTGGTCCTTAACGGATCAATTGTTACCTCGGGTCTTGGTACGCTGCCTTCTGGTATTAGACCTGAAGGAACATACAACGGGTAGACCAAAGCTCCAGATTCACTTAGCGCTTCCAGGATCGCTGGAAACGGGACAAAAGATTTGTTGTCGTCACCGTCAGACATGACAACGATTGCGGTTCTTTCGGCACGCAACTGTTTAAGGGTGTAACTCAACACATAGCCCAACGCATCATAAAGTGCCGTGCCGCCTCCAGCATCTATCTCATCCAACTTACGAGACAGGAGTTGTCGATCGGTCGTGAAGTCTGAAATAACCTGGATGTCGTCGCGAAAACTAATGATTGAAATTCGATCCTGAGGACTGGTGGTCCGAAGAAAGTCCCGCGCCGCCTTTCGAATAAAATCCATTCGTTCAGTAACACTTCCCGAAACGTCGAGGAGTAACACGAGATTGAACGGCTCATTCGCCGGCGATACGTTAGTCACTGTGCGCTGCACTCCGTTTTCAAAAACCGTAAAGTCAGCCGCTCTCATACCTCCAATCGCACGTCCATTCCTGTCAGTGACACTGGCATTGAAGCGCAACAGCTGTGGCGTAACTCGACTAACTATTTGTCCTGGAGGAGAACCTTTGCGGAGGCTTGGTTCTTTTTCAGGTGGTGGAAGTGTCTTGGCGAAATCGCCAAACATCTTCGGTGAAACTTTCCGAATTGCTTCGACGAGCTGACTATCGCCACTACGAACGATGGCGCGTGCGGCTTCAGTCAATGGACGCTCGCGCAAATCGGCCGGAGCCATTGTGGGGTCCACATTGAGCAGGACCACTCCTCGTTGAGTTCTAAAATCGAGAGCTACTCGTTCCTCTTTCTTCGCGTCCTTTTCGCCAAGCTTTCCAGAAAGCCGGAACCAACCACCAGCTCGTTCTTTGACTGGCGGCAACTCAACATCGCTCATATAACGGGGCCGGCTCGCCTCCCAAACAAAGTCAAACTTTAATGCGTCAAGAGGAACATCGGCATGTATCGTCCCAGTGTCGGTGCGCACATCAGCTGACTCCACATTCCCAACGATGTCTACGGCACCAGCAAGACTCTCTATTTCGACTTTTGAGCGTACAGGGATTTTGACAACAAGATCGATTCGATCCTGGTCGCGCCGCGCCTTTACGTCGATCTGTATACGACCTCCTTTCGTGTCGGAAGTCACGTCGCTCGGATCCACGGGAGCACCAGCCGATGTCGCTTCTATGGTCACCTTCTTCTGTTGCTCTTCGGAGGCTATGACGCTGACGCGGCCGTTTTGGTTCTTTATTACCACTGAAACGTTTTCAGGAGCGTCTAGCTCGCGTTGGAGGGATTGCGCGAAACCAACTGTACTAACACCGGTTATGAAAAGCAGTGCTGACACAAGGGTTATTGCAGTTTTTGGTAGTGAAATGTACCGGAAACTCCGGAAACGGTAATTCTGGTAAGACATCGCGACCGATCTTGCCCGCCGAGCGCCGAAGGGTCAAGTTAAGGCTTGCCCAATTCAGAATCGAATCTTCAGGAGCGGGCTTTGCACACAATGGCAACGTGCTTTTGCCCCCAAAGGGGCAAAGCCTCAAAGCCCATGGTTGCCGCTTCGGCTACCCTGGGAACTGAGTCAAGCGAGTTACCAACCGCGCCGCGGTTGAGTCAGTGGCTAGAGACGGACGCAACCCCGACGAGTCGGGGTTGTAAGATTGGCGTTTGCGTTCTTTCCCAGGGTAGCCGTAGCGGCAACCCTGGGCTTTGAGGCACTGCCCCTTCGGGGCAAAGCAATTTATGCGTCAGATATGTGATTACCGTTGAAACGGTTCCGATCAAGGGCCAAACTCGACCCCCAACCTAAAGGATGGGGAGAATGAGAGGTGGAGCGCGTGGCTCGGGTAGCTACGGCTCGCCATCCGAGCACGTTACCAGAGAGGGCCGACCTGATGCCATTTGGCTTGCCAATCGCCCCTGATCCGCTATCATAGCGAGACCCAAACAGTCAGCCCCTGTCAGCCCCCGTGGATCCGTGACTTGAGTGTTGTCGCTCATTTCGATGAGGAGGCATCGTTGGCACAAAGAGAACCAATACGGGAAAACCGGCTCTACATCCACAACTTCGTCAAGCGCGACCCGCGTGCCGGACTCGCCGAAGATGTGCGTATTGGATTGACTGGCGATCGGAAACGATTCCTCCCCAAATACTTTTACGATGACTTAGGGTCGCAACTCTTCGAAGCGATCTGCCTCTTACCGGAGTACTACCTGACGAGAGCTGAAAACGAGATTCTTGAAAGATATTCTGACGAGATCGCCGCGGCCGTACCCGGTCACAAGACTTTAGTGGAAATGGGAAGTGGAAGCGCTTCCAAGACCCGACTCGTCATTGAGGCGATCCTAAGAAAACAACCAGACCTCTGTTTCATGCCGGTCGACATTTCGGCAAGTGCACTCGAAAGTAGTTCGCGAATCCTACTTCAATCCTATCCTCGTCTCAGAATTGAAGCTTATGCTGCAGATTACTTTGTTGGTCTCTCGGAGCTTGGTAAAAAGCAACGAGGCCGTACTCTTGCGCTCTTCCTCGGATCCAACATAAGCAACTTCGAACAGGACGAGGCTCTTCGGTTTCTTCGAGCAATGCGCAGCGTGCTCCATAAGGGTGACGCATTGTTACTGGGAGCTGACTTAAAGAAGGATCAGAAAATACTCGAAGCCGCTTATAACGATGCACTAGGTGTCACCTCAGCTTTCAACCTTAATGTGCTCGCGCGCATTAATCGTGAGCTTGGTGGCAATTTTGATCTAAGAGCCTTTCGACATAATGCTTTTTACAATGAAGCGCGGTCGCGCATTGAGATATACATCGAAAGTCTCGCTTTTCAGACGGTTCGCATTGAGAAACTGGATCTCGAGGTCGAATTCAGCGCTGGGGAACTGATTCATACCGAGAATTCGCACAAGTATGATCTAGCCAGCATAGCCGAACTGGCATCATCGACAGGCTTTGATTGTTCGAGAACCTGGTTTGACGACCAGGAACGCTTTAGTAGCAACTTGCTACTCGCAGTCTGATCCCGGCAGATGACGTCTCCCCACGACAAGCCGCTAGTTGAATTTCAAAACGTTAGCTACACCGTCCAAAACGCCGCAGCTCCGATCATCAACAACCTGGCTCTAACAATCAGACAAGGTGAGAGCCTGGTTTTACTTGGTGAATCGGGTTGTGGCAAAACTACAACCCTAAAACTCATCAACAAACTACTCTCGCCCACGTCGGGTCAAGTTCTCGTTGAAGGAAAGTCGACGACTGAGTGGGATCCGATCGAACTGCGCCGGCATATTGGTTACGTCATACAAGAAGGTGGACTCTTTCCTCATTTCACAATCGAAAGAAATGTAGCCGTCGTGCCACAGTTATTGGGCTGGGCCGAGACGCGTTGTCGCGAACGAGCTCGCGAGTTACTTAACCTGGTTGGCCTCGATCCGGATCGATTCGCGAATCGTTACCCGCGGGAGTTGTCAGGCGGACAAAGGCAGCGAGTCGGTGTTGCGCGGGCTCTAGCGGCGGATCCGCAATTACTCCTGCTCGACGAACCTTTCGGCGCGCTCGATCCGTTGACGAGAGCGAATTTGCAAACGGAATTTCGCAAGCTTACAGAGAGTCTTAATAAGACGGCGGTGCTCGTGACACATGATGTGCGTGAAGCGTTAATCCTGGGAGATCGCGTGGCGCTTATGCACGCTGGCGAGATCGTTCTCTTAGAAAAACCCGCTACCTTTTTGACGTCGAAAAACGAACGGGTACAGGCTTACCTCGGGACTTTGAAGTTTGACTTGAATGCTGACATGGTCAAATGAATTTCTGGCAATTTCTACAACAAAATTGGCCCGAGTTGCTGCTTTTGATAAGGCAACATATTAGTCTGGTCGCAACTTCAATTCTGATCGCCATTGCGATTGGCGTTCCAACTGGCATCCTTCTCACGCGTTATCGATCACTCAGTAGTCCAGTTCTCAACCTCGCAAACGTAATGCAAACCATTCCAAGTCTGGCACTATTTGGTTTTCTGATTCCACTGCCTTTCATCGGAGGTATTGGCCAGAGTACGGCACTCATTGCACTCGTTCTTTACTCGTTACTACCAATTATCCGTAACACAGTAACCGGAGTACTAGGCGTCGAGCCGAGCGTCAGGGAAGCGGCAGTAGCGATGGGAATGACCAATAGCCAACTACTGCGACAGGTTGAGTTGCCACTTGCAATGGGTGTGATTATCACCGGCATTCGTGTGGCAACAGTAATCGCTGTAGGCGTTGCGACAATTGCTGCGGCCGTCGGAGCGGGAGGACTCGGCGTCTACATCTTTCGCGGGTTGCGTCAGTACGACAGTAATCTTCTGCTCGCGGGTGCGGTCTCAGCTGCAGTACTCGCACTGGTCTCAGACTTCCTGCTTGGTCTGGTAGAGCAGCGGTTCAGTCTTGAAACGAACCGGCGCCAAATCAGTACTGTTCAAAAAGTTCTCCTTGGAGTCATCGGTGCTTTGGTTGTCTTCGGCGTGGTCGCGGAAATTCGTACAAGTAACAATAAGGCTGGAACGCCCACGAGTACGACGCGTGTTGTAATCGCGTCCAAGGACTTTACCGAGTCGTCTTTACTGGCTGAAATAATGGCCCAGTTGCTGGAGTCACGAGGAGTCTCAGTTGAGCGGAAGTTTGAACTGGGGGGAAACTTACCTCATGAAGCCTTGTTAAGCGGACAAGCAGACATCTACCCTGAGTACACTGGAACGTCTTACACTGCGATCCTACGGCACGCACCAATTAGCGATCCACGTGTTGTTTACGACCAGGTGAAGCGGGAATATGCGCAAAGGTTTAAACTCGAAATTAGTCAACCGCTGGGCTTTGAAAACACGTTTGCAATGCTCATTCGCGGTGAGGATGCACGAAAGCTAAACCTCAAGACAATTTCGGACGCCAAGCAGTACGCATCTAAATGGCGGGCTGGATTTGGTCAGGATTTCATGTCACGGGCTGACGGATATCCCGGTTTCTCGAAGGCTTACGGGTTTAAGTTTGGAGAAGTTCGTGAGATGGATCTCTCACTTACGTATATTGCACTCGCGTCGCGGCAAGTCGATCTCATCGCTGGCAACTCAACAGAAGGGCGCATTGAGAAATTGGACCTCGCCCAATTACAGGATGATCGCCATTACTTTCCACCTTATGAAGCTGTATACATAATCAGGCGTGACACGCTCATGCAAGTACCACAGCTTCAGGAAGTGCTTGGGAAACTGGCGGGCGCGATTTCTACATCTGAAATGCGCCACCTTAATTACGAAATTGACGGCAACAAACGCGATCCGAAAGACGTTGTGAAGGAATGGATTGGATCAAAAAAACTGTGAGAGTTTGGGGAGGGTAACCATGGATCTACTTCATATGGATCTACTTCAAATCGTAGTTTTGCTGCTAGTCGCGGGTGTTTGTGGCGCTATCGGCCAGGCGATTGGTGGTTTTACGCGAGGCGGATGTTTGGTTTCGATTGCGCTCGGCTTTGTTGGTGCGCTTATTGGGATGTACCTCGCGCGCTTAATGAACTTACCTGAGTTTCTACCCGTCCAAATTGGTACCACAAAGTTCCCAATTGTCTGGTCCGTGTGCGGGGCGGCATTGTTTGTGGCGTTCATTAGCATGTTGACTCGCCGCAACCGCTAGCCCTCCAAAGCCAGGTAAATAGGGCAGTCAGGAAGGGCCTAACTGCTGTCAAACTTGTCATATTTCAACGCGCCCCCCGGCTCAACTTTCATAGCCCTTCAACTCAAATCGTATCTACCGCTCTTAAGGCCACGGGGCTTGCCCCATGGTTGTTTACGTTCGTTGCTATAGGGAACTGATTTTTTCCTTCCAGCGCGCTTGCGCGCGCTGAACTGAAATTCAAGGGAAGCTATTTAGCAACGAACGTAAAAACCACTGGACAAGCCAGTGGCCTAAAGAACTCTATAGCCTTTTAATAAAAAAGATGCGTCACCAAAGGGTGACGCACCTGCTCGTGCTGGATCTCATAACCTAATACATCTCTGGATCAACTGTCTCCGCCACCACCTTGATGAACCGGCGGATCTATGGCGCGGCTCGCCTCTTCATCGCTTTCTGGGGCGCTGTCGTCACCACCACCACCCTGATGAACCGGCGGATCAATCGCATTTTCTGGGTCTTTGTCTCTATCGTCTACCATCTTCACCTCCTAAGGTTTGGGAGTACATCAATTCAAACGTTTGTAAAATTCCTGAATATCAGGACGTGATGCGTAGGTTGCGAACGCTTCATTTCCCCAACTCTGTTGCAACCGTACACAAACTTCTCTTGCTCGTGCCAACTGTTCGTTGGCTTTGTCGTTCTGACCAAGTCTGGAACTAGCTCGAGATGCAATTAACCACGCTCTCCACTCTGACTCCAATTGGCCCGAAGTCTCAAATCGTTTCTCAACGTCAAGTGCAATCTGCAGAGCGCGCTGTGCATCACCAGCTTCGAGGACGGATTCAGCCTGGGCTAACATAGCGCGTGAGATTAGCGTGATGTCGCCACCCTTTGTCGCCATGCTTACCGCGTCTTCGCAGAGTTTGGCTCCTTGCCTTGCCTCTCCTGACGCAGCCTTCATTAACCCCAGTGTAAACGTTCCTTCGATGAGAGTATCGTGAGATTCGGTGCCCGCAAGTGATAAAGCTTCGTTTAGTTTGGGCCGTGCTTCTGAAATGTTCTTTTGACTCAGCGATATTTGAGCGTCAATGAGTCGCAGCGCAGGGACCAGCGGTTTTACACCATTCTCTCGCTGACTGGCCGCAGTTAACACCTCAATCAGAGACTGTTTGGCCTCATCGTAGCGACCCAAACGCCAGAGTATGTTCGCCTTGTTTGCCTGACCGTAGGCAGCAGTTAATCGATTTCCGGCCGACTGATAGATTTCCAGCGCCTTGTTGTACTGCTCAAGCGCGACCGGATAATTCTCCTGTTCGAAGAGTACAGCTCCTGTCTCAGCGTAAACGTCAGCGAGTGCGGGTTGACTACCACCTTGTTGAGCAATCTTAATTTTCCCCTCGAGCGCTCGTAGAGCAGAAGTGTAGTCACTCTTCCGCCGGTAACCTCGCGCAATTTGAGTCAAGCAATAAGAAACGTTTCTGGGATAGTTACCTTGCTGAAAATAGGTGAGCGCTTGTTCGACGAGTGGCAGCCCTTCATCTAACCTTTGGGTTTGAATGTAGAGTCCACCAAGATTTGAAAGCGCGATCGCTTCTCGACGTTTACTCTTTGCCGTTCGAGCTAAGTCCACAGCTTGGAGGTAGTATTTCTCTGCGTCCGCTGTATCGCCGCGATCGTGAAACGAATTTCCCAGTTCAATCAATCCGCCGGCAGCCAGACTTTCCAGATTACGTTCCTGTGCAATCGCTACTGCTTGTTGAGCCTGGTCCAACGCCTCGGCTGTTTTGCCTTGTACCGAAAAGAGAGTGCTCAACTCGATTAGAGATCCAATCTGCTGGGCCTGATTCCCCAAAGCCCTGGCCGCTTGTAGAGACTGGTCAAACTGTTGTTCAGCTTCTTCGTATCGACCTTTTTCCCGATACAAAATTCCACGCTGGCGACGTACTTCGTTGACGCCTTCATTGTTAGTCTCAGCTGTGTAAAGTTGTTCGGCCTTGTCGAAAAATTCTGTGGCCTTTGCTGTGTCCTGCTTGCGATTGTAGACAATTCCGCCTCGCAGAAACGCAGTTGCATATTGCCCATTGTTCACGGAAATTGACTTAAGGTAATTCTCCAGCGCCTTATCGACATCTCCGTTATTCTCATAGGCATACCCGAGATCCACATAGACCTGCGGGTCGTTGGGTGAAAGACTTGCTATCTGACCGTACGACTTGATGGCACTACTAAAATCACGACGAACGGTCGCAGTTATCGCATCGAGATAGAGATTGTCGAGGGGCGAAAGCGACGAACGATCCGCTGCCAGCAACTCATCCTTGGCTTTGTCGGTATAGTCTAACTCCGCGAAGGCCTGGGCCAATCTGGCGTGAGCCAGCGCATAGTTCGTATCGATCCCGAGAGCCTGTTCCAACGCTTTGCTGGCCTGATAATAGGCCCCGTTTCGCAGGCCATCAGTACCGCGTTGATACCAATTTAGTGCGGCTGCCGTGGGTTGGTAGTAGGAACGAGGCCACCAGTAAATTAGGGCCAAGAGTGCAAGACACGTTAGCGCAACAGCTCCTATGATTGCGGTTAGGGAGAAACGTTGACGTCGCAACGATGTTGAAATGGTTGTTAGCGCATTAGTTGGCCAAGTCTTCTGTGTGGTTTTCGCGCCATCCCGTCCTGAAACCACTCCACCCGCATCAGTCAACGTCGCGGACACTAGTTTCAGGTCGTTGACCATGGCCTCGGCAGACTGGTAACGCTCGTCAATATTTTTTTCGAGAGCCTTCATTGTTATTCGATCCAGCTCTCTAGGAATGTGCGAGTTTAACTTTGCCGGGTTTGTAGGCGTTACGTGAATTATCTGAGCGCCAATCTCGAGGAGACTCGCACCAGAAAATGCTGATTTACCAGTCAGACATTCGTAGAGCAAAGCCCCCAACGCAAAGACATCGCTCCGACCGTCAACCTGTTTTCCTGTTGCCTGTTCCGGCGAAAGATAAAGTGGTGTGCCTACGATCACATCACTTCTAGTCTGAGTTGAGTAAAGCGTATCGGCGTCTAAGTCGACTCCGCTGGTTACTTTTTCAAAGAGGTGTTTGACTAAACCAAAGTCCAGTACCTTTACTTGGCCTCTATCGCTGATCACAACGTTCGAAGGTTTAACGTCACGATGAACAATTCCATGTGCATGAGCTTCTGCCAACGCTTCGCCGATTGAAGTCACAATCTCAACCGCGCGTCGAAGCGTAAGGCCTTCATCCAGAATTTCGTTTAACGGTTTTCCGTTTACAAACTCCATCACGATGAATGGTTGACCATCATCGGTCTCACCATAGTCATGAACAGTCGCAATATTTGGGTGGCTCAACGCTGAGACGGCGCGAGCCTCACGGATAAACCTCGCTCGATAGTGATGATCGGTGGAAGTGAGGAACTTGATTGCGACGCGCCTGGCCAGGTGTTTATCTTCGGCTAGATAGACGACCCCCATGCCACCTTCCCCAAGCTTGTCCACAATTCGATAATGGGAAACTGTCTGGCCGATCATGCTCAATGGAACCTTAGAGCGCGAGTAAGGGAAGAAAGTTCAATAAGAAGAGGGTATCGGGATTACTTGATTCTGGGCGTTCATGTTGTTGGAAGCATTCTCCGCCAAAGAGTTTGTAAATTCAAGCGGGGTCGGGTTTGGACCAAAATTAGGTTCCGGATATCCATGAATCCGGATCCAACCCAATTCAGGTGAGAGTGGTCGCGCGAATTTTTGCTTCCTGGGTCTTGCGGAAGTCCTGGAGCTTACGCCGCAACTCAGGACGCTTATTGGCCAGAATTGCAATGGCAAACAGCGCAGCATTAATTGCACCGGGCTTTCCTATGGCGAGAGTTCCGACTGGAATACCACCGGGCATTTGCACGGTCGCGAGTAACGAATCAAGACCGTTTAGCGCGTCGCTCTTCATCGGCACACCCAGGACTGGCAGCGTGGTGTGGGCGGCCAAAACGCCTGCCAAATGTGCAGCACCGCCGGCAGCGGCAATTATTACTTCAATTCCACGTGATTCAGCGGTTGATCCAAACTCCGTGGCCAACCCGGGCGATCGATGCGCCGAGATCACCCGAGATTCATGAGCGACTCCGAATTGGTTCAGAGTTTCGTGAGCGTTTCGCATGGTGTCCCAATCTGATTGACTGCCCATGATAATGGCAACGAGAGAACCGCCTGCCGATTTCGAGTTACGAGTCTTACTGCCTGTCTTACTTGCTGCCTTCTTCGTCGCCATCCTTCATCCTTTGCTAACAATTCAGATTCGAACAAACTTCAGTCATGGACCACTCGACTATTGTCCTTGATCGAGTGAGAATCCGCGTTCCCCGTCAAAAGTGTAGAGGTTCTCAGTCTTGATAAAGTCGTAGCCAGCATCGTCGACTCGCTTGAGTAATGAAATCAATTGCGAATGCGTCACCTTACCACCATCGACATCCGCAAGAAACCGGCAACGCCAATGATCCGAGCAGAACGTTTCGGCATGTCCATCCGGCCATACCTTGACGCCGCGATTACTAATCATACTGAGCTTGACGCCATCACCACTCTTTTGCTGTAGCGCTTCACCAAGATCGTTCGCAGTTCCCTGGGTCCAATCGAGGAAAACATCAACGCCTACTAACTCTTTCTTCGGAGCAGGCTTGCTTACACTCGCTCTCGCCGCGTGGGCTTCCGGTTTCTGATACTTGGCGGCTTTGAGGATCTGCGGGCTTTGACCAAGACGTTGAATGACCGCGTCCGCAAATTCCTTAGTTCCTACTTTTTGTTTACTGACTTTCTCATCGTAAATATCGTAGGTGTGCACACCATCTTCGATTGTGCGCAACCAGGCGTTGTGAACACTCTCCGCCGTATCCGTTAAGCCAAGATGGACCAGCATCATCACGGCGCCTAGAAGCAGCCCGGAGGGATTCGCTAGATTCTGTCCAGCACGACGAGGTGCCGAACCGTGAATAGCTTCAAACATCGCCACGTGCTCACCGATGTTTGCTGATCCCGCCAGTCCGACTGATCCAGCGATCTGGGCAGCAACGTCTGAAAGAACATCGCCGTAGAGATTTGGCATTACAACCACATCAAAGGCTTCTGGTGTGTCGGCCAGTTTTGCCGCTCCGATATCGACGATCCAGTGTTCATTTTCGATGTTCGGATATTCAGCCGCGATTTCGTCGAAGATCTTATGAAACAGACCGTCAGTCAGTTTCATGATGTTGTCTTTAGTGAAGCACGTGACTTTTTTGCGATTGTTCTGTCGCGCATACTCAAAAGCGTAGCGCACGATCTTCTCGGAGCCAGGGCGAGAGATAAGCTTAAGACACTGCACCACCTGATTCGTTTGGCGATGTTCGATGCCGGCGTAAAGATCCTCTTCGTTCTCTCGGACAACGACGACGTCCATTTTCGGGTGCTTCGTATCGACGAATGGATGATATGAAACGCACGGACGGACATTCGCATAAAGACCGAGAACCTTGCGCACGGTCACGTTAAGACTCTTGTAGCCACCACCCTGCGGAGTTGTGATCGGCGCTTTGAGAAAGACCTTTGTTCTGCGTAGCGAGTCCCACGAACTCGGTTCAATACCGGAAGTATTTCCTGCCAGGTAGACCTTCTCTCCGATATCGATTGTTTCAATTTCGAGTGGGGCAGAAGCTGCTTCAAGGATACGGAGGGTCGCGGTCATTATTTCCGGCCCGATACCGTCGCCATGTGCGACAGTGATGGGTATAAGTTTCGACATCAGTGCTAGGCCTTTCGAAGTTCTTGGGTTTAACGAGAAGCAGGGAATATAAGACAAAGCAAGAGAACGGGCAATTGGGCAGATCTCACGGCTTCCAAAGTTTAAGGCGAAATTGAAATCTCAGGAGGCTTTTCGGACCCACAAATACTAGGCAAGATAGTAGTTAAATCTCGACTCTAAAACTCGTCGCTTCGGAGCGGGAAAAGCCCAGAAAACCTAATAAACACTAATAAAACGATAATAGAACATCTTGAACCAAAATATCCTTGACGCGTTTCAAAGCTCGAAGGCATACTTTTCTTACCAGATACCTGCTCTCGCGCATCAATGGTGAATGCGCCTGCCCGTGATCGAATAGGCGACGAGGTTCGGCTGAGGAGAGAGTGAGGCAGTTGTCAACTTAGTTAGAAGCCGCTCTCAGAGATTTTTTCAGAGCACCGGGTGCGTCGCAGCTCGCCGAAAGTATCGGCCCGTCTCCCCCGAACTGGATCAGCGAATTCCAGCAAGCCCGCGCTTCCCTTCAAACAAGGATAGTAAGAAGAATGCCTACAAAACTATACGTCGGAAATCTATCGTTTCGTACTACGAGCGATGAGCTGCGCGAAGCTTTCGCGTCAGTTGGAACAGTCGAATCAGCTTCAGTGATTGAGGATCGGGAAACTGGTAGATCGCGGGGCTTTGCATTTGTCGAGATGGCCACACCTGAGGAAGCAGCTGCGGCAATCGAGGCATTTAATGGTAAGGATTTTGGCGGTCGCAATTTGACGGTCAATGAAGCCAAGCCAAGAACGGACCGAGGTGGCGGCGGTGGTGGTGGTCGTGGTGGTTACGGTGGTGGACGCGGCGGCGGCCGAGGTGGTTATGGCGGCGGCGGCGGACGCGATCGCGACAACGATCGCTTCGAACGCGAGCCACGCTGGTAATTTTGTAGGACGGCCCTTCCGGCCTTCCCTTCTTAAGTAAACTTTCTCAATTGTCGTTTCCCAAAAACGAAGGGTGGTTCTCTGTGGCCACCCTTCGTTTATTTGCGCAATTGCGGTCAGGAAGACGGCAGTTCCCTTAACGTTCCCCTTTTTATCCAGCAGCGTCTTTTTAGGCCACTGGCTTGCCCAGTGGTGTTTACGCTCTTTGCTACAAAGAATGAGCTTTCCCTACCAGCGCGCTTACGCGCGCGACTGAAATCAAGAACTGGTAATAGCAACGAGCGTTAAGAACAACTGGGCAAGCCAGTGGCCTATAAGACAGGCCTGATACGATTTACATTGAGGGAAAACTGAAGGTTGAGCCGGCCGTATATCGCTTTCTGTGCAAGGCCTGTTATTTAGATTCTATCTTGGCTTTCACGAAACATTGGGCCACGGAGTGCCGCCTACTTTCTAGCTTCGGGTTTAATTTTGAGCGACAAACGTTCAGTGCCACGCATGACTTCGATTGGATATTCTTCACCAGCTTTCATTTCACCTAACGCGTAGGTGTAGTCATAGACGTTCTTCACATCCTTACTACCAATCTTTACGATGCGGTCACCGGCCTTCAATCCAGCTTTTGCAGCAGGTGAGTCTTCACGAACTCCATCAATGAGCAGTCCGTTTCCACTGTCGGCGTAGTTCGGAATGGTGCCCAGATAAACTCGAAAGCCCGTCGCGCGTCCTTGTTGAGAATCGCTCTTGGCCACTGTGTATGTGAGTCGCTTATCTGCTGCATCAAGTTGGCGAATTATCTGCGCTACAAGACCAAGTATTCTTGCCTCGTCAACGTAGTTAATTTTGTCATACGTATCGGAAGGTTTGTGGTAGTCGTTGTGGGTTCCAGTCCAGAAAAACAATACCGGAATCTGTTTAGCATAGAAGGAAGAATGATCACTTGGGCCATAGCCATCTTCCTGGAGCGTAAGATCAAAACTTTTTCCCGGAGCGACCGCTATAAGTGATGGGACTTGCATTCCGGAAGTTGGGCCACTCCCAGATGTCGCTGAAGCCGTCATCGATTGAGCGGCATTCTGTGCTCCCAACATTTCTCGCCATTCTTTTGCTGTTCCCACGCCGCCAATGATCAGCTTCCGGTCTTTCATACGGCCGATCATGTCCATGTTGATCATCGCGACGGTATTGCCAATAGGAACTAGCGGGTGATTCACATAATAATTTGAGCCTAGTAATCCTTCTTCCTCTCCACTAAAAGCCATGAAAACAATCGTGCGGCGCGGTTTTGGTCGTTGACTGCTAAGTAAGCGGGCGAGCTCAAGTACTCCTGCTACACCAGAAGCATTGTCGTCAGCACCATGATGAATCTCGCCTGACTTTGGTGCCAAACTTCCTTCACCGCCACGTCCCAGGTGATCATAATGAGCACCGATTACAATCACTTCATTCTTGAGCGTGCGATCAGAACCATCGAGCACCCCGATCACGTTATAAGCTGGCGAGTCTTGCCGGACTAAATCGACGGTAAGACTGGCCATCAGGTTTGCCTGTCCCTCGGTTAGACCACTCTTAGCTCGTTTTTCCAAATCTTCAAATACCGACCGGCCACCGATTTTTGCCTGCGAAACGACTACAACCGGCAGACCGGCGTCACCCGCGCTATTGTCGTAGCTCAACTGCGACAACCGATCGTCTTTCAGATTCGCTTCACGCGAAATGATGACCAACGCCTTCGCGCCGGCATTGCGCGCAGCGACCGCTTTCCAACGCACTCCTTCAAAGCGTGCGAATTGACCATGTGGATTGTCACCGTCAGGAGTTCCTGCCAACGCTACCGCTATGTTGCCGTTAGCTTTCTTATCGGCGTAATCGTCATGTTTAAGTTCAGAAGCGGTGATGCCGTATCCAACAAAAACTGTCTGCGCTGACTGAACACTCGCGTTCGCGGAAAACCCGAGAGGCATCCAATCGTCGCCCACACGCAAACTGGTATTTCCTAGTGTCAAAGAATTGGCAGGGCCCAGTTTTACTCCGGCGACATAAGGAAACGACTGCAAGTACTGCGACATCGCCACGCTCAATCTCTGAGAGGCACCTGCCTTTTGCAACGCCGGACGCAGGCCAGCACGCGAAAACTCTCCAGCGATATATCGGGCGGCGTCGACGGCTCCCTGAGTTCCAGTCCGTCTTCCGTTTAAAGCGTCGGACGCGAGATAGCTAACGTGTTGTTGAAGTTTCGCGACATCAGGCTCAGTTTGCGATGTCGTCTTTTGCTGAGCGATGACTGCAGCTGTGGCTATGACAACCGCCAGGAGCGATAACGTGAACTTGTTAGTCTTCATATTGCCCTCTTTTAACTGAAAGACTTCTGGAGTGAACTACGTACTATTCGACCCAGTCTGCTATGAAGACGTTCGTATCGCCCTGTTTGGCTGCATTTCGATTCGACGCAAAGACAATTTTCTTGCCATCCGGAGAAAACATCGGAAACCCATCAAACGTCTCGTTGAACGTAATCCGCTCAAGACCACTACCATCTACATTGATCTTGTAAAGATCAAAGTTTCGACCTTTAGCATCGTCCATATTTGAAGCAAAGATGATTCGCTTTCCATCAGGAAAAAAGTATGGACCAAAGTTGGCTTTGCCGTTACGAGTAACCTGTCTCTTATTCGATCCGTCAGCATTCATTACCCAGATCTCAAGTGTCGTTGGACGAATCAAGTTCTGTTTCAAGAGATTCAGATAGTCGGCTTTCTTTTGTTCAGTCTCGGGATGAAATGCGCGATAAACAATTTGCTTACCGTCATAGGACCAGAATGGACCACCATCGTAGCCGAGTTCATTGGTCAGCCGTCGCACATTCTTACCGTCCGCGTCCATAGAATAGATATCGAGATCGCCATCACGCATAGATGTGAAGACCAACTTCTTACCGTCCAGCGTGATCGTCGTCTCGGCGTCGTAACCAGGTGTAGCTGTTAATTGTTTGATATCCGTTCCATCTGACTTGGCAGTAAAAATGTCGAAGCCTGGATAAACCGCCCAAACGTAGCCTTGTGAATAGTCCGGACGCGGTGGACATTGCTTATCCGCAAGATAAGTCGAGGAGTAGAGAATTCGCTTGTTTGCGGGAAATATGTAGGAACAAGTGGTGCGTCCCTCACCGTTGGACAGCATCTTGACGTCAGAACCGTCGACGTTCATTGAATAGATCTGATCGCAACCCCGTCCATCTCTCGTTGACTGAAAGATCAATTTTTTGCCGTCGGAGGAGAAATAAGCTTCGGCATTCTCGCCCCCAAAAGTCAGCTGCTTTAAGTTTCGCAGGTGCTTTTCATCGGGTAGAAGCTGGGCTGGAGTCTGCGGAGTCATGGATCGCTCTGTCAAAAAACCTATTGATAGGCCAAGCGAAATGACAGTTAGTGATAGGAGTAACTTCATGTGTATCTTTTATGCAGTTTTTGAAAACCGATTTGGAGTGAAATCACGCTTGCGCGTTTGAAGCGATCAACCCGTCAGCTTTCTCAATTTTGGGCGTCCGTCGTCGACGCACAATTAACAACACCAGCGAACCGATTCCGACAATCAGGCTGATCAACTGCGACGTCGAAAGGCCAGTGAGTGTTGTTAGCCCGAGAATGTCCCCACGCGGATCATCGCGAACAAATTCTATTGAGAATCGAATAATAGAATAAAGCAAGGCGTAGGCAAGAATCACTTCGCCATCAAAACGCTTTCGTTTATGAAGCCATAGCAAGAACAGAAAGACCAGGGCCATCGAAAAAGACTCATAGAGCTGAGTTGGGTGAAGATAAACGTTGGTCGGAACTCCCGTAATCTCGTGACCAAGTTCAGTGAACTTAACACCCCATGGCAAAGTAGTTGGTTTACCCCAGCAACAGCCGGCCGAAAAACAACCAAGCCGACCGAAGAAGTTTCCAATTGCGATTCCGGGTGCGCAAGCGTCGGCTGTTTTCCACCACGGTAAATGGTACCGCTTCATCAGAAAATAGCCTGCGATCACCGCACCAATCAGACCGCCGTAAAACACACCGCCTGAACGAAGAAAGTCTAACGAGAATAGCTGACTTGGATGATCGCGATACTCGGGCTCGGTAAACAGCATCAAGACTTTTGAGCCAACCAGTGACGAGAGCAGCATCCACAAGCTCAAGTCGTAAATTCGTTCACGCGGTAAACCATCCTGACCCGCTAGCCGTACCGCAATTAGAATGGCGCAAAGGAATGCGATAGCAAGAAAGACGCCGTAGGTATTGACGGGGAAATTACCGATGTGGAAAAGCTCTGGAAACATTTAGATTGAAACCAAGTCCAATGTCAGTGGTAAGTGGTCCGTTGTCAGTGGTCCGTTGGTGGTAGGTGTTAGGAACAACTGGCAACGGACCACTGAATAGTTAACCGCCGACCACTGACTACGGACTACTGACCTTTCGGTGCGCAAATATCAAATCAATTGCCAGCAAGAGTGCTCCTATCGTTATGCTAGCGTCGGCAATGTTAAAAGTCGGCCAATGGTAACTTCCTGCGTGCACTACGATGAAATCTATTACGTAACCAAGACGAGCCCGGTCAGTTAGATTTCCCAGTATTCCCGCCAACAACAGGGCGCAAGCACCTAGCACACGATCATCGCTACTCGGCGTTCTAATGAAGTAGTAGAGCACGGCAATCGCCGCTGCGACTGCGAGTACAACGAAAAACCAACGCCCAAATGCCCCACCTTCTTGAAGTTGCCCGAAAGCTATACCCGGGTTTTCCGTGTAGATGAGCGCCAGAAAATTCTTGATGATCACGCGATCATCGCCAAACCGTAGGTTACGCACTGCCCAGGCTTTAGATGCCTGGTCAGCCATATAAATTCCAAATGCAGCTAGCAGGTAACCCGCTCGCCAGGCAAACCGCGAACGAAGAGCAGTAGTGGGAGTCGCCTTGTTAATACTTGTGTCCACTAGCTGGCTGGTTCTCTTTCAATTTCCTCGAGTGCTGCAACGCAGCGCTCGCACACCGTCGGAAATCTCTCCGACTCGCCAACCCTGACAGAATAATTCCAACACCGCTCGCATTTTGTTCCATCAGCAGCGGAAACTTTGATGGCTAATCCGTCCTTACCTGAATCGACTAATTCAACTTGAGATACGATAAACAGATATCGGAGTTCGTTTTGATGTCTCGTCAAAAGGTCCCGGGTGGATCCAGAAGTCTCAAGAGTGACTTTAGCTTCCAGCGAGCTGCCGATCTGTTTCGCTACTCGCGACTCTTCCAAGGCTCGTAAAACTTCATCGCGAATCTCAAATAGCTTGGCCCAATTAGACAGCAAACCTTCCTGCTCGTCGTCGCTCGCCCGTGGAAATTCAGCCAGGTGCACTGAAGGTTCCGCTTTATTGGGTATGTTTTCCCAGATCTCGTCGGCCGTGAAAACCAGGATTGGAGCTAGCATCCGAGCAAGACTATCCGCAATTCGGTATAGCGCTGTTTGGGCTGCACGTCTCGCCTTATTTCGGGGGGCATAGGTGTAAAGCCGGTCCTTGATGATGTCGAAATAACGTGCCGACAACGTTACCGTTGCAAAGCTGTACAAAGCCCGATAGACCGCGTGGAAATCGAATGCCTCATACGCGACCATGACGTTGGCGATCGTGCGATTAAGCTCCGCCAACGCCCAACGATCGATCTCCTCAAGCTCATCAGAACCTACGCTGTCGCGATCCGGATCAAAACCGTGCAAGTTCCCCAAGGCGAACCTGGCCGTGTTTCGCAGCTTCCGATAGCCATCACTAACCCGTTGCAGGATCTCGTCGGACGCGCGCATATCATCAAAGTAATTTGACGACGCACACCACAACCGGATGATCTCAGCACCAGACTGTTTGATCACCACATCGGGCTCAACGGCGTTACCTGCCGACTTGTGCATTGCGTGGCCCTGGGCATCCAGCGTCCATCCGTGAGTAATAACGGTTTTATATGGCGCATGATCGTGCGCCGCCATTCCCACGATTAACGAAGAGTTGAACCAACCTCGAAATTGATCGCCACCCTCAATGTAAACATCTGCGGGCCAGCACAGCCCGGGACGATTCTCCAAAACAGCGATCGACGAAACTCCGCTATCGAACCAGACATCGAGAATGTCGGTTTCTTTGGTCCATTCGTTCGCTCCACATTCTTTGCACGTGTAGCCCTCCGGTAATAACTCTCTCGCCTCACGCGTATACCAGGCATCCCCCGACTCACGCTCAAAGATATCGGCTACGTGATTTATCACCGCCGGGTCTGCTACCGCTTCGGTACACTGCGCACAATAGAAGACCGGGATCGACACACCCCAAACTCGTTGTCGGGAAACGCACCAATCAGGTCGACCTTTCAGCATGTTTCGCATCCGATCAACGCCCCATGCTGGAACCCAGTTCACTCGCTCAATTTCAGCGAGAGATGATGCCCGCAGTGAGTTAGAGGGGTCTTCTGGCAGGTTATCCGTGTAATTTGAACGATCGCGTCCATCGTCATCCTTCTCGAGATCACGCTCCACCAGACTCTGATGGGCCCGGTCCATGGATATGAACCATTGTGGTGTGGCTCGGAAGATGACGGGATTTTTACAACGCCAACAATGCGGGTATCGGTGTTCGTATTTCTCTGAGAAGAGCAGCACTCCTTGCTCTTTCATAAACTCGACGATCTTATCATTTGCATCAAACACTCGTTGCCCGGCAAATCGTTCAACCTCAGGAGTGAAGCGACCCGCATTATCGACCGGACAGTAAATCTCCAGCCCGTAACGTTTGCCGATCACAAAGTCATCGTGTCCGTGACCAGGAGCCGTGTGAACGCAACCAGTGCCTGCTTTGCTGTCTGACTTTTTATGAGCCTCACTTACGTCGAGCTCCGTTTCAGCGTCAGCTTCACCGCCGAGAGTAACGTGTTCACCAACCATCAGCAGCGATGGCCTATCAAGCCATGCGTGACCACACTCCATCCGATCAAGTCTTGACCCGGGAAAGCGTGCCAGGACCACTGCTGGAATTCTTTGTCCGTCAGCGTCACGTTCGCTTAAATCGCATTTAGCTGCGACAGCTTCAACTAAGTCACTCGCGACGATATAGACTTCGTCTTTGTGTTCGAACGCTGAGTACTCGAAGTCCGGGTGAACTGCTATTCCCAGGTTCGCTGGCAAGGTCCACGGTGTTGTGGTCCAAATAATTACAAAGACCTTTCGTCCTGCGAGTGCCGGGTCGATCTCAGCCGGATCCGTCCGTAAGGGAAACTTGACATAAACAGAAGGGCTCGTGTGTTGGTAATACTCAACCTCCGCTTCCGCAAGTGCAGTTTGATCCTTCAGGCACCAGTAAACAGGACGCGCGCCTTTATAGACGTAACCCCGTTCTACGAAACGGCCAAACATCCGAGCTGTTTCCGCTTCATAGTGGTTCGACATTGTCAGATACGGTTTGTCCCATTCACCTAAAATGCCCAGACGTTTGAAGTCTCGAGTTTGCCCCTTCAAGGCGTTCTCGGCATGTTGGCGGCAAGCTCGACGAAAACTCTCGACGCTGAGATCGCTTTTCTTCTTGCCCTTTTCCTCAAGCGCCTTTTCGAGGTGCTGTTCGATCGGCAAACCGTGGCAGTCGTAGCCCGGGACATACGGAGCGTCAAAGCCCATCATTGTCCGCGATTTAACGATGAAATCCTTCAGAATCTTGTTCATCGCCGTGCCGAGATGGATGTCGGCATTGGCGTATGGAGGTCCGTCATGAAGGATGAACTTTGGAGCCCCTGCGCGAGCGCGGCGGATCAGTTGATAGAGGTCAATTTCAGACCACTTTTTCAACCGGGCCGGCTCGCCTTGAGTCAGGTTTGCTTTTTGTGAAAACCCGGTCTTAGGCAGGTTTACTGTTTTCTTAAGGTCGAGTGGGGTTTCAGTAGACATAGAAAAGTAATATTAACAAAGGATGTAAGAAATGGCTTTGAGGCGTTAGGGGCGTCATTCTGTTTTGGCGTCAGTCTCTGGTTTTAGGTCTTTGACTTTTGGCTTTTGGCTTTAGGCTTTGGTTTGAAATCTGAGATCTCAGATCTGAGAGCTCCGCGCCTTAAAATCTAAAACCCGAACCATCTCCGCTTTGGATGTTATGGCTCGGGTCCGTGAAATCCGCTTTTCAGATTTAGCTAACCGATAAACATTTCATCCTCAGCGTAGGTTTGATTAATGGGCTTCGGAATCGGGGCCACCAGAACTTCGAGGCCGCGCCGGAAGCCCGCCATAATCGCAGCCAGCTCGCGCGCTGGCTCGATAACCTTCGATTGTATGAAATCGGTAGTTAGCACAACCTGAGCGTTAGTTCGGTCGATCGTACGACTGACCAGTTCTACCTTATCGCGTGCCTCGACAGCCGTATCACTGACTAACGCCTTCAACTCAACGACCTCGCTCTTGATGATCGCCAGCGAATCCGAGAGGTGCATCGTCGCTGTGGACAAATGGCCCGAGACGGCGTTGAACTGCTCGGCAATCAACTTACCCTGGATTGCGATCTGTTTGCCCTGCTCGCTTATCAACGTAACGCGTTCAACAAGCGGCTCCATTTTCTCTTCCATGCGACTGACAGAACGTACCGCACGGTTGACGAAGACTGCGATTGCAACCATTGCGATCGCAATCACAACGAACGACAAGGCAATGATGACCATAATCCAGAAGAGCGGATCGTTTGGTCTTATTTGTAGGAAAGCGAGCAGACTCATTTGACAGTTTCTAGCGTCTTAGTTTGCTTTCTCTCCATAGTTGGGTGCAGCTTCAATGCGGCCTGACATTTCAGTTTTTCGCTTTTCTTCCTGATATGCCTTCTTGCCAGCTTCAATTGCTGCTGCCACGGTGCCGGTTTGTCGTTGCGCGGCTTCGCGAGCCGTTTGGGCCGCTTCACCAACTTTTTCAGCTGCCTGAGAGTAGAGTTCGGAGGCGCGTTCGCGGGTGGATTCGTAGTACTCACCGGCGCGATCTCCTAACTGCTGGGCTGCCTCACGCGAACGATCGATACCCTTCCGCGTAGCATCGGCGATGTCGCCCCGCAGTTCCTGACCTGACTTCGGTGCAAACAATAAGGCTAAAACTGCGCCGATACCGCCACCGATTAACAAATAGGTCAAGCGAGTAGAGATGTTATCGCCACTATCTCTCCGAAAATCGTCGTATCCCATTTCGAGGATCCTTTCATTGAAAGCGAAGCACCATTACTTCGCTGGTTTCGTAAGATTTACGAGGGAATTATTTCAACTTTGGACTATAGCAAATGGTTGAGAGCGTCGGCAATAAGAAGGAGGGATGGTCCAGGGGTGGAGAGTAGCCAGAGGAGCGGAAATCATTGGTCATTGGTCATTGGACATTTATCAATTGTCATTTGGGTCTTTGGTCTTAGGTTTTTGGTCTTTGAGGTTCAGCCCTAAGTCCACAGCTCAAAAACCAAAGACAAAATGACAATTGACGAATTTCCAATGACCAATGATCAATGATTTTTCTCTTCGCCCGGGCCGCCGTTGTACTGCTCCAACTTCCGGTACAAAGTTTTGCGCCCAATTCCAAGAGCCCGAGCTGCGTGGGATTTGTCGCCACGCGTGTAATCAAGCGTAGCCTCAATTGCCTGACGTTCGATCTCCTCCATCGACGAAGGAACAGTCACCTCAAACGTAGCGGTGCGACCTTCACTTGCCGCCTTGGCACGCTCGACTTTGATCCGGTCACGTTCCTGCAACGCAATCTTTGTAATAGCTTCGGGCAGGTCGTCCAGTTCGATCTGTCTACCGGAAGCTATGATCACAGCTCGCTCAACTGCATTCTCGAGTTCACGTACATTGCCGTGCCACTCATACGTTATTAATGCCTGCAGGGCGTCCTTCGAAATCCCTGAAATAAATCGACCGGTCTTTTGTTTGTAGTGTTCGATGAAATGAATGACCAAAGGGTGAATATCTTCCGGACGATCTCGCAAAGGCGGCAAAGTTATGGGAAAGACCGACAAGCGGTAAAAAAGATCTTGTCTGAAACTCCCCAGTTCAACCGCACGCTTCAGGTCAACATTCGACGCAGCAACAACTCGAACATCTGTCTTGATGACTTCACTGCCACCAACTCGAGTAAATTCTCCGTCCTGCAAAACCCGCAACAATCTTACCTGAGCTGACAAACTCATCTCGCCAACTTCGTCAAGAAACAAAGTTCCGCCATCAGCTTCTTCGAATCTGCCGCGTCGCAATGCACGCGCATCGGTGAAGGCGCCCTTCTCATGTCCGAAGAGTTCTGACTCAAGCAATGTCTCCGGAATCGCCCCACAATTTAGCTTGACGTAGGGTTGATCTTCGCGCCCGGAGTTAAAATGAATCAAATTCGCAAGGAGCTCTTTACCCGTTCCAGACTCTCCTTCGATAAGAACGGTTGTTTGTGTGTCGGCCACACTCAACGCCAATTCAATGGCCCTGCGGATGGCGGAAGTTTGTCCGATGATCCGGTCTTCGCCATAGCGCTCGTGAAGCGCACTACGAAGATGCATGATTTCCGCCGACAACTGATCGCGCTCGAGTGCCGTACCTATTTGGTCAGCAATTCCTTCAACCAGAGCCACCTCATGGTCCTGGAAACCTTCGCGAGCCTCACTCCAAACGAGTCCCAACAATCCAAAAGTTTGACCTCCAACGCGCACGGGCGCTACTAGTGCGGCTCTACCTCCGAGCACCGAGTTGAACATTAGCCGGATCGGAAAGGGCAGATCAGTTTCGATCAAACGCAAGGTTTTGCCCTGCGCTAGAACTTCAACCATTGCCGGAAAAGCAGTTACATCCAGGGATTTTCCGTGAGCCTCGAATAAACCCTGAACCGAATCTATGGCGGCATCGGGCGCCGCTTTGAAGGCGGCAAGAGTTATTCGACTGGCGTTTGGATCGAGTACTCCAAGAGCTGAGTAATCAGCTCCCACAAGAGCAATCGCTCGTTCAAGAACCAGCGACGAAACTTCACGAAAGTCTGAACGCGCGTTTAGGGCATTCGCAATCGAGAGTAGCGCGCGTTTGGTCTCGGCCTCACGCTCCTTATCAGTAAACAACCTCGTGTACTGATAGCCAACTGCGATCTGACCTGCAATCGATTGCAGAAAAGAAACTTCATCGTCGAGCCATTCGCGCGGCGTTCGCGTGGTATGCAGTCCAACTAATCCCAAAACGTCGTTCCCGAGAGTTACCGGAACTACGAGGAGTGAACGAGTGCCGAGACTCGCAGCAAGGAATCGTACCTTTTGGTCCAATCCTGTTGCAGACGTATCGTTAAAGCGAATCGGTTTTCTAATGTCGACATGCTCTGAGAGTTGCTTGAGGTCGAGCGGAATTACTGTGCCCAGACTCGAAGGAACATCACTTGAGGCGCGCCATTCATGACTAATGCGCAACTCGCTGGCTGAAGTCAGCTGAATAACGTCGCAGCGATCGACGTTCATCATCCGCCCCAATTCAGAGACAATGACGTTGAGGAAACGATCGAGATTGATAGTGCTCGGCAAAGTCATCGCGAGGCGATTAATAATCCCCTCACGAGCTTCGTGCATCTTGATCTTGCGTTCTAACGAAAGAGATTGGGCGCTTTCAGACATTTCATCCAACACAGGCGGCTGGAGAGTGAACTCTGCTCTGTGTGGGGCTGATCATAGTCGAAGGCCGATGTAAGTTGCAAAGCTTGGATCGGATCATTGGTCATTGGTCATTTGACACTTCTCAATTGTCATCTGGGCGTTTCGTCACGGGTATTTGGTATTAGAAATTTGGTCTTTGTAATTTTGGGCTGTGGTCTTCAAACTTCAAAAGTCCAAAAACCCAAATTCAAAGACCAAAAGTCCCCATATGACAATTGAGAAATGTCAAATGACCAATGAGCAATGATCCGGTCTAACGTCAAAGGCTCGGAGCCCCAATGCTTCAGATTGCACCGCTGTTCAGCTGGCCCGTATAATTCCTAGTGATAGAAGGAGTAGACTTGATTAAATGCCCATTTACGAATATGAGTGCCAGAAGTGCAAAACCCGAAGTGAAGTATTCCAGAAGGTAAGCGATAAGGCGCCCACGAAGTGTAAGAAGTGTGGCGGAAAGCTTGAGCGCATGATATCCGCTCCAGCTATACAGTTTAAGGGATCGGGCTGGTACGTTACCGACTACGCCTCAAAGGCAACTAAAGCTGACAGAGCGGAATCCGAACCTGCGGCAGAGAAGAAATCAGAAAAGAAGAGTAAAGAGAGTTCCCCTGCTAAGAAAGCTTCCGACAAGACTTCACCCTCCAAAGCTTCAAGCGGCGACTGAAGTCGTAGCCGGTGTCAGATCATGCGGGTGCTAAGTGCCTCAGCAAATCTCTCGCGAAGGCTGAACGCCACCGTTGTGTGTGTGGTTCTCCTTTCCGGATCAATTGCCCTTTCGGTGTTCGCGCAGTCTGGTGTTAGACCAAATGCCACCAGTGGAGGTGGTGTGTCTGTTGGCGTGGTCGCAAAGCGTGAGGATAATCGTCCCACTCCGATCACCAGCAAAGAAGTTTCCGTTTACGACAACGGAGTCGAACAATCAATAAGGAATTTCACCATCGATCCCTCACCGGCCCGTATCGTACTTTTGGTCGATAACTCACTCAGTATCCGCGCCGACGTGGACAAGCTTGAAGCAGCAGCGCGAGAGTTTGCCTACGAAATTTTCGAGGGCGATAAGTTGTTGATTGTCGGGTACGACGAGCAAGCCGAGATCGTTTCAGATTGGACTGACGATGCAAAATCGATCGAATCGTCGTTGAAGTTGTTCCGCAAGAAGGGTCAGCCTCACTTGTTCGACGCAATTAAAGCAGTAGTTGAGGAAGCACTGCGTCCACTCACGGGACAAAAGCGAATCATCATTGTGATTAGCGATGGGCTCGATCGAGGTAGCAAAGCAACGTTCGAACAGACGCTGGCGGAGTTGCAGTCAGAAAACATCATGGTCTACGCGGTACAGGCTATCGACCGCACGCGTGGTGCAATTCGACGTGACGTGCCTAAACCAAAAGTTGTGATTGATAAATTGGCTGAAGGCACTGGCGGGCAGATTTACTCGATAGATCAACCATCAGACGCAGCTAAAGGCATTTGCGATGAGCTGCGAAAGAATCGCTACGTCCTATCTTATGTTCCGTCGAGCGCGCCTTTCGGGCAGGCAAGAAGTTTGCTCGTCCTGGGCAACCAAGGCATCACCATCCGCGCCAAATCTATGCAACAACCTAACTAAATGTCCGACAAACTTTAGTTTGTCGGAATGGCCGGTAAGACTCTGTCAAGTGGCAATTCGTACTAAAGTTGAACGACAAGCTAAACCTTGTCGGACAATGCTATCTCCTTCTCGAGTACAAATAGAACAGCCCACCAATTATCAGTAGCACCATTGTCTCCATGAAGATGAAAAAACGCGGGACAAAAGTTCCGTCTTCGAGGTGTGAGTCAGAAAAAGCAACCCAGGTCCCAAGAATCACGCCACCTACAATCCATACCAACTGTCTCTTTGCATCCCACATTTTCCAGCACTTCGCAGACCTGAGACTATTTCAAGGCGTCCGACAGCCAATGCATGATGTTTAGCGCATACTGCTTGTTATCAGTGCCAGGCACGTTCATACCCATCTGGAATTTTTCCTGGCCAGATATCTGGGCAGAGAGCATGGCGGCTTCTCCTTGAACCAAAACTCGGCCCTTACCCAATTTCAAGGCGATCGCTTGAGATCGGCCAGCAGCCGATGTCGAAGTAGTTCCCTCACGATCGGCCACGTCCCTTGCGGAGTCTGAGAGTTTGAGAATACTGACGCTGTCGGTTGGTCCTTTCAATGATTGACCAGTGAAGCTCATTACTTTGTTGATTCGTTCGGCGCTTCCACGGCCTTCAGTGATCGTGTGCTCACCGAGGAGTTTGTTTTCACGCGAGAAGATTATGAAGCTTGGCTGTCCAGTCAACGAGTGTTCGGGATCGCTTGTGAATGCGTCAGCCATCTCGACCCCAAACGCTTTTGCCAGGTTCTGTGCTGCACCACCAAATGGCGCGTGGTCAGCAATCAAAAGCAATGAGCCGCCGTCTTTAACCCAATCGTGAACTACCTGACACTCCTCATCTGTGAAGGCCGTTTTATTCGCGCCCTCGTCGTCCATCTCTTCCGCACCAAGCGCATTAGCAATGACGAGGACTTTGAACGTGTCGAGACCTGCTTTTGTAAACGGCTTCCGGTTGCGAACGACTCGGTACCCATCGTTCATTATTAGATCCACGAATGGCTTGTAGCGACCGTCAGCGGTGTGAAAGTTGTTGTGCGCTTCATCAAACATCACACGTGGTCCATTCTTGGAGTAGACGGGATTCGCGACTGAAACATTGAACTCCGGATCGGCCATCTGTTGTGCGTTGCTCGAGAAGACCAACACAAGAACACATAGACTCGAGAGCAGAATTTGCCTTGAAGTCATAGCAATCAAAGGTATGCAGTTTTTTAGAGAAGCCTCACATGAGGCGATTTGGGGATTGAAATTCAAACTCGGGCTCGAAGCTTAGCAAGTCGTTCTGCTGCCCGGTTGAGTGTTTCATCACTCTTACAGAAACAAAAACGCACTTGCTGTTCGCCTCTTTGTCTAACGCTATAAAAGCTCGAGCCTGGAACACACGCAACACCGACCTCTCGAATTAGATGACGAGTAAACTCAACGTCATTCGAAAATCCAAAGTCAGAAATGTCGGTCATGATGTAGTAAGCGCCATCCGGCACAAAAGTCTTGAAGCCATTCTCTTGCAGAACCGGAAGCAATGCGTCGCGTCGAGTGCGATACTCATTCTGCAGCGCTTCGTAATAGATGGGCGGTAATGACAACGCATAAGCACCTGCTGTTTGCAGAGGAGCCGCGGCACCAACTGTAAGAAAGTCATGGACCTTGCGTATGCCACTCGTAATTTCAGGTGGTGCAATACAGTATCCAACCCGCCAACCAGTCACAGAGTATGTTTTGGACATCGAGTTGACGACGACCGTTCTTTGCCTCATTCCATCAATTTGGGCCATCGAGATGTGTTGGATATTTGCCCCGGTTCGTGGGTAGATGATGTGTTCGTAGATCTCGTCAGTAAAACATAGCGCGTCAAACTCCTGGCAGAGTTGAGCGATGAACTCCATCTCATCCCGCGTGAAGACTTTTCCGGTCGGATTGTTTGGATTGCAAACGATGATGGCTTTTGTTTTGTCGCTGAATGCCGCGCGCAACTCGTCGCGATCGAAACTCCAATCCGGAGCGCGCAACGGAACGTGACGCGGGCGCGCATCGGAGAGAATCGCGTCGGGTGCATAATTCTCGTAATAGGGTTCGAAAACCACCACCTCTTCACCCGGATCGACGGTCGCCATCATCGCGGCGATCATTCCTTCGGTCGAACCGCAGGTGACGGTGATTTCAGTTTCAGGATCTACATCGAGTCCCAGGTACCACTTTGTCTTCCGAGAAATTGCATCCCGGAAATCCTTGGACCCCCAGGTGATTGCGTACTGATTGACATCGTCGGCAATCGCCTGCATCGCCTTTTGCTTAATATCGGCGGGAGCGGCGAAATCAGGGAACCCTTGTGACAGATTTACAGCACCATACTTCATCGCCTCACGAGTCATTTCGCGGATCACCGACTCGGTAAACGAATTCGCTTTTTTGGATACGTGACTGGCTGTTCGGGTTGAGGGTGTTGTCATCTTTTGACCATCTCAACAACGGAATAGGACGCGAGAACGTATGCTCTCACAGGGGTATTACTGTGGCAAGCACGGTTGACCGGAAGCCTCTCGCGCTGCGATTTATGAGGGATGAATGCTGGATCAGCTCTTGTCGCTACGATACTAATAACCTTGCTGCCAGGGTTCGCAACCAACCTTAATGGCCAAATTAAGTCGGCGCAAACATCACAGGTAGAAAATTCAGCGGCTTTGTCGAAGTTCTTCGAAGCACTGGACCAGATTAAGAGCGGTCGTCGACTCGAGCCGGTTCGCATCATGCACTTTGGTGACTCACACGTCGCAGCGGACGTTTTGACGCGGGCCATTCGCGAAAGATTTCAATCTGACTTTGATGATGGTGGACCAGGATACATTGTGCCTCGAAACCCCATGTCCACACGTCGACAGGGCGTCAGTACAGGTGCAACAGAAGGTTGGGTAATCGAAGGGATTGGTGGCCGTTACTCACTCGACAGGATCTATGGCCCGTCAGGTATAAACCTAATGACAACTCGGCCGGGTGAACGAGCCTGGTTAGCTGCAAACTGCAATCATTTCGAGGTGTATTTCGCACGCCAACCAGGCGCGGGGAAAATAAGTATTACGGTGGATGGGGCAGATGTTCTTGACCACCCCATTTCGACAGAATCGACCGTGCCTCAGCTTGATTCTGTAAACCTTGATCTCCCGCAGGTTGGTTTTCATCGACTTGAGCTCCGGACTCTTGATACAGGCAAAGTCCGACTTCTTGGAATAGTTGCCGAAAACATATCGCCTGGGATTGTGTACGACGTGTTTGGTATCAACGGTGCAAAAGCAAATCGAATATTGTCGTGGAACGAGAAAGCCTTCGAACAGGCCGTCAAATTACGTGCTCCTGATCTGATCATAATCGCGTATGGAACCAATGAACTTACCGACCGCGACTGGACAGCAGCTTCGTATACAGAGGACTTGATCCAAATTGTAAAGCGCCTTCGAAAAGCAGCGCCTGGTGCTTCGATTCTCTTTTTTGCGCCACCCGATCGCTCTGACGTGTTTGTTCGGGGAAGATTACAAACGATAACCAACTTGCAACGACGCGTGGCTTTGTCGAATAACGCTGCGTTCTGGAGTGCGTTCCAGGCAATGGGCGGATCGGGCTCAATGAATCGATGGGTGACTCGAGGTCTGGCGCAACCTGACAAGGTCCATCTCACGAGGGCCGGTTACGCGGTTTTAGCGAAGAGGTTCTATGAGGATTTGCTACAGGTCAGAATATCAAGGAAGGTGGGACGCAGCTTTGAAGAGTAAGAATCATTGGTCATATATCATTTGAAATTTATCAATTATCAATTGGGTCTTTGGGCTTGGGGCTGGGGACTTGGAGGAGCTTGGGAATTGGACTCTTAGGTGTTTATCTATAGTCTTTGGCCGCAAATGACAATTGATAAATTTCAAATGATATATGACCAATGATTGTTTTTTATGCCACCACCGCTACTAGATAATCACTCTGACGATGCCGTCCTCCACTTGCACTTCATAAGTCTTGATACGTTCAGTCACCGTCAAACATTCGCCCGTGCGTAGGTCGAATTCCCAGCCATGCCAAGCACACTCAACCACGTAGTCACATACCCTTCCATCGGCGAGAGAAGCCCCGCGATGAGGACAAGAGTTGTCAATGGCATAATATTCGCCACTTACATTGAATACCGCTAACTCCCGGCCGTCCGGAAGTTCAGCGAGAACGCAACTACCCGAACCTAGTTCGGTAATACTGGCGACGCTTATACTTTGCGCGGCGTCATTGGTTGGGGGTTGTTCAGGCTCAGTATCGAATGATTGCATTTAATGAATGGTAACAAAACACGTTTTGCTCAACCAACGAAGTCACAAATGGAGTGCCACCGCAAGCAAGAATCAAACTGTCATAACGTTCTTACTGTGCGGCGGTTTTCACTCTCCCGGCCGATGAGTGATTTAGGATAAGGAGCTGATATGAAACGAATAGTGTTGCTAATTTCATTACTGGCAATTGTTCTGTCGGTTACGGTAAACGCGAATGCCAGTGAAATAACCATACGGGGGAAACTCCAAAAGACTGCTGAGGCCGGTGGTTGGGTAATTGCCTCAGAAAAAGAGAAGTATCTTTTGCTGAATGCGAATGTTTTTCAGAAGGAGTCGTGGTTTAAAGAAGGCGCGACCGTGGAAGCAGTCGGTGAGATTAAAGACGTGATGACGACTTACATGGAAGGAAAGCCTTTCGAAGCGAAGTCATTACGTCCTGTAAACCAGAGTTCGGCTTCCGTCACGAGTGACGAGAAGCGACTCACTCGAGTCCTTGTAAATGGCGACTCGATTGTACAAGCACAACCCGACACTGCAATTGTCACAGTTTCGGTTGTTACTCAGGGCAAGCGCGCCATTGACGCGCAACAAGAGAATGCCACGAAAAGCGATGCAGTGGTTCGCGCGCTAAAAGCTGCTGCCGGTCCAGGCGCCGAGGTTAAGACGAGCGGGTATAGCCTACAGCCTCAACGGATATACAAAGAAGGTCAACCTCCAACGATCACAGGTTACGAAGCTCGCAATAGCGTGACCGTGACCCTATCAGATCTGACCAAACTCGGTCCGGTCATCGACGCAACGAGTCTTGCTGGTGCAAATGATCTCGGCGGAATCTCTTTTACGTTGCGACAGGATCGCCCAGCTCGTGATCGAGCGCTGACCGAGGCCACGCTAGAAGCAATGAGTAAGGCAAAGGTAATCGCGCAAGCTCTCGGTGGGAGAGTGATACGTATCGTGGAAGTTCAAGAGGGTGGTTACATAAGACCACCTCAGCCTATGTACCAGGCTGAAGCAATGATGGTGAAGAGAGACGGTGTTTCAACCCCGATTGAAGTTGGTTCGCTCGATATCCACTCAAGCGTTCAGCTTGTGGCTGAGATCGAAGCGAACATGTAAATAAACAGGTCCCCGATTTACCGAGCAAGAGTGAAGCGCTTGCTCAGTCAGCCCCCTGGCAAATCATCTTTGCTATGTCGCGTTTCGGTTAACCGGCGCGATATAGCAATTTCTTTCCGAGCGAGGAGGGCGCAATGAACCGATACAGAGACGATTTCTACGACGACCGTGAGACCTATCCCCGTCGCGAACGACTTAGTCGCGAACGATTTAGACGAGAAGCGTTGGGAAGTTATGACGAACCGTACAGCAGTCGGGACGAATTTCGTAACAGACCTGACTACAACCCTGGACGATTTGGGGAACGCGCTGAATATGACTACAACGAACCAAGGTACAACACCAGCCGCGATGAGTATCGCGACGACCTGCGACGACGAAACTCACTGCTCGACGTACGTGGAGATCTATCACCGCGCAATTCTAGAAGCTACTATCCTGAGGCCCGCTCGCGTTTACGCTGTCGTGACATCATGACGAGAGATCTTGCGGTTGCAACTCGCGATACTACGTTGCGTGAAGTCGCATTGATGATGAAACAGGAAGACACGGGTGTAATTCCAGTTGTTGACTACGACTTGAAGGCAGGTAACGGCAAATCGACGGATCGAGATCCGGATTCCAGAACATACTCGCGCGGCAAGCTGGTCGGCTTGATGACCGATCGCGATATAGTTGTGCGAGCCGTTGCCGAGGGTAAAGATTGTAATGCTTCCCATGCGGAAGAAATCATGTCGACCAGCATTCACACGGCAAAACCAAATGATCGAGTCGTCGACGTAATACGAAAGATGGGAGATAAGCAAGTACGTCGGATTCCCGTTACAAACGAGAATGGATACCTCGTTGGAATGATCTCGATGGCCGACATTGCCGTTGAAACACCCGAAGATCAAGAATTGGGCGAGGCGTTGGAAGAAATTTCGAAAGGCTCATCATTTTGGAGCCGCCTCTTCAGCTAATCACTTTTGGTAGTGCGATGACTTGTCGACGTTTTGGCCCAGAATTACGGATGCCACAGCGGCGGCAAGTCCTCGTGCGCCGAGACACTTTTCACAGACTTCGTTTTCACTTATGCTCTCATTATGCGAAATCCTGATTTTGAGTTCTCTCTGATCCGTCCGGATCGGCGGGTAAAGCCGTCTGGCAGGTTGTGGAATCCTTCCGCTGACGTCTATCAATCATCGGAAGGCTGGATAGTAAAGGTCGATCTCGCTGGCATCTGTTCTGATGACCTGGAAATCGAGATTCGTGAATCCTTGATGACTCTCCGTGGGTGTCGTCGCGATACGCACTACCGAGAAGGCTTCACCTATCATCAGATGGAGATCACCTATAGTCGTTTTGAAAAGACGATCCAGTTTCCAGCTCCCATCGAAGGCGCAAGTATTGCGCGCGATTACAGCGATGGTTTTTTGATCATTCACCTGCGTCGCTAGGCTCTTTGTTGACGCGTAAATCTAGGAACTGGGTTAATTGCCATGACGGAATCTTCAGAAAAAGCACAACCTCCGGTTGAAAGCCCCACGGCGCAAACCGAATCTGGACCGAAAGCAGAGTTGCAGCCTCGAGCTCCAATCGCTACCGAACCCTTTGAGATAGCGGTACTGGCGCTGCAAAACCTTACTCTCTTTCCTGAAACCGTGGTCCCACTTGGAGTGGGCCGACCACGTTCAATAGCAGCTGTCGAGGCGGCGCTCTCAACCGAAGAAAAACTTCTCGCCTGTATCACTGTTCGACCGGACAGTACCGATGACACTGACGCGTCAGCGACGGATGTCTACGACGTCGGCACACTTGTGATGATCAAGCGAATGGAAAGAGTCGGCGACACGATGAGAATCATCGTGCAGGGAACCGAACGCGTCAAAGTCAAAGAGTGGAAACAGTCCGATCCTCATTTACGCGCCATCGTACAGATCCTGCCCGAACCTAAGATTGTCGATCCGGAACAGGTTGAGGCAGCGAAACGAAACCTACAGCAAATGATTCAGGAAGCGCTTTCGCTCCTGCCAAATGTTCCTCCTGAGGTAAGACTGGCCGTACTCAGCTCAGTAGATGCAGTCAGGCTCGCTTACTTTCTTGGCTCGATCCTTAGTCTCGGCGTCGAGGAAGAACAAAAGATGTTGGAGGCTGACACTGCCGACGAGTTGCTCAACTTAGCGCACGCAAATCTCGCTCGTGAACTTGAGATTTTGCAGCTTCGCTCCAAGATTGCCTCCGAAGCGCAGTCAGAAATGGACAAGGCTCAGCGCGACTATGTTCTGCGCCAGCAGATGCGGGCCATTCAAAAAGAGCTGGGTGAGGACGAAGGTGGTGAAGCGGCGGAAGCGGAGCTCCTCAGAGAGCGACTGGAAAAGGCGAGTCTTCCTGAAGACGTACGAGAAGAAGCCGAACGAGAGTTAAAACGACTCCAACGTTTACCTGCAGCAGCACCTGACTATCACGTAATACGTACCTATCTTGAGTACGTACTCGAGTTGCCGTGGCTCAAATCATCTGAGGACAAATTGGACCTGGATGAGGCGCGAAAGATCCTTGACGAGGATCATTACGGTCTCGAAGACGTCAAGGAACGTATCCTGGAATTTCTCGCGGTCATTAAACTTCGTCCGGAGACCAAGAGTCCGATTCTTTTGTTTGTTGGACCACCGGGAGTTGGTAAGACATCTCTTGGAAGATCGATTGCGCGTGCTCTTGGTCGTCAGTTCGAGAGAATGTCGCTTGGTGGTGTACGTGACGAGGCGGAATTGCGTGGCCACAGACGTACGTACATTGGCGCGCTGCCCGGTCGCATAATCCAATCAATCCGACGTGCCGGAGTTAATAATCCGGTCTTAATGTTGGATGAAGTCGACAAATTAGGTAACGACTATCGAGGGGATCCCTCCGCGGCTTTACTCGAGATTCTGGATCCGCAACAAAACAACTCGTTCCGCGATCACTATCTTGATCTGCCGTTTGATTTATCAAAAATCTTCTTTATTGCAACGGCAAATCAGTTAGCTCCGATCCCGGCACCTTTGCGTGACCGAATGGAAATAATCGGTCTGGCAGGTTATAGCGACAAAGAGAAACTGCAGATCGCTCGTCGTTATCTTGTTCCTCGGCAAACAACTGAAAACGGCTTGAATGGTGCGCAGTTGGTGATTCAAGACGACGCGATTGAGCTAATCGCAGCACGCTACACTCGTGAAGCTGGTGTAAGACAACTGGAGCGAAACATTGGGAGTATCGCACGGAAAGTTGCGTTGAAAATTGCTCAAGCGCAAGCAGAAAGTGTGACGGTTTCGGCCAATGACCTGCGTGAGTATCTTGGACCACCGAGGTTCTATCCTGAACAGGCGAGGAAGGAACTTCCAGCTGGCGTCGCAACCGGTATGGCCTGGACCGAAATGGGCGGGGAAGTGTTGTTCATCGAAGCAACACTATTACCTGGCGGTCGCGGCCTGACCATTACTGGACAGCTTGGGGAAGTCATGCAGGAGTCAGCGAGAGCAGCGCAATCTTACCTCTGGTCCCATGCCGCAGACTTTGGTATTGACGCAAACTTCTTCAAGGAGTTTGGGGTCCATTTACACGTTCCAGCCGGCGCTATTCCGAAGGATGGTCCAAGTGCAGGAGTCACGATTACGTCCGCGCTGGCGTCGCTTTACACAGGGCGCAGAGTTCGACCCGATACGGCCATGACCGGCGAAATTACTTTGTCAGGTCTTGTTTTCCCTATCGGCGGCGTGAAGGAGAAAGTTCTCGCCGCACACCGAGCGGGCATCAGACGTATTCTGCTTCCGAGTCGAAATGAAGCTGATGTTGATGATATTCCAGAGGATGTAAGAAAAGACCTTGAGATTATTTTTGTCTCGAGGATTAGTGAAGTGCTGGATGCCGCTTTGGAGGTGTTGGTGTCGAATCCACCTCCGTCACCTTTGCTGGTGGATAACGCTCAGGGAAGTCGCCGGTTGGAGCCAGAAGCACTTACCGTTAAAGAGGCTTAAGTCGGAAGATTGGTCATATATCATTTGAAATTTATCAATTGTCATTTGAGGCTTTGCCCTTGAGCCTTCGATCTTGGGGTTGTCCCAAATGATAATTGATAAATTTCAAATGATATATGACCAATCTTCTGACCAATCTTCCGTCTTTTCCTGACTCTACAAGCTCACGTGATTGAATACTTCTCACTTGAAACGCCTTAGGCCACTGGCTTGTCCAGTGGTCCTTAACGCTCTTTGCTAATTAGCTTCTCTTGATTTCATTCCTGCGCGCGCAAGCGCGCCTGAGGGAAAGCGAATTATTGTTAGCAACGAGCGTAAAGAACCACGGGACAAGCCCCGTGGCCTTATCCCTTCCTCACTGCAAATACACAGAAAAGACTGCATTCTCGATAGGCAATTGTGCGTAAACACTATGGCAGCGCTTCGATGTTGACATAGAACTTAAATGTTCCAGTCACTTGCACTCCCAATAGGTACTGTACGTTCACACTCGCACCCGCTGGTAACGGCGTTCCCAAAGTTATAGTTCCCGCCGACATCGTACTGTTAATCGCTCCTCCATTTGGTTGAGCCGGAGGCGCTTCTAACGTCGTGCCTTGCACAGTTATCGTGCAAGGTGTTGCAGGCGAACCATTCGATGCAAGGCAGGTGGCGGAATCATTCACCCCACTAACAACGACCGATCCTGACGTTAATGCCCGAACATCTGCGATTCCGCCCGGAACTGGTGCTGAGGTGATATCAACCACTCTAAACCGCAAGCGCGTCACCGGCGCTCCAGTGTTATTAACAAACCGCCGTCTAATGGACAACGTACCGCTGGCACCATTTGTAACGGGTGTTAGATCACGGACGCGATTTGGTGCCGCTCCGGCAGGTACTGTCGCGTCGAGGAAGAGTCCTGGAATCGTAGAGTTCCTCAAGAGCGGTGACGCGAGATTCTCTGGACCAGGAGCACCCAATCGCTGACCAGCTATCGTGTTCGCTCCAGTGGTGTCGGCAAACAGGAAGTCAGTGGCGTTGTTGTTTTTATCGATTGGGGTACTACTCGGACATCCTCCAAAGATTCCCGGATTCCCACCTTTGCCACACGGATCACGTTCGAAACTGTATTCCAACGTACTGACGCCGAGCGCAGGTAGCGTCGTTCCTTCTCTTAACAAGTCACAAACACTACCCGTGTTTGATCCAAACCCGACCGCATCCAACGCAGTCGCAGATGAGATGTTGCCAACGTCAGCTGTACTAAAGATCGCCACGTTTGCATCTGCCTCGAGATTCGAGGTCATGGTCTGATTACCCGCAGCATTTGCAGCCAGGCTGTAAGCCGAGCCAACCACGAGGTAATGCCCCCTGGCAGGAATCACGGTGCCGTTAGGAATCGTGGCTATCAGAATCGGTGTCGCATCGCAGTCCGCACCTTTTTTGTATAGACCATAGCCTGCGCTCGCATCCGACGCTGCAACGTTAATTGGTGAATCGGTATTGTTGTAGAGTTCGACGAAGTCATCGTCAGGACCAGCTGGTCCCGAAGTACGTAACTCGCTTATCAAGAACGTACCCGCAGTACCAGCCGGAGTGATCGTGCCTGTAGCTTGATTGTCGACAATGTTACCGCCTGTAGCGCCCGTCAAGTTGAGTAGCAACGTCTCGTCAGTCTCCGAGTTGTCCGGATCAGCAAGGATCGTCACGGGCACAGCCTTGATTTGCTGTCCGGGGGTAAAGTTAACAGAGCCAGCAGCTATTGGAGTGTAGTCAGTACCTGGAGTTGCAGGATTTGCACCACCCGATGCCGTCGCGAAGTTTACGGTCACGCCACCAACCGGTGCTGGAGTTGAGAGCACAATCGTGAACAACATATTCGCTGTTCCCGACGTTGGCTCCGCAACGCGCGCATCTCGAACCGAGACATCCGGAGGTAGGTTGCTCACATCGTGTTGCTCAGTATCCGAACTTCCGATGAAGTTTGTATCACCAACGTAAGTCGCAGTGATGGTTCTCGTACCGGTTCCATTGAGAACCAGGGCACAACTACCAACAGCTACCGTTCCCGTACAAGTCTCAGCGCCACCACTCACCGTAACGTTAACGTTTCCTGTCGGCGTTCCAGCACCAGGCGCCACAGCGACGACTGAGAAGTTAACCGTTACGCTTTGGCCCACGCTTGATGGATCTGGAGCGTCAGAGGTGATCGTCGTAAGTGAGTTTGACTGATTGACCGTGTGACTGACACCCGCTGAAGTACTGCCGGCGTAATTTGTGTCGCCAGAGTATTGAGCCGTGATTGTCTTTGTGCCCGGCGATGTAAAGATGATGCTGCACTGACCAGTTGCGACTGGAGCATTGCAACTATTGACGCCGTCTGACGCCGTGACTGTTCCAGTCAGTGGCGCGCCCAATGTGCCTGGAGCGCTAACAGCAACACTCCACTGAACCAACACTGCTTCACCCACCACGGAAGGAGTGCCGGTTAATGACGCGTTATTAGTAATGGTAGTTACTGTGTTGGCCTGATTGACCGTATGCGAGGCCGAGGCCGACGTACTACCATTGTAGTTACTGTCACCTGCGTACTGAGCAGTCAGTGATTTCACTCCCGCAGTATTGAACGTGACGTTGCATTGTCCAGCACTGACTGCCGCAGTACAGCCGTCAGTACCATCAGTCACTGTTACATTGCCTGTAAGTGCAGCTCCCAAACTACCAGGCGCGTTAACGGTCACGCTCCAGGTCACGGTTACAGCTTGACCGACAACAGATGGTGTACTCGCAAGACTCGCTGCATTGGAGATCGTTGTCGTTGTGTTTGCCGGATTGACCGTGTGTGCCGTAGTTGTAGAAGTACTGCCGTTGTAATTAGTGTCGCCAGCGTATTGCGCCGTCAGACTCTTATTACCTGCGGTAGTAAATGTGATGTTGCACTGTCCGGCACTGAACGCCGCGCTACAATTATTAACTCCATCACTAACGGTTACATTCCCGGTTAAAGCAGCACCTAGACTTCCTGGCGGATTAACAGTGACGTTCCATTGAACCGTAACGGCCTGACCTACCACCGATGGTGAGATATTGATGTTGGTGATGGAGGTTGTAGTATCGGCCTTATTTACCGTATGGGGCGTGGCAGGCGTTGAAGTACTACCGTTGTAATTGCTATCGCCTGCATAACTAGCAGTAATTGATTTTGAACCTGCAGTTGTGAAAGTAATGGCGCATTGGCCCGCTGTAATTGCAGCGGTGCAATTGTTTGTTCCATCGGAAACTGTAACGTTTCCTGTCAGTGCCGCTCCCACACTTCCAGGCGCATTGACTGTGACATTCCATTGAACAACTACCGCCTCACCTACAACAGAAGCAGTTCCGAGCGCGACTCCATTTGTGATTGTGGTAGTAGTACTTGCCTTGTTGACTGTAACTGTATTGCTCGAATCCTGGTTGCCTTCATTACTCTCAACAACGCTATCGTTTGGATCAACGCGCGATATTCCACCTCCACGCGGATTCGCGTAAGGCCCTACGACATTAGCTTTCGCTGAAATGTTTACCTGAAACGATCCGCCGACCCCAATCGTCACGGCACCATTCGCAGTACAAGTTAGATCTTTCGAGCCATTGATAGCGCAGTCAACTGTGCCACTGTTGAGCCCGCCCAGGACAATGCTCGGCGTCAATACTGTGTAAGAAATGTCGACACTATTCGGTAGGTTGTCGAGCAATATGGTCTGCCCGTTTAGGAAGTTGGCAACAGCGTCTCCTCCGTTGTTAATAGTTTGAGTCCAGGTCCAAGTTTGACCAACAACTGCAATGTTACTGACATCGTTTGTTTTCGCAGCCGTCAGGTCTGGACACTGAACTGTGACTAGCCCCGCAACTGGCTGACTATCAACTGTGGCCGTCGCCCCACCGGCACCACATGAAGCACTGTTCGTTCCTGCGGTGAAACCGGTTGTTGCAGTTCCAAAGGGAACCGTAGCCGTACCTCCGCCTGATGCACCTAATCCAGTTGTTGTATGCGTGTAAGTAAAGCTATTCGTTGTCACCGAAGTGATATTGAAGGTCCCGTTGTAGCCAGGTTCACTAACACCTGCGATCGTGACACTCTGGCCCACCGAGAATCCGTGAGCAACCGTGGTCGTAATAGTGACGCTGCTACCTGCTTCGGTTGCACCGGTCGGAGCTGCTGCGATATTTCGCACGGCTTGAATAGATGTTTGTGTGTTGGAAAGAGCGCCTTTCAAAACGTTGTTCCAGATGACTGGAAGACCTGCCAGCGAAAAGAGATTACTCGCCGCGATGGGAGTGTTCGCGGAGTCAGTCAGGAAACCGGCAGTTAAGGTTGTTGAGCCTCCCAGCAAAACGGCCGCTGGACTTGCGGTATTTCTGAGTTGCAGAGACTTGGTGACTGTGAGACCTAACAAATCATTTGCTGCAGGACCAGTATTAACTCCCCACCAGTTATCATCGGCATTAGCTGTACCGCCGTTCCTAAAGATGCCACGACCGTTCGTGACCGTAGTTGTCGTATTGTTAATCAACCGATTGAAAGTGATGTTGGTAGTACCAGCATTTGCACTGATTGCCCCGCCCCGTCCCGCAGCATTTGTAGCTGTATTGTTGGTGAAAGTTGAACTTAGGATGTTTTGGGTTCTAGAGGTATTCGAGATGGCTAAAGCACCTCCATCTCCTCCACCAGTAGCTTGATTGGCATTAAACGTCGAGTTGGTGATGGCCGAGGCCGTACCCGCACTAACGATCGAGGTAAAGATCGCGCCCCCTGCAGGGAAACCGGATGTCACCGCGGATGTGTTGCTAGTGAATGAAGTGTTGGCAATTGTTAAGTTGCCAGTTGAGCATTGACCTGACGCGTTTGCCAGGTTGTAAAAGATTGCTCCACCCTGGCCCTTAGCCGAATTCGTAGCTGAGTTGGCTGTGAAACTGGAGTTTTGAATAGTTAGCGTACCGCATTGATTGAAGATTGAGCCGCCCTGGCCAAACGTCGCATCGCTGTTAGAGTTGTTATGAATATTTGCATTGTTGATGGTGGTAGTCGACGCGCTGCTGCCGCTGTCAGCTCCAGTAAAAATTCCGGTGAAGGTTCCACCGGAAACCTCGATATTCTGCAATGAAAGAGTAACGATCTGAGGGTTCAGTGCCGCGTCTGCGAAACCAGTAGTAATTACGTCGTTGAGATTGATTGTTTGATTAATAACCGGCTTGCCACCCGTTCCCATTAGCGTTGTATTGGTATTCAGTGCGCTGCCGATTTCGAGATCGGGCAAATTAATCGTTCCCGTTGCGGCTGGCGTATTTGGATTGTTGACGCTGAGATTGTAAGTGCCTGCAGGCACAATAATCGTGTGTGGACCAGTTGTGCTGTTTGTCTTAAGAACTGCTTCGCGCAAACTACAGTCGCCCGCAACGCCATTGCACTGGTTCGCAATTGGGCTTCTAGCCGAGTCTGTAGTCGTGTTTATGGTAAGCGTCAGTGGAGCGAGAGGAAGAAGTTGAGCCGTTGATTGTCCTGCTCGTAGCACGACGAGATCGCGCTCGCCATTAAATTTTGGCGCCATCGTCAGCACGGCTACCGGAGCTGTGTCACCTGCCAAAGCTGTTGGCACATGAGCGCCAACCTGCAAATCTCCAGACTGCTGTTCCAACCCGGAAGCTACTCCTACAAGGATTCTTACCTGGCGACCTGACTTATCGAGCAATACCAAATCTTCAGCAGGACGCGACGAGATTCCAGATTTTGTAAGGAGCGACTGTGAACCCCGCTCCTCAAGTTTCCCGACCTCGCCGTCCAGTTGACGCACGATGTTCCATCTTTCAACCCCGCCTGGCTGCCATGTAGGCTTGGCCATTGACTCTCTTATCTCTTCTTCACGTCTTGTTCGAATTAATTGCCGTAACTGGTCTTGTGTAGTTGAATCAAAATCCACTATTGGATATTGCTTAGCGGTCGCTTGCGTTCGCTGCAGTAATGCGACCTGGCCCGAGGCGGTGAGCGCCGCGATATCTGACACCATCTGCCCATCCGCAAGGAAATCTCCTGTGACAACGCTCAGGACATTCGCTCCAACATCGATTACTTCAAAACGGTCTCGTAGATCTGACGCGCTGTTACCAGCCGATGAACCTGGTCTTTGACCATGAATAATCAACACCTGGCTTCCACTGGCCACAGCAAGATCAAAAAATGGATCTTCGTCCATCAGGCCCAGAGATAACGCCGTCGCCGAAGCCGCGAGTGGAGTAATCGTCGGCGTTGCAGATAATCCCTGTTGGTTTTGATCAAAAACGGCGATAGCTGGACCTTGTGGTCCATCGATCGCCGCAATCACCGCTAGCCAGCCTGTACTGTGACTAAAAGCACCGGCCGTCAGAGCACTTACAGTTCCTGGCATTTGAAGTTTCTGAGCTGGACCGAAGCTTCCGTGTCCATCGCCTGATATGAGGTAGAGGCCACCTCCTTGAGCAGCTGTCAGAAGATCTTTGTGCCCGTCATCGTTGAAATCGCCGGTCAAGATCATGTCCGCGCGTTCGGGAATTCCAAACGATCCAGTGGCAGTCAGTAGGGATGGCGGCAGCTGTCCCGCTGCGGCGCGATCAAAAATAGAGTTGTCCCTTGGTGCGAAGGCGTCAACATTGCCTCGCTGCAACATGATCATCCCGGCTCGACCCGTGTCGTACCCCGTCAGCAGATCGGGTGCGCCATCTTCATCGAAGTCATCAGAAGCAAGCGATAGCGCTCGCACCTGAGATTTAGCTGACGTACGTTGTATTGCCTGTGAGGTGTTGATAGACGTCGCCTTGCCGAATTGCAACTTACCGGTATCCCGATTGACCCGGCCGATCGCTTTAGTCGACTCCGATGTCGCAGAGTCGCTCATCGCAAACATCGCCAGCACTGCATAGGCTATCAGTGCGATTAAGACGACTGGGGTCGACTTTAGAGCGGTGTTAATAAACGCCGAGTTGTTTCGCATTCGATAAATCGGATTGATTACCGGCCGAGGCATCGTTTTGATCTCCTTGTTCAATACGGTTCTTTACAGACAGGGTGAGGGTAGATTGCAAAGGGCTAACGCCACAGGAACACTGCTGGTGTTCGATACGCCGAAATCCAGGGATGCAGTGTTTATTACGCATCAATACGGTCGAATGAACACTCGACACGAAGTTCGCGCCAGTATCGATTGACTGACGGGCCACTGAAGTGACTAGTTACCACAATCGCGAGCTGTCTCGTTTGTGATGGTCCAAGCCGAGTTTTCAGAACACGAAACGATCTTTGTAATAAAACAGCCGTCCTGATCTTCGGCAACAAGCTTAATGTTGGTGGCCTCGCAGCTCAGATTACTGAAGGTATGCGAGCCACCTGCTGATATGGTTGAGTTGTTGAGCTGATCCGGCCCCCAATTGTCTTCATTTGATGGAGACAGATAGAAGTGTCGAATTTCACGGTTCGAACTATTCGTAACCGTTACAGAAATTACTGGTGTCGTGGTAGCTCTTAAGAGCAGTGGTGTTGCTGCTAGAGCTACTAGCACAAGACAACCAAGAACTAACCTGCTGCGTACCCCGAAATTTCTAATCATTGAACTACTGCCTTTCTTTAAAGGGCCTTAGGAATTCAAGTTGTCACTTAGATATCGCGTAGACGTATTCGAGCCTTAAGTCTCAAGGACAACTGCTGTTCACTGTGTTGTGTGGACCATCGTCAACTGCAGCGCTACCGTTCTGGCTCTTCGGAACAGTTACTTTGGCTGTGGCCGTAGTGACATGACCAAAGGTATCGCGCACTCTGAAGGTGATCGTGTAGACGCGGCCATTGAGATTACCGTCGCGTTCCGCCCGTAGTTGAACTGACTTACAGTCTGGCGCAATGACAATATCGTTTATCGTCGACCCATCAGCCCCACTCGGATTGTCGTCAGGCTCATCACTTGTTACCTGAGCAATCACGACGCTGTTGATATTCACACTCGGGTCACAAGCCGCACTTGCACTTGCGACCAGGTCAGTAACGTTGATCGTTTCGTATTTATGATTCGGCGGCCAAAGCGAGATCGTTTGACCATTCAACGTAATTACCGGAGCAGATGAGTTAACCGTCAGGTTGGCAGTCTGTATGGCTGAACTGCACGCGCCAGTGGTTTCGACGCTATAACCTCCGCTATCGCCAGCCTGACCATTACTGATACTCAAGGTGCTGGTGGTCGCAGTATTGACGATGGAGACTCGACCTCCGAGGCCGCCGTTGTTCAGAACGGTGGCGCCTTTTTTCCAAACAAAGCTGAATGGACCAGTGCCAGAAGCCGTGGTCGTAAAGGTTGCTGTCGAACCTTCACACACCAATTGATCATTTGGCTTGGTCGTTGCGGTGTTTTGTTTGAATGTGAGTATCGCAGCAGTTGTTGTTGCGCTGCCGCAAGAGTTTGTAAACATCGCGCGATACTTGTTGCCGTTCTGACCAGAAGTAGCTGTAAAGGTCAACGTCGGGCTGGTCGCGCCGGGGATGTCGTTGAACGTACTTCCACCATCGGTAGAGACCTGCCACTTAACAGTTGGCGATGGGCTTCCATCAGCTGTGGCTACAAAGGTCGCCAATCCGCTATCGCAGACGGCCTGGTCAGTTGGATTCTGAGTAATTGTCACCGACTTGTTTATGTCGGTGGTCGCATTCTGTACGCCGTTGTCCAGCGAAGCCGAAACGATTGCTGGTCCTCCCGTTGGGCCATTAAGAGTGCTGCTGGCAATTGAATTAGCAATTGCAACCGAGGCGGGTGTGACGTTAGCGCCGCCTGGTCCAGATACAACGGCGAATGTGACTGTCAGTCCATTAAGCACGGATGGCGAAACAGTTGAGTTGGCAGAATTCTTCGTGAAGTCCGCGGTCAGAACGGTACCGTCGCAGGCTGGAGTGGCAATGAAAACCAAATCAAGACGCGGACTGGTCGTAACATTGAGCCCGGCGGAGGTATCGCAGCCCGATGCGCCAGGAAAGTCGTCACAACCCCACCAATTATTAGTCGCGTCTATTGGGGACGACCCCTGGCTTGCCACACCAGTACCCGTTCCAGTAGCAGTGTTGTCTTTGAATCTCGATAAATTGACTAACAACGTTCCGGCGCCGCCGGTTCCAATACCACCGCCTTTGGTGGATGTGCCTGTCGCGTGATTGTTAGTGAAGGTTGAGCCTGTTATCGAGTAAGTGTTTTCACTTCTGTTTGGACCAAAGAAGGCGATTGCACCTCCAGCAATATTATTGTTTGCACTTGCAGTGTTGTTTGAGAACGTGGAATTGGTAACCACAAAGTTACCGAATGTTCCGGGAGATCCATTGCTATTGGGCAGATCAAAAAAGACCGCACCTCCCTGAAACGATGCGGTGTTGCTGGAAAACGTCGAATTGGTGATCGTTAGATTGCCGGTTTGATTGAAGATGCCGCCGCCCTGACCAAACGGGTTGCTGTTATTGTGTACATTGCAACCGCTAATAGTTGTGTTACTCCGTCCACTGGTATTGTCGACGCCGGTGAAGATCCCGCTAAACTGGCCGCCAGTAATTTCCAGGTTTTGCAATGTCAGCGACACGGCAACAGGAGTAAATCCGTCCGCCTGAAATCCGGTTGTGATTACATCATTGCCTGCAACCGTCTGCTGGACCTTTGGCATTCCACCAACGCCAACTATGACGGTATCCCGGTTCGACGTACTGCCAACTTGCAAATCAGGAAAGCTGATTGTTCCCGTTGTAGCCGGCGTGTTCGGGTTATTGACGCTCAACATGTAATTGCCGGCCGGTACTGAGATTGTGATCTGTCCCAGTGCGGCTGTGTCTTGAGTATTAGCATTAAGGACCGCGCCGCGAAGACTCGACATCTGGAAAGGATCGCTGGCCGTACCGCTACCTCCGTGTACGATGGCGTCTGCATTATCAATAGTTCCAGTCACCGTGTAGAAGATCCCTGGCGGAGGCGAATTAAAGAATGCTTTCGAATTTTTGCGCGCAAAAACTGCTGAACTTCCAATCCCAACAAGCATCAAGCCCATCATGAAGACTACGAGCACACGGATAGCTTGGTGGGAAACTAAACTCGTCATCGGTTGACCTCCGGCTTTGTGAGACACTCCTACGTTAGAGTTGAGCGAGGTGATCAGTTGTCTAACAGCTGTAGAAACTACTGAGCTTAATCAGGTTATGGCTGATTTGGCGGCTGGCTCGAACAATCCAAAACTCTTCAATTGATTAAAGACAGCGGCGTTCATTCTTGATTGGGCCAACAGCTCGGTTGCAGCTAAAGCTGGTGAATATGATTGCGTTTCCTGATGTTGACCGTTTGCGAGAGTGGTGGACCAATAATTGGTCTTTTCGGTCAACGTAAGTTTGAATTCGAGACTGCCCTGTTTGTTTGTAAAAGGTTTTATTCTGTAAACGGTCGTGGACCAACTTGAAGTTTGAGTTGTAGCGATGTTCACTTCTGGAGCTAGTTCTACTTCGGCCCAAACCGCAAAGGAATTCACATCATCAGTATCTGCGTTGGCCCAACTTGCGCCAAGTTCAGTTAGGTTTGGTGATTTGGTCACTGTGTTTAGATCAACCCGCACGAGATCTCGTGTAGGACCAACGATCTTCAATCTTTGCTTGTCTACCAAACCGACCGGTACGTTAAGAATTAGCGATTCAAAGTAATCAAACTCGGCGGAAATTCTGTCCGGCAACTTGGGGTTCGACTCAAGGTGAGCCGGTGCAACTACCAACGCCACTTCCTGCGGGATCAGCACACCACCCGGCTTGAGAAACCTCTCGCGCGCGTCGATCATGATTTGGACGATGTCTTCGTCAAAAACCAGGTGGCCAATAGTCTCAGAGATAACTACGTCGAAACGGGTGTCAACATTGAGTTGATTGGATCGTGCATTAACAACCTGGACGCGATCCGCAACGCCATTTTCGTGAGCGAGCGTTCGAATAAGCCCGATCAGCAGTTCTTCCTGCTCTATCGCAACGACATGTTTGGCGCCCAACTTTGCAGCAACAATGGCCCACAGTCCTGTGCCAGATCCAATATCCAGTACGAATGACTCCGAATTCACAACCTGCTTCAGTGCTTGAAAGAACGCTTCATTGCGACTCCCATCCTTGAGTAGGGACTCGTGAATATTCATCAACTGGCAGGCGTGGTTATAGAGCCGAACCTCTGCAGCGTCAGAGTCGAATTGAGTAGCCAAGTTGTTGTCAGCCGGTAACGTTTTTCTACCTCTTCAGGTTTGCGGCCCTTTAACCTCGCGGTGGAAAGACTCCCTGGAGCGCGATGATAAAATTCAACACCAGGTACGGCGGCATGTTGTTGTGTGGAAGACTCGAACCGCTAACAGAGAGCGCCAACGGGTTCATCAAAGTGTTTTGCGCAGTTGAGGCGGTATGCTGATTGATGGTGGCGCGTCGAGATCCTGACACCGCCCAGACGTTACCGGCGGGACTCGTCGAATCAGCTGCCGCGTCAGTACAACGCACAGAGTGCGCGTGGGCTGGCATGTCAGTCTGAATCAACGTGACACTCGGTACGCCTGACTGTTCGCCAAGAAAACGATCGGACAACCCTGCGCCCTGGCCTGCACCTAGTGGCGCACTACCTTGAAGATTGGGTAGCGCGAAAGTACTCTTGCCGTCTCCGCCATAGAACGTACCTAGCAGAGAAAACAAGGCCGTATTTTGAGAAATTGGCATTAACTGCCCATTACATAATGCCCAGCCTGTCGGGGCAAAATTGCCTGTGAAGATTCTGATCTCTGCAACGAACGGATCCATTGATTTTCTCCTTGAATCAGTTTCGACTCGGGAAAATTCCTACTAACGCAATGACAAAATTCAAAACGAGTAGCGGTGACAAATTGTTATGCGGCTGACTTCCTCCGACGTTCGTAATTGCGTTTGCCCGCATAGCGTTATTCGCAGTTGGTCCATAAACCTGCTGACCACCGCTCGCCGGCAAATTGCCGACGGGAGTATTCAAATCAGCCGGCGCCAGGCTCGCATTTACCAAGTGGTTATGCGCGGGCATCTCTGAATTCGTCACTGTGTGGTTTTCTTCGCCACCTTTTTCGCCCAGATTGAATCCGTCTCCAAAATGCAAAGGCGTTCGCCCTCTCAGATCGGGAAGAGCAAAAGTTGTCTGTCCGTTTCCACCATAGGTTGTTCCCAGGATCGAGAACAACGCCTGGTTTTGGTTGATAGGAAGGAACTGTCCATTGCACATGGCCCAACCCTTCGGAGGAAAGTTAAAAGCAACTATTTTTACTTCGCCAAGAAATGGTGTACCCACGGTGGAATCTCCTTTTTATTCGGCGCGATTGGACGAAGCGCTTTCAAAACGCGACTGTCGGAGTGGCTCGTTGAGCCGCGGCAACTAGGTGTTATCAAGTCTGAGAAGGAAAAATTCCAAAAAGAGAAATGATGAAGTTGATTGTCAAGAACGGCAGCATGTTTTCGTGCGGCTGACTGCCTCCAACAACACTCGCCATTAAATTGCTCATATTCTGATTAGGGTCGACGTTTGCATACATGAGGTTCGATGTCGTCGCGTTGGCCGCCGGCACCTGATCTGTGGGGGTTCCGGTGTTTCCCGCAACATCACTACAAAGTGCCGAGTGCGCGTGAATCGGAATCTGTTGCGCCGTTAGCGTGACTGCTTCAACTCCGGTCTTCTCGCCAATTATGTAAGTAGAAGTTCCCGGGCTCTGACCATTATGAACCGGCACACGACCCTGAAGATCGGGTAGAGCAAAGGTCTCCTGACCGTCACCTCCGTACGTTGTCCCAATAAGTTGGAATAACACATCATTCTCAGCTATAGGCATTAGTTGCCCCTGACAGAGAGCCCATCCAGCCGGGGCGAAACTTCCACCAAACATTCTGATTTCACCAATGTAGGGGTTGCTCATGTTCCTCTCCTTTGAAAATCTTCCCGCTAGACCAACCGATTAAAGACAGCTTCGTAATAGATGCCGTTCGCATCCTGACGGATGGGAACAATCATTAAATCGAAGGAGCCCAATACATCGTGGTCCAATCGATACATCCGTTGGGGTAATAGCAAATCTGCAGGTCCCTGAAACTCAATTGAAAAAACTTGCTGACGTTCCCGGGTTGCCAACTCGGAGACGTCGGTCAGTAACAGTTCAATCGGAGGCTGATCTTCCCCCACGCATCTGAACCTCGTATTTAGCTGTGGAACAAAATCGTCCCGATTAAGTTGCTCTAATACAGTTTTTGTAGCGGTATCACTCATGGGATTCTATTAGTCGATCCTCCTGCCGCAGTCTCCTTTGCCGTCCCTGTTTCCGGGCGCCACTCCATCAACCAGTAAAACCCATTTTCTACTTTTTGTTTGAACCCCATCCGCTGGTACAGCTTTAGGGCCGGATTGAAATTTTCCACATACAAGCGCAAAGGCTTCTGTGTCCCTGACGCCTCAACTTGTAATTCTCTAATCAGTCCCGAACCGATTCCCAGATTCCGGTATTCAGGTAACAAGGCAATATCGATCACACTGATTTCATCATCAGTTCTTTCAACGATTAGACGACCTACAGGCGTTTCGTCTTTAACTATGACGAGATACTGAGCATCCGGGCACTGAAATAAGTAATAGTCTCGCTGCGCCTTGAACTGCATCTGCAAAAATGTCTGCTTCTGCTCATCATTCCAGTCGACTAGAGTCAACTCCTGCTCTCGCGTGCTTGCATACACGTCGAAGAGAAATGTCTCGTCATCTTTACCGGCAAGACGCTTCGTGACAGCCATAAGACAGGCTTAGGACTAGCTAAATATGGATGATTGCTTCATATAGCCCGCTTCCGGGCTTTCCAACAGGCACAATGAATAGAACAAAAGGCTCGCGTTGGCCGTGCTCCAAAACGTAGGTGCCCTGTGTCAAAGCTAATGAGTTATTGGAATCTCTGAAGAATAGCGAAAAGTTTTCTTGACCGGGAATCTTAGCTGCATCTTTGGTCACTTGTTTATGATCTCTGATTCTTGTCAGAGTTACATTGACCCGTTCGAGAGCACTGGCATGAATGCTGAACGTAGTATTGAGAAATGGAGTAAACGATTCTTTGCTATAAATCGAGGCACCCTTGGAAGAGGCAAACAAATCGATATTCGGTTGCGCAGTCGCCGCTGCGGCCTTTGAGACAACTCCTGACGCTCCTGCGCAGGCAATGGACAGCGCACCAGCTTTAAGGAATCTACGACGAGACGTAGCCATCTTGACGGGCCTCCTGATGAAGGATTTGGAAGTAACCACACCTGTATCTCATTCGAGAAACAAGACAAGCCAAAACGAATCATGAAGCTAAAACGGCAGGACCCTAGAGCGGGGTAGCCCTTCTTCCCGAACGGGTTGAACGGCTAAAGGGTCGAGGAACTCATCGCGTCTGATGGTGCTCAACAAAGACGCGCGTGTACGAACTATATCTCTAAGTCATTAGGAATACAAGAAAAGTTTCTTTTGCAAGTGATGCTTCTGCGCACAAACTTCGTCGAAGATCTTGGACCATAAGAAGATGAGGCCCATGTCCAACTAGAAACTTTTTATTGAAGGCACGCTACTTTTTGATGTGACTTTTTAGGTCGAGGTTACGGATTAAGCGGTGAAGGTAGTTTGGATGCACTCCAAGCGCTTTGGCGGCATCTGTATAATTGCCATCTGCCTGTTGCACCGCCTGGAGAATGATTTGTTTCTTGGTTTGGGTGACTGCATCATGGTACTTCAGTGTCCCATTCGCGCCTACCGATTCACGCTCAAGAACCGCTTCCGGCAAATCGTCGGGCAGAATGGTGTCGGTGGTTCCAAGCACGACAGCTCGTTCAATAGCATTTTCTAACTCACGTACATTTCCCGGCCAGTCATAAGCCGCTAGTCGCGTTCGTGCCTCCGCGGAAATCCCGTGTAAACGTCGATTGCATCTGACGCTGTACTTGTCAGCGAAGTAACTGGCGAGCAAAGGAATGTCTTCTCGTCGATCCCGCAAGGCTGGCATTTCGAACGATACAACGTTGAGGCGATAAAAAAGATCCTGCCGAAACTGACCGGCCTCAATTGCTTCTTCGAGATTCTTGTTTGTCGCTGCAATGAGCCTGATATCAACCTTGATCGTGGCCGTACCGCCAACTCGTTCAAATTCCCGCTCTTGAAGCACGCGAAGCAATTTCACCTGCAGGAAAGGCGAAAGTTCGCCAATTTCATCCAGGAACAGAGTGCCTCCATCAGCAATCTCGAGCCGACCCTTTTTCTGCGATTGAGCGCCAGTGAATGCACCTTTCTCGTGTCCAAACAATTCGCTTTCGAGTAGCGATTCCGCCAGTGCCGCACAGTTCACGGCGACAAATGGTTTTTGCACTCGCTTACTATTCCGATGAATCGCTCGGGCGGCTAACTCTTTTCCTGTACCGCTCTCGCCTTCAACCAGGACGGTCGAATCGGTGGGTGCCACTTTTGAAATAAAGTGGTAAACCCGTTGCATGGCCCCACTCTCGCCAATCATGTTGTGTTCGATATTGACATCGGCCAGCAGCCTTTGATTCTCACTTTCAAGCCATTCGAACTGTCGCGCGTTCTCAATTGCAACGGCGGCAATTCCTGCGATCGCCGTGACGAGCTGTAGATGGTCCTTATTAAATTCATGACCACGGACACTTGTATCGAGATAAATCACTCCTAACTTGCGATCGAGCATGATCAAAGGCACACACAATACCGATACCGTCTTTGCCTCCACTAAACTTTCGCTTGCAAGACTCGCCTCTATCGCATCACTTGCGAGCATTGCGACACCGTCTTTTAAGACCTGTTGCGCGATAGTTTGACTGATGGTCACAGTCGCATCTTTCCCACTAATTCGATCAAGACCAAAGACATTGCCGCTCAAAAGCGACTCCTCTTCTGCCAGCACGATCGCACCATGTTGCGCTGGTACAACCTCAAAGAGAAGTTCGAGTAAACGTTGCTGTAGTGTTTCAAGTCCACGAATTGCGTTGATGGTGGTACTTATCTTCATCAACGCACTGAGGTCACGGGCCATCAAATACAACGCGTCCTCAAAGCGAACTTGAACGGTAGAACCGCTGAGGATTTTCTGATCGTCAAAGCGAATCAAGCTGGATTTCGAAGTACTGCCATCTTCCGTGGTTAGAAAAAGAAACTGTGACTCGCCTATGCGAACTCGATCACCATGTTCCAGGACCCGGGTTTTAACCGGCACGTCATTGACAAAGGTTCCGTTCAGACTATCCAGGTCAGTGATAACGAGCGTTTCTCCCTGTTGCTCGATGGTTGAATGGCGACGCGAGACTGAGGCATCTGCAATACAAAGACTTGCCTTGGTCTCACGACCAATCACAAAAGAGCCATCTTTGATCTGGATGATGGCACCTTTGAGTTTGCCGGATATGGCCGCAAGTCTTGCCTGCATTTTCATATTTTGAGAGGTCTGGTTTTTCGTTCGTAAAGTCTACGCGCAGGAAAGCTCGTGAGCAACAAGAACCTTCAACTTATTAAGAGGCTATCCGACCGGATAAGAGCCTATCTGTTTGGATAGTAGTTTGGGGCCTGTCAGTCTGGTGAGTAGAACCGCATCCTTTGTTTTGCTGAACACTTTGCGATTTTGGTATCGGTAAGCTCTTTGGCACGGTTGTCGCAATAGCCTCCCCAACAACAGGCAATTAAGCCTGGCTGCCCGAAAGAAAGCTGAGGAGGAATCATGGCAAAACAACTTACAAGAACACTCACGATGTTGGTGGCAACACTCTCGCTCTTCGGCGCGGTTGCTTCAGCGAATATACACGCCCAGAGACAGACAGCGAATATCCCGTTCGATTTCGTCATAGGTGACGAAACTATGCCCGCCGGCGAATATAGCGTTGACTCAATCACTAGCACTGGCGAGACATTGAGAGTCCAAGGCGCCGACAACGAAAAGAGCGCCGTGCGCCTATCCATCGCCCTACGACAATTGGAGCCGGCTAACAAAGGCAAGCTGGTATTCCGCAAGTATCAAGATCAGTACTTTCTTACCGAAGTATGGACCGCTGGCGAAGCCACAGGTCGCAGGGTTCTGAAGTCATCGCGCGAGAAAGCGCTAGACCGTGATATCGCAGCGCTGCCAAAAGACGCCGCGAAGTCTGAGAGAGTTGAAATAGCGTTAGTACTCCACTAAAGCGAGCACTGACCAATCCGAATGCCCGCGCAGGAAAGTAGCTCGTGCTCGGTAAGTAACACGCGACTCATTCCTGCTCAAAAGCCAGAACGGCGATCCAACGCCCTCGGATCGCCGTTCTGGTTTTGTGGTAAGCAAAATTATTTTCAGAGTTAAGGAATTATTCGCCAATTGTTGTTCGGTTGAGACGGCACCATTTTCTTTTTCTCGACCCACTCGATGATCAGCTCGCGTATTTCTTCACTCGACCGCAGTACAACTTTCGCATCCTTGTACATGCTGTAACCACCGCCGCCATTAACACGATAGTTGTTTGTTGCTAACCGGAACTTCTGATCAGGTTTTACCGCCACACCTCGAAACTTGAGGTTCTGAATTCGATCTCCAAAAGGTTTAGTAATATCCAAATCATAAGTAACACCTTCGGCGATATCGAAGTTGTAAGCAGGAATCTTGTCGTTAATCAATTCTGCTGGTGACTTCCCCGCCTCATATGGTCGAAAGTACCTGGCCGAATGCTCGAGCGCCGCTTTCAGCTGTTGCCCTGTCACCTCCAACACAACCAATGTGTTCTCGTAAACATACAAACCGGCGATGTCTCGAACTGTAACCGGCCCCTTTGCGATCCTTGCTTCGGAGTTGAAACTTGCAACCATCGAAACGTCGGCCTTACCCGCATCAAGTTGAACTCGTTGAATCAAGTCAAGTATTGCGGTGTCGCGGAACCTCGCCTGCTTAGCAGTGAGTTCTTCTGGTGAATCTCCGATCACTCGGGCCAACCACGCCTGTGTCTCGCTGTCATACGGCTCGACCAATTTCACAATCTCGGGATCTGGTTCAACTTTGTCGTCGGTCGGAATAGTTCGAGCCGCCTTGGCGGAAACGCGCCATCCGCTTCCAGTCTTCTCGAGGTAAAAGTCCGCACGCGCCAGGTGACGTCCCCAATAATTAGCTTGCGTAAGTAAGACACCGTTGATGTAGAGCGAAGGTACCTCACGATGTGTATGTCCCATGAAAATGGCGTCGACGCCGGGGACTTCTTTGGCAATGGCTATTGCCTGATTCTCTTCGGGTACCTGATCTGGATTCGCTTCTCCAGTGCGCAGATCCTCACCTAATCCCATGTGCATGGCTATCACGACAAGATCTACCTTCTCCTGGTCGCGCAAGATTGGAACCCACTTCTTTGCTTCAACTAAAGGTTCGTGAAACTCGAGCCCCGCGTAGTTCGCCGCGTTATCCCAATTGGGAATTCCTGGTGTGGTCAAACCAAGAATACCGATTCTCACTCCACTGACTTCCTTCACCAGATATGGTTTGTAGTGAGGCTTCTTAGTAGCTATTTCGTAGGTATTCGCCGAAAGCCAGGGAAACTTCGCTTCCTTCCGAGCCTTTTCCAGCACCGTCAATCCGAAATTGTATTCATGATTTCCTACGGCCATCGCGTCGTAGTTCAACGAGTTCATTGCCAACATCATCGGATCGATCGGTTGGTTGTTCTTCTTGGCATGAAACGACTCGAGGGGAGAGCCCTGGATGGTGTCGCCTGAGTCAATCAAGACAACGTTCGGCTGTTCGCGACGTATCCTTTTAATCAAAGTTGCTACCTTCGCAAGCCCACGGTTATCAGGTTTGTTGGTGTAATAATCGATCGGATCGAGATTTCCGTGGAGATCCGTTGTACCGAGTACCGTAATTTGGACCCGCTGATTACTAGTTTGAGGTAATACGGCAAAGACAACCGTCAGGAGGACAAGAAGGGGACCAAAACGCGGAAAGAGTTTCTTGTGATTCATGTGAGGAGATTAACTGAAGATACGAAACTGCGACAAATCGTGGGCCACTACGGACGCTCTGCGTTGTTTACAAAGACTTCAACTGCACTAGACTCGTTCACCTTAACCTCATGCAACTTGCGAAAGTTCGTACGCGCATATTCGATCTCATCTTTATTTTCGAAGTAGGTTCGACCTCGTTGCACGATCGCGTAAACAGGACCGGACGCATTCCTCAGGTCGAAGTCGGTCGCCGAGATTGGATGTGAGTTCAGATCGGTCCGCCCGTAAAGCTCGAGGTAATGACGGGACACTCCAGGCGTTTCATGTGCGATAGTTGCTCCAGGCGGAGCCTGTTCGCAAACATACTTAATGGCCTCACGGAGTCCGTCGTCGTAATACTCATCGTGCGGAAAATAGAAACCCGCCTTTTCCGGGGCGAATGCGTTGGTGTATAGAGCGTAGTGAGGTCCATTCGCAAGCGCGATTCCTGCCGGTGCCAACACGAAAAGAGCAACTGCCATGCTGGAAAAAACTATTGGTCCATGTTTCCACTTTGGAAATTGAGATGTCAGCCACGAGACCAATGCAACTACACCCACGGCTGCCAGCATATAGACAAAAGGCATGACCGACAGTGTGTACCGCAGCCACTTACCACCCACTAACGAGTAAGGCACTATCCAAAAGAAAAACATGAAGAGTAAGAACGCGTAGCCTACTTCGCGTCGACGTTTGATTGACACGGCTAAGCCGATAATCAAGCCTGCCAGAATCATTATTGGCACTTTGACCATGAGGAAGAGAACATAAAAATAGACTGGCGTTCCCCAGAAGGGCGAGCTCGACATATTGTTCTTATACAAGCGGCCAGCAAACAAATAACCTGAGTGTGAGAGCAACCGCTCACCCATGTACTCATTCAGGTATAGCCAAACCTCAGGCAGTAAGATTGCCGGACTCACAACCAGGAAGACTAACGCAATAACCATAAAGAAGAGGCCCGGCGTTCTGCCAGTCGGTTCCCCTGGAACCGCTGTTCGCACATGAAAGTTGTGATGGAAAATCATATTAAGCCCGAGGTAGTGAGGAAAATATTTCGAGGCGATCATCAAACCGAATGAAACAGCACTGGCGAGATAGTTATTGAGTCTACTTCGAGTTTGGGTTGGTGATATTTGTTTGGCCCGTACAAAGAAATAGAAAGCAAACAACATAAAGAAGACTAGAAGTGAATCCTCTTTACCAATTCGATTATGAGTGATCGCGTTTATACCAACGGCCCAGAAGACGGCGGCAAGCAGCGCGGTCCAACGATCAAAGAAGACAGCCGTAAGAAGAAATATAGGTATTACCGTCAAAGCCCCTATCAGGACATTCGGCAATCTCAGCGCAATTTCCTGACTATTAGTGGGAGCGCTGCGAAGCGAACCCCACATCAGCATTTTCATTATCATCGGATGTTCGGAATTCGCCGAGAAGTCGCCACGCTCGTATGCTTGGATCGCATCGAGTTTGTTCATCTCGTCTTCGGCAAGGCCAATCTCATCAAGCCGGTTAAGCCGGAGACCGAAACCGAGGACTATGAGAATTGCCAGGGTACAGATGACGGTCCAATCGAGGGTTAAGATTCGACTAGACCAATCAGAGCGCAGGCCGGGCAGAAAACCTGATCGGTCGTGGACATTGACCAGGGGCGAGGAAGAACTAAACTTGAAATTTCCGGACAAGAGCAAAATCCTTTGAAATACGAGCGGCAAAATAGACCATAACTGTCACGGATTATTTACGTTCACGGTGAGGTCTATCAATATCCGTGCCTCTCAGTGGTAGCTGAGAGCAAAATGCTTTATGGTAATACCTTGATTCATAACCGCCAGAAGTCGACTGCTTTTGTCAGAAAAAGGTACGGGCCAACTCGCTAATTTATGGATAACTTAGTCACGTCAAATATTCGCCAACGACCCATCCGCACACTCGTAAGCGTAACTGGTATTGCACTTGGTGTGAGTTTAGTGATGTTGTTCACTGGACTTGCGAGGGGTATGTCAAACGACCTGCAGCGCAGAGCCTCAAACGTGCGAGCGGAACTCATATTTATGAGACCCGGTGCAGTTCAGATCACAGGGAGTACGGCAAACCTGGATACCGAATATGCATCGAGGTTGAAGGCTATCGACGGAGTTGAGGAGGCGTTGCCGGTGATTCGCTATATCTTCCAAGGCAACAGAGGTTTCGGAATTGAACAGATTGATGGCGTTAACTGGGAGCAATACTCTCGGATGAACGGGATCAGCATCTTGCAGGGAAGTGCTCCTCAGTCACCAAATGAAGTCGTAATTGATGAGACGAAAAGCCGCAATAACAATCTCAAAGTTAGCGACAAAATAAAGCCGTTTGGAAATCAAGAGTACCGAATAAGCGGCATCTATTCCCCGGAGTCTGGTGCAAGAGTAAAGATGCCACTCGAGACGCTGCAAAGTGAGTTGGAATCACCCGGAAAATGCACTTTTATCTTCGTCAAACTGCGCGATTCGGAACAACTCAATCAGGTGGCGGCTCGCATCGATAAGGAACTCCCCGGCAATACCATTCAACCGACGAAAGAGGTCTTCACCAGCATCGAAAAAAGCATTCCTTATCTTGGAACCTTTCTACGAGTTCTGGTTGGACTCGCTGCCATTGTCAGCGCTCTCGTTGTCATGCTCGCCATGTACACCACGATTACTGAACGAACGCGAGAGATTGGAATCCTAAAAGCAATGGGTGCTTCGCGCAGTTACATCATTGGTGTTATTGAAAAGGAAGCAATTCTGATCAGCGTGATAGGACTCGTGGCAGGTTTCGTGGTTTCGCTGATAGCTGGATATGTAATCCACCGTTTTTATGGTTTGTTGTTTGAATACAGTTTGTGGTGGACGCTGACGGCCGCGGCAATAGGTCTGATTGGTGGGGTGGTCGGCGCACTATATCCTGCAATCCGAGCTTCAAATCTTGACCCGGTGATGGCTTTGGCTTACGACTAAGTCTTCACCGAGTGTCCGACTCGTAAGTCCGGTGATGGTGCTTCGAGTCCACGAAAAGAGAAGCCTCGTTTAAGTAGGAGTACGACTCCAATTGTGCTCCAGAAAATATCGCGACCTTTTCTGACGATAGCCAAAGTAACACCTGTCGCTTTAGCCAAACCCAGCACCTTTGAAACCTGGCCTGTACCTCCCTCGTCCACTCCGACGCGTAGCGGAATGAATTTGAAAGCTACGTTAATTACTCGATTCACCGACTCGAGGATGAAGGCCTGTTTCAGGGTTGGCGTCACGGGACTGATAAAGGAAAGCGTTGTATAAATTTCAAGTACGCCCGCCATATGAAAAGTCAGTTCCAATGCAAGAATCGCAATGAATGATCGGCTGCTCTTCGTGTAGAACCCGTAAATCTTTTCCTCGAGCAGTTGTGCTTCCGGTTTCAACTTCGTCATCCACTTGCGAGCAATTCCATGAGAACCAAGAAAACTTACTGCTCCACTAAGAAATTTGGCTTGTCCTCGAACGACGAGGTAAATAAGCGGCATCAGCAGGAGCGTAGTGATAAGCGCGCCAATTGTTGCATAACGAAGAGCTTTGGGTAGAGCAAAACTCAAGAGCAGAGTTGTCGTACCGATGAAGATAAAGAACGCCACAGACAAGCTGTAAAAGATATTTTCAATTGCCAGTGCTGAGAGTCCGACCATGAACGGCAAACGGTTCTTAACAAAAACCGCTTTCGAAGGTTCACTTACTGCCGCACTTGCTAGTGGAACGATGTTTCCCAGTGCATCGCCCATCAATCGTGCCGCAAGGGCGTCGCGAAAGCGTAGTTTGAAGGGCGGTTCGACACATCTGGTCCAGGCGATCGATCTCACTATGTGCCGAATACTTGAGATGGCGAGGATAAGAAGAAATCCCAGACCGAGGTTTTGAATTCCGGTGATGATTGCAGACACGCCAGCGCGTCGTACGAAGTAGGTAAACAGAGCCAACCCAATTAAACCGAATAGTATCCCTAACGGCGCGAACCTTCGCGCCCGAGGCGGACCGGGAGCGGCATTAACACTGCTGTCAGGCATCGAGTAACGGTACCACACGTGGTTAATTTCAGGAGCAATGTATGTGCCTGTCCTAATCTGTCACTTTTGTTCGCATTAGAGACGAATTCATCGCAGCTGTACCCGACACTGCGAGTCTTATTCTGACAATTGCCCAAAAGAATGACTTATTGTCCATGATTTACGTTTCGCCTTTTGCCTTTTATGTTTTGGCTTGATTATCATGCTGCTGCCAACAAAGAACGACTTCTCCAAGCAGGTAAAGATGAGTCAATCCCAAACAGCCATCGAGCAACTTACAGGTAGACCGCTCACTACTCTTTCTGAAGACGAGCAGATGTTCCGCAGCAGTGTGCGCGAGTTTGCTGAGGGTGAATTGCGGCCGCGCGTCGTACACATGGACGAAGCAGCCAAGATGGATCCGGCACTCATAAAGCAGTGCTTTCAACTTGGGCTGATGGGTATAGAAACTCCCGAAGAGTACGGTGGTGCTGGTGCCAACTTCTTCACCGCCATTCTTGCCGTTGAAGAACTCTCGCGCGTTGACGCTTCAGTCGGCGTGCTAGTTGACGTGCAAAACACACTCGTTAACAACGCCTTTATTCGGTGGGGTACCGCAGAACAGAAACAGAAGTATCTGACACAGCTTGCGAGTGCGGATGTCGGGGCGTATGCGTTGAGCGAGCCGTCCTCAGGATCGGACGCGTTTGCTATGCAAACTCGTGCGATCGATAAAGGCGATCACTACCTCATTAATGGCCGGAAGCTCTGGATCACAAACGGCATCGAAGCGAATATCTTCGTACTCTTCGCAAACGCCAATCCTGATGCGGGCTACCGCGGTATCACTGCATTTGTACTCGAAAAGGGTTTTGAAGGATTTTCAATCGGAAAGAAAGAAAACAAACTTGGTATCCGCGCCTCTTCGACGGTCGAGTTGATCCTGGAAGATTGCAAAATCCCGAAGGAAAATGTTTTAGGCGAACTCGGTAAGGGCTACAAGATCTCCATCGAAACGTTGAACGAGGGACGGATCGGAATTGGTGCGCAAATGATTGGCATTGCAGCAGGCGCACTTGAGTGTGCCATTGCTTACACTGCCGAGCGTCAACAGTTTGGAAAATCAATCAATCAGTTTCAAGGCGTGCAGTTTCAACTTGCGGAGATGGCCACAGAGCTGGAAGCGGCAAGGCTTATGGTGTACAACGCGGCCCGTATGAAAGACGCCGGATTGAATTTCGTGAAGGAAGCCGCGATGGCTAAGCTTTATTCGTCGCGAGTGGCAGAACGGGTCAGTTCAAAGGCGATCGAACTCTACGGCGGCTACGGCTACGTGAAAGATTATCCGGTTGAAAAATACTGGCGCGACTCAAAGATTGGTGCGATTTATGAAGGCACCTCAAACATGCAGTTGCAAACAATCGCCAAACTGATAATAGGTAAATAATAATGAGTGCCTCACGGATTGAGCTCTTCAAACAAATGCTGGTCGCGGATCCAGCGAATACGAGTGTGCTTTTTGGACTAGCCAAGGAGTATGAGAAGGGCGGACAAAACGAAGAGCTGATCGAAACGCTAATTCGGTATCTGGAAATTTCAGATGATGAGGGAAACGCGTACGGCATGTTGGCAAGCGCCTATGAACGAGCTGGCCATACTGACAAAGCGCGTGAAGCTTACGAACGCGGTATCGACACGGCCCAACGACATGGACATCCCGGAATGGCCGAAGAATATCGTCAGGCCTTAGCTGGTAACTATGAACACTGATACTAAAGTACTGAAGCTGGTGCGCAAATCTGCTTCTGATGAAAACGAAGCAACACACGAGATAGCCGAGACTCCAGTGTCTCGACCAACTCCTGTTCAAACACCCCAACCGGCACTGCAAACCGCCGCAGTTGCACAAAAACCTGTCGCAGTAAACAGGCCGACTGCCGTCAGTAAATCAGAGAGTCACCAACTACCCGATGACAAGACCCTCATCGAGATGTATCGCACGATGTACACGTCGCGACGTCTCGATGACAAAGAAATCCAGCTTAAAGGACAGAACAGAATTTTCTTTCAGATCAGCGGCGCGGGTCACGAAGCTGTACTCGTTGCAGCAGGTTCGGTCCTGAAACCCGGTTACGACTGGTTCTATCCGTACTATCGTGACCGTGCGCTTTGCCTGCAATTGGGAATGACTCCACTTGAACAGTTGCTTGCAGCTGTAGGTGCTGAATCGGATCCAAATTCTCACGGACGGCAAATGCCTTCACACTGGGGCCATAAGAAACTGAACATCGTTTCTCAGTCGTCTCCCACCGGCACGCAACTGTTGCAGGCCGTGGGTTCGGCCGAAGCCAGTTATCGCTTTCAACTAATTCCTGAATTGAAGAATGTCCTCAAGGGTTTTCACGACGATGAAGTTGCTTATGTTTCGCTTGGAGACGGAACGAGTAGTGAGGGCGAATTCTGGGAGGCTTTGAACACCGCTTCTAATCTGAAACTGCCGGTTGTCTTCCTGCTCGAAGACAATGGTTACGCGATCAGTGTTCCGGTTGAAGTACAAACTGCGGGAGGCGATGTCTCCAAACTGATCGAAGGTTTTCCGTCACTCTATCTCCAGAAATGTGATGGCACTGACTTGCTTGAATCGCTGGAGACCATGCGACGGGCTGTTGACTATTGCCGGCAGCGTAAAGGTCCTGCACTAGTTCATGCGAAAGTGATTCGACCCTATTCTCATTCGCTCTCAGACGACGAAAAGCTGTATCGACCCGACGAGGAGCGCACCTCAGATGCGGAGCGCGACCCCATTAAGAAGTTTGGGGCTTTGCTAATCGATGAAGGAGTGATCGATCAAGCGGGACTCCAAAAGATCAAGAACGAAATCGATCTGGAAATTAATGAAGCGGCTGATCAGGCACTCGAGAGTGCTCAGCCTTCCGTCGAGACCGCCACGAAATACATCTTTTCGCCGGACGTCGATCCGACGTCGAGTGAATTCGATACTGAAGATGACGTCGAACTCTCTGGCAATGCTGGCACGATGGTAGATCTACTTAATCGCTGCCTGCATACTGAAATGGCCCGGGATCCACGCATAGTGGTATTCGGTGAAGATGTGGCTGATTGTTCGCGCGACCAGTACCTGGAGACTGTAAAAGGCAAAGGCGGCGTTTTCAAAGTTACGGCAAATCTACAGAGAAAATTCCGTAGCGCTCGCGTCTTCAATTCACCACTTGCTGAGGCAAACATTGTCGGCCGCGCAATAGGAATGGCAGTTCGCGGTTTCAAACCGGTGGTTGAAATCCAGTTCTTCGACTACATCTGGCCAGCAATGCATCAGATCAGAAATGAGCTGGCGTTGATGCGTTGGCGTTCGGGTAACGAATGGAAAGCTCCAGTGGTTATCCGAGTGCCGATTGGGGGCTATCTGAAGGGTGGCGCTGTCTATCACTCGCAATCGGGCGTTTCAACTTTTACTCAAATCCCCGGACTGCGAGTTATTTATCCATCAAACGCACTCGCTGCTAACGGGCTACTGAGAACCGCTATTCGATGTGACGATCCAGTTTTGTTTTTGGAGCACAAACATCTCTACCGGCAGGCTTACAATAAGTCGCAGTATCCGTCTGATGACTTCATGATTCCGTTTGGTAAAGCAAAGAAAGTAAGAGAAGGAAATAACCTTTCGATTATTACCTACGGAGCGCTGGTGCAACGTTCTCTAGTGGCGGCAAAACAGGCAGAGCAAGCTGGTATCAGTGTCGAGATTATCGATCTGCGCAGTCTGGTTCCTTATGATTGGGACGCAGTGGTTGAGACGGTGAAGAAAACTAATCGGGTAATTGTCGCACACGAAGACTCGCTGTCGTTTGGATATGGCGCTGAGATAGCGGCGCGAATTGCAGATGAACTGTTTGAGTATTTAGATGCACCAGTGAAGCGAGTTTGTGCACTCGATACTTTTGTCGCATACGCCCCGCAGCTTGAGGATGCAATACTGCCGCAAATCAGTGATGTGGGTAAGGCGATTCAGGAATTGAATTCTTACTAGTACTTGTATTTAGTGCTTTGTGCTTTTGTACTTTGTTCTGTATTCGACGTTGCTGTTTCAGGTCCAAGCAGCGAAAGAAAAAACAAAGTACAAAGCACCAAGATCAAAAACCCAAATCCGCTACTCGGCCAACCCCATAAAGATCGCCGTATCCACACTCTTAGGATTTCCCAAAACTACAAAGCGAATGTTCCGCATGTACTTCTGCGATACTCGCTGTACATCAGCAGGCGTTACTGCAGTTAGCTTCTCAAGGAAATCCACCGAATTACGCCAGCCGCCCCCAATCAACTCGTATTGGGCCAACTCACCTGCCTGCGCGGCGTTCGTTTCCTGTCCGAGATAGTACGTGGTCAGGTACTGGGCCACGACTGACTGAATGTCGTCGGCGCCCACCGGCTCATGCTGCAAGCGAGCGATTTCATTCAACATCAAACGAATTGATTGATTTGCATCTACCGCTGTTACGTACAAGCCACCAACATTCGCTGCTTGTGTCCGCAGAAACGCATCAGGAGCGTAAGACAAATTCCTCTTAACTCGAACCTCCTCAAATACGCGATCCCGCAAAAGCGAACTCGCGACGCGCATCGGATAGATATCCGACGAGGTTAAGGAAGGCGCGGCAAAAAGACCTTGCACATAATTCGTTGGGAGCTCGCGCGGCGTAACATCCACCGATGATTTACTGAAGGTGAGTCCAGGTACGGGATCAGCTTTGTAATTCCCGCGCGGCAATTTCCCTACTGTGGTCGCCACCATATCGCGAACGTCCGCGACATTGAGATCGCCCACAATCACCAACAGGAGTCGCGAAGTCTCCATCATTTTGTCGTGGTAACGCCGCAAATCGTCTGGCGTTAGTTTCGCGATTACTTCCGGCGTCCCATTGCTATTCAGATAGGGATGCCCGGCATATGCGACATTGTCCTGCAATTTCTGTAAGTAGACATCCGGGTTATCAGTGTCGTCGCTGAGAGACACAACCATTCGGTCTCGCACAAGACTGACGTCGTCAGGTGTAAACGAAGGACGAAGGATGACGTCTCCAAAGAGTTGCCAGGAGCGAGCGAAGTGAAATCGAGTACAACCGAGTGAAAGCACTGAGTAGTCGTAATTGGTGCTGCTTCCGATTACCGTTCCCATTCGGGAAAGCTCACTGCGCATCTTGTCACGTGGAAATCCGGTTGTAGCTTCAGTTGAAGCGCTTAACATCAGTTGCTCAATACCGGCATTCTGCGCGTTCGAATTTGCGGCGCCTCCACGAAGAAACAGCCCGGCCGCCACAGTCAAGCTTCCTTCACGTCGCTTGAGCAGGACCTTCAGCCCATTGACATCAAATTCACTGACAAGTGCCGCTTGTTTAGCAACTACACTCTGTACCGTCTGTTGATCAGGACGGGGAGTTAACTTGCCTTGCTGACCCGCAAATGACGCATCGCGTCCACCGAAGACGGTAATTGAAATCAGCAAACTGCCGAGCACAACCCGACGTATCCAATTATTAACTGGGAAGTTCATCCGTTTGTTACCTGCCTGCGTCACTAAATCATTCATGATGATTGCTTTCTTCATTGGCCCATCAACTCTTCCGGCTGAATCTTGATCTTCGCCTGGGCATCGCCCGACATCAGCGCCAGACCCACATGCGGTTTACCTTGAATATAAGTTGTAACGTAGCGACTAATGTCGGCGCGTGAAGTTGCGCGCAGACGAGGCAAGTATCCGCGGAAGTAATCAAATCCTGTCGACGCCCACCAGAAGCTAAGCGTGTGTGTGTAGTCGCTGGTTTTCTCACGTGAATAGAGATCGTCGGCTTCGAGAAGTGCTTTAGCACTCTCGAGCTGTTCGTCGGTGTAATAGTCCTTGTCGTTGAAGTGAGAAATCTCTTCGTAGATAGCCTTAATTGCGGCTCGCGCTTTGTCCGGCGTGGTTTGAGCTATTATCTGAATCGGACCAACGTTCCGTTGCGTGTAGTAACTCAGGTCGATACCAGTAACAAGTCCAGTGTCAACGATGTTCCTCTGAAAGCGAGAATTTGGCTGTCGCAAGATGAATGAGAAAACATCCGCAGCGTAAGTAGCAGGATTGTCTTTACCGATAGAAGGACCATGCCAGCCAATGTTGATAATCACATTTTGTACCTGTGAAGTAATGACGGCGCCTTCACTCTTTGTGAGTGGCGGATGTTCCATCAGCGGAAACTCAACAAAAGGATCCTTCTCGCGTCGTGCCCAATCACCATAAAATTCCTGCGCCATCTTGAACACTTCTGCAGGCACAACATCGCCAGTGATGACGAGTGCTGAATTATTTGGCACGTAATAACGCTGCTGAATTAGTCTCATCATCGCGGTTGTCGCTCCGCCAACTGTTTGGCGACTTCCGAGAGGATTCTTGCGGCTCGTGTATTTGTAAAAGAGCCGGTTGTTCATTTCCTGTTGGAGTGGGAAGAATGGGTTCGACTCGTTGCGGTCAATTTCTCCGATCACTACCTGTTGTTCACGCGCGAACTCACGTTCATCAAAGAGCGGATAACGAGACGCGTCTTTCATGAACTGCATAGCTGTCCGAATGTTCGGACTGGTAGTGGTGAAGTAATAGTCAACTACCTCTTCTCGAGTTGTACCGTTATAAGCGATACCCATCTGACCGATCGTGCGCAGGTAATCTTCTGCATTGGCGATCGCACGATTCTGTTTAAAAAACATGTGTTCGTAGAGGTGCGACAGGCCGTTTAACTCGGGCGGTTCGGTGTAAGAACCATTCTTAACCGCAAGTTCGATTGTGACCAAAGGAACTGAGTGATCCTCCATGATGATCACTTCAAGACCATTCGCCAGCGTCTGACTTATTAAGGCAGCTTCTGGTATACGGGTTGGGCTTGGTGCCGCGGCACCCTGGCGAGGTGCGGCCGTTCGTGGCGCTGACTGTTGAATTGCAGCATTCGAAACGGCTGCAGATTGCGCCAACAAACAAAACAGAAGCGAGATAACTAAAAGGCTTCGTTTCACAGAAATCTCCGGTGGTCTAGACTTTTCATTTCTGGGAATGATTCCCAGGCCTGTTCGATTCTTTGGGGAGCTAAATAGATGTCAACTGCCCCTGAAACATTCACGGCGCCCGAAGGCGCCGCCTCAAACGAGGTTAGCTTGCCGCCGCGAAATAAACAAATGGTAATTAGGATTGAACTTAAAGGAATGTCAAAAAGGGGCGATTTTGTGGTCAACAATCCAGAAAACCAGACAAATCTGCGATACCACTGCTACGGTCGCGACTCGATAATAGGATTGACTCGCTATTTCTTGCCTACGAGCGTACGAGCCTTCTTCCTTAATGCTGTGCGGTATGCTGCGGCGTCTGTACCAGCCGCGTTTGAAAGCCAGTTGATCTTAGGGGTTCCGCTCGGAGTGGTTTCGCCGGTCATGAACATCGAATAGGTACGTTTGTCGTTGGGAACAAACAACACGAGGCGCTTTTTACTGCGACTCTCTTTCGAATCTCTTCCGGTAAAGAGTACTTCTTGATAACCATCCTCATCTGCGTCTAAGAGTTCCGCCGACCAACTTGCCTTTCGGAATCCGTCCATATCCAGAGAGCCTTGAGCGCTGACTCGATACTTTCCATTCTTTTTCTCAAGAATGAAAAAATTTGTGCTCCCGGATTTACGCTGGTTATTGATTGCGACTATAGATGCCCCGGCATCTGTGTCGAGCAACTCCACTTCACCTAATGAACCACTAGCAAATCTTGCCGCGATCTTCCGTGCTTGTTCGATCGAGATCTGTTCCCGAGCGGGTTCTAACTCGACCGGAGGCTCCTTTACCGGCTGAGACACTGCTGATGCAGTTCGATATGAGACGGGAGTCATCTGCAGTTGCGACGCAGCAACTGGTGCGACAAATTTTTCTTTTCTGGGTTCCGGTGCGCTCTCACCGGTGTATCCCCAGGCCAATAACACTCCAAAAACTGTTACCAGAATTAAAGGTGCGCCAATGCGAAACAGAACGCTCTTCCCGTGATTTGCTGCAGCGACCATCGATGAAAGCGGTTCCATGTCAGGCAGCGTACGCTCTGGTTGTACCAAACTTCTTTCCAATTGCAGTTTCGCCATCGCTGCAGTCCGCGGACGATCCTCGGTTCGCTTTGCTAGTAACGTATGAACGGCCAATGCCAGCGGGCGTGGTATGTCTTGACGCAGTTTTGGAAGTGGTGGCGGCGGGGCCGTCGCCTGCTTTACCAGCAAGGCTGACTGAAGTGGATCAACGAATGGAGGACGACCAGCGAGCATTTCATAGACCAGCACGCCAAGACTGTACAGATCACTGCGTGCTCCAACCCGCTGTCCAAGACATTGCTCTGGCGACATGTAACGAGGAGTGCCGACGAGATGACCTGAGCCAGTACTCGCATGTGTTGCCGTTGAGTCTGCCGATGACGCAAGCACTTTCGCAACACCAAAATCGAGCACACAAACTCCACGCGCTCCCAACATGATGTTTGATGGTTTGAGGTCGCGGTGAACTATTCCGAGCCGGTGGGCCTCTTCGAGTACGTCGCAAATCTGAGTAGCAATTTCAACTGCGCGCGATGCTGAGAATCGACCTTCTCGACTAAGTGCTTGTGAGAGCGTTTCACCCTCGACTAATTCCATCACGATGAAGTGGCGGCCGTCGGGGAGACTTCCTGCGTCGAAAATCATGGCCGCATGCGGATGTCGCAGCTTGGCCATAGTTCTGGCTTCCCGCAGGAAACGATCCGAGACATCACTGTCGCCAACCAGTTCCCGCTTGATGATTTTGACTGCAACCGGACGTTCGAGCCCAAGGTGGGTTGCGAGATAAACAGTGCCCATGCCACCTGTTCCAATCTCGCGTTCGATTCTGAACCTACCAGCTATAAATTGGGGGACATCCATACTGACCTTCCTTCGGGTTAAAAAGGTCCTTCGTCGCTGTGTTACATCTACTGTAAGAGGAGAAACGACGCCAATGCGCGTTATTAAACTTGGATTGTTTGTTGTCCGGGGGAAGAGACCTGTTTGGGTTCCGGCGCTAGTTTAGCACCAACCAGTGATTGGGTGGAATAGCCGCCGTACAATTTCGGCTACCCGGCAAGGTTGGGGACGGGGGCTACTTGTCCAAACCTGGGTGGGCTGAACCCACGACATTTGGAATCCAAAAAGTCTGACCGTTGACCTCAATGCTTCTGAGTCCGTGCTTCGGTAAGTCCTTTTCTTTTAGGCCCAGAAAGGTGAAGTGCGGCAAGTCGCTGATTACCGTTTGAAACCAACCATGATTTGCCATGATCTGTCGCACGCGTGGATTCTCAAACTCATTCACGTCAAACGCCAACATTGCAATGTGTTGAGAGGTACCGGGAGCGGCAATCGAATAGAGAATCGACTTTGACAGGTCTTTACTAAAGTAAATGCCAGATTTTTCGAGCTCGAGCACTTCAGCCACTTGTTGCGAAAGCGGCAACGCCTTAAGACGAGCAACCTGATCGGCGGTCAGGCGTCCCTGGCCCAACCAATAGTCGAGCGCCGGTTGAAATCTTGAGTTCCACAAACGCAGACTGTCTTCGTAATTGCGTCGAGCAGCCTCCGCTCCGTCCCTCGGAGTAATATCGAGTCCTTCCTTTTGAGCTTCCTCGCGGGCCTTTCGAAGCTCCTTCAGTGCGGCGGGCTGGAGTTCAATTTCGTCGTAACCCATGAACTCGGCTTCAAAACCAGCATCGTTCTGAAACTTTGCCACCTGCTCCTCATTTGCAAAAACACAAAGCGGCGGAGGCAGCACTTTCTTGGTGGCTATGTACACTGCGCCATATTCTTCAAGAATGCGCCGGGCGACTGGATCGGAGGGTGGACAGATACTCTCGACAGTGGTTTTTCTTTTTTTCAGAGCCTTCTTGAGTGCATCATAAAAAGGAACAGACTCCTTACCATCAAGTGACTCTCGAATTGTCCTTACGGTCATTTTTGGTGCTGCTGGCCTTTTCCAATACTCCGGTTTGCCAGCAACGACAACCAGAGGACAGATCAACAGGAAGACCAGGAATATCAGGATCGCACTTAAGTATTTAGAACGAGGGGTTATCAGTACAGAAGGGTTTTCGGTTGGATTCCCTAATTTGGCGATGAAAACCTCGATGCCGGAAAACATGAAAGCGAGTTCCGAAACTACCCCTGATCCCGAAGGGATGATAGTTGCGCCTGATCGTTATGGTCAACTGCTAAGATCCTAACTTCGATGGTGCGTCCATCGGTGGGTTTGTTGTCTGCTTTTAGGCCACTGGCTTGCCCAGTGGTCCTTACGCTCGTTGCTAAATCGCTTATCTTGATTTTTCATTTCTCCGTGCGCAAGCGCGCCGGAACGGAAAAATGGAGTTTCTTGTAGCAACAAGCGTCAACACCACTGGGCAAGCCAGCGGCCTTAAAACACAAAGTAGAGTGTGCTACTCTCACCGGAAGAGAGATGAAAAAGGCTGAACTCCTCATAGAATTGGTCGCAACCTATCAAAAACACGGATGGGAATTAAAGGGTGCGCTGATGCGACCTGATACGCGACGTGAGTTAAGCGTGCATGAAGCGGTGATGCTGGAGTCGCTGGACATCAAAGAAGACATCCTCGATGCGCTGTGGTTCTCGCGCCCTTCACACCAGGGTCGCGAAGCGTGGGAACTGCGACTGTTATCAGAAACTCAGTATGCCTTGTTTGAAAACTTCGAGGTAGACGAGACTGAGGAGCAACGCATCGAGATGCGTCAGGAAATGGAAGCCCGTCTAAAAGAACACGTGATCGGACACTAGAGTCGACTTTACTGCCGGCCCATCTTGACGGGGATTTCTATTTTCTCCAGTGGACCAGCATCTTTGTCCCCTCGCATCACGACTACCTTCACCGTGCTGTAAGGCACAGCTCGCCGAACGCGCATCAGAAACTCCTGTCTGGTCCGAATAGGTATCTTCTCGAATTCAATAACTATGTCGCCTTCTTTGATGCCTGCGAGATCGGCAGGACGACTGGGAAGAATATCATTTAGTTGGACGCCGTAAATGTTTGTTCCTGGAACTGGCACCCGTTTGGCATCACCGTCTTCATAGCCAAACTGAGCTCGCCCCTCCGGGCGTTTTTCAAAGAGACCATTCAAACGTCGGGTCTCTTCCCGAGAGATGGTAGTTAGCTTTGTAGTCTTCTTAACCCCATCCCTCAAATATTCGACGTCGACAGTTTTTCCGATAGGAGTTTTCTCCATCAGGTCGTTAATTTGATCTTCATCGTGAATCTGCTGACCATCGAACATCGTGATGATGTCGCCACCAACTAAACCAGCTAAATCAGCAGGGCCACCCGGGATATCAGTGAAATCAAACGTCGCCCCCTCCTGGTTCTCAGCATCTTCGAATCCATTTACACCGACAAACGACTTTGGCTTGGGAATCGCGATCACTCTGGGACCAGATCTCATGGGAGCGACCAAAGCGGTGAACCCTGCGGCTCCTATGAAGAAGACCAACATGGCAATAAAAATCCACGCCATACCACTAATTCTTTTTCGCTTCTTTGGCGGCGCCGATGGTATCGCTGAAGCACTCGACACGACCTGCCGGTGAGTGTTGTCGAACCGGACGGTCTCAGTGTACTCGGCGAGTCCCTCTCCTAGTCGGAACCCGCAGTTACGGCAAAACCGTAACTCTGCTGGCATCGCTGAGTGACAGTTCGAGCAAGTGGTCAAATTGAGTGGAGTATCGACTGGCATCGATAAATCAGGATTCTTTGACATTGGAGACTCGCCGTTATTTGAGTTACTTGAAGAATACACGACATTGGCTATACGCCAAATGTCTGGTTGCGGTTGCATCCGGCTGTCCGGGGATGGATAGCCTGTCCCAAAACCCCGGAGATTCTAAACTATACGCTTCTTCCGAGGTGCCAAATAACCCCGAATCCTCCGGCAGGTAGGAATTACCAGACATCGTGGCACGATAGCTGCTGCGGTTCAGACGGCTACAACATTAGCATTAGACAATCCGACCCCGAATTAGGCACTATGGAATCTGAAAGCACGGGGCCTGAAGGTTCAGGCGGTTCGTGTAGGAGCTGAACAAGAGTGGAAGTGACCAAAGCACTTGCGGCGCTTGCGCCGCTTTACGGTAAAAGCAATGTGGAAATCGTGACTACCGACGGCAGACGGATCAGAGGGATAGTTCACAGCATGAAAACCACGCAAGCGCTAACTACACCAAGTGTTAAGATTCAATGTGCGAACGGAGAAATCGTAAAAATACCTTTTCCCTCGATTGCGGAGATAAAAGACCATAATTGACCAGTATTTAAATCCATTGTTGAGCTTCTCGCCTTTACAATCCTCATCGCGTATAGTACGCCGTTCTGAAATCATGGACATTGGATCTGGAGGTTTTTAGACAGTTGGCATCGCCATTGATGATCGAAGATTTTGGTAGTCGAATCGCAACCGTGTGGTCGGAATTGCGACCGTCTACTCGCGTGTTGGTGGAGCGCGCTTTGCAAGCTACTTCCACTGGTACGCAACCGGCTCGAAATTTCCAGTACGACGGCCGTGCTGACCTGGAATTAAGTCGCTTTCTCGCGGTGCTCGACGATCGAGCGTCAGACAAAGGTGAAGCGCTAGATGCTGAGACAGCTAGCAAGGTTAGAAAAGTAGCGGAAACTTGTGCTGCGGTTTTGCAGGAGAAAACGGAATCCGCTGAGGTATTTGCGCAACTCGTTCGTCGCGCAGACATGCAACGCGACTACAAGCGAATCGATATCCTGGCTGACGCATTAAACGCACGATTCCCGCCAAGCGAAATCTGCGAACTCGCACGATCTGAAGACATCATAGTTCGAGAGTTGGCCAACGAGACACTGGCCCGCTTCCCAGTCTCCGTTCTGGCAAACCTACTTAGTGATCCAGTTGACGCAGAAATCGCGCGACAGGCGTTGCGGCGGCAAGTAGTTGAGTATGGTTCAGAGGAAGCCCGGCAGATTGTGAACGTTCTCGACCAGGCTGACGAGCTTTAGGTTAGGATTTGATTAATTCTTTCCCATGTCGTGAAGGCGTTTAACCACCTGGTCGATTAACCAGTTTGGCGTTGACGCTCCAGCGGTAACTCCCACTCTCTCCACACTTTCCAAGTCCGCAGGATTGATCTCCGCCGGTGTTTCAATCAGAAAACTCTTCGCACACTGTTCCTGACAAACTGCCAGTAACTTGACACTATTCGAAGAGTGTCGACCGCCAATCACATAAAAAGCATCTACTTGTCCTGCAAGGGCACGAGCCGCGTCTTGCCTGTCACGAGTGGCTGAACAAATAGTATTCACAACTTGCGGTTCAGTGTCCGCTTTCTCACGAACCGCTTCGGCTACTTCTAGAAAGGTCTGCAGCTTGATTGTTGTTTGCGAGACCACGAGAGGTGAGCGTAACGCCGGCAGTGTGGCTACTTCTCCTGCGTCGCGAACTACATAGGTGTTATTAGGAGCATAGCCAACAACTCCTATCATCTCTGGATGGTCAGGATTGCCAGCGACCACTACGTCGCGTCCGACTCGAGCCGCTCGTTCAGCAAGGTGTTGGACGCGAGTTACAAACGGGCAAGTGGCATCGATGACCTTTGCCGCGCGACGCTCTAAGTCCATTTGTACCTGTGGCGTTACACCGTGAGCCCGAATTACTGCAGTTGTGTCTGCATCAGCTTCGGCAGGAGAATCGATAGTCGAAACTCCTTGAGCTCCAAGCCGCTCCATTTCCTGGGCGTTGTGAATCAGTGGTCCAAGTGAGCGTATTGGCCGAGCGCCATCCTGAACTGCTTCTTCAACCATTTCGACGGCGCGTTCGACGCCGAAGCAAAACCCGTATTCATCAGCAAGTAGGACTTCCATCAGCTTAATTGGTGTTACGAAGCAGGGTCAGAAGCCGCGTTGTGGGAACATTTCTGTTGCCACTCTTCGCGGAGTTTATCGCCACCAGTAACACGGTCGTCGATCCAGGAGATTTCAAGGTCGACGCATTCGCGAACTTGACTTAAAAGAGCTTTCTTCAGGTCGCCCAGAGCATGTGCTATGTCTCGGGGCAGAATGGCATAGGAAATATTGCCGAGATTGTTTAATCCGTCGCAAACGGCTTCAGATACGCGATTTACAGGGTCTCGAGCGTCTTCCATAGGATTTCGTGCCTCCACTTTAACCGCCTTCCACACAGAAGCTTGCGGCGCATTGATTCTACCATCAATAGCTTTACGCAGGCACGGTAACAGAGGTTCCAACCCGCAGGTCTAAAGACTACTAAGCGGGATCCCTTGAAAACGGACTGTATGAAGTTTAGGCCACGGGCTTGTCCCGTGGTTGTCAACGGTCGTTGCTAGAAAAGAAGACGCCTTTTCTTCCAGCGCTTTGCGTGCAAGAATGAAGTCAAGAATGAACATTAGCAGCGAGCGTGAGCAACCACCGGACAAGCCAGTGGCCTAAAGCTTGATTTGCTTGACCCTGGGTCGCAAGCCACATTTAATCGCTCCGGATTACGACGGCAACCCTTTACGCGCGATGTCTTCCATGACAACGCAAAAGCGATCAAGTTCTCCAAGGGTCGTGTATACATTTGGTGTGATCCGGATTCCTTTAAACTCCTCATGAACTATAGGAGTCGTGAAGATGCGATATTTACTAAATAGATAACTTCCTATCGCCGTTGGGTCGATTCCTTCAATTTTCACATTCGCAATTGCGCACGACTGATTTGGATCAAACGACGTGTTGAAACCAACCTTGGGCACGTTCTTTAATCGATTCATCCAATAGCGCGAGAGGTATCTGAGTCGCTCTTCCTTGCGTTTCCCGCCGATGCCGTTGTGAAAGAGCATTGCCTCACCAATAGCCAACCGAGGCGCAGCAGAGTGAGTGCCAATCTCCTCAAACTTCCGAATATCGTTTGCTTGCTTTGACTCAGCTGCCATGAGCGGCCAGATCTTTTCGATCTTGTCGCGTTTGACGTAGAGCAATCCGGTGCCCTTTGGTGCATACAGCCACTTGTGCAGGCTAGTGCCAAAATAGTCACAGCCAAGGTCCTTCGCTTTAAAATCAAATTGCGCAAACGAGTGTGCACCATCGACGATCGTCTCGATTCCTTTTGATCGCGCTAAATCGCAAATGGCTTTCACGGGAGTGATTTGACCGGTGAGGTTGATTTGATGTGAGACCAGAACCAACCTTGTATGATTTGTGATTCCTCTTTCATAAGCAGCAGTAATCTCGCTGACATCCTTAGGGGGAATCGGAATCTGAATAAGTTTGAGCACCAACCCTTCGCGACGTTCACGTTGCCGAAGCGTAGTCAACATTCGCGGGTAGTCCTGAGTCGTTGTAAGAATCTCGTCTCCCGGCTTGAAATCCATCCCCGTGAGAAGTATTTCAAGCGACTCAGAAGCATTACGAGTGATGGCGATCTCCTCGGGGTGACAACCAAACACCTCTGCCAGTCCTGTGCGTATCGTCTCTGACTGAGGTTCAAGTAACTGCCACATCGTATAGGCCGTGGCGTCTTCCTGTTGCCAGATGTAGCGTACCAACGCCTCAGTGACGATTCGAGGACTCGGCGAAACGCCGCCATTATTTAGATTGATGATCCCTCGCGTTACGGTGAAAGAGTTTTGAATGACGCTCCAATAGTCTTCGTCCATCGCAACCTGGACATCGGAAAGTCGTGAGACTCGTCTAGTTGCATCCTCAACCTCTTTGGCAAGAGCGTTGATCGAGGGGAATGCCATCGTGGCAAGTCCGAGTCCTTTACCAGTAAGCGAAAGAAAGTCGCGTCGAGAAGCGTTCATACTTCCTCCTTGGACTGCCGTGAGTTGTGGGTTTCTATTTCAACCTCACTTAGCCTCAAAAACAATCTCGCCGTTGATAACTGTCATCACACAACGAGTCTTCAGGATCTCCTGCTCAGGTATCTTCATAATGTCTGCGGAGAGAATTGTGAAATCCGCGAGCTTTCCTACTTCAACTGAGCCGCGGAGTTTCTCTTCAAAAGCCGCGTACGCTGGCCAGATCGTAAACATCTTGAGTGCCTGGTCGCGTGTAACTGCTTCTTCGAGATGCCAACCATCACCAGAAAATCCTTTCGGATCCTTCCGTGCAACAGCTGCGTAGAATTCGATCATTGGCTCACCGCGTTCAACCGGCGCGTCTGAACCTCCCGGGACAACAACACCCGACTTAATAAAACTCTCCCACGCATACGCACCGGCTAAACGATCAATTCCCAGACGACTAGGAGCAAAGAAAAGATCACCGATCGCATGCGATGGCTGCATCGAAGGAATAATTCCTAGTTTGACAAACCGAGGTATATCAGCCGGGTTTACAATCTGGGCGTGTTCTACTCTCCATCGCGGCAGCGACACTTTGCGCTGTGCTTCGGGAACCGCGTTGAGCGCAGCTTCATACTCATCAAGGATGAAGCGATTTGCCTTGTCCCCAATCGCATGTGTTTCGACTTGGATTCCCTGTCGCAAAGCTTCGACAAGCATGGGCCTCAGATCCTCAGCTTTCACCGTTAGAAAACCGGCGGTATCGTGAGCGTCTGAGTAAGGAGCTAAGAGCGCCGCGCCGCGCGACCCAAGCGCCCCATCGGAAACTACTTTGATCGTTCTCACTGTCAGCCGATTTTGAAACTCGCCGAGGATTGGGCCATCCTTGATAAGGCGATTTGCGTTCGGACCTGGTCCATACACAGCTTTGTAAATACGCAGCTTGATCGCATTTACACTGTAGAGTTTCTTAAAGATCTCGACTTCGTCAAAAGTTCCACCAGCGTCCTGAATCTGGGTCCAGCCCAGTTCGATATCGCGTTTTACGCCTAACACAACAGCTTGTTCCGCATCTTCGCGAGTGCCAGGAGGCACTCGACGTCGAACGATTCCCTGAGCCGCATCGAGGAGCATTCCGTTTGGTTCTCCCGTCTGTTCGTCTTTCGAGATTTCTCCTCCGAAGGGATTGGGTGTGTTTTTGTCGACATCGGCGATTTTGAGAGCTGCACTATTCGCGACTGCGCCGTGTCCATCGGCCCGACCAAGGATTACGGGGTTATTAGGAGCGACCTTATCGAGATCCCAGCGAGTGGGAAAAACTGGTGGCTGCCAATGAGTTTCGATCCAACCACGACCAGTTACCCACTCGCCGGGCTTTGCTTGGTCGACTTTAGCCTTTACCTTCGCCAGAAAGTCTTCAAGACTCGTGGTACCTTCGAGATTGAGCGTCATTTCCCGCATTCCGACGCCCGATAAGTGCTGATGTGAATCGGTAAAGCCAGGCAGTAGAGTGCCGCCGTGAAGATCGACTACCCTTGTATTCTTGCCCACGTATGCTTGTGCGGCACTATTTGAACCAACGAACACAATTCGATCTGCCTTAACCGCAACGGCCTCCGCTTTAGCTGCTTTATCATTAGCCGTATAGACACTGCCATTCTTAAAAACGATATCAGCCGGCACTAGGCGTTGTTGGATTGGTGGCAGTCCAAGCACAAGCACGCTCAGGACTATGAGCAGAAGTTTCATGATGTCCCCCGATTGCTTAACTGAATTGCGGAGTTCTTTACTGTTGGCGAGCGAACGGTTTTATATCACAAATGTGGCTCATGAAGCGCTTCGTAAGAAGTCTTCCAGTTGCTGCTTGGTAGGTAATGCGGTTCGCGCGCCGAGTGCTCCACACTTCATGGCTGCAACCGCGTTACCAAACTTTGCACTCGTCTCCACGTCCTCTCCGCTCAGCAGACCAAAAATGAAACCGCCATGAAATGCATCACCCGCACCAGTTGTATCTTTGCAACCACCAGGCGCTTGGAAACCAGGTGATTCAATAAACCGACCATCACAATAAAGAATGGCGCCAGCTGCACCAATCGTCATTCCTGTGATCGCACAACCAAATCGTGTGTGGAGTTCAATCAACGACTGGCGCCGATCAACGACACCGGTAACGCGACGAGGAAACTCTTTCGACCCAATCATCATGTCGATAAACGGAAGTAACTCGGGCAGCCCGTCGTAAACGTTATCGATGTCAGCGGAGACTATCGTGCCCGAGTCTTTCGCTACTTCTGCTAGCCGAACACAAGCTGGAGGATCATGAGCATCCAGATGTAGGACTCGACCCCTTGAGCCAAACTCGGCTGGAGCGTCGGCTGGTTGGTAAGCAAGGCGATCGTCGCGATCCCAGACGATTGTTCGTTCACCACTGCGAATGTCGATAGTGATGAACGCTATCTGGGTTGAAGCTCCTTCGACCATCTCCGCGCAGTCGACATTCACGTCCTCCTCCTTAAGAGTTGCGAGACCAAAGTGTCCCTCCGGATCGCTGCCAAAGCGGCCGGCATAGGCAGTTTTGAAACCCAAACGTCTCAAGGCGACCATTGCTGAAGCCGTTTGGCCTCCCGCCGATTGTTTATGCGAAAGGAGCCGCATTTTTGTATCAAAAGCAGGATACTCAGGCACAACAATCAAATGGTCGACGGCATTCAATCCGAATCCCACCGCATCAAATGTTTTGTCTTTCGGGAGTTTTAGAGGAAATCGCATGCGATTCTTGGCGCTCGTCTAATATCCGGAATGCAACTTTGAGTCAAGACTCTCCAGGGAGATCATTTGACTGGCAGGCTACAATTCTTTAGTAACTTATATTGTGTCATTAGAGCAAAAGCTTAAAGAAATTCCCGCGTCACCGGGCGTCTATCTGCACAAGGATTCCGCGGGAAGGGTAATTTACATCGGAAAGGCCAAAAACCTCCGCAACCGGGTACGTTCGTACTTTCAAACTCGCCCCTTCGATCGAAAAACAGACGCACTCGTAAGGCAGATAACCGATCTAGAGTTCATCGTCACTGACAACGAAGTTGAAGCACTAATCCTCGAAGCTTCACTCGTTAAGAAACACAAGCCGCGTTATAACATCAAACTTCAAGACGACAAGTCGTATCCGCAATTAAAACTTACCATCAGCGAGCCATTTCCGAAGGTGGTTATCACTCGACGAATCCAAAAAGACGGTTCGCTCTACTTCGGTCCTTTTCTACCAGCGAGTTTGGCACGCCGAACGATCGACGTCATAAACCGTACCTTCCAGCTTCGCACCTGCGATATCGAAATTGATGGTAAAGCCCCACGACCATGTCTCGAGTATCACATCAAACGGTGTCTTGGACCATGCGTTAAAGGCCTGTGTACACCCGAACAGTACCAGGAAGCAGTTCGCGACGTTCGTTTGTTACTTGAAGGCCGCAACAAGGAACTGGCAGACACTCTCGAAGGGCGAATGATTGAGGCTTCAGAAGATACTCGCTACGAACTGGCCGCAAAATATCGGGACTTGCGCAAGACTGTGGTCCGACTCTCCGAGCAGCAGAAAATGGCTACGACCTCGGAAAGCGACGTCGACATTTTTGGCTACTACCGTGAAGGACAGCGTCTTGCACTCCAACTATTCACGATGCGCGAGGGTCACATCGTCGGACGTCGAGAGTTCTTTTGGGAAGACTTGCCATATGATGAATTTGATCCTGCCGAGTTCTTAAGCGAAGTCCTGGCCCAGTACTACGCATCGGATTATGTTCCACGAGAGATCCTGGTCCCGGTCGATTTCAACGACCGCGTGCTGCTCGAGAAAGCGCTTACGAAACGTAAAGGACGAAGAGTAAAGATTTACATTCCTCAACGCGGCGAAAAGCGCGACATGATCGACCTCGTCGACAAGAACGCAAAGCTCGCTTTTGAAACAAGGTTCCGCATCCTCAAACCCGACATGAAGCAAGTGTTGGAGGAGCTGCAAGAAACGCTCGAGCTTCCACGTTTTCCGGCGCGAATTGAGTCGTTCGATATTTCTCACATACAAGGCGCCGACAATGTCGCCGGGATGGTGGTGTGTGAGAACGGGAAAATGAATCGTTCCGACTATCGCAAGTTTCGAATTAGAAGTGTCGAAGGAGCTAATGACGTAGCTTCAATGAAGGAAGTTGTGACACGACGTTATCGCAGGTTACTCGACGAAGGTAAACCGCTTCCCGACTTGATCATGATTGATGGCGGAAAGCCCCAACTCCACGCAGCTGGTGAAGCGATGAGCGAACTGGATCTTGAAGCGATCCCGATGGTTGGAATCGTCAAGCCACCACAACGTCATAACGATGTTGCCTACCTACTCTTGAAGGGACGCGAAGACGAACCTATTTACCTCGATCCGCATTCGCTAATTCTGCGTCTGTTGCAGATGATACGCGACGAGACACACCGGTATGCGGTGACTTATCACCGCAAGCGCAGAGAACTGCGCGACTTTAGTTCTGAGCTAACTGCCATCCCCGGAGTCGGAGACAAAAGGAAAGGCAGACTCTTGCGCCACTTTGGCTCGATTCAACGCATCTCACGAGCAAGCGTTTCTGAGTTGACTCCGTTTGTAGGAAAGAAAACAGCGGAAGAGATCGCCGACCACTTCACGAGGCAACGCGAATTAGCCGGAACACAAACTCAAGATAGTTCAACGAACGCGAGCGCTTGAACCTAAGCTGTAGGTTCACCTTTCACACCCACAAAATCGTAGGTAACGTGTAGCCGCAAGGCTCCCTCAAGTATTTCCGCGCGCACGTCCTTCGCTTCAGCTTTGACGGAACCATTCGCCGCTTTGACTGGAACTAACAACGACAACTGTCTCTCATTTACAAGCACGAGCGGGTTTACGCGCTGGTTGATTGCGTTTTGTACAAAGACAGTTACAAATGCATTCGCCATTGGCGCTACTCCCTCGAGATTTACGCCATCGACTTTCACGTATCCGTAAACAGTTTGTTTCGGTTGATCAAATTGCAGTTGAATACTCGTCTGAGCCCATCCCTTAAACTGCATGCAGTTTCCCATCAAGTTGTAACTGCCGCTAAAAACCATTGGCGCTGCGATGCTACCGGCTTTGAACTGCACTCCTGTCTTTGCCCCGCTGCCCTCGGGAAGAATCGTGATTGTGTTTTCACAACCACCTTGAAATAACGCCGGAGTGATTGTCTCCACCCCGGCGTCGTTCGCTTGCGAAAGTTTGAATGTAGGGGAACCCAGACCAGAGAATGTTGTGCCTAGTACTGCATCAACAAACCCCTGGTCCAAGCTCACCGTAACCGTTCCAGGAGGATCGCCACCCTTGTTTGGAGCCTGCATTTTAACGCCGGGTGCGGAACCCGCACGAGGAGTACCCAGAAAATAAACGGCAGCACCGCCACCCAGGATAATTCCCAACAAGAGAATTAGAACGTATTTCATCAAGCCTCCTCATTGAGACGGACTAGTCGCGGGCGAAGTTGTTGGACTTGGAGTCGGAACATTAGACCGCGCGTTCATATTGGTTAGCAACGTCCTCAGAACGGCCGCGATGGTGTTTGTTACAGCATCGATTTGCGCTCTAACTTGTTGCGGCGGCACCTCATTCATCCCCGGTGGGATCTCGAAGAGCTTTGGATCGACCGTGGTAGAAATGTTTCGCATTTCCGCAACTACCTTAGCCGACTTGACCCCCTGGACATTTCCACTTGCCTCGCTGAACAACTCAGCCTTTAGCGGCAGACCAGTATCTTTATCAACGTAAATAAACGACTCCGTGTTCACTTGTCCTGCTGACGTATTTGTACTCGCACTCTTCGCATATCGATATTTCAACGCCGTTCGACCGTTAAGCGATTCTTCTCCAACGGATTCTACCCCCTGCAGTTTGTCCAGATACGCAACCAGCTGACCCGGCGTCATCAGTTTATGTAACTGGAACCCCGTAGCCTCCTGAGTCAATTCAGCGTATTGCTTGCGCGCTGGTGCAATGGCGTAAGGTTTTCCCGCGTGTTCGAGATAAATCAAGTCTGAGCCGTCCGGCAACTTAAACGATAAGTATCGATCGTCACCGCTTCGAGCGACGTCCGCTGATAACGAAGGAATGCCAATAGTCTTGTCGCCACCTTCTGTCTCTGCCGAAAAAACAAGTGTCGCCCGGTAGGCGTCCGGCTCTCGCGCCGCAATCACGGCTAGCGGTTGTGTTGTTGTATTCGTATTTGCGACCGTGACGTTTGCATTGCTCGACACGTTCGTATTGACATTGGTCTCACTCACAGCCGCTCGTTGACATGCACTCATTGCGGCAACCAGTAATGATAGTAATAACAGTGAGTAGTAGACCGGCGGCCTGACGTCGGTAGTTTTCATTTCTCGCTCTCCGAAGATTTATTGCGCCGGTCGTGCCGGCGATCTATGGAAAGGGGCTAATCGAGGGAAGGCACATAGAATAGCACGTACAACGCTCCGCGTCTTAGCTGGTCAACCACTAAGATTGGTTGGGTTGGGTGCGTTTGAAATATTTCTTACTTTTGTTGACTTTGCGGGCCCAATTAGAATAGAAGCGCGTTGCTCTTTAAACGTCATCTCGGGGTATCAGCATGAAACACATTCTTTTCGTTCTAATGATCGGCGTGGCGCTGTCTCTTTGTAATCTGACGAACAAACTAAAGAGCGCGTCCAATTCAAACTCGAATAGCACAAGCAGCACGGCGTCGAATGACGGAATCGTCGCCGAACCTGGCACTCCTACCGCAGCACAAACTGCCGCGTTAGCTGGCGGTCAGGAAATCAAGTGGGAGCAACAAGGTATGTCATGGACCGTTCCGCCTAAATGGACCGAGTCGAGTAAAGAATCAAAAGAATTTATCTGGCGTTCTCCAGGCGGTGGCGATGCAGCGAACTTGATCGTGAGCATCTCGCCGATGGACGACAGCTTTCCCACTGATGTGAGTATCAAAGCCTTTTACGACGGAGCAAAGACTCGGGCCAAGAATGGCGAAGTTGATGAATTGAAGTGGGTTGAGATTGATGGTCTCAAGGGAGTCCTCTTCCGCGAAGCGAATCCAGAAAAGCCAGACGGCTCCAGACGACTACAGTGGATGGTGTATCGGAAGTTTACGGGTCAGGTACAACTCGTCAACTTGATGTTGGCTACTCAAGGCAAAGATTTTGAGCGCCACAAGGATGCGATGTACGGAATTCTTTACTCCACCAAGATAACCCACTAGTTTCTTGGAGATCTGAGATCTCAGAGGTGAGATCTCAGCTCTCTCTCTCATTTGCGAATATAGTTCCGGTGTACCCACGCATCCTTCTTCAAGCGATCCCTTGTCTCGAAGAATATGTTCTGGTCACTTTCCCGTGTTAGCAGCTTCACGCGTTGCGTCACTTCCTTCTCCGCTGGCGCAGCCTGTTCAGAGTCGATCATAAACGAAAGAACTGCGTCATCTGAAACTGCATCAACTTTGGCGTCCTTCTGTAACTCTGCCACCGCCTCAACCGCATTCGCCTTCAGCAACTTGGGCCACAACTTGGCAAAGAGCTCATTAGACGCATAAACGTCCGCGCTATTAACGTGTCCATTGATCGCAAACGCGTATCCGATCACGTCAGTTTTATTCTTCACTATTCCCGACAAAGCAGAAATGTATTCCGCCGTTGTCTCCTTGACCTTCTTGTTCTCAACAGAAAGCTCCAAACTCGAACGCGATTCTGTGGCATTAACCAACCCGCCGACGTTTTGACTGAGTTTGTCCTGTGCGACAGTGACGTTGGCCCACACGGCTTGTTGGGAACCCTCTTGTTTCGCCGCAAGTTTTAGACTCTTTGTCGATACGCTGTTTTCCGAGCTGCTGAATTGACCCGCCGCTTCGTTGCCGCGTTTATTCCAGCGCCCTGACTCTACACAGAAGGCCGCGATTGGCATTCTTTCTGATTTTGGAGGCACTATGAAATCTACCGAAATCATTCGATCCTGCTCACCGCCTCGAACAATGTCACCGGCTTGAACGTAGACGTCTTCGTTCGAGACATTCTGGATGGCGAGTTCATTTACGTTCTTAGTTTCAAATACCACTACCTTCTTTTGCGCAAGCGCTTCCTGGAGAGTTAGGAAGTTGTGACCTTCAAGCTGACCTTTCCCATGGACCAGGAAGATGGTGAGGTTCTTGTGTGTGTAAGGTCCTGACAACTTGTAGCTGGTTGGCTGACTCTGGGCGTTGCCACCCGGTTGGTCCACACCCGCTGGTTTGGTTTGGGCAAATGCGGTAATGAGATAACCCACCGAGACAGCGAGCAACAGTACAAAGACTGTTCCAATGACAAAAGACTGTTTTTTCATGGTCGTACTCCTAGCAGCCCGGCAAGACACACGTCATGCTGGATGAGATAGCAGATTGGTGATCGGGGAGACGACTCGTGGGGAGTGAGTTAACAACCTACCCGTGTTCGATTGGTACTACTAACTGAGTTCCGGGGAGACGCTGGCAGTATGAGAACGAGTGTGTGGGAGACTTCTTGCATGTTGAGACGAAAGGAATTTCGACTTCGTTGCCCGCAAGAGTGAACGAAGGTCCACAAATTCGCATGACAACGAATTTGCCAAGGACATTTGTGAGCCTGGTTAAGCGCGAGACTTAATTATGCACCGTCGGAGCGTCTGCGTGAGGAACAAAACAGCCGCGGCAGCGAGCTTCGTACTTATCAGCAGCGCCCACGGCGACAAGCTCTTCCGACTCAAACGTCCTTTGTGAATAATTTGCGGGCTGGCCGCACTTCATGCAGATCGCATGGGTCTTAGTAATGTATTCCGCGATGGCGAGCAGTTGTGGCATCGGTTCAAAAGGCTTGCCGGTGTAGTCCTGGTCGAGACCGGCGATGATTACTCGAACACCTCTACGGGCTAGTTCATTCGCCACGTTCACAAGCTCATCATCAAAGAACTGGCCTTCGTCGATTCCTACTACTTCCGTATCGGGCTCAACGCAGGCCATGACTTCCGCGGCACTACGGATGTTTGACGACTCGTGACGCATCTCGGAGTGAGACACAATATGATTGTCTGAAAACCTGGAATCGATGTTAGGTTTGAATACTTGTACTTTCTGACGAGCGATCTTCGCTCGCCGCAAACGTCGAATAAGTTCTTCTGACTTACCGGAGAACATCGATCCTGCAATAACTTCAACCCATCCCGCACTCGATCGATGCTGTGGTGGGGGCTCATCATGATTTACTTGTGCTATTAGTTCGTCCATTTTTTTCGTCGGTATCTTTAGGGATACAATTTTGGATTATAGAAAGGCGCAAACGCTGCAATCAAAGCTAATTCAAAACTCATCGAACGCGTCACTAAATCGCGGGACAGAATTCCCCAGGCACCTTGACGGCTTCTGATGTCGCGTCCACCCGTCACTTCGTCAATAACTTCCCCTAACTCTCGACGTCCATCCACTACACGTGTAACTAAATCCTGCGGAACCGAGATTGAAGGGGCAGCTCCGAAAGCACTCTTCTGACCATCAGTCGCATAAGCCCAACCTCGGAGGAACGTATGCCATTCGCCTTCGATGGAGACCGAATGGAAGCCTCCTTCAAGACCCACATAGATGTCTGCTTCAAGACGCCGGGCCTTCAACGACTCCAGGGCTCCAAGCGCTCTTTCACGTGCCCCTTGCATCAAGTGCCAGTCCGTCAGTGGCATCGCCGGAACTGTGGTTTCAACTCGACGCGCCACCACATTTACTTCTGACCAACCAGGATCGATTGTAGCGATACGCGAAACGCTGGCACGTACAGCCATGATCTTCGCCGCGCGGTCCGATCCTATTGCGATTGTCTTTATTGACACTGAATACGTCGACGGTCTGCGGTTTCCGGCCTCGGGCGGGCCGCCTGAAGTCTGCGAAGCTGAAGCGCGTGAGAGGCTATAACATAGTTATGTAACTCGTCAAAGCAGCAGGCAAAATCGGCTGCTTGACTTTGCTTTGCTGCGTTGCTGTAATCAATTTTCTCCCCAGACTTGTACATGTGAAGACTCGATTTTGGAGTTGATTTGATGTCGATCGAAGAACTTGTTTACGACTGGAATACGATTGAGCCGAGCCTCGTCGCACCCAAAAGGCATATCGGACTGGACGACGAAACTCTCCGCGATGGATTGCAATCACCTTCCGTGTCGGAGCCTGCAGTCGAGCAAAAGGTCGAACTACTGCACCTGATGAATGCGCTAGGTATTGATACTGCAGACATTGGATTACCAGGAGCAGGCGGCACCCATGCTGCAGGAGTTGAACGACTCGCCCGGGAGATCGCAGAACAAAAGTTGACGATTAGAGCGAATTGCGCCGCTCGTACACATCGAAACGACATCATTCCGATCGTCGAGATCTCTCAACGGGCAGGCATTCCCATCGAGGCATGTACCTTCATTGGATCTTCCAAAGTTCGGTTCTTTGCTGAAGACTGGACACTGGACAAGCTCTTGCAGATGACCGAGGAGGCAGTCTCCTTCGCCGTGGGCCAGGGCCTACCGGTCATGTACGTGACCGAAGACACGTCTCGCGCAGCACCTGAGACCATTCGAGCACTATATACAACCGCGATTCAGGCAGGAGCGAAAGCTGTCTGTGTTTGCGACACAGTCGGTCATTCAACTCCAGATGGCGCGCGTGCGGTGGTTAGTTTTGTGAAGAGCATAATCGAGGAACAAGGCGGAAACATCCGTCTCGACTGGCACGGACACCAGGATCGCGGCCTCGGTGTAATCAACTCATTGGCGGCCATTCAAGGTGGCGCGGACCAGGTTCATGGTTCCGCGCTGGGAATGGGAGAAAGAGTTGGGAACACGCCATTGGATCAGCTGTTGGTAAACCTCAAACTGCTGGGTTGGATCGACAACGACCTTTCGCGTTTGGGCGAGTACTGCGAAACCGCCGCTCGTGCATGCAACTGGACCGTACCTGTCAATTATCCGGTCTTCGGACGCGATGCGTTCCGCACCGCAACCGGTGTACACGCCGCGGCAGTGATTAAAAGCTACAAAAAAGGCGATCCACGATTGGCCGACATCGTCTACTCGGGTGTACCAGCTGGCGAGTTTGGCCTGGAGCAGGTCATTGAAATTGGCCCAATGAGCGGTAAGTCAAATGTGATTTACTGGCTCGAGAAACGGGGAATTGAGGCAAGCGAATCACGCGTAAATCGAATCTATGATCGCGCTAAAGCGGCGCATGCTGTGCTCGAAGAAAACGAAATTATGGTGCTTGTCTGATCGATGTTCCGATTCGCATTACTAAGCGCAGTTCAGAAATCTGTTCCTTACCATGTCGTCCACACTCAGAACACCCCCATTGTCAGCTGTTCGCGAGATCGTGAACGCTCCTCGGGTGGTTTCCGCGAGTTCCTACTTCAAGGAAAGCGCGGACGCTATCACCGATGAGCACATTGAAATCTGTTCTATCCCAGCGCCACCATTCGGAGAGCAACAACGGGCCAAGTATCTTCAACACAAGTTTCGCGAGATCGGGCTGACGGAAGTTAACATCGACGAAGAAGGCAACTGTCTGGGACTTCTTCGAGGACGCTCACTTTCACCACTGGTTGTCGTGAGTGCTCACCTCGACACCGTCTTTTCATCAGACACTAATTTCAATGTCCGTCGTGAGGGCTCGCGACTATTTGGGCCTGGAATTTCGGACGATGGCTGCGGTCTTGCGGCCTTGATTGCAATTGCTCAAACACTCAAGCAGAACAAAATCGAAACCGAAGGTTCGCTGTTGTTTGTTGGAACGGTCGGCGAAGAAGGCGAGGGTAATCTGCGGGGTGTACGACACCTGCTAACCACTGGATCCTGGGCCAATCGCGTGGATCTCTTCCTGAGCTTCGACGGACCAGGCTTGGATCGAATTACGAATCAGGCTCTTGGTTCGCGTCGATATCGAATTGAAATCACAGGCCCGGGAGGACACTCCTGGGGCGACTTTGGATTACCCAATCCCATTCATGCTCTCGGGCGCGCTACATCGAGATTGGCTTCTTATCCGGCGCCAAAAACTCCTCGCACTACCTTCAACGTGGGTCGAATTGAAGGTGGAACCAGCATTAACTCGATTCCCAGCTCCGCCTCGATGGACGTAGATCTTCGATCCGCTGATGAATCAGAACTGCGTCGGCTCGATGCCTTCTTTCGACGAGCAATTCGCGAGGCCGCCGACGATGAGAATTCGCACAAACGTCCCGGTGATCCGAGTCTGGACCTGAAAATTCAGCTAACTGGTGAACGCCCAACTGGTGAGACCCCAGCAAAGTCGTTTTTGGTGGAACTCGCTCAGGAAGCAACACGACTGCAGGGCGTTGAGCCTCGACTCGACCAATCTTCAACTGACTCAAACCTCCCAATGTCAATTGGTATCCCAGCCATTACGTTGGGAGCCGGGGGCACTTCAGGCAGCTCTCACACGCTCCAGGAATGGTACGAACCAACCGACAGATGGAAAGGGTTAACCCGAGGACTTGTAGTTATCCTCGGTGCAGCTGGACTGAATTCCACTACCTAAAAAGCAAGAAGGGAACGAATCTCTTCGTTCCCTCTTTGCAACGCCCGAACCGGCCCTTCAGTTAATAGGAATTGTAACGGTAGCAGAACCACCCTTGCCCGGTGGGAACCGCTTTTGGCGAGCAATGCGCAAAGCATTTGCGTCGCCACCCGAAGCTTGTGTAACGCGACCAGACTCATCGTAGGTGACGGTCACAACTACTCTCTTTGCATTCGACTTGGGTACGTTCGCAGACTCTCCTGGCGGAGCGGTAACTCCGGCTTCTGCGTTTCTGGCTTCTCGAGCTTTCCTCTCTTTTTCACGCTGACGCCGTAATGCTTGAGCTGCCGCGTCCTCCACAGGGGAACTCGCACTCGCTGCCTCAGGTTGCTCAGGCGAGGGTGTTTCGGTTTGACTACTCTGTGGCGCGGGTTGCGGTACAGCTGCACTTACAGTTGCGGCTGCCTCACTCTTTTCTCTGTGATACCAACCTGCTGGAACTCCAATCGCTGCCACACTCGCCGCTATTGCTACCAAAATCGCACCGATGAATAGAGGTTTTCTACTCCCTGATTCGCGAGTGAAAGCAAGGAAGCCTGGTCCAAATGATTTGTGGATCTCACTCGGGTTCTCTGTTGTTGCGTCTTCCAGTTCGTCGGGCTGCGGAACAAAGCCCTGAGGAAACGCAACGCCGGGAGAGATACTCTCGTCGAGTCTGCGTAAGCCTTCGAGAACAACCTGTGTCCATGGTTGATTAATGGTTCGATTGACTGGCTCGGCATCAACGCTGAACTCAAACTCAGCATTGGGAAGCGTCAGAGCATAATAGACCGCATCGATTCCATGGAGGACGCCTATTCGTGCATCTACGACGGAACCCGCTTGAAGATAAAAGTAGCCCGCACCATTTGGGTAAAGAACTTTTAGTCTTCCGCTCTTCCGCTGGTTGCAGAAGAACTCTATTAGCTCTGAGAGTGAAAGGTCGCTGAGGTGTCCAGTTAGTGCCATGAGCAAGTCCCTTCTAGCAGATAGGCAGGTTGGAAGAGTTGGAGAGAATGGCGCGTCATTTCTGACGCGCCACTAGAGGTGAGTTACGGAACCAACGCAAATTTGTAGTTGATCACACCCGAGACCTTAACAGGTTGACCTGAAAGTTTGGTCGGAGAAAACCTCGCTTTCAACGCAGCCTGTACAGCAGCATCTCGCAAACTCTGTGGCCCACTCGAGGCCACGGCCGACACTACTTTGCCGGTTTCATCCAGGATCACATCCACTGAGACAACTCCTGCTTGCCGCATTCTCTTGGCTGCTTCCGGATAATTCGGTGTTGGTAATGAGAGCGCCGTTCCGTTCAGAACACCACCGGAGACCGGTTTCAAAATTGGTTTTGGTCCAGGACTCGGTGGTGGTTCGGATTCCATGTTAACAACTGGTGTACTTTGTTTCGCCACGACTCCAGAGGTCTTTACTTCAACTGGTGGTGCGCTTGATAAGTTGTTTGCATCAACTGAAGCGGTTGGCAACGAGGGCGAGGTAGTTCGGGTGTTAGAGTTGCCGGCAGCATTATTTGATGCCTTCGGATCAGCTACAGGTTTCACCGGCGTATTCGTCGGTGCTGAATTGTTTGGTTGACTCGTCGATGCGGGCGACTGGACCATCTTGACCATGTTTTCATCGAGGTAATACATGATCATTCGATAGGTTACTTCTGTCGGTTCAAACGTTAGTCTGCCACCATCGACCACAGCTACTGACGTGGTCATCTTGTTCCAGTTTCCGGCAAAGTCGAACTCGTACTTGTAAGTCTCTTTGCTTATCAACGTGCCATCGCTGTTCAGCAAAGTCATCTCACTGATGTTTCCTTTTTCGTCGTACTTGTAGACTTCCTTCCCCGTCAACGTGGCACCAGCAATCGGGAAGTACTGGTTCTCAACTTTATTTCCTTTGATGTCGTAGGCGACGACTTCTACTGTGACGTGTTTAGCCTCAGCCGACTTTCCGTCCATGGCTGAGAGTTTTGCGACTTCCGTTCGCACTCGACGTACAGGCCCAACGAGTCCGTCTCTGGAACGATCACTCTCAACGGGGGCAGTTACCGGCCCTGAGTTGCTCCCAGCTTTTGCGGTAAGGTTAGTTTGTGCGCTCGCTGCAGAACTCATCACCAGCAGGCAAAGAGCGATGTGACTGATTCGATTCGCAATTCTAGACATTGTTTTCTCCCTAAATTCGCTGAGGCAGGCCAATTCTGGAAAGACTCACATAGTGAGGTGGGCAGGTCTAACTACAGCCATGTCGGGCCGCCCGACAAGACACTCGCATGATACTTTGGTTAAACGACGTTTGTCTAGTACCAACTATGGCTATCATTTGCTGGCGTGGGGTTTCTGGGCGGGGGAAGACTCTTTGCTATCGCCTGCGAGGGCGAGCACAAGGCGATCAATGAGTCTAATGGCGTTACCTTGACTGGCGTGATCATTGGAAATTATTGAGAAAACAAGAGATTTCCCGTTTCCAGTGGTGAGATAACCTGAAAGAGCGTTGTCGTATGTCAGCGCCCCCGTCTTCGCCTGAACTCTCCCCATTAAGGAAGGTAGCCGTCCACCGAGAGTTCCATCAGTGCCAGCTACGGGTAGCGAGTCTAGAAATACCTGTCCGGAATTCGTGCGTCGCATCGCAGCCATTAGTTGAGCGGTGGCGACTGGAGTTATCAAATCCAAACGTGAGAGTCCTGATCCATCATGGAGGGCCAAATGGTCGGACCTGATGCCAGCTCGGGCTAGCCACAATCGGATGATTCCAACTCCAGCCTCATCGTCACCACGTTCTCGTCCTCTCGGTTCGCTCTCAAAAAGAAGCGCGCGACGTTCATGGCCCAGGGTACGGAGAATCAACTCCGCATAGAGATTTACACTTAGCTTGTTCGTTACCCTGACGATTTCACCAAGTGTCTTCCCCGACGCACTAGCCAGTTCCACCATTCGTTGAGGGTCGAGCCGCTCTTTTTCAGGAACGCGTGAGTCACGTGAACTGATCTGACCGTCAACTGTGATTCCCTGAGATCTAAGTGCTTTGGCGAAAAGTCGTGCGGCCCACAGAGAAGGATGGTGCACCGATAGACTCACGCCATAACCACGTGAACCAGCAGGGAATTCTCCCCAGACGTTTACTTTGTTATCAGAAAGACCGCGATTGATACCAATTCGATATGAGGCACCACGTTCTACAGTCGCGACATTGTTGGTTACTTGAACGTAGCCGTCGTCGTCGGAAGTAGTGACGATGGGTTGCTCACCTGCTTTGGTTGGCGGAGCTACGCTGACATCAACTGAGTTTCCATTAACAGAAAGTGCGGAGGCCTCAGCTCCGAAGTACCACTGAAGGTCGTTCCACTCCCACCCTTCTCCAACCGGGTTGCCACGAAAGTAACTCTCATCACCGACGACATTGCCCCGAACTCGTTTGACTCCACGATTAGCCAGTGAGCGCGCGAGCTCTTCGAGGGAGTTGTTGTTGTCAGCCTTATTAGTCGCAACCAGATCAGGTGAACCTCGTCCGTAGAGAATCAAGTCTCCGTTGATCGTACCCGAAGGATCTGGCTCAGCCGCTGCATACACCGACGTGCGCCATCTGTAGTCAGCACCGAGCAAATCGAGAGCGACCGCCGTTGTGTACACTTTCATGTTCGAGGCTGGGGTAAACAGTTTGTCACCATTCTTCTCGTATACAAGTTTTCCATCATTGAGTGAAATCACTGCAATTCCCCAACGTGAGCCACTAAACTCTGCGCTACTCAACAGCGCGTCAAGTGTGCGACCCAGATCGGGATCTGCATGTAGTGTCAGTTGTGGGGCAGGAGATTCGCTTGCGGAAGCGATGTCGGAATGCCCTGGTGTCGTCGTTGCAGGACTGGATGAACACCCGAAAAGAACGAGTTGTAATGAGAGAATTAGAGCTAAGGAGATTCGAGACGTTGTTGGACCCATGAGCGTTCGTCAACGTCCTTCTGATTTTGAAAACAACTGATCTGTCCTACTGCTTGCTAAAGACTCGTGTGCATTCTCATAAACCTGCGCCACCGAGATATCTTTGATGGTTGGCGCGCAAATAATACGATGACGATCACCGACTGGCACAAAAGTATTTGGCGTTGGTCGATCCAATAACACTACCACTGAGGTACCCACTGCCGCAGCGATATGCATTGGACCTGTGTCGTTTGAGATAAAAAGAGTCAAGCGTGCCTGAGCAGATGCCAGTTGTGGAATCGTAAGACGATCGAAAAAGATCGTCGTAGCCGGAAACATTGCTCGCATGTCAGGAATTAACCGAGCTTCCTCCGGTCCAGCGAAGACTATCACTCTTACGCGGTCATTTCTAATTAGATAATCGGCAAGTTCTGCAAAGCGTTCGAGCGGCCAACGTCGTCCTTCGTGTCCGGCGCCTGGAAATAAACCAACCAGCAGAGCACCCGACTGCGCTTTCTCTTTCTTCAATAACGACTCGACATTGGAATCGCCCGCCGCACTCGTCCTCAAATATGGTGTTCGAGTCAGATTCTCCAACCCAAGGGGCTTGAGCACATCTAAATATCTGTCAACCGCGTGACTTGTGGTCGCTTCAGGTGGAGGTTTTGGCTTGAAGTTCGCCAGGTAATCGAGCGAACGACCTGGACGATGGGAATAAAGTCGATGAGGAGCGCCCGAGAAATAACCCAGCAGATTAGTTTCGGAAAGGCTATGGAGGTCTATAACAAAGTCAAACTGCGCCTTACGAACGTCGCGCACCAGCTTGATAATTCTTCCAATGGAAACCAGTTTTGGTCCATCGCGAAGTGCTACTCGATCTACTTCGATCGTCGAATCGGCGTAGCCCGAGAGTCTGACAATTTCACCCCCTGGCTTTCCAACCGCGACAGTTATGCGAGCCTCGGTAAAACGCTCGCGAATACCACGCAACGCGGGCAGACTCAAAACGACATCTCCGAGTTGGCCAAAATCGATGACGAGAATGTTGCGCGGACTGAATTCCACAGAGCTTTACACGATGTGCTGGTGATGAATGCCAGAAAGCTTTTGCACGGGTGCCAATTGACGAATATCCTCCAGCGGAGTTTTCGACGCGTAGCGTCGATTGAATTTAGCCCGGCTTTTCAAAGCCGGGAAGAGCGCAAGCTAGGTTTCACGTCGCGTAGCGACGTCTGGACCATCCATTCAAACGTCGCTACGCGACGCGGAACAATGGGCGTTCAGGATCCGGCGTTAAAACGCCGGCCTAAATTCAACCGTCGCTACGCGACGCGACCCGAACCGTCAGTATCGAGGATCTGAACCAATCTTCCACCAATCACCATCGACGGACCGGACCTCGAGCGAGCGTCTAAGGTTCGCGAAGATCTCTGCCGGTCATTTCCAGCGGCTGGTCAACTCCAAGGAGTCGCAGCATTGTCGGCGCCACATCTTCGAGTGCGCCACCTTCTCTGAGTTTCGAGCCAATCGAATCTTCGTCAACCATAAGAAAAGGGACCGGATTGGTGGTGTGTGCGGTGTGTGGAGAGCCGGTGAGCGGATCAATCATCTGTTCCGCATTTCCGTGGTCGGCCGTTATCAAAGTAATACCACGTGCTTCCCGAATACTCTTGGTAATCCAACCAAGACAAGTATCGACATACTGGCATGCCTCAATCGTCTTATCGAGCTTGCCGGTATGACCGACCATATCAGGATTCGCGAAGTTAATTACAAAGACGTCTGTTTCTCGCTCATCAATCGCACGCAATACTTTGTCGGTTACTTTGAAAGCCGACATCTCCGGGTGCAAATCATATGTTGCGACTTTCGGCGACGGGACCAGTAGACGTCGCTCGCACGGGAATTCCTGCTCTATTCCGCCGTTGAAAAAGTACGTTACGTGCGCGTACTTCTCCGTTTCAGCTAAGCGATAGTTTCTAACGCACTGTTGTCCCCAAACTTCTGACAGCACATTGCGATGTACCCGAGGCGGAAATGCAATTGGAAGCCCAAACGTGCTGTCGTAAAGCGTGAAACAAACAAACTCTATAGCCGGACGATTGGGAGTGGGGAACTCGTTGAAGTCGGGAATGGTTAGAGCTCTTGTTAGCTGTCGCGCTCTATCAGGTCGAAAGTTGAAGAAGATTACAGCGTCGCGGTCTTTTATCGTCGCTACGAGATCCCCAGTTTCCCTGACGATGGCAATTGGCTCCACAAATTCGTCCGTGAGCCCACGTTCGTAAGAACTTTGGATCGCAGCTATTGGATCTCTTTGACGCTCGCCGATTCCCTCTACTAACAGGTCGTAGGCGCGTTGAGTCCTTTCCCAACGCTTGTCTCGATCCATCGCGTAGTATCTACCAATCACGGTCGCGATTTCACCGCATCCGAGTTCGGCCATTTTTCTTTGGAGAGCGCCGACGTACTCGCGTGCAGAAGCGGGCGGCGTATCGCGCCCATCCAGAAAGCAGTGAACGAATACTCGCGGCACACCTCGATCTCGGGCCATCATCAAGAGCGCGTAGAGATGGTTAAGTGATGAATGAACTTGCCCGTCGGAGATCAGACCCATCAGATGCAAGGCGGTGTCTCGAGTCTTAACTCCGTCCATTGCCGCTGCGATCGACCGGTTATTGGGAAACTCGCCCGTCTCAATTTCATGATCGACTAACGAAACATCCATACGGATAACTCGACCCGATCCGATGTTCAGATGGCCAACCTCGGAATTGCCCATCACTCCTGCTGGAAGCCCAACGCGACTACCGTGCGCCTCGAGCAAGGTATGTGGATACTTATTAATTAGCTCGTCGTAAAAAGGAGTGGTAGCGAGTTCAATCGCATTTCCTTCGCGTGCCGGCGAGTAGCCCCAGCCATCTATGATTATTAGAGCAAGTGGACCTTTAGTATTGTTCAATCGTCACCTCAATAATTCACTGCTTCGATCGTAAATCTCCATCCACCGCTTTGGGTCGTCCAGCTCTCTAAAACCAAACTGTCTATAGAGCTCGTGAGCGTCCTTCGTAGCTAATAGCCAACGTCGCAATCCCTGGAGCTCGGCATGAGAAGTGATAACTTCAACCAGCCATTTTCCGAGACCTTGATCACGATGGTCCTCAACTACGAACACATCAGCAAGCCACGCAAACGTCGCTTTGTCCGTCACTACTCGAGCAAATCCGACCTGGTTTCCGTGGGTAAAGATGCCGAAGTTAAGAGAGTTGTCGATCGAACGGATAACGACTTCTCGCTGGCGACCCCTGGCCCAATAGGAATGGTTTGAGAGATACCCGAAGACAAAGTCGACATCGATTCGCGATCGATCGGTGCTGATTTCGTATTCGCCCCTTTTCCAGTGATTGTTCATCGAGCAGGTTACTTCTTTGCGGTCCGAGCCTTACGATTCCCGCTCGACTCCCGATTAACTCCTTCAATTTGATAAAACGCACCCTTTCCTGGATAACGAGACACGCCACGAAGATCTTCTTCAATGCGTAACAGTTGGTTGTACTTTGCGATGCGATCAGTACGTGACAGCGATCCTGTCTTTATCTGACCCGCATTCGTCGCAACCGCCAAATCAGCGATAAATGGATCTTCAGTTTCACCGGAGCGATGAGAAATGATTGCTGTCCGACGATTTCTTTGCGCAAGCTCGATACAGTCAAGCGTTTCTGTCAACGTACCAATCTGGTTTACCTTGATCAGAATGGAATTCGCGACACCGAGGTCAATACCCTTTTGCAAAAACTCGGTGTTAGTTACAAATAGATCATCACCAACAAGTTGTACGCGTTTACCGATCTCGTCTGTAAGCAGTTTCCAACCCGTCCAATCGTTTTCGCTCATACCGTCTTCGATAGAAACAATTGGATACTGATCACACCACGATTTCCAGAATGCCACCATCTGATCGCTGGTGAGTTTTCGCTTGTCACTTTTCTTAAACACGTACGCTTTTCCATCGAAGAATTCACTCGCAGCGGGGTCGAGGGCGAGATAGCAGTCGTCACCTGGTTTGTAGCCGGCCTTCGTGACTGATTCGAGTATCGTTTCAATCGCTTCTTCATTCGAGCGTAGATTGGGCGCGAAGCCACCTTCGTCGCCGACGCTGGTCGCGTAGCCTTTTTTCTTGAGTACACTCTTCAGCTCGTGAAAGACTTCAGTGCCGATACGCAGAGCTTCTCTAAAAGAGGTTGCGCCAACTGGAACAACCATGAACTCCTGAAAATCAACGTTGTTATCGGCGTGGGCGCCTCCATTGATGATATTCATCATGGGGACAGGAAGCGTGCGAGCATTTGGACCACCAAGGTATTTGTAGAGTGGCAACTCCTGTTGCGCTGCCGCAGCTCGTGCCGTAGCGAGGGAAACGGCCAGCAAAGCATTCGCACCGAGTTTGGATTTTGTTTTCGTACCGTCAAGCTGGAGTAGTGCCTGGTCCACCTCTGCCTGATCGAGTGCGTCGTACCCTTCAAGTGCAGGCGCGATAATCTCATTTACATTCCGGACTGCCTTTAACACACCTTTGCCGGAAAAACGTTTCTTGTCACCGTCACGCAGCTCAACTGCTTCATGCTCGCCAGTGGAAGCTCCGGAAGGTACAGCTGCTCTTCCCACTTGACCGTCAGCGAGTAAAACCTCCGCTTCAACTGTCGGGTTTCCGCGCGAATCCAAAATCTCGCGAGCTACTACCTGCTCGATCCAACTCATGCGTTAGCACTCCTGATACTAGTGATTGATTAATTACCGGGCAAACTTTAGCACGTTGTTGTACCAAAGTTCAGGTGTCGGACCTCGTTCTAAAGGTTGAATCGCTCTACCCTTTAGCCGCTCCACTCGCGCCTACGAGACGAGCTTGATCGATAAATTCGAAGGGTGGTGCTAAGGGTTGGGAGAGTTAGCCGGCCCTGGTGGCGGAATCGGCAATTCCTTGCTCTGTGGCTTCGTCCGCACTTGCGAGTATCTCAAGCTTTACGCGCATGACACGTCGACGCTCAACGCGATCAACCTCAAAAAGTAGTCCGTCGTATTTAACTTCTTCGCCGGGCTTCAATACGTGACCAGCTTCCGTCATCAAAAAACCACCGACAGTTGTATAAGCTTCTGACTCAGGCACAGAAAGCTTAAGACGGCGATTTAGATCGCGCACGGCAAGTCCACCGGCTAGCAAATACTCTTTGTCAGACACCTGGGTGATCTGTTCATTCACCTCTTCATCATGCTCGTCTGAAATCTCACCCACGATCTCTTCAAGCAAGTCTTCAAGTGTGATAATTCCTTCCAGGCCACCGTGCTCATCTACGACAAAACCAAAATGCATCTTTGCTTTCTGCATCTGCCGCAACACGTGTTCGAGTCTTGCGGTGTCAACCACATAGAGTGGTGGTTGCAAAACCTCGTCGAGCCGAAACTTATCTGGATGAAGCAAGTAAGGCATGACGTCTTTACTGTGTATAAACCCAATAACGTCGTCAAACGACTCCCGATAGACAGGTAGTCGTGAATACCTGTATTGCTCAAAGGCCTTCGTTATCTGCTCCAGTGAGCAGGTATTTGGAATTGCCGCCATCTCTGTACGAGGCACCATTGCTTCGCGAACAACCGTGTCCGAAAACTCAAAGACGCGATGTATCAAACGTCGCTCTTCAGCTCGCAGATGACCACTGTCGCGCGAAATGTCGACGAGTCGACGCAACTCGGCCTCTGTGTACGTCGACGCATGCTCGTCTGTGGCCTTAATGCCAACTAGTTTAACTGTACGTGCGCTGGCCCAATCCAGGGCTCTAATCGGTAAACTAAAAACGCGATAGAACAACTGCAGTGGCAAGGTGATAGCTAGCGCAACTCGCTCGGCCAGCGCCAGTCCGACCAACTTGGGTGCCTGTTCGCCAAGCACGATGTGCAACGATGTAATTATTGAAAACGCGATTGCGAATGCGATCCCATGTCGCAACGTATCCGATAAGCCGGAGAGTGGGCTTTCGAGAAGTCTTGCGATTGCTGGTTCACCGATCCAACCTAGAGCCAACGAAGCGAGTGTGATGCCCAGTTGGCAAGCTGACAGGTAAGCGTTGAGATTTTGCAGTTGCAACAATAGTTGCTTGGCAACGCGACTACCACCGGCTGCAAGCATCTCTATTCGCGAGGCCCGCACACCAACGAGTGCGAACTCCGCTGCAACGAAGAAACCATTGGCAGCGACAAGCAGGATTACAGCGATGAGTTTTAGTACGGCGGCGCCACCCGTTTGGGAAAACCCTGGGGAGCCCTGAGCGACAAAGAAAGCGAACCAGCTACTTGGTAGATCGTCCATCGTCAGAAGGGCGAGTAAGGATCGCCAATTGTTCCTAACCCTCTAATTCGAGGTACGAAATCATAGCACGGGGACACCCGTAAACAAGACCTGACGGCAGGCACAGGGGTAACCCGTCTCCACTAACCTTTGAATGGATCCAGGGGAAGAACCCAGATTTTCTTAGTGTCCCGTCGCAGCGCCCGCGGCACGAGCTCTTGCTGGTCGCCTGTCGTGTTTACTGCAGGCACGAGCAATCGCCTGGTCGACGCGAGGTTCGATATTGCACTCCGGTTGCCGGCAAACTGCCGCCAATTCCGAGACAACGAGGTAGCGTGACCGTTCGAGCATGCGCTGTTCGCGGAAAGAGAGGGGTTTGAGATTGCTCAGATAGGTAAGGTGCTTAAGAACATCGGCAACTTCAAAAATATCGCCGGTTCGCATCTTTTCTGAGAAGTCTTTAAAACGATCCTTCCAATCATTCGCGGGGGAAGAAAAATCATCTGCTAGTGCTTTGAAAAGCATGTCACATTCACCCGATGAGATTGGAGCTCGGAGGCCAACTTCTGAAGCATTTGATACGGGAACCAAGACCAGGGAGTTATTAGCAGCCAGACGAAGCGTATAGAAAGGTAAAAGAGTAGCGCCTATTTGCTTCTGTTCTATCTGCTCGATGGTCCCGATTCCATGGTTCGGGTAAACGACTTTCTGGCCGACTTTGAAGCCCACCATGCACCTCCATCGATTGTGAAAAATCAGACTGCGCCGCACAACGCAAATCTATAGGAGAAAATTTCCGAGCGACGCAGATCGCGTCGAACTCAAATTGGTAAGTACTTGAAGTCTAACAAGGGGTCTTTGAGGGCGTCAAGGTTTCCCGGGCAGCGGCAAGGTAATCCTGAAGAGGAAACGAACTTATCCATCATTATTGGTCAGGAAGGATAACAACAGTTTCTGCTACTTGAGCGTTCGTGAGACTGACTACTTGTTCTGTACTGCTTGGTTGTGTTCCTCCTGGGACTTTCAGCGACACCATTAGACGATATGTTCCCGCCGGAAGACTTTCAAATAGAAACTGGCCTCGACTGTCTATCTGACGCCGCTGAACAAAAGTCTGATCTCGAAACAAATTAACCATTCCAGTGGAGCGCGGCGGTATCTCACCACTCGCAAGCTTGACCGTTCCACGTAACGAAGAACTCGCAGTAAAGACCAGTAGGAGATCTGAAATTTGATCGCCAGCCTTCAACTCAATCGGCTGGTTCTGCACAACACCCGAAACGACGATGCGAGAGAGTATGAAAGGCATCGACTCACCAACTTGTGAAGGAGAAGGCGAAATCATCAACTTACCGGGTATAAGCCCGTTCACGCTGAAAGGTTCTTCAGAAGTGATTGGAACACTCTTGCCGCTGACTCGTTGCCCTGTGGCTGGAATGGTCAAGACGCTAAGACGCAAACCGCTCAACTTACTTATCAAGCTCTTGTCATTCGTCCCTTCAACCTGAATCGTGCCCGAAATTGCGGCGGTTCTAGAAGCCTTAACTACGATCCCCTCAACGTTCTTATCTTTGATCTCGAAATCGGCGGATTGGCCAAAATAATCCTGATTTGCAGCTGGCGTCATCAGATTGTAAGAAGGAACCGAGATTCGGTAGGTACCAGGCGTTAGACGATCTATGAGGAACTCGCCTTTAGCATTTGAAAAGTTCAAGCCGCTGATTCCACCCTTCAACTTTCCATTAACAACAATATCAATTCCACAACTGATATTTGCGACGGGCCGTCCAGTCTGTTCATCAACTACCTGCCCATTAATTGAGTAAGATTCTTCAATCGGGCCAGCCTTGATATCGATATTCGTGAACTCGCTTCCGGGTTGAACCTCAAACACTCTGGCCTTTGCTTCATCAAGTGTGTCGGGATAGAAACTTCTTCGATATGCTGTTGCACCTCGATTGCTCGCATACGACGTAATAGCGTCCGCAGCTGCTACGCGGTATCTGCCCGGCGGAATGCCGTAAATCCGATAGAAGCCCCGGTCATCTGTTAAGAACCTAATTGGACGTGGATCAATCTGAAATTGTGAATTATTTGGTTTTGCGTTTTCCGGTAACAGGCTAACCGGGATTTCTATCACGGGTTGGTTGTCCCCGGTAGTAACTTTGCCGCTTATCACTCCTCCTCGCTCCACCTTAAAGTTCACATCACTCAAAGATAGAGTTGTCACAGCTAAAGGTTGGAGCTGTTGTACTGGTCGACCAGCCCGTTCAAGATAAAAACCTGGAGCATTCAGTGAGATATAATAGTTTCCGGGTAGTACGTTCCTGATTTGATAGTGCCCATTGGAATCCGTCCTGGACAACTCAGTCCCTGCATTGCTGGGTTCTTGATAAGGCTGCTTCCAGATATAAACCGCGCAGCCTCCAATACCTTTACCGCGATAGGTAACCTTACCGCTGATTGAAAATCCCACTTCAGTGTTTTGTGTCGACTGAGGGTGAACGCTTGCTGCACAAAACAAAACGAACAATGCGCAGCAGCTCAAAGTCTTGATCGTTTGCAGCCTCATTTACTTAATGGTGAGCTTGTAATCAGAAAGGTTCTGACAGGGTTTTAGGACCAGCTCATCCTTCAACGTTTCGGCAGAACGGCGAAGTTGGATTCGCGCTTCAGAAGTGGAAGGCAGTCGCAACTTTTCAACAGTCAGATCTCCCTCAATCTGAGTTTTGGTTACGACCCAGTACTTACCTGGCGGGAGACTGCCCAATGAAAATGTGCCATCGGTTGCCGCCTCGACAGTAAAGAATCTCAGTACATCATCCGCTTTTTCTTTTTCACTCGGAACTAGATACACGTAGTTCTTGTCCGGTAGAGTTGCACCTTCTGGTGCAGACAATTGACCACGAACTGAAGCAGCTCCTTCACTCAAAACGACGTTCAGTCCTGTGAGTCGATCACCAGCTTTAACATTAAGCCAGTTTCGAGCGATCTCCGATTTAGTATTTGACGTCGGGGTTTTCGCTCCAGTGGAAGGAGCGGATGGACTCGCAAACGAGATGGAATCAATGTACCAGTAACGAGCAAAGAACCGCGGATTGAAAACATATTGACCGGCCCGGACACTTCGCATCACGAAGTTTCCATCTTTGTCAGGTGAAGCGACATTTGCGGAACGGAAGAATGGAGTGCGGCCATCGTTGTCAGTCTTCTTTACATTTCGTTTTAGTTCTACCAACGTCTCAACGAATTCCGGACGCCTTTTTGCCTTGCAATCGGGAACCTTCGATGGTTCAAGCAAAACACGACCGGTGATTGTTGCTAAAGGTTTCGGTGTGAGCTCGATACCTGTCACATCTGCGCCTTTTACACTCACTCGAAGCGGATCAGAGTAAGTTACCTCCATGATGACGGCTGGTCCTGCATTTGTTACCTGGGCGATGATATCGTAATCGCCATCCGCAACCCCGGTAATAGCAAAGCCGCGAGTACCAGGAATCTGGAATGCATTTCCAACGGCCACACTTCCATCGCCGGCTGGAGTTAAGACAACACTGGCATTCATCATGTTTGGCACGACCACTTTACCGCTTATGGCGTGGCCCGATTCTCCTCGAAAACGAATATCGACCAGGCTCTCTTCACCGGCCCGCACAGGCACTTCTGCTGCGTTGTCTCGTGTCGATGACGGTGCGTACGTCGGAGCGTCGGTATCGTATGGACCAACTGAGAAGGCGCTGGGAGTTCCGCCGCCAGCGAACACGAGGTAAGTACCTGGAACTAACCCGTACATTCTGTAAATACCCCGGTCATCAGTCGGTCTCTCACCCACCCCTATCGTTGGTTGACCCTTCTGATCGCGAATCCTGTAAGCGCGAACTCGAATTCCAATTACCGGTTCGCCAGCAGCATTAGTAACAGTTCCGGTAATGACGCCACCTTTAACCATCTCCAATCGAACCGTGTCGCCAACACGGTAATAGACGGGTGGAAGGTCTGGATCGCCCGGCAAAGTTGTGTAAGCCGGAAAGGACGCGCTGATGGAATAGAGGGCAGGATCCAGCCCACTGATTTGAAAGTTACCCTCGTTGTCACTGGCCAGAGTTCTCCCCGCCGACATAGATCCGAGAGTCCTCAGAAAGACCGTAGCACCGCCAAGTGGTTGTCCCGACTCGCTGACTACTCTTCCGTTGATTGATCCGCTTCGAGTCTCTTCTTGAGGTGTTTTGGAAACTGACTGCTGTCCGTTACTGACTGATACAACACATAGCAGTAAACCAGCAATTCCGAGAATGTACTTATGAGCATGCTTGAGGATCATGGTCCAACTTCCGGTTAAAAGGATCTTATGGATTAGGCGTAGCGCCCATGTCCACCGTGAGCACGATGTCGGTGACTCCACTGTTTGCAATAGTGACCTGCTGTTTGATTGGAGGACGCGGTCTGGTACCCGGGGTACCAACGGTCACGTGGATGTCATAGTCACCAGCGGGTAAGTTTTCAATCAGGAAATGTCCCCTGCCATCAACTCGAACGTAAGGCATGTTTGACGTTTGCTCTCCTGTCCGAGTAATTCTGACGCCGATCCTTGCATTTCCAGGCAGGGGGCCGTTGGTTGCGTTCACCACTCCTCGAATAGAAGCCGTGCCATAAGTCACCACTATTCGTACGCCAGTGACTTCTTCGCGATCTTTAATCTCGACTCCACGTGTCTGGACCACTCCGTCGCGCTCAATGCGAGATACCTGAAAGCCTTTTGAACCGGGGTCATTGAAATAGTCACCCACTTCAAACATAGCCAAACCGGCACCTAAGCCAGCAAGACGAAAACTGCCGTCAGGAGAAATGGTAGCACTGGCGAATTGACCAAATTGATTTGATCCTCGAGCGGGTTGAATAGATGCGCGAATAGGCAGTTGATTGATTTTCGCGAGTATGGTCTTGTCTTCGCTCTCCACAACAACACTACCAACGATCGTCGCACCCCGAACCATAGTGACGGTTAAGCCAGTGATGTCCTGATCCAAAACCTCGAACGTCATTGGCTCAGCGCGCAGTTCAGCCCCAGGTTCAGGCATCACGAACGGTGAGTATTTGCCTGGAATTAGACCGTCAACAAAAAACTCACCGTTGGCGTTCGAAACGATGCTCATGCTTACAAACTCGGGTCTGTCTGACCGCGCTCGCTGAAGTGCAAATCGGGTGTTTGGGACAGCTGATCCTTTTTCCGCTTCCACAATACGACCACGTGCCGAGAATGTTTGCAGTGGTCTTCCTAGAGTAATGTCGACATTTGTCGCCTCAGAGCCCTCACCAACCTCAATGATACTCGCAGTGGACTGATCAGCAGCGGCATCATAGAAAACTTGCTTGAACGAAGTGCGCGTCGACATCACACTTGGGCCTGATCCTTCTTCAGGACGTCCAGCCGCAACTTTATAACGTCCTGGCGTGAGCCCAAACATTCTGTATATGCCCCGGTCGTCAGTGCTGGCTGCGGTGGTTGGTACGATCGGCATCTGAGGTTGCTGAGCTCTACGTTCGAAGACTTCAGTGCGATAGACCATGACTTGTTGCTGCACCACAGGTCGTCCATCCGCGTCTGTTATTTTCCCTGTAATCACGCCCCCTCGGACTAATGCAAAGTTGATGTCTTCAATTTTCTCCGCTACGCCCACTATTACTGTCCGTCTAATCGGGTTGCTGGCATCAGAAGCAACGTACGACGGTGCTGCAGGAAGCACTTCATAACTTCCGGGAACTACTTCGGAGATTCTGTAAGTACCATCCGGGTTGGTCGTAGCGCGTGGCAGGACTTCGTATTGATTTGTTCCCGAGGGTTCGCTGGGACGCAAACAAACAACTACTCCGGGTGCAGGCTTGTCTTTTATTGTTACGCGTCCCGCGACAGTGCTATGCGTCGAAGGCTTTGTTTGAGACGATGCAGAACCCGAGGCCAGAACGAAATTAACGAGAAGGATACTGACGAAGACAAATCGAGTGGCGGGCCTCATCAAGGTGTACTCCTTTAACAAGGGTGAGTTGGGCGGGCCGAATGATATCCCAAGACATTTCAGTGCGCCAAGGATTTCACCGGCCAACTTGAAATCTATCACGCTAGTGACACGACTCAACTGGCTCTTGGTTCCTTATTGTCGGATTTGCTTGTAACAAATGTCCGGTGTACCAACAGCGGTCCACTGAGGACAACTTCACTCCCAAACGAGTTTTAGTGCGTTACGATGACGCTTTGAAAATGTCAGTCGCTGGGTGTTGTCAGCTTAACTTGCTACTGTTAGGATCGCGTTCGCATGGCTCTCCTTAAAATCACCGACGCAAGCGGACGCCAGTGGCAGTACAGTTTTTTGCCTCAGGCCATTTGCACAATCGGCCGCGCGCCTGACAATTCAGTGGTTTTGGATGATCCTCGTGCCTCACGCTATCACGCGCACATCAATCAAGTGGACAACGGCACGTTCACGATCGTCGATGGCGTTGTAATTAATGGACAACTCCGTCGCAGCGCAAACAAGGTATTTGTAAATGGCGAAGCAAAGCTGGAACAACAGCTAAAGAGTGGTGATCGAGTTACGATCGGCGCGAGTACGATCCGGTTTGAACAGCCAGTTGAAGAGCGCACCACTGACGTTCGTTACGACGATAAGCCGCTGGGCCATACCCAGCTCCTAATCTCCGCAAATGACGTGATGAGTACGGTGCTGCGATCGAAGGATGAAGTCGTTGCGTCGCCTTCGAGAGACAAGGTGTTGGAGTCTCTACAACGAAAAGCAAATATTCTTAGTGCGCTTTATGAAATGAGTAAGACTCTGGGTTCAGTGTTTGACTTGAATGCGATCTTTGCCAAAGCAACCGACATAATTTTCGAGTCAACCCCGGCCGATCGAGTAGTAGCACTGCTCGCGGACGTAGGCAGCGATCCAAATCTAGAGGACGTTATCTTAACGCCGATCGCGATGAGGGCTCGCGACGATAAGTTAGAGGCTCATGCGAGGCGCCTCTCCATAGGAAGAACCATTACGCGCAAGGTGATGAAGGATCGCGTAGCTCTACTCTCTCAAGACGCCGCCGCCGATGAACAGTTCGCCGGTGTCGACTCAATTGTGAGCCAGGGTGTGCGCTCAACGATTTGTGCCCCACTGGTCGCTGAAACTCGCGTACACGGTGCGTTGTACGCCGACCGGCTCGATCCTTTTGCAGCTTTCAAACCTGACGATCTCGAACTTATCAGTGCAGTTGCTGCGCAAACTGCTATCGCCGTCGAGAATGCCAGAGCGCACGAACGCCTGGCCCGTGAGGAAGTTGCCCGCGCAAACTACAGCAGGTTTCTCCCCGAGTATGTGGTGAAACAGATGCTGGAAAACCCCGACTCTTTCAAACTTGGAGGCGTCAACCAAACCATCACGATCTTATTTGCAGACATTCGCGGCTTCACACGTATTTCAGAGCATGCGCCCCCCGAAAAAATCGTGAGCCTGCTCAATCGTTACTTCTCGGCTATGACGGATATCATCTTCGCGCATGGGGGCACCCTCGATAAATATCTCGGAGATGGACTCATGGCTTTGTTTGGCGCGCCAACCGCGACGCCCGATGATGCGTCAAATGCATTGAACGCGGCGGTGGCGATGCAACGTCGACTGCTCGGTATAAACCAGGAGCTACGTGACGAGGGATTGGCTGAAATTGGCGTAGGCATGGGCCTACACACGGGGAGTGTTGTTGTGGGTTACATTGGATCCGAACGTCGTTCGGAATACACGGCTATCGGTGATACCGTAAACACTTCGTCGAGATTGGAATCTAACGCACTGGGTGGCGAGATCTTGATAAGCGACGCGACCGCAAAGGCAGCACATAGTCGCTACAAACTTAAACCACGAGAGCCAATCATGGTTAAAAACCGACAACAGCCCGTAATACTTTGGGAAGTTGACTGGCAACGAGCAAGTGGGACGTTCTAAAAGAGTCTGTTCAATTGGTTTGCTTTAGGAGGTTGTGTGGTGAACTGGCACGGACATATCTCGTTGGTCCGTACTCGTTCACCTCATGTTTTTTCTAGTCTCCGCTCACGCGTTTGAATAGGCGTCGAGCTTTGCTTTGGTGATTTATGTCTTTTATGGGAAGAACGGGATCTTTCATCGGACTAAGCGCGCTTCGTAACCTCGTGTCTGACTCGATGGCCATTGATATGGGTTCGGCCAGTACGATCGTCGCAGTCCGAGGTCGCGGAATCGTGATTGACGAACCGTCAGTAGTTGCAGTTAACAAGGCTACCGGGGAGTTCGTTGCCTTTGGGAATGAAGCGGCCAAGATGCAGGGCCGGGAAGCGCGGGACATCACTGTGATTGCGCCACTCGTCGATGGGGTTGTGGCAGATTTCGAAAGTACCCGCGCGTTGTTGGACCACTTTGTAAAAGAAGCCAGAAGTGGAATATCTCATTTTAGCCGTCGGGCAATCATGAGTGTGATTTCTGAAGTCACACAAGTAGAGCAACGAGCACTACTGAGTGCCGCTGAAGAAGCCCGCATCAGTCGCGTCTATATGATTGAAGAGGGCCAAGCCGCGGCTATTGGCGCCGGCGTTCCAATTAACGACGAACATGCCTCGGCCGTTGTCGATGTTGGTGGTGGCAGCACAAACGTAGCAGCTATTGTCAGTGGATCGATTATCGCATCGAGAGCAGAAAGAATTGGCAGCTCGGATATTGATACCGCGATCATGGACCGGTTACGTCGTCATCGTGGTCTCACAATCGGCATTCCTTCTGCCGAACGTCTCAAACTCGAGTTGGCCTCGGCGATTGAACCGAAGGATCCCAGTAAGAAAGTAAACGTACGTGGTCGAGACGTACAAACCGGTAGCCCAAGCGCAGTTGATATAACCGCCAATGAAGTTTATGCAGTCACGTTGCCAATTGTTCGTCGCATCGGTGAAGAAGTTCGATCGATGCTTACTGAACTGGCACCCGAGGTGGCCGGTGATATTTATGACCGGGGCATAATACTGACCGGTGGCGGTGCTTTACTCGATGGACTTCCTCAATACCTGCAAAGAGAACTCGGTCTCGGCGTTCGAGTCTCCGAGGATCCCCGTTACGCGATCGTGCGCGGACTTTCTCAACTCTTTGAAGAGCCGCTACTTCTCCGCCGTGTCGCGCGAACTGAAGCACATCCCCTTATGGACAGTGAGGCAACAGCGTTCGAAACCTAATTAGGCCTGAATGTCCATGAGGCTTTTCGATTTCTACAAGCGACAAATTACAGTTGCACGCATCTACGGCATTCCCGTGCGAATTGATTATCGCTGGTTTGTCGTGTTTGGACTGAGCGTCTGGCTGATCGCCGTGAACTTGTCTCGCGGAGGAATGTGGGTCGGACGTATCAGTTTACTCCCGGTGAGTGCTGGCGCGGCCTGGATACTGGCAATCGTTGCTACTCTTGGACTGTTTCTCTCGGTATTTGGACATGAACTTTCACATGCCTTAATGGGACGAGCCGAAGGAATCGATATCGAGGAGATAGTTCTTCATCCGTTTGGGGGCTTGGCTCGACTACGAAATGAACCAGACAGTCCCAGAGCTGAGTTCAGGATTGCGGTAGCTGGACCAGCAGCCAGTTTTCTGTTTGCGGTAGTTGGTTTTGGGTTGATGTTCCTCGCCATGATTCCCGACTACAGCACCGTCGTTGGACTGTTGTTCCTGATCAGTTCGGGAAACCTCTTGCTCGCAATCTTCAACCTTTTTCCAGGTTATCCCCTTGATGGCGGTCGCGTCTTACGTGCGATTCTTTGGCGCAAGACTGGTGACATCCAGGCAGCTACGAGAATGGCCGGAATTTGTGGCATGCTCATAGCCGCTATCTTGATCATCTTCGGGATCTACATGGCCATCGCCCCAAATTTTCACTCGTACTTCATGGGTCTGTGGTCTGTATTGGTTGGCCTGTTCCTCTTTGACGCCGCATACAGTGTCGTGAAGCATGCGCGTAACGAAATGCAACACGTGGTTCGCGAAGCGATGTCGGCCCCTTTCTCGATCGAACCTGAGATGTTGATCAGTAACCTCATAGATAGCGTACTCCCACTGCACCGGCAGGCTACCTTTCCGGTGGCTCGCAACCAACGGCTTCACGGCATCCTTTCGCTTGAAGATCTCAAGTCACTTCCACGAGAACGTTGGCACCTGACAAAGGCTTCGGATGTTATGCGTCCCATCGCTCCAAGATTTTTTGTTGAACCCAACGCAACGTTGGATTTCGCCCGCGAGCTAATGAAACGAAATGGTATCGGTTCATTGGCGGTGGTTGGTAAGAGTGGCGAGTTGGTTGGTTTTCTACACAATGGGGAATTCAAACGGCGTAAACGCTCAAAGGAGCGACGCCCGCGGACCACGTAGGATTCGTTCGGAAGACCTCAAGCGACGTGAGATCGATAATCCCACCAACGGCAGTTGGTGGATAGTTCAGATCCTTTCTTCTTGCAAACCTTCTTTTTCCTCCGGCGCCGCGTTTGAGAGGCCAACTCTCTGTAGATAGGATCTGAACCATCCACCCACTCCCGTGGGTGGGATTTTGAACTTTTGCGCAGAACTTCTCACCAGTAAATCCCTTAAGAGTGGCTCCTCCTTCTGATTGTGAGGGCGAATTGTCACCTCGTGTTGACTTACTGATTGATCGATTGTTTGGTTGGTGAAAACGTCAAACCCAGCTGAAAGCCTAGTCAATATCGGTTCGTAGACCGAAGGAAAATCAAGCCACTTTTTATTCAAGGCACAACTATTGCCAGTAAAGTTTTTTTTCGCGATAATCCAAACGGAACCAACATTTCCTAGCTGAAGGATTCGTGAATGCTGGCCGTACTGGGCGCGCTCTTTGCCAACGGACTAATAGCTGTGCTGAAGCTGGCGGCGGCCATCATCACTGGTTCGTCAGGCATGATGGCGGAAGCCCTCCACTCGATTGCGGACACAACCAATCAGGTTTTTCTTCTGCTTGGACTTCGTTTTTACAAGCGTCCGGCTTCCGCTAAGCACCCCTTTGGTTACGGTAAGGAACGGTTTTTCTGGTCTTTCATAGCCGCGATTTTCATATTCGGCGTCGGATCAACCTATGCCATCTACGAAGGTATAGAAAAACTTCGACACCCTCATGCCCCTTCGCATTTGGAATGGGCATACGCGGTACTAGCGATCTCTTTCCTCCTGGAGACGGGCTCAATTGGCCTGGCAATTTACCAGGAAGTAAAAGAAGCACATCATGAGGGGCTGGGTTTTTTCGATTACATCCGCGAGTCGAAAGACCCCACAGCTAAGACAGTGCTCTTTGAAGATTCTGCTGCTCTTGTGGGCATCTTGATCGCGGCAGCAGGACTTTTGCTGACTGAGCATCAAGTTGGCGGCGCTGTCGGTGCTTATTGGGACGGTGTTGCTTCGATTGCGATTGGGTGTGTACTTGCAATCGTTGCGTTTGTGCTAGCGCGTTCTTCGCGAGGTTTGCTACTTGGTGAAGCTGCTAATCCTAAGAGCGTACAAATAATTCAGGCGGCAATTGAAAGTCACCCGAATGTAGAACGAGTTGTCGAGCTACTGACGATGCATTTAGCGCCAAAAGAGATTTTGATAAACGCTCACGTCAAGCTTCGTTCCGACCTCGTTACGACCGATATTGAAAAAACGGTCGCGGAGATTGAAGAGCGTATTAAGAAAGCAGAACCAAAGGTCGAACGAATTTTTCTGGAGGCTTCTCCAGGCAGTTGAGCTCTACTGAATTCTGAGTGCGTCTGAACAACTTAACGTCGCAAAGCCGTGAACCGCAGGCACACAAACTTTAAAGACCGAAATGCTGTTGCTACTGCCATACACCAAGTACCTAAGCCGGGTCATTGAACCGCGAAATCTCGCGGACATTGTTCTGGTCTTTTTGCTTGTGTATGCAGTTTTGAAACTCTTACGTGGAACACGCGCTGCTCCAATGGCTGCAGGGATTGCGGCTATCGTTTTCCTATACTGGCTCTCAATCAAACAAGATCTGGCCACGCTCGAGTTTGTCCTCAGTAATGGACTGCTCTATATCGGTATTGCAATCATCGTTCTGTTCCAGTCGGAAATTAGACAGGCACTGATCACGTTTGGGAATCGATTTCGAGTCCCGTTTACGCGTCATCGCGGTCAGTTTGGCGAAGGGGTCTATGACGAGATCGTTCTGGCTGCCACGACCCTGGCTTCGACAAAAACCGGCGCCCTCATCGTCATTGAAAGAAACGTTGGCTTAAAAAATGTCACTGATGGTGGGGTACAGCTTGACGCTGAACTAAGCTACGATCTGCTGGTAAGCATCTTCAATACGTCGAGTCCATTACATGATGGCGCGGTCGTCGTTCGCCGACACCGTATCGCTGCTGCTTCGTGTTTCCTGCCTCTGACTTTGAATCCAAGACTCTCAAAAGATCTTGGAACACGTCATCGGGCGGCAATCGGTGTCACTGAGGACACAGATGCAGTCGCAGTTGTCGTGTCAGAAGAGACGGGACTCATTTCAGTGGTCCAACGCGGTGAAATCAAACGTGGTCTTGATGCTACTCGGCTGCGAGAGGCCATCCTGACCGCTCTGGACGCTGTTCCCAAGAAAGAGAGAGAGAAAGAAAAAGACAAGTCAAAACTAACTGAGCCCGACACGGACACTGAGGAGATTGCTCCTATATAAGTAACTAATCAACCGCTGGAAAGTTATGCCGTTTCAAGACATAGACGACGATCTGTCGCCCGAACCAAAGCGAACTTCGAGTGTAATCGAAAAGCTCTTTCGCAAGATCTTTGTCGAGGACTGGAATCTAAAACTCCTGTCGCTGGGGATTACGCTCGTACTGTGGCTTGTCGTCACCGGTCAAAATGAGCCAGTAACTGCGCACGTTAGCGTCCAACTAAACTTCATTCGTCCACAATCACTGGAAATTAGTAATGATCCACCAAAGACGGTCGACGTTATGTTAACCGGCAGTAGAAATAAGCTTGATGACCTGAGTTCGCTCGACTTGGTCGCAACAGTCGATATCAGTGACCAACACGCCGGAGAGCGTGTCCTGCGGCTCGCGGACAAAGCCGTCATCGTGCTTCCGCAGGGAGTTAAAATCGACGGATTTCAGCCCAATGCGTTACCAGTAAGATTAGAACCAGTCATAGAAAAGCAGATCCCGGTGCAACCTAAGATTGAAGGAAAACCAGCGGATGGTTACGAAGTGTATTCAATGCGCGCGATCAAGAATTCAATCGCGGTGCGCGGTCCAGCTAGTCGAGTTTATGCGCTCCAGGATGCTAAGACTGAAACGATCTGGCTTTCAGGTAACAAGGAAAGTTTCGTAGCTCAGAATGTGGCGATTGATATTGCCGATCCGAAAGTTGACCTTGTTGATCCGGTTGTTGACGTTGCGGTGGAAATTGGCGAAAAACGAATCGAGAAGACATTCGCCGGAGTTGAAGTCACAGCGGCTTCAGGAGAAACAGTCCAGCCGGCTACAGTGTCAGTAACAATCCTCGGCCCGCCTTACATCTTGAACGACTTGAAGGCAACCGACCTGAAAATCATGTTGAATTCTAATGGTGATGCACTTGAACCAACGCTGGTCGGACCCGACAACAGTCAGGGAAAACTAACACTGAAGACAGTCAATCCTGCAAAGTTTACAGCCGTCAAATAACTTCCGGAACCCTTTACTCCTGATCACATGAAAGCCCTTTTTGGAACCGATGGAATCAGAGGAGAAGCTGGTAAATTTCCTCTCGATGAACCCACCATACGAACAATCGGATCGTCGTTAGCCCGCTACCTCAAAACTTCTCTTGGATCTGCTCCGAGGCTCGTCATTGGCAGAGACACAAGAGAATCAGGTTCCTGGATTGAGCAGGCATTAATAGAAGGTGCGAAAGGCGGTGGGGCTGAATGTCACTCTGCCGGAGTGATAACAACTCCCGGAGTCGCCTATCTGACAAGAACCTTACCTGCGGATGCAGGCGTTGTTATTAGTGCCTCACACAATCCTTACCACGACAACGGAATCAAGATCTTTTCACCATCCGGTCAAAAAATTGCCGACACAGTTGAGCGCCAGATTGAGCGAGATATTCAAAGCGGCGAGATAGTCCCAGAGAGTTCAACGTCCGCAACCATCTCGTCAGCTACAGACGAGAAAGATTTGAAAGAGCGTTACCTAGACTTCCTCTCGGGCGAGATCGGCAAAGGACTAGATCTAACCGGTCTTAAGATCGTTCTCGACTGTGCTAATGGTGCGAGTTCGGAGCTTGCTCCAGCACTCTTTGAAAAGCTGGGCGCGAATGTCGTTGCAATAAACCGTACGCCAGATGGTCGTAACATAAATCTCAACTGCGGGTCGCTTCACATCGACTCACTGCAGAAAAAAGTAATAGAGGAAAAGGCTGACCTTGGTGTGGCGTTTGATGGCGACGCAGACAGATCGTTATTCGTCGACGATAAAGGCGAGTTTGTCGATGGTGATGGCGCACTGTGGGTGCTGGCTGGCCATCTGCAAGATCACGGTCAACTACGGAACGATACGGTCGTTGCCACAGTCATGAGCAACATCGGACTCGAGATTGCTCTTCGAACCCGAGGCATAAAGCTGCTCCGGACGGATGTTGGCGATAAGTACGTGCTCGAAGAGTTACTTAAGGTAAAGGCCAGTATTGGTGGTGAACAGTCCGGTCACATCATCATGCCTGACCTAAGTCTCGCAGGTGATGGGATGATCACTTCTCTCTGTTTGGGGAGGGCATTACGCGACACTCAAAAATCGCTCGCCCAGTTAACGGCCGGTTTTCAGCGCTACCCGCAGGTGCTAGTCAACGTTCGCGTGCGTGAAAAGAAGGACTTCAATGATTTGCCGAGCGTTCGCGTTACGGCCAAAGGCGTCGAGGAACAGCTTTCGCACAATGGAAGATTGCTCCTCCGGTACTCGGGAACCGAGCCGTTAGCGAGGATAATGATCGAGGGGCAGCAACAGCGCGAGATAGAGTCGTACGCAGCGCAAATCGCCGAGGCAATCTCTCGAGAAATCGGCGTCTGATTCTCTGCTCTACGTGCAATTTCTACACGCGTCCTAAGAAAAATCTACACTATTTTCGAACTCTCGAATCCTTGCCAATTCCTTTGTTTTCCACGCTTTTGCGCTTTCACTCAGCAAAGTCAAAGCTATCTCAACTCGACCAAAAACTTTCTTGCACGGCACAAGCGTTGCGATGTATATTGTGGGGCAAGAGAGACGGTTGGTGGATCCTCCGTCTCAAGTGGTTGCTGGGGTGAGGACAGTAACCACGAATATGGATGGGCGCGACGCACTCCCACGTATGTCGCGCCCATTCGCTTTTCAACCAGCCGCCTTTCGAATGGCTGCAAACGAATTCTGAACCGTTTGACATGCTAGAATCGCGTTGAGTTATTGCGGTTCCGAGCAATCTCATTGACGGCTTCTCTTCAAATGCATCGGCTGGAAATCTCCTTTAAAACTGAATCGCGCGCGAGTGAGATCAATATCGGCAAAGGTGTTCGTCATGACCTGGGCCAATTGATTTCGAACAAGAAAACTCTCAACCCACGCCGGATCGTTATTGTTTCCAACAAACGCGTGTACGGTCTTTACGGTCGCGACGTTAATCGCTCTTTAAAACGCCAAAAGCTCAAGGTGCTTGAGTGGTTAATGCCAGAGGGCGAACGCTTTAAGTCGATAAGTTCTCTGGAGCAAGCTCTCAAGTTTCTTGGGGAGAGCGGCTTTGAACGCAATGACCTCGTGGTTGCTTTAGGTGGCGGAGTGGTAGGAGACCTGGCAGGTTTTAGTGCGGCGGTCTTTCTACGAGGCATTCCGGTCGTGCAAATACCAACCACGCTCTTAGCGCAAATTGATTCTTCTGTGGGTGGTAAGACAGGAGTCAACTTACAAGTCGGCAAAAACCTGGTTGGCGCATTTCACCAACCAGCTTCAGTTCTGATTGATACAGAGACGTTAACGACATTGCCGCAACGAGAATTGGTGTCGGGGTTTTGTGAGATGGTGAAGCAGTCGCTGGTCTCTGACCGTTCACTCTTTAACCATACGGTCAGCGCGCTCAAGAACAGGCGCGCTCAGCGAAACTTCCTGGTATCTGACGAGCTTGAGAATCTGATTGGAGCGCACTGTAGCTTCAAAGCCTCGATCGTTGCTGACGATGAACGCGAATCGACTGGGCGCACCGATGGGAAATCGCGGAAAATTCTCAATTTTGGTCACACAACGGCGCACGCGTTGGAGACAATCACAAATTACAGACTACTTCGTCACGGGGAGGCTGTAGGTCACGGGATGTTGGTCGCCGGAGAGCTTTCAAAAAATCTGGGACTGCTAAGCAAGACGGAGTTAGAATTGCTACGCGAAGCGGTCCAGCTTTGTGGACCACTTCCAAAAGTGGATCATCTTGAGGTCGATCGAATTATCGGCGCTCTAAAACATGACAAGAAAAGTGTTAGAGGTCAGATTAACTGGGTCTTGCTTGACGGATTGGGCTCACCCAAGATCGTGGACGGCAAGCTCATAAGTAATCGGCTACTTCGTCTCTCATTGCGAGAGGGTTTGAAGGCGCCGGTGAAACAGAAAGAAAGATCGTTGCAATGAAAACTGAAAGACAGAGTGAAAGAGGCGGGGCCCAACTCAAGTTTCTGCTAACGATGGTGGTATTGGCCTGTACGGCATACGCAGGATATCTCTACATTCCAGTTGCATACAGAGCGCACGTTTATCAAGATTTGATGCAACACTATGCCGACGTCGCTGGAGCCCAGGGCTACAAGGCAGATTGGGTTGGACAACAACTCACAAAGAGTGCGGCAGAATATGAAATCCCTTCAAATGCTGTTATCAGTACGACTCTGAACGAGGGACGTGTTGTGGTTAGAGTGCAATACACTCGACCGATTGAGTTCCCCGGATACACCTACGTTTACGAGTTTGATCACACCGTTAAGAGTACGGCTTTCCTGGATTTCAAATAGATCTACTTATCGAGGGGCGCCATCAAGAAACGCCTTTAACTTGCGGGACCGTGAGGGGTGTCGGAGTTTGCGCAGCGCTTTGGCTTCGATCTGTCGAATGCGCTCGCGGGTGACGGCAAAATGTTGACCAACCTCTTCGAGCGTGTGCTCGGAACCGGTGGTGCCAAGTCCAAACCTCATCTTAATAACTTTTTCTTCACGTGGCGTTAGCGTCGCAAGAACCTCATCAGTGATCTCACGCAGATTGGACGCAACCACCGCATCTGCGGGATTTAAGATCGACTTGTCTTCGATGAAATCACCAAGGTGAGAATCCTCTTCTTCCCCGATTGGTGTTTCCAGGGAAATCGGTTCCTGCGCAATCTTCAGAACCTTACGCACTTTGGATACGGGGATGTCCATCTTCCTGGCAATCTCTTCGCTAGTCGGCTCACGTCCCAACTCCTGGACCAATGATCGCGACGTTCGAATTAGTTTGTTAATAGTCTCAATCATATGGACCGGGATTCGAATAGTACGTGCCTGGTCTGCGATTGCCCTGGTAATTGCCTGTCGAATCCACCACGTCGCATAGGTTGAGAACTTGTAACCTCTACGCCACTCAAACTTATCAACCGCCTTCATCAATCCGATATTGCCTTCCTGAATCAAGTCCAGGAACTGAAGGCCACGATTTGTATACTTCTTTGCGATTGAGACAACGAGTCGCAGGTTAGCCTCAACCAATTCGCGTTTTGCCTGGCCCGTCTGCTGTTCGCCAATAACTATTGCCTGAAGTGTTCTCTTAATCTCGACTGGGCCAATGTGATTGTCGATCTCGATTTCGAGTAAGCGTTTCCGAGCCAGCAGGATCTTTTTCTTGAACTCCTTAGCGTCCTCAGGCTTGAGTCTCTTCCTGCTGAGCTTCTCGTTGAAACTTTCTACTTCACGTTCAGATTCGCGAACCATTTTCTGTACTACGCGAATCGAGTTGATCAACCGTTGCCGGGCGCGCTCAGTTAGAGTTAGTCGACCAATTTCCTGGGCAATCTCGAGCCGCGTACGCATCACCGTGCGTCGCAAATGGGTCAGCTTCTTATTCTTCTTACCTCGCGACTCTTTCTGTTCAATACGAAACTTTTCAAGTTCTTTCAGACCAGCATCATAGTGCTTGTCGATACTCTGGATACCTTCAATGGTCCAGGTGCGATATTCGTCGGCTTTGTCCTCATCGCCGGTGAGTTCTGCTTGCTCTGAAAAAGTAACTATGTCGCGAATATTCAGCTTCCCGGCTTCGAGCTGCTGGCCAACTTTCAAGAGTTCTCTGACGGCGATTGGTGAACGTGCGATTGCCTTTTGCGTCTTTAGTTGACCCCGCTCGATGCGTTTCGCGATTGCTACTTCACCTTCACGCGTGAGCAGCGGAACCACACCCATTTCACGCAAGTACAGCCTCACTGGATCGTTGGTTTTTTCCAGGGCGCCCGCGGACAGGTCGAGCTCAATGTCTTCGTCGAGGCCGTCTTCGTCCTCTTCATCGGGCACAGTTGCGGCTGCCTGTTCCAACAGACGCTCGTCTGAATCAGCAACAGGAATATTTGAGCCTTCAAGTTTTTGCAGGACGTCTTCAATGTCGTCGGGCGACACGACATTGTCTGGCAATTCGCGGTTGAGGTCATCAAACGTGAGGTACTTCTTGTCACCGCCCAGTTCGAGCAGGCGCTCCATCACGTCGTCGCGATCCTTGTCTTCGATACTCACTCCAGAACTACTCCGAACAAGATTACTTAGCTACACAAATGAACGCTAAAGTATGTGGTGGTTTAAGTTTGAACTTAAACCGAATCAGTACCTAAAAGTTACTCAGCATGGCAAAAGCTTGGCTTACCTACTTTCTGCCTGAGCGATCTGACTTTGAGGTTCAAACGACTTACGCAGCCTATTCAGACCACCATATTCCGAGATCAACTCCAACATCCTGGCCTCGTCTCCTGCTCTTTCTGCCGTTGCAATCTCGGCATTCAACTCGCGGATGCGGCGATCAATATTAACTAAACGAACGGCATCCAGGCATCTGGCGGCAGCAACTCTCGAATCTTCCGTCTTGCCATTATCTGTCTGGACTCCGCCCATCAAAAGCATTGGCACCATCTGGGTGGCAAGCACATCCGACTCAGTCTTTTGTGTCATGTTGTCGAGGTCAGGTTCTTTCCCGTCAGCCTCGACTTCAATCAGTGCTTGAAAAATCGACGCTGTAGCCAAATCGCAATAATCAGCTTTTTCCAAGCGCGGCAAGAACTCACGACGCAAGACGACATCTGAAAAGAGCATCTCTAGCAACTGCTGCTCCGCGACGGTCGGCTTTAGACCACTTCGCTTTAGTACCTTTTCGCCAGCTCCGTCCTGAATATCAACCGCGCGAACACGCATCGTCTGCCACAGCTCCCGTTTTAAAGAGAGGTCGCTAATCTGCAGCGCGTTCATGGCCATGTCAAAGTATTCACGCTTTTGAACACTACTCTTAATCGCGCGAATATATGGTAATACTTCTTCAACCGCTTCAGCCTTGTCTGCGGGCCGTCTGAGGCTTCGGTCGCGCAAAGCGTTATCGATTACAAATTGTATGTGTGGTTGTGCTTTCGACCTTTGCTGCTGATATTCGGATGCGCCAAATTTTCGGATGTACTCGTCAGGATCGGCATTATCCGGAAGTACTAAAACTTTGACCTCGAGATCTTCTGCGAGGAGAAGTTCGATCGACTTCTTTGCGGCCTGTACACCCGCGCGGTCGCCATCATAATTGACCACCACTTTGCGCGCAAACCGACTCAATAATTTCACCTGGTCCGGTGTTAGCGCTGTACCCAAACTCGCAACTACGTTACGCACGCCAAATTGATAGGGCACGATCAAGTCGAGAAATCCTTCCACCAGGATCGCAAATCCGCCGCGTCGAATCTCATCTTTGGTGAGATTCAAACCAAACAGGTTTCGTCCCTTCACGTACGCAGCTGTCTCAGGTGAATTGATGTACTTCGCGTCTTCGTCTTTTAACGTTCGACCACCAAACGCGATGGGCCGACCCTGCGCGTCGAATACTGGAAACATCAATCGACCGCGAAACCGATCGTACGATCCGCCCTCGTCTTTCTTTACCACCAAACCACTGCGATCGATTTGCGACTGGGTAGCGCCTTTATGTCTCAGGTACGTTGAGAGAGCTTCCCAACTATCGGGTGCGTATCCTAAGCGAAATGTGTCGCGTGTTTCTTCTGAGAGTTCTCGTCGCGTCAGATAGTCTCGAGCTATTTTCGCCTCACCTGAACTGAGTTGTTGTTGCCACCATTCAAGTGCCCACGAATTTAGTTGAATGACTTCGTCACTTTCCTGCCGCCGCGCTTCGAAACGCGGGTCCTCAATCATTATAGGGAGTGGCATTCCAATCTTGTCCGCAACTATCTTTATTGCGTCTGGAAAACCAACCCGCTCGATCTCCATTACAAACGTGAAGACGGAGCCACCTTTATGACAACCGAAGCAATAGAAAATTTCCTTGGCCGGACTTACGGAAAATGAGGGCGTCTTCTCCTTGTGGAAAGGGCAGCAGGCCATCCAGTTTGCACCCTTCTTCTTAAGTTCGACGTAGTCCTGGATAACACGGACGATGTCTGCCTGACGCTTTAGGTCATCTATGAATGTTTGAGGGTAACGCATCGAGGAATTAGACCTTAAGCTCGACTAAAGTTGCACCAGTACCACCTTGATCAGGCGGCGCTGCTCGAAATCGTGAGACATGTGGATGGCCATTCAGGAGATCAGCAATCGCTCGTCGCAACGCACCAGTGCCGTGACCATGAATTATTCGAACCTGACTAAGACTTGCCAGAGAAGCTTCGTCGAGAAACTTATCGACCGCATCAACCGCGACGTCCGTAGTCTGACCGATAACATTCAATTCAGACTCATCTGTCTGAGACACCCGCAGGTTTATTTCGGTTCCAGCCGATTGCCGGAGCTTTTCTAATTTGCCCTTCTCTGTCCTTGGCAAAGCTTGCGCTTCGACGAGTTCAAGATCTTCAAGCTTTTCTCTAAACCGTAGTGCCTTAACTCGCACTTCGGCTTCGCCATCTTTGATTTGATCGACAATTCCGACTGAGCCAAACGAACGGAGCTTTACTCTATCGCCAACAACAATTGGACGTTGACTTACTGATATATAGCGAACTTCAGGCTCAACTTCTTCTACTTTGGGTTGTAACACCTGCCCGTCTCGAACTATGCGAACGCCGGCCGGTTCAACCGAAACATTTTGTCCAACAACCTTAGCGACTCGCTGAGCTTCTCGTTTCATCTCAGCAGTTTGTCGCTGAGCTTCACGTTCAACTTTGACACGTTCGGCGCGATCCTCAATACGTGAAACTAACTCACGTGCGCGACGTTCCAGATCCGTAACCGTACGTTGAACCGTCTGATCAAAACTCGTTTGCCTTTCACGTTCGCGCTTCGCCGCCTCCTTTTCCAGCGACGCAAATTTCTCCGCAACGGCAGCTCGCTCTTCTTCCAGCGCACTTCTTAATGCTTCGGCTTCTTCTGATTCACGTTTGATGCGTTTTAAGTATTCCGAAGCCTGGAGCGACGAATCTTTAACTGATTCGGTCGCGAGGTTGATGATGTTTTTAGGTACGCCAAACCGGCGAGCAATCTCGAGTCCAGATGAGGCACCAGCGACACCTACAATCAGCCGGTAGGTTGGTTGCAAAGTCTTTTCATCGAATTCGACACTGGCGTTGAGCACGCCTTCTTCATTGCCGGCGTACATCTTGAGTCCACTGTAATGTGTAGTGGCGATCACATGAGCTCCGCAAACAACCCGAAAGTGATCCACAACTGCAACTCCCAGCGCCGAACCCTCTTCCGGATCAGTCCCAGTACCAACTTCATCGAGTAGAACCAGGGCGGGTGATTCGCAGAGTTCAATCATTCGGGCGATATTTGCCACATGAGAAGTAAAAGTCGAGAGATTGGCAGCCAGCGACTGATGATCACCAATGTCAGCAAGGACAGACGCATAAAATGGAAATCGAGCCGATTTCGCGCTCACGGAAATGCCAGACAATGCCATTAACGACAACAACCCTGTTGTCTTCAAGACTACGGTCTTACCACCGGCGTTCGCGCCAGAGATCACCATCGCGTTCTTGTCAGAGTTGAGCGAGAACGATACTGGAACAACCTGTCCACCAGATGCGCTTAGATTCTCCTCGAGTATTGGATGTCTGGCTTCCACAAGTTCCAGAGCGCCACTCGTTATCACACTTGGACCATAAGCTTCAACAGTCGGGATTACACAATTCAACTTCTTGTGAAAGCTAGCTTTCGCATTAACGAAATCCAATTCGGTTACAGCAGTTGCTGCCGCTCCTATTGCAGGAAGTTGCAAACGGAGTTCTTCGCTAAGCGCAAACAGAATCTTCGCTACTTCACGCGCTTCAGCTTCGTGTAAACCCTGGAGCTCGTTGTTTGATTCAATTGTCTCGAGCGGCTCAACAAATGCGGTAGCTCCTGATGAAGAGTACCCATGCGCAACACCCTGAACGCGACCACGGTGATCAGCCTTTACCGGAATCACAAAGCGATCGTTGCGGATCGTAACTAACTCGTCTTGAATCGAGTCGGCAGACTTCCGCATTACGCTTTCCAGGGATCGTGTGATACGGGCCCTCAAGGTCGAGATCTCATGACGAATACGAGCAAGTTCCGGACTCGCTCGATCGTCAATCTCACCCGATGGAAGAATCTTGGTTGTCACTCGCGCAACGAGTGAATTGAGATCGCGCGGCAGACTCTCGACCAACAACCACAGCTCCGGCGCGTCGTCACGTTCGGCAAGTATAGCCGCTCGCGCTGCAAGCGCTTGCTCACAGAGACGAGCAATTTCGAGCATCGCAATCGGGTCGAGAGCGGCTCCATCAACCCTTAAACGGCCCAGGATTTCAGCCGGATCTGAAAACTCGCTAAACGACCAAATGACTCCGCGCCAACGTAGTGCGACACACTCTGCGAGCGCTCTCAATTCTCGACGCAACTCATCCAGGTCAGTCAATGGGGTCAGATTCGCAACTCGGGCTTGACCAGCTTGTGTTTGCGCACCGCGCTGCAAGACTGCGAGCAGTTGAGGGTATTCAAGGGTTGTAAATGCCTGTTCGTTCACGTCTTTTAAGATCGGCGACGTCTTCGCTCGCGACCCTGGACAATTCCGGAGAATAATTTACTGACATCGAGCAACTGGACGTCTCGTTCTCCGTGCTGAATCGTTCCTTTCACCAGTTTTGACTCTGCTCCATTCTCGACTATGTGGTCCAGCCTTACATCAACCGGCGACTCGATCTCATCCGCAACAAGAGCGAGCTGCTCGTCACCACGAAATGAGACGATCAGCTTCCGATTCGAGTTAGTGTCACTACCCAGTGTCGCTGCAGCGTCGAGCACAGTAAACATGCGACCTTCAATCGAAACGATGCCCAAAACGGAATCCGGCGAAAATGGAAGCGGCGCTGGAGCTGAAAATTCTGTAATGGTCAGCACCTCATCTTCGAACACTCCGAGATCCACAGAACCTATATGAAGGATCCGGAATGGCTTTGTTGCTTCGGGATGGATGTGCGTCTGAATAGTCACCAGAGAAGGTTACAACGCCGGTCGAGAACAAACAAATGGAGGCGTGTTTTCTCTGTTACTAAGGCCACCTTAAGGCCACTGGCTTGTCCAGTGGTTGGTTACGTTCGCTGCTACAAAGAGCATAGCTTTGCCTTCCGGCGCGCTTGCGCGCGAGGGAATAAGTTCAGGAGAAGCTGTTTAGCAACAAACGCTACTGACCACTGGGCAAGCCAGTGGCCTGGAGGCAGTCGGATCCACGCCTGTGCTCTGATTTCAATTTGATCCAGAGCCCGCGCTACAATGAACTCACTTGATACCTAATTTATCAATGGCCAGTTGAAGGGAACTTAGCGAATGGACGAATTTGATCGATATCGAGCTGCCATGAACGAAAAACTGCTTGGCAGCGATCACCTGGGTATCAAGCGCTTCTTTAACCTCGATACTCAAGCTTACGAGGATGGAGCTCTCGATAAGAAAACCAAGGAACTAATGGGATTAGTTGCTTCGACGGTCCTTCGTTGCGACGATTGCATTACTTACCACATCAAACAGTGTCATTCGATAGGAGTTACACGTCCAGAGTTTCTCGACGCCTTCAATGTCGCCCTGGTTGTAGGTGGTTCGATCACGATTCCACACTTGCGACGTGCAATTGATCGAGTGGACCAACTACTCGAGTCAGGGCAAACTGCCGGCGAAACCCACACGTCACATCAACACTGAGCTATGTATATTTCCCAGGGTTTACGGATTTGAATTAGCAGGCGCCAAATAGAGTTGAAGAGACTAAATTATTCATTGGCAATAGTCGTCGCGGTCGTTTTTATCTCGATCATTGCGACAAGTTCGTTGGCTGGCAAGAAAGGTATTGCGATGTCTGTACAGGAAAAAGCTCGAGTTCGCGCACCGGAGATTAGTGGCGGGCGTGGATGGCTCAACACCGACAAGCCTTTATCAATCGCTGCCCTGAAAGGCAAAGTCATTCTTCTCGACTTTTGGACCTACGGATGCATCAACTGCATTCATATCATTCCTGACCTCAAAAAACTCGAGGCGAAATACGCGAACCAACTGGTTGTGATTGGAGTTCACTCAGCGAAGTTTCAAAACGAGAAAGAGACCGAGAATATTCGACGGATCATACTGCGCTATGAAATAGAGCATCCGGTTTACAACGACTCTGAATTCCAGGTTTGGCAAAGCTATGGCGTGAGAGCCTGGCCAACCCAGGTCCTAATCGATCCCGCAGGTTATGTCGTAGGCACCGCTTCTGGAGAAGGAAATTACGAAGTTATCGATAATGCAATCGGTCAGCTGGTCACCGAGTTTCGCAAACGAGGCGAACTCAATGAGCAGCCACTGAATCTTGTTCTTGAACGCGCCAAGGTTGGCGACCTACCCCTCGCGTTCCCTGGAAAGCTTTTGGCTGACGCCGCGACTGATCGTTTGTACATATCCGACTCGAATCACAATCGAATTGTAGTTACAAAACTTGACGGCACGCTTGTCGAAACAATTGGAACCGGAACTCCGGGCGCCACTGACGGAACTTACGACAAAGCCTCCTTCTATCGACCTCAGGGTTTAGCTCTTTCAGGTGACAACCTTTATGTTGCTGACACAGAGAATCACCTAATTCGCCGAGTTAATGTCAAAACACACACAGTAGAAACCATCGCAGGCACCGGCAAGCAGACAATGGAGTACTTCAAAGAGGGTCCAGCGCGTTCAGTTGCACTGAGTTCTCCGTGGGATCTTCAGTTAGTGGGTAACACTCTCTTTATCGCGATGGCTGGTCCACACCAAATCTGGAAGTTGGACCTTGAGAAGAATGAAGTCTCAACATTCGCAGGCTCGGGTCGAGAAGCGCGCTTGGACGGGAAACTGCTCGAATCTGGTTTTGCACAACCATCAGGACTCGCAACCGATGGAAAGACTCTCTACGTCGCCGACAGTGAGTCGAACATTATTCGTGCTATCGACATCCTTGGCGGCAAGGTCAAAACTCTGGTCGGCGGAGATTTGTTCGAATTTGGCGACGTGGATTCAACCGGAGACGAGGTGCGATTACAGCACCCGCTTGGCTTAGTCCGGCTCGGCGATAAGGTACTGATTGCCGACACATATAACCACAAGATCAAAGAACTCGATCCACAAGCATTCAGAGTCAAGACCCTGCTCGGTACTGGTAAGCCTGGACAGTCGGATGGGACCAAACCCTCGTTTTATGAACCTGGTGGTTTGACAGTTGCTAACGACCAACTCTTCATCGCAGATACAAACAACCACGCGATTCGAGTTGTCGATCTGAAAACAAAACAGACCCGCACGCTCATGATCAACGGCTTGATGCCGCCGGTCCAGAACACAGAAACCACTGCGACTGATTCAGTTCCAAATGCTGAACAGATCAAAGTTGTGGCACAGCAACTGAAGGCGGGCTCCAACGGGACATTAGTAATCAACGTTGAATTACCGGCCGGATATCATCTCAATCCAGCAGCTCCGCAGCGCTACAAAGTCTCTGTCGATAACGGAAACACCGTCAGCATTGATGAGAAGAATGCGGCCAAATCGTCTAAAGACTTGAAACTTCCGCTGCGAATACCTTTCAGTGCTGTGTCACCTGGCACGACGAAAGTCAAAGCGCAAGCGACGCTGTTTTATTGTCGCGAAGACAACACAGGCACATGTCGGATTAAGACTCTTGTTTGGGAAGTTCCAGTTGAAGTGAGCGATACAAGTACAGCCACCGAAATCACACTCAGTGGTAAACTCTCAGCAGAATAACCTGGTCCACCAGCTAACACTGTACTCCTAAAATCAACGTTCGCACCTTGGAGGTCATGAGGCTCATGCGTGTCCTGATCGCTTTTCTTATTGCAACTACCTTCCTTGTCGTACAAGCTCAGCAACCCGAAACAACTCGGCCTGCGGTCCCACTTCGGCCGGTACACACCTTCTCAATCGTAGCGCGTGATCCAGCGACAGGTGAGTTGGGAGTCGCGGTCCAATCACACTGGTTTTCAGTCGGATCAATCGTCACATGGGCCGAAGCCGGCGTTGGGGCCGTGGCAACACAATCGTTCGTCGATCCGAGCTACGGTAAAAACGGGCTCGAGCTAATGAGAGGAGGTAAGCCTGCTCCTGACGCTTTAAAAGAATTATTGGCGAAGGACGACGCTCGCGAAGTCCGACAGGTCGCAATGATCGACGCACAAGGTCGCGTGGACGCATGGACAGGCAAGAACGACATTCAGGCTGCTGGGCATATCGTCGGTACAAATTTTTCTGTTCAAGCGAACCTAATGCTGAATGACAAGATCTGGCCCGCAATGGCTAAGGCGTTTGAAAGTACAAAAGGTGATCTCGCTGATCGGATGTTAGCAGCGCTCGACGCAGCTCAAGCTGCGGGCGGTGACATTCGCGGTCGACAGTCAGCGGCGATCGTTGTTGTCACAGGAAAGCCAACCGGTCAGGCATGGAAGGATCGAACGTTTGATCTACGCGTTGATGACAGTCCCGAACCGCTCAAAGAGTTACGACGTCTGGTGACTTTGCAGCGTGCGTACAACCACATGAACGCTGGAGATCTGGCCGTTGAAAAGAAGGACAATGAAGGTGCTTTGCGCGAGTATTCAGCTGCAGAGAAGTTGGTCCCAAATAATGCGGAAATGATCTACTGGCATGCAGTGGCTCTGGTGAATATGGGTCGCGTTGATGATTCACTGCCGCTGTTTCGCAAGGTTTTTGCGATGGATAAGAATTGGATCACGCTAACACCTCGTTTACCTAAATCAGGTCTCTTGCCCGACGACCCATCCATCATTAATCGCATCGTGTCAGTAGGTAAGCAGTAGTAAAGGAAGCCGAGCAGAGCGACTGTAGTTAATTGCAGTTAGTAAGGGAAGGTCCTCTCTAGATAATTGCAGGCAGGAAGCTCCATAGAAGTTGTCTTAAGGGCACTGGCTTGTCCAGTGGTTGCTTACGCTTGTTGCTAACAAGGAACAACCTATTCCTTCGGCGCGCTTGCGCGCGAGGGAGATGGAAATGAAACTCTTCTCAATGACAATTGATAAATTTCAAATAGATATATGACCAATCTTAATCTCTGAGGGTGATTGACCCTAATTCACCAAGCACCCCACCTACTCAAGACTAATCTCTGCTCAGAGCTTATAATCTCCTTCAAGGAGAAATGAGATGGCTGACATTATCAAGTGCACACATTGTGGAGAGAAACGCGCCGCGATCGGATTTGCACCCTTTCCAAATGAACTCGGACAACGAATCGCCACGGAAATTTGCCAACCCTGCTGGAGTATGTGGCTACAAAAGCAAACTCAAATAATCAACCACTATGGTCTGGACCTGACAAATCCTGACGCCCAGGCCTTTCTATTTGACAACATCAAAGGATTTCTTTTCGGTGATGCCCCGCAGCTCGCACAGATCGATACGTCCAAAGAAGGCAGTGTGAAGTGGTAAGCGTGGACAGATTTGTGGTCATTCGTCATAAGAAAAACCATTGGTCATATATCATTTGAAATTTATCAATTGTCATTTGGTTCTGCCGCAGGTAGGACGTCACCCTATATCCCGCTCTTGAACCAAGGTCAAAATGACAAATGAGAAATTTCAAATGATATATGACCAATGATTCTTTTTATTCTCTTCCTCAGCTCGCCTCTGACTTTAGCCCACGAGATGGCTCACCGCTTGCTTCATAACCGAATATAGCCCCGATTCGAACACATCCGACCATTTAGTCGTGTGTTTGTCCGTTATGTTTCGATGCGCGCGTACGTTTTTCGAACTCGACGCGCTCTGCCAGGAGGTTTCGATGCAAATCCGAATCATAGGAATCATTGGTGCGAGTCTATTAGCTTTTCTTTCGGTCGCCTGCGAGGAACCGGCTCACGATAATGCAAACGTCAACAAGGCCGCAAATTCTAACGTCGCGGTGAACGCAAACACACCCGCTCCTTCGCCCACCGCAGATACGGCGCGAAGAGCGCCAACACGTGAAGACTATGAACGCGACAAGGATCGATACCAGCGAGAAGCCAAAGGCGCGGGAAGAAAGATCGGTACTGGCATTAATGATGGCTGGCTCTGGGTAAAAACTAGATTCGACCTTGCCGCCGCGGATGATCTTCGTGACTCGACTGTCGATGTCGACGTCGATAATGGAGTCGTGACACTGACAGGTACCGTCGCTTCCGCCGCGCAAAAGACGAAGGCTGAGTCCGTTGCCAAAACAGTGGAAGGCGTCAAATCAGTAAAGAACATGCTCAAGGTTGCTGCCGACAACAGCAATGCCGCTAAGGCAAAGGCAAACGCAAACAAGCCGAAGTAGCGGAAACTAGTTCTGAAATAGCTGCTTTGCACAAAAAAGTCGGTTTTTGAAATGTAGTCTTCGGCTACCCTGGGAACTGAAGGCTTCGGAGTTTCAACACTCCGAGGGGGTTGTGTCAGTGACTGGAGACGGCGCAACCCGCGTTGCGGTTGTAAGATGAGCGGATTTGCGTCTTTCCCACGGTAGCCTGGGCTTTGATGCATTGCCCCCTTCGGGGCAAAAGGACGTCGGAGTTTTTTTGTTTTCAGATTCCCTTACTTCCAGTTTTAAGCTAAGCTCTGCTTCTCTTTCCTAAACGAGAGTCTGCCGGTTGTCTTCTTAATCGGCATCAAGCTTTTCGCAAATCAAACTTGATAGGGATTTGGTTACCTATGCCAAAGGTTCGCCTGCGACTCATAGTCGCGTCGATCGCACTCTCTCTGTTGTCGATTCACCCTTTAGTTTTTACACACGCTCAGCGTAGCGGTATCGACACTTACGCAATTACTAATGCTCGCATTGTGCCGGTCTCCGGCCCGCCAATTGACAAGGGCACGGTGATCATCCGCAACGGCCTGATCGAAGCTGTTGGGGCAAGTGTTTCAGTGCCGTCAGACGCAAGAGTCATTGATGGCAATGGGTTGATTGTTTATCCGGGACTGATCGATTCCTACACGAATCTCGCCTTACCTGAAGCCGCCGCAACACCAGCAGCCGGCGGAGGAGGTGGTGGTGGTGGCTTTTTCCAAGCTGCTCCACGCCCAAGTCCAGGTGGTCCAAACTCGACCCAACCAATCGGCCTTCAACCCGAAGTCATGGTTGAAGATGTAATCCGAACCGGAGCACCCGATATTGAAGCATCACGGAACGTCGGAATTACGGCCGCGTTGACGTTGCCCCGAACCGGAATCTGGATGGGCCAATCAGCGCTCATTAACCTCTCTGGCGACTCTCCTCAGCAAATGATTGTGAGATCGCCTGTTGCCATGCACGTCGGATTTACTCCGCTACGAGGATCCTATCCAGGGTCCTTGATGGGCGTGTTTGCGACGCTGCGTCAAATGATGCTCGACGCACAGCGCTATCGCGACTCGATGCAAATCTACGAACGCAACCCAACTGGAATTCGACGGCCCGAAGTTGACCGCTCGCTTGCAGCACTGGTTCCAGTCGTTGAGGGAAAAATGCCTGTCGTGATGTATGCAAACACGGAACGTGAGATTTCTCGCGCACTTGATTTGGGTGTGGAGTTTAAGCTGAAAACAATTATTGCCGGTGGTCGCGAGGCTGATCGTGTTGCCGCTCGACTTGCGCAACTAAAGGTGCCAGTGCTGCTCTCGCTGAATCTTCCGCGACGTACAACCGCAGCACTTCCAGAAGCCGATCCTGAATCAATGCGCGTTCTTCGCGAAAGAGTAGACGCCCAACAAACAGCTGGAAAGTTGGCAAAAGCCGGGGTGCGTTTCGGATTTCAATCAGGCTCGCTCACCAACATGTCGGATCTGCTGGTCAATGCCAGCCGGGCAATTGAGAACGGACTTTCAACAGATGATGCCTTACGCGCTTTTACGATCTGGCCTGCTGAAATACTGGGCGCAGGCAGCCAGCTCGGTACAATTGAGAAAGGGAAAATCGCCAACCTAACCGTGATGCGCGGTGATCTATTCGATCGCAACAGTCGTCTCGCACAGGTTTTCATAGACGGCCGTCAGATTGATCTTCGGCCCACAACTGGACCGGCAACTACCCAAACGCGCGGAAGTCTTACGGGCGCGTGGTCAGTCACTCTCTCGCTCGGAACAGACACAAAGACTGCCACTTTGAATCTTCAACAGGAAGGTGATCGACTACGAGGTTCAATTGAGGGATCGCTTGGTTCAGCAGAGATCTCGAACGCGTCCACTGGAAATGAAATTCGCTTTACGGTTCCAGTAAACATCGATGGACAGACCAAGGAAGCTACTTTTGCAGGAACACTGGCTGGACCAGAAATCAAAGGTAGCGTCACTATCGAAGGACGTGCGCCTGGTACGTTTACCGCAACTCGGTCCGGCTCACCAAACTAGAAATAATCAATCAGGATCACTTCATCGGGAGTTCATACAATGACGAAATTTATCCCTGGATATTTCTTAATCGCGGCGGCGATCTGCGGCGTCCTCGTAACAGCGCCCTTAGCGCCGGCGCAAAACCCGTCCGAGACCTTGATTCGAAACGCCACTGTCCTTACCGTCACACGCGGTACTTTGCAGAATACCGACGTCCTGATTCGCGCAGGTAAGATCGCTGGCGTCGGCAAAAACCTTAGCGTCTCTCCAAATGCACGCATCATCGACGGTACAGGGAAATACGTCATGCCGGGTATCGTCGATTGCCACTCGCATTCGATGCTCGACACAATCAACGAAGGGACTCTCGCAGTTACTTCAATGGTTCGCACGAGCGACGTACTCAACGTCAACGACGTCGATCTGTATCGCGAATTAGCAGGCGGTGTAACAACACTGAATCTGCTTCACGGTTCGGCTAATCCAATTGGCGGATTAAACACTGTCGTAAAAATCAAATACGGACGTCCAGCTGAAGAATTCATCTTTCCTGGAGCGATGCCAGGAATCAAGTTCGCTCTGGGAGAGAACGTAAAACGATCGAGCACGCCAAATCAGCCTGGGATCACGCGACGATACCCGAACACTCGAATGGGAGTGGAGGAAACAATTCGCGATGCGTTCACACGCGCTCGCGACTATAAAAAGACCTGGGACGAGTATCGCGCTGCTGTTGCGAAAGGTCAGAAGAACCTTCTACCACCGAGACGTGACTTACAACTTGAACCACTCGTTGAGATCCTTGAAGGAAAACGTTACGTACACGCTCACTGTTACATCGCGAGTGAAATACTGATGCTCATCAATCTGGCGGATGAGTTTGGGTTCAAGATCAAAACATTCCAGCATGTGCTCGAGGGATATAAGGTCGCCAAAGAGATTGCAGCGCATGGAGCTGGCGCTTCAACCTTCGCAGACTCATGGGCCTACAAGATTGAAGCCTACGACGCAATTGCCTACAACACCGCTATCATGACTCGGGCCGGCATTGTTGTTTCAGTGAACTCCGATTCCGATGAGCGAGCCCGCCGCTTAAACATCGACGCCGCAAAAGCGATGCACTTTGGTGATCTCACCGAAGAACAAGCGCTCAAACTCATAACTCTCAATCCGGCTATTCAACTGGGTATTCAGGATCGAGTCGGCTCAATCGAAGTAGGAAAAGACGCCGACATTGCGATCTGGAATGGTCATCCATTTAGTGTCTATTCTCGAGTCGATACCACAATGATCGACGGCGACATTTTCTTTGATCGGCAGCAGGACATTTCGCGTCGTGCTGACCTCGCAAAGGAACGTGCAACGCTCGAACAGGCTGAAGCGAATAAAGCTCCTGCTCAAGGTCAGTCACCGCAAGCACCCCGACGACGTCCTCGCGCACACGAAGATGACGATGTGTGGGAAGGAGAGCGTCCGTGAAAACGTCGCGAAGAACCTGGAGCCTAATGCGGAGATTGGGAGAGTTAGTGATGACCAAACAAGACCACCTGATGAACATGAACTTACCTGCTGTAATCCTTATCGTCTTTTGTCTTTCAACGGGCGCAATCGCCCAACAGATTGGCAATCCAGCGACTCAACAAGGCGTGTTGCCTCCACGTGGCACCTATGTCATACGCAACGCCCGCATCGTTACCGTGAGTGGCGCCGACATCGAGAATGGATCGGTAGTAGTTCGTGATGGAAAGATCGAAGCGGTGGGAGCCAGTGTGAGTGCTCCATCAGGCGCACAGCAGATTGACGGTCGTGGTCTATCAGTTTATCCGGGAATGATTGATGCCGGTACCAGCATGGGTCTCGTTGAAGTTCCGCAAGGTGCCAACGGGACCGTTGATACTTCTGAAGTGGGTGACTTTAACCCAAACGCTAAGGCAACAGTCGCGCTCAATCCATACAGTGCGCACATCGCAGTGACACGAGTCGACGGAATTACGAACGTACTGAGTTTACCAACCGGAGGTTTGATCTCCGGACAGGCTGCATTCATCAACTTACTAGGCACCACACCACGCGAAATGTCCGTCGTGCCAACAACCGCGTTGGTGATCAACTATCCACGCATAGGTGGTGGCGGAGGTGGAGGCTTTGGTGGCTTTCAACAACAGCAAGGCAACCTCGCTGAAACGCTCGCTGCAAATGAACGACAAGTAGATCAAATCAGAAAGATGTTGCGCGACGCAGAGAGTTATGGCCGCGCTCAAGACGCTTACGCTAAAGACAGTTCGTTACCTCGACCGGATCTCAATCTCGTCCTGGAAGCGATGGTGCCCTATGTACGCGGCGAACGCCCGGTGATCTTCCGTGCTGATCGCGAAGCCGAAATTCGCGGTGTTATCAAATTCGCCGAAGAGATGAAGTTGAAACCTATCATCCTTGGTGGCAACGATGCCTGGAAAGTTGCGAGCTTGCTGAAGGAGAAGAATGTTCCGGTGATTGTGACAGGAGTACTCGAATTGCCCGGACGCGAGGACGATTTCTACGATACTCTTTACGAACAACCTTCAAAGCTACAACAAGCTGGGGTGCGATTCTGTATTTCAACGGGAGATGCAGGCGCGGAAACTCGAAATCTACCTTACAACGCCGGTATGGCCTCCGCGTTTGGTTTATCGAAAGCCGACGCGCTAAAAGCTGTAACGCTCTATGCAGCGCAGATATTGAACGTCGCTGACAAATTGGGTTCGATCGAAGTAGGAAAGATGGCCAACCTGGTAGTGACCGATGGCGACATTCTCGAACCACGCACTCATATACGCTATCTGTTTATTGATGGAAGACAGGTGCCGTTAACAAGTCGACACACGGAACTGAACGACGCCTTTAAGAATAGGAAATAGTTGTCCGACATGCTTTAGCTTGTCGTTATCTTGAGAATAGCGGTCTTTGATTTTTGGGCTTCGGAAGTAGATTCTTGGTTTGGATTGTCGTTGAAGGCCTCAGCTCAAAGCCCCAAGACCTAAACCGAAAGACCAAAATGACAATTGATAAATTTCAAATGATATATGACCAATGATTTTTTTCTTTCTCTGCATTTGCTTTACTCGCAAAAAGCGTCTCCCCAGACCTAGCCCGTTTAGAATTTTAAGGAGGACTTCCCCGTTGTTAAGAAGAGATCTCTACTCATTTATTCGCGCCACTGCTCTCATCTCAGTGGCGCTTCTTTTTTCCAGTAACGCATATTCTCAGACCAAATTACTGCGCTTCCCTGATATTCGCGGCGACAAAGTTGTATTCACTTATGGTGGCGATCTCTGGACAGCACCAGCAGCCGGGGGCTCGGCAACTCACTTAACCTCGCACCCGGGTGTTGAGGTTTTTGGGAAATTCTCTCCTGACGGAAAGTGGATCGCATTCACCGGGCAATACGACGGTGACGAACAAGTCTATGTAATACCGACGAGCGGTGGTGAGCCACGTCAACTGACGTTTTATCCTTCGCGAGGTCCACTTCCGCCGCGTTGGGGTTGGGACAACCAGGTGTTCGGTTGGAGCAAAGACGGCAAACGAATTTTCTTCAGATCGCTTCGTGACTCATGGTCGCTACCGATAGCCCGGCTCTATTCCGTGTCCGTGGACGGTGGACCAACGGAACCGCTACCAATGCCAACTGCTGGTTCAGGCGACTTCGCCCCAAGCGGCACTGAGATGGTCTACTCGCCACAATCGCGTGATTTCAGATCTGAAAAGCGCTACAGCGGTGGTCAGGCAAACCAGCTTTACATCTTTGACATGAAGACCAATGCCGCCAAACGTATCACTGAAGGCCCGCGTCCAACCCGTGACGCGATGTGGATCGGCGACACAATCTTCTTCAACTCGGACCGCGACGGTCACTTCAACCTTTACGCATATAGTGTTTCCGGCGGCAAAACGACACAGGTTACCACCAACAAGCAATACGACGTTCGCTGGCCCAGTTCAGATAATGAAGATCAGATCGTCTACGAGTTGAATGGCGAACTTCAAGTGCTTGATACAAAGAGCCGCAAGAGCACACCGATCTCCATCAACGTGCCCGACGAAGGAATCGCCCGACGTCCAAGTCGGGTTCCCGTCGGCAGCTTAATCGAATCATATAATTTAAGTCCGAAGGGTGAGCGTGTACTCATCTCGGCGCGTGGTGACATCTTCACTGCTCCCATCGAAAAAGGTCCGAGTCGTAACCTGACTCACTCATCAGGAGCTCACGACAAGTGGCCCAGTTGGTCTCCTGATGGTTCGCAGATCGCCTTTATTTCCGACCTGAGCGGTGAAGAAGAACTGTATCTGCAGGTACAAGACGGATCAAAACCTGCGGAACAGATTACTCGCGGCGGAAGCGCGATGCGTTACCAACCGGAGTGGGCACCTGATGGCAAACGGATAGCATTTGGCGACAAAGATGGGAAGGTCTATATCCTGACCATGGCCGATCGAAAAGTGACCGAGATCGCGGATTCGCCGTTGGGCCAGGTTCGCGATTATACCTGGTCACCGAGAGGAAACTATCTCGCGTTCACAATGCCAAACGAGAACCAGTTTCAATCGGTTTACATTTGGAGTGCAGCTGACAACCAGGTTAGGCGAGTAACTGATAATTACTTCAACTCTTACAATCCAGCATGGGATCCACAAGGCAACTATCTTTACTACTTAAGCGATCGCGAGTTCTTACCTCAAATCTCCAATATCGAATTCAATTACGCCACGAATCGTCCGACGTACATTTACGCAGTAACCCTTAAGAAGGACGGCAAACATCCGTTTCCGCCTGAGAGTGATGAAGTAACGGTTTCAAAAGGTGACGATGCGCCAAAACCAGCTGCATCACCTGCTGCATCACCAACTGACAAACCGGCTGAAGGCGAGGCGAAACCTGAGGCAGCTGCAGCAGCACCTAAGCCGCCTGCAACACTCGTCATCGATTTTGACGGGATTTCCAATCGCGTTACTCGAGTACCTCTTGGTGCTGACAATTATGGTGGCCTTTCAGCGAAGACTGGTCATCTGATTTACGTTGTACGTGGTGCCACGTATTACGGACGACAGGGCGACCGAAACGCGTCGCTCCGTATCTACGCGATTAAGGATCGCAAGGAAACAACTTTGACGGAGGACATTCGCGGTTACGTCCTTTCCGATGATGGCAACAAGCTGCTTGTGGGACAGGGACCGGGATTCAATCTCTACGACGCAACTCCAACGGGCGAAAGATCGCGTAAAGCTGTTTCAACTTCAGGACTCTACGTCGATCGAGTACCAGCCGAAGAATGGAATCAGATTTTTAACGAAGTGTGGCGTCGCTATCGCGATTGGTTCTACGTTTCCAATATGCATGGCTACGACTGGGTCGCATTACGCGAACAGTACAAACCGTTACTTAAGTACGTGGCCCATCGCTCAGATTTGAATTATGTGATTCAGGAGATGATTTCTGAACTGACGGTCCAACATGCCTATATCGACGGTGGCGATTTCAATATCCCTTCGAGACCGCGCTCTGGGCTTCCCGGTGCTCGTTTTGAACTGGATGTACAGGCTGGTCGGTACCGCATCTCAAAGATCTTCGCGGGTGAAAATGAGGAAGATCTTTATCGCTCACCATTGACCGAAGTCGGCGTAAACGCCAGCGTAGGCGATTATGTGCTCGCCATCGATGGCGAAGAACTAAAAGCCACGGACGATCCTTATCGACTGCTCCGCAACAAGGGCGACAATCCCGTCCAACTCACTGTCAACAAGACTCCGACGATGCAGGGCGCTCGCACAGTGTCGTACCGGCCGATTCTGGATGAACAAAACTTGATCTATCTCGATTGGGTAAATGGTAATCGCGAAAAGGTAAGCAAAGCGACCGGGGGTCGGGTTGGTTATATTCACATTCCCGACATGGGCGCCAATGGGATCCGCGAGTTTATTAAGTGGTACTACCCACAATTGCAAAAGGAAGGTCTGGTTGTCGATGTGCGTGCAAACGGTGGCGGCAACGTATCGAGAATGCTCATCGAGCGGTTGCGTAGAAAGTTACTTGGCCTGAATTATTCACGCACCAACGATACCGCTGCTACTTATCCAGACGGTGTGTTTATTGGGCCAATGGTCGCACTACTGGATGAAAACTCCGCTTCAGATGGCGACATCTTTCCCTCGATGTTTCGCGAAGCAGGTCTTGGGCCATTGATTGGCAAACGTTCGTGGGGCGGTGTTGTCGGGATCACAAATCGCGGTCAACTGATTGATGGAGGCGTGGTAAACGTACCTGAGTCGGGTCTGGCTAGTAAGACCGGACAATGGATCATCGAAGGTTATGGCGTCGATCCGGATATCGAAGTTGATAACGATCCGCAGTCGGTAATTAATGGCAAGGATCCACAACTTGAGCGAGCAATCACCGAAATAATGACCAAGCTAAAACAGCCCGTTAAACTGCCTGGCAAACCTGCTCCTCCCGTGAAGACGATCAAGTAATTGTCCGACATGCTTTAGCTTGTCGTCTTCCTCAAAACCTGCTTATACATAAAAGGGCGCACCTGACACGTGCGCCCTTCAATCCTTAATCAACAACTTCTCCTGCGGCCGCATAGCTGACATTCCTTTGTGCTGCCAACATCTGGTTGGACCATGCACACGACGCGAACACGGAGTGCCCTTCTTTGTTCTGGCGCCACACATGTATACCTGATCCTCACTTACCACGGGCTTCACACCACTATCGGACGAAACATTCACACCTTGAGCAGTGCTGGCAGTTGGCCGATTGATTACCAATGGCCTGATCTCCTGGCGCGACGTGCGACCAAGCAAGAGTCCGGATAAGAGGAACACCGCACAGACAAGGACTGGCTGCAACCAATGTTCTTTGCGAAATTTTGGAGTACAAGGGTCGCAGAATTTGCGGCTGGTCCAAAGATACCAACGCAGGCGCACAATCTTAGCGCCACATTCCGAACAAAAATTTGGTCGGTAAATCGTGAGGAGTGACACGACGTGAGGTTTCCTTTCACGCCAATTATAGCGGACATTCTTCTGTACTTAGTAGCTTCCTCGCGATCCCCTTTAGTAGCCCCAACAAACTAACCACTCAAGCTCTTCTGTCGGACCGCGTACGTCCTCGTGCGCTAACTCGCGATTCATTCTACTAGCGACATAACCCATCGACCCTGGAACAGCTTGACGGGCACCATGCTCACCATGCGCACGAGACGTACGCGCTCCGACAGAAGAGCAACTCAGTTTTCGCGATGCGGCCACTAAAGAGATACCGCTAGCCACATTCTCAAGCAACTGTTCACGCTCCTTTTGCGTCCGAATTTGAAAATCACTGCGCGGACGGGCATACTCGCCGGACTCAATTTTAGCCATGCATCAAAGGACCCAAAATACTCGGCGTTGCGGACTTATTTTCGCCGTTTTCGCATTCTTACTCTTCGTAGCACCCATTTCGTTCTACGCGCAGGATCCGGAAGACATCGTTCGCACGGAAACGTCCCTCGTTCAACTCAATATCGGTGTCGTCGACAGGCAGGGGCGAGCCATCACCTCGCTAACAAGAAATGATTTCTCGATTTATGAAGACGGAGTAAAGCAGTCGATTCAACTTTTCCAGCCCGTCGATATGCCTTTCAGCCTGGTGCTGCTGTTGGACATGTCCGGCTCGACTATAAATTTTCGGCAACAACTTAAGCTTGCCAGCCAACGGTTCCTTGATGCATTAGCGCCAGATGATCGCGTCGCAGTAATCCAGTTCAACGCTAAAGTAAAATCGTTATCTGGATTTACAGTTGATCGAAACAAAACCGCGTATGCAATCGACCTTGCAGAAGGTGCGGGCGAGACCCATTTTTATGAGGCTCTCAAATATGCGCTGCGGGAATTGGATAAAGAGGGAAAGCGACGTAAGGCCATCGTCGTGCTGACCGATGGACTCGACTCGAGTTTAAGAAAAACGGATCGGGAAACTGTTGCGCGAACTCAGACTGACGAAGAAGCGTTGAGTGCGATCAAGCCACATGATAGTCCAGATCTAAACGCGGTTCTCGCAGCTGCCGATCGTCAAGGAGTCTCAATCTTCCCTCTCGCATTGCCATCAGGTGACCCAAAGAGACTTCCATTACCGTCGCCAACTATTACCGGGATCTATGCTGCAGCTCGGACTCGTCTGCAGGCTCTCGCCGATCGATCCGGCGGCCGCTTGAACGAAATAAATCGGCTTGAATATATGGCCCAATTGTATCGTGAGGTTGCTGCTAATCTGCGCACGTTATACACCGTGGCCTACCAGGCAAGTGGCGAACGCACCCGAGGCAAATGGCACGAGATAAAAGTTGAGGTCAACTACCCGGAACTCACAGCGCGAACGAAGACTGGTTACTTTGCCAGGTAGGTCTTTACTTTGTGCTTTGTACTTAGTACTCAATTGAGCGATTTAAGGTCTTGTGAGTGTTGTAGTGAGAAAGAATTAACGAGCCCTCAGCTGGAAAAACAAAGTACAAAGCACAAAGTACAAAGCTCTACAACCACATTTTACTATTTTCTGCTAACGGCTTAATATCTACCGTTCCAGTTGCACCCGTAGCTCAGTTGGATAGAGTACCTGACTACGAATCAGGGGGTCGCATGTTCGAATCATGCCGGGTGCACCAATCAAATGAATAAGTTAAGGGCAGCCGGTGGAGGCTGCCTTTTCCATTTTAGAACCAAAAGAGAACCAGTTTTAAGAATCATGGGTCATTTGGAAGAGAAAGCTCCCGCGGTTTTGTAGCGGTACTTGCGGTTTTCGCGCTTAGACTAAGGTGTGCCCTATTTCGTCATACTTTTGATTTGAGTAAGATACTTCTCGGCATCTTTTTGAAGACTCTTATATTTCGCTTCCTTGCCACTCTTCGTCAGGAATGTTTCAAAATGGTGTTGTGCCTCGACTAGATTCTTCGTTTTTCTGAACTGCAAGTAGCCTAAAATATAAAGGCATTGAATCTTAGCTGGCTCTTTTTCCAATATGCCTTTATTAAAGTTGATGACCTCTTTAACTATTTCGATTTCGCCTTCATATGAAGATCTTCCAATGGCCCTGTAGACAGTCAGTGCTTTATCAAATCGCTCAAGATACGTAAGCAGGAAACCTTCGTTATATCGCCATGTACCCTCTTGACCAGCACTAGCCCTTGCCAGAGTTATTGAGTTCAACGCTTCAACGGGATTTTTGTCAATTGAGAAATCAATATTTGACTTAAAAACCAAACCCATATGACTTCTTGGGTCGAATGAGAGTCCTTTCGTGAGATGTGCTCGTACTTTGACAATGTCGGGCTTAATCTCGTAGTAGTAGCGTGCCAAAATTGTGTGTTCTTCAGCTAAGATAGTGACTAACTTCTTACGAACTTCTGCAATTTCCGGTAGTGCGCCTAAAGAATCTGTTTGCTGCATGAGCGGTTCATGAAATTTCAAGGCAGTAAACACGTCTCGCATCATCAAAGCTGCAATACCCAGGATATAAGCCACGGGAATAAACATTAACTTGCCGCTTAACGGGAAGCCTATGAACTCCACCTTTTCTTCTATTTGAATCCTGTGAGTCCATATACTGCCGAACTCTTTATCGATACCCTTTTGAAGTTCATCTTTCAGTGTTGGTAGTGTAACGAGAGCATTACTCTCTAGAATGTACGAACTTTCTCCAGCTAGTCTTTCTTTAATTCGTCCGAAAATAAACCCTCTAGCTCTCATTCTCTTCTGTATACGCTGCCATGCGGCCTCGGTCTTTTCATCAAGCCCTGATCCGTGTTCTCGGAGCGCAATCAGATTATTTCTTTGAGAGTCTAAGATTTGCCTAACTTGCTCTGACTGGTAATTATTCAAGAGAATTATGTGTACCAACCCATTTAACGAACTACCACCAATTGTTTCTTTTATCTGGTGCACTAAGTCTGCACGAAGACGTATTCTAGCTTTTATGCTTTCCGTGGTAACGGCTATTACGAGTCCGATTTTGTCTTTCGGGACCCGTGGATAAACCGTGCGTTTATGAAACCAAATAACGACCCAAACTATAAGTGGTATTGAATAGATAAGAAGTCTTCGTTTTTGGCCAGCAGTAAAAAGCTCTTTTACGAAACCATCCAAAGCGGCCTCGGTAAGAAGTATTCCGACTATTCCTGCAAATAGAGTTAGTGGCTTGGTGAGGTTTTCTTCATCTTTGAGAAACTCTAAGAACTTGTCCATTAAGAAGTGTGAGTAGATAATTCGTGCTGGAGTCGTACTCTCTAAGCCGAAAGTGGAATCACTTTCCAGCCCTTGCTTTGTGATCAAGGAAGTAAGGCTTGAATCATATCACACGAAAAGAAATTCCCGTTCTACTCGGAAGAGCGGAATAACTCACCTCGAAAACAATCAAAAGTGTTTCTACTACCTGTGGTTTAGTTTTGAGACCACTTCATGGGTTGTTGTATCTCATTCTCAACTAGAATTTAGAATCATCATAGGATCAAACTAAAAGCAGTTTAGGCGAACCCAGAAATGATGGAGTCGGAAGAGAAAGGTCTTACCGTTTTGAGGCAAGGACAAACAGGTTCGGGTCATCCGTAAAGCAGTTTTTCAAGCTGTGCCGTGGCCTCCGATAGACCAGTGCTCCAATAGCTGCTCCCACCGCAATCCACTTAAAGGCAGTTTTCCACCGGCTTGGCTTCTTAGTTCCCGCTTGCCAGTAAAAGGAAGTGTTGTCTCGCACGAGCAAATTTTTCGCTTGCGCCAAAGCTAGGCTTTTTTGCGATTGCGTGATCAAGGTGATCGAGATTGTTTTGGCCTACTTCTACTTCCTTTATTGCTGGAAGGCTGAATAATCCCAAATCCGTGCGTGTTCTCAAGCGGTCCCGAACACGCCGTTGCAGCAGAAAGCTGCTGTGAACCGTTCTCGTCAAATACCAGGTTGGGACTTAAAGACAAATTGTATGCCCCGAATTTCAAACCAAGGGGCAGCTGATTACAGTTCGTCAGGCGAACGGTCACAGTATTACCAGAAGCCGACAATAGACTCGAGTTGAGTTGAAAGGTTTGAACATCTGACGGAAGAATGAGGTCTACTGCAGTGCTGAAGACAATTACGTTTCCCGCATTTCGAACTGTAAGCAGGTAGGAGCGAATAGCGCTCTGTGCTATCGGCGGAGCTATTGAAATAAACGTAGATGTAGGTGTTGGCGTCGGCGTTGGTGTTGGCGTTGGTGTTGGCGTTGGCGTCGGTGTTGGCGTCGGCGTCGGCGTCGGCGTCGGCGTCGGCGTCGGCGTCGGCG